>OBXO01000002.1_pt1 | contig 478814 bp, 478 predicted proteins | sample 1501431 | NCBI WGS metagenome assembly OBXO01 (sample SAMEA2580163, study PRJEB22360) | human gut metagenome | biome: human gut; feature: human-associated habitat; material: faeces | place: Denmark | collected 2008/2010
AGCATCTGCCTTACAAGCAGAGGGTCATAGGTTCGAGCCCTATTGGTCCCATTTTTGTCAGCCGTTGTGGCTCAATTGGCAGAGCAGCTGATTTGTAATCAGCAGGTTACCGGTTCAAGTCCGGTCAACGGCTCTCATAAATTGCGTTATAAATGTAATTTTATGTTTGAGTTTTATGCTGAAATGGTATAATATAAATGTATATGGTGGGATTCCCGAGTGGCCAAAGGGGGCAGACTGTAAATCTGTTGGCAACGCCTTCGAAGGTTCGAATCCTTCTCCCACCATTTTAGCGCGGGGTGGAGCAGTCTGGTAGCTCGTCGGGCTCATAACCCGAAGGTCGTTGGTTCAAATCCGGCCCCCGCAACTTCCATTTGCATTTGAGTGTGCAAAATATAAAAATAAATAAGGCTGAGCATTTATGGTCAGAATTATTTATTTTTTATATTTTATAGGCGGAAACACCGTGAACGAAGAATCTTTGATTCTGAGTTCGGCACACGGACTACAAAGATCAATACCCAAGCCCAGATAGCTCAGTCGGTAGAGCAGAGGACTGAAAATCCTCGTGTCGCTGGTTCGATTCCGGCTCTGGGCATCCCAAAAGTTCTGATTTATATCAGGGCTTTTTTCGTTTTTCACAAAAGACTGTGCTACTCCTTAAAATGTCTTGGAATATCCACGGTGTGTATGATAAAATAGGATAAAATGAGGCTTAATAATAATTTATGAAATATCCTATTTTTGAAAAATTAAGACAATTAGATAAAGAAGGATTGTATCCGTTTCATATGCCTGGGCACAAAAGGAAGAAACAGGACATTATGAGAGAGGGATCTCTGTTTGCGCTTGACACTACAGAGATCAGCGGCTATGACGACCTGCATCATCCGGAAGGGATGATTAAAGAATCAATGGAGTATATCAAACATATATATGGAAGTAAGGAAAGTTATTTTCTGATCAACAGCACCACCGGAGGTATTTTAGCTTCTGTGACTGCGTCCTGTCGGCTGGGGGATAAGATTCTTATCAGCAGGAATTGTCACAAGTCCGTATATCATGCAATTTCCATGCTTGGATTAAGGCCGGTTTATTTATATCCCAAAATAGAGCAGAATATTTGTATGGGGATTACCAGAAGCCAGGTGCAGGACATCCTGAACAGGGAAAAAGGCATTAAAGCCGCTGTTATCGTTTCTCCCACTTATGAAGGGATCGTGTCTGATATCAGGCAGATTGCCGAGGTTCTTCATGAAGAGGGGATTCCCCTGATCGTGGATGAAGCTCACGGAGCACATTTTGTATTTCACAGTGGATTTCCCGAGAGTGCGGTATCTCAGGGAGCAGACGCAGTGATCCAGAGTCTGCACAAGACACTGCCTTCCCTTACTCAGACCGGACTTCTGCACATATGCAGTTCCAGGATAGGCACCAGGGAGATTCAGCAGGCTTTATCTACGTTTCAGAGCAGCAGTCCGTCTTATATTTTGATGGCAAGTATTGATTACTGTGTCAGGAAATGTGCAGACAGGCCGGACTTGTTTGATGACTATGTTCAGAATCTAATGGATATCCGGGCCAGACTTAAACATATGAGAAATCTGAAGCTCTTAAGGACAGATGATCCGGGGAAAATCGTTGTTTTGACCGGAGATACAAAGATTACCGGCAAAGAGCTGTTTCATATTTTGAGGAGTGAATATGGGATCGAGCTGGAGATGTCCGAAATATCCTATGTCACGGCTATGACGAGTATTTGTGATACAAAAGAGGCGTTAGGTAAATTGTGTGAGGCTTTTCTGGAGACAGATGAAAGCCTGTACCATGTCCCAAATCCGGGACAGGCTGTTATTCCGGCTGCTGAGCAGGTTATGACGCCTTATGAGGCAAAGATCAGGGGCAGGAAGCTGGTGTCTCCGTACGAAGCGGTCGGAGAGCTCAGTGCGGAATTTATATTTTTATATCCTCCGGGTATACCGCTGGCGGTGCCGGGAGAGAGAATTTCAGAGGAAATAGTGCAGAAAATGAAGGAGTACCGGGAACAGAAGATGAATTTGCTCGGTCTGTCAGAAGGCCGGATTTACATAGTGGATGAAAGGGTTTGAGATGGGAATATTTATAACGATGGAAGGGCCGGACGGTGCCGGAAAATCGACACAGATTGATTTATTAAGAGTCTACTTATTGCAGAAGGGGTATGATATAATAGTATGCAGGGAACCGGGAGGCACGGTTATAAGCGAAGCGATCCGTGAAGTGATCCTCAACCGGGATTATAAAAACATGGGACATATGACAGAACTTCTTTTGTACGCTGCGGCCAGGGCCCAGTTAGTAGAGGAAGTCATACAGCCTGCTCTGGACCAGGGAAAAGTAGTCATCTGTGACCGCTTCATAGAATCTTCGGCCGTATATCAGGGAATTGCAAGGGGACTGGGTGTTGATCTGGTATATGAAGTAAACCGTTTTGCAGTGGGAAATACTATGCCGGATATAACGCTCCTGCTTGATGTGGATGCAGAGACCGGCATCGGAAGGAAGAAACAGCAGGCAGAGCTGGACCGTATGGAATCAGAAAAGCTGGAATTTCACAGGAAAGTGGTGGAAGGATACAGGCTGTTAGCCGAAAGAGATAAAAACAGAATGGTTAAAATAGACGGGAGAAACTCCATTGAGGAAATTCACCGTCAGATAAAAGTAGCAGTTGATGATGCCCTGACGAGAGAGACAAAACAGACGTAAGGCAGGGGATTGATTTCATAGGGATGGAAGAGGATGAGATGAAGAGTTTTGATAACGTGGTTGGACATAAGAAGATCATACAGCATTTTGAAGAAGCCATTCAGACCGGACAGATTTCACATGCATATTTACTGAATGGAGAAGACGGATCAGGAAAGATGACATTGGCAAAAGCCTTTGCGAAAGCGCTGCTCTGTGAGAAACATGAGGGGTGCGGACAATGTACGCCGTGCCGTCAGGCGGATACGGGAAACCATCCGGATCTGATCTATATAACACATGAAAAATACGAGATCCGCGTAGATGAGATCAGACAGGGGATCAATGAGACCATAGACATTAAGCCGTACAGCAGCAATTATAAAATATATATTGTGGACGATGCAGACCGTATGAATGTAGGGGCTCAGAATGCACTGTTAAAGACGCTGGAAGAACCGCCGGAGTATGCAGTGATCCTGCTTCTTACAAACAACAAAGACCGTCTGCTGGAGACAATATTGTCCAGATGTGTATGTATGTCTCTGGGAACTGTCCCGGAAGATCAGATCAGGGATTACCTGAAGGAACATACTCAGGCAGATGAGGATATGATTGAGTTTGCAGTATCATTCTCACTGGGTAACCTTGGAAAGGCTGTCCATGTGGCTGAGACTAAAGAGTTCCACGAGATGCTGAATGAAGCGTTGGGAATGCTTGGTTATATACATCATATTGAACTTCATGAGATGATTTCTTATTTAAAGACATTGACAAAATATAAAGAACAGATTTATGATTTTCTTGATATTATGACAGACTGGTACAGGGATATGCTGATCCTCAAGACAACGGGATCTGTGAATCTTCTGATTTTCAAGGACAAGTACCGCCAGCTCAAAGAGCAGGAAATATATATTACATTTGAAGGACTTACCCACATCATGGACGAGATTCAGAAGGCCAGAGTACGCTTGAATGCGAACGTGAATTTTGAAGTGACGATGGAAATGTTGCTTCTAACGATGAAGGAGAATGGAAAGGTATGGTAGAAGTAGTTGGAGTGCGGTTCCGCACTGCCGGGAAAGTATATTTTTTTGATCCAAAAAAGTTTGACATAAAACAGGGAGACCATGTGATTGTGGAAACTGCCCGCGGCGTGGAATACGGCAGAGTTGTAACGGACAAAAAGAAAGTGGACAAGGAAGCCGTCTCTGACGAGTTAAAACCGGTTCTTCGGATTGCAACCAGAGAAGATAAAGATGCAGCACTGGAAAATCTGAAGAAAGAGAAGGAAGCTTTCTCTATCTGTTCACAGAAGATCCGGGAGCACAAACTGGAGATGAAACTGGTAGCTACCGAGTATACGTTTGACAACAATAAAGTCCTGTTTTACTTTACCGCGGACGGCCGTGTGGATTTTCGTGAATTGGTGAAAGACCTGGCATCTATTTTCAGAACAAGAATCGAACTGCGCCAGATCGGTGTGAGAGATGAGGCAAAGATGCTCGGCGGGATTGGAATCTGCGGACGGGCACTGTGCTGCAGTTCTTATCTGTCGGAATTCATTCCGGTCTCCATTAAGATGGCAAAGGAACAGAGCCTGTCTCTGAATCCCACTAAGATTTCAGGGGTCTGCGGGCGACTGATGTGCTGTCTGAAAAATGAGCAGGAGACATACGAATACCTGAACAAGAAACTGCCGAACATCGGAGATGCAGTGAAAACATCGGACGGCCGCACTGGCGAAGTGCAGCGGGTCAATATACTCAGACAAAATGTGAAGCTGATCGTAGAAGATGACAACGGCGATAAGGAAATCGTGGAGTACAAGCTGGATGATTTGAATTATCATCCGAAAAATGCGAGAAAAAGACGGGGAAAGGGCAGCCACAAGAATCATGAGAGCTAAACTTGGAGACGGAGAGCGATTGGATGATCTGGGTATAAAGGGATATCAGATCATCCAGAAAAAAGACGGTTTCTGTTTTGGAATGGACGCGGTTCTACTGTCCTCTTTTGTCAAAGTGAAGAAAAACGGTAATGTGCTGGATCTTGGCACAGGAACTGGGATTCTTCCGATCCTCATGGAAGCCAAGACGCCCGGAAGACATTTTACCGGGCTGGAAATCCAGAGTGAGATGGCCGAGATGGCAGCAAGAAGTGCTGCATTAAACGGGCTGGAAGAAAAGATAGAGATCGTAGAAGGTGATATTACGAAGGCTTCTGCGATTTTTTCACATGACAGCTTTGATGTCATTACTTCAAATCCGCCTTATATGGTGCATGATCATGGCTTCAGGAATTCAAATGATGCGAAAGCCATTGCAAGACATGAGATCCTGTGCAGATTCCGGGATATTTCCGGTGCTGCCAGAGTCCTTTTAAAACACAGCGGAAGTTTGTTTTTGGTTCACAGAAGCTATCGTCTTTCTGAGATCCTTAACTGTTTGAGCAATGACGGACTGGAGCCCAAAAGAATCCGGTTTGTTTATCCTTACAGGGAAAAAGAATCCAATATTTTTTTGCTGGAAGCAGTAAAAGGAGGGAAGTCCAGGATGAAGGTCGAACCGCCTTTGATCATCTATGAAAAGCCCGGACAGTATACGGAAGAAATTTATAAAATTTATGGATGGAAACCAGAGGAGGTTTAAATGGCAGGGAAATTATATTTATGTGCAACGCCTATCGGCAATCTGGAGGACATTACATTCCGGACACTGGAAACGTTAAAAGCTGTAGATTTGATCGCTGCGGAAGACACACGGCACAGCATTAAGCTTTTAAATCACTTTGATATTAAGACAAAGATGACGAGCTATCACGAGTACAACCGTGTAGAAAAAGCCCGTTATCTTGTAAAGCTTCTGGAGGATGGAAAAAACATTGCACTGATTACGGATGCAGGAACACCGGGCATTTCAGATCCGGGAGAAGAACTGGTGAGACAGTGTCATGAAAACGGCATTCAGGTAACGTCCCTGCCGGGTGCATGTGCCCTGATCAATGGACTGATTATTTCAGGGCAGCCAACCAGAAGATTCTGTTTTGAAGCATTTCTGCCGCCAGATAAAAAAGAGCGCGCCATGATCTTAGAACAGCTGAAGGATGAAACACGGACGATTATTTTGTATGAGGCTCCCCACAGGCTGTTAAAGACTTTGGAGGAACTTTACAGCACGATGGGGAATAGGAAAATGACGGTCTGCAGGGAACTGACAAAGAAGCATGAAACGGTATTTGTTTCTGAGATGGAAGAGGTCATCTCCTATTATACCGAACATCCGGCAAAGGGTGAGTGTGTTCTGATCATTCAGGGAAGAACATTGGAGGAACTGAAAAAGGAGAGCCAGGAGCAGTTTCAGGAACTCGATTTGATGGAGCATATGGAACGCTATTTAGGGAAAGGCCTCTCACAAAAAGAGGCTATGAAACTGGTGGCCAAAGACCGCGGAGTAGGAAAAAGAGATATTTATCAGGAGCTTCTCCGGTATAAGAAATAAAATAACATCAAAAAAAGGACATATCATCCAGCATATGTCCTTTCACTATATCCCACTGCTTTATTCTGCAACATTTAAACCAGCAAGTTTCGCCAATTCAATGATAGAACTTTTTGACACTTTCTTGCCTTTGTACTCAACGAGATCATCCATTTCGCCAGTAAAGATGTCTGCTGGATTGTACTTTTTCAATATGATCGTATCTTCGTCAACGAAGATCTCAAGGGGATCCCTCTCATTCACATCCAGATTACGTCTTAACTCAATTGGTAAAGTAATACGTCCCAGCTCATCAAGCTTTCTTACAATACCTGTACTCTTCATATTCGCTTCCCTCCTTGCAAATTAGTAAACTACTATACCTAACAATATCATACCTCACAAAGCTTGTCAAATCCGGGCTTTGAAGCATATTCTTATGGGGAAAAGAATAGGATACACTAAGAACGAAAAAGGAGTTTTTCTTTGATCAATTATATATGGAGTATTTTAATCTTAGCAGGTATATTAATAGGAAGTATAAACGGTAATCTGAATGCCGTATCAGACACGATTCTGGATTCTTCTAAGGAAGCTGTACAACTCTGTATCCTGATGTTCGGGGTCGTGGGGGTATGGTCCGGGATTATGAACGTTGCAGTCTCCTTAGGCCTTGTAAAAAAGCTTGAGAGACTCATAGCGCCCTTTTTAAAGCTTCTGTTTCCGAGGTTGAGGGATAAGGAGGCAAAGGAATACATCAGCACGAATATCGTGGCTAATCTTCTGGGACTTGGATGGGCCGCAACACCGTCAGGGATCAAGGCAATGAAGGCCCTTGACAGGATCAATCCGCACAAAGGTGTCGCCACCAGGGAAATGTGTATGTTTCTGATTCTTAACATTTCATCTTTACAGCTGATTCCGATCAACATCATCGTATTCCGAAGCCAGTACGGAAGTGTGAATCCGACCGCGATTGTTGCGCCGGCCATTGTTGCAACCTTTTGTTCCACGATCGTAGGAATTCTCTTTGCAAAGATCATCGAGAAATTTCAGAAAAGCACTTGATTTTTAGAGACAATTTGTATATGATGAGAATATAGGTTTAGAAAGAGTAAAATAAATAGGCAAAGCTGCCGAAAGGCAGTGACGCAAAGCTAAAGGGGCTATATCGTATAGGGAGTATGATCGTGCCAGCCAGCTGCCTCATAAATTATTATTTATGTGTAGATTGAGAATCCGTTGGATACTCAGTCTTTTTTGTTTCAAATAATAAATGGGGGTATGAAAATGAGTAAAAAGGTAAGAAAAAGTCTTGCAGTTCTTGCGGCTTTTGTGCTGACGATATCATTTATCGCAGGGAATGGTGCGTTCACCAATGTCCATGCACAGGAGGCGGAAACAGAAACTGCATCAGAACAGATCACTTCTACAACAGAGGCTTCTTTAGCAACTGAGGAAACAGCTGCAATGGCCACAGAATCTGTCACAACAGAGCAAAAGGCCGCAACAGAGAGTAATACAGAAGCCGCAAAGGCCGAGAGCACTGCATCTGTCACAGCAATTCAGAAAAAAACAGCCGTAAAGTCCGTAAAACAGGGATCAGATCCTGTGGTGACAAACGGCGATTTCACCAAATACTTAACTAAATTTGCATTTACAGACCATTTAGGAAATCCGTTCACGGAGTCTCATCCTGTCACAAAAGACAGCAATGTGATCATCAGATATGAGTTCAAAATTCCGAATAAGGAAACCATTCAGGGAGGATCCACTTATATTCTGAAAATGCCGAACGTGTTCCAGTTAGATGGTCTCAGCGGCGCTGCGCAGAAATTAAATAAGCAACAGGCAGGCGCTGTAGAGGAAGTTCCGAACTGGACCGTAAACAACAATGCAACCATCACAGTAAAATTTCCAAAAACGCTGACTCAATCTAATATTGAAGGGTTCATGGAGATTAGCTGCAGCGTGGACGCAGATCAGTTAAAAGAAGAGACAATTATTTTCGATCTGGGACAACTTGAGGGATTCGGGCAGGAGTATCAGACTGACTTTAAACCGGAAGTGGAAAAGAAAAGCCCTGAAGTAGCGAAAAAGGGAACGCTGAACAGAGAAGACCAGACCATCACATGGACGGTCATTGCCACACCGGATAAGGGAGACAATAATCTGGAAGGATACACCCTGATAGATACGTTTGATAAAAAACAAGTCTTTGTAAAAGGTTCCGTGGAGTTAGACGGAACAAAAACTGCCGATCCGGAACTAACTGACAATGGATGGAACTATAAGTTCGGAAAGATCAGCAATGGTTCCCATACATTAACTTACAAAACAAAGCTTACGGATGAATTTTTTGAATCAGATTATAAGTCCAATGGTGCAAAAGATATGTCTGCCATTGCAGCTAATACTGTAACAATTAAGACAGGGGACAGTAAAGGTGAAGCTTCAGCCGATGCTTCAGTCCGGGTGGTAAGATATGCATTTTGGAAAGATAAAAATGCATCCAATAATATAGGATATGATGACGATGCAAAGAAGCCGTATCTTGGCTTTCAGCTGAAAGGTTGGTACGATACAGCGGGCAGAGAACTGCCGGTTACATTTACAGATAAGCTTCCAGAAGGAACCTCACTGATGGAGACAGAAGGACAGCTCACAGTGAAATATGGCAGCGGCAATGCAGTGAAACTTACAAAGGCAGCAGGAAGTACACCGGGTGAAAATGAATATACGTATGATACGGCAACACGAGAATTTAAAGTAACACTTGATCCAAAGTACAACAATAACTTTGTCTATGTCAATTATAAGATCTGGCTGGATACCGAGGCGGCTGTAAAAAAAGGAAGTGTAAGAAATACTGCAGTCATGACGGTTGGAAACCATGTAAGCATTTCTGATTATGAGGATTCCAGCTGGGGAAGCGGATATCAGAAAGGAAAGCTGGGACTTACAAAGTCAGGAGCCTTTGCAAGAGTTGAAGATGACAATACCATAAAATGGACAGTCACTGTCAATAACAATCCAACCAAAACAGTGAATGGAGACATTCAGTTTAAAGATGTGCTTCCGGAAGGGCTTGAATACATTGCCGGATCTTTTAATGCTAATTATAAGGGCAAGAATGAAAAAAATGTGCAGGTAAATGGAAACGAATTAATTTTTACTATAAAGGATCTTGGAAAAAACAAATGCACGATCACATATACAACAAGGATTAAGGGCGGAGCCCTTCAGTTCACTCAGAATGCAAATGGGAACTCACCGGCTGTTTCTTTTAAAAACCATGTGTTTCTCGAATGGGATGGTAACAAACAGGATATTACGGGAACAGGTTCTGTAAATATCCAGACTTTCGTTTCCAAGAAGGGAAGTTATAACAGCAGCAAAGATGAATTCAACTGGACGATCTGGCTCAGGTCAAAGGGCATTTACATTCATAACATGGTTGTCACAGAGAAGCTTCCGGAAGGCCACAGACTCGTAGAGGGAAGCCTTAAATACGGAGATAAAGTTCTTGGGACAGAGAAGAGTGCAGATCAGCCTTACTATGAGGTCAGCGGTGATAGTATCATTATTTACTTCCCGGAACAAATGCTTCCGACAGACAAAAATGACATGACACTGAGTACCGTTACCGATGAGACAAAGGCTGAGACAAAACCAGAAAAGGTAAGTGCAGTCAATGAAGTGAGTGTACGGGCAGACGAGTTTAAAACAGAGCTGACAGCAAAAGCTGAAGTAAATGTAAGCTATACGCCAGATGTAGAAAAAACCACTTCTTATAAAAAAGGAAATTATGTAGAGTGGACCGTAAATGTAAATAAAAACCATGCGGTAATTACGAAACAGAAGGCCGAAATTACAGATCAGCTTCAGCCGGGACTGACTTACAGAGAGGGATCTGTAAAGCTGATCGATGTGACGGCAAACAATAAAGAGATTTCCGGAATGGATTCAGATTATGATGATGTTTCAGGTAAGATTGTGTTTACATTCCCGGATGGACTGGATTTAACTCACCAGTTTAAAGTCTTATTTATCACAGATGTCACATCTGCCACAGGAAATATTAAAAACACCGTTACCTTTGATGCGAGTGCCAAAGAGACCAAGGTAACCAGCGGCAGTGTCCCATTGATATTAAGCGGAATGAACAGCGGCCTGACAGGTGATAACATTCGTTTTATCTTAAACAAAACAGATGCAGAAGATAATGCTCCCTTGGAAAATGTTGAATTTCAGCTTTATGACCATAATAAGAATGAAGTTGGAAGTGTTATGAAAACAGATAACAAGGGAAGGATTGCTTTCGATGCAGGATTAAAATACGGCAACACCTATTATCTGAAAGAGACAAAGGCTCTGAACGATTATGTACTGGACGCAGCGGAGCACAAACTAGTGATCGGGGAGAAAGAATCCGACAGAGTACAGGTTCAGTTTGACGGAAGAGACTACACTTTCTCATTAGATGAAAATGGAACTCTGAACTTTGGTTTTACAATTACAAATGAAGCAAAACGAGGTTCCGTTCTCCTTAAAAAGGTGAGCAGCGAAGACGCCCAGACTCTTGAAGGAGCAGAATTCAGCCTGTACAAGGCAGACGGAGAGTTAGTGGCTCAGGGACTTAAGACCGATGCACAGGGTCAGATCAGATTTGACTATCTGAGGCTCGGAACTTATTATTTCCAGGAAACAAAAGCGCCGGAAGGCTACAATCTGGATGCGGAGACCAAATATGAATTCAGAATTAACGATCAGGCAGCAGAGACACCGGTAGTTGTCGAAGCTGAAAATGTACCTACAAAAGTTTCTGTCATCAAGCTGGATGCAGCGACGAAGAAAGCGCTGGCAGGAGCTGAGCTTCAGATCATTCAGATTCAGGAAGACGGATCAGAATTGATCGTTGAAGAGTGGACATCTGAAGAGGAGGCACACGCGGTCACAGGAAAGCTTATTCCCGGAGAAGAATATATTTTAAGGGAGACAGAAGCACCGTTTGGCTACGAACTTGCAGAGGATGTGAGGTTTACAGTGAATGCAGGGGGAGAACTGCAGACTGTGGAAATGTATGATGAGCCTTCACCGGAAGATCCATATTACGGTGGAGATGATGAAGAAGAATCTAGCACAAGTGAGACAACAACCACGACAACATATGAAGAACCTGAGGATGAAGATTCTTACTACAGAGAGGACAGTGAAACTGTCAAAACTTCTGAAGCTTCCAGCAAATCGGTGACTGAATCAAGGGTTTCCAGAACCGGAGACAGTTCACATACAGCTGTTTACGCCATAGTGGCTGTGTGTGCGGCAGGTGCCGTACTGCTGCTTCTCAGAAAAAAATATAAGAAGTAACCAAAAATAATCTAAGGATACCAGGAAAGCACGATTTGTTTCTGGTATCCTTTTTTATTATAATGAGTTCTATCAATCTTACCTGTTTTTGGCATATAGGACGAGGATGCATGTATATATTGTAATATAAAGTAATAAGGCGGGTGTGACTGTGATTGTTTCGCTGTCCGGCATTATTATCCCTTTAATTTTATTCATGATACTTTTGTATGGAATGATTTCAAAAAAAGAAATGTATCAGCCGTTTCTGGAAGGAGTCCAGGATGGATTTAAGGTAGTCATGGAAATTGCCCCTACCCTGATTGCACTGTTTTTAGCTGTGCAGATTTTCAGGACGTCCGGAGCGCTGGATCTTCTTGTATCCGTATTGAGTCCGGTGGGACAGCTTTTAAAGATTCCCAAGGACGTGCTTCCGGTAATCTTTGCAAAGCTGTTTTCATCTTCGGCAGCTACTGGATTCCTTTTGGATATTTTTAAGAACTTTGGCCCTGACTCAGCTCAGGGAGTCATGTCATCAATTATTTTAAGTTCTACCGAGACATGTTTTTATACAATGTCTATCTATTTCTCGGCCGTACATATCAAAAAGACCAGATACACCCTGGCAGGTGCTCTTCTGGCAACCTTCGCAGGAGTAATGGCCAGTGTATTTCTCACCGGGATGCATTAAAAACGGGGGCTGGAAAGATTTCCAGCCCCCGTTTTTAATTGTTTTTTGTCTCATAGTAATCCCGGAAATATTCCATGATCCGTATCAGAAGGCGTTCTTCCTCTTCGTCTAATCGGGAAAGTACATCTTCAAGCATCGCGCGGTGAAACTGACTGTGATGGTCAAAGGCTTCCTTTCCTTTGTCAGAGAGGGATATATAAACGATTCTGCGGTCCTGCTCTCCGCGCCTGCGGATTACATAGCCTTTTTTTAAAAGACTGTTTATGGCGATGGTCAGCGTACCTACCGTGATGTTCAGGGCCTTTGCGATGGAAGACATATTCTTCGGACTGCCGGTTCCGATCGCGTCGATGATATGCAGTTCTTTGTTGGAAATGTCTTTGAACTCCTCTGTGATGACCGCCTTTTCCTCCTGATAAGATATTTCATGGAAAAGGTTTACCACAATGTCATTCAGCTGCTCTTTGGTCACGGTAAGAATTCACCTCACTTTTATTTTACATGGTTGTGCGCTTCGCTGATTACTTTAGCCAGAGCCTCTTTTGCCTCAGTAGGAAGAGCATTGTATCCGCCGTCCTGTGTATCCTTTTCAAAGATGAAGTTCAGACGTTCTGTCATTCTTGCTTTCAGGGTATTGACATAAGTCTCATCATCAAAATCAGGGACATATCCTTCCACTTCGATCGTTTCCATGTTGCTGAACGGTCCCCAAGGTTTTAATTGGGCATTGCCCTCAACGATCTGTTCTAATACAGACAAAGTAACACCAGGAGTGATATCCTTGCCCATAAAGTCGCCGGTATTTAAGATATAACATTCTACATGGCGGTCCTTTACAAGGGAACGGAACTTGTTGTAATCATCCACAAGAGGATAAGTACGGAACGGGTTTGCATATGGTTCCACGACCAGACGGTTCGGGTCTACTCCAGGCGCCAGGCGTTCTGCGTTAGTACGCTTTGTGGCGAGGGTAGCGCCCATGACTGCAGCCAAATGTGAACCGTTAACTTTGATGATCGGCGGAATGGTAGGATCTTTCATAATCCAGAAAATGCCGTTAACTGGAGATTCAATCTTGTCTACACGGTTTGGAGACCAGAGTTTTGACTTGATAGCCCGGCCGTTGCCGTTCCGGATGTCTTCAGTGACAAGGACAACATCTCCTTTGTCATCTCTCGTGGCAGAACAGTTCTGTGCTGTGAGGAGATACCTGTTGTCTTCGCACCCGGTCGGGTAGTCTGAGGTCTTGTCAAAATAAGTAGGCTCCATAGCGATGGAAGAGCCGGTTTCGGTGTTGATGATAAAGGCATCGTCGTGGAGGACGGTGATATCATATTTATTATTGTGTACGGCGTGAGTCAGTGTTGATTTTCCTGAACCGGACAGGCCAAAGAAAGATGCAACATAACTGTGGTTCGGACTTAAACGATATTCTTTCTGTCCGCCGTGGCAGGAAGCGTAGCCGTTTCTATTGGCAATCGCCCAGGCGATGGTAAGAGTACCTTTCTTATGTTCTCCAAAATAGCGCATTCCAAGCAAAGCTGCACAGTTGGTCTGGGTGTTGAAGTAAGTAAGCCCAAGCGGATGTTCCGGATGGCTCCATTGAGGATCAGAGAAAATATAAATATCAGACTCGCTGCCGATGGCACGGGACTTTTTATACATTTTATTGTATTCATCAGACTCATACTGGAAGTTCAGCATCCAGGAGTACAGGATGTTTTCCTCTCCCTCCGGAATCAGAAGATGTGCCTTAACCATAAATTCAGGGTCTAAGCCGATATAGACTTCTGCGTGGTACATGGTCTTTTTGCGTGTATCGTAGATCGCATCCATCACTTTTAAATCCAGATCGTTAGTATCCACGTTCGGACTTCCCGCGATCCTTCTGGCTGCCGCACAGCGTCCGGTAACGGAGCCGTCGTTGAACAGCAGAACTTTTGTGTCTTTTTTCAGGCCGAACTCTTCTCCGCGGTAGACCGGCATGTCGGTAACAATGGTTCCCGGAGAATTTTTAGCAAGCTCATATGCCTGCTTCAGGTTTACAACCTCAATGACGTTGTTGCCGTAAAATGCAGCCTCAATGATGGAGCGGGTCTTTGAGAATCCCGGTTTTCCTTTTCCAATTTCGTCATGGGTGTAGCGTGCTTTTGTTGACATAATCTTTCCTCCTAAACTTATGTGTTTTGCAGGTACAAAGATCGTACCCGGATTTACAGGTTTTCGTCGATGCGCTGTCTGAGTATACGAAAGCTGTTAGGTCCGGCATCTAATATGATTTTATGAAAAACTTTTTCATCATAAGCATTTCCAGATTTCTCTTTATAATAATCTTTTAATTCCATGAACTCCAGATAACCGATGTAGTAGCATAAGTAATTGGCCGGATTCTGGATGACATAGCGGTAAAGGGCTTTCATACTGGAGGTACTGATGGTTCCGTACTGCTGCATATATTTGACTGCCTCGTCAGCACTCCATCCTTCATAGTTAACACCCATATCCACTCTGGCACTTAAGGCCATATTGTACAGATAATTGTCCGGCAGAAGCTTCTTTAATGGCTCAAGTTCCTGCTTCATATCGAGGTAACTGTAAGAGTCCATCTCCACGTAGGTGGCCCAGCCTTCGCTGTATCCCGGATAATCCAGAATATAACGGATCGGATGTTCTTTTTTGCTGTGGAAATAAGTGGTTTGATACAAATGTCCCGGATAGCCCTCATGAGCCAGCGTCGGATACAGGGATTCCTGGCCGGTCTGCGCCTTATTGATGTAAATGACATTTTTCTTATAGTCATCGATGGCAGGAATCATGTAAAAAGCCGGGCTTGAGTTTTCTTCCAGAGAAGAATGGACATATTTGATGTCACACTCCACTTCGGCTGCTGCAGGATACTTATCTTTTATTTTCTGCTTCAGCTGTGACAGAATTTTCGATGGTTTTCTGCTTGAATATTTATTCAGATCCAAATCTAAAAAAGCATGGTAGATGGAGGGATCTTCTTTTATGATCTCTGTCATCTCTGTTTGAAGGTAACGAAGGTGTGCTTCGGTGGCCTTGATCATCTGAGGAACGGTCTTGTCAGAGCCGGTTTTATAGGAGGCCAGAGCAGAATAATAGGACTTCCCATTTTTGAAATGGGCATAGCCCTGGTTGTTCTTTCCGTTTCCTTTCAGATTTTTCAAATCACTGTACAGATTCTCATAGGCCGGAATCACTTCTTCTAAGATCAGGCGGCGGTTTTCCTTCCGGTAATTTCTCTTTTGGTTGGTGCTGAGGCCCGAAACCGAATCGATGTTTGTGTTGAATACTTCGATCATGTAATTATGGTCGGTAGCCCTGGTGAAATCATTGATTTGTTTTAAGACGGCATCTGCATCCGCATCCGACATGAAATATCCCCGTTTGACCTGTTCCTTTTCGTAGCGGATGACCGTGTCGAAGTAGGAACCGACTTTGGAGAGCAGAGAAAGGTAGGTTTCTACATCTTCCCTGGTTCTTAAAGGGTATTCGCACAAAGTTACCGGAAGCTGGGCCTGGGAGCCGAGAGTAGGGCTTAAAACCGTCTGCAGATAGGGGTAAGGTGCGAGCTTTTGCTGGCGCTTAAAGTAGTCCATGAGATAATCATAAGACTGCTTCTGGCTTTTGGAGAGTTTTTTGTAGTTGAAACTCTCAAGCTTTTTTATCTCCTTCTTACATTGGGCTTCTGCCTGGTCAAGGACTTTTAAATCGATGCTGCCCAGATCGGCCTTTTTGGCTTTGATGCCGTAGCGTTCCGGATGTGCAAGGGTATAATGCAGATTGACCGTATTGGAATTGACGTCTTCCTTGAAAAGCTGGTTCAAATAGGAGTCAAACTTCTGCCGGTCCGATGCTTTGTCTTTGGTGGATTCTGATTCTTTCGCTGTGGAGGGATTCCCGGTGTCCGATCCTTTGGAACAGCCGGTGAATGCCACCATGACAGCCATGGTAAATGCAAGAAACTTACGATATGTATATTTATGCATAAGAATCCTTTCTGAATAGAATCTCTTAGATACTATTATACTATTTTTTCAAGGAAAAAAATAGACTATCTTTGCAAGATGTACTATAATAAAACACAGTATAATGCGAAATTGGAGGAGAAACATGAGCAAGGAACCATATTATATAACGACTGCGATTACTTATACATCTGGCAAGCCTCACATTGGAAATACTTATGAGATCATCTTGGCAGACAGTATTGCCAGATATAAGAGAATGGAAGGCTATGACGTATTTTTTCAGACCGGAACCGACGAGCACGGACAGAAGGTAGAATTAAAAGCGGCCGAGCAGGGTGTGACGCCGAAAGAGTTTGTGGACGACGTGGCAGGAGAGATCAAAAGGATCTGGGATCTGATGAATACTTCTTACGATAAGTTTATCCGCACAACGGACGCGGACCACGAAGCTCAGGTACAGAAGATTTTTAAAAAGCTTTATGAGCAGGGAGATATTTACAAGGGACACTACGAAGGACTTTACTGTACCCCATGTGAATCCTTTTTTACAGAAAGCCAGCTTGTAGACGGAAAATGTCCGGACTGCGGACGGGAAGTACAGCCAGCGAAGGAAGAGGCGTATTTCCTGAAGCTGAGCAAATATGCGGACAGGCTCATTGAGTATATCAACACTCATCCGGAATTTATTCAGCCGGAGTCCAGAAAAAATGAGATGATGAACAACTTCCTGCTTCCGGGACTCCAGGACCTTTGTGTGTCCAGAACTTCTTTTAAGTGGGGAATTCCGGTAGATTTTGATGAGGGGCATGTTGTTTATGTATGGCTGGATGCTCTTACCAACTATATCACAGGGATTGGATACGATTGTGACGGAGACAGCACAGACCAGTTTAATAAGCTCTGGCCTGCGGACCTGCACCTGATCGGAAAAGATATCATTCGGTTCCATACGATTTACTGGCCGATCATCCTGATGGCACTTGACCTTCCACTTCCGAAGCAGGTTTTTGGACACCCATGGCTTTTGCAGGGTGACGGAAAGATGAGCAAGTCCAAAGGAAATGTTCTGTATGCAGATGATCTGGCAGGGATGTTCAGTGTGGATGCCGTGCGTTACTTTGTCCTCCACGAGATGCCGTTTGAACACGACGGTGTGATCTCATGGGAACTGATGGTAGAGCGCATGAACTCTGATCTTGCGAATACGTTAGGAAACCTTGTGAACCGTACGATCTCCATGTCCAATAAATATTTTGACGGTATTGTAGAAGATAAGGGCGCTGAGGATGAATTTGACGATCAGCTCAAAGCTGTTGTCACAGGAGCGAGAGAGAAAGTACAGAAGAAGATGGATGTGCTCCGTGTAGCGGATGCGATGACAGAGATCTTCAATGTATTTAAGAGATGCAACAAATATATTGACGAGACGATGCCGTGGGTATTGGCAAAAGACGATGCCAAGAAGGACCGCCTGGCAACGGTTCTGTATAATCTGGTAGAAGGTATTTTAACCGGAGCCGCTCTGCTGGAACCATATATGCCGGAGACCTCAGCAAAGATTTTAAAACAGCTGAATGCCGAGCCGAGAAGCTTTGAAGATCTGACTTCATTTGGACATTACAAGAGCGGTACGAAGGTGACGGAGAAACCGGAAATTCTGTTTGCACGTCTGGATGAAAAGGAAGTTCTTGAACAGGCAGAAGAGCTGATGAAAAAACAGCAGCAGGCACTTACAGATCCTGTGATCGACATTGAACCGAAAGAAGAAATCACGTTTGATGACTTCGGGAAGATGCAGTTCCAGGTCGGTGAGATCATTGCCTGTGAGGAAGTGAAGAAGTCTAAGAAGTTGCTCTGTTCCCAGGTACGCGTGGGAAGTGAAGTAAAACAGATTGTTTCCGGAATTAAAGCATACTACAAGCCGGAAGAGATGGTCGGCAAGAAAGTCATGGTATTGGTAAACTTAAAGCCTGCCAAGCTTGCGGGTGTGCTTTCTGAGGGAATGCTGCTCTGTGCGGAAAATGAAAAGGGTGAGCTGGCTCTGGTTGTGCCGGAGAAAGATATGCCGGCGGGAGCGGAGATCTGCTAGAGATATTGATAAAAGAAAAGAACCTTGTACAGACTGTGGCAGGGTTCTTTTTTGATAAAACATTGGAGATTTACAAATATTGTTATATTATTTAGGGAGAGCAGCTGTTAAAGGGTGGATGGCCTCCATATATATGATATATCATTAATTTAGAAAAGCCAAAAACCACCCTTATTACCTGGTCGTTATAAGGTGGTTTTTCATGTATTTTTGTAATGGCCATACCAGACAACTATTTTTTTAGCGAGAGAGGGGAAATATAGGTTATGATAGTTGAGATTACAGAAGAACTGGAAAGCGGGCTTACAGAAGCCGAACGGCAAGTGATAGAGTATATCAATCAACATGAAGATCAGTTTTTAAAGCTGACGATCACTGAACTTGCCGAAAAGAGTTTTACCTCTCCTCCGACTGTATCAAGGGCTGTCAGAAAGTGTGGGTATAACGGTCTCTCGGAGCTACGCTATAAACTTTCTGCAATGATAGAAGATATGGTGGAGGGAGAGATTGTCAATGAGATTTTTCAGAAGTCTGTCACAGAGTGCATGAAAACCATTGAAATACTGAAAGCGGAGACGATCCTCAAGGTAGTGCGTTTTATTAAGACGGCACAAAAGATTTATATTATTGCAAGAGGTTCTACTGCATGGATTGCCAAAGATGTGGAACTGCAGCTTCAGCTGCTCGGGTATAATGCATATATGCTGTCAGATTCAGAGGTTATGAAAAAGTCGGATAAACTGTTCAGGCACGGGGATCTGATCATTATTTTTTCTATAAAAAACAGTACACCGGAGCTGTTGTTGACTGCCCAAAATGCGAAGAAGGTAGGTGCAAATGTGGTGACCTGCTGCTGCCTGCCAAAGACAGATTTAGAAGATTATTCAGACTTGTCTGTCCTGGGATATAACCAGAGAAACAAGACCATTGAGGATTTTGATATCGTATCCAGGCTGCCACTGCAGATCATTGCAAGAACGCTGATTGATTATTTAAATCTTTAAGTTTAGACTTAAATAGAAGTTTACAATTATTACTAAAATGGGTATTATAAAGGCAGTAAGAAAATTGAAGTATGTCCACTGTGACAAAAAAACCCCGGAGAGGACTGGTCTCCGGGGTTTTTGTTAACTGTCTTTTCTTCTATGATCCAGCCATTTATGGATGTAGTAAGTAAATAAATAGATGTAACACTAGAGTGTGAAAAGGAAATTACTGGATTTTCACATTCTTTTTTTATGCAAAAACATTCATTTTTCCTATATTTCAACGGATATACATCGACAGAGACAGCCTAAACAAGAAAACATTTTCAGCCATGCCCTGCTATGATGAATTTATAAAGAAAAAGGAGGAGCGGGAATGGTTGGAATATTGATCGCAACCCATGGATGCTTTGCGGAAGGATTGTTAAATGCAGTGGAGCTGATTGCTGGAAAACAGGAAAAGGCGAAAACGATTGGACTGTATCACGGAGACGGAATAGAGGAACTTGAGCAGAAGATCAGAACAGCAATAAAAGAACTTGATGATGGGGACGGAGTGCTGGCTTTTGTGGATATCCTTGGAGGAAGCCCATCCAATATGGTGATGAAATGCATGGCAGATATGAAGAACTTTAAAGCCATTGCAGGTGTCAGTATGGGAATGGTGGTGCAGGCGGCTATGATGAGGGATCAATGCAGTTTAGATGAGCTGACTGATCTATGTGAGGAAGCAGGGAACCAGCCGGTTGTGCTTCTGCATAAGCAGTATGAAGAAATGCTCAATGACACAGATATGGATGAGATTTAGGAGGAAACAAAATGCAGGGAGTTGTTTTGACAAGAATTGATGACAGGCTGATTCACGGACAGGTAATGACATCGTGGCTGAACTTTACAAGTGCCAATAAAATTATGGTGATCGATGATCAAACGGCAGCAGATCCGTTTATGAAGACGGTATTAAAAAATGCTGTTCCCGGCAATGTTGGCCTCGGAGTATTTACAGCAGAAAAGGCAGCCGCAAGGCTTAAAAAAGGATTTAAGCCTGATGATAAAGTAATTATTCTGGTTAAGTATCCGAAAACAATTTTAAAACTCATGAAGCAGGGAATAGAGTTCGATTATTTAAATATCGGCGGCATGGGAGCAGGCAGCGGGCGGGAAAAATTTTATAAAAACATTTCAGCCTCAGAAAAAGAACGGGAGATTTTAAAGAAGATTGTTGACAGCGGATGCCGCACAGAAATCCAGATCATCGCGGAAGACGCAAAGGTAGATGTAGCAAAGCTGTTATAAAAGAAAGGTGGAAAAATTATGAGTATTTCAGTTGTTCAGGCAGTTCTCATCGGAATTGTGTATTACCTTGGAATCAATGGTACCCCGTGGTTAACCCTGCTGGGTAGTACCATTATCCAAAAACCATTGGTATCTGGTGTTTTAGTAGGATTTATTTTGGGAGATCCGGTTCAGGGAGCCATCATCGGTGCGGCAATTCAGCTTCCGTTTATTGCTTATATTTCAGCAGGAGGGGCACCTCCCACGGATCCGGGTCTTGCAGGAACATTGGGAACGGCCTTAGCTATGGTGGCGGGAGTTAAACCAACGGCAGCTATCGCACTGGCAGTGCCCATTGGTCTTTTGGGAACCATTATCTGGGTCATTCATATGACAGTTGATGTGTTCTTTGTACATATGATTGATAAAGCGGCAGAAGAAGGAAATATGAAAAAAGCCAAATTTCTTCATATTGTACCGCCTCAAGTTTTTGCTTTCATTATCGGATGTATCCCGGTAGCCCTTGGATGTTATTTTGGATCTGATGTGGTCACAAACATCATTCATGCTCTGAGCGGCCGGCCGCTGCAGGCTTTGGAAGTCATTGGCGGACTGCTGCCGGCCATTGGTATTGCCATGAATCTGAGAGCGATCAGTAAACCTGGAATCCTGTTGTGGTATGTGCTTGGATTTATTATCGCAGTATATTTGAATCTGGATACTATGCCGATCGCCATCATCGCAGGTATTGTTGCTTATATTTACACTGGGGTGGTAGCTCTGGCAGAGGAAAAGCAGACGGCAGCAGCAACAGCAACAGCAGACAGTTTCGACGATGATTTTGATGACGATTTCGAATAAAGGAGGGAAATAAAAATGGCAGAAGATAAGAAAATCCACTTAAGTAAAAAAGACGTGCTGAAGGCGTTTTGGAAATGGACCTTTTTTTCACACTCAAACTATAACTATGAACGTCTCCAGGCCAGCGGTGTTCTTCAGTCTATGTCCCATCTTCCGGAAAAATTATATCCTGGGGATAAAGAAGAACAGCAAAAGTTTATGGAACGCCATATGTCATTTTATAATACAGAGCCTCACTTTGGAGGAATCATCAATGGAATGGTTGTGGCAATGGAAGAAGAACGTGCCAATGGTGCAAATGTTACAGATGACGCTATTAATAGTGTAAAAACAGGTCTGATGGGACCTATGGCAGGAATAGGTGATACTCTGTGGCAGGGGACCCTGCAGCCCATTCTTCTGGCAGTAGGTATCAGTATTGCTTCAGGAGGAAATGTTATGGGAGCGTTTGCATTTGCAGCTTTAATGGCGGGTATCATGCTTCCTATCGCTTACTTTATGTATATGAGGGGGTATAAAACAGGGAAAACAGGAGTTGAGGCAATCCTTGGCGGAGGTAAAATGAAACAGCTGATCTCAGCGGCATCTATTATGGGAGCTACGGTACTTGGATCTCTGACAGCAAACTATGTAACTGCCGAATCCCATATGAATATTAAGGTTGGAGCTACCAAGCTGGCTCTTCAGGCAGATGTTCTGGATAAATTATTAAAGGGTATGATACCTTTGGGAATCACGCTGCTGACCTTATATTTATTAAAGAATAAAAAAATGAAATCCACCTATGTAATGCTGATTTTGGTTATCATTGGTGCGGTATTGGGGCTGACAGGTATTTTAGGCTAAGACAGGAGGAATGATTGTGAACAGCAAAATGAAAACAGCCGTATTTACGGATATAAAGCAAGTGGGACTTGAAGAGTATGATAGGCCTTCGGCATCAGGAAATAAAGTCTTGATCAAAGTGGACGCGGCGGCAATCTGCACATGGGAGCAGAGAGTTTATACAGGAGTCAATAAAGTTGAATTTCCTTTTATAGGAGGACATGAAATAGCAGGACACATCGAAGAGATGGGGAATGAAGTAAATAAAAATGAGTGGAGTGTTGGAGATAAAGTAGTAGTGGGAGTCACACTTCCGTGCCGTAATTGTTTTTACTGTAAGAGCGGTAATGAACAAAGCTGTGAACATTTTGACCACAGTGCACATCTCCCGGGCCTTCCGTACAGAGGAATGGGCGGGTTCAGTGAATATCTTTTGGTTTCTCCAGACTGCATGTTTAAGTACAGCGGCGTTTCCCCGGAAGAAGCGTGTATCATTGAGCCGGTATCCTGTGTGGTGCACAGTGTAGAGACTGCCCAGGTAAGCCTGGGAGACACAGTTCTGGTTATCGGCTGCGGTATTATGGGGCTGCTGCACACAGCTGTCTGTACAAAAAGGGGAGCCAAGGTCATTGTATCTGATGTAAATGAAGAAAGACTCGAGATGGCAGGATCCCTTGGAGCAAAAGCCGTGATTAATCCGGCAAAAGAAAATTTGGAACAGAAGGTGAAAGAACTGACCGGCGGCATCAAAGCACAGGTGATCTTTGACACGACACCGATACCGGCAGTGGTAGAAGATACATTTAAGTGTGTGAGCAATGCAGGAAAAATCGTACTTTACAGCTCGATCCATCCGGCAGAACCGGTTCCGTTTGACCCTAACTGGGTGCATGGAAAATCTGTGCAGATCCTCGGCACAGCAAATTCTAACGACAGGGATTTTATGAGGGCATCTCAGATGGTATCCTCAGGTGTTATTGACCTGAAGCCATTTATCAGCGGGGTATATCCGGCAGAAAACATAAAAGACGCTTTGGAATCAGCGATAAAAGGGGATAAATTCCGAAATATTATCACATTTTAAGAACATACGGTAACACCTGATAGTTTTTCTCCACAGAAAAACAGATGTTAAAAAGGAGACAGCGATTGCCCTCGCTGTCTCCTGGTTTTTGAAATAAGATAAATATGTATGAAAGGAAAACACCATCGCTGTAAGTTGCTTGAGCTAGCAAGAACCCTTAGTCATTATCCGGCATACCATAGCGGTTCGTTCCTTCTGTACCTTTTCTTATAAACAGAATAAGGAAGTAAACAGCTGCGATCAAAGTGATAATTCCCAATACCATGGTTAGAAGACCGAATCCACCGGCAGCAGTACTGTCTGTGTTCAGCAGCAAAGAGGCTGTCGTCATAGTAATGCTCGCCATGGTTAAAATTAATGGGACATACATGAGTATGATCCACCATCCGGGGCGGTCTATATCGTGAAGACGACGTACACACATCGCAATACCGGGAATTAAAATGATCAGAGACCACAATGTCTGAAGAGCAGAGATATCCAGCATCCCGGCTATGAATCCAACCAAAAATGTAGCGATAAACTGTGCTAACACCGCCCACCAGTAGTTTCCGCGGGATGTTCTTCCTTTAAAATCAAAATAACGTTTCCAGAATGCTTTATAAGCGTTAATCATAAAAATCCTCCTTTTCTTTTGTGTAACAAATGATGATAATTCCCTTTTCAGAAATATTATAGATATAAATCATTAGGAATTCAAGATCTAATGGTGCCTGCGGTATTCCAGAGGACTGACTCCATAATATTTTTTAAACATTTTAGAAAAATTTCCGCTGTACCTATATCCTGTCTTTTTTGCAATATCACTCACGGAAAGGTCTGTGGAGGAGAGAAGACTGGAGCCCATGGCCATTCGCAGGCTGGTGGTGTATTCTCCGATGCCCATGTGATACTGTTTTGCAAAACCGGCCTTCAGTTTCTGCTGATTTAAAAAGACCATCCTGCTTAATTTTTCAATAGTAGGTGGATAAACTGCCTGTTCGGTCAGGATATCGTGGGCTTTCTGAATAGACTGAATGTCAGAGGCAGTAAGACGGCAAGTCCGGCCTGCACCAATCTGTATCGTCCCATAATCTATTTGATGTGCAAATACATTGTCTTTTGGCTTTTTGATCTCTTCTGATAGAAGCGCAGTACATTCCAGAATTTTGCTCTCTAAATATAAGGGCGTCAGACGGCCGGAAGCAGACAGGCTGTTCAGCTGATGAATGACGGAAATGACCGGAAGAGGCAGGTAATGATACGTATGATTCATCTTAAAATCTTCCATACACAGCGCTTCGGGAAAGGATTCAGAGATAACCTGGCTAAGGTAGGCTTCGTGGAGCGTGATCTCTGTCCCGTGAAAATGCTGTCCTCTGTGCCAGATCTGCTTTCCCTTCAAGTTCTTTTCAGCAACAAAAAAAGATGAAGGAGTAAAGGAGGAAACCTGCTGATTTTTAAGCTGGAACTTTGTGCGGCCTTCATACACAATTCCGAATCTGATCATAGCTTCAGGGTTGTCGAACCGGATCTGAAAATCCTTTGGGACTGTATAATCTGCGATTCCCAGCTCATAATAACCAGGACGGGAATAAAACAGAAAATAACCATTTTCGGGAGCGGACAGATCTCGGAACAATGTACAGTGGCCCCTGTCAGAAGGCTGAAAATGGAGCTGTCTGAGCACTTCCTCCCGGAAAGCTTTACTGGATGTAACTGTCATAGAATAGGCTCCTTTCATTATTTATCATATATGGTGCAGAATTTATGCAAAAGGATGAACAAGTTCTGTTTTATTGAAAAGCGTCATGGGCTCAGGTACAATATGTTGCGAGGTTGTTAGACAAAACTAACTAAAGGTAGTATACAGGAAGAAAGGACAGAAGTACAATGGGAATTCAAAAATTAAAAATGATCACGGTCATATTTATTCTGGCCATTATGACAGCGCTGCTGGCCGGATGCTCAGGGAAGAATGAGAAACAGGCTGAAAAGAAGGAAAAGACAGTTACGGTAACAGACGCAAAGGGGAAGGTGGAAATACCTGCTGATCCTAAAAGGATCGTTGACATCAGCGGCAACAGCGATATCCTCTCTATTCTCGGCTATTCCGTGATCGGAACTGCCAATTCAGATGCCTATGATTATACAAAGTATCCCGCTTATCTGGAAAAGACATTAAAGAATGCCGAGATCCTTGGCTACAGTATGCAGGATAAAATGGATGTTGAAAAAATTCTGGCATTGAAACCTGATCTGATTATTATTTCCTCTGTTCAGGAAAAGATGTATCAGCAGTTATCGAAAGCTGCGCCAACGGTCATGCTGAAACTTGCTCAGACAGACTGGAAAGAAGACGTAAAAGCAGTCGCAAAAATCATGCACAAAGAAGACGCGGCAAAGAAATGGCTTGATCAGTATGAGAAAAAAGCAGCGGAAAAAGGGAAAGAAATTAAAAAGGTTATGGGAGACGACAAAACCTATCTTTCCATCCTTGCCAGCGGAGGACAGATCTTTGTCTATGACAAAGCCGGAATCGGAAGTATTCTGTATGATGATATGGGGCTTAAAAGACCGAAAGGACTGCCGAAGCAAAAGGATATCAGTCTCCCGGTTGTATCTTATGAAGGTCTGGCTTCTATTGAGGCAGACTATATCCTTGCGGTAGGCACGAAGGATGACATGGCTGCTTTAAAGAAAAATTCTGTGTGGAAGCAGCTTCGTGCTGTGAATCAGGGGCATGTGACGGAACTGCCGGCCAGTCCATACTTTAATCAGGGATACAGTTCTATTGGACGGCTCGCATTCCTGGACGAAATGAATGGCCTGATGGAGAAAATGAATGACTAAGAAGACTGCTGTTTTTCTCACAGTCTTCACGGTTCTCCTGTTTACGGGGATGTTTCTGGCTGTTTCTCTGGGAGCGAAAAAGCTGCCGTTTGATACGGTCGTCTCAGCTCTTACAGAGGGAGGAGCCTCACTGGATGTTAAGCTGATCAGAGAAGTGAGGCTTCCAAGGACGATTGCAGCGGCACTCACTGGAGGGATGCTGGCACTTTCCGGGGCCGTCATGCAGGGAGTGACCAGGAATCCGCTGGCAGAGCCATCGATCATGGGAATGACACAGGGGGCCTCACTGGCCGTAGCCGCGGCAAGCGTTCTGCCCGCGGTCTCCGGTCTTTTCAGCATAACGGTATCTGCGCTCCTCGGGGCTTTTCTCGGGGGCATCCTGGTGCTGGGGTTCTGTGTCAGAACGGCGAATCTAAGCATTTCAAGGCTTCTGCTGGCGGGGACAGCACTGGGGACTTTTTTTCTTTCTCTGTCATCGCTGATCGGTATTCTGGGAAACCGTTCCCAAGAGCTGGCCTTTTGGGTTTCCGGAGGATTCAGGTCGATTTCATGGGGACATGTGGGCATGCTGATTCCGGCAGGAATCATGGCTTTGATCCTGTCTTTGTCGCTGGCGGGGAGCATAAATATTTTAAACTTGGGAGACGAGGCGGCCACAGGACTTGGCGTCCGGCCGGCCAGGATCAGGCTGATTTCCATACTTTTGCTGATTCCGGTCTGTGCGGTCTGTGTGGCGGGCGCAGGCAATATTGCGTTTGTGGGGCTGATCATCCCGCACATGACAAGAAAGCTGGCGGACAATGATTACAGGAAGCTTTTGCCGTTTTGCTTTCTGGGAGGAAGTGTCCTGATGGTGTGGGCAGACCTTGCCGCGAGACTGGTGAACCAGCCGTATGAAACGCCGGTGGGTCTGATCACTTCTGTCCTAGGAGTACCGGTCTTTCTGTGGATGATCCGAAAGGAGAAAAACCGATGAGAAAAAGAAGACGGACGGCGTTCATTCTGATCGTCCTTTTGCTGGCTGCTGTTTTTGTCGGGGCACTGATGTATGGAAGCTATTCGATGACCGCAGGGGAAGTTTTAAAGACACTTCTCGGGAAAGGAGATGGGATGCAGAGGATTGCCGTCTTTGATCTGAGGCTCCCGAGGGCAGTGACGGCAGTGCTTGTCGGCGCGGCGCTGGCTGTGTCCGGCTGTATTTTACAGAGTATCACAAAAAATGAACTGGCAGAACCGGGTATTATCGGCATTAATGCGGGGGCCGCCCTGGCGGTGGTCCTATTGATTTCTGTACAGAGTGCCAGCTATTACACGGCATTGGGTCTGGGAACTGTTCTGCTGATGCCGCTGGCGGCAGCGGCAGGGGCTTTTGCAAGCTTTCTCTGTATTTATGCTCTTGCCGGAGAAAAGGGAAGGTTAAAGCCCGCAAGGCTGATCTTAGCCGGAATCGGCGTAAATACGGGGATTACTGCTCTGATCACGCTATATCAGCTGAATATGTCCAAAGGAGACTATAATCAGGCCCTGTCATGGATCGGAGGAAGTCTCTGGGGCAGCAGCTGGACCTACGCAGCCATAACAGCACCGGTCATCACAGTGCTGATCGGGATCGTGTTTTATAAAAACAGAACACTGGATGTCATGGATCTGGGAGATGAACTGGCCGCAGGGCTGGGAGTGCGGGTAAACCGGGAGAGGAAGATTTTCCTCGTCCTTGCAGTCTGTCTGGCCGCCTGTGCCACATCGGTGGCCGGAAATATCGCATTTGCGGGGCTCATAGGTCCTCATCTGGCAAAACGTCTTGCAGGACCTGTACACAGGCGGCAGATACCGGCTGCCGCCTGTCTGAGCGGTATTTTAGTGCTCGGCGCGGATACACTCGCACGAAACCTGTTCTCGCCTCTGGAAATACCCGCAGGCATTATGATCTCGCTGATAGGGGTACCCTATTTCCTGTATTTGCTGATGAAAGAAAGGTAAGGATACAAAATGAAAGAGAAAACAATCCAGCTTCGGGATATCACCGTTTCGTATGAAAACACGGTTGTGATACCAAAATTGAACCTGAATATCCCGGGAGGAAAGATTACTATTGTAGTGGGGGCAAACGGATGCGGAAAATCCACTATGATCAAAACAGCAGCGGGGATACTCAGGCCAAAGAGGGGAGAGATCCTGATCAACGGTGCAAAGCTTAGGGAGATGGCGTCAAAAGAAACGGCAAAGCAGATGGCTGTACTGCCCCAAAGCCCGCATGTGCCGGAGGGACTGCTGGTAAAAGAGCTGGTGGCCTACGGAAGGTTTCCCTATCAGAAGCCCATGGGCGGACTTTCTGAACATGATCATCAGGTTATACGCTGGGCCATGGATGCCACAGGAATTTGTGAATTCCAGGACAGGCCGGCAGAATCTTTGTCCGGCGGCCAGCGTCAGAGGGCGTTTATCGCTATGGCACTTGCACAGGAGACCGGGATCCTTGTGCTGGATGAACCGACTACTTATCTTGATATGTCTCATCAGCTGGAGATTTTAACGCTTTTGAAGGAGCTGAACCGTAAAAACGATACAACGATCGTGATGGTAATTCATGAGATCAACCATGCGTCCAGATTTGCAGACCATATCATTGGGATGAAAGATGGGCGTGCGGTATTTGAAGGGGCTCCGGCGGATGTCATCACAGAGGAGCATTTAAAGACTCTCTATGGAATCCGTGCAAAGCTGCGCATGAGTGAGGACGGAACTTACCCTGTCTGTACGGAGTACGACTTAGAATGAGCACACAGCGGATAAAAAAGAACTTTGCGATCATTGCAGCGGGACAGCTGATCTCACTGCTTGGAAGCGCGGTGCAGAGGTTCGGCATGTCCCTTTATCTTTTGGACCTTACAGGAAGTCCCGGACTATTTGCCGCAGTTCTTGCAGTGTCCATGCTGCCGTATGTACTGCTTGCACCTGCCGCCGGTAAAATAACAGATTCGTTTTCAAAAAAGAAAGTTATGATCGGTTGTGACATTTTCAGCGGAGTCGTGATCACATGTTATGCGGCTGTTTTATTTTCCGGAAATGACCGGCCGGTTATCATTACAGTGATCATGATTCTTCTATCCTGCGCGAGCACTGTATATGGTCCCGCGGTTACGGCTTCTGTTCCTCTGGCGGTGCCGGACAGGCAGCTTTACAGGGCTAATGGGATCATTCAGCAGATCGGTTCAGCCGCAAATTTCGCAGGGCCTGTCGCAGCCGGGATGATTTACGGACTCCTGGGCATCCGCTGGATTGTTATTTTAAACGGCATCAGCTTCTTTGTATCGGCACTGATGGAAGGTTTTCTGCATTTGCCGGAAGAAACAGGAAACACCGGAAAGAAGGTGTCACTGGCAGGCAGTGTAAGAGAAATGTACGAGGGTTTTTTATATTTAAAGAAGTCAAGGCTCGTGGTATTAAAGATGATCATCTCCTACGGTCTGTCAAATCTTTTTATTGTTCCGGTTTTTTCTGTGGCGGCGCCTCATTATATAAAAAATGTCCTTGGAATGTCCTCGGAAGTTTACGGCACCGCAGAAGGGATCATTGTCCTGGGAATGATCACGGGAGGCATGCTGATCAGCGCTTATCCGGGATTTTTTTCAATGGGCGGAATCCACAGGATACTTTATCTGATGCCGGCAGCTTTTCTTTTCATGTGCCTTTCAGGTATCCTTTCAGAGGCAGCTTTCCTGAACCTAATGGCTTTTACGGCGGGGGGATTTCTTGTTATGCTTTCCCTTGGACTCTCCAATGTCATATCACTGACTTATATGCAGCAGGCGGTTCCCGGAATTATGCTTGGAAAGACCAGTGCATTTTCTACGGCAGCAGCCACGGCAGCGATCCCTCCCGGACAATTTTTGTTTGGACAGATCTTAGAGGCCGGAGTCTCAGTGCCGGTATTGTTTCTTTTTGTATCTGCTGCGAGCCTGGGGACAGCTTTCTTTGTGAAAGCTGCAGTGAGAAGTTATTTCAAAAAAGTTTGAAAAAGTTCTTGCATTTTAGATTTAGTTTTGCTATACTATCACTTGTCTGAAAGATGCGGGTGTAGTTCAATGGTAGAACTCCAGCCTTCCAAGCTGATCACGTGGGTTCGATTCCCATCACCCGCTTTTATATTATTATGAAAACTGTCTGTTTTTACAGGCAGTTTTTTTGTTTTTCAGAACATATTCATTTACTTTATGAAACTTTGTGTTATAATTAAATCGTAAGTAGTAAGTAATAAGTAGTAAGTATACGGGAAAGGGGCTGTTACTTATGAGGGATTATGGATTGCCGCAAAAGGCTGCATTGGCAGGTTTGGACACACTGGAGGCGAATCACTATACGCAGGCAAAGAGCGCTGTGCTCCGGGGGATTGCTGCCCTCACGGCTTTGGAGCCTTTGCTGGCTGAGATAGAAAGCGGAGAACCGATTGTCTTTAAGGAAGGTTTAACGAAACTCATACAACAGGTTAAAAAACTTGGGAAAAAAGAATTAAAAGAGATAGAGAAGGAAACAGTTTTAACTTTAAAACAGGAAGGGGCATTGGAAGAAGTTCCGGCGCTGATTGCCTGTGATATGAACTATGAGACTGCCGGGGTGAAGATTACGGAGTATCGGACCAGCCAGACAGAGTACAGAAAAGTAGTGGAAAGTATACGAGCCGAGATTTTGGAGGAAGGGGAACCGTCTTTAGAGAGTGTCTGTCTGCTGTGGATGTTCCGGGAATCCTGTCTGATGTCTGAGGTGTTTTCCTCTTCAGAGCAGATATTGGTGAAACAAAAGATTGGAGATATCTCATCCCAAAATGATTGCTTCAGAAGGCTGTTTGAAGCAGAATTTCACAGTGTGTTAAGTAATTTCAGCACAAGCTTTTTAAAGGCAAAAAAGAATCTGTTTCAAAATCCGTACCTTGAGGGAGTCAATCTCATGTTCCCATTTTTAGAGAGAAGAAGCGCGATCTTTATTGATTTTGTGGTTCTCGGTACTACGGTAGCAGACAGAAGAAAAGAAGTGCTTTGTTATTTATCCGAACGGGGACATTATGCGGAGGAAGTTAAAAACGGACGGGAGACACTGCTGCGCATTGACAACAGCTATTACCGCATCTTCCCTATGACAAAAGCAGCCTATCATATTCCGATCCAGGGCGCCAGCCTGGTTCCGGTGTATTATTAGGTGATTGCATGTCCAGGCAGAGGAGTATGGAAAAGATCCTTTCATCCGAGTATGTGACAGTTGGGGAATTAGTCCGTTTGACCGGCTGCCGTTACAGCACATTAAAATATTACACGGAGGAGGAGATCCTTCCATTTGAACAGGAAGAAGAAAATTTAACCCGAAGATACAAGCGGGAGGAAAGTATAGAGAGAATTTCTCTGATCCAGGAGCTTAAAAAACAGGGAAACTCATTCGCACAAATTAAAGAAATATTGTCATGAGAAGGCCTTTTGGGCCTTCTCTCTTTGGTTTTAGAAAAATAACCAACAGTTAATTTTATGAATCATAAAAGAAAGAATCTTTCAATTGTCGGAAGAAAAGAGGGCTGATACAATTTAAACAGGAAGGGAGGCGGCATCTATGAAAATAAATGAAATGATACGTGAATTGAGGATAAAAAAAGGTTTTACACAAGAACAGCTGGCATCTTTACTGGGGGTCTCTGCGCCTGCGGTCAACAAGTGGGAGAAGGCCGCGTCTTATCCGGACATTACGCTGCTGCCTGCGCTGGCCCGTGTATTAGATACGGATTTAAACACACTGCTTTCTTTTAAAAATGAGCCAACACGTGAGGAGATCGGGGATTTTTTAAATAAACTGGCTGTGGATGCTGCTGAAAATGGGGCAGAACATGCATTTAGAATGGGAATGGATAAGGTGCGCGAATATCCTTCCTGTCATTTATTGGTCCTGAATATTGCCGTAACGCTGGAAGGGATTTTGGGTATGTATGCCAAAGAAGAACATCCCGCATTTAAGGGCGAAATTGAAAAACTATACGAACGGGCAGCGAAGAGCACGGATGAGCAGATTAGAGACAGAGCTAATTCCCTGCTGATCCTTAAATACATTGACAGAAAGGAATATGAAAAGGCGGAAGAACTTCTTAAGCAGCTGCCGGAAGAAGCCGGGTCTATGATGGATAAAAGGCAGATGCAGGTGAGGCTGTATATGAAACAAAAGCAGTGGAAGGAAGCGGCAAACATACTGGAGAGGAAGCTTATGACGAAATTAAATGAGATCCAGTCTGCTTTGCTGGATTCTATGATTATAGCACTTGAAGAAGGCCGGGATACTGATGCGGAAGAGATTGCGGAAATATCAAGGCAGACAGCCGGATTATTTGGCTTATGGAGATTTGGTTCTTACTCGGCGCCGCTTCAGCTTGCGCTTGCCAGACAAGATACCGGTCGTTGTGTGGAAATATTAAAAGAGATGATCCCGGCAGTCCTTGAGCCATGGGAATTAGACAGGTCTCCTTTGTACAGGCACATGACGGATAAGAAAAGCAGTGAAAATTTTGGTGAGACGATACTTCCAAAGCTGTTAAGTGAGTTCCTTGATCCTGGCAATAAGGAGTTTGGATTTCTTCAGAGAAATCCGGAATTTCAGAGTCTCATGAAGGAGTGGAAGTCAAAAACAATATCATAAAAGAAAAAACATTCAAACTGTTAGGACGCAGTTTGAATGTTTTTTTGTATCTTAGCTGTAAAGTCCAAAGCTTAGAAGGTATGCAACCAGCACAGCGGCCGGTCCGGTCACAAGCCTTGTAAAGAGCATGGCAGGAACACCAGCACTTACGGTCTCATCCTCTGCTTCGGCAAGAGTCAGTGCGACAGGCACGAAATCACATCCAACCTGAGAGTTGATGGCAAAAAGTGCGGGAAGGGAATAGGCAATCGGGATTGTTCCCTTTCCGATTTCCACACCGAGAAGAACACCGACGACCTGTGCGATGACTGCGCCAGGTCCTAAGACCGGTGACAGGAATGGGATTGCACAAAATACGGATAATCCCAGAAGTCCGGGGAGGCTTCCTGCAAGAGGTTTGATGGTATTGGCAAGAAGATCTCCGATTCCGGTATAGTTGATGATCCCCACCATGATGCTGACAAAGATCATGAATGGGAGGATATTTTTCAGAACGATATCCAGGGTATCCCGGCCGGCCTGATAAAATACGTTGACGATACTTCCGATTCCCCGGCCCATGCCTGTAATGAAGCTAAAGAACTTATTGCCTTCCGGACCGCTCGGCTCTGGGGCCTGAGGCACAGGAATTTCAGAAGCCGGTTTTTCAGCCTCTTCATTCTCCAAAGACACTGCTTCCCCGTTCAGAGAAATACAATCCAGTGTACAGCCTGAGACAAAATTGTCTTCTTTTATGTATTTGCTTAAAGGGCCTGAGGGAGAAATAGGGTGAATGTCGATGGTCTTGACTCCCATTTTCGGATAAACACCGCATCGCAGAGTTCCTCCGCAGTCTACAACTGCAATAATGATCTTGTCGGGTTCTACTTTATTATTAAAGGCATCTACGACTGGAACTCCAAGGAGATCTGCTATTTTCTCAGCTAACGGATGGATCGATCCCCCGGTGACAGAAGCGACAACTTTTCTTGTTTCAGTTTCACAGACCGTCAGCGGTCCGCCCCATCCGCTGGAGCCTTTTGTGATGGTTACGGCTGGTTTCATTTTGCAGCACCTCCTCTATTCTTCGCCATGATTTTTTTGGTAAGGAATTCTGTGGCATTTCCCCTGATAAAGATAACGATGACACCGGCCAGCAGATAACGGATAGCCAGAGGCATCGTGGAATAACCGAGTTTTGTGACACCGGCGGCGATACCGGTCCAGACAAACAGCTCTCCCGCATTTCCGTGAGGAAACAGTCCGGTGATCGGGTGGGCGAAGGAGAAGCAGGCGTCGATGAAGGCGGGCTTCTGGTCTTCTTCCACAAACCGTCCCATGGTATAGCACATAGGGTTGGTCAGGAAAAACAGAGAAATCACAGGCAGCATAGTGTAGCGGAGCAGGCGGAAACGGGTCAGTTTCTTAGAGAAATTCATGACCCGGTCTTCTCCTACCAGTGTAATGATGGCGTTGATACAGGTGAGCAGAATCAGCAGGTTCGGAAGGATTCCGGTGATCAGGCCCATTAGGTTTTCACCTCCGGCAGACACGATGCCGGTAAATCCTTCGGCTAGTTTTACAAATACATTCATAAGTTCATCCTCCTTAACATGGACAGACAGCAGTTTTTCGTTTTCCGGCAATTTGTTCCAAGGCTGATGCAAAGGCGGCCTTTTCATTCTTCCGTTTCATGAAAGTTCCGGCGGTATTCACAGAGCAGCCAATGTAATCATTCTTTTGAACGAATTTGGAAAATACGGTGCGGCCTTTCATCTCGTAGTAATCAATAATCTCATCCGAATCATTGACCACAACGAGCACGATCACGCCCGGCCGGAAGGTAAGACCGGATTTGGCAGAGCCAATGGCCAAAATATACGGGGTGTGGCGGTAACTCCTTTTCAGATCTTCCATAGACTGATACATGCGTTTGATCTGGAACCAGCCAAGGGCTGCCTGAGCTGCCATGGTTACCATTAAAAATCCAAGAACATAAGTAAGCATAAAGCGGTTTGCACCTCCTTGATATGAGAAAAATCAGTAAGTGGTTTCACGTGAACTCTTAACATATGCTGATACTATCCCGGGCACAAAGGGAAGTCAATTATTCTCAATGTTTTGGAACATAATTTACGATTGTATTGAAATGAATACATAAAATTGTACGGTTCTGTAACAAATGTTCCAAGTCTTCACTTTTGATTGACGAAGAGCAGATAAGGTCCTTATGATGGGGGTGAATTTAAGGATAAACCTGAAACTTAAGAAAGAGGTGCAAACTATGCAAACACGAGCAATCAGACTTTACGGAAAAGATGATTTAAGGCTGGATACTTTTGAACTGCCGCCGCTGAAAGAAGACGAAATACTGGTAAAGATTATTTCCGACAGCGTGTGTATGTCTACTTATAAGCTGGCAAAACAGGGGGTCTCCCATAAACGGGCCAGGCCGGATCTCTCTGAACACCCGTCGGTCATCGGTCATGAGATGTCGGGAGTGATCATAGAGGTGGGAGAGAAATGGAAAGGGGAGTACAGAAACGGACAGAAATTTACGGTCCTGCCTGCCGTGACTCAGGATGGCCGGCTGAAAACAGCAGGTTACTATTATGAAACCTATGGGGGAGACTGTACATACTGTATTCTACCAGCAGAGGTGATGGAACACGGATGCCTGATACCGTTTGAGGGAGATTCTTTCTTTGAGGCTTCCCTGTCTGAGCCCACAGCCTGCATTATCGCAGGGTACCGCAGGATGTACCACACATCGGAGGAAGACCACGAACACAGGATGGGAGTAAAACCGGGAGGGAGCCTTGTGATCTTCGGCGCCTGCGGACCGATGGGCCTGGAATGTATCGACTATGCCCTTCAGCTGGAAAACGGCCCTTCAAAGATCGTCGCTGTGGACGTATCGGAGGAAAGACTTTTCAGGGCGAAAAAAATGTTTGATTTGGCATCGGGAAACCAGAAAGAACTTGTATTTTTAAACGCAGGGAAATATGCAGATGTAGTTCAAAAGTTAAGAGAAATCAATGGAGGCAAAGGTTATGATGATGTCTTCGTATATGCTCCTATTGAATCATTGATCGAACAGGCGGACCAGGTGCTTGGAAAAGACGGCTGTATGAATTTCTTCGCGGGCCCTGTGGATCAGCAGCTGTCCGCGAGGATCAACATGTACAATGTGCATTATTTATATACCCATCTGGTCGGTTTTACCGGCAGTACAAATGAGGACCTGCACGATGCCCTCAAGCTGATGGAACAAAAAAAAATCCGTCCCACAGTCATGGTGACACATATCGGCGGACTTGAGAGTGCTATTGAGACGACCCTTCACGTACCTGAAATTCCGGGAGGCAAGAAGATGATCTATACACAGATCGATCTGCCATTGACTGCCATTGAAGACTTTGCAGAACTGGGTAAGACAAACCCGTTGTTTAAAAGGCTTGAAGAATCCTGTGCAGCACATAACGGATGCTGGAATGCGGAGGCGGAAAAGCTGCTGCTGGATGCATATCAAGTGGATCTGACGAGATAGGAGGTTTGAAATCTGCTATAATCGATTAGGAAGAGGGAATACATCTTTTGTGGGAGGGAGAACGATGGCAGATGAAGAGGAAGTCAGGATGCTCGCTGAGATCACACGGCTTTATTATGAGGAGGAATGGACACAGCAGAGGATTGCAAAGAAGTTTAATATGAGCCGGTCGCTGGTCTCTAAACTGCTTTCAAAGGCTAGGAAGATCGGGATCGTTGAGATCATCATTCATGATGAAGAGTTTCATCCGTACAGGAAACTGGAGGAGGAGCTGAAGAAGCGTTTTCAGATCAAAGAAGCCGTATGCGTCAGCGTGGAAAACAGTGAAATTCCGGTAAAAACAGTGGGAGCGGCAGCAGCAAAATATCTGGCAAGAAAGCTGTCTTCCGTGAAATATGTGGCAATGACCGCGGGAAATACTACACGCCAGATCGCTGAAAATTTTTCTTCCGGCGTGCCGTTTGACCATGTGACTTTTGTGCCCATGTCCGGCGGTCTGGGAGAAGAACGGTGGGAGATCCAGGCCAATGTAGTTTGTGAGAGGATGGCAAAAAACAGTGGGGGAAACAGCCTCCAGCTGCATGCGCCGATTGTTCTGGATTCTCATGAGGCAAAAGAAATACTTTTGAAACAGCATTTTATTAAAAGTGTCATGGAAAAAGCAAGGAATGCGGATCTGGCCATAGTAGGACTTGGCAGTTCGCCGCAGTATTTCGAGCTGACAGAGTCCTATCTCCATGGGATTAACCGGGAAAAAAATGATATCAGCAGGCAGCTGATCGGGGATATTTCTTATAATTATTTTGATAGAGATGGGAAACTGATCGACTGTAAATGGAACAGACAGCTCATGTCTTTAAATATTGATGAGATAAAAAGAATACCCGAAGTGATTGCCGTAACAGAAGGAACCGAGAAAGTGACAAGTATATATTCAGCGCTGAAACATAAGATTGTGGACGGGCTGATTACCGATGTGCAGACAGGCAGGGAATTAGTTGAGATGGATAACAGGAGGCTTATGGGAAAGGACTAACACCCTTTCCCATAGCAGTTCCAGTATGAATTGATGGTGTCTAATACTGCAGATAACTTTGGTCAGTTCAAACTCTTCAGTAAAGTATCCAGCATTCGGTTACAGGAGGCGGTAACATATTTAATCTGAGAATGGCTTAAATTGTCAAAATGAACACCGCATTGAACACAGACTGGCTCTTTGAAATGATTCCATAAGACTTTGGCCCAGTGTGTGCTGATGTGGGCATCTTTGTGTCCCGGCAGCTGGATTGTTTCAATAGTTCCATTATACCCGACAAAGCTTACGGAGCCAATATGAGAATGGCTTCCTCCTGCAATCGTTACCTGAATGCCTTCATCCAAACGGGCTGCATTGACACGGAGTTCATGACCAAATAGCTCAGTTTTTAAGGAGATTTGTTCCTGCATTTTATCATCCTTCCCAGCGCCGAAACTCATTAAATTCTATTTCAAACTGATCTAAAATTTTCCCGACGATATGCCTTGTCATTTCTTCAACAGACTGTGGACGATTGTAGTAGCTTAAAACAGGCGGCAGAATGACAGCACCTGCCTGAGAAACCTCATACATATTTCTGAGGTGGATATTACTTAGAGGGCATTCTCTGGTGACGAGAACAAGTTTCCTGCGTTCTTTTAAGGTTACATCTGCAGCCCGCAGCAGCAGATTGTCGCTGTATCCGCTGTGAATGCCTGCCAGAGTCTTCATACTGCACGGTACCACAGCCATGCCGTCCATGGGAAAGCTTCCGCTGGCAGGAGCCGCGCCGATATTATGGCTGTCATAGACGGCATCTGCGAGACTTTGAATTTCATTTATCGGATTGTCTGTTTCCAGAGAAAGAGTTTTTACGGCACTGTCTGTACAGATGAGATGGACTTCTGTTTGGGAAACTTTTAAAGCACGCAGTAATTCCACAGCAATCGGCATGCCGGATGCTCCGCTGATTCCCACTAATAATCGTTTCTGTTTCATGTGTTATACCTCGTGTTCACTGCAGCCTTTTAACCATGGTTCCGGGTTTAAATCTAAAAACTGTGCGCGTCTGAAGCGGTGCTTTAAGTGAAAAGGAACCGTACAGTCGAAAATGGTCTTGCAGGCGATGCCGTGATCGTGGATACTTGCTGAAAAATCAGGGTCGTTGGAAGGATCCAGCGGATGGCAGCGGACACCGGGAATTGTGATAATATCGGTATCTCCCTGAAAACGTGTATTCATTGCCCACAGCACGTCATTCATATCAAAGCAGTCAACATCTTCATCCACAAGGAAAATGTGTTTCAGCTCACTGAATGCAGAAAATGCCAGAAGAGCCGCCTGTCTCTGACGCCCTTCATCACTGTGTGCTTTTTTACAGAACTGCAGTACAGCCATATATTTACCGCCTCCGGCTGAAGCACAGTATACATTCTGCAGACGGCCCGGCATTGCTTTTTCGATCATGCCGATGATACTTGCCTCTGTGGGGATTCCCGCCATAGACACATGTTCTTCGCTGGGACCGATGCATGTCTGCAAAATAGGGTTTTTACGGTGAGTGACAGCCTTAACTTTGATCAGCCGGCACTGATCACTGGCCGGGCCGGTATATCCCGGAAATTCAGGCATTGCATACCCTGTATGGCTGTTCTGGTCTTCCTGAACCCGGATGCCGGGAATCACTTCCCCTTCAATTACATACTCTGCATTTGCTATGGCACGTTCATTCACGGTAAGGCATTGGCACAATTCCACCGGTTCGCCGCGGAGAGCTCCGGCAATAGACAGTTCATCGTATCCCAGAGGTGTGGTCGGAGGTTCGAAACAGGAACCGATCTCAATGGCAGGATCGACGCCGATGCTTATGGAGATCGGAAGTTTTTGTCCCAGTTCTTCTGCCCGTTCTGCCATGGCACCGATATGCCGGGCTCCGGGTGTAAAGAAAATGGAAAGTTCGTCCTTTCCCTGGATGCAGAGGCGATGAATGGTCACATCGCTTTGGCCTGTGTCAGGATGTGAGGCATAGCACATACCAAGAGTAATATAAGGCCCGGCATCTTCGGGTGTGTTGGTAGGTGCCGGAACGAGTTTTCTTAGGTCAAAATCAGCGGACCCAGCCTTGTGAACCACTTCCTGACATTTCCCTTTTCCATTGATGCTAACAGGCTGAATGGGATTTTCAGCGCATTCAGACAGTTTCCAGCCAAGCTGTTCAGGCGGGCAGTCTAACAGAGCCGCTGCCCGTTTCCGGCTTGCCAAAAGGCCGATGAGAGCTTTTGCATCAGGATGTCCTTTTATTTTGTGAAACAGCATAGCAGGTCCTTCCTTCGTGGGCCGAATGACGGTTCCTCCGGCGCCTACATGACGGTAGATGCCGGAGAGCTCTGCCATAGGTTCTGCGGGCACATGGGTTTCCAGCAGTTGTCCCGGCATTTCTTTCAGTCGTTCAATAGCACTTCGCAAATCGGTAACTTTAACAGACATAGAACTTTCTCCTTCTTTTAATTCGATGAATTTTATGTGAAATGAGGTACTTTTGGGACTATCTTAGCAAGGTGAGGGTAGTGAATCAATTCGATTTGCAGTATAATTGATTCCAAAACAGAATGAATAGGAGGAGGCTATGACGTTTGAACAACTGAATGATGTGATTGCCGTAGTAGAGAATGAAACCTTTTTAGAAGCGGCAGAATGCAGAAACATTTCCCAATCCACACTGTCCAAAAAGATTATGAAGCTGGAGAGAGAACTGGATATTACATTGTTTGACCGCAGCAGAAGAAAGGCTTCACTCACTGAGGCAGGATCTGTATTTTATCAGGAAGCACTTCGTCTCACCGAATGTTATGCGGGGATGCTTTCTAAGCTAGAACCTTATCGAAAGAACAAGAAGCAGAAACTTTGCATCGGGACACTGCCAATCTTAACACAATATGACCTGACAGCCAGATTAAAAAGTTTTACGGAGACATACCCGCAGATTGACTTTTCTTTTGAAGAGGCAGAAGAGGCTGAACTTTTGGTAGGCCTGCGCCAAAAAAAATATGATTATATTATTGCACGGGAAAATTTGTTTTCAAAATTAGGGTGTGTATCCTACCCATTTACAGAGGATGAACTTGTGGCAATCCTGCCTGAAAACCACAGACTTGCAGGGGGTCCTTTTGTCAGGCTTTCGGATCTTGCCGGAGAGCGGTTTATTTTCATGAACTCTTATACATCTGTATATCAGCTCTGTATCCAGCTGCTGAACGAGGCAGGAATTATGCCGGAAATTATACGGACCGGAAGAGTGGAATCGATCATCAGCGGAGTGGCGGTGGGGGAAGGAGTGAGTCTCCTTGCAAAAAGCAATTTCCGTATATTTCAGGCAGACAAGGTGAAAGTACTTCCGCTGGATCCGCCGCAGACGATATCAGTAGTCCTCGCAAAACTTGCAGGTACCACAGAGACAGAGGCTATGAGGAATTTTGCTGAGTATATATGCGAAAATTAATGATTTCATTTTTCTAAAAACAATAGAGAGATTCTCTATAAATAAAATTTTACATAGAAAGGTTCTGAAGCGGTCATCCTAAAGTATAGAAATATAACCGATGGAAGGAGCAGCCGGATGAACTGCCGATCAGAATGGAACCAGATAAATTATAAAAACAATGTGCAGATGAGGATTGCAGCGCACTGTGCACAGGTGCTTGCGGGAGTAAAGCCTTCAAATTCGGTTACTCTGGGCAGAGAAGACACAACGGTTTTTATTCAGGCGTTAACAGGCACTGGTATACAAAGAAGACTCATATATGACGGAGTAAAAAGGTGTGTCTGGCTGCTTTACAGGGAAAATGAACTTGAACATTATCTGATGATAAGAGAACATCAGGAGTTTATGAAAAGCTGCGGATATAATTCCGTTCGGCTGAGTGATACTTTCTCAGTTCTGTGTAAAAATTTCCGGCAGTATAAGAATGGAGAAAGGGGTTTTCCCCATGAACTTGGGTTGATTCTTGGATACCCTCTGTGCGATGTGGAAGGATTCATCCGGCATCAGGGACGCGGCTGTCTGTTTTCAGGCTACTGGAAGGTTTATGGAAATGCAGAAGATACCAGGAAATTATTTGAAGTATACGATCTTGTAAAGTATCAGATCATGAAGCAGGTACAGAACAATAAGACTCTGGCACAGATCACTGCATCCTACCAAAATTACGGTATTCTCAAAAGCAGCAGGAACATCTGCTGTCCCTGCTGCTTTAATGTGACAGGCAATTAAAGAATCACCACGGTCACACCCATATCTCCTTCGCCGAACTCCCCGTCCCGGTAGCCGGAAATCCGTTTTTGTTTTTTTAAAGTCTTCAAATAATTGTGTACGCCTTTTCTCAAAGCACCGGTTCCTTTGCCGTGAATCACAGTGATCTGTCCTAGGTTTGCCAGACACGCATCATCAATGAACTTATCCAGATGGGAGACGGCTTCATCCACGGTCATACCAAGGACGTTGATTTCGGGACGGATACTGGAAGACTTATTGATGGCAGTCCGTCCGCTGTTTCTGGCCTCATTTCTTGCATTTTCCCGTTTTACCTGCTTCACACTCTTGGTGATCTCCAGGTCTTTGACATTGATCTTGGAACGCATCATGCCCATTTGTACATACAGGTCTCCCTTAGAGTTGGGAAGTGTCTGGACCGTGCCGCTTAGGGAAAGACTGGTCACATAAACCTCATCTCCAATCTGAAAATCTCCCGGTTCATGTTTTTTGGACGCCCTGTTTTTAGAACGGTATGCCATATCCTTTTCCAGGCCGGACATCTTGCCGCGCAGATCGCTTCGCATATGTTCCATTTTTCTGTTGGCATCTTTGCCGGACTGCTTCTTTAACTTGTTATATTCCTTGATCGTCTCATCGGCGGTTTCCTTTGCCTCAGAAATAATCCGGTAGGCTTCCTCACGGGCCTCGCGGAGAAGTTTTTCCCGTTTTTCTTTTATATTTTCCTGACGTTCTTTCAGACTCTTTCTCAAGGTTTCGATTTCTTTCCGGTATTCAAAGATTTCTTCCTGTTCCTGCTCGATCGTCTGCTTGCTCTTTTCCAGATCAGCCAGTATGGTCTCAAAATCTTTGACTGATTCGTCAATCTGATCGGATGCATGCTCAATTATGTGGTTATCGAGCCCCAGTTTCCGTGAAATCGCAAATGCATTACTTTTTCCGGGAATGCCGATCATCAGCCGGTAGGTCGGGGATAATGTCTCCACATCGAATTCACAGGAAGCATTTTCGACTCCGTCCGTTGAGAGCGCAAACATTTTCAACTCGCTGTAATGAGTCGTCGCCATCGTTTTTACACCCCGGTCATGGAGGTATGTCAAAATGGAAATAGCCAGAGCCGCGCCTTCCACCGGATCGGTTCCGCCGCACAGCTCATCCAGCAGCACCAGAGAGTTCCGGTGGGCATTCTGAATGATAGAGACAATATTCGTCATGTGGGAGGAGAAGGTACTCAGGTTCTGTTCAATACTCTGTTCATCTCCGATATCCGCAAAAACCTCTTCATAAATTCCCAGACTGGAACCCTGGAATGCAGGAATGTGAAGTCCTGCCTGCCCCATCAGTGTAAATAAGCCCACAGTCTTTAAGGAAACGGTCTTACCTCCTGTATTGGGTCCGGTAATAACCAGCATGGAAAATGCATCGCCGAGAGAGACGTTGATCGGAACCACTTTTTTGGGATCAAGCAGCGGGTGGCGTCCCTGCTTGATATTGATCACACCGTCTTCTCTAAAAATCGGTTTGCTGCCGTTATAGTCTTTGGCATATTTAGCCTTCGCAAAAATAAAATCCAGCTGTACCAAAAGCTTTTGGTTCTGTGCCAAACCGTCCATGTCGTAGGAAGCCTGCTCACTTAAAAGGGCTAAAATACGCTCGATCTCTGTCTGCTCCTGCCCCTCCAGTTCTTTTAACTGGTTGTTCAGAGTCACCACCGCCATGGGCTCAATAAACAGTGTAGAACCGCTGGAAGACTGGTCATGGATCATTCCTTTAAACTGTCCGCGGTACTCCTGTTTGACCGGAATACAATAGCGACCATTTCTCATGGTTACAAGTGCATCCTGAAGCATGTCTTTGTTGGAAGAAGAACTGACCATAGCCGTTAGCTGGCTGTGGATCTTCTGATTGGTCAGTTTCATATTTCTCCGGATATCTTTTAAGGCGGAGGAGGCATCGTCACTGATTTCTTCCGGTGAAATAATACAGTGTCTGATATCCTTTAACAGACCGTCCATTGGCACCAGGGATTCAAATACAGAATCCAGAGAATCGGCATCCGCCATATCATCCCGCTGCGCCCCATAGGCCAGTGCGTTTTTTACAGCCTCCAAAAGACCGGCAATCTCCAGAAGTTCTCCGGCACTTAAAGTCCCTTTCATTTTCAGGCGTTTCAGAGAAGCCCCCAGATCCTGGACCCCAAAAAATGAAATACTTCCCTGTTTATAAAGTCTGGTCAGGGCATCCTGTGTCTGTTCCTGAGCCAGGGAAATTTCCGGTTCATCTGTCATCGGCTCTAATTTTTCACAGGCGGCTTTCCCAAGCTCTGTGGTGGCATAGGCTTTCAGCCTTTCGATGACTTTGTCATATTCTAATGTATTTAAAACTTTTTGATTCATATTATTTTCCTCAGTTTATTCAAAAACCATTAATTATAGAAGGTTTTCCTTTTTAGATTTAGAAAAAGTGTAGCATAAAATATAGGGCATGTAAACGAGGCAGACGGCAATTTTCCAGTGGATTTTCGGGAAAGTTTATGTAATAATAGGAAAGTAAAAGAGGTTCGGGCTTTAAGTCGGCCCTAGAAAGGTTAAATTATGAGATATATAAGTGAGCTGCATGAAGGAGATATGGTTTCGGAGGTGTTTTTGTGCAAGACAAAGACATCCGGCACATCAAAATTTGGGAAGACCTATTATTCTCTTTCACTCCAGGATAAAACCGGAATGATCGACGGAAAAGTATGGGAACTGAACAATGCCATCGGACATTTCGAGGCCATGGATTATATCATGGTGAAAGGGAAGGTCACAAACTTCCAGGGAAATAATCAGCTGAATATTGAAATGATCCGGAAGGCAGACGAAGGAGAATACCAGATTTCCGATTACATGCCATCCACAAAAAAAGATATCGATGAAATGTATGATGAGCTTTTGGCAATGATTCAGAGAGTTCAGAATCCGTACCTGAAAGAACTTGCCATGAAGGTTTTCGTTGAAGATAAAGAGTTTGCAAAGAAGTTTAAAATACATTCTGCTGCAAAAAGTGTACATCACGGATACATCGGCGGCCTGCTGGAGCACTCTGTCAGTGTGGCTAAGTTATGCGAACAGTATGCAGTTCTGTATCCGCAGTTAAACAGAGACCTGCTGGTCACAACGGCCCTGTTCCATGATATCGGAAAGGCAGAGGAGCTCTCCGCATTTCCTGAAAATGATTACACAGACGAAGGCCAGTTAGTGGGGCATATTGTCATGGGAACGATCAAGCTATCCAAGCTCATGGATGAGATCCCGGGATTCCCTGCAAAGCTTGCCAACGAAGTGAAACACTGTATTCTGTCCCATCACGGGGAACTGGAATTCGGTTCACCGAAAAAGCCTGCACTGGCAGAAGCCCTTGCGCTGAGTCAGGCCGATAATCTGGACGCCAAGATGGAGACATTTGCAGAGGTCATCGAGAAGAAGCAGGAAGGTCAGGAATGGTCCGGTTTCCAGCGTTTGTTTGATACAAAGATCAGAGAATCATCTATTTAATTTTCATTCATAGATGATGAAATAAGAGGTGCCTATGGAATTTAAAAAGAATCAATTAGTGGAAGTGGAAATTGATGATATGGGCAATGAAGGAGAGGGCATCGGCCATGCAGACGGCTATGCCCTCTTTTTAAAAGATGCCGTAGTGGGCGATAAAGTCCTTGCCCGCATCATCAAGACAAAGAAAAATTATGGATTTGCAAGAGTAGAAAAACTGCTCGTACCTTCTCCTGACCGGGTGGAGCCGAAATGCCCAAACGCACGTCCATGCGGCGGATGTACTCTCCAGCACTTGTCTTATGAAAAGCAGTTGGAGTACAAATTTAATAAGGTAAAAAACTGTCTGGAACGGATCGGCGGGATCGAAAATGCAGGCTCTCTTATGGAGCCGATTTATGGTATGGACGAGCCGTATTATTACCGGAACAAGGCTCAGTTTCCTGTGGGACGGAATAAAGATGGAAAACTAATCACCGGGTTTTATGCGGGACGGACACATTCTATTATTGACTGTATGCACTGTTCGATTCAGCATCCGGTTAATGAGGAGATTTTGTCTAAGGTTCTTGATTATATGGAGAGGAACCATGTGGAGCCTTATGATGAAAAAAATCATAGAGGACTGGTGCGCCATATTATGACCCGGGTGGGATTTGTTACCGGGGAAATTATGGTATGTCTTGTGATGAACGGCAGGAAGAAGGATCTTTTGAATCTTCCTGAACTGGTTGATTCTCTAAAAGAGATTGAGGGGTTGACCAGCATTTGTGTCAACAGCAATCAGGAGAAGACGAACCGGATTATGGGAAATAAGGTAGAGGGGATTTATGGGCCTGCTTATATTTATGACTATATTGGGAATGTGAAGTATCAGATCGGGCCGCTGTCATTCTTTCAGGTAAATCCAAGGCAGACTAAGGTTCTTTATGAGAAGGCTTTGGAGTATGCAGGGCTTTGCGGGAATGAAACTGTGTGGGATCTTTACTGCGGGATTGGGACCATTTCTCTGTTTTTGGCACAGAAAGCAAAGCAGGTCTATGGGGTTGAGATCGTGAAGGAAGCCATTGAAGATGCCAGGCTGAATGCTGAGATGAACCATATGGACAATGTAAAATTCTTTGTGGGGAAGGCGGAAGAAGTACTGCCCAAGGAATATGAGAAGAATGGGGTTTATGCGGATGTGATTGTCGTTGACCCGCCCCGGAAAGGGTGCGATAAGGCACTGCTTGATACTATGGTGAAGATGGGGCCGGAGAGAATTGTGTATGTGAGCTGCGATCCTGGGACTTTGGCACGGGATTTGAAAGTGCTGGGGGGAGAAGGATATAGCGTGGAGAAAGTGGCGGTAGTGGATCAGTTTGGGCATACGGGGCATGTGGAGACGGTATGTTTATTATCCAAACTTCATTGAGACCAACATATCGATGTAGAGCTTGAGATGGATGAGATTGATTTGACAGCTGCGAAGAGCAAAGTAGTGCCTAATCTTTCTGCAATGAAAAAGATCAAATTATTTTGTGATCGTAATAATATTTAATATGGTGCTATCGAAGATGCTTGGCTAAATTGCAAGATAACTTCCGATAAATCATAGGAATTGAGAGGTTTTTTTATGGCTATAAGTAAGAAACTTGAGACGATATATTACAACGGACAGCCGGATGGAATACGTTCAATTCGTAGACATCTTTCGACAATGACAACATATGTTATTCCTCGTCCGTTGTTAGCCGAAGCAAAGAAAATATCAAATACAAATCGTCCCGGAATATATTATCTTATCAGTGAAAATGATAATAATAAAATTGCCCAGCTTTATGTCGGACAAACACGGAATGGTATAATCCGTTTAGATGATCATAATCGATCAAAAGACTTTTGGAATAAAGCAATTATGTTTCTAGCAGATAGCAAAACTTTTACTTTAGATATGATAAGTGGACTAGAAGCTTACGCTATTAATAAGGCAACAGACGCTAAACGATATAAAGTGGAAAATACAGTTAATCCGAAATATGAAATCGATGAATATGATCTTCCATTGATAGAAGAAGTATATGAAGAGATCCGATTTATAATGGCAACACAAGGATATAAGATGGAAAGTTCAGAGAATTCAATCAATGAAGCGAATACATTACATACAACAAGAAATGGAGTAAAGGCATTTGGAGCTTACGATGGTGATCATTTTGAGGTTTTGGAAGGCTCTCAAATAGATTTCAGTAGAAGAGTAAAGTTAGAAAAATATAATGCTCAGAGAGAAAAATTGCTTAATGATGGGGATATTATTGCAGACAAAAACGGAGTATATATTCTGAAAGTTTCTCTTGAATTTAATACACCAAGCGGAGCGAGTGATTTTGTACTAGGTGGTTCTACTAATGGGTGGATAGAATGGAAAAATAGAGAAGAGAAAACTTTGGATGAGATATATAGAAAATAATTTTTTCGTATCAATTTCCGATAATATATTGTTATCGGAAGTTGAATACAGAATATAAGGAGGATTGGGCGAAGCGCCTGAATGGCTTCTTGGAGTTCAACGGAAATGAAATCCTCACAGATGCAGGAAAAATCAGTGCAGAGAAGGCAAAGCTCCATGCAGAAACTGAATTTGAGAAATATCGGATTGTACAGGATAGAATGTTTATGTCTGACGACAATAAATTTTATTAGCGATATCGATATTAAAAAGGGAAAAGATACAATGACTGCATTATTCAAGCAGGAATTGAAAAGAAATAAATTTTGGAGCCTGGACAAGAGAATATAAGGGAGATAAGAAGAAAACTAGAGTTCAATTAGAAATGAGCCAATAGAATCTTATTTACAACATTATCTTACTTATGAACGAAGGTGCAATTGGTTTTGAAGATCCTGAGGAATTTAGTGATCAGTTGAAAGAAACAGTAAGATTTTTTGTTGACAGATAATTTGTAGTATATGAAGATTTGAATTGTTAGTTGGAGATGCGAATTTACCATGAGAGAATTAAAAGAAATAAATATTAATAACATAGAGGAAATCAAATCATTATTTGCAGAGATTTTTACAAAAGAACCCTGGAATGATGATTGGAGTGACTTGACACAACTGCATGAATATATCATGGATTTAATAGGAAACAGAAATTCTTTAACATTGGGTCTGTTTGAAAATGATGAACTCATTGGACTTTCAATGGGAAGCATCATGCACTGGCATATAGGCACAGAATATTACATTTTTGAATTCTGTGTGAAAGAGCAGTATCAGTCTAAAGGCATTGGTACGGAATTTTTACGAATGGTCGAACAATATGCCAAAAGCAGACAGATCACGCATATTTTTTTACAGACAGAGAGAACTGTACCTGCTTTTAATTTTTATAAGAAAAATGGTTTTATCGAATTAAAAGACCATGTATCCCTTTTTAAAGAATTTAATTAAAGGAAAACCCAATGGAATATAAGATCAGACAAATGTATCCCAATGAATACCCTTATCTAAAAGAGTTTTTATATGAAGCAATTTTTCAAAAAGACATGGGGAACCTTCTGCCAAAGGAAATCATTAATAAACCAGATTTAAAAATATACATAGAAGACTTTGGACAAAAACACGATCATTGTCTCTGTGCCGAAGCAAGTGGAGAAATCTTTGGGGCAGTATGGACACGGATCATTCCCGGATACGGGAATATCGATGACAAGACCCCCGAATTTGCAATTTCTCTTTACAAAGAGTACAGAGGAAAGGGAATCGGTACAAAAATGATGCAGAAGATGTTGTCCCTTTTAAAATCAAAGGGATACAAAAAGGCTTCTCTGTCAGTACAGAAAGAAAATTATGCATTTAAAATGTATCAGAATCTGGGTTTTAAAATCATCGATGAGACAGAGGAAGAATTTATTATGATGTATGATTTGACAAATACAGTGATCTAGCCGCCAATGTAAGGGGAATCAGGTGATGAAAGAAGAAAATAAAGCCTGGAAAGGGTATCATTTTCAGGCTTTGGATGACTGAGCAGACAACAAGCAATATTTAAGAAGAGAAAGGACTATGGCATGCCTATCAAATTGAAAGATACAATGAAAGCAAAAAAACTGTTCGGAGACTGGCAGGAAACCTTAATCTGGTCCTGTCTTCAAAAGGTCATGGGAGACATCTATGTGGACAATGCTTCAGACCCACAGTCTGCCATGGCTGTTCTTGGTGACTTCTGTTTTTTTGCCGGAAATGCAGAGGAAGATATCGTCTCTTTCAAACCGGAAAACTGTTTCCAGGACTTTATCATTATGGTGCCGCAGTCTGAGGAATGGGCGGAACTGATCGTCAAAAATTATGGGGACAGAGCAAAACCGGCAACACGTTATGCCATAAAAAAAGAACAGAATATTTTTGATAAAGATACTTTAAGGTCTGCCGTTAATTCATTAAAGCCGGGATATATCCTGCGAATGATTGATGCAGACCTTTTTGCGCTGTGCAGATCAAGTACATGGTGTCAGGATCTGGTCTCACAGTTTAGGGACTATGAGATGTATAAAAAACTTGGCATCGGATTTGCCGTTTTGAAAGGGAAATCACTCGTGGCGGGAGCTTCTTCTTACGCAAGATACAGAGAAGGAATTGAAATAGAAATTGACACGAAGGAAGAGTTTCGGCGAAATGGACTGGCCTATGCATGTGGAGCAAAGCTGATACTGGAGTGTCTGGACAGAGGACTTTACCCAAGCTGGGATGCCCAAAATCCAGCATCCGCTGCACTTGCAGAGAAATTAGGATATCATTTTGACTATGAATACAGAGCATTTGAAATATGGGGATATTAAATGGAAATAAGGTTATTGGAGGAAGACGATATCGATGGTGTGTGTGGTATCTATGCGGCCAGTTGGAAAAGTGCATATAGAGGCATCATTCCTAAGGAGTTTCTGGATAACATTGATAAGGAAAAATGGCGTGAGGGAATTGAAAATTCTGAATTGATTTCATTAGTCATGATGAATGGTGAAAAGATAATCGGCACGGCCTCCTACTGTGCTTCCAGATTCATCAGTCTTAAGGATTTTGGGGAAATCGTCTCGCTCTATTTGCTTCCGGATTACTATGGAAATGGATATGGCAGACAGCTTTTGCAGGCGGCAGTTGACGGACTGGCTGAGCTGGGGTATACTTATGTCTTTCTGTGGGTTTTAGAAGAAAATATGAGAGCCAGAGCCTTCTACGAGAAGTTTGGTTTCCAGAACAGTGGAGACTGTCTCACGGATTATATCGGAGGAAAAGATTTAAGAGAACTGCGTTATATCTATAAAATAAAGTCAGAGGTGTAAATATAATGGGATTTTCAGAAAAAGTCAAGGAAGAAGCAAGGAGAAAATCAGGTTTCAGGTGCGTCATCTGTCAGGAACCATTTGTTGAAGTACATCATATCATTCCTCAAAGTGAAGGGGGAGAAGATACGATTGAAAATGCTGCACCCCTTTGTTCCAGATGTCACGATCTATATGGAGACAACCCTGCAAAAAGAAAACAGATCCGTCAGATGAGAGATTATTGGTTTGAGGTCATGGAGAAGAGAGATAAAGAGGGCTTGGATGAGTTAGGGCCGATTGCACCAGATCCTGACAGAGTGAATGCCTTGCGGGACAAAGGGATAGCAATCCAGCATACTGTTTTTGCAGAAGAAAATTTTCAGACGGCTGCCAGAATGATATATAAATTGATTTACACTGCACAGCAGAATTTTCCGAATCAAAAACGTATTCTGTATTTGGATATTGAAGGACATCGAAATGGCGCAGGAGGCTATGATCACGACATGATGGAACTTCAGAAAGACTTTATTTTAGGTTTTCTAATGCCCTATATTACGGCCGTACATATGCCGTTGATCAGTGTTGAAAATAAGAAACTGCAGAAGAATGAACTAGTTGAAGATTTGGCGATTTTTGCAGAAGAGGAAGGAACCAAAGGATGAATAAAGGAGACAAAAATGAAGAATTTTAAAAGAGATAACCTTCTGTTCTCCCTCTGCGGCCTAAACTGCGGACTTTGTCCGATGAAAATAGACGGTTATTGTCCGGGCTGCGGCGGAGGTGCTGGAAATCAATCCTGTAAGATTGCCAGATGCAGTATGGAGCACGGAGGGATTGAATACTGTTTCCAGTGCGGGAAATATCCATGTGAGAAGTATGAGGGTATCGATGAGTTTGATTCATTTATCACACATCAAAAGCGCCGGACAGATTTTGAAAGAGCCGAAGAAGCCGGTATAGATTTTTATAATGCAGAACAGAAACAGAAAGCTGAGATGCTGTGTGATTTATTAGATCATTATAATGATGGACGGAGAAAAAGTTTTTACTGTACAGCAGTCAATCTTCTGGATCTGGATGATGTCAGAGCAGTGATGGCAAGTATTCATGACGGACTTAAACCGGATGAATCAACTCTGAAAGAAAGAGCTGCGGCTGCGGTCAAGATTTTCCGGGAAAAAGCCGGGGAGCGGCAAATCGTGCTGAAACTGAAGAAAAAGCCGAGGAAAAAGAAATAGATGCTTTTAGTAAAGGCAGCGTTTATCTAATATTTTACCAGCGAACCACTGCCCGGTTTAACATAATAATATAAGGGACATTTTGTACATTGACAAAAAGACTTCTGCTTGCTAAAATCCCAGTTAACATTAAGAAGACGGCACCATAAAACAAAATTTTCATGGGCAAAAGGCGGTGAATGAGATAAGAAAAACGATATTGTATACTGCAGTGAGCCTTGACGGCTTTATTGCAGACAAAAACGGCGGGATAGAGTGGCTGGAAAAGCAGGACATAGGACCCGAAGGCCAGGAAAGTTATGAAAATTTTATCCAGACAGTGGATACGGTGGTCATGGGTTATACAACCTATCATCAGATCACCACGGAACTCTCAGCAGGGTTTTGGCCATATGAAGGAAAAATGACTTATGTGATGACACACAGGGCTATGGAGGATAAAGAAAACATTAAGTTTGTAAATTCTCCATTAGACCAGTTTATCTCAGCCTTGAAGGATCGGCCGGGAAAAGATATCTGGATCTGCGGAGGAGCGGACCTGGTAAACCAGCTGATAAAATCAGGGCTGATCAGCCGCTTTCATATTTCTGTGATTCCGGTTATTTTAGGAAACGGAATCCGGCTGTTTCACGAAGGCAATCCTGCAAAACAGCTGAAACTGATATCAGCTGATAATCTTAATGGAATGACGGATTTAGTTTATGAAACATGTGAATAGCAGGAGAGGGTATTATGATTCAAAAGAAGGAGATTGACAGCGGAACTGGATTTGACTGGGGACGTACATCAAGAGACTATGCTAAATACAGAGACATTTATCCGGAGGAGTTTTATCAAAGGCTTCTCGACCGGGGCGTCTGCACTCTGGGTCAGGATGTCCTGGACATAGGAACGGGTACTGGGGTAATTCCCAGAAATTTATATTCCCATGGGGCAAGATTTACCGGCATTGATATATCCGGCCAGCAGATAGAACAGGCAAAGAAGCTTGCGGCGGCCGGTCACATGGATATCCGCTTTCTCTGTACTCCGGCAGAGGATGTGCCTTTTTTACCAGGTTCATTTGATGCGGTGACAGCATGCCAGTGTTTTACATATTTTAACCATGAGGTATTAGCGGCCAAGATCAGCAGCCTGCTGAGAGATCAGGGAAAATTTGCAGTATTGTATATGGCGTGGCTGCCGCAGGAGGACGAGACTGCCGGAAAGAGCGAGGAGCTGGTGCTTAAATATCATCCGCTGTGGACCGGATGCGGTGAAACAAGACATAAGATTCAGATTCCGAAGGTATATATGGATTACTTTGACATTGAATCCGAAGAGGTGTTTGATCTGGAAGTGCCTTTTACGAGAGAAACATGGAATGGAAGGATGAAAGCCTGCCGGGGGATTGGTGCTGCTTTGCCGGAAGAGGAAGTGGCGGCTTTTGAAGAAGAGCATATTAGACTTCTCAGACAGACTGCTCCGCAGGAATTTTGTGTTCTTCACTATGCTGCAGTGACGGTGCTGCGAAAAAAGGCGGAATGACAGGAGGAGAAAGTGGGAATTACATTTGTAACAAAGAAGGAACTATTTGACGATGCAAGAGCTATCCGGGAAGAAGTGTTCGTAAAAGAGCAGGGATTTGTTGAAGAGATTGACGAAACGGACGGAAAAGCAGTTCATGTTGTGTGTTATGATCAGGAATATCCGATTGCAGTGGGCCGATATTTTGAAGATGACCAGGAAGGAATCTATCACATAGGCCGGGTTGCCATCCGAAAGAAATACAGAGACCGGCACATCGGCAGGAAGATCATGGAGTTTATGGAGGAGTGCATTCGGCAGGAGGGAGGGAAGACAATCCATCTCTCAGCCCAGGCCAGGGTTAAGGAATTTTATGAGAAACTTGGGTATCAGAAAAGAGGAGAATCTTACATGGAAGAACACTGTCTGCATATACCTATGGAAAAGCATATAAAATAAAATTAAAAAGGAGTTCATGGGATCATGAAATCAGATGACAGATTTAAGAGGATTTATAAACAGGGCAAAATGACAATCACAGAAATATGGGTAGACCGCGTCACGGGAGTAAATTATTTATATCATGAAGATGGTTATTCAGGCGGGCTGACTCCGCTTCTTGACAGAGACGGAAAACCCGTAGTTTCGCCTGTTGTAAACGGTTAATCAACCGAACCGAAGCATATACACAACAAAAGCTGTCCTCAGTGGGCAGCTTTTGCTATAATAGAGAAAAGGAGTACAATATGACAAAAGACAAATTAGCGTTGGAGATCATAGAGCGGCTGAAAAAAGAATATCCTGATGTAGGGTGTACTTTGGATTATGACCAGGCATGGAAATTGCTGGTGAGCGTGCGTCTGGCGGCACAGTGTACAGATGCCAGGGTAAATGTGGTCGTCCAGGATTTATATGAGAAATATCCGGATGTGAATGCTCTGGCAGAAGCAGATCCGGCGGACATAGAGGCGATCGTCAGACCATGCGGGCTTGGGCGGAGTAAGGCAAGAGATATCAGTGCCTGTATGAAGATATTGAGAGACGAGTATGGCGGCGGAATTCCGGATAACTTTAAGGATCTAATGAAGCTTCCGGGAGTAGGACGTAAGAGCGCCAATCTTGTGATGGGTGATGTTTTCGGGGAACCGGCAATCGTTACGGATACCCACTGCATCCGCCTGGTAAACCGTATGGGTCTGGTGAACCAGATCAAAGATCCAAAAAAAGTGGAGATGGCACTCTGGGAGATCATACCTCCCGAAGAAGGAAGTGACTTCTGCCACAGGCTGGTATTTCTCGGAAGGGATATCTGTACTGCAAGGACGAAACCGCACTGTGAGAAATGCTGTCTGCGGGATATATGTCCTAAAGAGGGAGTATAGAGTCAAGACAAAGGTCTGAAAGGAGGAGCCGGTATGAAGAATCAAAAGTTATTCAAAACCAATGCTGCGGTAAGCATCATTCTGATCATCGGTTTTCTTCTGACATCCATATTCAGCTATAAAGCTAACTATAAAGCGTCTTTGGACAACATTGAGCAGGTGTCCTCCCTTACATCAGAGGGCATATATTATCAGATGAGAACGATTTTTGCAAAGCCGGTCAATGTCTCCCTGACCATGGCACATGACAGCCTGCTCATCGAACATTTATCAGACCGGGCGTCCCGGGAGGACAGCGGGCGCTATGAGAAAAAGACGATGGATTACCTGCGTTCGTATCAGGAGAAATATAAATATGACTCTGTTTTTTTAGTCTCGGCATCTACAAAAAAATATTACAGCTTTAATGGACTTGACCGGACGCTGGACAAGGGCAATCCAGAGAATCAGTGGTACTATGATATATTGAAAAGTAAAAGCGAGTATACCATAAAAGTGGATAATGATGAGGTGAAGGGCGCAGATAATAAAATTACGGTTTTTATCAACTGTAAGATCCAGGACAGCGGCGGAAAAGTTATCGGAGTCGTCGGCGTCGGAATGAGGGTGGATTCCCTCAAAAAGATTCTTCAGAAATATGAGAAGGAGTCAGAAATCGGGGCATACTTTCTTGATGATGAGGCATCATCCAAATCTCTACCGCATATACAGGATATGAAAAAACAGACTGGTTTAAGATCCGTGGGAATGAACACATCAGGGATAAAATACTGGGGTGGAAGAAAGAAACATCCGATTTGGATATCTGGACCAAACAGTCCAAAGACGGCGTCGGAAAAAGTTTTATATCCACCCGTTATATACCGGAATTGTCATGGCATCTGGTGATTGAACAAAAGACCGGAAAATTGATTGATGAGATGAAGCAGGAGATTTACGGGTCAATATTTATGATCATAGCCATTATTCTTGCAGTGTTATTTATTATCACTTCAGTGATTAAGAATTTTAACAGTCAGCTGACTTATTTAATGACAGAGAAGCAGACCCTGTTTAAAAAAGTCACAGAACAGCTCTATGAAAATATCTATGAACTGAACATTTCAAAAAACTGTCCGGCAGGAAAGAGTACAGAGAGATACTTTGAGAGCCTGGGGGCAGGAGACATACCGTATGATCAGGGGCTCAGAGTGATTGCGGAAAAGCAGATAAAAGAAGAGTTCAGAGACGGGTATGTAAACACCTTCACACCGGAAAATGTTTTAAGAGAGTATAAAAACGGCAATCATCATCTGCAGTATGACTTTATGATCTCGGAGGACGGGGCGCATTATTTTTGGATGAGGATTGATGCATATACGTTCTTATCCTCAGAAGATAAATGTATTCATATGTTTACTTACAGAAAGAACATTGATGAGGATAAGAAAAGGGCCCTTCAGATGACAAAAAGGGCAGAGACAGATGAAATGACTGGATTCTATACAAGAGCCGCTGCGGAAAGGTGCATCGGCAAGGTTTTATCAGAAAATGAAGATGCCATGTACGCTTTTTTCCTGTTTGATATTGATAACTTTAAGCAGGCGAATGACCGGTTCGGCCATGTGTTTGGTGATATGGCCATCAAAGAGTTTACAGCAGTTATACGAGGGCATTTCCGTGAAAATGATATTTTGGGGCGGATCGGCGGCGATGAATTTGCGGCATTTCTTCCGGCAGAGAATTTAGAGACTGTGGAGGCAAAGGCAACGGAGATTTCTCTCAGTCTCAGCAGGACCTTCACAGACGGGGTGTCCAGCTGGAAGATGTCGGCCAGCATCGGTGTCGCTGTCGCTCCCAGGGACGGAAAGGATTTTGTCTCTCTGTATAAAAATGCGGATGCGGCTCTCTACGAGACAAAGCAGAGAGGAAAAAACGGATATACAATTTCCGGACGATTATAACCTGTATGGAAAAGGGAGTAAATCATGCTGTGATTTACTCCCTTATTTTAATGCTTTCTTTTGTTCAGAAGAGAAAGCGGAAATCGTTTCCTGGGAAGGGGCTTTAACTGGGCGGGCGCTGGTTTCCATCTGGCATAGAGAGTGTAATGCTCTGTGCTTCCATGGTGGATCGTGGTTACCTGTTTTCCTCCGAACGGGTCATCATACCATCCGAGAAAAGCAAGGCCCGGAAGTTCTTCCGGAGGATTCAGGATGAGATCAGGCGAATCTGCCGTATAAAAAACCGGGTTGGTGTTCTGGGATTCCAACAGGTTTTCACAGCGTATCCTGAAACGGACGGGAGCCAGAAGAACGAAAGTCCGGTCAGGATTTAAGCGGAATTCCCAGCCATTAAATCCACGGGAAGGCATTCGGAATTTTTCTGCGTCTGAAGGCTGAAGACCGAAATATTCGAATAAAGGGGCGCAGATGACAATTGGATCTCCTTTCGTATTTGGAGAAATATATTTGGAAGTCTCAAGACGGATACAGGCATTGGGATGAAGGGTGTTCTGCAGGTAGAGATGTGTATCCGCATCTTGGAGAAAAAAGCCGTCATATAAATTTTGTCCTCCCTCAAGAATAAGGGAACTGCCGTATTCAAGAGAGATGCCGACGCCTGCTTTCTTGGCAAGGTTCTGTGAAAGCCGTGTGGTGCCTCTTAAACTTACAATGCTGCCGGAGCCATGGGAGAGGATTCCGCCGCCGCATCCAAAACGAGCCGTATTGTCCTCGATGATACAGTCATATAGGTTTGCATCCGCAGGACCTTCTTTGGAATCAAGAAAGATTCCTCCGCCTGATCCTGCCTGATTTTGAATAAATTCTGCGGATGTCAGGGAAAGATTTTTTTCACCGGAAGAAGACTCAGACAGAAAGGCCAGCCCGCCGCCGGATTTTTCTGCGGTGTTTCGGGAAAAAGAAGTCTGTGACACATTGACATTTCCTCTGCCGGATGAACTCATGGCAATGCCGCCGCCGTCTGAAGAAGAAATATTTTCAGAAATTGTGCTGTCTGTAAGGTGAAAGGTAAATTCTCCGCTGCTTGCACTAAAAGCAATGCCGCCGCCGCAGGAAGCCGCCTGATTTTTCTTTATATCAGAATTCATCAGTGCCAGGCGGACAGATCTTTTTGAAGAGAAGTTTGTAAGGGAAATGCCTCCGCCCATTCCATTGGCTTTGTTACTGGAAATACAACATTCATTTAATGTAACTGAGGCCCCTTTTTTGGAAACCAGGCAGAGCCCTCCTCCATTTTCCTCTGCACTGTTTTCAGAGAGGACAGAGTCCTTTTCGATATCCAGCTGATCTTCTTCACTGCATCCAAAGAAGTAAATGCCTCCTCCGTAAGCGGAGGTGTTTCCGGAGATCTTCACATCACCTGACAATGTAAGGGAAGAAGGGACTCCCGTATCTTCACGGAAACCTGAAAAATTAATGCCGCCGCCGTATCCCAGGGCAATGTTATCAGTTATGGCAGCCGTGTCAGAAACGCTGAGGAAACTTCCCGCTTTTCTTTCAAAAGAGCGAAGGTAGATCCCGGCACCGTGGGCCGCAGTATTGCGGGTAATCAAAGCGCGTCCAAGGACTGCAAATTTATCATCGGGATGTTTGGCGGCAGCCATGACAGCGCCTCCGCAGAGTCTGGAGGAGCAGTCACAAATCTGCGAGTCTTCGGTCATCAGGAAATGGCTTGAAAGGGAACAGCTGCCTGAAAAATAAACGCCTCCCCCTTCTGTATAGGAATGGTTGTTCCGGAGAACTGCGCCGTGTTTCAGAATAAGTGTACCGCCAGAAACTAATATTAAGGAACGGTTCAGAGGATCTCTGACGGAATGAAGTTCTTTTTGACCGTCTAATACAATGTTTTGAAGAGTGAGGCTGCCTCCTTCTGAAACATGAAACATAGCAGAGGGAAAGGAAGCGTCTTTATAAAGGGTGACCGTACATTCTTCGGAGCGGCCGGTGAGTATCAAGGGAGTATGGACTCTGATTTGTCTGGTAACTGTGAAATCTGAAACTGCCTGTATGTGAGTTTCTTTGGATTCCACAGCGTTCAGCAGCTCGGTTTGATTGGAGACTGGAGTCAAAATATCACCTGCTTTTTTCAGTTCAATCTTATATTTAGTATATGCAGAATTAACAGGAAGGGGGAAAGATATGGGTTGATATAAAAATAATAAATAAATAGAAAAAGCGGCATCCAAACCTAATATTTTGGACGCCGCTTTTAAAAAAATTACTTAAAACATTTTATCCTGCGGGAACAGAGATTTTACATGATCTACTTCTTCCTGAGTGGCAGGTGCTGCAGGAACATAATACTCACGTTCTCTTGCAAGCTTATAAATTTCTTCCTGAGACATTTCACACTGGTTTCTCATCTGTTTTAATGTCTGCTTTAATTCCTGGTTTTCTGACTGTGCGATCATTCCGCCATACCTTGTCAGCTCTCCGTTTACGCCGGCAAGCGTATCGGCTACCATAGTCTTATCATCTAACATTCTGCTTCCTCCTTACTTAAGAAACTGCATTAATTTTTGTTTGCTGTCCATTGCTGACTGAGCGGATTGCTGAAAGAATTTTTTTAATGCGGGATCTGTTGCCTGGTCTGCATAAGCCTGCATTTTGCAGTGTGTGGTGTCAAAACCGCCGATTAAGTGACGAAGGTTCTGTAAATCTAACATAGATATATTTGCCATTGTAATGCCTCCTTTAAAATTTATTACCTCTTTAGTATCCCAAACAATTTTTATAGTATGCGAAATGAAAACAGCTGTATAAATTTGATTGATTTTGTAATAAAATTAAATTAAAAAATGAATTTAGACTGGAGGCATTAAATTGAATTATATATATCAGTGGGAAAAGGCGGAAACAGAAGATTTTTCAAAGATTTACGAATTGATGACGGAAGCATTTCCGCCGAGTGAAATAAGAAATGAAGAAGGTCAGAGAAATCTTCTGAGCCGTTCGGCGTATCAGCTTTATACAGTGAAACAGGACAACGAAATACACGGACTGCTGGGCGTGTGGGAATTTGACACTTTCATTTTTATTGAGCATTTTGCGGTTGATGCATCTTTAAGGGGAAATGGAATCGGGGGAATGCTCCTGAATGATTTTCTGAATCATATGGAAAAAACAGTGTTTTTGGAAGTAGAAGAGCCGGGAACAGACCTGGCAAGGAGAAGGATAGGATTTTACGAAAGAGCCGGGTTCTGTCTCAATGATTTTGATTACATACAGCCGGACCTCCAGCAGGGACAATCTTCTCTGCTGCTGAAAAACATGACATATCCTATGAAACTATCAAAAGAAGATTTTGAACGGATGAAACAGCAGATTTTTGAGACGGTATATCAAATAAAGGCTTAAAGATACGGTGTGCCCTATGGGTAAACCCTGCAGGTATAAGATTGATTCTTTCTTGTGATACTTTATAAGAGTAGATTTTTAAATTACAGTATATAGGAGGGAATGAATTTATGGAATCAGGAAAACCTCGTGTGTTTGGATACGTCAGAGTGTCTGCAAGAGACCAGAATATTGACCGGCAGATGATCGTGATGGAAAAGCTGAAAATACCCAAAAACAATCTGTTTATTGACAAGCTTTCAGGAAAGGATTTTAACCGGCCCAGCTATAAACGGATGGTAAGGAAGATGAGAGCGGGAGATGTGCTCTACATTAAATCGATTGACCGTCTGGGCAGGGATTATACTGAGATAATAGAGCAGTGGAGAATCCTCACGAAAAAAAAGAAGGCAGATATCGTCGTCGTAGACTTTCCGCTGCTGGATACAAGGAAAAAGGACAAGGATCTTACCGGTACTTTCATTGCGGATTTGGTTCTTCAGATTCTATCTTATGTTGCACAGACGGAGAGGGAGAATATCAAGCAGAGGCAAAAGGAAGGGATCACTGCCGCAAAAGCAAAAGGTGTTCGGTTCGGGCGTCCCGCAAAGGATGTACCGGAAGATTTTTTTGAAATCTATGAGATATGGAAGAAGAAAAAAATCAGTCTCAGAGAGGCATCAAGAAGGCTTCAGGTAGACCACAACACATTTAAAAAATGGGCTTCTCAGTTCACATGCTGAACTCTGCATTGGCAGCAGTGTGTGGTGAAAAATGTAGACTTTTTTCCACGGTCTGAAAAATACATAAAGTTCTTTCAATAAAGCCCTGTTTTCCGCGGCTTCCGCTTTTGCAACAAATTATAGCATATGCTTGGAAAAAAGTCTGCTTTAATCACCAGGCGTACTTTACGCAGAAAAGTGCAGGGAGATATAGAGGATGGGAGGATATAGAAAATGGCAGAACAGGGACTGTTGGATTTTTTAGCAGAGAAGAGCAGATGTGCATATCTTTCGGAACTCAGAGACAGGCAGAAAGACAGAGAAATAAGCCGGATTTTGAAGAAAATTAATGCGGAAAGCTTCAGTACAAAAGACTGGCAGGATGCATTGGAGTATTTTACAGATGTAAGAGAAGAGATTCAGGATAAAAAAAGTGCAAAAGCGTATCTGGAAGCTTATTTTTCAGGAAAATACAGTAAATAACTTCACAATTTTATATTTCTGCATAATATAAAAGAAAAAGGAACTGTATAAGCATGAGCTTTTGTGAAAATATATGGGATTCGGATCAGGGAGAAACAATCAAGATCCAGGGCGGAACCATTGAAAATATTATGCACTCAGCTGACGCAGATTACGTTAAAACAGTGTGCAGGCTTCAGAAAGACAGCAGAATTCAGTCCGTTGTCGTTATGATTGTGGATGAGCATACATTGATCCACTGCAGCGACGGGAAAAGAATTACTTCCAGGGATCTGAAGGAAGGCATGACGGTGGATGCCTGGATCTCAAAGGCTATGACAAAAAGTATTCCGTCTCAGGCCAGGGCATACAGGATTATTGTGAAAAGCAGTCCCTGCGGGACTGCGGTTACGGACGGGAGAGTGGCAGGGATTGATCTGCACAACGGTTTTTTGTATACAGGAATACCCGGAAAACCGGAAAGCCAGATCCGTTTTGTAGTCACAGAGAACACTCCGATTCTGGACCGCCGGGGAAGCAGGATACGGCTTAGAGATTTAAAACAGGGCGACCGGGTACGGGTAGAACATGCTGATTTTATGACTGCAAGCATTCCGCCCCAGACAACCGCGTTTGCGATAAAAAAATATTAGCAAATACTAAGAAGCAGACAGGATTTTACTGTCTGTTTCTTCTTTTTTCGGGCAAAAATCAAGGATCAGTGTTATAATAAAAAAGCTATGGAAAGGAGGCCCGGGGTATGAGAACAAGAAAAGAAGTAATTGAATTTTGTATGTCTCTGAAGCAGGTTTATGAAGACTATCCGTTTCAGGACAGTAACTGGACGCTGATGAGACATGAAACGAATAAAAAGACATTTGCTTTTATTTTTGAACGGGACGGACATATCTGGGTCAATATAAAGTGTGATCCGGAATGGATCTTAGTATGGAGAGAGACTTATGATTCTGTTGTGCCGGCTTATCATATGAATAAAAAGCATTGGAATTCTATCATTCTTGACGGCTCAGTGCCGGATGAGGATATCAAACGCATGATCGGGGAGAGCTACGATTTGATTCGGGCGGGCATAAGGAGGCAGAAATGAATACGAGAGAAGCAATCAATATAAGATGTTCCAGGAGGACGTACCTTCCGGAATATCTAAGGGAAAAAGATGCGAAACCATTGTTTCAGATGATCCGGGAAATCAATAAGGAACAAGGGCTTCATCTGCAGCTCATCACAGATGAGGGCAACATTTCCAAGATTAAAATGAGCTACGGCATGTTTAAAAACGTGCATGGATTTATAGCAATGGCCGGAAGAAAAGACGATCCGCATTTAAAAGAAAAGCTGGGTTATTACGGTGAGAAGCTGGTCCTTCTGGCTACCACAGCCGGGCTCGGCACATGCTGGGTGGGCGGTACATATAAGAAGGACAGCTGTGTGTGCGGCTTAGAACAGGGAGAGAGCCTTGAGGCGGTCATTACGGTTGGATATGTAGAGGCGGATAAGAGGACGAAAGAAAAGATGATATCTTCTTTCGTAAAGAAAAAAGGAAAAAAAGCAGACCAGATGCTAAGGGCGGAAGAGCAGGTTCCGGACTGGATCATGCAGGGGATGGAAGCGGTTGAGAAGGCGCCGTCTGCCCTGAATGCACAGCCGGTGGAATTTCAGTGGAAGGATGGAAAGCTCACGGCCCATGTTACGATTAAAAACGGATTTGAAGAGATCGATATGGGGATCGCAAAGCTTCATTTTGAACTGGGAACAGAAAAAGCAGGATACTGGGAACTGGGAAACGGAGCAGAATTCCGATATTTATAGAAAATAAAAACAGGATGGATGATCGATGAGCGAGACAAAATTTTCAACACTGTGCTATATAGAAAAAGATGAGAAATATTTAATGCTTCACCGGACCGTGAAAAAGAACGATGTTAATAAGGACAAGTGGATCGGCGTGGGAGGACATTTTGAGTATGGGGAAAGCCCGGAGGACTGTCTGTTAAGAGAGGTAAAGGAAGAGACGGGACTCAAGCTTACATCCTGGAAGTTCAGGGGAATCCTTACGTTTCTCTGTGACGACTGGCCGATGGAATATATCAGCCTTTTTACGGCAGACGAATTTGAAGGAGAGATAACCGCCTGCAATGAAGGTGTCTTAGAATGGGTGGACAAGAAAGATATTCTGAGCTTGAACCTTTGGGAAGGGGATAAGATCTTCTTTAAGCTGCTGGCTGAGAATGAACCTTTCTTTTCGCTGAAGCTTGTCTACCGGGGAGACTGTCTTCGGCAGGCTTGTCTGAATGGCAAAGACATGGAGCTCTTTGATATATTGACTCCGGACGGAAAACCCACAGGGATCGTAAAGGAACGATCGATTGTGCATACGGGCGGTGATCTCCACGGGACTTCCCATATCTGGCTGGTGCGCAGGAAACAACACGGCTTCGATGTTCTGCTGCAAAAGCGCAGCAAAGAAAAGGATGCTTTTCCGGGGTGCTATGATGTGTCATCGGCAGGCCACATGGCAGTAGGGGATGATTACCTTCACACCGCGGTGCGGGAACTTTCCGAAGAACTGGGAGTAACGGCAGAGCCGGAAGATTTTAAGTTTATAGGGATGAGGGACTCCGTCGTAAAGGATACTTTTCACGGAAAGCCGTTCCACAATCATGAGCTGAGTGCAGTTTACGTATATGAGACAGATCTTTCCGAAGAAAAGTTCCGGCTGCAGAAGGAAGAAGTAGATTCGGTTCTCTGGATGGATTTTCGGGAATTTGAAGAAAAAGCCCGAAACGGCGGGATCCGGCACTGTATTTTTGCAGATGAAATCAAGATGCTCGGAGAGTTCATGGGGTGTAAATAATAAGAGGAGCGATACTGACAATGGATGAGTCAGTTCCGCTCCTTTTATTATGCTATTTTATCAGCTTTTTGATCTGTGCCTCCAGGGCACTCTCTTCCATAGCGCCCCTGGCTCCGGAGACAATTTCTCCGTCCCGGTTGATAAAGTAGGTTGTGGGGAGAGATTCTGCCTGATAGTTATAGGCAGCTTCCTGTTCCGTGTCATAGTAAACAGGGAATGTATATCCCTGCTCTTTGATAAAGGAGGACGCTTTTTTCTTTGTCTCCCTTGCCCCATCGGTCATGTTGACCATGACAAAATCGACTTTGCCGGAATATTTCTTATACATGGCCTCAAACCCGGGCATCTCCTGTTTGCACGGCGGACACCAGCTGGCCCAAAAATTTAACACAATTGGTTTTTTGCCGGTCAGAGAAAAGAAGTTTATCGGCTTTCCGCCGGCATCCTCTGCGTTGAAGTCCGGGGCAGTGACAGCTTCCTGTTCTTCTGTATCATTTACGGAAGATGTTTCTTCGGATGCAGTATCTGCCTTATATTTTTTGCTCAGGTTCTGGTAGAGAACAAAAGCTCCTGCTAAAAGTGCGATGAGTATGACAAGAATCCCTATCAGTTTTGTTTGTTGTTTCATAGATCCCTCCTAAAATGTCAAGATTGATAAAAAGCGGTCCATCATTCCCAACATCATCATAAGCCCCACGATAATCAGCAGAATTCCTGATACTTTTGTGATGATGCCATAGTGCGATTTGATCCAGCCGAAAGCCCCCATCAGACGCTCAATGAGCACGGCGCTGAGAATGAACGGGATGCCGAGGCCCATGGAGTAGAGAAACAGCATGAGGATGCCTTCTGCCATGGAGCCCTGCTGTGACGCCATCATCAGTGCAGAGCCAAGGAATGCCCCTACACATGGGGTCCAGCCAATGGAAAAAACAATTCCAAATAAGAAAGATGATGCAAGGGTATGTTTTTTCACTTCCATAGAACTGCGTTTTGTCCTGTTTAAAAAGCTTATGTTAAGCGCTCCGGTAAAATTCAGACCAAAGATGATGACGATCAGTCCGGTGATTATGTTGACAATCATTTTATGTGAGGTGAGCAGCCCTCCGAGAGTTCCCGCGAAGGCACCCAGAAGGATAAAAACCAGGGTAAATCCCGCAACAAACGTTATGGCATTAGGCAAGGCTTTGTGTCTTGGGCGGTCTGTTGTCTCTCCCGCAAAATAAGAAATATAGATAGGGAGCATCGGCAGCAGACAGGGTGATATAAAGGTTACGATACCTTCTAAAAATGAAATTAAATACTGCATAAAGTCTCCTAGATGTTAAATAAGTCGTTGAGTGCCTCGCTCATGGTCGGATGGGTGTAGATTGTATCTCTCAGCACAGTATATGGAAGATGTACATCCATAGCGAGTTTGATCAGGTTGATCATTTCGTGAGATTCGGCACAGAACAGATGAGCGCCTAAAATCTCGTTTGTCTTCGTATCAATCACGGCTTTTAAAAGCCCGGTTTTTTGTCCGAGGACATTTGCCTTTGGGATGGCAGCAGCGGGAAGTTTCGCAATTTTATATTCATAACCCTGCTCAGCGGCCTCGGTCTCGCTCAGTCCCACTCTGGAAAACGGAGGATCTAAAAAGACACTGTACGGTACGGCGCCGCGGTTCTTTATGGTTCGTTTTTTATCTCCCAGAATCTGTGATTTTACAATGCGGAAATCATCCAGGGAAATGTAAGTGAACTGAAGTCCTCCGACTACGTCGCCCATTGCATAGATGCCCGGAACATTTGTCTCAAGAAATTCGTCTGTTTTGACTGCACCGCGGGGTGTCAATTCCACACCGGCAGCGTCAAGGTTCAGATCATTTACGTTGGGGCGGCGTCCAGTGGCGATAAGAACGGCGTCCGCTGAAATTTTTTCACCGCCCTCCGGCGTTTCCACAGACACAACCGTTTCAGCCTCTTCATCACGGACGGAATTTATTTTTGTGGAGAGCAGAAGTCTTACTCCGCGTTCTTTCAAGCTCTCTGCGACAGCATCGGCAATATCCCGGTCTTCTCTCGGAAGAAATACTTCCCCGTCCTGGATGACAGTAACTTTAGAGCCGAAGTTGGTGTAGATAGAAGCAAACTCCATGCCGATATAGCCGCCGCCGATGATGACAAGACGCTTTGGCAGTTCCTCCAAAGAAAGTATAGTCTCACTGATATATGTCCGGCGGCTGTCTGAGAGACCCTCGATCGGAGGGACAAACGGGCGGGCTCCCGTATTGATAAAAATCTGATCTGCTTCCAATTCCAGTGTTTCACCCTGTAAAGCCACGGCCACATGCCTGCTGTCCAGAAAGGAAGCAGTTCCGTTATAAACATCTGCATTCTCCAGGTCTGCGACCTTGTGATAGTTTTTATCTCTTAATGCAGCTGTCAGCCTTGTCTTTTTTTCAACAGCCTTCCGGTACAGCTTTGCCTTTTCTTCAAAAGAAGAATCAAGCTTTGCAGAAAAAGCTGCGCTCGTCACAAATGATTTGGATGGGATACATCCAACGTTGATGCAGGTTCCTCCGTACATGTCAGCATCCTTTTCAATAAGAGCGACGTTCTTTCTGTTTGCTGCAAGCGTGCCTGCCAAAGTTTTTCCGCCTTTTCCGAAACCAATGATCACTGCGTCATATTTTTTCATTTTCATTCTCCTTTACTGTGGATGAACCGAAGATCTTTTGATCGATGGCCTGAATGGTTACTTGTTTCAAATAATCTTTGCATAACTGATCCAGTGTGCCGTAAATATCATCCATAATGCCTGCCATGCCGGAAGCCACCAGACAGGGCAGATCGCTGCCGCCGCTCCGCCAGGAAGAAGAGACAAAGGAAACATCCAGAGCGCTGCTGACATCATAAAGAGTTACTTTGGATGGGTCCAGGTCAAACAGATATCCTCCCACTACCCCTTCTTTTGTAGAAATCAGCCCCTTTTTCTTGAGTTTTCCCATGATCTTTCGGACTCTGGCCGGGTTCGTACAGATATTGGCGGCCAGCTTGTCGCTGGATACGCTTTCTCTTTTATGGTTTAAAAAAACGAGTGCGTGGACTGCTATCGTAAATTCGCTGTTCATCGGCTGATCTCCCCTCTGTCTTTTCGGATATGTAATGTTTTGAGTTACAGTTTATATTGTAATCATACCAGTTACAGTTTTGAATGTCAAGAAGAAAATATGGAATCTCCCCGAAAACCGTGGTACAATGAAGCCAGTGAAAGAACCAGTGGTAATGAATCTGACAGGGAGACTGCTTATGATATTGAGTGTCAGCAGAAGGACCGATGTTCCGGCTTTTTATGGAGAATGGTTCATCAACCGGCTTCGGGATGGCTTTGTTCTTGTGAGGAATCCGGTGAATCCAAAACAAGTCAGCAAAATTCTGCTTTCCAGAGAAAACATTGACTGTATCGTGTTCTGGACAAAGAATCCTGAAAATTTTATGAAGTATTTAGGAGAGCTTTACGAGTATCCATTTTATTTTCAATTTACACTCAATGGATACGGAAAGGATATAGAACCGGGAATGCCCGATAAGAAAAAAGAATTGATTCCCCTGTTTCAGGAGCTGTCCGAAAAGATAGGGAATGAACGGGTTATATGGCGCTATGATCCTGTGCTGATCAGCAAAGATTATTCTATAGAATGGCATATTCATACGTTTGAATCCATGGCAGAAGCCCTGGAGGGATATACAAAACAGGCGGTGATCAGTTTTTTAGATATGTACCGGAAGATAAGCAGACGGATGACACAGGAGGGAATCCGCCGGCCCACCGAAGAAGAAGTCTTTCAATTTGCTCAGAGAGCAGGGGACTCCGCGGGAAATCATGGTATGACTGCGGTGACTTGTGCGGAGCACTATGACCTTTCCGGCTGCGGCATCAGACCGGGCAGCTGTATTGACAGAGGACTTGTGGAAAAGCTTATTGGAATGAAGATTTCTGTGGATAAAGATAAAAATCAAAGGCCGGAGTGTGGATGCGCAGAGAGTATTGATATCGGAAGTTATGATACCTGTCCGGCAGGCTGTCTGTACTGTTATGCCGGCCACAGCAGAGAATTTGTAAATCAAACTGCGGCACAGTACCGGCCGGAGGCTCTGATGTTATGCGGAAAGACGGATCAGTTCGATAAGATAACGGAAAGAAAAGCCGAGTCCTGCGTCATTACACAGCTGAGTTTTTTTCAGGGAAGCACTGGCGGACAAATGAGGTGAGTTTCATGGATGCATCGGAAAAAACAAAATACAAACTGGCAGGTGCCGTCAGGGAACTGATGGTTTTTACGCCTGTGGACCGGATCACGGTAAAACAGATCGTAGAGCGGTGTGATGTGACAAGACAGACATTTTACAGGAATTTTAAGGACAAGTATGATTTGATCAACTGGTATTTTGATAAACTTGCCATCGTATCTTTCCGACAGATGGGTGTGAGCCTTACACTCAGGGAAGGACTGATCAAGAAGTTTGAATTTATCAAAGGAGAGCGCTGCTTCTTCACGGCGGCCTTTAAATCAGAGGATCATAACTCACTGCTCCAGCATGATTTTGATTTTATCTATGAATTTTACAAGGATATTATAAAAAAGAAATATCAGAAAGAGATCCCGCCGGATATCAAATTCCTTCTGGAAATGTACTGCCGGGGATCGATCGCCATGACGGTTCAGTGGGTAACCGGCGGAATGAAGCGGAGCACGGAAGACATGGCAGAGCTTCTGGTCAGGGCTCTGCCTCCGGAACTTGCAGAACTTTTGAATGACTTTAAAAAGTGACACTTTTAGGGAAGTGTCACTTTTTTGACATTATGGGAAATGTGTCACTTGTCCGCCTGTTCCGCCCGGAGGTAAACTGATAATGAAAGAATCACGATAAATTAAAGGTATCTCAAGGAGGTTGTTATGGCAAAGCGTATTGTATTGAATGAAACGTCCTATCACGGAAAAGGTGCGGTCCGGGAAATCGCAGCAGAAGTCGGAGCAAGAGGCTTCAAAAAGGCATTCATCTGTTCGGACCCTGACCTGGTAAAGTTCGGCGTTACAAAGAAAGTAACAGACGTGTTGGATGAGGCGGGATGCGAATATGAGGTTTACTCCAACATTAAACCAAATCCTACGATCGAAAACGTTCAGACAGGTGTGGCTGCATTTAAGGAGTCAGGTGCAGATTATCTGATCGCCATTGGAGGCGGATCGTCTATGGATACTTCCAAGGCTGTCGGAATCATCATTGCAAATCCGGAATTTGAAGATGTGCGGAGTCTGGAAGGCGTGGCGCCAACTAAGAATCCGTCTGTTCCAATCATCGCAGTTCCGACGACCGCGGGAACCGCAGCTGAGGTTACGATCAACTATGTCATCACAGATGTGGAAAAGAGACGCAAATTCGTCTGTGTAGACACCCATGATATCCCGGTCATTGCCGTCATCGATCCGGATATGATGTCCTCTATGCCGAAGGGCCTGACTGCCGCAACCGGAATGGATGCCCTTACCCATGCGATCGAAGGATATACTACAAAAGATGCATGGGAAATGACAGACATGTTTCATCTGAAAGCGATTGAACTGATCGCACAGAATCTGCGGGGTGCAGTGGAAAATACAGAAGAGGGCAGAGAGGGAATGGCTCTCGGACAGTATGTGGCAGGAATGGGATTCTCAAATGTAGGACTGGGAATCGTACACTCCATGGCTCATTCACTGGGAGCAGTCTATGATACACCGCACGGTGTTGCAAATGCCATTCTTCTTCCGGCTGTCATGGAATACAACGCTGATGCCACAGGGGATAAATATAAGTACATCGCCAAGGCCATGGGTGTGGAAGGCACAGAAGATATGAGTCAGGAAGAATATAGGAAGGCTGCCGTGGACGCGGTGAGACAGCTCTCCATCGATGTGGGAATTCCACAGGATCTGAAAGAAATCGTCAAAGAAGAGGACATTCAGTTCCTTTCAGAGTCAGCGGCCGCAGATGCGTGTGCACCTGGAAATCCAAAGGATGCAAGTTTAGAAGATATTATTGCAATCTATAAATCTTTGCTGTAAGAATTTACGCAAACGAAATGAAAGGACTGGCACACGGAAAAAGTGCGCCAGTCCTTTTTGCAGGATTATTTGCCGTTTTGAAGTTTATCAAAGAAATCTTTTGTCTTCAGAGAAAAAGAACATTTTTCTACCTCGGCATTTGTCAGAAAATCTGTATAAACCCCGTAGACACCGAGTTTCATATATTCTTTGGCTTCATATACACTGTTGACAGTATGTGTGAAAGAATACAGGCCTGCGTCACTTAGAAGCTTCATCCGGTAATCATTGACACTGCTCACAGGGACAGTGACAGCTTCAATGCCGTTGGCAGTGCAGAACCTGATCATTTTGCTGAACGCCACATCCGTCTGCTGATAAGTGGTATAAAGGAAGTGACGGAACGGATGAACCTGTTTTATGGCGTGATACATTGGCTGATTGTAAATCTGTACGATTAACCGGTCCAGAAGGTATTCTTTCTTCATTTCTTTTGCTGTCTTTACAATGACAGAGAAATCATTTTTTGCGGCTGCGGCATCACTGTCTTTGGTGTCTGTTATAATATATGTATCGGGATATTTGTCCATCAGTTCAAAGAGTTCTTTCAATGAGACAGAAGTGTATTTGCCGTACAGCTTAATATTTTTAAACTTTGCATAGGAAACAGGTTTGCCGCCCTTGCTCTTCGGATCACTCAGGTCTTTTCCCCAATAATGCCTTGCGACCATGACATGATCCGTAGTCTGCATCAGGTCAGCTTCAAAAACCCTGAAACCGTTTTGATAGGAATTTAAAAACGCATCTTTGGAGTTCGTATACTCCTTACCATCGATCTCTCCAAGAGCATGTGCAACCGCACGGTAGTCATACCACTGCTTTGACTCCTTCTTTGTCTGTGCGGAAGCTTTTTTATGATCAGACTGCTGTTTGACTTCATTTGCGGCATTCACATTTTGCTGCCGGCCCTGATAAAAACGGAACCCAGAAAAGAGTATGCTTCCAAGAAGGGCAAGAAAAGCAAGGCGCAGGGTGACCCGTTCAAATACTGCTCGGATATATTTAGGCTGATGTTTTGCTTTTTTAACGGCATTTTTGATGGATTTTGTTTTTATCTTTTTATTGTTCAGCATGAAACCTTCCTTTGTAAAAAAGACGTAATATAATTGTAACAATTATGTTAAAAATCATTATAACATAGGAAGACCAAAAAATCAAAAGCATATCAGCAGTCTGTGTGACAAAGTTTTAACATTCAACGGTGGATTTTGAAAGGAACTTCATGGTATAGTAAATGTATTGACGCTGGTTAACTTTTCAAATGATTCATAAGAATCAAAGGATTCAAGGAGGAAATTACTATGGCAAGTATCATTGCAAGTCCAAGCCGTTATATCCAGGGAAAAGGTGAGATGGAAAACCTTTGTACATATGCGGAAAACTACGGAACCAACCTTTTTGTTCTGACAAGTCCGTCAGGAAGAAAAAGAGTGGAGCCTTTCATCGCAAAAGGACAAAAAGATGCCAAGATTACATATGAGGCTTTTAACGGCGAGTGCTGTATGACAGAGATCAATCGTGTCATGGACATGTGTGAAAAGGCAGGAAGCGAAGTCATCGTGGGAATCGGCGGAGGAAAGATCCATGATACCGCAAAGGCAGTGGCTTATTACATGAAAAAGCCAGTCATCATTGTGCCGACCATTGCATCTACCGATGCGCCGTGCAGTGCACTGTCTGTGATCTATACGGATGACGGTGTATTTGAAAAGTACCTGTTTCTGCCGGCAAGCCCGAACATGGTGCTGGTGGACACCGATATTGTCAGCAAAGCTCCGGAACGCCTTTTAGTAGCCGGTATGGGAGATGCTCTGGCAACTTACTTTGAAGCTAGAGCCTGTCAGCAGTCTGACGCATCCAACTGTGTGGGAGGAAAGATCACACGCGCGGCCATGGCACTGGCTGAACTTTGCTATGAAACTTTGATTGATGAGGGGATTGACGCGAAACTTGCTGTCCGTGAAAATATCTGCACGAAGGCAGTAGAACATATCATAGAGGCAAATACTTATCTTTCAGGAATCGGATTTGAGAGCGGCGGTCTGGCAGGGGCACATGCCATCCATAACGGCTTGACAGCAATTCCGGAAACCCATGAATTATACCACGGAGAAAAAGTAGCCTTCGGAACGCTGGTACAGCTGGTTCTGGAAGGAGCGGATCAGGATGAGATTCAGGAAGTCCTCGGATTCTGTCAGGAAGCAGAACTCCCGACTACCCTTGCAGATTTGGGAATCAAGGAAGTAAAAGAAGAACAGATCATGGAAGTAGCACGCCTCGCATGCTCTCCGGACGACACTCTCGGCAACATGCCGTTTGAAGTGACACCGGAGGACGTATATGCGGCGATCATTGCGGCGGACGCACTGGGAAGATACTATTAAGATTCCTGTCTGCGGCACAGATGTCTTCCTGTGAGGAAGCAGACGGCACATAACAGAATAAGGACTGCGGCCATCAAAAGGGCGCAGTGAAGAAAAAAGGCATCCGGCAGGATGGTGATGACAGGGTCGAAAGCCTCATCGAAGATCCAGTAATCATTGGAGAAGGCCAGCTCGTGAAATGTCACGAAGGACTTGTCCCATCCGGCCGCCCAGACGAGAACTCCCAGAAGGAGCGGAAGCACGGCGGCAGAGACGGATGCCCTTTTTAAGAAACGGAAATCCTTTTTTTCCCGCTTCCATAAAAGGCCTGCAGGGATTATGATAAATGAGATGATACAGGCGTATTGGAGACCGGAGAAAATACGCTTCACATCCTGAAAGTGAATCCTTCCTTCCTCAGACATGGGAAGAGAGGGAAACTTCAGGTCTTTTTTATAAAATACTGAATTATAGTCAATGAGCCGGTCATAGTTTTCTCTGATCTGTTGTTCAGAGAGTCCGGATTCCCGGCTGATATGAAGAAGTTTTATATCGGCGTAGTAAAGAGGCCGGAAATTCAGTGTAAATATGACCGAAAATGATATCAGGAATATAGATAAAGAAACCGTAAGCAGAAATTGTTTCATGATGCACCGCCTTTCATGAAACCCATTATAACACAAGGAAGTACCATGATAGCGATTATTTCACCTGCAAAAAACATGAAAGTCAGGAAAGAAAAACAGCGAAGGCTGACACATCCTGTGTTTTCAGAAAAGACAGGACAGATTTATGAAGAATTGAAAAAACTGAAGCCGTGGGAGATCGAATCTTTGATGAAGGTAAATGAAAAGATCGCCCTTCAGGCTTTTTTAGATATACAAAATTTTGAGAACGGGGACGGCAGTGCTGCTCTCATGACTTATGACGGCCTTGTATTCCAGAACGTGGGCGCAGGAGATTTTACCGGATGGGATATGAAATATGCCCAGAGGCATGTGAGAATCTTAAGTGGACTGTATGGGGTGCTGAAACCTTTGGATGCGATTCATCCGTACCGTCTGGAGATGGGCTGCAAAGTAAAAACAGCAGGACAGGGTCTGTATCAATTTTGGGGAGATGCGATTTATAAGGAACTTTATAAGGAACAGGATCTGATCCTGAATCTGGCTTCTGAAGAGTATGCCAAAACCGTGAGAAAATATCTGGATGGGCCGGACCGTTTTGTGGATGTGGAGTTTCTCACCATGAGAAACGGAAAGCTCCGGACCATCGTGGCATGGGCCAAGATGGCCAGAGGTCAGATGATCCGCCATATTGTAAAGAACAGGATAGACCGGCCGGAGGATATCAAAGAGTTTGACTGGGACGGATATGAGTTTGAACCTTCCCTGTCTTCGGAATCCAAGTATGTATTTATCCTGCGGGAGACAAAGTTTTAGTTGACGATCAGGAATCCAAGGTTTAACAGCGCCGCAAACAGGCACCAGATAATGTACGGGATCAGAAGTAAAGCAGATTTTTTGCTGTACTTTCGGAATACATAGAACATCAGTGCATTGAGCAGGTTCAGAGCCAGGATCCAGACAAAAGAGAAAAAAACCAGCCCGTATTCAAAGAAAATGATGGGCCAGAAGAACAGAAAGAAGGACACGGCGAGAAAAAGCTTGATTCCCTGTTTTTTCTCCTGTTCTGTGATGTCCGAGGTCAGCAGGGTGTAAAGGCTCAGTCCGAGCAAAATATCGAGGATCAGCCATACGACGGAAAAGATCCACGGGGCAGGAACGAATGGAGGCTTATTCAGCTGACGGAAGACCTCATCCATCCGGGGTGTCAGGAGTCTGGAGAGCAGACTGACTAAAATGGGAAAAATGATGCAGAGTTTTAAAAGCTGCTTCTTTGATAATTGTTTCATAACACACACCTGGGGCTTTTTACATAGTCTATGCTGCAAGGGTTGTATATCTTGACAAAAAAAGATATTATAATGGGAAAAGGAGTGATATGAAATGGAATTAAAGTGTCCTAAAATATATAGAGACGGAAAATATCTGGCTTACGGCGGCAATCAGGAATGGTTCCCGGGCACGTTCCAGCGGCGTGCGGGATGCGGAAGCGTCACCGGCACGAATATCGCCGTCTGTGAAGGCTTATTTTCGCAAGAAGTAGAAAACTCAGAGTCCATACCCTATGAATCATATCTAGAACTCATGGAGGGCATGTATCAGTATATGACGCCCGGTTTCATGGGCTATCCGCTGATCGGAAAATTTAAGAAGGACTTTTTAAGCTTTGCATCCGGCAGAGGGAAAGACCTGAAGGCTAAAAGTATGTTTCTGCCCAGAGATAAACAGGGATGCCTGGAATTTATCAGGGAAGGGCTGTATCACGGACACCCTGTGGCGCTGCTGATCTGGCGGCATTCCAGGAAGGAATTCAGGGAAGACAACTGGCACTGGGTGACCATCACAGGATATGATGAGGAACGGGAGATTTTGATCTGGTCCAACTGCGGGGAACGGGAAGAGATCCCTGTGAAAGTCTTGCTGGATGACTCGGCTAGATATTATATCGGACTGGTCCGTTTTGAAGAAAAGAATTAAAGAGTTCCGATTTTTACAATTCATATGAAGAGAAAGAGAGTAAGCTGTAACCCATCAGCAGGAAACAAAGTAAATAAGAGAGATGGGAACAAAGGCGTTCACCGGAGATATATCCGGCGGACGCCTTTCTTTTATGAAAAGGAGTGATATGTATGGAGAGAACAAAAAAATTGGGACTCGGAAGTGCGGTATCCGTCTGTGTGGGATTGATCGTAGCCACCAGCTGTCTGCTTTCCCTCGGGCAGGGCATGGGTCTTGCAGGCAAAAATTTTATTATCGCACTGTTTGTCGTACTGATACTGAACGGGTTTTTGGCTTTAAGTTTTTCAGAGCTGCATTCCATGATGCCGAAAGCAGAAGGGGGCCTGGGACAGTACACTTTGGTGGGTTTAGGACCGGTGGCATCTATGGTATCTACGTTATCCGCTTATGTGATCGTTGATATTTTATCCGGTTCCGTAGAAATCGCCATGTGCGGAACGGTGCTGAATCAGATCTTTCTTCCCCAGATTCCGGCACCGGTGATCAGTGTGATCGTATTGGGGGTTCTGTCCTATGTAAACTATAAAGGAGTTGATTTTTTTGCCCGAATCCAGAATATTGTCGTATTCCTTCTGCTGGCATCTTTTCTGCTCATGGGTATCATAAGTTTTTTCCATCTGGGTACCTGCGAGATAGTGACGGCTGCACAGCAGACGAAGCCGCAGGTTACCGGGATCGGAGGAATCGTTTCTTTATCGGCGCTGGCTTTCTGGTTGTTTATCGGTATTGAATTCGTAATCCCGGTATCAAAGGATCTAAAGAACCCTAAAAGAGACGTACTTTTGGCTATGATTATTGGCATTGTCGTCTTGTTCGGGGTGCAGGCACTGCTCGGTGTGGGAATGACACAGTATGTCACACTGCAGGAACTGGCATCGAATCCAATGCCCCATATGCTGTTTGCACAACGGTGCATGGGCCAGGCCGGTGTCTACTGGATGGGCATCGTGACACTGCTGGCAGGAATAAGTACAGTCAATACCGTTCTCGGAGGCATCCCGAATATTTTAAGCGGTATGGCCGAAAATGATTTGTTTCCGAAGGCTTTTCAGCAGAAAAACAAGTATGGGGTTCCGGCAGCAGGAATCGGCCTGCTGAGCGGAGGAATCACGGCATTGATTGTCACTGGCTTTACCCAGTCCTCAGGGCTTACAAATATCATCCTTGCGGCGTCCTGTTTCTGGCTGACTTCTTACATTATGGTCAACATCACAGTCCTTGTGCTGAGAAGAAGATATCCGGATGCCGAGGGCAGAAATAAGAAGCTGGTTCTTCTCGGCATCCCTCAGGTGATCTGCATTATCGGTGACATTTATATGATCTTTAACATCGCCGAGGGTGATGCCAGAATCCTGATTTATAAAATATTCGCAACTTTGCTGCTGGCATTGATCGCATTCTCAGTGATCTGGGTAAAGGGAATAAAGAAAATGGGAACGGTCGAATGTCCGGAAATGCAGACAGTGAATACATTAGCGTGACATTTTCCGCACGATTTCCGTTCGGCTCTTAGAATGCCTCACTCCAATCGTGCAGAAAATGGGTCTGGCAGTGAAAGACTAAAATGAGCATTTAAAAGTTTATTTTCTAAAACAGGAGGTTTTGATTATGAGCAATTCAAAGGTTGATTTTTTATATTTAAATGAAGAGGAAATGGTGAAGCTCGGAGTTACGGATATGAAGGGCTGCGTGGAGAGTATGGAAGAGATGTTCCGGCTGTTGAGCAGAGGGGATTATGCTATGGGAGGTTCTAACGGGAATTCCCATGGATGTATGGTTTCTTTTCCGGATATATCACCCTTTCCGAACATGCCGGTGAACGGTCCTGACCGCAGGTTTATGGCGATGCCTGCTTATCTGGGCGGAGAATATGACATGGCGGGAATGAAATGGTATGGTTCCAATGTGGAGAATAAAGACAAGGGGCTTCCGAGATCCATTCTGATGCTGATGCTGAATGATAAAGAGACCGGTGCACCGAGATCTTTAATGTCTGCGAACCTGCTGAGTGCTTACCGTACAGGGGCAGTGCCAGGGGTCGGTGCTAAGCATTTGGCGAGAAGGGATTCCAAAGTGCTTGGGATTTATGGGCCCGGTGTCATGAACAAAACGGCTCTGGAAGCGTTTGTCTGTACCTGTCCGTGTCTTGATACCATTAAGATTAAGGGAAGAAGCAGGGGCTCTATTGAAAGTTTTATTGAATATGTGAAGGGAAAATTTCCTCAGTTTCAGACGATTGAGGTGGCAGATACACTGGAAGAACTGGTCCGGGGCTCTGATGTGATCAGCATGGCTACATCCTGTCCGGAAGGAACAGAAAATTACCCGATGGTCAAAGAAGAATGGATTAAGCCGGGTGCATTTTTCAGCCTTCCTGCGTGCGCTAACTTTGAAGATGACTTTCTGCTGAACAGGGCAAAGACAGTGGTAGACAACTTTGGTTTATATGAAGCATGGACCGAAGAATATCCTCATCCTTCTTTTGAGACCGTACCGATTATCGGAACAAAGTTTGTGGATATGTACCACGACGGAATCATGCCGAGGAAGAAAATCGAAGACATCGGAGATATCATCAACGGAAAGGTTCCGGGACGAAAAGATGATGACGAGATTATTCTGTTCTCTATCGGAGGAATGCCAGTGGAAGATGTGGCATGGGGAACAGAATTGTACAGAAAAGCATTGGATCAGGGAATTGGGACGAAATTGAACTTGTGGGATTCCCCGAGAATGGCGTAGTTTTTTTCACTATTTCCGTCGCGCTTTTGAAATGCGCTCCTCCAATAGTGATAAAAACTATCGCAGGGCGGCATCTTTTGGCTGAAGAATACTGAATAATAGTTGTGGAAAAATAAGGAATTTATCGCGGCGGACAGGTTAAGAAAAGATATAACAGGAGGGTTTTAGCTATGAGAATTACAGAGCATCCGATTTTGGGCAGGACGGAGAAAGGGAAGGAGGTTTCTTTCTTTTATGACGGAAAGCCTGTGACGGGTTTTGAGGGTGAGCCGATTGCGGTGGCTTTGAAGGCTGCCGGGGTGATGGTGCACCGGCATACGAAAAAATACGGAAAGCCAAGGGGTATTTTCTGTGCCATCGGCCGCTGTACGGATTGTGTCATGGTGGTGGACGGTAAGCCTAACGTGAGGACTTGTGTGATGCCTCTGAAAGAAGGGATGAGGGTTCAGACTCAATATGGAGTCAGTGCAGAAAAAACTAAGATGAAGGGATGGTAACGATATGAAACGGTATGATTTGATCGTAGTAGGGGCAGGTCCGTCCGGCCTGTCTGCGGCCATAGAGGCGGCAAAGAAAGGGATGAATGTCATTGTTTTTGATGAAAATGCGAAACCGGGCGGACAGCTGTTTAAGCAGATACATAAATTTTTTGGTTCCAAAGAACATAAGGCAAAGATACGCGGATTTAAAATCGGAGAAGATCTGTTAAAAGAGGCAGAAGATGCGGGAGTGCAGGTCGTTTTAAATGCCACTGTCATAGGGCTTTATCTGGACAGAGAGATTACTGTGCGGATTGGAGATGAAATCCATCATTACAAAGGGGATGCCATTATCGTGGCGACTGGCGCTTCAGAAAATATGGTTACCTTTGACGGGTGGACACTGCCGGGAGTGATCGGAGCGGGAGCCGCCCAGACGATGATGAATCTGCACGGTATCCAGCCCGGTAAAAAGATTCTGATGCTTGGAAGCGGAAATGTAGGGCTGGTGGTCAGTTATCAGCTGATGCAGGCCGGATGTGAGGTTGTGGCTTTAGTGGATGCAGCTCCAAGGATCGGAGGCTATGGGGTCCATGCGGCCAAAGTGGCAAGATGCGGCGTACCGTTTTATTTATCTCACACGATTGTGAAAGCAGAAGGCGAAGACCGGGTCACCGGAGTGACCATTGCAAAAGTGGATCAGAACTGGCAGACAGTGCCCGGATCTGAGAAGCATTTTGACGCAGATACCATTTGTCTTGCCGTGGGACTGTCTCCGATGTCCCAGCTTTTAAAAATGGCCGGATGTGAGATGGAAGACAACCCAAAGAAAGGCGGACAGGTACCGATTTGTAATGAATACGGGGAGACTTCCGTCAAAGGCATTTTTGTTGCCGGAGATGTGTCAGGCATTGAGGAGGCCAGTTCCGCGATGATCGAAGGCCGGATGGCGGGAATTGCTGCTGCCTGTGCACTTGGGTTTATGGATAAGAAAGAGCGGAATGAGAAGCTCGCTGCGCTGGAAAAAGCCCTGGAAAGTCTGAGACAGGGAATGTTCGGTCCTGAAAATAAAGGAAAGCTTCTAAAGAAGACAGAAGAGGGCTGTGATATTTCCTTGAACCTGCTGGAAAATGGTTATTTAGCCGAGGAAGAAGTAAAACAGTACCCGGGAGTTAGAAAAACCGTAGGAATCTATCCGGTGATGGAATGTACCCAGAATATCCCGTGCAATCCGTGTCAGGATGCATGTCCAAAAAAATGTATTAAGATCGGAGAAAATATTACTTCTCTGCCGGCAGTAGATCCGGACGCTCAGTGCATCGGGTGCGGCATGTGTGTAGCAGCTTGTTCCGGGCAGGCGATTTTCCTCGTGAATGAGCAGTTTGAGAAAGATTATGCAAGCGTGACCCTTCCGTATGAATTCCTTCCGCTGCCGGAAAAAGGAGCAGAGGGAAAAGCGCTTGACCGGAGCGGAACTGAGGTATGCAGGGCAGAAGTGGTAGACGTAAAGACATCGGACGTATTTGACCATACAAACCTTCTGACCATCAGAGTGCCTGCAGATATGGCAATGAAGGCAAGGTTTTTCCAGGCTTCTTAAAGCCTGAAAATAAAAGATGGAGGAGGAAAGAACTGTGAATACGATAAATGACAGATCAAAAACATTAAAGGAATTTGTTCCGGCGGACGATGATGATATGATCATCTGCCGGTGTGAGGAAATCACAAAAGGAGAAATCCGGAGAGCCGTCCACGACGGGATGTTTACCCTCACAGAGATCCGGAGATACTTAAGAACCGGCATGGGACTCTGTCAGGGACAGACCTGTTCTAAGCTGGTCAAGGGAATCGTAGTAAGGGAACTGGGAATTTCTCCTGCAGAACTGGAACCGGCTTCGTCCAGGGCGCCGATGCGTCCTACGGAGATGAGAGTGTTTGGAAAGGAGGTACGGTAATATGGGAAATCGTTGTGCAGATGTAATCGTGATAGGAGGCGGTGTGATCGGAAACGCCACTGCTTATTATCTGGCAAAGAAAGGCTGCTCCGTTATCGTACTGGAAAAGAGTGATCACCTGGGAAATGGGGGTTCCAGCAGAAACGGAGGCGGTGTCCGTCAGTCCGGCCGGGACAAACGGGAACTTCCCCTTGCCATGTATGGAATAAAAAATCTCTGGCCGTCTCTCTCAGAAGAGCTGGGAACAGATGTGGAATACTGTCAGGATGGAAACCTGCGGCTTGGCAAGACAGAAGAACACATGAAAATTTTAAGCGGGCTGGCTGAAAATGCCCGGTCCTGCGGATTGGATGTGCGAATGATTTCTGGTGAGGAAGTACGGGATATCTGCCCATATCTGTCTGAAGAAGTCATAGGAGCCAGCTGGTGTCCCACCGACAGTCATGCAAACCCGATTCTTACCACGCTTGCATTTTATAAGAAAGCTAGGGAATTGGGAGCGAGGTTCATTACCGGGGAAGAAGTGACTGAAATCCGGAAGATCAGAGGGAAAGCAAGGCAGGTCATTACGAAAGAAAACGTGTATGAAGGAGAGAATATTATATTGGCAGCAGGGCTTGAAAGCAGGGAGATCGCGGGTACAGTGGGCGTGGATATCCCTATGCAGTCTGCACTGCTGGAATGTCTGGTGACAGAGGCAGAACCAGAAATGTTCGGACAAATGCTTGGAACGGCGGAAGCGGATTTTTACGGCCATCAGACGAAACACGGTTCCTTTGTCTTCGGCGGTTCCTCAAATTTTGAAGGATTTAATAAGGATAACGGCACTCCGGTTAACTCAAGCATCACGGCATCCTGCATCTGCCGGGGCATTATGAAATACTTTCCATCGCTGTCCGATGCTAAAATCGTCCGCACCTGGGCCGGCTGGATGGACCTGTGTGCTGACAAAGTCCCGGTTATCAGCAAAGTTGAGGAAGTACCCGGTCTGATCCTGGCCTGCGGATTTTCCGGACATGGTTTCGGAATTGCCCCGGCTGTAGGGGAACAGCTCTCTCAGATGGTGGTGGACGGCAGTACGGCACTGGATTTGACGGCGTTTAGATACGATCGTTTTCAAGCCAAAATCTGATTACAAAATAAAATACACAGGAATTCTGTACAACACAGCAGTGAAGCATTATAGTAGAATCAAGCAGAGGGGCAGGGAAGAGATATGGAGCCAAAACATCTGAAAAAACTTATTGTACCCAAGCAGCCGTCATTGGTCATGACAACATCCCACTACTATAAGGCTGTGATGATGGCTTACGGAATTTCACATTTTTATGCATTTGAAGTCGAAGAGGACGTCCACGACATCCTGTCCATTGTACCGGACGGATGTGTGGACTTTCTGTTTTATTGCAGCAAAGATTACCCATATGCCAGCATCATCGGCACCAGGCTGAAGGCTTCACCGATGATCGGAAAGCCGGGAGATTACTTTTTCGGCATCCGGTTTATGCCGGGAAAGGTCATACTGCCTGATACGGTGAATCCCAATGAACTGGTCGAAGGGGAAGCAGCGCTGATGGAATTTATGAAGGCAGAACAAGTATATGACAAGATCATTCAAAGCCGTGACTTCCGGGCACAGATACAGGCTTTTTTAAATTTTTATGTGAACTGTAATCAGGAAAAGCTGGAGCACTTAGAAGACAGAAATCTTGGAAATTACCTGATTGATGAGATCACCAGGCGGGCCGGAAATGTAAAGATTGAAGAACTGGGTGAATTGACAGGGTATTCTGTCCGTTATGTAAATAAGGTGTTTAAAGAGAATATGGGAATTTCACCGAAAACGTATTGTAAGATCGCCCGGTTTCAGACCGTTTTAAACAGCCTGAAATGGGAAGAGGACGAAAAGGATCTGCTGGCCATTGCCATGAATGCCGGATATTATGACCAGTCCCATATGATGAAAGACTTTCGGAAATATACGAATATGACGCCGGTGCGGTATATCAAGAGTTTGGAGGAAGCGGAATATAAAAACAGGCTGATTATTTTAGGCTGAGTATTAAAAAGAGCTGATGTATAAAAATCATCAACTCTTATCCTATATGTATCTTTATTGTTCTCTAAAACACAATTTACCATCTTTCGGGTCTTCCACGATTGCAAGAGATTCTAAATGTACGCCCTTATCCCTAATAATCTGTCCGCCGTCCTGGAAGCCTTTCTCGATCACGATACCGCAGCCGATCAGGTTAGCGCCGGAGCCGTTGACAAGATCGATTAATCCGTTTAATGCCTGTCCATTGGCAAGGAAGTCATCGATGATTAGAATATTGTCATCCGGGGACAGGAACTTTTTTTCTACAAAAATATCAAATTCCAGCCCTTTGGTATAAGAAATTACCTTAGAGGTCAGCAGGTCTCCGTCCAGATTCTTGGACATGGATTTCTTTGCAAATACAACCGGGATATTGTCAAAATACTGAGCTGCGATCGTCGCGATCCCAATCCCTGAGGCTTCAATGGTCAAGATTCTGGTGATATTTTCCGGAAACAGTCTTCTGAATTCTTTCCCTATTTCCTGAAGCAGCCCGATGTCCATCTGGTGGTTTAAGAAACTGTCAACTTTGAGGATTCCCCCATCCTTCAATACGCCGTCTTTTAAAATGCGCTCCTCTAATAATTTCATAAAATTCTCCATTTCATTCGACTTTTTTATCATTCTAGCACCAAAAGCTGTCAAAATCAATGAGATCAGGGAAGAATTGAGTTGTAAAAACACCATGCCTACCTTATAATATATAGGAATATAGGTTATTTTATAAAGATATATAGGAATATAGGAGGAACGCCCGTGAACCACGAGAAATTTCTTGTCCTTGATTTCGGGGGACAGTACAATCAGTTAATTGCAAGGAGAGTCAGAGAATGCAGCGTTTACTGCGAAATCAAACCTTACACTGCCTCACTTGAAGAAATAAAAGAATACAATCCAAAAGGAATCATTTTCACCGGAGGGCCAAACAGCGTTTACGGAGAAGGTTCCGCCACATACGAAAAAGAAATATTTGAACTGGGAATCCCGATCCTGGGTATCTGCTATGGTTCCCAGCTGATGGCCCATGTCCTCGGCGGCAAGGTGGAGACCGCCCCTGTCAGCGAGTACGGGCACACAGAAGTGGATCTGGACAATTCATCCAAGCTCTTTGACGGTGTGGGCGATAAAACAGTCTGCTGGATGAGCCATACCGACTATATCGCCGAAGCACCGGAAGGTTTCAAGATTACCGCGACAACCCCGGTATGTCCGGTGGCTGCTATGGAAAATGCGGACAAGAAGCTTTACGCAACCCAGTTTCATCCTGAAGTTATGCATACAGAACAGGGCAAAGAAATGATCTATAATTTCTTATACAAAGTATGCGGCTGCAAAGGTGACTGGAACATGGATTCTTTCGTGGATGATATGATTAAATCTATCCGTGAAAAAGTTGGAGACGGAAAAGTGCTCTGTGCACTGTCCGGAGGCGTGGACTCCTCTGTGGCAGCCGTTATGCTGGCGAAAGCAGTCGGAAAGCAGCTGACCTGTGTGTTTGTAGACCATGGACTGCTCCGCAAAAATGAGGGTGATGAAGTAGAAGCAGTCTTCGGACCGGAAGGACCGTATGACTTGAACTTTATCCGAGTGAACGTTCAGGATAGATTTTATGAGAAATTAGCGGGAGTAGAAGAACCGGAACAGAAACGTAAGATCATTGGGGAAGAATTCATCCGTGTATTTGAGGAAGAAGCAAAGAAAATCGGATCTGTGGACTTTCTGGTACAGGGAACCATTTACCCGGATGTGGTGGAAAGCGGCGTCGGTAAATCTGCTACCATCAAATCCCATCATAATGTGGGAGGCCTCCCTGACTATGTAGATTTCAAGGAGATCATCGAGCCTCTCCGAGACTTGTTCAAAGATGAAGTAAGACAGGCCGGAAGAGAACTTGGAATTCCGGAATATCTTGTCATGAGACAGCCATTTCCGGGACCGGGACTTGGAATCCGTATCATCGGAGAAGTGACAGCGGAAAAGGTTAAGATCGTGCAAGATGCCGATGCAATTTACAGAGAAGAAATTGCAAAAGCAGGTGTGGATAAAGGACTGGGACAGTACTTTGCAGCACTGACAAATATGCGGTCTGTGGGAGTTATGGGGGATGGAAGAACCTATGACTATGCCATTGCGCTGAGAGCCGTTAACACTTCAGATTTTATGACTGCAGATGCGGCACAGATCCCTTGGGAGGTGCTTGGAAAGGTTACTACCAGGATCGTGAATGAAGTGGAACATGTCAATCGGGTGATGTATGACTGTACGGGGAAACCGCCGGCTACGATTGAGTTTGAGTAGTACTAACATATTGAAATTTTTACATTGACAGGTAGTCTTTAAGATTACCTGTCATAATTATATGGAGAAATAATCATATAAATGGTAGAATATTACTTGTAAGGGGAATTGTTGATCTGAAAATGATTTTGAATAAAATCAGACGCGGAGATAAGAATATATCTGAACATATATTGAATTATATATCTAGTATATATGAGTCAGTAAAGTGCCCTGATTGGAAAAAACGGATAGATCTGATACAGCCAGTTGATACAAAGATTTTTAAACAGCAAGTACACGTAGCATTGGTATTTATTAAAAGATGATAAGAGGGTGAATTCTCTTCATCAGATAGTGTTTCAAATTATAAATTCTGTTGGGAGAAGGCCATTGTTATTTGGGAAGAACGCATATGAACAAAAATTACAATATGCCCAAAAGACGAACGCAGATTATGATAGGTAATCAGAGGAACAAATCGTAAAGGATTGTCTTTTAAACTTCAAAAGATTAATATCGAGTCTGCAGAATTAGAAAACGAGATAAATGATAAACAAAGATGTTTGAAAGTGAAGTTGAGAGACGGTTCAAGAAACAATAGATGTAAACATTGCAACAAGAGCACATTGACAAGTATTGAGCCATTTGTATGGCTCTGATAATTATGACTGTTGGAATGTATTAAGTATTATGAGGGGTGACAAGATGCGGAAGGATGATGTGAATAAACATATGAAATATCTGGCACATATCAGTGAGGATAAGACGCGTGAGCAGACCATTCTAGAACATTTAGAAGGGACTGCAAAATTATCCGGTGAATTTGCAAAAAGTTTCGGATACGAAGATTGGGGTTATTGTGTCGGGAAGCTGCATGATATTGGAAAATATTCTGAAAAATTTCAAAAAAGAATTCATGGAAGTGACATTAGAGTAGACCATGCCACAGCAGGGGCGCAAGTATGCAAGGAACTTGGGGGAATTTATATGCTATTTGCTTATTGCATTGCGGGACACCATGCAGGGCTGCCCGATACCGGGGAAAGTGCGGATATGGGAGACAGCGCTACATTAATGGGGAGAATGAAAAAAAGACTGGAAGAATACCGTGAATATGAGAAAGAGGTTGCCATACCAGAATTGAAGACTCCTCCATTTTCAATTCAGAATAATACAGATCCAAGCTTTACAATTGGTTTCTTGATTCGGATGCTGTACTCGTGTCTGGTCGATGCAGACTATCTTGATACAGAGAAGTTTATGAGTGACGGTACGGCAAATCGGGAATCGGGAGATGAGATATCCGTTCTTTGGAGAAGGTTACAACGTCATATATCCGACTGGATGGGGAATCAAGACAGGAATACTATCAATGGAAGAAGGACAGAGATTCTTAAAGCCTGTATGGAAGGGGCACTCAGTACAAAGGGGCTATTTCGGTTAACGGTTCCGACTGGAGGCGGAAAAACGGTAGCATCTTTGGCATTTGCATTGCGTCATGCCTTAGAACAAGGACTTGAGCGTGTTATCTATGTAATTCCATATACAAGTATTATTGAGCAGAATGCAAAAGTGTTTCAGGATATTTTAGGACATGAAAATGTACTAGAGCATCATTGTAATGTAGATTATGCAAGTACAGAAGAATTAAAACCGATGCAGCTGGCGATAGAAAATTGGGATAAACCGATAGTCGTTACAACAAATGTGCAGTTTTTTGAGTCTTTGTTTTCAAATAAATCTTCAAAATGTAGAAAATTACATAATATTGCGAATTCAGTTATTATTTTTGATGAAGCACAGATGCTTCCAAGTGATTATCTAAAGCCATGTATTCAGGCGATAGAAGAGCTTATTAGACACTACAAATGCAGCGTTGTTTTATGCACAGCTACGCAGCCAGCTCTTGGTAAGCTTTTTTCAGAGGACATCACGTATCAGGAGTTGTGTCCGAGGGTGGAAGAACAGTTTCGTTTCTTCAAGAGGTCTGCGATAGAGAGCCTCGGGAAGATATCTGAAGAGACGCTGTTAGAAAGGCTACGGACAGAGCATCAAGCGTTATGTATTGTGAATACGAAGAAATCTGCTCAGAAACTGTATCAGGAAATGTCAGAAGAAGGTGTATATCATCTTTCTACGCTGATGTATCCAGTGCATCGTAAAGCAGTGCTAAAGAAAATTAGAGCCAGGCTGAAAATGGGAGAGAAATGTATCCTCATCGCAACAAGTTTGGTGGAAGCCGGAGTGGATTTGGATTTTCAGAGTGTTTATAGGCAGCTGGCAGGAATTGATTCCGTCATACAAGCCGCTGGTCGTTGTAACAGGGAAGGAACACGGGCAATGGAAGACAGCCATACTTATATTTTTCAAATGGAAGATGAGGTGAAGGTTCTGGGGCAAGAGCAGCAGATTGACACGGCAAAGCAGATCATCAGGAAGTTCAATGATATATCCATGCCGGAAGCGATACAGGAGTACTTCGCGAGACTTTATGGCTTCAAGGGAGAAGGACTGGATAAAAAGAAGATATTGGAACGATTCAATAAGGGTAGATTTCCATTCGCAACGGTAGGGAAAGATTTTAAGCTGATTGAACAGGATACAAAGACTATTTTTATTGTACGAGAAGAAAGGGCCAAGGAAATTCTGGAGGAAATACGGTACAAAGGCGCAACAAAGGCATTAATGAGAGAAGTGGGACAATATTGTGTGGATGTCTATGACAACATTTTTCAGAAAATATATGCGGCAGGTATGCTGATGGAGGTATCGGAGGAGTTGAAAGATGAGTTCTTTCTGCTTCGAAATGTAGATGATTACTCTGAGGAGACGGGCTTAAAGATTGACGTGGAGCTTGGAACCGGGATATGGTACTAATATTTAGAAAATAAAAAGGAAAATAATCGGCTGTGAATGGTCCATCCTATGTATTATCTTGAAAACAAATAAATAAGTATAATTAGCGATATTAAGAGTGAGCCAAATTGCATTAGGTCAGAGAAACTGAACTTGTTTTTCATTAGTATCCTCCCATTCGATGTAGATAAAATCAATACAGTTACAGAATAATTATTTTCTGAAATAAGTATAACACAATTGTTATTAAAAAGCAAATTACTACAAATTAATAATTGTTGAAGTTTATAATGAAAGCTGATATAATATAAATGTCAGGAAAACCTGTGGATTGAAATAACAATTATTTTTTTGTAGTAAAGAGACTACTTATTTGAAAATAGTAGACTCTTTTTTGAAATATTAAGTTTCCATTGGTGAGCATATGCTTCCATGAAACTAGTAATATATAAGTACTGAACAAAAGAAAGGAGAGTGAAGATGAGTATCGGAGTGAAAGTGAAGGTCTGGGGGGATTATGCACTATTCTCGAGACCAGAGATGAAAGTGGAACGCTGCACCTATGATGTGATGACACCTTCTGCTGCAAGAGGGATACTGGACGCAATATACTGGCATCCGGGCATGCGCTGGATCATTGACCGTATCTATGTAATGAAACCGATTCAGTTTACGTCAATTCGAAGAAATGAAGTGAAGAGTAAAATATCAGCAAATAATATTTTATCTGTCTATAATGGAGCGAATAAGGAATTGGGGATTAGCAGTAAAGACGAGATAGTTCAAAGGGCTTCTTTACTGTTACGAGATGTGGAGTATGTGATTGATGCACATTTTCAAATGACAAAGAAAGCAAATGAAACTGACAATCCTGGAAAGTTTAAGGATATTATTATGCGGAGGTTAGGACGGGGAGAATGTTATCATACACCGTACTTTGGATGCAGGGAATTTCCAGTGAATTTTTGTTTGATGGAAGATGATGAAATTCATACGGCATATGAGGTGGTTGAGGAAAAGGATTTGGGATTTATGCTTTATGACATGGATTACTCGAATCCGGAAAATATTGAGCCAATGTTTTTCCGGGCGGTTATGCGAAGAGGTGTATTGGACTTAAGAGACTGTGAGGTGGTTCGATGATACTGCAGGCATTGACCAAACATTACGAAACACTTGCTAATCAAGGAAAAGTTTCTAAACCGGGATGGTGCAGAGCAAAGGTCTCTTATGCGCTGGATATCGATACAGATGGAAGCCTTTTGGGAGCTATTACTCTAAAGCAAGAAGAATTACGAGGAAAGAAAACAGTGCTGGCACCTCAGGCCATTGAAGTTCCTGCGATGGTAGCTCGTTCATCTGGAGTATCCGCTAATTTCCTATGTGATAATTCAAAATATATATTGGGAATTGACAGCGATGGAACGGGAAAGCGTATACAGGAGTGTTTTGAAGCGGCAAGGGAAAAGCATAGGGATATTTTAAAAGCAACAGATAATGAAACTGCCAAGGCTATCATTAATTTTTTTGAAAGATGGGAACCTGAGAAAGCAAGGGAACATTCGGAACTGGTGGATAAATGGGATGATATTACGGCCGGCGGAAATCTGATATTTTATGTTGGAGCGGAATATGCACAGGACAATGAGGAAATCAAGCAAGCGTGGGAAAAGAGCAGGGAAAACGAAAGGGGGGAAAACGAGTCGGTAAAGAGCATTTGTCTTGTGACCGGGAAAAAAGAAGAAATTTCTAGAATTCACAATACAATTAGAGGTGTACAGGGTGCACAGTCAAGCGGAGCAGCGCTTGTGTCTTTTAATGCTCCTTCTTTTGAGTCATACGGAAAAGAACAAAGCTACAATGCTCCAGTTGGAAAGTATGCAGCATTTGCCTATACGACAGCTTTAAATTATCTCATATTGCAAAGGGATTATGTAGTAACGCTTGGCGATAACACTGTGGTATTTTGGGCAGAGGAAGGCGAGGAAGTATATCAGAAGACCTTTTTGGATTTTATAGAGCCGAAGGAAGATAATCAGGAGGTCTTGAAAGGAGTCTTTACAAATCTTCAGATAGGACAAGCCGTTGATATTGAGGGGATAAAGATAAATGCGAATCAAAAGTTTCACATATTAGGTCTGGCTCCTAATGCTGCAAGGTTGTCTGTGAGATTTTTTTACCAAGATAGTTTCGGAAATATATTATCGAACCTTCAAAAGCATTATAAACGAATGGAAATTGTGCGCCCTGCATGGGATAATTGGGAATATCCTGGAGTTTGGCGTATGCTTATGGAAACGGTAAATCAAAAATCCAAAGAGAAAAAACCGCATTCCAATATGGCTGCGTCAGTACTGGAAGCAATTTTGTCGAATAGACGGTATCCGGAAAGCCTGTATAGCAATACCTTGATTCGGATTCGGGCGGAGCAGGGGAAAATAACCAGAGGCAGAGCAGCTATTGTAAAGGCACATTTAATAAGAAACTATGAGAACCAATGGATAAAGGAGGGAACATTCGTGGGACTAAACGAAGCATGCAATAATACGGCATACATATTAGGAAGGGAATTTGCTGTTCTGGAAGCTATTCAGGAGGATGCAAATCCTGGGATTAATGCAACAATCAAAGACAGATACTTTAATTCAGCATGTGCAACGCCGGCAGCTGTTTTTCCGATTTTACTCAAGTTGAAAAACAGCCATATTCGAAAAATAGAAAATAAAGAAATATATTATGAAAAAATGCTTACAGAGTTACAAGGGAAAATAGAAATCAGGGAAGGGCAGACAAATGCATATCCAAGGCGTTTATCATTAGAGGAACAAGGAATGTTCATATTGGGCTATTACCATCAGGTACAGAAGCGATTTGAGAAAAAGGAGGAAAAGTAAAATGGGCGAGGTAATTAAAAACAGGTATGAGTTTGTTGTGTTATTTGATGTTGAAAATGGGAACCCAAATGGGGACCCGGATGCGGGAAACATGCCGAGAGTTGACCCAGAAAGCGGCTATGGGCTTGTAACAGATGTGTGTCTGAAGAGAAAAATCCGTAATTACGTGGAAATAGCGAAAGAAGAACAAGAGGGGTATAAGATTTATATTAAGGAAAATATTCCGCTTAACCGCAGCGATAATTTGGCATACGAATATCTTGGAATTGACGAAAAAAAAGCAAAAAATTTGAAAAAAAATGATCCAGAAGCCGATAAAAAGATTAGAGACTTTATGTGCACGAACTTCTTTGACATTAGAACGTTTGGAGCGGTTATGACAACATTTGTGAAAGCGTCGTTAAACTGTGGACAGGTAAGAGGTCCAGTACAGCTTGGCTTTGCGAGAAGTGTTGACCCTATCGTAAGCCAGGAAGTTACTATTACGAGAGTTGCTATCACCACTGAAAAAGATGCGGGAAACAAGAGTACAGAGATGGGAAGAAAAAATATAGTTCCGTATGGGCTCTATAGAGTAGAAGGATATATTTCTGCAAATTTGGCAAGAAAAGTAACCGGTTTTACAGAAGATGATTTAGAACTTCTGTGGGATGCCATTATCAATATGTTTGAACATGACCATTCAGCGGCAAGAGGGAAGATGTCAGTGCGTGAGTTGATTGTATTTAAGCATAGCAAAGAGCTGGGGGATTGTCCGGCTTATAAATTATTCGATGCGGTAGAGGTAAAGAAAAAAGAGGATGTAACTTATCCAAGAAAGTATCAGGATTACAAATTGAATATTCATGAAGAACAGATTCCAGAAACGGTTGAGCTGATAAGGAAGATATAATGGAATACAAAGAAGACGATTATTTAATGATATCAGGTATCCAGCATTTTAAATTCTGCCGAAGGCAGTGGGCATTGATTCATATTGAGCAACAATGGGCAGAAAATGTACATACAATTGTAGGAGAACTCATGCATAAGAAGGTGCATGATCCGTATCTGAAAGAAAAGCGTAAAGACATGCTTATTACTAGGGCATTACCTGTTTCATCAAGAATGCTTGGAGTCAGAGGAGAGTGTGATGTAGTAGAGTTTCATAAATGTGAAGACGGTGTAAAGTTATATGGACATAGGGGATTGTATCAAATCTTCCCAGTTGAATATAAAAAAGGAAAACCAAAGATATCTGAGGAAGATATTCTACAGTTAGCTGCACAGGCGATGTGTTTGGAAGAAATGTTTTCAACAGTGGTTACCGAAGGGGCACTATTCTATGGGGAGACCCGCAGACGTGAAGTGGTTGCGATTACAGAAGAACTTCGATGTCAAGTAAAAGAGATGTTTCAGGAGATGCATCAATATTATGAGCGATGTTATACGCCTAAAGTAAAATGGAGTAAGCGCTGCAATGGATGTTCGTTGAAAGACATTTGTCTTCCAAAGCTTGGGAAGGCAATCTCAGTAAAGGATTATATGAATCAGGTGTTGTTAGAGGAGGAAGTATGAAAAAATTGTTAAATACATTATATGTCACATCAGAAGACAGTTACCTCGCACTGGATGGTGAGAATATCGTTGTATTGGACAAAGAGAAAGAGCTTGGTCGGCTGCCTCTGCATAACTTAGAAGGGATTGTATCTTTTGGGTACAGAGGAACAAGCCCGGCGTTGATGGGAGCATGTGCGGAAAGAAATATATCCTTGTGTTATATGACACCAGGAGGAAAGTTTTTGGCACGTGTAACGGGTAATGTAAAAGGAAATGTAGTACTGAGACAAAGACAGTATAAAGCAAGTATGGATGAGATAGAGAGTCTCGAAATAGCAAAGAATTGTATCATTGGTAAGGTATTTAATGCCAGATGGGTGTTGGAAAGAGCTACGAGAGACCACAGCATGCAGATTGATGCAGAACGGGTAAAAAAGGCGTCAACAATGCTAAAAGGTTCAATTCCTGTAATTCAAGAAAGTCAATCGAAAGAACAACTTAGAGGATACGAAGGCGAGGCGGCAAGTGTTTATTTTGGTGTGTTTGATGAGTTGATACTACAGCAGAAAAAAGACTTTTCTTTTGGAGGGAGAAATAAAAGACCGCCATACGATAATGTCAATGCAATGCTTTCTTTCATCTATACGATCCTGACAAATAATATTGCTGCTGCATTAGAGTTAGTAGGGCTTGATCCATATGTAGGAGTGCTGCATACGGAACGTCCAGGGAGAGCGTCGCTGGCTCTGGATTTAATCGAGGAGTTGAGAGCTGTGTTGGCAGATAGGTTTGTATTGTCTTTGATTAATAAGAGAATTGTCAATGGAAAGGATTTTCAGAAGAAGGAAAATGGAGCAGTCTTAATGAAAGATGATGCCCGAAGAAAGATATTGACAGAATGGCAGAATAAGAAGAAGGAAAAATTGACACATCCATATTTGAATGAAAAGGTGGAGTGGGGGATGGTTCCTTATATTCAGGCGATGCTCTTAGCAAGATATTTAAGAGGAGATTTAGATGCATATCCGCCTTTTTTATGGAAGTGAGGTAGCAAACGTGTTAGTGTTAATTACTTATGATGTAAATACAGAAACATCTGCGGGAAAGACAAGGCTTCGGAAGGTCGCTAAGCAGTGTGTGAATTATGGGAGACGTGTACAGAATTCGGTATTTGAATGTATACTTGACAATGCCCAAAGCGTGCTGCTAAAGTCTATGCTTACAGATATCATAGATGAGGAAGTAGATAGTTTACGGTTTTACTACTTGGGAAATAATTACAAAACGAAAGTAGAACATGTAGGTGTAAACCGTGGAATTGCAGCGGATGAGACATTAATCTTATAGTGCGAATTGGAAGTGAACACGAAAACCCAGGGAGGCTCGCACCAAAAAAGTTGCACAAAAACAGTATAAATGAAAAGAAAAGTTATCGGTTTATGAATTGAAGATTAGTTGTGGTTAGCGAAATGATACAAATTAAATATATATGTGGAGGTATTTTTGTTGAATTTTGCTGTCGTTCCCCTCGTGGGAACGTGGATTGAAATTCCGTTATAGGAAAGGGGGAAGAGTATGCAGAAAGGTCGTTCCCCTCGTGGGAACGTGGATTGAAATTTTGCATGCATACACTGCCTTAAAACGAAACTTTGTCGTTCCCCTCGTGGGAACGTGGATTGAAATTCCATCTCTTATCCGTTTTGTAAGAAACATATCCGGTCGTTCCCCTCGTGGGAACGTGGATTGAAATATAAGATATGATGGATTAATAGATCGTCCTAACTGTCGTTCCCCTCGTGGGAACGTGGATTGAAATCTTTTGGTGGAAAGATGGACCCAAGCCTAAATCGTCGTTCCCCTCGTGGGAACGTGGATTGAAATCAATGCATTTAATATCAGATGTGTGTTGCTTTTATCGTCGTTCCCCTCGTGGGAACGTGGATTGAAATATTCTGGATATTACAGTCTTCTAACATCGCCAGAGTCGTTCCCCTCGTGGGAACGTGGATTGAAATTTTTTAGGCAGTTTTGGATAAATTGTAATTTCAGTCGTTCCCCTCGTGGGAACGTGGATTGAAATTAAGAAAAAGAAAAAAACTTCTAAGACGTATACGTCGTTCCCCTCGTGGGAACGTGGATTGAAATGCATAGGTACATAATCGTGTCGATGGACACGGTTTGTCGTTCCCCTCGTGGGAACGTGGATTGAAATAACTGGGGTGACAGCATCCTATCCGACAGAGAAAGTCGTTCCCCTCGTGGGAACGTGGATTGAAATAGGCGGGAGTGTTACCCTTGCCATTACGGCACCCTTGTCGTTCCCCTCGTGGGAACGTGGATTGAAATCTTTGCCTCATACTCCCAGTCTATTTGTGAGTATCGTCGTTCCCCTCGTGGGAACGTGGATTGAAATCAGAGGAAAGTGTGCGTGAGAAGATAGCGGCAGAAAGTCGTTCCCCTCGTGGGAACGTGGATTGAAATCACGTAATACAATATTTTTACGAATGAGTTTTTTGTCGTTCCCCTCGTGGGAACGTGGATTGAAATGTTTTAATTTATCGTTGAAAGAGAACCGGGAAACGGTCGTTCCCCTCGTGGGAACGTGGATTGAAATAAAGGGCAGGAGAGATCTCATATTTGCAACTGCGTCGTTCCCCTCGTGGGAACGTGGATTGAAATACAAAAGAGCAAAAGGAAAAGGCTGTTTTAGAGGTCGTTCCCCTCGTGGGAACGTGGATTGAAATCGGCAATCGTTACAGAATCCGTTGGAGCCGATGAGTCGTTCCCCTCGTGGGAACGTGGATTGAAATCTCAAATAGGTCCACTGCGTCTACAATTCCATCGTCGTTCCCCTCGTGGGAACGTGGATTGAAATCAACTCTGCCAATTCTCCATACGGGCTTAGCCCGGTCGTTCCCCTCGTGGGAACGTGGATTGAAATTAACATCCAAATATTCCGCCTTCATGTGGCGTTTGTCGTTCCCTTCGTGGGAACGTGGATTGAAATCCACGTAACTGCATCGACCGATTTTAGTAAAACGTCGTTCCCCTCGTGGGAACGTGGATTGAAATATTAATATCACGACTGAAGGATTTGTCAGAGAAGGGTCGTTTCCCACGAGGGAAAATGCATTGGAATTCATACCAGAATGAATAAGTGATGAAGAATAAGACTTTTCATTTTGATATAAAAGGAAGCATATTCAATGGGGATTAAAGGAATCATGCAGGCCAGACATATTCTATTACTTGCGTCAGGAAAACAGAAAGCCCAGGCTCTGTATGAGGCTGTTTACGGTGATATCACACCGGAAGTCCCGGCATCTATCCTTAAATTACATCCCCATGCTGCCGTATTCGCGGAGGAGGCTCTCTCTGTGATCAAAGAAAAATCTTGAAAATAAAATAGTTTGTTGTTCCTTTGTTGACATTCTTCATGTAAGATAAACCAGAGGTGATAACAATGAACTATAAGATTTTACTCGTCGACGATGACAAAGATTTATTACAGATGCTCCGTAGCTATTTTGAACTGAAGGGCTATCTCATAAAAACAGCGGTCAACGGACTGGAAGCTATGGAGCGGATAAAGGATGCCCCGGATATTATCCTGCTGGATGTCAACATGCCGGGGCTTGACGGTCTGGAAGTCTGCAGGCAGATTCGGGATAAGATTTCCTGTCCGATTATGTTCCTGACAGCCAAAGTGGAAGAGCAGGACCGGATCAACGGCCTCATGGTCGGCGGAGATGACTACGTTTTAAAGCCTTTCAGCCTTAAGGAGCTGGAAGCCAGGATCACTGCACATCTTAAAAGAGAAGAAAGGCATAAAAACAAGTCAGAGTATCATTTTCGTGACGGACTGATGATAGATTATACTGCAAAAACCGTAAAACTAAATGGCTGTGCAGTAGAGTTTACAAAAACAGAATATGCGATCATAGAATTTTTATCCATGCACCCGGGCCAGGTTTTTGACAAAGAGCGGATCTATGAAAAGGTCTGCGGGTATGACGGCGAAGGAGACAGCCGTGGGATGACAGAGCTTGTCAGAAGGATACGAAGGAAATTAAGCGCTCATACATCTTATGAGTATATCGAAACGGTTTGGGGAATGGGGTACCGATGGAGAAAATAAGGAATTTATCGATCAGAAAAACCATTGTGCTGTATATGGGATTAAATCTGATTCTCAGTTATGGACTGTCGTTTGTCATCATTCATACAGCAAATGACGCTCAGCAGAAGATCTGGTTTCAATATATAGACAAGGACCGTTATTATGAGGCGATGGAGAATAAAGGAGACGATTATGAAATCAACATTACAAGATCAAAGCTGAATTCTATGACCAAAACGGACAGGGTTATTTCGGAACTCTGTGATTTCCTTGATACATATAGTATATTGGTAATTTCCTGCCTGGGAACAATCATAGCAGTCCTGCTTTTTTATAAACATAAGATTCAAATTCCCCTCGGGGAATTAAAAGAGGCATCTGCACGTATTTCCGAAGGCACCCTGGATTTTTCTGTTGCATATTCCAATGAAGATGAAATGGGACAATTGTGCAGGCAGTTTGAAAAGATGCGGTGTCAGCTTGAAGAGAACAATAAAAAAATGTGGAAAATGGTAGAAGAAGAAAAGGCGCTGCGTTCTGCCATTTCCCATGATATCCGATCGCCCCTTGCGGTTATGGAAGGCTATCAGGAAATGCTGCTGGAGTTTCTTCCCCAGGAGTCTGTCAGCAGGGATAAGATCATGAAAATGCTGGAAGCCGGTATGCAGCAGATCAAAAGGATGAAGGCATTTATTAATACAATGCAGAAGCTGTCGAAGCTGGAAGAACGGAATATATGCTGGAACCAAATAGACGTAGCTGATTTTATAGAAATAGTCAAAAACAATACAGTGATTCTGGGGAAAGAGGCACAAAAAGAGTGCCATACGGTCGTGAAGTCTGATCAGCAGTCGGTGTATTTTGATTCCGAAATGGTCTTGGAGGTGCTGGATAATTTAATCGGCAATGCGCTTCGCTATGCCAGGGAGCAGGTTTATGTGGAAGTAGATATTTCCGGAGATGAAATGAGGGTTTGCGTACAGGATGATGGGAAAGGATTTCAAGAAGATGCAGAGCTTTTGACAAAGGCATATTATCACGGGAACCCTCAAAGTGATCTGACGCATTTCGGACTGGGACTTTATATCAGCAGAGTCTACTGTGAAAAACATGGGGGAAAGCTGCTGCTGGTCAATCAGGATCAGGGCGGAGAAGCCTGCGCATATTTTAAATTAAAAACATAGAAACCATAAAAAAATCGGATGAGAATCCGGTTTTTTATTTTTCAGAAAGATCTTGTCAACTTTGTTCTTATTGTCTTTTTGTAGTGATTCGTAACGTACAGTGTATCTATAAGAGGAAGGAGGGTGCACTGTATGATGATAATTTTAAAAAGAGAGGTAAAAAACTATCTGAAGAATCCAATTCTCTGGGCAGGGCTGCTCATCGTCATTTTTCTGTTATTTCAAAATCTGGGGAGCTATCTGAAACTGCATTATGTGCAGTCTGAGAGTCAATTGAAAGAAGTCCGTGCTGAGAATAGGGCGGATGCTGATATTTTAGAAGGATATATCCCGTCTACAAAGAAAAAGCAGTGGGAACTGGCCGGCAAAAAGATTAAGGACGCTCTTGTCAAATCGTTTGGCTATTCAGAAAAGCAGGCACAGGAAGTGATCCATAAGCTGGAACAGAAAAATATGACAGATGCAGAAATGTCAGCTTATTTAGTAAAAAACTATGATTTTTATAGTGCAGACAATATATTTCAAGATGCCCGCACATATAAGGGAACGAAGGAAGAGATAAATTCCTACATGAGTTCAAAATTCAAACAAAAACCTTTTACTTATTATTTTTCAAAGAAGTTTGCTGACTTTGCAGGCTTATGTATGGGATTCTTTGCAGCTATCTTACTGGCATTTCTTTTTATCAGAGATACGAAAAGGGACACATATGAAATGCTGCATACAAAACCTATATCAGCAGGCAGATATATCATAGGTAAAGTCTCAGGAGGTTTTCTGACACTGATGATTATACTTGCAATTTTAAATATCATATTTGGTGCTTTATGTGCAGTGTGCGGCTGGAGAGCCGGATTTCCAGTACGAATATGGGATCTGTTGTGGGCGTCGCTCTTATATATTGTTCCGAATATGCTGATGATCGTCAGTGTATATACGCTGACCGCAGTTGTTTTCAAGAATCCTCTGCCGGCTGCACCGCTGCTGCTTCTGTATATGCTCTACTCCAATATGGGATCAATCGGGCCGGACGGACAGTATGGATACTATGGGAAGCCGTTGGCGGTCATGGTAAGGTTTCCGAACAAATTCTTTGAAACTTCACCTTCGCCATGGGTATTACTAAATCAGGTATTCCTTGTACTGGCATCTGTTCTGCTTATTTTGTGCGCAGCTGCAGCATGGAAGAAATGGAGGTCCTATTGATGAAAGAGATGAAAATTTGTCTTCCGGTTTACAAAATAATATATTCTATTTGTTTTATTGTTTTTCTGAGTCTGGTGAGGGGAATCAGCAGCATTGCTGAGATAGGGATTACTATGGATGCATATATTGCGGTTTTGGCGATTGTGTTTTGCGCCGATACTTATTGGATGGAGCACAGCGGAAAACGGTGGGAAGTCTTCTGTCTGTACTCAGTAAAAAAAAGGAAGCAGACAATTTTGAAAAGACTGGTTGTCCAGTGGATCTTTTTATGGGGATTGGCATTGATCGGATATGGACTGTTCTTTTGGCAGGCCCCTCATAATTTAAATACCATACCGTCAATGCTGCTTTTTGCAGTGTATGTTCCGGAGGTGTTGGTTACTATTTCTTTTTGGAGCACATTTGCTATGACGGTTACAAATCTTCTGAGAAATCTATGGGGCGGAATCGGTTTATCGATTATTTTATGGTTATCTTTAAACTCTGTGACCGGGGAGAGTGTGCTGGGAAAATTTAATGTATTTTCGTTTGTATTCCGGGACACTCAAAATATAAAGAATATGGAATGGCTTTGGGGAAAAGGAATCGCACTGTGCCTTACCGTTTTAATGGCTGCACTGGTTTCGGCTATCATAAAGAAAAGGGGTTGATTATATGAGCATTAGAATAGAAAATCTTACGGTAAAATTTCATCAAAAAGTCACGGCAGTAGATCACGTAAATGTGGAGATCGGTCAGGGAATCTACGGTCTGCTCGGAGAAAACGGAGCAGGTAAGACCACACTTATGCGTGTACTGACTACGGTACTCAAACAAAGTGAGGGTGATGTATATCTTGACAACTTACGGTATACTGAAGCAAATTACGAAAAAATCCGCAGAAAAATAGGGTATTTACCCCAGGAATTAAATCTCTATTCAAGCCTGACCGTACAGGAATGCCTGGAATATATGGGCGGGCTGTCTGGCATGACAAAGAAAGAATGTAAAAAAAGGATTGAATATTACCTTGATAAGACGAGTCTTAAAGAACATAGAAAGAAAAAAATGAGGCAGCTTTCCGGCGGAATGAAACGCCGGGTCGGGCTGATCCAGGCTTTATTAAATGATCCGGAGTTTTTAATCGTAGATGAGCCTACAACAGGGCTTGACCCGGAAGAAAGAGTAAGAATCCGGAACTTGCTTGTTGATTTTTCTGAAGACAGAACGGTACTCTTTTCAACGCATGTGGTGGAAGACCTTACTGCAACCTGTCAAAAGCTTGCGATCATGAAGAAAGGAAAATTTCTTTATACAGGTTCTGTAACAGACATGATGCAGAGGGCCAAAGGCCATATCTGGATCTGCAGAGTGAAGGATGAGAAAGAAGCGAGGGAACTGGAAAAGAAATATCATATTTCTTCCAAACAGTTTACGGAAGACGGCATGAAGGTTAAAATCATCAGCGGACAAAAGCCGTCAGCGGAGTGTTATCAACCTGAAATTTCTTTGGAGGATGCTTATATGTATCTTATGAACGCAGATCAGCTGACAGAATTTAAAGAAATAAAAAATCTGAAGCTGAAGCTGTCTGCTGAAAACTAATTTGATTGCCCTTTCTTTATAACATATAATGGATATAAGAGTATAAGGAAAGGGCGGTTGCGGTAAGATGTTGGATCAATCAGAAATACGGGCATTGGCAGATCAAAATGCTTATAAGAGAGGAAGAAACCTTTATCGTTCAGATGCTGTTCTGGAATATTCCGTAGAAGAAGCCGGCGAAATTGATTATATATACGCCGCCGTCCAGGGCAGCGGCAGAAATATGTATGACGTCGATTTGGAATATAATTTGGAAGAAGGGTGGCTGGAAAATGCGCACTGCACATGTCCGGCGTTCAGAGAATATGAAGGGTTATGCAAGCACTGTGTGGCTGTCTTGTTTGAATATACAGATTACCTGGAAACACAGGAAGCAGCCTGGCAGTATGAACAGAAGAAAGAAGAAAGCCTTGCAAAGCTTCAGACAATGAAAGGCATGCAGAATAAACTTTCGGCCAGTGAGGAATGGAGGCCAAAGACGACTCCGGCGATCAAAGCATTTCTTTCACAGCAGCAGCTTAAAAGCACCCTGCCGATTTCCCAGGAGTCTATTTATGGGAAGGTACATCTGGAACCGCTTTTGACATGTATGGATAATTTTATTCAGGTGGAGTTTAAAATCGGTACTTCTTATCTGTATGTTTTAAAAGATGTTTTTGCCTTTGCAGATGCTTTGCAAAATAAACAGAAATTCGCTTATGGGCAGAAATTAGAATTTATACATGATATCCAGGTATTCGATGGAGACTCACGGAAACTGGCGGAATTTTTACAGTCATGGACTGCCCAGAACAGGATCAAGTATATGCAGGTGCCTTATTATGGATATTCATATACGGATTCAACAATGAAAGTAAGAAAGGTCCCGCTGACAACCGGAGAGCTGGAATTGTTTTTGGAAGCGGTGGGAGACCGGGAGTTTTCGGCGGAAATCAATGGGATGCCGGAGAAACTCTGGCATGTGACTGAGGATCCACTGTCCAGGACTATGAAGATCACAGGCCAGGAACAGGGAATTAACGTAGAGGTCAATTATTTGTTTGGATTTCAGGGCATCAAACATAATATTTATTTTTCCAAAGGAAAGATCTACAAAGTGAGCAGAGCGTTTTTGGAGCCTGTCCACGATTTTTTATCCTGTATGGAAAATCTGCCGCAGCGGAAGGTTTTTATAGAAACAGCAGATGTGCCTGTGTTCTGCAGGGAAGCCCTGCCCGTGCTGGAAACATATTTTGAGTGTACAAGAGAGAGTTTTGATGAAAAGGATTATGGGGTAGTGCCGGCCGCATTTGAAGTATATCTGGATGCGCCCCAAAAGGATTTCATTACATGCAGGCTGGATGCGGTATACGGGGAACAGAAGTACCATGTTTTTGAAAAGAACCAGAAAACAGAGGGGCGGGATCTGAAAAAAGAAGCAGAAGCCGCAAAGATCGTTTCCCATTACTGTAATGCCTATGATGAGAATGAAAAAAAGATGGTCCTGGCCAATGATGAGGATATGCTCTATGAACTGCTGGTCTACGGGATATCTGCTATGCAGCAGTTTGCGGAAGTATATATTTCCGATGCCCTGAAAAAAATTAATATTGCGCCTGCACCGAAAGTGGCGGTGGGTGTATCTCTTTTCGGTGACCTGCTGGAGTTAAAGATGACCGCGGGAGATATGCCGAGAAACGAACTTTTGGAGATCTTATCAAAGTATAATCGGAAAAAGAAATTTTACCGTTTAAAGAGCGGTGATTTTGTAAACATGGAAGGGGAGGGGATCAACGCTCTGCTGGAAATGAAAGAAGGGCTTCACCTGACAAAAAAGCAGCTGGAACAGGAGCAGGTGGTCCTTCCAAAATACCATGCCCTTTACCTGGACGAGGAGCTGAAAGAATGGCAGTCGGTTTCCGCCCACAAAGATAAAGAATTTAAGGCACTGATACGAAATATGAAAACGGTGGAGGACAATGATTTTGAGATCCCTGCTGAAATGGACCTTATCCTGAGAGAATATCAAAAAAGAGGATTTTTGTGGATCAAGACTTTAAAATACAATGGATTTGGCGGAATCCTGGCAGACGACATGGGGCTTGGGAAGACACTTCAAGTAATCGTATTTCTGTTGTCGGAATACCTGGAGGAGGAAGGAAACAGTCCAAGCCTGATCGTGGCTCCTGCATCGCTGGTATTTAACTGGCAGAGCGAGATCCGGAAGTTTGCCCCGGATCTTCCGGTCCAGATGGTTGTGGGCAAGGCCGGAGAAAGAAAGTCTATCATCAGGCATGCAGGCAGCCGGGATATTCTTGTAACTTCCTATGATCTCTTAAAGCGGGATATCGGGCTCTATGAAAATATGACCTTCAGCAGCCAGATCATTGATGAGGCTCAGTATATTAAAAATCATAATACTCAGGTTGCCAAAGCGGTCAAGATGGTAAATGCTGGCTTTAAACTGGCCCTTACCGGAACTCCGGTGGAAAACCGCCTGAGTGAACTTTGGAGTATTTTTGACTATCTTATGCCAGGATTTTTATATTCTTATCAGAGGTTCCGGGAAGAACTGGAGCTTCCGATCGTACAGGATAACAGCGAGAATGAGATAAAGCGTCTTCAAAAGATGATCAGGCCGTTCGTGCTGCGGCGCTTAAAAAAGGATGTGCTGAAAGATCTGCCGGACAAACTGGAAAAAAACTATTACGCCAGGATGGAAGGAGAACAGCAGAAGCTTTATGATGCCCATGTAAAACGGATGCAGCTGATGCTGGATAAGCAGTCGGAAGAGGAATTTAAAAGTTCCAAGATCCAGATACTATCTGAACTTACCCGGTTAAGACAGCTTTGCTGCAGTCCGGAATTGGTCTTTGATCAATATACAGGAAAATCTGTAAAATCCGACCTGTGTATTGATCTTATAAAAAATGCAGTCAGCGGAGGACATAAGATTCTCCTTTTTTCTCAGTTTACATCCATGATTTCTATATTAGAAGAGCGGCTGCAAGCTGAAAAAATTTCGTTCTATACGCTTACCGGATCAGTAAATAAAGAAAAACGGGCCCGGATGGTGGAAGACTTCAACAACGATGATACTTCGGTCTTCTGCATTTCCCTAAAGGCTGGAGGCACCGGGTTAAATCTTACTTCTGCGGATATCGTGATTCATTATGATCCGTGGTGGAATCTGGCCGTACAGAATCAGGCCACGGACAGGGCACACCGGATCGGACAGGAAAACGTGGTTATGGTCTACCGGCTGATCGTTGAGGGAACCATTGAAGACAACATTGTGAAGCTTCAGGAAAAGAAAAAGGAACTGGCAGATCAGATTTTGGGCGGAGAAGGAATGGGAAGCGCAAGCTTTACCAGAGAAGAACTGAAGGAATTGTTGAAATAGACAGACGTAAGCGGAGGAGCTATGCACTCTAAAACAATCAGGTATTACAACGAAAATGCGGGAGAATTTGCCGCCAATACAGTTGGAGCAAATATGGAGTATCATCAGAAGCGTTTTTGTGAGTGGCTTCCGAAAGGAGGATTGATTCTTGACTTTGGTTGCGGTTCCGGGCGTGATACTAAGTATTTTATGAGTCAGGGCTATCGAGTGGAGGCGCTGGACGGATCAGAGGAACTGTGCAGGATGGCTTCGGGTTTTACGGGAATCGAGGTGCAGCACAGATACTTTTATGAACTGGATGAGGAGGATAGGTATGATGGGATCTGGGCCTGTTCTTCTATTCTTCACTTGCCGATAGATGAGCTGAAGGAAGTTTTTCCTAAGATGGCAAAAGCGTTGGGGAATCAGGGTGTTGTATATGCCTCTTTTAAATATGGAGAATTTGAGGGAGAGCGGAATGAAAGATACTTTACGGATTTGAATGAGGAACGACTGCACAGATTGGCAGATGAAGCTGGAGTTTTTATTGTTGAGGAAACATGGATCACGTCTGATGTAAGATCGGGGAGAGAAGAAGAAAAATGGCTGAATATAATTTTGAAGAAGAAAGAATTATTTTGAGAGTTGATTCAGAAGGTTCTATCGAGTGTCAGATCATAGATGTTATAAGAAAGATAATCAATTAGGAAACGGTTGATCTGTAAGGATGAGGGACATTCTGTCGACCTGTTATAATGTAAAAATATCAGGGGGTCGACAACAGGCGGAATAAAGCCGTGATATGTAAAAATTATAAGCATGGTTGAAGGTTAAAGTTATGAAAAATGCGGTAATCTTTGCAGGCCGACAAATGGGGGTTGAAAAATGCTTATTTTTGCTATATTGTGAATGTATGGGTAATAATAGATCCACATTGGAATTTAGAGTCACGAGTATAAAGGAATTCCCCTCTAATATCCTGTAATAATAGATCCACATTGGAATTTAGAGCTGTTTCAGATCGGGAATGACTTTCTCTGCATAATGGTAATAATAGATCCACATTGGAATTTAGAGTCAAGATGTTTACTTCTCCCCCGGTGATCAAATCCACGTAATAATAGATCCACATTGGAATTTAGAGACAACGAATACAGATATCCAAGGGCCACACCGGAACTGTAATAATAGATCCACATTGGAATTTAGAGAAATTTATCCGGTAGGGGCTATATATATGTCTACCGGTAATAATAGATCCACATTGGAATTTAGAGTGAGCATGGTATACAACTTTCAGATCTGGCGATAAACGTAATAATAGATCCACATTGGAATTTAGAGGTGCGCATCTTCCCGGGAGGCTCCGTCCTCCTTCCTTCGTAATAATAGATCCACATTGGAATTTAGAGGTGATCGATCACAATTAGGCCGCCATCTGCATCTGTAATAATAGATCCACATTGGAATTTAGAGTATATTCTGCGACATTGTCATCGACCAGTCCATTCTCCGTAATAATAGATCCACATTGGAATTTAGAGCTGAGAGTACAATGTCACAGTACCGCCGTTCTGGTCGTAATAATAGATCCACATTGGAATTTAGAGACTGTTGAAGTAGAGAGAGAGGTTGAGAAAAACAGTAATAATAGATCCACATTGGAATTTAGAGACATCCTTTGCGCTATCACCGGCGTCATCCTGCGTGTAATAATAGATCCACATTGGAATTTAGAGTTGCTTCCCGTTTTTGCGCCGGATACAGAGGCATTCCGTAATAATAGATCCACATTGGAATTTAGAGACGTGTAACACCCCTTACACGCAGGAGGGGGACGTAGTAATAATAGATCCACATTGGAATTTAGAGACAGTCTCGGATCACCGACGACTCTATAGAATTGATCGTAATAATAGATCCACATTGGAATTTAGAGGAATATGCCGGGTACAATATCTTTAACGGAGAGTTAGTAATAATAGAATCACATTGGAATTTAGAGTCTGCAAAACCTTTATTATATTCATGCTTGTATGTGTAATAATAGAACCACATTGAAATTTAAAGGCTTTATAAAAAACGTTGTGCGTTTTTACTTCCTCATCTTAATAGAAACATAGTGGAATTTAAAGTTGGATGATGAACTTTATCTGAAATATCTTGGTTAATAATAATAGAACCACATTGGAATCTAAAGTAGTTATATCCTTGGATCGCCACTTTGATATGGTCGTAATAATAGAGCCATATTGGAATTAGAAGACTAAACCGTTCTAACTCTGAAATGTGTTCGGTACAAGTAATAATAGAAATATAAAAGTTTGAATGAACTTAGATAGCAAACAGGAAGAAGTATGCTGTTAATATTAAAAATACGGAAACAATGTAAGTATTGTCACCGTACAAAATATTGCTTTTCAGTTCATTATAATTTTTTAAAATATCCACTATGGCCTATTAGTACTATTATAGAATTATTATATACTCTAAATCCCATTATGTATAAACTATATTATTAACCTATTTGATTATAATATAAAATCTTAACTTATTCAAATTTTTATTTTAAAATAAATAGTATTATAATATAAGGTTTAATGTTGACAAATATAATAAGTGGTAGTATTATACAGATAAAGGAAGTAAAAGGAGGGAAATAAATATGCGTCTAGAGTTACAATTGGATCTTGAAAAGCCTGAACTAAGCAAAGATTATAGAAGAATTGTATTATCGTATTTAAAGTTTGCGCTTAGCGAGTGCAATGACGGAAAGTATTTTGAAAAGTACTTTAAAGATACGATCCAAAAAGATTACTGTTTTTCTGTTTTGATGAAAGGGCCTAAATTCTCTAAAGATAAAATCCTTTTAGAAGAACCAAGAATAAAAATTTTATTTTCTTGTGATGACCGAAGGAAGACAGGCTTGATACTATTTTCAGCATTTTTGGGCATTAAAAACAGGAAGTTTCCACTTGCAAACAACAATGCAATGGTGCTAAAACGTATCGATCAAAAAAGTGAGAAATTAATTACCGAGTCTACAGTCTATATGCAAACTGTTTTAGGAAATGGCTTATGTATTCGCGAACATGATCGAGAGACAAATAGGGATCGATTCATTACTTTTGAAGATGAAGATTTCAAAGAGAAAGCCTCGGAAATCCTATCTATTCAGGCAAAGTCAGCAGGGTTTTCAGAAAATAAGGCATCCGGCATTAGCCTTGAGCCTGTTCAATGTAAGAAGGTAGTTGTTTTGCATTATGGAGTTTATATAGATGTAACTGTTGGGATTATAAAGATGACAGGAGACCCAGATGTTTTGCAGTACTTGTATTCGGCCGGGGCAGGGAGCAAGCATTCAGCAGGATTCGGTGCCCTCAATGTATTAAGGCAGGGGGAGAGTATATGAAGGAATTACGGGAACAGCTAGAACCGTTAGATTGGAGATATTCTGCGGCTATTGTAGGTTTGGAGAAGTACCTGACATGGCTTGGTGATGAAGCTACAGATTGGGAATTGAAAGAGGACAAATTAGAGTATGATGCAAATTACATACAAAAATCAAAGTTTGCAAAATTTGTAGAATACTCTTTTCCGGATGAAATGCACCATCTCCAAATAGAAGAATTATTACAAACCCCAGATCTATCGGATGATCAAGTATCTTTGGTCAATAGTAAGATGAAAGCAAACACCATCTTAAAAAAAGTTTTTAAGAAATTATCTTTTGACGGGGAAAATGCAGAGGAGATTTTAAGTTTAATTGAAGAAAACAGAGAAGCCATTACACTTGAGACTTTTAGAAACAAAACAAATTTATATCGAAATTATTGCAATACATTTCAACTGTTTGAAGATGGAAAAGAATGCTGCCGTCTGTTGGGATATTATATAGATATTCCAAAGAAAGGGAAATCTATTTCATACAATTTTAACAAAGCTAATTTTCATGGAACAGATATGCAGGTTTTTGATTTCATACCGTTTGCGTTTCATGGTAAAAGAGAAACGATGTTCATTAATGACAATATAGAGTTACCCTGTTTAGTAGAGACAAATGGGAGATGGGCGGAAAGTGTTCAAAAGGAGAAAAAGGACTCAGAAGAAGAAGGGAAAAAACTGAATACCAGACAAATGTTTTTTAAGCTGCTTTTAGAATCGGATACATTTATCACTGGCGATGTTGAGGTTATTGTCAAAAATCCGGATCAGACATTTTTTGAAACATTATATATCCGAAGAGACAGTTTAAAGATCTTGAAATCTTTGGAAAAGAGCTACAAATATCTATGTTTCAGTATTAAAGAAGCTGAGAATTATTGGGTTGATATTCAGAAGGAAGTCACAGAATCAATTCTTAACTTTACATTACTCGATCATTTAATAAATTATTTGCTGAAAAAGCCGGATGTAAATAATTATGGATATGTTATTAACCAGTTAATTAAAATCAACATAAAAATAAAGGGGGCTGACAAAATGGATGGAGCTATGAAGTCTGCATTTAAAAGTGCAAAAACAGTTGTAGATAAGCGTGAAAATGGCAGTTATAAGGTTCCGGATAACAAATTAAGTTCATACAACAAGAAATTAACAAGTGCAATTACGTTTGAAGATTATGACCGTTTTTGCAAGATACTTTTGAATCTTGCAAATTATGCAGACGAATCTTTTAGTTTTGCATATGATTTGTTTGAAGATTTTGAGAAAAACAAAGAGGTTGCATATACATTTGTAAATGCATTAAGAAGGGAAAATACAGAGACAGTGAAAGAAGATAAGGGAGGAAATTAATTATGAAAAAGAATGCATTAACTCTAACAGTAGTAGCCAATATGACATCAAATTATTCTGAAGGCCTGGGGAATATTGCATCAGTACAAAAAGTTTTTAAAAACCAGAAAATATATTCTATGAGAAGCCGGGAAAGTCTGAAGAATGCGATTATGGTTCAGAGTGGATGGTATGATGATCTTGAAACTGAAGTAGATGGAGCAGCGCAAAAAAAAGTAAATGCTGAATTAAATGCTGCTAACTGCAGAGCACTAGAGGGCGGGTATATGAATACCCAGGGGACAACCTATGTAAGAAAAAGTTCCTTTTATCTGACGGATGCCATTGCAGCAGATCATTTTATAAATGAAACAAGATTTCATAATAACTTATACATGGCCTCAAATTATGCAAAGGAAAATGGATTGTCTGTACAGGAGAGCGGCGGTAAAGTGGGATTGATGCCGTATCAGTATGAATACGACAAATCCTTAAAAGTATATAGTCTGACAGTTGATTTGCAGATGATAGGGAAAGATGAGAACTTTGAAGGAGAAGCTTCCCAGACAGAGAAACTAGAGAGAGTAACAGCTCTGTTAAATGCAGTAGAAAATTTATCTTTGACAGTGAAAGGTAATTTAGATAATGCAGAACCAGTTTTCATAGTAGGAGGATTATCTAAAAGAAAGACACATTATTTTGAAAATGTGGTAAATGTCAAACATGCAAACCTGATGATATCAGAAGATCTGAAAGAGAAGCTGAAAGAAGGATTCCATGCGGGACTGCTGAGAGGCAACTTATTAGAAAACGAAGATGAAATAGAAAAAGAATTGGCGCCGGTTTCAATCAGCGCGTTCTTTAAAGAACTGCGCAAGGAAGTAGAAGAGTATTATTCAAACTAATACATAGGAGAGAAGGTGAATGGGGTGAAAGCCTTAAGGATAAAAATTCGTCAAGCCAGCGCAAATTATAGAAAAGAAGAGACAACAGAGAATAAGATGACGTATCCATTACCTCCGTTATCCACAGTTAGCGGTGCACTGCACAGTATTTGCGGATATACTGAATATAAAAAAATGGATATCAGCATTCAGGGCAAATTCTCTTCCATGCGAAAAAAAGTTTACAGAGATTATTGTTTTCTGAACTCTACAATGGATGACAGGGGAACTTTGGTCAAAATGAAAAACGAGAGTATGCTGTCTAATGCATTTACGAAAGTTGCCAGTGCTAAAAAATCTCAAGGGAATAGTTTTTTTAATGGGACTACGATCCAAGTTCATGATGAGTCTTTACTGCAGGAGTACCGGGATTTAAAAGTTCTTGGAAATAAGATTGCGGAATGGAAATCCACAGAGTACAAAGAGCGAATTCAAAATTATAAACAGGAGAAAAACAGGTTAGCAGAACAAAAGAAAACAGCAGAAAAAAGAAGCAATGAGTATGATGAGATTGTCCAGAAAGAAAAGCAGATAAAGGCAGAAGAAAAAGAATGGAAGAAGAAGGTTTCGGATTATGAGATGAATAACTATAAAATACCAATCTCAAAATTCCGTTCCTTAACTACGTCCATTAAGTACTATGAAATTTTGGATAATGTGCAGCTGATTTTACATATTCGTGCCGAAGAAGAAGTTTTGAATGACATCTATCATCATATTTATGAATTAAAATCATTAGGGCGGAGTGAAGATTTCGTAGAAGTTACGGATGCAGAGCTGGTAGAATTGTTTGAATCTGATGAAACATTAAATAGTCCATTTTCTGCCTATTTGAACTATAATGATGTGAAAAATGAAAGGATATATACTGGTCTGAAATCAGGACGAGATATGTTCGGAACTAAATATTATTTAGGAAAAAAATATGAAATTCAAGATGGAAAACGGATTTTTATTGAAAAAATCCCGGTAGTATATACTTCAAACTATGGAATTGATGAAACCAGTGAAAATATCTGGGTAGACGACCAAAAGAATATTGTAAATTTTTTATAATTCATGGAGGATGAATAGGTGAAGTTACAGGAGTACCTGGCAAAGCCAAATAAAACAATTGCAGAGCATGCGCGAGATTTAATTAAACAAGCTGAGATTTTGTGGGATCTTCATTATATTAATGATAAGTATATCTTTGATTTGTTATGCCAGGCCTGTCTTCACCATGATGACGGCAAGGCAAATAAAGAATTTCAGAAGAGAGTGAGAAATGACAAATTAAAATTTAATCCTGAAAAAGAGGTTTCGCACAATATTTTATCAATCTTTTATTTAGATTCATCTCAATATCAGGATGAGGATTTTATAAGAATTGCCTGTGCCATTTTATATCACCATGATTATTGCAATGAATCGGAAGTTTTGAACAATCAGCGAGAGTTAATTAATTCATTGTTGTTGAGCAAATATAAACACCAATTAAAAAGAAAGCATGTGAATAAAATTGTAGGTAAATATCTGTCAGACCCTCAGACTATTTTATTAAAAGGTTTACTGCATAGATGTGATTACAGTGCCAGCGGAAATTATCAGGTTGAATATCCAAATGATTTCTTGATTAAGGGGCTCGACCAGATGATGCAAGTATGGAAAACAAAGAATCCAGAGAGTAAATGGAATAAGCTGCAGAAATTTTGTATTGAGCATCGCGAAGATGATATTATTGCTTTGGCTCCGACAGGAATGGGAAAAACGGAAGCAGGACTTCATTGGATAGGAGACAATAAAGGATTCTTCGTACTGCCTGTACGGGTAGCAATCAACTCTATTTATGATCGTGTCAAAAATGATATTTTAAAAGAAGACAAACTTCAGGAACGTCTTGGATTATTACATTCAGAAGCATTAGAATATTATAGAGAGCATCTTTCAAACAGTGAAGAGTTAGATATTTTTGAATATTCAGATCGGGGAAAAATGCTTTCACTACCTTTAAACATTTCCACATTAGACCAATTATTTGGCTTTATTTTTGGGTATAAGGGCTATGAAATGAAATTGGTCACGCTTGCATATTCAAAGATTGTGATCGATGAGATTCAAATGTATGATGCAGAATTACTGGCCTATTTGGTTTTTGGACTTCGGAAGATACATCAATTTGGCGGAAAGATTGCAATCGTAACAGCAACGCTATCTCCATTTTTAAAAGATATTTTAAGAAGAGATACAGGGATTGAATTTAAAGAGCAACAATTTTCAAATAATTTAATGAGACATTCTATAAAGGTAAAGCAAGAGTCCTTATCTGCAGAAGATATTATTCAGTGTTATAAAAAGAACAAGAGGCTAAATCGCAGTAACAAAATTTTAGTTGTCTGTAATACAATCCGAAAAGCACAGGAAATGTATGATGAATTAAAAGAAGCAGATATAGATTTGAATTTAAATGTCTTTCATAGCCGTTTTACCCGAAATGATAGAAAGCAGCTGGAATCGGAAATCAAAGAATTTGGGAAAACCTATTCAGATGAAAAACAAGGAGTCCTGGATAGCCGCGATGGGATTTGGATCGCAACGTCAGTTGTTGAAGTAAGCCTGGATATTGATTTTGATTATTTATTTACAGAACTTTCTGAATTAAATGCATTGTTTCAGAGAATGGGAAGGTGCAATAGAAAAGGAAAGAAAGATATTGATGAATATAATTGCTTTGTGTATTGTGACGGTAAAGATGTTAAGAGGGGGCGGAAAGGCTTTTTAGATGCTGTTTTATATACGCAATCTATGAAAGCTTTGTCAAATTGTGATGGTCCGATCAGTGAAGAAGATAAACTGGCTTTGATTGAAAAATATTTTACTACGGAAGCAGTTTCTGAAAGTGACTATTTAAAAGAATACAATGAAACTTTTAATAAATTTAAGATTGGTGTTAAAGTTAGTGATGGTGAACAGGACTTACGAAATATCTTTTCTCAAAATATTGTTCCAAAGTCCGTATATCTGGATTATAAAGAGAGTATTCAAGGGCTGCAAAAAAATTTAATGGATGTAGAAAAGCAAATAAAAGAGGAAAAGAAATTAGGAAAAGATAAACTAATTTTAAATAACTTGTGGAAAAGGAGATTAGAGATACAAGAACAACTTAAAGGATATATAGTCTCCATACCAAAATATATGTATATAAAATACAAACGTCATGAAATCGAAATTTTTGGAGAGATAAAAATTAATCGGTTTGAGACGATACCGGTAATAGACTGTCATTATGATGAAAAGGGATTTTATCCATTAGATGTAGAGGAACTGGATGAGCCTATATTTACTCTATAAAATAGTGAGAAATAAAATTTTATAATAACTAGTTGGTAATTGTAATATAAAGGGGAGGTTTCGTTTTATGGAGGAGAGAATTACAGGAGTAATGATTTACTACTATTTCGTCTGTAAGAGGAAATTATGGTATTTCTGTCATGAAATAAATATGGAAGCCGAAAACGAAAGTGTTATGCTGGGCAAGTTGTTAGATGAAAACAGCTATCGCCGTGATGAAAAACACATCAACATTGATAATATTATTAATATCGACTTTATAAAAGAACATAAGGAATTGCATGAAGTAAAGAAAAGTAAATCTATTGAAGAGGCAGGAGTCTGGCAAGTGAAATATTATCTTTACTATCTTTGGAAGAGAGGCGTAAAGAATTTAAAGGCTAAAATTGATTACCCATTGTTAAAGAAAAACCTGATTGTTGAGTTGAAAGAAGAGGATATTAAGAAATTAGAAGGTATTATTTCTGAAATACATGAAATCAAAGAATTAGAAACACCACCTGAGTTCTGTGAAAAGAAAATTTGCAAGAAATGTGCTTACCATGACTTATGTTTCATCTAATAGGGAGGTGAAAGGATGAAGAGAAGCCTTTATGTATATAACAATGGCGATTTAAAGAGAAAAGATAATACACTTCAGTTTACTTCATATGAAGGAGAAAAGAGAGACATTCCCATTGAACGGATTAATGATATTTATGTAATGTCAGAAATGACATTTAACACAGCATTTATTAATTACATATCGCAGTATGGTATCCCGATTCATTTCTTTAATTATTATAATTTTTATACCGGAAGTTATTATCCAAAAGAAAGTCTTCTAGCGGGCCAGCTTCTCGTAAAACAGGTGGAGCACTACACAGATTATGAAAAAAGAATTGAAATTGCACGTAAATTTATTAATGCAGCGGCAGATAATATCTATCGAAATCTACGCTATTACAACAGCAGAGGAAAAGAACTTTCAGAATTTATGAATGAAGTAGATCATCTGCGAAAGAAAATACCAAAGGCAAAAGCTGTTGATGAATTAATGGGAATAGAGGGTAACATCCGAAGATATTATTATACAGCTTGGAATGAAATCGTCAATCAGGAAATTCAATTTGAGAAAAGAGTCATGCATCCACCGGATAACATGATTAATTCACTGATATCTTTTGTAAACTCTTTGATTTATTCAAAGACGTTAAGTGAAATATATCATACTCAATTAAACCCGACAATCAGTTATCTTCATGAACCAGGAGCGAGAAGGTATTCTTTATGCCTGGATTTATCTGAGGTATTTAAGCCGTTGATTGGAGATCGGCTGATATTTTCTTTGTTGAATCGGAAGCAGATAACGGAAGATAGCTTTACCAAAGAGTTGAATTTTCTTCATTTAAAAAAAGAGGCGTCTAAATTGATTGCCACAGAATTTGAAGATCGTCTGAAAACAACAATTATGCACAAGGAGTTGGGGAAAAAGGTATCTTATCAGTATCTAATGCGGCTGGAAGCGTACAAATTAATTAAGCATTTAATCGGGGAAAAAGAGTATGAAGGGTTTAAGATATGGTGGTAGTTTATGTATGTAGTTTTGGTTTATGATATTAGTCAAAGTGAAAATGGACAAAAACGCTGGTCAAGGGTTTTTAAGATATGTAAGAAATATTTATCACATATACAAAATTCTGTTTTTGAGGGTGAGATATCTAAGGTCCAGTTGGTACAATTACAGCAGGAATTGAAGCCTCATGTGGACACAGATTTAGATTCCGTCATTATTTTCAAAAGTCGTCATGAGAGATGGCTGGACAAGGAATTTTGGGGGAAAGAGGAGGATAAAACTAGTTTTCTTATATAAGAACTGTCGACCCTTGGTAGTGCAAAATTATAGGGGGATCGACAGTAGCGAGTAACTTAATAAAACAGGGACTTCATGCTTATATAATTTGTATCTTTGTGTTGAAAGTTAATGATTATTATGGGGTCGACAATTTGTAGGGGTTGAAAGGTGAGAAATAGGGGCTTCTAATGTAACGGATCTTAATAGAAACATAGTGGAATTTAGAGATATCAATTTCCATCTTCATCCTCCGCTTCTAACTGAATCTTAATAGAAACATAGTGGAATTTAGAGACTACTGCTTTCCAATCTACCTCTGTAATCATTGCATCTTAATAGAAACATAGTGGAATTTAGAGAGACGTTCCTGAACCACTTTCGGATGTACGTTGTGATCTTAATAGAAACATAGTGGAATTTAGAGTCGTTCGTCCCAACCGTGGATGTATTAATTGCGGCATCTTAATAGAAACATAGTGGAATTTAGAGAGGTATTAGACTTGCGTTGAACGCTTATGTCGATGATCTTAATAGAAACATAGTGGAATTTAGAGTAAACTTATTTTCAACAATGATCTGACGCTCTTCATATCTTAATAGAAACATAGTGGAATTTAGAGGTTTCAGCTCCGCAAGAGAAACTTTTTCCTCGGTGTATCTTAATAGAAACATAGTGGAATTTAGAGTGTGATCGGACAGGCCAGCAAGGCACTATTAAACATCTTAATAGAAACATAGTGGAATTTAGAGGGTAGTTATTGTATCCGCCCTCCAGACTCCACAGATTCATCTTAATAGAAACATAGTGGAATTTAGAGGTATGATTGTTTCTCTATCCACCATGGATCAACTTCATCTTAATAGAAACATAGTGGAATTTAGAGCATCTTTTCCTACAAACCAAGGTTCGTTGTTAATAGTATCTTAATAGAAACATAGTGGAATTTAGAGCTAATAGCAATGCTGAAAATCCTAAATGAAAATTAATCTTAATAGAAACATAGTGGAATTTAGAGTGATTTTCCTTATACTTCTATATAGTTCGGCAAAATTAATCTTAATAGAAACATAGTGGAATTTAGAGTCATGCCGGACCCTCTCCTGGAGGGATACGGCTGGGATCTTAATAGAAACATAGTGGAATTTAGAGCAAAAGAGTACATGCTACCATGCAGTCGTTTGTACTTATCTTAATAGAAACATAGTGGAATTTAGAGAATCAGGAACCCGCAGATACATGCAATCGTTTTCCATCTTAATAGAAACATAGTGGAATTTAGAGCTATATCATCCGGTAGTTCTAACTCTTTTCCAGATTCATCTTAATAGAAACATAGTGGAATTTAGAGGATCATTACACAAGCGGGGAAATTGAATGTATAGATCTTAATAGAAACATAGTGGAATTTAGAGTGCTTATAATTGCTAAACGACATCATGTCATTTGCCATCTTAATAGAAACATAGTGGAATTTAGAGTATTTCACCCTGGCTTGCTCTAAATTTCTGATAATATCTTAATAGAAACATAGTGGAATTTAGAGGCGCTATATGAAGCGGGAAGATCGGTGGTTTCTTCTATCTTAATAGAAACATAGTGGAATTTAGAGAATAAAGATAAGTGGAATGCATATACCGTTATGGATCTTAATAGAAACATAGTGGAATTTAGAGGAAGTATCCTGGTGCTTTTATTGTGCAAAGAGTGAATCTTAATAGAAACATAGTGGAATCTAAAGATCACTGTTTTTTGCAATTCCAACCATTTTTAAAGAGTAATAATAGAACCCATTGGAGTCTAAAGATTTCTTTTACATATTTAATGTGGAAACAAGAACGGTGATAATAGAAACATATTGGAATTTAGAGGTTTCAGTACTAGAAGTACCGATTAATGGTTTTGATTTTAATAGAAACATATTGAGTCTTAGATTGTCGACGTTATGCCAGAATTCATTGCAGATTAAGGCCTTAATAAAACTGTATGGTTACTCTGTCAAGAGTTTTGTATAAACATAAAAATTTTATAAATTCTAATTAATTAAAGAAAAAACACAGCATTTGACAATCAATCTCATCAAAAGCTGTGTTGTTTTTTATGTTATCTACTCTTTCCCATCCCAACAATAAGTACAGAGTTTCTTAGGATCCAATCCCACAGACTCAATCATATCATCCAGCCTGTGATACCGGAGCGATGTGAAATTCAGCTGCTTACAGATTTCATCGATCATACCCTGATATTCCGGAGAGTCCGGATTTGAAAACTTCTCCAGATGTACATTCTTGTAATCTCCGCTGATCTGTTCAATGATCCGGCGTGTGATCAGATCCATTTCAGAAGTAGAGCGTGAGAAGTTTAAATATTTACATCCATATAAAATCGGCGGACAAGCCGGGCGGACGTGTACTTCTTTTGCACCGCTCTGATAAAGGAATTCGGTTGTTTCCCGCAGCTGGGTTCCTCTTACGATGGAGTCGTCGATCAACAATAGGCTTTTATCCTGGATCAGTTCATGAACCGGGATCAATTTCATTTTGGCGATCAGGTTTCTCTTACTTTGGATAGTCGGCATAAAAGAACGCGGCCAGGTTGGTGTATATTTAATAAACGGTCTGGAAAACGGTATCCCGGATTCGTTGGCATAGCCAATGGCGTGAGCGATCCCTGAGTCAGGTACACCTGCGACTCTATCGGGAGTAGCATCATCACGCTGAGCCAGCTTCTTTCCGCATTCATAGCGCATTTCCTCGACACTGATTCCTTCATAAGAGGACGAAGGATAACCATAATAAACCCAGAGGAAAGTACAGATCTTCATATCTTCGCCGGGTTTAGCCAGAGTCTGGATACCTTCAGGTGTAAGAATCACGATCTCTCCCGGACCAAGCTCCCGGTCGGCCACATATCCGAGATTCAAATAGGCAAAACTTTCAAAGGAAATACAGTAGCCATCGTCTTTTTTGCCTACAGCAACGGGAGTGCGGCCCATTTTGTCTCTGGCGGCATAGATGCCTTTTGGTGTCAGCAGTACGATCGTCATGGAACCGTCAATGACATCCTGTGCATGCTGAATTCCTTCCACGAGATGTTCTTTCTGGTTGATGATAGCGGCAACCAGCTCCGTTGCATTGATATCTCCGCCGCTCATTTCAAGGAAATGTGTGTGGCCTGAATCAAACATCTGCTTTATAATTTCATCCGTGTTATTGATCTTTCCTACGGTCATGATCGCGTATGTGCCGTGGTGGGAGCGAACGATCAGCGGCTGCGGTTCGTAGTCGGAAATACAGCCGATGCCCATATATCCATGCATCTTGTTCACGTCTTTGTCAAACTTTGTCCGAAACGGAGCATTTTCTATGTTATGAATGGCACGGTCAAAACCGTCGTCTTTACTGTAAACTGCCATACCGGCACGCCTTGTCCCAAGATGGGAATGATAGTCTGTCCCAAAATATAAATCAAAAACACAATCCTGTTTTGAAGTGACACCAAAAAATCCGCCCATAAATTCCTCCGATTTGTAAATAAGATTATACTGCTGTATTTATTATAACCAAACGGGAGGAACGGGACAAGGAAAGATTGGCATTCTTTCGAAAAGGGAATTGATTTAATTCAGTATATTCATTATAATACAAACATACCGTGAAACCGAGACATAAGAAGACTTTATATACAGGGGTGCTGGCAGACTGCCGGCTGAGAGTAAGACGAGAAGAGGTCTTTAACCCTTATACCTGATCTGGGTAATGCCAGCGTAGGAATAAAACAGTACAGCTGTACATGAGACTATTTCCCCGTTGGATTTGCCAGCGGGGTTTTTCTATGGAAACAGATTTATGAGGAGGAAGAAATATGAATGCAAGCGTAGCGATCCAGACACTGCCGGAGGCGGCCAATGATGAAGAATTGATCCGTATTGTGGACGAGGTAATTGATTATATTAAGAGCACGGGACTGAATTATTATGTGGGACCGTTTGAAACTGCGATCGAGGGTGATTACGATGAACTGATGGATATTGTGAAAGAGTGCCAGCATATTGCTGTCCGTGCCGGTGCACCGTCGGTTGCGGCTTACATTAAAGTGTCTTATAAGCCAGAAGGGGATGTGCTTACCATTGATAAAAAAGTTACAAAACACCACCAATAAACTGTGGCCGGCAGCGGCGATTCTTGTGATTCTGGCGATATGGCAGACTGCCAGCGGGACAGGGATGGTTTCAAAATTTCTGCTTCCGTCGCCGGTGGATGTGGTCAGGGCATTTGTAAATGATTTTCCACTGCTGATGGCGAATGCGAGAGTGACCATACTTGAATCATTTATCGGTCTGCTGATGGGTGTTGTTATTGGTTTTTTAATGGCAGTGCTCATGGATCATTTCGATAAACTGTATAAGGCATTTTATCCGCTGATCGTGCTGACGCAGACGGTGCCCACGGTGGCCATTGCGCCGCTTCTTGTATTGTGGTTTGGATATGAAATGCTTCCGAAAGTAATTTTAATCGTTATCGTGACGTTTTTTCCGATCACCGTGAGCCTGCTGGATGGTTTCCGCTCGGCGGACAAGGATACGATCAGCCTGATGCGTTCTATGGGTGCGTCAAAGCTGCAGATATTCCGGTATGTGAAATTTCCGGGATCTCTTAGTCAGTTTTTTGCCAGCCTGCGGATTTCAGCTTCCTATGCAGTTGTGGGAGCCGTCATTTCAGAATGGCTGGGTGGATTTGAAGGTCTGGGTGTCTATATGATCCGGGTTAAGAAAGGTTTTGCCTTTGACAAAATGTTTGCGGTGATCTTTATGATTTCTGCGATCAGTCTCCTGCTGATGTGGGCCGTGAATCTTCTGCAGAAAAAATGTATGCCGTGGGAGAACCGGGAATAGCCGAAAAAGTGAAAAGAGGATGATAATTATGAAAAAGAGAATGTTAGCTGTATTACTTTCTGTGTTATTGATCACAGCAATGACTGGCTGCGGATCAAAGAAAGAAGAAGCCGGGGACGGAAAGCTTAAAAAGATTACATTTGTTTTGGATTGGACACCGAATACCAATCACACGGGTATTTACGTGGCAAAGGAAAAAGGATATTTTAAAGAAGCCGGACTGGATGTGGAAATCGTACAGCCGCCGGAAGACGGAGCAGAAGTGCTTGTGGGCTCCGGGAAAGCACAGTTCGGTATTTCATTTCAGGATACGATGATGCCTGCTGTCGTTGGGGATGATGCTCTTCCGATTAAGGCAGTGGCAGCGGTTTTACAGCACAATACTTCTGGGATCGTATCCAGAAAGGGTGACGGAATCAAACGTCCGAAAGGGCTGGAAGGCAAAAAATACGCCACTTGGAATCAGGATATTGAAAAAGCGATCTTAAAACAGGTGGTAGAAAAAGATAAAGGGAATTTCAGCAAAGTAAACATGATTCCGAGCACTGTCACAGATGAGGTCTCTGCATTAAAGAGCAAAAAAGTGGATGCCATCTGGATTTACTATGGATGGGCAGGGATTGCCACGGAGGTGGCCGGACTTGATACAGACTACTTTGCATTCAAAGATATTGATCCGGTCTTTGACTATTATACGCCGGTGATCATCGGGAACAGTGAATGGATGAAAAAGAATCCGGAAACGGCAAAAGCATTTTTGTCAGCCGCAAAAAAGGGCTATGAGTATGCCATTGAACATCCCAAAGATGCAGGAGATATTCTCTGTGAAGCATCACCGGAACTGGATTCTAAAATGGTACAGGCCAGCCAGAAATATATGAAGGATCAGTATAAGGCTGAAGTGAAGCAATGGGGCTATATTAATCCTGAAAGGTGGAATGCATTTTATAACTGGATCAGTGAGAAAGGTCTTTCAAAAACAAAAATTCCGGAAAACACCGGATTTACCAACGACTATTTGGAGTAAAGAAAATGTCGGATTTGACTGTAACGGGTGTTACGCTTGCATATGAGAATACAAATATAATAGAAGACATTAATATAGAGCTGCATGACAATGAACTGGTCTGTCTGCTGGGTGCCAGCGGCGGAGGGAAGACGACTCTGTTTAATGTGATTTCCGGACTGAAAAAACCTGATCAGGGAAAAGTCATGCTGGACGGCAGGGATATTACGGGACAGCCGGGGAATATCAGTTATATGCTTCAGAAAGATCTGCTGCTCCCTTATCGGACAATCGAGGATAATGTAGCACTGCCGCTTTTGATTAAAGGTGAGAACAAAAAAGCTGCCCGTCAAAAAGCCGGGGAACTTTTTCAGGAGTTTGGCCTCGAAGGCACTCAGAAAAAGTATCCGAAACAGCTTTCGGGAGGTATGCGCCAGAGGGCTGCGCTTCTGAGGACCTATATGTTTTCTAAGAATGTGGCTTTGCTGGATGAACCTTTCAGTGCATTGGATACACTGACGAAAAGTGATATGCATCGGTGGTATTTGGATGTGATGGACAAGATCCATCTGTCTACACTGTTTATCACCCATGATATTGATGAAGCGATCCTGCTTTCAGACAGGATTTATCTGCTGACCGGAAGACCCGGAAGGATTACGGAAGAAATTGTGATCCGGGAGCCTAAGCCCCGGAGAAAAGATTTTAATCTGACGGAAGAATTTCTGGAGTATAAGAAAGATATATTGAAAAAGCTTTAGACAGATATGATTATATTAATACAGGCCTTTGGAAAAAATTATATATTGTTTTCCAAGGGTCATTTTTTATAATTTTAATTAGAGGGATAACATATATAAACGGGTGCACAGGGCTGCATCCGTATTTCATTTTTAAAGAGAAAACTTGCTATCGGATTAAGGTTCCATTTTCAGTACAATATTTGCACAAAACAAGAAAAAAAGAGTGACAACAACTGCTATTTTCTGAAAAAACGAAAGAGAATATAATGAAAGCACAAATAAAATTGAAACAATCAGGAGGAGCAGACATGTACGAAAAAGAAATGATCATTAAGAACAAAACAGGACTTCATGCCAGACCAGCAACGGATTTATCTACGTTATGCCAAACTTATGAAAGTGATATAAAAATCAGGACAAATGATACGGAAATTGATTCCAAGAGTATTATCAGCATTTTGTCAGGAGGGATATGTAAAGGAACAAAAATTAAACTTGTAATAAACGGAACAGATGAAAAAGAAGCAGGAGAGAAAATCAGTGAATTTATTGAAAATTTAAAGGAGTAGATTGCTTTGGAATTAAAAAGCAGACCGGCATATATTTTAAAAATTATACTAGAACAAAAAAACGGTTATACGGTTGACCGAATTATTGAGAAATTAAACATTACAAAGAGAACATTTTACTATGATTTTGAACTGATCAATGACTGGCTTAAGAGCAGGGAATTAGGCAGGCTGGAGATACAGTCAAAAATTATCTGTGTCAAATCAAAGAAAATTGAAATACTGGAAGCTGAGATGAGGAAGAACGGAAGCTACTATTATTCTGTACAAGAGAGAAGAATACTGGAACTCTTAATGATACTGCTGTCTGCTGAGGTTGTAACAATAGAGAAGATGCAGAACCTTTTTGATGTCAGCAAAAATACAATCTTAAAAGATATTAAAGAGTGGAAAAAAATTTTGGGTAACCAGAATATTTCTATAGCCAGTTCGATCAAGTTCGGATATGTACTCCAGGGAGAAGAATTTGCAATCAGAAAAATTGTGGGAAAGGAAATTAAGAAATTACAAAATTTTCAGCCTAAGGATATATTGAAAAAATGGATGCAGCAATCTTTGGTTACGATAACCGGAGAGGACTACGATTACCTGGAGATTGCCAGATGTCTGATAAAGCAGTATGAACAAGACGAAAATATCAAACTGGTTTTGGAAAATGAAGAACTGGAATGCAGCATGATCCTGATTTCCTGGATCAGAAGCATGGATGGCTACACGATGAATCTTCATACAGAAGAAAAAGTAACTTTAGTTGAAACAAAGCCGTATCAATCACTGAAACAGAGTTTTGAAAAATTAAAAGTTTATAACTTAGAAATTCCTGAATCGGAAATATATTATATTGCAACTCTCTTGTTAGGGATAAAGGTTGCACAGTTTGTTTCCCAGGATCAGGAAGATCTGTACATATCTAATTTTACAAAAGCGCTGGTTGTAAATTTTGAACGGATTGCCTGTATTTCTTTTGATAATAAAGACCGCTTAATGACAAGGTTAAAAGGGCATATCAGACCATTGTATTATAGATTGAAATATGGAGTGCAATCGACAAATCCCCTGGTTCAGGATGTCATGAGAATGTATCCCGAAATATATGATTTCACTGGGAGAGCCGTGAGGGAGATGAAAGATGATCTTGCCAAAATGTTAACATCAGATGAGATTGCATACTTAACAATCTATTTTATAAGCGATGAGAAGTATCAGACAATTCAAAAGAAAAGCAATGTCTCTAAGGTCTTAGTACTCTGCGCAGATGGAATGGCAACCTCAACTTTAGTAAAAGAACAGCTGAAAACACTGTTTGGCAGCACCGCCGACATTAAATTGGGCATTATTTCTGAGGCTAAAAAATATAATTTGGACGATTTTGCGCTGATCATTTCCACGGGATATTCAGAGCTGCTGGCACACCGGAAAAATATTGTGTTTACCAATGTTATTTTGGAGGATTCTGATAAGAAAAAAATCATCCAGGTCATGAATCAGTGCGGGGTCATCGGTGAGTATAACAAAACAATTCAAAGGATCATATCGGCGGCCGTTCAGAGTACAAATGGCATTGTTGATGAAAATGAACTATATTTTGATGTGCTGCGGATATTATTTGAATCTGATAACAGAAAGATAGACAAAAAATTAAATTCTATTGCAAATTATATTCAAAATCAAAGATACAGCGTACTGCCTGCACGCAGCACCAAAGAAGAGCTGCTCATGCAGGGATGCCAGAAAGCGGTTGGCGAAAAAGCGTGGAAGCGTCTGTATAACAGATTATGCAATATGATGAACCATAACAAAATCAAATTTTATGAAATTTCTCAGGATGTCGTAATACTCCATTGTCCTATGCGCGGAGATTTAAATGTAGAAATAAATTATGAAATTGTTGTTTCAGAAGAAAGAATCAAAATATCTGAAGAGATAAAAGGAAAGATATTCATCTTCTTTGTGACCGTAGATCAGAATACACATTTTCCTGTGCTGGAAGGTATTTATCGTTACTGTGAGAGTGAAAAGGGGAAAAGTTTTATAGCTGACATGAAAGGAGTTAAGAAATGAAAAAACGGAAAGGAACCGGAGGTGCTGAAGGAAAAGCTGCTGGCACCATTCTGGTTTTAAACAATTTGGCTTTTGAAGCGAGAGCTGAAAAGTCTGAAGATGCAGAATATGAAATCAGCCGTTTTGAAACGGTAAGAAAAGAATACAAGGAGGAGCTGAAGCAACTGTATAGAGAGGCAGAGATTTCAGCAGGAGAAGAGCCTGCAAACATTTTTCTGGCTTATATTGAAATGGTAAATGACGATGCTTTTTTTGGGAAAATTATCAGGAGGATACAAAATGAAAAATTGAACCTGGTTTATGTTTTAGAAGAGGAGAAAAAAGCGGCGGCTGTAATATTTCAAAGTATGGATGATCCATATATGCGGGAGAGGGGGACCGACATCGAAAATGTGTGTGATGCTTTGATCAGGAAGATGGAAGGATTAAATTCCCCAATGGATGAAGTTTCAAAAACAAAAGAGGATATTGTAATTGTCGCGGCGGATCTGACTCCGGAAGACATCATCAGGATGGACACAGCACATGTAAAAGGGTTTGTAACTGAAAGAGGAGGGAACACATCTCATACGGTGATTCTTGCAAAAGCATTAGGGATACCGGCTGTTGTGGGTGTGAAAAATATATTGGAGGAAGCCGGTTCTAAAACTAATATTTATATGGATGGCGGGGAAGGTACAATAATTTTAGAACCGGACCAGGAGGTATCAGACATCCTTTGAAAGGAGGTTTCTATGGAAAAAAGGTGCATATACTGTGGGCAGCCAATCACTAAAAAGCCGGCAGCTGTTTGGCTGAAAAGGGAAAAAGAAGAAGTCCAGTGCTGTAGTATGGACTGTTATAACAAAACGTCCAGATTTATTAAATGGGATCAAGCGTCAAGGCTCAAAGCATATGTCATTATTGGAATATGTGCTGCTGTTAATTTAATAAGCATTGGTTTCTCAATGGAAGGCTGGTGGACACATATACCGTTAGTTGTCATAGGGATGTGTTTATGTAAGTGGCCTCTGGTATTTATGCATTTTCATAACTATGAAAAATTCGGAATCCCCAAAACACTCAGGTATGTCCGTTTTGCCGCAGGGGCGCTTATTGTGTTCGGAGCAGCCATTACGGTATGGGATATATTTTTCTTATAAAACAGGTATAAAAAATGTAAAACCGGCGAAATAAAAAGTGAAAGAAACTGCTCTTTTTGATAAAAAACATCGGTGTTATAGTGTATTTAGAAATTAAGTTATCGATAACCAAATATTCTATAAAAGTCTAAAAAAGAAAGAGGTGACCATTTTTGAAACTGCTAGATGAAGAACTTGTAGTTATGGATGCAGAAGTTAAAACGGCAGAAGACTGCATTCGGCTCGGCGGAACGATTTTTTATGAAAAAGGGTATGTAAAAGAAGGATATACACAAGCTGTGATAGACCGGGAGAAAGTATATCCCACCGGTTTGCCCGGAAAAGGAGTTGCGATTGCGATTCCCCATACAAATAATACATATGTAAATAAACCGGCGGTAGGTGTCATCATACCCAGAGAACCTGTAAGATTTTGTGCAATGGGAACAAAAGATGTGTGGCTGGATTGTGAAGTGATCATTCCTCTGGTGATCAAAGACTCAGATATGCAGATCAGTATGCTGAAGCAGATGATGAAGATCATTCAAGACGGAGAGCTGTTGAAGAAAATCAGGGATTCTAAAGACAGATCAGAAATCCTGGATTGTTTAAAAATTTTAGAAGATTAGAAAGGAAGAGAAATTATGAGAGCAATAAAAGTATTATCAGTGTGCGGTTCGGGAACGGTGAGCTCAGCAATGCTTTCTTCAAAATTAGCAGATATATTTGAGGAAAAAGGATATGAGATGGAAGCTACGGAAGTGAGTCCCGGAGGTGTTCCGGGTGCCATGCAGGGAGGCGGTTATGACTTGATCGTTTACACAAGCCCTGTGGAAGGAAACTACGGGGTTCCCATTTTGAATGCCACAGGTTTCCTTGTGGGCATTAATGAAGAGGAATTTATTGAAGAATTAATGCAGGAGGTAGAGAATCTGGAACTGTAGCTTTGAAAAGCGGGAAAACATTCATACGAGGAGGTTGAAATATGTGGGATACACTGAAACTGTTTTTTGATACATTCGGAAACTATATAACAGTGCCGATTATCATCTTTATTATTTGTTTAATATTCAAAGCGCCGGTAAAAAAGGCTTTTATGTCTGCTGTGCTGATCGGTGTCGGTTTGAAAGGTATGGCGTTTATAACCAGTGCGTTTGGCAGCGTATTATCAGCATTAGTGACAAAACTGATTGAACAGACTGGAATCAATCTGCCGGCGCTGGATGTAGGGTGGCAGGCCGTTGCTTCGGTGGCTTATTCGACAGACATCGGAATGATGTTTATCGGAGTCGGGCTGATCTTCCAGATTGTAATCTTCCTTGTAAAAATTACAGATATTTTTCAGCCGTCGGATCTTTGGAATAATTACTCAATCATCGTATGGGGATCGTTGTTATACCAGATCAAAGGAAATCTTGTGATATCATTTGTTCTTATGCTTTTTGTCAATTTGGTTGTCTTGCTGCTTGCGGAGATTGTTCAAAAGAGATGGTCAACATACTACCACTATCCAGGCTGTGCAATGATAGCACCTCATCACATGGGGGATGTACCGCTGTATTTAGTCTTAGACTTTATACTCGGGAAATTAGGAGCAGATAAAATTAATTTAAGACCAGACGCGATCAAGAAGAAAATCGGATTCCTGGGTGAACCAATGTATGTAGGCTTGATCGTGGGCCTGATCCTCGGAATTGTCGGAAATATCTCTACTTTAAATGAGATGACTTCATGGGGACAGGTTGCAGATGTTGCAGTCACCTGTTCAGCGGTAATGGCAATCTTCCCTAAAATTGCGGGATTGTTTGCCTCAGGATTTACGGTCATTACGGATTACTCAAGAAAGACATTAAAGAAATCAAAGTATGGAAAGGACCGGGAGTTTATCATCGCAGTAAATGATGCATTGGGATATGGAGAAGCGGCTACATTGACAACAGGCCTGTTAGTTATCCCGGTCGCCCTTCTGTTAGCCTTCATTTTGCCTGGAAATATCGTTCTTCCGGTGATGGTTTTACCTTCTCTTCCATATATGGTAGAAGTACCGGTATCTCTGTCAAACGGCAACATCTTTAAATCCTGGATTGCAGCCTGCATTGTGTTCTGCGCAAAGCTGTTAATGGCATCCTCCTGGGCAGCTGTATTTACTGAGATCGCAGTAAATGCCGGATATGAAGTGACTGCAGGAACCGTTTTAATTATCGGATTTATCTTGTCAAACTGTACGGCAGGACTTATTACATACGCATTCCTAACCATGAACCCAATCATTATTGGACTGGTTATAGCTGTCTATCTTTTGTGCTTCGTATTATTTAAGAAGAATAAACAAAAAGTATGGGATTATTTAGAACACAATGCGATGGGAGGAGCACAGGCAGCCGCAGGAACATCGGGCGGAGAAACTGCATAAGACCCAGTGTGAAAGATAGTTTGAAACGAAAGGGGAAATTATGAAGATTGCAGTAGTAGGGGACATCATCGTGAGCAGCGGATTGCTGGCAGAAGCCGCAAAAAGCCTGAATATTGATGATGAACCGGAAATTAAAGAGATTATATGGAATGCAGATGACCGAAAGGATTTTCAGAAAAAGGCTTTAAACATAGAAACAAGGGGACCGGAGGCAGAAGAGATCCCGGAAGAACTTTATACTGAGATAAAAGATACAGATATTCTGCTGGTACATTTTTGTCCCGTTCCGAGAAAATTAATTGAGAGGGCTCAAAACCTAAAATTGATCGGAACATGCCGCGGGGGTCTGGAGCATGTAGATGTGGAAGCCGCGACTGAAAAAAATATTCCAGTGATGCATGTGATCAGAAATGCGGAAGCTACATCAGATTTTGCGGTCGGTTTAATGTTTGCAGAGACAAGAAACATTGCAAGAGCCCATGCGGCAATGAAACAGGGCATCTGGAGAAAAGAGTATGTTAATTCAGCATATACCACTGCAATGAGAGAGATGACAGTAGGGATCATAGGGCTGGGACATATCGGACGTTTAGTGGCGGAAAAAGCTGCCGGGATCGGCATGAAAATCATTGCTTATGATCCTTTTGTGACGCAGGATGTCATGAATGCCAAAGGCATTGCTGTAACAATGAAAGAGAGAGAAGAAGTGTTCAGAGAAGCAGATATTATATCGCTTCATTTAAGAGTAACACCAGAGACTGAAAACAGTATTAATGAAGAAGTTATCAGTCTTATGAAACCGACGGCGTATCTGATCAACACATCCAGAGCAAAGGTCCTGGATAAAGAAGCATTTATAGAAGCATTAGAGAATAAAAGGATTGGCGGAGCAGCATTAGATGTGTATTGGAATGAACCGCTGGATAAGGATGATCCGTTACTGAAACTGGATAATATTACTTTAACGCCGCATAACGCCGGAAACGTTGTCGATGCTCTTCCAAAATCTCCAAAACTTCTGACAGACACGATTAATCGTTTCTGGGAAACAAAAATCGGTGATATGATCGTCAATTTAAACCAGATCACATTTTAAAAAGGGGAACAATATGCTATTAAAAAAAGAAAGAGAATTGGTAGTCGAGTACGGCAAAAAAATGAGTGCAGCCGGTCTCAGCAAAGGGACAAGCGGAAATATCAGTATCTATAATGCAGAAGAAAAGCTGATGGCAATCAGTCCGTCCGGCGTAGGCTATTTTGAAACTGTCCCGGAGGATGTCGTTGTGATGGATTTAGAAGGAAATGTGGTTGAAGGTGATAAAAAGCCTTCCAGTGAATGGGGCCTGCACACAGTCTTTTATGTAAATAAACCGGATGCAGGGGCAGTCGTACATACACATTCTGCTTATTGTACAACGTTTGCATGTCTTAATATGCCGATTAAGGCACTGCATTATGTCATCGGAGGTGCAGGAACAGCAGAGGTACCGTGCGCACCATACTGTACATTCGGAACTCCAGAGCTTGCGGAGGCAGCAATCAAAGCCTGCGGAAAGGGAAAAGCTGTTTTACTTGCAAATCACGGGCTTTTGACCTGCGGACCGGGGATTGAAAAAGCGTTTGGGCTGGCAGTGAATATGGAATTTTGTGCGGAAATGCAGTATCGGGCGATGTCAGTCGGCGAACCGGTCGTTTTAAGCGACGAAGAAATGGACGTGGTTATGGAGAAATTTAAATCATATGGACAGCCTAAGAAAGACAAAGAAGATCAAACATCTAATTGTTACTGATGTTCCAATCCCGGTTTTCCTTTTGGAACCGGGATTTCCAAGTTAATTTAAAGAGGAGCAGAGCCCAGGAATGAAAATGAGAAGAGCAGTTTTGTATGAACAGGAAGATCTTCGGATTGAAGAATGTGAAGTCCCTGAAATCGGGGAAGGAGATGTTTTAGTAAAAAACAAGATCTCTGCTACGTGTGGGACGGATGTAAAAATATATAAGAGAGGATATCCTTTATTGAAACCACCGCATCCATTCGGGCATGAATACTCAGGAGTGATTGCCGCAGTGGGGAAAAAGGTCAAGAATTTCAAAGAAGGAGACCGGGTTGCTGTTCACAATACAGCCCCATGTAATCATTGCTATTTCTGCAAAAAGGGATTTCCGTCTATGTGCGAAGACATGTTATTTAACAGAGGGACATATGCAGAATATGTAAAAGTACCGGAGAGAATCGTAAAACAGAATATGTTTTTGCTGGATGAATCAATTTCTCATAAGAATGCTTGTCTGATGGAACCATTTTCCTGTGCTGTATACGGTATTGAGGAATGTCCCATTCACTTAGGCGATGTGGTAGCGGTAAACGGTGCAGGTCCGATCGGCCTGATGTTTGCGAGGCTTGCAGTGTTAAAAGGTGCCCATGTTATTGTTACGGATAAGGCACAAAATCGATTGGAGCTTGCAAAGAAGCTTGGGGTTCATGAGATATTAAATATTACAAACATTGAGGACAGCGCATTTGCAGTAAAAGCGATGACAGAAGGAGGCAGGGGTGCAGATATTGTAATTGAGGCCACCGGTCTGATCAATGTATGGGAAAGCAGTGTTAAGATGGCCAGAAAAGCCGGTTTTGTTCTTTTGTTCGGCGGAACAAAGGAAAAAAGTATCCTTTCTCTTGATGCAGCTCTTCTGCACTATTCACAAATAACGGTCAAAGGAGTATTTCACACAACGCCGAGACATGTTCAGACTGCGTTGGAATTGTTAAAAATGGGAGTGATCCAAAGTGATGATTTTATTCAAAAGGAATATCCGCTTGAGGAGCTGGAAGAGGCGATACTTGAACATGCGGCCCAAAAAGTAATTAAAAATTGTATTGTTTACTAGAGAGTAAAGGATGGTGATCACGTGTATTCTATTAAATTGGGGTGCGAAAAAGTATTCTGGGGGAAGAATGCGGTACAGCAGCTTAAGACATTGGAAGGACCCAGGAAAAGAGCATTTATTGTCATGAGCGGAAATGTTCTTATCGATGTCGGCTCCTATAAAAAAGTTACGGATGTTTTAGAAGAAGCCGGTTTTGAATACGAGGCCTACACAGAAGTTGAACCGGAGCCAAGTTTTCAAACAATTTTAAAGGGTGCAGAAAGAATGAAAACTTTTAAACCGGACTGGATTATTGGATTTGGCGGCGGGTCAGCAATGGACGCAGCAAAAGCTATGTGGGTGTTTTATGAGAATCCTGCGTATCGGACACTGGAAGAGACAATGCCTCCGAATATCATAGAGAATTTAAGAGTGAAAGCAAAAGTCTGCTGTATTGCTACGTCTGCCGGAACAGGAAGCGAGGCAACCCGCGCAGCTTTAATTAAGGATATGAAACAAAAGAAAAAATATTCTGTCAGAGACATGAATGGAAGGCTGGTTCCGGATGCCGCTGTTTTAGATCCTGAATTTACAGCAACAATGCCCAAGAGTTTAACGGCAGCTTCCGGAATGGATGCCCTGACACATGCAATAGAATCTTATGTAACGCTGACTGCAAATCCATTTTCAAAGGCGATGTCCCTGGCCGCTTTTCTTTATGGATATAAAAGCCTGGAAAAAGTGTACGAAAATCCGGAAGATGAAAATGCGGGAGCAGAGATGCTGGCCGCATCCTGTATGGGAGGAATCGCATTTTCTAATTCCGGATTAGGAATTGTTCATGGGATTGCTCATTCTTTCGGGGCGGAATATGGAGTGCCTCATGGGCTTGCCAATGCGATTGTGCTTCCATATGGATTGGAATATAACAGTCGGAATGATGAAGTTAAAAAAATGTATGATGAACTTGCAGGATTTATTGGGAAAAAATCATTGGCGGATGCAGTTGCTGAGCTGAGTGAGAAAATTAATATTCCAAAGTCAATGAAAGAGAAGGTACAGGAAGACACTTTTATTAAAAATTTGGATAAATTAACAGAGAAAGCAATGAGTGACGTGGCAACGCCATTTAATCCGATTCAGCCGACGGCAAAAGAGATGAAAGAATTAATTCTTAAGGTATACTATGGAAAAGATACTGTGAACAGCTTGTAAAGGCTTAATTTTATATTTTGTCAAAGCTAACCTTTGATAGTAATCGATTTCAGAGGTTAGCTTTTTGCAAAAAAGATTTAAAAATAATATTAAAATTACTTAGAAAGAAATATACATAATATTTTTTTATGAGCGAGAGAGAAAAATCCCCGTTCCGTCAAACCGCATGGAAACGGGGATTTTGTACAGACAGGATTAAGACTCATATTTCATACTGTCTGGTTGGGGATTCCTGCTGATTTGGACAGCAATGTCTGCTGTACTCTTAAGTTCCCTGTGAAGATACAGTGCCATGAAAATTGTGACAAAAGCAGAGATCACATCAGCAATGGGCTGGGCATAAAGGATTCCGTTGATGCCCCAAACCGCAGGCAGTAATAAGATGACAGGGACAAAACAAATTCCTTGCCTGCATGCACCAAGGATAAAACCTTCCTTTGCTTTTCCGAGGGCAAGAAAAAGGGATGAGTATACAGTATAGAAACCAAAGAGCAGGAAAGAAAATCCGTTTGCCCGCAGTGCCGTTTGCCCGGCCTGGATCATCTCTATATCGCCTGCTGTAAATCCTGATATAATGGATGAAGAAAATAAAGCGGCAGCTGCTCCGAAGATAAAACAGAAGATTGTGGACCATAAGATAGATGTCTTGATCGCTTCATGTAAGCGGTCATATTTTTTTGCACCATAGCTGAATCCTGCAATCGGCTGAAAGCCTTTGATAAATCCGAAGACCATGAGACTTCCCATAGAAATAACTCTTGTGACCACGCCCATAGCAGCAATAACAGAGTCTCCATATACTTTTGTCTGTTTGTTGATTAATGCAATGGAAAGGCTGGTCAGCAGCTGAAAGACCAGTGTGGGTATCCCTATTTTCATAATTTCTGACATAATCTTTTTAGAGAAACAGCAGTCTTTTATTTTGAAATTAAATACACTTTTCTTTCTGAATACATAACATAAATACACAGCAGTAGAAATCATCTGTGAGATGGCCGTAGCGATCGCAGCACCGGCGACACCCAGATTTAGAACATAGATAAAAATTGGATCTAACACTATATTCAGTACAGCACCTGTCAGCAAGGCACACATCGTTGTCTTAGCGGCTCCTTCACTTGTGACAATATTATTCATTGTTACATTAAAGATGTTGAAGATTGATGAAATGATATAAATGCTTGTGTAGGTTGCTGCATAGGGAAGAATGCTTTCTGTTGCACCTAACATCTTAAGGATTGGAGTCAGAAAAATAATGGAAAAAATTATGATTATAGCTCCCACAAATATACTGCTGTAAAGGGCAGTGCTGGCGACTTTATTTGCTGTTTCTTTTTCCCCTCTTCCCAGAAGCCTTGAAATATAGGATGCTGCCCCATTTCCGAATAACAGACCTAAACCTACCACAATCTGTCCCAGAGGAAATGCCACAGAAATCGCACCCATTTGGCTGGTCCCCAGCCCTCCCACAAAGTATGCGTCTACCAGGTTGTATAAGGCATTGATCATCATTCCGATCATAGTCGGCAGCCCCATGGCTAAAAGCGCTTTTGGTATCGGAGCACTTCCTAACAGTTCTATCTTTTTGTTTTGTTCACTCATAATGAACTCTCCTTTCGGTTGACATAAAATATAAAATATATTACTATAAATTATAGTGATTTTATCGGCGAAGCACATACTACTATAAATTATAGTGGTTGTCAAGCGAAAAGGGGGAAATCATGGCAACTATTGATCTTATCGTGCTGGGAATTTTGAAAAAGGAGTCTTTGAGTGCATACGATATTCAAAAGATCGTAGAGTACCGCAATATATCCAAATGGGTAAAAATCAGTACGCCTTCCATTTACAAAAAGGTTATTCAGCTGGAAAAGAAGGGCTATATGAAAGGGGATGTTGTAAAAGAAGGAAATATGGCGGAGAAAACGGTTTATTCTTTGACAGAGGCAGGAGAGAAGCAATTTGAAAAGCTTATGCTGGAGATTGCCTCAAAGCCGGTCCGGATATTTCTGGACTTTAATGCCGTCATTGTAAATCTGGACAGTCTGCCGAAGGAAAAACAGAAGTCCTGTTTGACAGAGATCGAAAACAACATGGAGACTTTAAAAGGATATATCGAAGAAAATATAAGCCTGAAAGAACATCTGCCGGAGATTCCGAAAACAGGAATGGCTGTCTTAGAGCAGCAGCTTATCTTGGCACAGGCACTGGAAACGTGGATTGAGGAATTAAAAGAAACTATGTAACTGCAGGATAAAATTTTTAGGAGGATAATTATGTTTGAATCAAGATGCGGTGTCTGCTGCAATTCATGTGAGCGAAAAGAGGAGGTCCACTGTACGGGATGCACAGAAATGAAACAGCCGTTTTGGGGCGGTGAGTGCGGAGTGAAGTCCTGCTGTGAGGCAAAAGGATTGGACCACTGTGGAGTCTGTCCGGATTTTCCGTGTGAGATGCTGTCTACCATGGGAGTAGAAGAAGGATTTGACCCGGAACCGAAGATTGCACAATGCAGGATTTGGGCGGGAGAGAGTACTGTTAAATAAACAACAGAATATGAGAATGACCTTAAGCCAGAAGATTTTTTCATCTTCTGGCTTAAAAATTGTTTACAAATCGAAAAAAGAGTTGTATAATACATTCAAAAGTACAAACGTCCGTACATTATAACGTTAGGATAAAATGATGGGAGGTGAAGTAATAGAATTTTAAAACAAAAGGCAGCAGTTAATATTTGAGGAGGTTAAGATGTATACAAATTTAAAAAAGGTTTTGAAAAAAGCAGATGAACTGAACATGGCAGTGGGGGCGTTTAATACCCACAGTCTGGAAATGCTTCCAGCGATTATCCTGGCAGCAAAAGAACAGGGAACACCGGTGATCATTCAGACGAGTGTCGGAACTGCTAAATATGTGGGACATAAAAATCTGGTATCTGTGTGTAGGACCATGTCAGAGGAAGCAGGAATCGATGTGGTGCTTCATCTGGACCATGCAAAAGAGTATGATGAGATCAAAGAGGCGATCGATGCCGGTTACAGTTCTGTCATGTTTGACGGATCATCCCTGCCGCTGAAAGAAAATATTTTAAAGACACAGCAGATCATTGAATATGCCAGAAAGTTTGATGTCTCTGTGGAAGCAGAATTGGGGATCGTCGGGGGAACAGAGGACGGAGTAGCCGTATCAGAGGCAGAAGTACGCTATACAGACCCAAAAGAGGCAGTGGACTTTGTGAAGAAGACAGGGATTGACGCGCTGGCAGTGGCGATCGGCACCAATCACGGACAGTATAAGTCCAAGACAAACATTAATTTTGAAAGACTGAAAGAGATTAAAGAGGCGGTAGACCTTCCTCTGGTTATTCACGGCGGGACCGGAGTAAAGGATGAAGATGTGAGACAAGTGATCGATCTTGGAATTCGGAAGTTTAATGTGGGTACAGAACTTCTGGTCACCTGGACGAAAAAGTCCAAAGAGCTTTTTGGACAGACATCAGAGAGCAGTTCTCTTAGAAATAATGTAATGCCGTGTATAGAAGCAGTCAACCAGGTAGTACAGAGGAAAATAGAACTTTTTAAAAATCTCAATTAAGGCGGGTGATGCAGATGAGAGCAGGATATTATACAGGGGACCGGACCTATGAAGTGAGAGAAATACCTGACCGGGAACCGGAAGATGATGAAGTAAAAATCGAAGTGGCATGGTGCGGACTGTGCGGCACAGACATTCACAAGTTTGAGGGGAAAAACGGTGCCAGTCCGGTGATTCCGCCGATCATCCTCGGACATGAGTGTTCCGGGATCGTGACGGCTGTGGGTCCGAAGGTTAAGTATTTTAAGCCCGGAGACCGGGTCGCGGCAGATCCCAGTTACGGATGCGGGAAATGTAGCTACTGCCAGCAGGGGCTTCCGAATTTCTGTCTTGAAAGGCACGGTGTGGCAAAAGGATTTTCTGACTATGTTTACCCTCCGGAGCAGAACGTCTATAAAGTGTCGGAGAAACTGGATCTTAAAAATGCGGCATTCGCAGAGCCTTTGTCCTGTGTGATCCACGGACTGGATCTGATTCAGATCCGAAGCGGCTCGGCAGTGGTAATTTACGGTCTGGGTTCTATCGGAAGCCTGATGCTTCAGATGGTGAAACTCTCAGGGGCCTCTGTCATTATCGTGGTTGAGAGGGAGAAAGAGAAACAGAAGCTGGCTCTTGAGCTGGGAGCCGATTATGCAGTGGACGACAAAGAGATAGAAAAGCTGGCTGAGACATTTAATATTGACTATGTTATCGAATGTATCGGATTAAAAGCGACCATGGAGCAGTCTCTAAAGATTGCGGGAAAAAACGCCAGGGTACTGCTGTTTGGGCTCGGAGATCCGGATGAGCCGGTTTCCATGAACCAATTTGAGGCGTATACAAAGGAACTCAGCATCTATACTTCTTATTTAAATCCAAATACAACGAAACGGGCGGTGGCGCTTTTAGAGAGCAGAAAGCTTGATACCGATGCGATCATCAGTGCCAGTCTTGACCTGGAAGAGATGGGTGAGGAGCTTAGGACACAGAAGTATGCAAAGAAAGGAAAAGTGATGGTCCGTTTAACCGGAAAACACTAAACGAAAAGAGGAGGATTTAAGATGGTAATTTCAGCGATTTTAGTAGCTTTGCTGGCAACGATGGGTCAGTGGTGGTTTTTCGGTCCGGTGACAAAATGTCTGGTATATCCGCTGACCACGGGTCTGCTGACCGGTATTTTTATGGGAGACCCGATGACGGGTATGCTGGCGGGAGCCAACATTCAGTTAATCTATCTTGGATGGATTTCCGCAGGGGGAACTATGCCGAGCAATACGATCGTAGCGGGGATCTTCGGCACGGCGATGACGATTCTTTCAGGCGCAAGCCCGACCATGGCGGTGACATTTGCCATTCCGTTCAGTATGTTCGGACTTTTACTGAATCAGGTTTATATGACTGTAAACTCTTTCTGGATTCACAGGGCTGATGGAATGCTTGAGAAGGGAAATATCAGAGGGGTGAGGCTCATGAACTTTGTCCCGTCTTTCCTGGTGGCCTTTGCTCTATATGGGATTCCCGCCTTTGCCCTCGTGATGTCCGGGAAGTCCTGGGGCACGGCCCTGATCAATGCGATTCCGAAGAGTCTTGTATCTGCGCTCCAGGTCGTCGGAGGGATCATGCCCGCCCTTGGAATCGCCATGCTTTTAAACTATCTTGGAAAGAAAAAGCTGATTCCGTATTTCTTCGCCGGATTTTTCCTGACGATCTACTTAAAACTGGATATTATGGCCGTTGCGATTTTCGCGGCAATCATTGCAATTATCATGTTTATGGCTGATAATAAAAAGGAAGAAAAAACGAAGAAAGTGAAGCGCCTGACTCTGAAGAAAAATGAAGAGCGCACAGACTATACAGACGAAACGCAGGCAAGAGATTATGAGAAAAAACTGTCAAAAAGAGATCTTGTAAAGACATGGCTTGCCACTACCAGCACAGAGGCATGCTACAACTATGAACGGCTGCAGGCACTAGGAATCGCCAACCTGATGATTGGGCCGATCAGACGTCTCTACGAATCCAATGAAGAACGGGTCAGAGAGCTTAAAAAGTATATGGTATTTTATAACTCAGAAGTCTTTACCATCGGGCCGATCATTAACGGGATCACGGTTTCTATGGAAGAGGCCAGAGCCAACGGAGAAAGCGTATCTGCAGAGGACATCAATTCTGTCCGCACCGGACTGATGGGGCCGGTAGCCGGTATCGGAGACACCGTTATGCAGGGAATCCTGTTTCCGATTTTAGCAGGTATCGGCTGTACCATGGCTCTGGACCGGAATTTCGTCGGACCGGTATTCTTTACGGTATTGTTTGAGATCCTGATTTTTACATGCGGATATTTCATGTTCATGAACGGCTATAAATACGGAAAATCTACTCTGCTGAAAATTCTTAAAAACGGCGTGATCGATAAGGTGACCAATGCGTTCAGCATTGTGGGCCTTATGGTTGTGGGATGCATGGCTTCCACAAGGATTACGGTGAATACACCGTTTAAAATTGCCGTGGGCAGTGGTGTCGTGAAGTTTCAGGAGATCTTAAATTCCCTTCTTCCGGGACTGATTCCTTTGGCTATTACCCTGATCGTATGGAAGCTTGTTTCAAAGAAGATCAATGTCACATGGATCGTTATCGGCATCTTCATTGTAGGAATTGCGGCATCCTATCTGGGAGTGCTGGGATTTGTAGGATAGAGGGGTGCTGTTATGATACATATTATATTAGTAAGCCACGGGCGTTTCTGTGAAGGTCTCTTAGAAAGCCTCCAAATGGTGGCAGGAGAACAGGAGGGGATATCAGCTGTCCCTCTCATGCCCGGAGAGTCGCCGGAAGCATACAGAAACAGACTGGAAAGTGAGATAGAAGAGTACGAATCAGAGGAAGGCACTTTGGTTCTTACGGATGTGACAGGGGGAACCCCTTTTAACAGTACAGGATACCTGGCGAAAGACCATAAGATCGGTCTGGTTTCAGGTATGAGTATGCCGATGCTGATCACTCTGATTTTTGCAAGGACGGAAAAGAGCACACTGGATGAGCTGATACAGGAAGCGGTCTCTCCGGGAGCATTGGCAGTAAAGGGAATGAATTTAAGCGAAGGAGGCAGGAAGCATGGAAAACTTAGTCTTAACAAGAATTGACGACCGGCTGATCCACGGGCAGGTGATGACGGCATGGATCAAGCAGAAAAATGCAGTGCAGGTTGTCGTGGCTGATGATGAAGTGGCAGAAGATGAATTTATGATCAATGTGCTGGAAATGGCAGTGCCCGATGAGATTGCCATCGGAATCTTTAACAGGGATGACGCGGTGGAATTTATGAAACAGGGGCTGGAGGCTCCGACCATCCTTCTTGTGAAAGGACCGGAGATTTTAAATTACATGGTGGATCACGGAATTGAAATCGATGAGATTGACGTGGGAGGAATGGGTGCAAAAGAGGGGAGAAGTGTTTTGTATAAAAACATTTCCACCAACCCGGAAGAAAATAAAAACTTCCTTGATTTAATCCAAAAGGGAGTCAATGTTTTTGTCCAGGTGATGCCTCAGGATAAACAGGTCAATGTTGCGGAGTATATCAAAAAGTAAAGGAGGCTTTTAAAATGAATGTGGAGAGATTAGATGACAAGGTAACCGTCATCACCGGAGGCGGAAGCGGTATGGGAGCCGCTATGGCAAAAGAGTTTGCAAAGAGAGGAGCCAAAGTTGTGATCTTTGACTTGAATGAAGAAAAATCCATGCAGGTTGTGGATGAAATAAAGGCCGGTGGCGGTGAGGCCTGCTTTTTTAAGACGGATGTAACGAAGAAAGAGCAAATTGATGAAAACACATGTAAAGCAGCCGAAAGATATGGTAGAATCAATTCATGGATTAACTCTGCCGGATTTTCCAAAATGGCGCCGTTTCTGGAAAGCAGCGAGGAACTTTGGGATACGACAATCAATGTGAATCTGAAAGCTACCTTTTTATGCTGTCAGGCGGCAGTGAGGCAGATGCTTGACGGAGGCGGAACGATCATCAATATGTCTTCACTTTCAGGGAAAAAGCCAAGTTCCTGGCAGACCATTTACTGCGCAAGCAAATACGGAGTTCAGGGATTATCCCAGTCTATCGCAAAAGAGTTTGCGGACAAGGGCATACGGGTAAATACCATCTGTCCGGGAATCGTCCCGACAGAGATGTGGCAGAAGTTAAAATATGAATATGCAAAGAAAAGAAATTTAGATCCGGAAGAAGTGCTCCCGTATTTTGAGAAGAATATTCCGATGCATAAGCTGGTAGATCTGAAAAATGTAACGGATGCGGCGATCTTCTTATCTACGGACAGTTCAAGTTATCTGACCGGACAGTCCATCAATCTTGTGGGCGGGGAGCTGATGGAATAATTTTAGGAATATAGTTACAGAGAGGTGTAAGCGATGAAACACGAATTGGATTTCAGCGGAAGGGAACAGCTTTATTACCAGATATATGATTATATGTACCAGGACATTGTCACCGGAAAGTATCAGATCGGGGATCTGATCCCTGCGGAGAGTGAAATGATGGCATATTACAAGGTCAGCAGGGCTACGGTCAGAAAGGCGATGGATATGCTGGCAGATGAAGGGCTGATCGAAAAAAAACGCGGCCATGGGACTTATGTAAAGAACTTGAAGGCAAAAAGCGATAACCAGAAGATCGTCAATTTTTTACGGGAACACAGCGACGGCAAGAGAGTGGCGAGCAAAAAGGTTCTGGACAAGACGGTCATCAGTGCGGATCAGGAAGTTTTGGAAAATCTTCAGCTTGAAGAAGGGGCAAAAGTGATCAGGATTGAGAGGGTCCGGTATGCAGATGAAAAGCCCATGTATATTGAGACCAACTATCTGGATTATCAGTGGGTTCCGGAGGCCCTGGAGAAAGACTTTTCCAAGGAATCGCTGAGAGTGTATTATGTGAACCATTGCCATATCAAGCTGGCAAAAGCGGAAGAAAAGATTTATTCTATTCTGGCAGATGAGCGGAGGGCCAGGCTGCTTCAGGTGGAAGAGGGAGCCCCGCTGATCTATGTGAAACGTGTTTCCTATGATGAAAATAAAATTCCAAGAGAGTATGTAGAAGCTTATTACCGGGCAGATACTTATTATCTGACAGTTGAATTAGCATTATAATAGGAGACTGCCGCTTTGCCGCGGCAGTCTGTTTCTTTGGGAGAGATGTATGAAAAAAGCAATGATACTCCTTGCCGGTTATCCGGCGACAGGGAAGACATTTCTGTGCAGCCGTATTTTGAAGCGGCACAGTGAATTTATTGTAGTTTCTCAGGATGAAATGAAAGAGAAGCTGTGGGACCGTTTTGGATTTGAAAATATCGAAGAAAAGACTCGTCTGGAAGATCAAAGCTGGGAGTTGTACTATGAAACGCTGGAGGAACTCATGAGCGGGGAGCACTCGGTAATTTCGGATTATCCGTTCAGCGAGAAACAGAAGGGAAGGCTTGAAAGTCTGTCTTTGACTTATGGATATCAAGTGCTCACGATTCGCCTTACCGGAGACATTGATGTTCTGTATGAGCGTTCAAAAAGCAGAGACCTGGAACCGTCCAGACACCTGGCACATCTGGTGACACGATATCATGAAGGGGACGTACTGGAAGACCGGACGAAGGCGGATGCTCTGGTGACTTATGAAATATTTAAAGACAGGTGTTTAAATAAAGGTTATGATAGGTTTCAGCTGGGGAGCCTGATTGAACTGGACGTGACGGATTATGAGAAGGTTGATTATGAGGCGGTGTTGGATCGGGTGGATGAGATAATCGATAGAGACTGAATTGTGAAAAAATTTGTTTTTAATGATTATCGGAAGTATAAAATGTGATGAATTAAATACTGCAGTTTTTTCTCCTAATAGCTTCAGAATTCGTTTCTGAGGCTATTAAAACATTTAGAGGATTGTACCAGTATTTTTTATAAATTTTTAAAATATATGGGAAAAAGGCAGTTGTTATAGTATGATATTTAATAAAGGTCGACCTATGATAGCGTAAAAAGTATGGGGGATCGACCGTTTTAAAAAATACGAGTTTATACGGGATGTAGAGATATATGAACTTTTTGGTAAGAATTGTTGTTTTAAAAGAATGACTATTTTATGCGGAAGAAATGGGTATTAGAAATAGCTATAGGCGATTGAAATCCCGGTGTCCCCGATCGTTCAAGTGTCAGGCTTAGTGTATTAGAGATAACTATAAGTGATTGAAATCCTGCATCCAAGTCATCCCACCGCTTTGGGTATACGTATTAGAAATAACTATAAGTGATTGAAGCTGCTGAAATACAAGAGATGTAAGTTAGATAATTTCGTATGAGGCAAAGAGAAAATGTTGAAGTATAAAAAGAAAGTTTATATATCTACAGTATAAGGAGTACTATGATAACAAAAGAATTAGACTGTTTTAACATTGCACAGATCTGCGATTCCGGTCAGTGTTTCCGCATGAGGCAGAAGCGTGACAATCTATATTCAGTAATTGCAGGAAATGAATATTTAGAAGTGACCCAGAATGGAGGCCAATGCACATTTCACTGTGATGAAAATAAGTATGAGACATTTTGGAAGAAGTATTTTGATCTGAATGCAGATTACAAAAAATACATAGAATCCATAGACGAAGAAGACAGTTACCTTAAAAAAGCCTCGGAATTTGGTTTTGGCATCCGTATTTTGAGGCAGGATTTGTGGGAAATGATCGTCTCATTTCTAATTTCACAGCAAAATAATATTGTCCGTATCCGCCGGTGCATTGACAACATTTGTGAGCGTTATGGTGAGAAAAGATCTGACGGGTGCGGGAATTTTTACTATACATTTCCCAAAGCAGAAATATTGGCGGAGCTTCATGAGGATGCTTTAAAGGACTGCAACCTGGGGTACCGGAGCAAGTATGTAGTGCGGACGGCAAAGAGTCTGACCGGAGGAGAGGTATCTTTGGAGGCAATAAAACAGATGCCTTATAAAGAGGCAAAGGCCGAATTAATGAAACTGTATGGTATCGGGGAGAAAGTGGCAGATTGTATCTGCCTGTTTGCGCTGCATCATTTTGAGGCATTTCCGGTGGACACCCATATCAGACAGGCTCTGGAAGGCCATTATCCTGACGGGTTTCCGGCAGAGAGATACAGAGGGTGTGAGGGTGTGATGCAGCAGTATATTTTCTATTATGAGCTGTTGGGAAAGAAATTAGGATGATTTCAGTTTTGCTTTGGAAGCAGACTGCTCAGGGAATTAATAAGTTATTGAGTTCAGATTAAAGTTTTAAGATAACCTTAGAAAGAAATTTACATCAGAAGTCTCTTTATGTTTTTTAACGTAGAGAGACTTCTTTTTGTTAATAAAAAGAAAAACTATTATAATTATGCACAATAAATAATTGATAATAATATATAAATTATACAAAATGTCAAGAAACCATTGACTGATATACCGATATACCGGTATACTAATCGTATCAAAAGTATAGGTTCATTTTAGGTTTTTAGAGAGAAGGAGGTAGCTGCAATGTATTTATTTTTATCACACAAATTAGACCCTGAAGGATTCGCATGGCCGGGAGAGCCGGTTATTAAGGTGGAGCAGATGACGGATGTATCAGAGGATTGTCCGTTTTGTTCCTTTATCAGTACTTTGCCCAATCACTTTGGAACTCACATGGATGCTCCACGACACTTTGTTAAAAACGGGATCAGTATCAATGAACTGCCGATAGAATATTTCTTTCACAAGGAAACCGCACTTTTAGAAATACCAAAGAGCGATGCCCAGGGAATCACCAAAGAGGATATAGAACCTTTTGCGGATGTTTTATCACAGGTATCTTTTGCCCTGATCCGTACAGGATTTGAACAGTATAAGTTTACAGAGCCGGAGAGATACCAAAAGGAAGGACCGTATATTGCACCGAGTGCGGGTATTTACCTCTCCGAAAATTTTCCGGATTTAAAGGGAATCGGAATGGATTTTCTCGCTATCGGATCGCCGTCTGACAAAGTGCCGGAAGGAGAACTTCCTCCGGATTGTCACAGAAATATTTTGGGATTCTATACAGGGAAATTTGTGACAGGGATTGAAGACATGCATCTTTCAGAAATTCCAAAAGGTGCGAAAATACTGAATTTTATCAATGCGCCACTGAGAATTGAAGGACTGGATTCCAGCCAGGTTGTATGCATAGCGGAAATTGAAGAGAAATGACAGGAGACAGAAAAATGACAAAAGTAGGATTTATAGGTCTTGGGATCATGGGACTCCCAATGGCCATTAATTTAAAGAATGCAGGGATAGAACTGATGGTGAATGATCTGAATCATCAGTCAGTAAGACAGATGACAGATCTTGGAGCTTTAGAAGGAACAAAGGCGCAGATTGGAAAGGAATGCGGCATTATTTTTATGATCCTTCCAAATGGTATGATTGTGAAGGATGCTGTTTTCGGGAAAGACGGGATTGCATCTGCGGTCAAAAAAGGGACGGTCATATGTGATATGAGTTCTGTGACTCCTGTACAGTCGAAAGAATGCTATAACAGATTGGAAAAGATGGGGGTCAGTTTTGTGGATGCTCCTGTCAGCGGCGGGGAGCCAGGGGCTGTTTCAGGAACACTTGCCATTATGGCGGGAGGCGATCAGGACGCTTTTGACAGACTGATTCCATATTTTGAGATCATGGGATCTTCGGCACTTCTGATTGGAGGAAGCGGAAGCGGCAGCATTACAAAGCTTGCCAATCAGGTGATCGTAAATATGAATATTGCTGCCGTTTCAGAAGCTTTTGTGCTTGCATCAAAGGCCGGGGCAGATCCATCCAAAGTGTATGAGGCTATCAGAGGCGGACTGGCCGGAAGTGCTGTCTTAGATGCAAAAATGCCGATGATCCTTGAAAGAAATTTTAACCCGGGAGGGAAGATCTCTATCAATCACAAGGATATTAAAAATGTAGTTGAGACAGCCCATGAAATTGACGTGCCGGTGCCTTTTACCAGTCAGCTTTTTGAGATTTTTCAGGCTCTGAAGGTAGCGGGACATATGAACGACGATCATGCGGGGATCGTGCAGTATTTTGAGAAACTTGCACAGACAGTAGTAAAAAGTACAACGAAAGAATACTGAGAGGTGATGAATCATGGCTGAATATAGGAAGACAGAAGTTTTAAAGCAGTACAGTCCTGTAAATGAAGGGGTAATCGATCGTCTGTTGAACGAAGAAATTAATAAAAGTCAGACAAAGTTTGTTGTTTTGGATGATGACCCTACCGGAATACAGACTGTTCATGATATTTCGGTATTTACAGACTGGTCAAAAGCCAGTATGAGAAAAGGTTTTATTGATGAAAACAGACTATTTTACATATTAACCAATTCCAGGTCTATGACACCGGAACAGACAAGACAGGTGCATGAAGAAATTGCCCGAACAGCAGAAGAAATCTCCCGGGAATTAAATCAGAAATACGTGTTGATCAGCAGGAGTGATTCCACGTTAAGAGGGCATTATCCTTTAGAGACAAATGTTTTAAAGGAAGTCATGGAAAAGCAGGGCGGTCATTCTGTGGACGGGGAGATTTTGTGTTTCTTTTTCAAAGAAGGCGGAAGATATACCATTGATAATGTCCATTATGTAATAGATAATGAAATGCTGGTGCCGGCCGGAGAGACGGAATTTGCCAAAGATAAAACGTTCGGATACAAGAGCTCAGATCTGAGAGAGTATGTAGAAGAAAAAAATCAAGGGTTGTTTAAGGGTAAAGATACCGTCTGCATTTCTCTTGAAATGCTCAGAAACTGTAACTATGCACAAATCGAGCAAAAGCTGATGACTGTTAGAGATTTCAATAAGGTGATTGTCAATGCAGTGGATTACTGTGACCTTAAAGTATTTTGTACTGCGCTTTACCGGGCTATGGGAAAAGGGAAGACATTTTTATTCCGTTCGGCAGCATCCCTGGTAAAAGTGATCGGAGGGGTATCAGACCGGAAGCTTTTGACCAGAGAAGAGATGATAACTAAAGATACAAACCATGGGGGAATTGTAGTAGTGGGTTCTCATACCAATAAGACGACAGCGCAGTTAAAAGAACTCCTGACACTAGACGAGGTAACAGGGATTGAATTTGACTCAGATCTGGTGCTTAAGGGAGATCAGATTTTTGACGGCGAGATCAGCCGGGTGGTCAGTCTTAGTGAACAGATCATAGCATCCGGAAAGACTGCTGTATGTTATACAAAACGCAGGCTGCTGACGGTTGACAATGACAGCAAAATGGAAGCGCTGCTCCGGTCTGTAAAGATATCACAGGGGGTACAGGCTCTGGTGGGAAGACTGAAAATTGTTCCTGCCTTCGTGGTTGCAAAGGGGGGCATTACATCCAGTGATATTGGGACGAAAGCACTTTCAGTGAAAAAAGCAAATGTTATGGGCCAGATCAAACCGGGAATTCCTGTCTGGCAGACAGACGAACAAAGTAAATTTCCGAAAATCCCATATATTATCTTTCCGGGTAATGTAGGAGAGACTTCTACACTGAAAGAGGCTGTTGAGGAATTGATCCGCTGATAAAACGGCGGTTCAGGAAGGAGTGGCAGATGGAACATATGAATCTGTATCTTGCAGAACTGGTTGGAACTGCATTATTTATGGTGTTAGGATTGGGGGTCTGTGCCAATATTTCTTTGAGTAAATCCGGTATGTGCGGGGCCGGAGGTATTGTAGCGGCTCTTGGATGGGGTGTTTCAATGGTGACGGTAGCAGTGTGTTTTGGACCTGTATCCGGAGCTCACTGTAATCCGGCGGTGACGGTAGGTTTTTGGGCAGCAGGAAATTTGAGCGGAAGCCTTGTTCCGGGATACATCATCTCACAATGCATCGGGGCATCTGTCGGAGCTTTGATCATCTGGCAGCTGTATAAAGATCATTTGGATGAAGAAGAGTGTCCGGGTACCAAGCTGGGTGTATTTACCACAGGTCCGTCAATTCAGAATTCCTGGCGGAAATTGTCTGTCAGAGATCATGGCAACCTTTTGTCTCATGTTTGTCCTGCTTTCCCTTGGACATCAAAATCCGGCAAATGGAGTGGCAATGTTCTTTGTATTCTGCGGAGTGGCAGGAGGGGTCATGTCTTTTGGGGGACTGACCGGTTATGCCATTAACCCGGCAAGAGATCTTATGCCCCGTATTATCTATACACTTGTCCCTATAAAAAATAAAGAAGGATCAAATTGGGGATATGCATGGGTTCCCATAGCAGGTCCTTTGATGGGAGCATTTCTTGCGGCAATGTTGTATAAAGTGATTTTTTAGCAATTTAAGATTTCAGCAGACATCCTTTTTTCAGAGAGATTAGAAAAAAGGATGTTTTTTTGTTCCATAATAATCTGCGGTGGATGAAAGATTCTGAAAGATATGCTATAGTATTAGGTAATTGTTAACAATATGAAGAGGCTTTTTATAGAAGATGAGGTAGTAGTATGAAAAGTACACAGCTGTTGCAGTCCAAAGCATATGATTATCTGAAAGATCTGATACTGAACGATAAGTTGGAGCATGGGGTCATCTATTCCCAGAAAAAAGTGGCGGAAGAACTGGGAATTTCAAAAACACCTTTGAGAGATGCTGTTTTACGGCTGGAGCAGGAACGATATATTGATGTCTATCCAAGCAAAGGCTTTATGATTCATGAAATGATGGAGGATGATATCAGGGAGACCTATCAAATACGGAATGCTATCGAAACCTTTTGTTTAAAGCAGCTGGTTGCAGATTTGGATTCAGCTAATGCACAAAAATGTCTGATTGATCTGCGGACAAAGATTAAACTGCAGCAGAATCTGATCGAAACAAATGGTTCCAGCGAGGAATTTGCGAGGATCGATTATGAGTTTCATAAAGGTATTGTAGAATTTCTGGGAAATGATGCAATGCTTCATTTATATAAAGAATATATGCACCGTATCTTTTGGCAGAATGTTCTTTCTTTTACACGGGAAGGAAGGATGCAGGAGACAATTAGGGAACATCAGGGGATCATGGATGCTCTGGAAAAGCAGGATGGAGCAGAGCTTGAGAAGCTGCTGAACCGTCACTTATCAGTAGCTGAAAATATTAATCTGGAGCTGATAAAAGAAAAACCAAGGATGTTGTAATGGATAAAAAAGAAGCGATTGTTTGGCAATAGAGAATAAAATAAACGATAGTTTGAAGGCAGAGGAAGAAGAACGAAGTATAAAGGTTTCTAAATCATAAAAACAAAAAGGAATTTATGCTGTACGATAAAGACATACGCGATCCTCTGTTTGATTTTCTGGAGGAGCGCTACCATAAAATTAGGATTATAGAAGAAAAACAGATGGGCCGCTCCAGGGCTGATATTGTCATGGTTACAGAAGATTCTGTTTTTGGTATAGAGATTAAGAGCGATGCGGACAGTTATACACGGCTGAACAGACAGGTCAGAGACTATGACCGGTTTTTCGACTACAATTATATAGTAGCAGGCACCAGACATGCACTGCATATAGAGGAAAAGGTCCCGGAATGGTGGGGAATCATTACGGCAGAAGAGATAGGTGATCAGGTGGATTTCTATCTGCTCCGGAGTCCGGTCAAAAATCCGAAACTCGTGTGGAGAGATAAAATGAAATTGCTATGGAGGCCGGAACTGGCTCATATACAGCAATTAAATCAGCTTCCTAAATACAAACAGAAGAGCAAGGCATTTGTTATTGATAAAATTATAGAGAGGGTTCCTCAGGCTGTATTAAAGACCCAAATCAGTGATGAGCTGTTTGAGCGGGATTATCACGCAATCGAAGATACTATCCGTCTATATAAATCTAGGAAAATTTGACAGGTGTAAAAGGTACTTGCATATTATTTTTTTGAGGATTATAATGACTTCAATGTATCAGCAGCAGTCCGAAAATGAATAGCGGATGATTTGGTCTCTTTATGTTTATCGACATAAGGAGACTTTTTAGTCCGTTATGAAAGCAAAGAAATTCCTCGGCGGAATAAATGAATATTCTGTGAGGCTGCATAAAATGAGAAAGGAAGGACAATATATGAGTTACTACAGTGTAAATCTACCCAGGTATACCATTGGAGAAGGCTGTTATCGGGAAATTCCGGAGAAGGCTCGTTTTCTTGGAAAGACAGCAGTTGTCATCGGAGGAAAGACGGCAATGTCAAAAGCAAAAGAGAAGCTTTTGGAGGGGGTGAAGGATTCTGACGTGCAGATTTTGGACTTTATCTGGTACGGAGGAGATTCTACATACGAAAACGGGAATGCTCTGATGGAGCAGGATGTGGTGAAGCAGGCAGATATGATTTTTGCCGTTGGAGGAGGACGTGCCTGTGATACAGGTAAATATCTGGCCAATGAGCTGGACAAACCGCTGTTTTGTTTTCCTACAGTTGCATCCAACTGTGCGGCAGTGACTGCGATTTCAGTGATTTATCATCCGGATGGTTCTTTTCGCGAATACTACTATCCCAAAGCAGCGGACCATACATTCATTGAATCATCAATTATAGCCGATTCTCCGGGACAGCTCCTCTGGGCAGGGATCGGAGATGCCCTGAGCAAGGAATGTGAGGCCGTGTTTGCGTCCCGGGAAGATGAGTTATCTCATACGCCTATGATGGGAGTCCAGCTGAGCCGTATTTGTACAGCTCCGCTGATAGACTATGGAAAAAAAGCGCTGGAAGATTTAAGGGAGAAAAGAGTTTCCTATGAACTGGAACAGGTGACGCTGGATATTATCATCAGTACAGGACTTGTTTCCAATATGGTCAGCAGTGCGCCTGATTACTACTATAATTCAAGTCTGGCACATTGTGTATATTATGGATCAACGGTTACGGAGGGAGGGCACCGTCATCTTCATGGGGAAGTAGTGGCCTTAGGAGTACTGTGTCTGCTCACATTTGCGAAAGAGTTTGAAGAACGTGATAAAATCGCAAAATTCAATCTGAGTATGGGGCTTCCGGTTTGTTTTGATGATATAGAAGTGTGTGAGAACGAATTTGATGCAATGGCAGATAAGGCTCTTACAACGACAGAATGGGAGTTTCGTCCAAAGAAAAGCGGAGTGACAAAAGCAAGTTTTATTCAGTGCATGAAAGAAACAAATATTTACGGAAGAGCATTGAAAGAATGTCATACTTCATAAATTTGGTGAAATTATGTCTATATCTGAAAGAATATCTTGAAAAGAGTCTGAAACAGTTGTAAAGTAAACCTTATCGTGCGAAGCGCGCCAAGCCCGAAGGGCATAAAATACGGTGTGCCCTGTGGGTAGAGCTTATCGCGCAGAGCGTATTTCACTGAAAAATAGATGATCTCTGTAAAACCTAGGAGTAAAGAAAATGATTGAGATGAATCAAGATGAGTTTGATGCCCTGACAGAATACATTCAGAAAAGATATGGGATGAAGCTTTCCAACAAAAGAAATTTAATTCAGTGCAGGATTCAGCATGAGCTGGAACGGCTGCATCTGGAGAGTTTTTTGGAGTATGTAAAGACAGTAAAGAAAGATCCGGAGACAGAACAGAATTTAATTGATCTTACAGCCACGAATTATACATATTTTATGAGAGAAAGCGGGCAGTTTGAGTATCTTGAGCATGAAATATTACAGAGATTAAGAGACAGAGAAAACGTATTTCGCATATGGAGCGCAGGCTGTGCCACTGGTGAGGAATGCTACACGATTGCCATTACAGCGGAGGAATGCCGCAGACGGGGGTGGAAACTTCCCAAAATTGAGATTACCGGGACAGACATCGCAAAACACGAACTCACACAGGGAGAGGAAGGAAAGTACCTGCCCCGGCAGCTTATAAAAGTTCCGGTGGACTGGAAGATGAGATATTTTAAGAAGGATGGAACTGTTTATGCAGTGACTCAGCTGATTAAGGATATGGTGCGGTTCCGCTATCACAACCTGGCAGAGCTTCAGTGGCCGGATGAGCAGTATGATGTGATTTTCTGCCGGAATGTGATTGTGTATATGGATATCCAAAAGAAAAAAGAGATTTTGCAGGGTCTTTATCAGTCTTTAAAACCGGGAGGATATTTATTTCTCGGGAACGGAGAAATTATTCGGCCGGGGCACGGGAAGTGGGAGTTTTTAGGACATTCTGTTTATCAAAAAAAGTAATACGGACAGTCTCAGGTTTTTGATCTGGGGCTGTTTTTTCATGTATTAGATAAAGTAATACCTATATTGTTTAAAGGGTATTTGTTATAATATTTTAGATCAAAAGATATCTTTACATGGCAATGAGCAATTATTTGCAGCGAAATATAAATTGTATTTGCCCACATGATGAAGAGTTGAGAGCGGAAACAGAGAGTCAGAAAGCAATAAATTTTTACAGCAGAAGGAGAAAAAGGACGAGGAATTATAATGGAAGCTACATCTGAAAGCAAACCAAAGAGATATACTTGTATAGGAATTTTAGCCCATGTGGATGCGGGAAAGACAACCTTGTCGGAAGGTCTGCTCTATGAGAGCGGCAGCATCCGGAGCATGGGAAGAGTTGATAATAAAGATGCGTTTTTGGATACCCATGAGATTGAGAGGAACCGGGGGATTACTATATTTTCAAAGCAGGCAGTGTTCCGGTTCGGAGAAATGGAAATTACACTCCTGGATACACCGGGTCATGTGGATTTTTCTGCCGAGATGGAACGGACTCTGCAGGTTCTTGATTATGCGGTCCTTGTGATCAGCGGTGCCGACGGGGTGCAGGGTCACACGCAAACGCTGTGGAGCCTGTTGGAGAAATACAAAATTCCGACCTTTTTATTTATCAATAAGATGGATCAGCCGGGTACTGACAAACAATGGATTTTGACAGAATTAAAAAATCGGCTCGATGAGGGCTGTGTTGATTTCAGCAGGGAGTGCGGTGAGGATTTTTATGAAGATATCGCAGTTTGCGACGAAGGACTGCTCAACACATACTTAGACAGCGGAAGGATTGGCAGCAGGGATATTGCAGAGATCATTGCAGAGAGAAGGGTATTTCCCTGCTATTTCGGGTCTGCATTGAAAGCAGACGGAGTCCGGGAATTTCTGCAGGGAATTGGGTCTTATACCCGGCCTGTGGATTATCCCGAAGAATTCGGAGCAAAGGTGTTTAAAATCTCCAGGGATGAGCAGGGCAGCCGCCTGACTCATTTAAAAGTCACAGGAGGTGTGCTGAAAGTAAGATCGGCGCTGATACAAAAACCCAAAGAGGAAAAGGTCAGTCAGATCAGGATTTATTCCGGAGAAAAATATCAGACGGCGGAGGAAGCACAGGCAGGAATGATCTGTGCGGTCACAGGGCTTGCGGATACCCGTCCGGGAGATGGGTTTGGTATCGAGGATACCGGGTATGAGCCGGCGCTGGAACCGGTGCTTACTTATCAGGTCATACTGCCGGAAGGAGTGAGTGCTGGAGTAATGCTTCCAAAATTGAGGCAGCTTCAGGAGGAAGAACCTGAACTTCATATTGTTTGGAATGAGCAGCTTCAGGAGATCCAGGTGCAGATCATGGGGGAAGTGCAGCTGGAAATACTGAAAAGCCTGATTGCAGAACGGTTTGATACAGAAGTTGAATTCGGGACTGGAAATATTGTTTACAAGGAGACTATTAAAAATACAGTGGAGGGTGTTGGGCATTTTGAACCTTTGAGGCACTATGCGGAAGTACATCTTTTCATGGAGCCGTTGGAGCTGGGAAGCGGTCTTCAGTTTGATACTCAGTGCAGTGAGGACATGCTGGATAAAAATTGGCAGAGGCTGATCCTGACTCATCTTCAGGAACGGGAGCATCCCGGAGTCCTCACCGGTTCGGCGATAACTGATATGAAGATCACGTTAGCGGCGGGCCGGGCACATTTAAAACATACCGAGGGCGGCGATTTCCGGCAGGCTACTTACCGGGCGGTGCGCCAGGGCCTGAAACAGGCGGAGTCGGTCCTTTTAGAGCCGTACTATGAGTTTCGCCTGGAAGTGCCTCAGCAGATGGTGGGACGGGCTATGTCGGATATTGAGCGGATGTACGGAGAGTTTGAGAATCCTCAGACAGAGGGACAGATGTCAGTTCTGACCGGGAGTGCTCCGGTCTCAGAGATGAACGGCTATCAGAGAGAAGTCATAGCTTACGCGAAGGGAAGGGGCCGTCTTTTTTGTGCCCTTAACGGTTACAGGCCCTGTCACAATGCAGACGAAGTGATCGAAAATACCGGCTATGATTCTGAACGGGATACAGATAATCCGACGGGTTCTGTCTTCTGCTCACACGGGGCAGGATTTACAGTGAGCTGGGACAAGGTCAAGGATTATATGCATGTGGACAGCCAGCTTACAGATAATGAAAAAGAGACAGAGGAAGAGAATGCGGTGCGCCGTTCTTATACCGAAGAAGAATGGATTGATACGGAGGAGATCGACCGGATTCTGGAACAGACTTATTTTGCGAACCGAAAGAAAAAGACCGGATGGGCCAAAAAGAAACTGGAGAGGACGATAGATGATTATAAGAGTTCGGCTTCCAGGGCTTCAGTGAAGAAAAAGCCGGGTGAAAAATATCTGCTGGTGGACGGCTATAATATTATCTTTGCCTGGGAGGATTTAAGAGAACTGGCAGAGGCAAATATCGACGCTGCCAGAGGAAAACTTTTAGACATTATGAGCAACTATCAGGGGATCAGGAAATGTCAGCTGATCGTTGTTTTTGATGCCTACCGCGTTGTGGGCCATGATACGGAGATACTCGATTATCATAATATCCATGTGGTATATACGAAGGAAGCGGAGACTGCAGATCAATATATAGAGAAGTTTGCGCACGAACATGGACGGAAATATGATGTTACGGTGGCCACCTCTGACGGCATGGAACAGATCATTATCCGGGGCCAGGGGTGTTCTCTGCTTTCAGCCAGGGAACTGCTGGAAGAAGTGAATCTCGCCAATCAAACACTCAGAGAAAAATATTTAGAAAAGCAGCAAAAGGACCGCAGTTATTTGCTGGACTCTATGTCTGAGGAGGAGCTGAAAAAGATAAGAGATTTAGAATAAGCCAAAAGCGAGGAGGAGAACAAATGCAGCTGGGGATTACGATTCCGTTACAAAAGCATCTGAAGGTAAAACAGCCGCCGTATGGGCAGCCCACCGACTTGTTTTTTTGCTGGGAACTGCATGTTATACGTTTTATGGGAAAAAGAGCATTGGCTATGGTCAATGCAAACAATCGGTTCTTTGTGATGCTCGCGGGAATGAAAGCAGCGGACTGGAAAGTGCTACCCGAAAGGGCAGAAGAAGCCATAGAGGCCGGTCTGCGCAGTGAGGGATATAAAGAGGAGCAGATCAATGCTTACTTTAATCTGGCTGGAGCGCTAAAGATCACAAAGACTCACGGGCGGAAGCCTGTGGCGGGGCTTAATAAGGCAATAGAACGCCTGGATTATACAGATGAGCCCTGGAATCTGGGAGAGATGTATCAGGAGGATATTTGTCATTGGGTGAACCGAGATATTTGTTCGCCGGCCGGTTTTGAGACATATGATCATCCGTGCGCATTATTGGAAGAGGATATGAAACGGGTTGGAATTGTTAAGAGAGGGAAAGGGCAATGATGCTTAGGAGACAGGATAAGGTTGGAATAGTATGCTGTTCCAACGGACTTTCAGACTCGGCCCGGCCCGCTGTGATGCCGCTGGAAAATGCCCTGAAGGAGCTGGGATTAAAACCAGTCTTCAGCCGGTATCTTTATGCCGGTTCCTCGGTTTTTGACAGAACCGGGAGGCAGCGCGCAGGGGAACTTATGGAGTTTTACCGGAATCCCGGAATCAGGGCGGTCTTCGATATTTCGGGAGGAGATCTGGCCAATGAAGTTCTGACGCATTTAGACTTTCAAGTCATAAGAGAACATTTTAAACCGTTTTTTGGATACAGTGATCTCACTGTAATCTTGAATGCAGTCTTTCAGCAGACAGGCCAGAAATCTTATTTGTACCAGGTCCGGAATCTGGTCATGGACCACTCAGAAGAGCAGAAAAAGAATTTTAAAGATTCACTGCTTGGAAACGGTAACGGCCTGTTTCAGTTCAGGACCAGGCTGATCAGAGGAACATCAATGGAAGGCATGGTGGTGGGAGGAAATATCCGCTGTCTGCTGAAGCTGGCAGGAACCCCGTTCTGGCCGGATATGCAGGATAAGATCTTATTCCTGGAGAGCAGAGGAGGGGAGGTTCCTCAGATGGTCACGTATTTAAACCAGTTAAAACAGATTGGAGTCTTTGAGCAGGTCAATGGAATTTTACTCGGAACATTTACAGTAATGGAAGCCGGAGGATGTCTTCCAAGGATGGAGGAGTTGGTGAAGAATACGGCTGGTCCGGGAATTCCCATTGCAAAGACGGAGGAAATCGGTCATGAGACAGATTCAAAATGTCTGATTATTGGAAAGAAATATAGATTCGGCGTATAAATACTTGACAGGCTAGTGTTCACTACCCTATACTGAAGATAACAGAAGCTAGCGATTACTAGCCATACATGGCGTGTCAAAGGAGGGCAAGAGTATGCAGGATTTTCAGCTGGAGAAGTATTTAAGTGACGGGGTTGAACGTATCCTCTGCGGTATTTTGAGAGTTTCAGATCCAAGGGGAAGCTTTTTTATGCTGAAATTTATGGCGGCGGAAAAAAGAGCACGAAGATTAAGAGAAATTGCAGAAGAAGAGGGCGGGCATATTCCGCCATTTTTAATTGCAAGTATTACGAGTCAATGCAATCTTCACTGCAAAGGATGTTATGCCAGGGCCAGCGGAGCCTGTGCTGAAGGTCAGCCTGAAGGAGAGCTTTCCGGCGCTCAGTGGAATGATATTTTTGATCAGGCAGAAAAACTGGGCATAAGTTTCATCTTGCTGGCCGGAGGGGAACCTTTGATGCGCAGGGATGTGATAGAATCTGCAGGCAGACATAAAAAGGTGATCTTTCCGGTGTTTACGAATGGGACTTTAATGCAGGAAGGCTGCCTTACATTGTTTTCGGAAAACAGGAATCTGCTTCCGGTGCTGAGCATTGAAGGCGGCAAGGAACAGACGGATGCCAGGAGAGGAAGCGGAGTCTATCAAAGGCTCAGACAGGCCATGGGAAGTTTAAAAAAATGGAGCCTTTTATTCGGCGCATCGGTTACGGTGACAAGGGAAAATCTTTACGAGGTCACGTCGGAAGAATTCCTCGGTGAACTTGGAACAAATGGCTGTAAGGCGGTCGTTTATGTGGAATATGTACCGGCTGACGGAAAGACAGAGTATTTAGCTCCGGGGGAAGAAGAGAGAGAAGCGTTGGAAAAAAGGATCCGAAAGCTCAGAGAGGAACAGGAGGATATGGTGTTTATATCGTTTCCGGGAGATGAAAGGGCTTCGGGAGGATGTCTGGCGGCAGGCAGGGGATTTTTCCATATCAATGCATCCGGCGGCGCAGAGCCCTGTCCGTTTTCTCCCTATTCAGATACCAGTTTGGTACATACAAGCCTCAAAGAGGCACTGCAGTCTCCACTTTTTTCGAGACTGCAGGAAAGCGGAAGCCTTGAGAAATTTCATACCGGAGGCTGTGCCCTGTTTGAACAGGAACAGCTGGTAAAAGATTTATTACAGGGAGAGAGATGATGAATACAAAAGAACGGATTGTGAAAGAAGCGCTCACGCTATTTTCTAAACATGGGTATCAGGGGACCAGTGTGAAAAACATTGCGGATGCGGTAGGCATAAAAGACAGTTCCTTATATAAGCATTTCAAAAGCAAGAAAGAAATATTTGATACGATTGTTCAGGAGATGTCGGTTCGGATGGAGCAGATGTCCAAGGAGTACGGCCTGCCCGATGAACACGATATGGCAGAAGCCGCAGAGCTTTATGGAAGCATCAGCGAGGAAGGGATTCTTGCTCTCAGTGAAAAGATTTTCCTGTTTTATCTGAAAGATGAATTTGCGTCTAAGTTCCGCAGGATGCTTGTGATCGAGCAGTACAGGGACAGAGAGGTGTTTGAAGTGTACCGGGGGCTTTTTATGGATGCGGCAGTGTCCTATCAGACAGAATTGTTTGCGGAAATGACCGCCAGGGGCATTTTCCATGGGAAAGACCCAAAAGCCATGGCAGTTAATTTTTATGCCCCGATTTTTTTCCTGCTGAACCGATATGACCAGGAACCGGACAAGGAAGAAGAGGCATTGGAGGCGTTGAGAAAACAGGTAATGGAATTTTCGAGGCTGTATAAATAGACAGAACTTATACTATGAGAGGGGGAAATATGAAATTAATCATTCATGATCTGGACGAAGAAGAATTCAAAAATATATTTTCTGAACCGGACGAAGATGTAGTCCTGATAGGAAACAGCGGGGAAATCCTTAATTGTATCGGCTGTTTCGGATGCTGGATCAAGACTCCGGGCAAATGTATTATAAGAGACCAGTATGGTGATATGGGAGAACTGCTTGCCCGGTGTGAGGAGGCCCGGATCATCAGCCGGTGCTGTTACGGAGGCTACAGTCCTTTTGTGAAAAATGTGCTGGACCGGAGCATCCCTTATCTGCATCCGTATTTTAAGATTAAGAATGGCGAAATGCACCACAAACAGAGATACGATAAAATATTAAAATTAAAAGTGGGATTTTACGGAGAATGTATATCAGAAGATGAGAAGCGGACTGCAGAGGAGCTTGTTAGAGCTAATGCGGTCAATCTGTATGCCCAGGTGCAGGGAATACGGTTTGTGAAAACACCGGATGAGTTAGGAGGAAGGTAACATGAAGATTGTATGTATCAACGGAAGTCCTAAGCCTTCAGGGAGCAGTTCCGGGGTTATTTTAAAGGAACTCAGAGATTTGCTGAAAGGGCAGGACATAAAAGAAATTTCTGTCCGAAAGCCGGAATTGACGGAAGAAATGAAAGCAGCAGTCATGGACAGCGAGTGCCTTGTATTTGCGTTTCCTCTATATGTGGACAGTGTACCTTCTCATCTGACGGCTGTGCTGCAGCAGATGGAAAAATTGTTTCAGGAATCTGAGACTGACAGGATGGTCTATGCGGTTGTAAACTGTGGATTTTACGAAGGATATCAAAATCATATTGCCCTAAACATTATGAAGTGCTGGTGTAAGAAAGCAGGTCTCTCATGGGGACAGGGCCTTGGCATCGGCGGGGGAGGAATGATCCCCATGCTTTCTGATATACCGGAAGGAAAAGGAATCAAGAAAGATTTCTCCGCTGTGCTGAAAGAGATGGCGTGCAGTATCAGCACCGGGCGGAAAGCCGAAGACCGGTTTGTTTCTCCGGGGATACCGAGAATCATGTATAAGCTGGCTGGTCAGATGGGATGGAGAAAACAGATCAAAGAAAATGGACTTTCAGTAAAGGAACTGTCCAGAAGGATTTTAAAATAAGTATTTTACGGGGGACTGGATCATGAGAAGAAAAGACAGGGAAATCACAGATCCTGCGAAGATCAGGGCAATTATTTCGGCGTGCAGCTGCTGCAGGCTGGGATTTGCGGATGGAGAAAGCGTCTATATCGTGCCTTTAAGTTTTGGATACTGTGAGGATGGCGAAAAGAGGACTTTTTATTTCCACAGTGCAGGTGAGGGCAGAAAAATTGAATTGATCTCCAAAAATCCCTGTGCAGGGTTTGAACTGGATACAAATTATAAGCTGAATGAGAGTACAAAAGCCTGCGGCTATTCCGCCCGGTTTCAGAGTGTTGTAGGAAGCGGAAATGTATCATTTGTGGAAGATACGAATGAAAAAAGAAAGGCGCTTTTGGCTATTATGTATCAAAACACCGGGAAAGAAGAGTGGGAGTTTTCAGAGGAAATGTTTGACGCAGTGTGTACTTTTAAGCTGGAAGTGAGTGAGATGTCCTGTAAGGAGCATTCCTAAAACTAAAAATGTAAAATATTTCTAAAATTTAAAGAAGGGTATACCACACCCGGGGAAATTGTTATATAATAGCAGTATTCATGAAAACCAGATGTTGATGGAGAAGGTATATGGACACTTTAGAATATTTAACAAAAGAGGTACAAAAGTTTTGTGAGGACAGAGACTGGGATCAGTTTCACGGGCCAAAGGATCTGGCCATCGGGTTGTCAACCGAGTCCAATGAGCTTCTGGATCTGTTCCGGTTCAAATCAGAGGAACAAATGGGGGAGATGATGGATCGGGATACAGCACGGGAACGCATATCGGAAGAACTTGCGGATGTGTTTTTCTTCCTTCTCCGCTTTTCTCAGATGTATGAATTTGATTTGAAAGATTCTCTCCTTGCTAAAATTGAAAAAAACGGAGAGAAGTATCCCGTGGATAAAGTAAAAGGAAAGAATTTAAAGTATACGGAGTTAAAAACGACTACAGAATGAAAGGTTACATATGGAGGATGCACGCGGATTACTGAAACAATATTTCGGATTTGATGACTTCCGGGAAGGCCAGAAGCCTTTAATCGACGCGGTTTTAGACGGGCGGGACGTTTTGGGTATCATGCCCACGGGTGCCGGGAAATCGCTCTGCTTTCAGATCCCTGCGCTGATGATGCCGGGGATTACGCTGGTTGTTTCCCCTTTGATCTCTCTGATGAAGGATCAGGTGGGAGCATTGAATCAGGCCGGGATACATGCAGCTTTTCTGAACAGTTCATTGAGCATGGGACAGTATAGAAAAGCCCTGGATCTGGCACGGGAAGGCAGGTATAAGATCATATACGTGGCTCCGGAGCGGCTGGAGACAGAGGGATTTTTACGGTTTGCTCTTTCGCCCGGCGTGGATATTTCTTTTTTGGCTGTGGATGAAGCACACTGTGTATCTCAGTGGGGACAGGATTTCCGTCCCAGCTATTTAAAGATTCTTTCCTTTTTGGAGAAGCTGCCGAGGCGTCCGGTTTTAGGGGCGTATACGGCTACGGCCACTGTGGAGGTAAAAGAGGATGTCCTGGATATCCTAAATCTGAGAGACCCGCTGGTCGTGACAACAGGATTTGACCGGGCAAATCTGTTCTTTGGAGTTAAGAAGCCCAGAGATAAATACCGGGAATTAGAATCCTATTTAAGAGAGAAAGAAGAAAAAATGCCGGGAAGCAGCGGCATTGTGTACTGCCTTTCCAGAAAAAGTGTGGAAGAAGTATGTTATCAGCTCAGAGAAGCAGGATTTTCGGTGACCAGATACCATGCGGGACTGTCGGATACAGAACGGCGTGAGAATCAGGATGACTTTATTTATGACCGGAGACAGATCATGGTGGCAACCAATGCGTTCGGCATGGGTATTGATAAACCGGATGTGCGTTTTGTCATTCATTATAATATGCCGAAGAATATGGAAAGCTATTATCAGGAAGCCGGAAGGGCAGGACGAGACGGAGAGCCAGCAGAATGTATCCTGTACTTTGGTGCCGCCGACCAGAGGACCAATCGTTTTTTGATTGAACACGGCGAGGATAATCAGGAACTGGACGAGGAGACCCGCAGGATCGTCATGGAAAAGGATCTGGGGCGGCTGAAACAGATGACATTCTACTGTGCAACCAGCAGCTGTCTGCGGCATTATATCCTTGATTATTTTGGAGAAGAAAGCAGCGCGGAATGCCAGAACTGCAGTAACTGTTTAGAAGAATTTGATCTTTTGGATGTGACAGAGCAGGCAGAGGCAGTTGTCAGATGTATCGAAGGCTGTCAGAGAAGTTTTGGAGTCAATCTGATCGTGGATGTCCTGAGAGGGGCAGACAATCAAAAGATTCGTCAGAGAGGACTGGAGGAAAATCCGGAATATAAGGCATTGCCGGATATGACAGTTCCGAGACTGAAACAGCTGATCAATGAGATGATGATGCAGGGATTTTTAAACCTGAGCAATGATGACTATCCGGTAATAGAATTGACAGACCGGTCCGAAGAGCTTTTGAGCGGTGAAAAACTTGTTATAAAAGTTCCGAAGAGAGAAGAAAAACAGGCGCCGAAAGCCAGGAAAAAGAAGGCCGGAGCTGCTTCTGCTCTGGAAGAAAAAGATATGGGTCTGTTCGAAGAACTCAGGAAGCTTCGGATGGAGATCGCAAAGGAGGAGAAGATACCGCCGTATATGGTATTTTCGGATAAGACGCTGGCAGGCATGAGTGAGGTAAGACCGCAGACTCTGGATGAGATGCTTAATATAAGCGGAGTGGGACAGTTTAAGCTTGAAAAATACGGGGAGAAGTTTCTTGAGAGTATTAAAAAGTATGAAGAATAAGAAAGACAGAGAACTGAAGGAGGAGATGAAATGGCTGTCAGAAAGATCCGTACCGGAAATGATCCGATATTAAAGAAAAAGTGTAAGACGGTGCCTGAGGTGGATGACAAGGCAAGACAGCAGCTTGACGATCTCATGGATACTCTGCACAGTGCAGAAAACGGGGCGGCACTGGCTGCGAACCAGGCCGGTATTCTCAGGAGAATGATCGTCATTGACTATGAAGGGTATTATTTAAAACTGGTAAACCCTGTGATCGTTGAGAGCAGCGGGTCACAGGAGTGTGTGGAAGGGTGTTTAAGTTTTCCGAACCGTTTCGGTAAAACTATTCGTCCGGCCAAAGTGACGGTAGAAGCGCTGGATGAACACGGACATGAAGTATCTTATACGGTGGTAGGTGAGATGGCAAAGTGTTTCTGCCATGAGATCGATCATTTGGATGGAGAAGTATTCATAGATAAAGTATATGAATACGTAGGAATCGATGAGTAAAGAAAAGGTCCTCGTTTTGTTCGGTGACTCTCTCACCGACTACTTTCCTATGGAATTGTTTAAAGATGTGGAGGCGCAGGTTTATAACAGAGGTGAGGCGGGCAATACAGTGCCGGAGATGGCTGCCAGGGCAGAGATGGATGTGGTTTCGCTGAGACCGGATTTAGTTCTAATGCAGGGCGGGGCCAATGATTATCTGCTTCCTTTTTACCGGGGCGCAGAGGTGATAGCCGGTCAGCTGTTGAGGACGGCAGAGCGGATTTTGGAGAAACTCCCGGGGACAAGGATTTGTATCGAATCACTGTATCCAATGTATACGAAAAAAACAGGAAATGGAATTCCTTTCTGGTCAGAAGGGAAGTCAAACAAAGAGATACAGGCTGTTAATTCAGAAATTGAGAGACTTTGCGGGGAAAAAGAAATACCATATGTGGATGTTTACCGGGAATTAATCGGGGAGGATGGAGAACTGCCGCTTTCTTATACGGTAGATGGTGTTCATCTCAGCAGAGAGGGATATAAACAGGTGTGGAAGGTATTGTCCCAAGTGTTGACAGCGGAAAAATTCCTGAGATAGAATTGTGGATAAAATGTGCCTGAGACGGAAAAGGAGAAAAATATGGGAGAAAAAAGGCTTTCAGACAGTGCGGCAGAGGAGATCCTTGCGATGATCACGGTTGAAAAACGGTTTCTGCCCGGTGATAAACTGCCCAATGAAAACGAACTCTCACAGGAGATGGAGATCAGCAGGACGACACTTCGGGAAGCGGTCCGGGCCTTGGTCGCCAATGGTATTTTGGAGATTCAAAGGGGCCGGGGGACATTTGTGAAACAGGATATCGACACGGATGATGTGAAGCTGCTCACGCCTTTGAAAGATGTCAAGGTGAATGCTAGGGAGCTCTATGAGATGAGATTGATCTTCGAGCCGGAAGCGGCCTATTATGCGGCTTTGAGAGCCAGTGACAAGGAACTTGACCGGATTCTTTCTTTCGGGCGTCAGGTGGAAGAAAAGATCCGGAAGAAGGAAGACCGGACAAATGAAGAGCAGATGTTTCACAGATCCATTGCGAAGGCTACTCACAATGAGTTTATGAATCAGCTGATGCCTGTGATCTATCAGGGAATCGGAGAGGGAGTCACGCTGTCCAGGCAGAAAGAGATGGCGGTACAGGATACCTTAAAGGATCATCAGCTGATCATGGAGTTTCTGGAAGCCAGAAATGCGGAGGGAGCCAGGAGCGCTATGAGGATTCATATCCTACATGCAATGAAAGAATTAAAAATATAAAGTTCAAGAGAAGGCGCAGGCCTTCTTTTTTTATTACTTAGGAAAGACCTTGTCACGCTAATGTGTGAAAGTGTTTCCTGAGTAATAAAAAACGCTCCGCGGGTTGTACACAGATGCGTAAGGAAATCATTTGACTACGTCAAACCGCATCTGGTACGCAAAGTTGTCAAGCCCTTCAAAGAGGTAGTGTTGGGGAGCTGAGATAGGCTTGCCCACTTTATTCTTTAGAAAATAGATACTATGTATATATTGACATAAGACATCATATGAATTATAATACGACAAACAAGAGGTATGATGTCTTAAATTAAGAGGAGGTTATTATGATGAGAAGTGACCGCATAAAACAAGGTGATAAATCAGCCCCGCAGCGTTCTCTGCTGTATGCTCTGGGCTTCACGGAAGAAGAAATGGAACGGCCGCTGATCGGTATTGTCAGCTCAAAAAATGAAATTGTCCCGGGACACCGAAATTTGGATAAAATTGAGGAGGCAGTTAAGCAGGGGGTGGCTTTAGCAGGAGGAGTGCCTGTTGTATTTCCGGCTATCGCCGTATGCGACGGCATTGCCATGGGACATGAGGGAATGAAATATTCTCTGGTGACCAGAGAACTGATTGCCGATTCCACGGAAGCTATGGCCGAGGCCCATCCTTTCGACGGACTTGTGATGATACCAAACTGTGATAAAAATGTGCCGGGACTTTTAATGGCGGCGGCAAGGCTTAATATTCCGTCTATCTTTGTAAGCGGCGGGCCGATGCTGGCAGGAACCATGAAGAAAAAGAGGATCAGCTATTCCACGGTATCGGAAGCAGTGAGCAGACATCAGACAGGTGAGATCACAGCAGAGGAACTCAGGGTGTGTGAACAAAAGGCATGTCCCACCTGCGGTTCCTGTTCCGGTATGTTTACGGCCAACAGCATGAACTGTCTGACCGAAGTGCTGGGTATGGGACTACCGGGAAATGGAACGATACCCGCTGTTTACTCTGAGAGGATTCGTCTCGCCAAGAGAGCGGGCATGCAGATTATGAAGCTGGTGAAGAAGGGGATCAGGCCATCGGATCTTATGACTGAGAAGGCATTTGAAAATGCCCTGGCAGTGGATATGGCTTTGGGATGCAGCACAAACAGCATGCTCCATCTTCCTGCTATTGCCCATGAGTGCGGAATCCGAATGGACTTAACCATGGCGAATGCTATTTCGGAAAAAGTACCGAATCTGTGTCATCTGGCGCCGGCCGGAGAGAGCTATGTTGAAGACCTGAACGAAGCCGGCGGCATTCCTGCAGTTCTGCATGAGCTGGATAAACTGGGACTGATCCGCACGGATCTGCTTACCTGTACTTTAAAGACAGTGGCTGAGAATATCAAAGGAAAAGAAATAAGGGATAAAACGGTGATCCGGCCTGCAGAGGACCCATACAGCAGGACCGGAGGGATTGCTGTTTTAAAAGGCAATCTGGCGCCGGAAGGATGTGTGGTGAAGCGGTCTGCGGTGGCAGAAGAGATGCTCTGCCACAGTGGAAGAGCAAGAGTCTTTGATGGTGAGGAAGCAGCCCTTGAAGCAATCTATGCCGGCAGGATCGAACCCGGAGATGTAGTGGTCATCCGGTATGAGGGTCCAAAAGGGGGACCAGGTATGCGTGAAATGCTGAATCCTACTTCTGCTATTATGGGCAGCGGTCTTGGAGACAGCGTGGCACTGATCACGGACGGCAGATTCTCAGGCGCTACAAGAGGAGCGGCCATCGGCCATGTTTCGCCGGAGGCAGCCGTAGGAGGAACCATTGCACTTGTGGAAGAAGGGGATCTCATTGAAATCAATATCCCTGACCATAAAATCCAGCTTCTGGTAGATGAGGAAGAGATCAAAAACAGAAAAAGCAGATGGCAGCCAAGACAGCAGAAATTAAAAAACGGATACTTGAAAAGGTATGCCAGAAGTGTCACATCAGGCAGCACAGGCGCCATTTTAGAGTAATACTATTTGGGAAATATAAAGATGACAGAGGTTTTTTGGAACCTCTGTCATCTTTTTTGCGTCTATAAAAAGAGATGACGCACAAAAGTTAATTAGAGGAATTAACCAAATATTAGATTGAAATGAAGCTATTGTTCCTTAATGTCTTGGTTAAATTGTGGAAAATGAACTTAATGATTGACAGCCTGAAATGATTCTTCTATGATGTAGTTACAATTAAGAAATAGTGTTCCGGATAACGGAACAAGTGAAAGGAGGCAGTATGAAAACATTAGTTTATGCCGGACCTGGAAAGGTGGAAGTTCAGGAGAAACCTTTTCCTGAACTAAGGCCGGGACAGGTGCGCATAAAGGTGCATTACTGTGGTATATGCGGTTCTGACATCGGGATTTTTTCAGGAAAACATCCCAGGGCAAAGGCACCGCTTGTACTGGGGCATGAATTTATCGGCATCATAGAAGAAACTGCAGAGGACAGCAAAAAATTCAAAAAGGGTGACAGGGTTGCGCCGTATCCGCTCTTATCCTGCGGGGAATGCTTTGCCTGTGCCAATGGGATCCCTCATGTGTGCGATACTTTAAAGCTGATCGGAATCGATGTGGACGGGGGAATCGCGGAGTTTATCTGCTGCGATGAGGATGTATTGTTTAAGCTTGATGACGGTATCACGGATAAGGCGGCAGCAGTGATTGAACCTTTGGCAGTGATCATAAGGACGATGCACCAGGCAGATTTTCAAATGCTGAATACAGCGGCGGTCATCGGGGCAGGACCGATCGGAGTACTCACTGGAATTGTACTAAAACATGCGGGAGCTTCCAGAATCATTATTTCTGACGTAGATCAGCAAAGGCTGGACATCTGCAAAGAATTCGGACTTGAAACGGTGAATGTACAAGATCATAACCTGGAAGAGTACATAGAACAACAGACAGATGGAGCCGGTGTTGATACAGTGTTTGAGTGCAGCGGTTCTGCTCAGGCGGCGGCACAGATGACAAAGATATGCCGGATCGGAGGCAGGATCTGTCTGACCGGCGTACATAAAGAGCCCCATGCAGTCAATCTGCAGGATGTAAACTTTAAAGAGCAGACATTGGTGGGAAGCCGTGTCTATACAAAGAGGGAATTCGGGCAGGCAGTCAAATATGCAGAAATGATCTGCAGTGACCTGGAAAAAGTGGTGACACACATAGTGGATCTCAAAGATGCAGATACTGTATTTGATTTGATCGGTGATCCGAAGCAAAGCACACTGAAGGTTTTAGTAGACTGCAGTATGAAAAATGAAGGTTGATGACAGGGGGTCAGAAAATGAAGAAGTTATCAGATGCAACTTTATTGCCGCAGTCAGGCATCAGGAGGATGTTTGACCTGGCAAAGAATAAAGAAAATACCATCAGTTTTGTTCTTGGAGAACCGGACTTTGACACACCTAAAAATGTAATAAAGGCGGCACAAAAAGCACTGGAAGAGGGACAGACCCATTACACGGACAACTCCGGAATTCTGCCTTTAAGACAGGCTATTGCCAGAGAAACAAAGAAGTATGATCATGTGGCCTATAATCCGGAAAATGAAATCCTTGTATGTACTGGAGGCATGGAGGCCCTGTATCTGAGCATGGCTACCCTCCTGGATCCGGGGGATGAAGTGCTTATTTCAGACCCGTGCTATGCAAATTATTATGGGCAGATCAGCATGAATCACGGGGTGCCGGTGCCGGTTCCCGTGTACGAAGAAAATGGTTTTAATTTTACCTATGAGGGGCTTTCAAAAGCAGTGACAGACAAGACAAAAGCCATACTGCTCAATTCTCCGTGCAATCCTACGGGGGCAGTGGCAGGACGGGAAGTCATGGAAGATATTGCAAGAGTGGCTCTGGAACACGACCTGTATGTGGTCTATGATGCGGTTTACAAACATCTGCTGTATGAGGGTGAATATGTGAATATCGCATCTCTGGACGGCATGAAAAACAGAACAATTTACATTGATTCCTGTTCAAAGACCTATGCTATGACAGGATGGAGGATCGGATATCTGGCAGGACCGAGGGAGATTGTGAGTCTGATGCCAAAACTTCAGGAAAATGTACCTTCCTGCGTCACCACATTTGCCCAGTACGGTGCGGTAGAGGCGATCAGCAGCGGGCAGGAATCCATAAAACAGATGCATGACCAGTATGCAGAGAGAAGAAAGGTACTTCTGGAATGTATTGAGAATATCGAAAAGATTTCCTGCAGACCGCCGAAGGGAGCCTTCTATGCTTTCATTAACATTAAGAAGACAGGACTTGGATCTGAGGAGTTTGCAGAACGGCTGCTGAATCAGGAGGGAGTCGTGGTTGCACCCGGATCTGCATTCGGAGAGCAGGGAGAAGGTTATATAAGGATCTCCTATGCGACTTCCGTGGAGACGATCAGAAAAGGAATGGAAAGAATACAGAAGTTTGTAGAGAGCCTGTAAAGGGGAAAGGAGGATATTGAATAATGAAAAATGAATCAAATACACAGTTAAAAAGAAGTCTTGGACTTAGTACGGTTATGCTGTCGGTCATCGGCATGGTCATTGGCTCCGGAGTATTTTTCAAACCGCAGGCAGTCTATACGATTACCGGCGGAGCACCGGGGATCGGGCTTCTGATCTGGGTGTTCGCAGGGCTGATTACACTGTTCGGAGGACTAACTACCGCAGAGCTTGCCGCATCCATTCCAAAGACGGGAGGGCTGGTATCCTGGGTGGAAAAATGTTTCGGACAGGGACTCGGCTATCTGCTTGGATGGTGTGAATCCGTTGTTTTCTGGCCGGCCAATGTAGGAGCTTTAGGAACCATTTTTTCTATACAGGCGCTGAAACTTATCGGGGTCAGTGATAAATATACGATTCCGTTCGCCATCTTCATGGTATTTTTCCTGATCGTCTGCAACTGCCTGGGGGCAAATGTAGGAGGCATGATCGGAAATGTATTTACTGTTGCAAAACTTGTGCCTCTGGCTGTCATTATCCTGATGGCTTTTACATCCACACAGAGCAGTCCGGAAAATCTGACGCCGTTTATTCAGAGAGGAGACTCGTTTATTGCCATCTTTGCCACCGGAATGCTGACTTGTATGTATGCCTATGACGGGTGGATTCATGTGGGAAATGCGGCAGGTGAAATGAAGAATCCGAAAAAAGACCTTCCAAAGGCCATTGTGCTGGGACTCAGTATTGTCATACTCGTATATGCAGTTATCAACATCGGTTACCTTCTCGTTATACCGGCAGACCAGCTGGCAAATACGGCTACACCGGCAGCAGACGTTGCAGCTAAACTGATGGGAGGCAATATGGGTGCCAAGCTGATTACAGTGGGCATTTTGATTGCAGTATTTGGTACTTTAAACAGTAATATTATGATGGGTATGAGAATCCCCTATGCCATGGGAGTGCAGAATAAGCTGCCGTTCAGCAAACAGTTTGCCTATCTGCATCCGAAGTATGCAACTCCGGTTGTAAGCGGTATTTTCCTGCTGGCAGTGACCTCTATTATGATCATTTCAGGTTCTTATAACTCTCTGACCGATATGTGTATGTTTGTTATCTGGATCTTCTATACGATAGCATTTTATGGCGTGATCAAGTTAAGGAGGGATGAGCCGGACCTCAAGAGGCCTTATAAAACCCCGCTTTATCCGCTGATTCCTATTCTGGCTATCCTGGGAGGACTGTTTGTAGTAATCATTACAGTCTTTACACAGCCGGTCAATGCGCTGATAGGCGTAGGACTTACTTTGCTGGGCCTTCCGATTTATCTGTCCAGAAAGGATAAATTTAAGGATCTGAGTCATTTGGATGAAGACAGCAAAGGAGAAACCGGGGATCTGTGATCTGTGTAATGAAACTGCAGATTGTGGTATAATAGCTGTAATAGTCGAGAATTAGGAGGGTATTATGGCGAAAGAAACAGTACAGTCTGTGGAGAGAGCATTTCAGATCATAGAGCTGATGGCAAAGAATGAGACCATGGGGATTCGGGAAATCCACCATGAGACAGGACTTACGGTGACGGTGGTCCACAGGATCATCAACACTTTAGCAGAGCTTGGATATGTAAAGCAGGAAAAAGAAACAGAAAAATATTTTCTCACATACCGTCTGCTTGTGATGGGCAACTATGTGCAGGAAAGAAACAATGTAGTTCGTTTGGTGCACCCTTATTTGAAGCAGCTTTCAGAGGACTGTAAAGAGACAGTACATTTTGTCCAGAGGGCGGGAAATAAGATCCGTTATATCGACAAGGTACTTCCGACGGCAAACATTTTTGCCACAGGATCTTACATAGGACTGGAGCTTGAGATGTCAAGCACCGCAGTGGGAAAGGCAATCCTCGCGGAACTTCCTGAGGAGGAAGTCAGGAAGATCTGGAATCAGGGAGAAAATGTCATCTTCACACCCCATACTATTCAGAGTCTGGACCAGCTGTTAAAAGAGCTGGAGGAAGCGAGAGAAACCGGATTTGCGTATGACTGGGAAGAACGGGAAGCGGGACTGTGCTGTGTCGGCGTCAGCGTCCGGGATTACAGGGGAATCTATAATTATGGAATCAGTATTTCAGCCCCGGTCACCAGGACAAAAGAAGATAATTTGACACGGATACAGGAGAAACTCTGGGAGACAAAGCAGATCGTGTCAGAGCTGATCAGCGGAAATTAAGAGTAAGGTGCTGTGAAAAACGCGGCACTGTGCACCTTTCGGATGTAAAAAACATGTAGAAAAGATATATTTTGTATGTTGACATGTGCGGAAGGAGATAACATGGGATATTTAGATTTGACCGGGAAACGCGCCATCGTGACGGGCGCGGCAGGAGGACTCTGTCTCGGTATGGCAGAGGGATTGATGGAAGCAGGGGCATCTGTCTGTATTATAGATATTAATCCCGGGGCTGAAAAGACGGCTCAAGAGATGACAGACAGAGGATTTCAGTGCAGTTTTGTGATCGCAGACATTGCAGATGACAAGGAGAGGGAGCAGGCATTTTCAGAAGCGGTGAAGCTTCTCGGAGGAACATTGGATATTATCGTCAACGGAGCGGGAGTACAGAGGCGGCATAAGAGCGAAGAATTTCCCATGAAAGACTGGAAGTTTGTGCTGGATGTGAATCTGACGGCGGTATTTTCCCTGTGTCAGATGGCAGCAAAACAGTTTATGGTCCAGCAGACAAAAGGAAAGATCATTAATATTGCGTCGATGCTTTCTTTTTTCGGAGGGTATACAGTGTCGGCCTATGCGGCATCTAAGGGGGCAGTGGCACAGATCACAAAGGCATTCTGCAATGAGTGGGCCGAGAAGGGGATCAATGTCAATGCGCTGGCGCCGGGTTATATGGCTACGGAGATGAATACGGCGCTTCTGGACCCTGAAAATCCGAGAAACAAAGAGATCACGGACAGGATTCCTGCCCACAGATGGGGGACCGGCGAAGATATGAAGGGACCGTGTGTCTTTTTGGCATCGGAGTGTTCCGATTATCTGAACGGCGCGGTGATCCCGGTAGATGGGGGATATTTGGTGAGATAGGAGGAGACTGATTATGAAGGTGATTATTACAGACTGCGATCATGAAAACATTGATATCGAGACGAAAGTCCTGTCTGATGCGGGGATTGAATTTAAACTCACATGTGCCAGAACAGAAGATGAAGTGATTGAACAGTGCGCCGGGGCAGACATATTTATCGTTCAGTATGCCAATATTTCGGAAAAGGTTATGAAGGCACTGCCGGAGCTTAAATATGTGGTGAGATACGGGGTCGGCGTGGATACTGTGGATCTGAAAGCGGCAGCGGAGTATGGGATACAGGTTGGAAATGTACCGGATTACGGAATGAATGAGGTGGCAGACCACGCACTGGCTCTGCTTCTCATGATGCTCAGAAAAACTGATCAGATGAACCGGTTTACAAAGACGACTGGCTGGGATTATACGCAGTCGATCCCGATCCGCCGGTTTTCTGAACAGACCGTGGGGGTTGTCGGTCTGGGCCGTATCGGAAGAAATTTTGCTGAGAAAGCAGCAGCTCTCGGATTCCGGGTGATCGGATATGATCCCATGGTAAATCAGGGTGAACGGATCGGAAATGCAGAGGCCGTCAGCTTTGAAGAACTGCTGAAGCAGTCCGATGCCGTTTCTCTTCACTGTCCGGCAGACGGAAACCAGAATCTGTTTGATATGGAGGCATTCAGGGTAATGAAGGATTCAGCGGTCATCGTCAATGCAGCCAGAGGAGGGATCATCAATGAAGAAGACCTTGACCGTGCACTAAAGGAGAAAGTGATCGCAGGGGCAGCTCTTGACTGTATGAAATCGGAGCCTATGATGACGGATTCTTCCATCTTCGAGAATGAGAATCTGATCGTGACCCCGCATATGGCGTGGTATTCTGAGGAGGCGGCTATGGAACTTAAGCGAAAAGCGGCCGAGGAGGCCGTGCGGTTTGCAAAGGGAGAAGCGATCCATTACCCGGTCAACCGGATCGAAGGAGGCAGATACCATGAATGAGCTGCTGCGCGAGATTGAGAGTATCGGAATTGTGCCGGTGATCAGCCTGAAAGACGCTGAGAAAGCGGAACCTTTGGCAAAAGCCTTATGTGAGGGGGGTATACCTTGTGCCGAGGTGACTTTCCGCACCGATGCCTGTGTGGAATCGATCCGAAGAATGACAAAAGCCTGCCCGGAGATGCTTGTGGGGGCAGGTACGGTTATTATGAAAGGACAGGCAGAGGAGGCAGCCAAAGCCGGAGCAAAGTTTATGGTCAGTCCGGGTTTTAACCATGAGGTCGTTGAATACGGTATGGGGCATAACATTGCTGTGATTCCGGGATGTTCAAGTCCTACGGATGTAGAGCAGGCAATGAAGTATGGACTTCATCTTGTGAAATTCTTTCCGGCAGAGGCTGCAGGAGGGGTCAGGATGTTAAAATCTCTGTCAGGACCTTATTCCGGGATGAAGTTTATGCCTACCGGAGGAATTACGGAAGCCAACATGGGGGAATATCTGGAGCTTAAACAGGTTGCGGCCTGTGGAGGTTCGTTTATGGTACCGGAAAACCTCATCGAGAAAGGCGATTTTATCACAATCAGGGAAATGGCTAAAAAGGCGGTCCATGAGATGCTTGGTTTTGAACTTGCCCATATAGGGCTGAACATGAAGAATCGGGATGAAGCCATGCTCGCCGCCGGAATGTTTGAGTCTGTTTTTGGATTCCAGAAGAGTGAAAACGATAATTCCATTTTTGCGGGAAGTTATATTGAGGCTATGAAGAGCCCGTTTTTTGGGGAGAAAGGCCACATTGCGGTGAGGACGAACGATGCCGGAAGGGCACTAAGTTATTTTAAAAGAAGAGGTTTTTCATTCAGGGAAGAAAGCGCAGTGTATAAAATGGATAGGACCCTTGGAGCTGTCTATTTCAGAGAGGAGATCGGGGGATTTGCAGTCCATCTGGTCCAGAAATAAGGGGTGATACAATGGGAAAAATAATGACGTTCGGGGAGATCATGCTGAGACTCTCGCCTCCGGGAAACCAAAGATTCATTCAGGCCTCTTCATTTGATGTGACTTACGGCGGTACGGAAGCCAATATTGCGGCAGGGCTGTCTAATTTTGGACATGAGGTCTCCTACGTGACAAAGCTTCCGAACAATGCCGTCGGGGAATGTGCGGCAGCCGTGCTGAGGAAATCCGGAGTGGACTGCTCCGGGATCAGTTACGGCGGTCCAAGACTCGGCATTTATTTTCTGGAAAACGGAGTTTCTGTGCGGCCGTCCAGTGTAATTTATGACCGTGCAGGTTCTTCCATGGCAGAGGCGGTGCCGTCGGATTTTGACTGGAAATCCTTGCTTTCGGATGTATCCTGGCTGCATACATCGGGGATCACTCCGGTTATCAGCAAAAATGCGGCGCAGATCACTCTTCAGGCACTGAAAACAGCCAAAGAGATGGGGATTACGGTTTCCTTTGACCTCAACTACCGGGCCAAACTCTGGACAGAGAATATCCCAGAAAAGCAGGGTATCATGCGGGAACTGATGAATTATGTGGACATTTGTTTTGGAAATGCAAGGGATGCGGCGCTGGTGCTCGGATATGGAGAGGCAGGCATGGATTTTATCAGCGGAGACTATGAGGACTGTGTAGATGAAGAACATATGCAGAGAGTAAGAAGACAATATGGATTCACGTATCTGATCAGCTCTCTCAGGGAGAGCATTTCTGCTTCTGATAACAGTTATGGAGCGGAAGCTGCGGGGGATTTCGGCCTTTACCGGGGAAAACGGTATATGGTACACATTGTTGACCGGGTAGGATCAGGAGATGCGTTTGCCGCAGGGTTCATCCACGGGATCACGGAGGGCTGGACACCTCAGCGGGCGCTGGAATTTGCCACGGCATCGGCGGCACTCAAACATACGATACCCGGAGATATGAATTATGCCCGGGCAGCAGAGATTGAGACTCTGGCATCGGGCGGGGGCGCCGGCAGAGTCGTGAGATAGCATATTCATTGCCATGTGGATATATAAAATGAGGCTGGACGCTTTGATGCGTCCGGCCTCATTGTTTTATATTTCAAAGGTTTCCAAACCTTCAAACTGCATTTTATAATATTTTGCGTAGATTCCGTCCTGTTTTAACAGTTCTTTATGGGAACCCCGCTCCTGAATGGTGTGGTCATCTATGACGAGGATCTCATCGGCATGTTTGATCGTGGATAGACGGTGGGCGATGGTGATCGTCGTCCTGTTTTTAGAAAGCTCTTCCAGACTTTTTTGAATGTGGCGTTCACTTTCATTATCCAATGCACTGGTTGCCTCATCGAGAATCAGGATCGGAGGATTCTTTAAAAATACACGGGCAATCGAGATCCGCTGTTTCTGCCCGCCGGAAAGCCGGGTGCCCCGCTCTCCCACAAAAGTGTCATAACCGTCGGGAAGTTCTGTGATAAAATCGTGGATGTTTGCTTTTTTGGCAGCCTCAATGATCTCTTCCATGGAGGCCTCCGGTTTTCCGTATGCGATATTATCCCGGACAGTCCCGCCGAACAGGTAAACGTCCTGCTGAACGATGCCGATGGAATTTCTCAGGCTCTGAAGAGTCATCCTGCGAATATCCTGGCCTCCGATTGAAACGGTGCCGCCGCTCACATCATAAAATCTTGGGAGCAGGGAACAGATCGTGGTTTTTCCTCCTCCGGACGGTCCGACCAAAGCCACAGATTTTCCTGCTTCAATTTCAAATGAAACGTGGTCCAGCACTACCTCATTGTCTTCGTAGGAAAAACTTACATCCTGATAAGAAATGCTGCCGTCCGGATCGGTGATCGGTTCTGCACCCGGCAGATCCACGATCTCAGGTTCTGTCTCAATAATATCCAGGAACCTGCGGAAACCGGACAGGCCTTTCTGCATCATTTCCGTGAGTTCCACGAGGATCTGGATCGGGCTGATAAAGATACCGATGTACAGGGCATACATCGCCAGGTCTCCGGGCGTCATCTGCCCGGCGGCGATGAAGCAGCCTCCCGCTACGAGAGTCACCAGATACATGATACCCTGAAAGAAGGTATTGCCGCCCTGGAAGGTTCCCATGGCTTTGTAGTTATCCCGCTTGGACGTGAGAAAGCCTTCATTTCCCTGATGGAACTTTTCCCGTTCAATATCTTCGTTGGCAAAGGACTGTACGATCCTGATGCCGGCCAGAGAATCCTGAAGGGTTGCATTGATATTCCCGATTTTCTTCCGGTTATCCAGGAAGGTGGCCTGCATCCGTTTATTCTGGCGGGCGGAAAAGAGGATCATCAGAAGGACTACGGCTGACAGGATCAGAGCCAGCTTCCACTGGATGATGAACAGAAAGACAAATGATCCGGTGATCTTTACTACGGAAATAAATAAATTTTCCGGACCGTGGTGCGCAAACTCAGAAATATCAAATAAGTCGGACACTAACCGGCTCATCATCTGTCCTGTGTTGTTCTGGTCGTAATAGGAAAATGAGAGATTCTCATAGTGTTCAAACAGTTCCCTTCGCATATCCCGTTCCATCTGGGCGCCCATGATATGCCCCTGACAGCTTACATAATACTTGCATAATGCCTGGAGGATATAAAAGACCAGCAGAATTCCTCCAATGATAAAGATGTTTTTAAGGATCACGGAAGATTCCTTTAAAAACAGTGTATTTGTAAGGGTTCGGAGTATCTGCGGGTATGCCAGATCTACGATGCTGATGAAGGCGGCGCAGAGCAGGTCAAAAAAGAAAACAGTCTTGTAAGGACCGTAATATTTGATGAATTTTTTATAAGTATCCATAATATAAGACTCCATTCTCATAGTTAATTTCAGTGATAGTAAAGATTCTAACACAGGACAGAAAACATGTAAACAGAGAAATGTAAAATGCACTTGACATTAGATGTAAAGCGAGCTATACTAAAATTGTAAAGCAAACTATACAAAAAAGGGTGTGCATATGAAAACAAGAATTCAGGAATTGAGAAAGGATCAAAAGGTGACGCAGATGGAGTTGGCCGAATCCGTAGGAGTGACCCGGCAGACCATTATCTCTCTGGAAAACGGCAGATACAAAGCCTCGCTTGTGCTGGCCCACAAGATTGCGCAGTTTTTTGGAGTCACAATTGAGGATATTTTTATATTTGATCAGGAGGAGGAAAACTTATGATAGGATTATTTTGTGCAGGAAATGCAAGAAACGATGAGGAATACAAAAATTCAGTCAGGAAAAAACAGAGATATCTTATTTTACTGTTCATAGCGGGAGCCGCAGCGCTGGCTGTTTCACTTTTAGCGGACAGTTATTGGGAGGTTAACATCAATGAACATATGATTTCAACGTATGCGGGAGTGGGGTCCGGAGTTATGGCAGCGGCCTTGGTCCTGTGGATACGGTTTCAGCGCATATTAAAAAATCCGGAAAAGCTGAAAGCAATGCGGCTTTCCAATACTGATGAGAGAAATAAGGAGATCGGGGGAAAAGCATACAGGTTTGCATCCACGGTACTGCTCATTGGGCTGTACGGCATATGCCTGATCGGAGGCCTGTGGTACCCGATATTGATCAAGGTGGTAGGAATTCTCATGTGGATTTTCCTGATCACTTATATCATTTCCTACAAAGTATTTGAGAGGAAAATGTAAAGCAAAAGAAACATCCGGGAACAGCGGATTTGCTGCGGTCCCGGATGTTTTTTATTTGTTTTTCCCTGCTGTGCAGCAGAGGTTTTTCGTTCCCATTTGCTGCTCTTAAAATAGCAAAAACCGAAAATGGCAGGCAGCAGGGAGGACAGAGCCTGCCCCAGACAGATTCCGGGAAATCCCAGTCTCAGAGGAAATGCAAACAGCCAGCTCAAAGGCAGGCGCACAATGACAGCATCGAAAAGAGCATTGATCATGGCAATATGGGAGGAACCTATACCGATGGCAAAGGAGTCAAATGTATACATTACGGCATAGGCCAGGCTGTTTGCTCCGCAGCACATCCGGAGGTACAAAATCCCGCTTTCCAGGACCTCCGGGCTCGAAGGGTCAAACAGCATAATGATGGGCTCAGCAAAGATCTGGACGATCAGGATAGAAAGCAGTGTCACCGTGACATTGAGACGGAGACCGGTCAGGGTAGTTTTTTTCACGCGCCTGATGTTATCTGCACCTATGTTTTGTCCGGCCATGGCTGTGACTGCCTGTCCGACAGCCCAGCACGGCATGCCTGCAAAAGTATTGATTTTCAGCCCGACACCGGATGCCGCTGCGGCAGCCGTGCCGAAATTGTTGAGCATGCCTGTGATCAACAGATAAGAAATATTGACAATGATCATCTGGCCGGCCGCCGGCAGACCGATTTTCATAATAACTGCCAGCTTATCGGCTTTGACCGCAAAGTGTCTGATTTTAAAATCAAAGACAAAGTTTCTGCGTTTCAGATAAATGACCGCGGTTACAAATGAAATTCCCTGAGAAAAGACGGTAGCGTAAGCCGCACCTTTCGTTCCGATCTTAAGATAAGATACCAAAAACAGATCCAGTATGACATTAACGGCAGCAGCCACTGTGACAAAACAAAGCGGACTCCTAGAATCCCCGAGGCCCTTCATGACGGAGCAGACTGCGTGATATCCAAGTATAAAAATAGTTCCACAGCAGATAATCTTCATGTATGCGCATGCATCCTGCATTGCAGCGGCAGGAACCTTTAATAAGATGAAGAGAGGCCTGCAGAAAATAAGCCCCGATATAGTTATAACAAATGAAGCGATAAAGGTAACAAGAAAAAGCGTTCCGACTGTTTCCGTCTGTCCTTTTCTGTCACCGGCCCCTTTCAGCTGAGCAATCAGAACAGTCCCGCCCATAGTGATTCCCAGACAGAAAGAGTTGATGATAAAACAGATCATTGAGGCATTGCTCACAGCGGCAAGCCCTGATTGGCCCACGGTCCTTCCCACGACAAACATATCCGCAATGCTGTAAAAGGATTGGAGCAGATTAGCCCACAGGAGAGGGAGAGCAAACAGAACTAAATTTTTTGTGATATTTCCACTGGTCAGGTTTTGTTTTTCTTTCATTTTCATGTTCCTTTCAAAAACGCAGAGGACAGAACCGCAAGGTGTGCCCTCTGCTTATAAAGTCAAAAAATACAAAAGGCAGCAGACAAAACATTGTCCGCTGCCCAAATATCCTTTAATTTTTGTTTATGAAAGCATAGAAAGAAATGCCAATGAATTCATCAGCGCTTAAAATGCGTGTTCATATTTTAAGGCTCCGTACAATGTTTTGAAGAAATAAATTGTATGGAGCTATCATCAATACATAATTTTCCGAATATCATTGTACTCACCCTTTCTTTCCACTGATAAGATAACTATAAATGTCTCAGCTTTCTGTGTCAAGAGCTTCACAAAAATGCCTAAAGCTTTCGGTAACGGTTAAATGCTGCATAGATTTCCTGTTTTCGCGGCATTGCCAGATTGGATTTTACATATCCGCTGTCAAGGATCGCCGCAAGCCCTTTGTCATTGATGAGAGCTAAAAGTTCCTCTGCGATTTGGCACAGGTCTCTTTTGCCGTCGATCAGATGCAGCTGGGCATAAAGCATAGCATAGGCGAGAGCTGTTGTCTGTTCAGAGTCACAGATCTGTTCTGCATACCGCAGGTCCACGGTCTCTTTGTTGATCTGGAAGGCATCTTTTCCGAGAGTTTTTATTTTATTCCGGCCGTTTTTTGGGGATGTACGGCTGGGTTTTACGACACGGTGAAAAGAAGGGCTGTCCGGCTTTTCATTCGGAAGTGTTACCAACGGAAAGGCTTTGGACTCCTCTTTTGCAAAGTCTGTAATTTCCTTTGGCATATAACGGTCCATCTGTAAAATGTGGTCGGCAACCTGGAAATAGGCCCCGGAGCTTCCCGCCACGATGATGGAAGAAATACCGTGGTCTTCATACAGGCCCCGGACCCGCTCGATAAACGGTGTGATAGGCTCATGATCCCTGTGGACCACTCTCTGCATCAGTTCATCACGGATCATAAAGTTGGTAGCGCTGGTGTCTTCATCAATGAGGAAGAGAGAAGTTCCGGCCTCCATACTTTCAATTACATTGGCCGCCTGGGAGGTGCTGCCGCTGGCATCTTCCGTTGAGAAAGAAACTGTATCTTTTCCATTGGGAAGATTGTTGATAAACAGAGATATGTCTGTATTTTTGATGCTGCGTCCGTCTTCTGCGCGGAGTTTTACCGCTGTGTCATCGGTGATGACATATTCGCGGCCGTCACCTCTTATATGGTTGTAGACACCTAATTCCAATGCCTTCAGCAGCGTTGATTTCCCATGGTATCCCCCGCCTACGATCAGGGTAATGCCTTTTGGGATTCCCATACCGGAGAGGGGGCCGCGATGAGGAAGATTTAATGTAACTTTCAGGGAGTCCGGCGAGTGGAAGGCCACAGCCTGCCTCATCGGACGGGAGGATACACCGCTCTCCCTTGGGAGGACAGAACCGTCGGCCACAAAAGCACATAGATTCAGCTTGGGAAGCTGGTCCCGGATATATTTTTGATCTTCGGCAAGGCTTAACACATCTTCGAGGGCGCCTGCGTTAAGCTTCTTATAATAGAAGGAAGACAAAACGCATTCGGGGAGAAAATCAAACAGGATTTTGATCAGCTCAAAAGCGGCGATGGTCCGGCCTCTGGCGGGAAAGCCGATCTCAAAATGGACAGAGATATCACCGGACTCGGGATGGATGGACAGGGCGGTCCGTTCCAGAATCTCCTGTCCGCATCTGCTGACGGAAATGAGTCCGCTTTTTCCAGAACCCTTTGCCTTAAAATTATAGGATTCCAGTTTCCCTCCGAAAACGCGGGTCAGATAGTCCTGCAGTGCGATCCGCTTATGGGGCAGATCAAACAGCCGGGAAGGAAATCCCGCGTTTCTGCCGGAAATACTGATGCTCACTTTGGAAGGGGAGGCAAAGGGATCTCCCTGTACATGGTCAATATGCAGGGTATAGCCGCCGAACCGGTAGCTCCCTCTGGTGTCTTTATAGGCAGGATAGCCTTTATGGTCGATGCGCTCTAACAGCGATCTTAAATCATCTGAAGTCTTCATACGTTCTATCACCTTTCAAAATATGAGTTTTTCTCCATTATCTCCAGTCGGCTCTTAACAGGCCGCCTTCCGATAATAAAGAAAAACTATCGCAGATGGCACCTTTTGTCTCGATGTAGCCTGCTCCAGCAGACATTACATCCATTTTCTACATGATTGGAGTGAGGCATTCTAAGAGCCGAACGGAAATCATGTGGAAAATGTCATCATAAGTATCCCACGATTATTTCAGTCAGTCAATCTGGTCCAAGTATTTTTTTCTTTCAATGGCAAACACTGTGTGCAGTTGATATAATAGATGAAAGGAGGATTGGCCAATGGAAATTGATAGAGTCTGGGCAGTTTATTTCAGCGCCACAGATACAACAAAAAAAATTGTGACGGTTTTAGCCGGGGAGGCGGCCCGGACACTGCGTGCAGAGTACTGTGAATATGACTTTACGCTGCCTGCTGCAAGAAAGGATCTTCTTGTTTTTGGACCGCGTGATCTTGTGATCTTCGGGACACCGGTATATGCGGGCAGAGTGCCCAATGTTCTGCTTGGCTTTCTGCAGGAGCATCTCAAGGGCAGTCATGCCTGTGCGGTGCCGGTTACGGTTTACGGCAACAGAAACTATGACGATGCCCTGATCGAGCTTCGGGATCTTTTAGAGCAGAGCAGGTTTCATACTGTGGCAGCGGCAGCCTTCGTGGGTGAACATTCTTTTTCGGAAATCCTGGGCAGTGGACGGCCGGACAACAGGGATGTGAGCCTTATAAGGGAGTTTGCATTTGGACTCTGTGAACGTTTGAGGAGGACTGAAAAAGAAGATTACAGCTGTCCGGTATACGTGAAAGGCACCCGGAAGCCATACAGGGGCTATTACCAGCCCAGGGACAGAAAAGGAAATTTCATTGACATCAGAAAAGTAAAGCCCTTAACCTCCGGGGAGTGTGACGGCTGTGGGATTTGTGCAAAAGTCTGTCCCATGGGTTCTATACGGCGTGAGGATGTTGGCACAGTGGACGGGATCTGCATCAAATGCGGGGCCTGTATCAAGAAGTGCCCGAAACATGCAAAATATTATGAGGATGAAGGATATCTGTACCATAAGACGGAATTGGAAGAACAGTATACAACAAGGGCTGAGCCTGAGATTTTTTTCTGAATACATAACGGGAGGAACGGATGATTAAAAATGTGATATTTGATATAGGAAATGTTCTTGCAGATTTTGGGTGGGAGAGATTATTTTTGAGGCTGGGTTTTGAAGGAGAAGTATTTGAGCGTATGGCTGATGCGACCGTGAGAGGGCCGTACTGGGTAGAGTTTGACCGGAGCCGCATGCCGGACCGGGAAATTATAGAAGGATTCTATTCGCTGGCGCCGGAATATAAAGATCAGATTGACCTGCTCTATGAGCACATTCATGAGATGACCGAAGAATACTCTTATGCATCAAGCTGGATCAGGGAGTTGAAAGCGGCGGGTTATTCCGTGTATATTCTGAGCAATTACGGAAAGACAGCCTTTGAGAATAGGGAGAAGCCATTTTCATTTATCACAGAGGCGGACGGAAAGGTCATATCCTTTGAGGCATTGTCTGTAAAGCCGGAGCGGAAGATTTTTAAGGTTTTGGAAGATAAATATGGAATCTGCCCGGAAGAGTCGGTTTTTATTGACGACCTGGAAGAAAATATTCTTGCGGCAGAAAAATATGGATACAAGGGGATTGTATTTGAAAGCAGGGAACAGACGAAAGAGAAACTTGCAGAACTCGGTATCTGAAAATAAGGATTGTGCCGGGTATACAATATGATTTATAATCATATAACAATAATCTGCGATAAGAGAGGAGGAGCCTTAGATGAAAGATAGTTCTGTGATGAAAAGAATTCTGCTTTTTATAGTTGTGCTGTCTTTGGGTTTGTTTTCTTCTCTCTATGTGTATTCCCGTGTACTTCACAGCAATCTGGAAAATGAAGTGATAAGTTCACTTCACGAGGTATCAGGCCAGAGTGTCAAGATTCTGAGAAAAGAGATTCTCAGTGAGATTAATCTTTTGGATGGGATCTCCAATGAGATCAGTGAAAAGAGGCTGAAAGATCCGAAGAAGCTCGCAGAGAGCTTTCAGAAAGTTACAGAGAAGTATCAGTTTAAGCGGATGGGCATCATCCTTGTCAATGGAAAAGTCTACACAAGTGACCGCAAAGAAGGCAATCTTTCAGACAGGGAATACTTTCAGTCAGGATTAAAGGGGATTTCTTCGATTTCCGGGACGCTGACCGACCGTCTGGACCCCCAAAGGCCCAAAATCAACGTTTACAGTACCCCGATCATCCGGAACAAGAAAGTACTGGCCGTACTGTATGCGGCTTACCGTACGGATGACTTTAAGAAAGCTCTGTCGATTTCCACCTACTACGGGGAAGGATATACATACGTTGTAAAAAGGGACGGAGATGTAGTGGTCGACTCAGACAACAAGAATAGTTTTCAGAGAATGACCAATATTTTCAAAGCCCTTCAGTCCGCTTCAGACCAAAATATACAAGCTTCTCATAAGTTAAAGTACGCATTAAAAAAGCAAAAAGAAGGTTATATTGAGTTTATAAACAAAGAAAAAAAATATATGTATTATACCCCGACCGGGATTAATGACTGGTATCTCCTGACAGTTGTGCCTATGGAAGTTGCCAACACAAAAACTATGAACATCATGAAGCTGAACTATGTGCAGTCAGGAATCGTTGTTGCGGTCTTCCTTCTTCTTTTGATTTATATTGTCAGATCTGAAAAGAAGAAACAGACAAGACTCATGGAAATCGCCTACACGGATGTCATAACAGGTGGAGATAATTATAAGGCCTTCTGTCTGAAAGCAGAGAACGCACTTGAAAAGGATACGGCAAAAATGGCGCTTCTTTGCATGGATATTGACCGGTTTAAGCTAGTCAACGACCTGTTCGGATTTAAAATGGGAGATGAGATCATACGTCTCATATGGAAATTATGGGGCGATATGCTCTGCGAAGGTGAGCTGGCTGCACACAGGGAAGCAGACCGGTTTGTGGCACTCATGCATTATCACTCCGAAGGAGAACTGCTCAAGAGACTGGATAAGTTCTGCAGCCAGATCCGGAAGATAAAGAATATGAACTACAAAATAAAGCCGAGCATCGGTATTTATCTTGTGTCTGACCGGAGCATGTCCGTGGATTCCATGTCAGATATGGCGCTTATTGCTCAGGCTACGGTAAAAAATCAGATCCACAGCTACTACGCTTTCTATAATGAAGAACTGAAAAGCAGGATCATTCACAACAAAGAGATGGAAGACAGGATGGAGACTGCTCTTGCCCATCATGAATTCTGTGCTTATTTCCAGCCCAAGTATGATACAGAGACAAAAGAACTGGCAGGAGCGGAGGCACTGGTGCGGTGGAACACCGGGGACGGCAGGATTATTCCGCCGACGGATTTTATTCCTGTGTTTGAGGAAAATGGACTGATTGTGGGACTGGATGAATTTATGTTCCGGGAAGTCTGCCGGCAGCAGAGGGAGTGGATCGACCAGGGACGAAGGGCCGTGCCGGTATCGGTCAATCTGTCCCGGTATAATATTTTTTATAGTTCGTTTATTAACAAATATCAGGATATCCTCAGAGAGTATGAGATCTCTCCGAAGCTGGTCCCGCTGGAGATTACGGAAAGTGTCATGTCAGAGGATGAGGTGCTGCTGAGAAATATTATAGATGAACTTCACAGTATTGGTTTTTCTGTGCTTATGGATGACTTTGGAACGGGCTACTCTTCCATGACAATGCTTGGCTCCATGCCGATTGATGTGCTGAAGCTTGATAAAAGCTTTGTGGACGATATCGGGGACAGCAAAGGAGAGAAGATCATAAGAAGCATTATCGATCTGTCGAGGGGCCTGGGCATCCGTCTCACGGCAGAGGGAGTCGAGACAGAGGAGCAGTATGAGTTTTTGAGGAAGATGAAGTGCGATGAAATCCAGGGCTATTATTTTGCAAAGCCAATGCCGGGCTCTGATTTTCAGGCATTATTGAATACGGAAAAATAAAGTACAGAAAAATATACAATAATTTTAAAAAAAAATGAAATTTCCTCTTCCATTTTGGGGCCAGACGTAATATAATAGCAAAAGCGGGGCATGGCTCAGCTTGGTAGAGCGCGTGGTTCGGGACTACGAGGTCGCAGGTTCAAATCCTGTTGCCCCGACTGCTGAAAGCATCAGACGAAGGTCTGGTGCTTTTTCATTTTCAAAGAAAAGTTCTGAGCCTTTCCCACTTTGTTTTTTGAAAATCCTGGTGCCCCTTGTTATCTTTTTTTTCACGTCGTATAATAGTATTTTGTGGGGCAGACTGTTTTCTGCCGTTCAGAACAAAGAAAAATAGGGAGAATTATTTTATATGAAGAAGAAAAAATTAGGCCTGCTGACCCGGCTGCTGATCGGAATCACAGCGGGTATGCTGATCGGCTCTGCCGGAGATATATTTGGCGTCGGGGATACGTTTATCTTTAAAGGCGTAATCCGTCTTTTTGTTACTTTTACTACATTATTCAGTACATTTTTAAATTTTATTATTCCGCTGCTGATCCTTTCTTTTGTGGCCGTAGGACTGGCCGACCTGGGTAAGAAGGCCAACAAGCTGTTTGGGGTAACTCTTCTGCTCGCATACGCATCTACGGTGATCGCAGGGATCAGTGCTTTTTTTGTGGGAAAGGCACTTCTTCCTTCACTGATTCACCGGATCACTGGCAGTGAGATTCAGACCAGATCTTTTGAAGCCATTTTTGCGATCCAGGCTGACCCGGTGTTCGGAGTTATGACGGCTCTGATCCTGGCATTCCTTTTGGGGCTTGGAATCGCAAACAGTAAAAATGATACGCTGCTGCTCTGTTTAAAAGATCTTCAGGAGATCATCACCAAGACATTAAACAAGATCATCATACCAATGATCCCATTTTACGTGGCAGGGCTGTTCAGTAAAATAGCAGCCGAAGGGAAGCTGCTTCCGACCATAAAGATGTTTGTTAAACTGTATGTGATGATCCTGATCTTTCAGTGGCTTTACATTGCATTTCAGTTTTTGATATCCACACTGTTTACGAAGGAGAATAAGTTTAAGAATTTAAAAGGCATCGCGCCGGCGTATTTTACGGCACTGGGTACACAGTCTTCTGCATCCACGATCCCGGTAAACCTTGAAAGCAGTAAGGACAGCGGTGTTTCAGAAGATATTGCAGACTTTGTCATCCCGTTATGTGCAACGATCCATCTCTCCGGAGATACGATCTGTCTGGTGATCGGTTCCATGGGCATAATGCTCGCCAACGGACTGACACCGACATTGTCCATGTTCCTGCCGTTCATTTTTATGCTGGGTATTACTATGGTGGCAGCTCCGGGAGTTCCCGGAGGCGGAGTTATGGCGGCTCTGGGCCTCATCAAATCTATGCTTCATTTTACAGATCCGATGAGCCAGCTGATCATTTCTCTTCACTTTTCCCAGGACAGCTTTGGGACGGCCTGCAATATAACGGGAGATCAGGCAATCGCTTATATGGTCGACAGCATCGACAGAAAAAACGGAGAAAAGAAATAGGGGATGGAAAAAAGAGAGGTACTTTTTACCAACAAGGATTTGAAAAAACTAATCATTCCGCTGATCATCGAACAGCTTCTGACGGTGACCGTGGGTCTTGCCGATTCCATTATGATCTCCAGTGTGGGAGAGGCGGCGGTCTCAGGGGTATCTCTGGTGGACAGCATCATGATTCTTCTCATCAACATGTTTTCGGCACTGGCCACCGGGGGAGCCGTGGTGGCAGGCCAGTATCTGGGACAGAAAAAGCATGTGATGGCCTGCAAGACCGCAGATCAGCTGATCTTATTTATCTCAGCTCTGGCTTTGGTGATCATGGCGGGTATTTATGCTATGAGAGGCTTTATCCTTCACGGAGTTTTTGGGGCTATTGAGCCGGCCGTTATGCACAGTGCGGAAGTTTATCTTCTGATCGTGACAGCGTCGATTCCGTTTCTGGCAGTTTACAACGGATGTGCGGCCTTGTTCAGGACTATGGGGAACTCAAAGACAGCCATGCAGATGTCACTCTTTATGAATGCCATTAATATCATAGGCAACGCTGCCCTGATCTACGGTGTGGGAATGGGCGTGGAAGGAGCGGCAATTCCTACGCTGGTATCCCGGGTAATCGCTGCGGCAGTGATTCTTGTGCTTTTGAAAAACAGGAATCAGGCAGTCCATATCAGCAGAAATTTTCATTTCAAATTCAAAGGCTTTTTGGTCAGCAGAATTTTGAAGATCGGCGTCCCCAACGGAGTGGAAAACAGTATGTTTCAGCTTGGAAAGATCCTTGTTTTAAGTCTGGTGGCCGGGTTTGGGACCGCATCTATCACGGCCAATGCGGTCAGCAACATGGTGGCTATGTTTGAGATCATCCCGGGAATGGCCGTAGGGCTTGCAGTGCTGACGGTTGTATCCAGATGTGTAGGTGCCAGCGATTATGAGGCGGCCCGGTATTATACAAAAAAACTGTTAAAGATCGCATACGCTTCCCTGATTGTGTTTAACCTGTTCATTGTTGCCATGCTTCCCGTGATCATCCGGGCATATCATCTGTCGCCGGAGACCGCGGCCATTACGAGGAAGATCCTGCTGTACCACACGCTGTGCTGTGTGACAGTCTGGCCGGTTTCCTTCACTTTGCCCAATACTCTCAGGGCGTCCAATGATGTAAAGTACACGATGGTCACCGCGATTATTTCCATGTGGATCTTCCGGATCTTTTTCAGCTTTGTCCTCGGCAAATGGCTCGGATGGGGAGTGTTTGGAGTCTGGGTGGCAATGACACTGGACTGGGCTGTACGGGCCGTGCTTTTCTTTATCCGGTACATAAGAGGTAAGTGGCAGTACAGGACGATTTAACTTGACAAGGATGAGACAATCGTGTAAATTAATAGATATAAGCTATTGGTTTGATAGACAAAAGTTATTAATTCAGAACGAAAGCATCAATATCAGGAGATTCTCATGTCAGCAAAAGGTAAAATGACAAATACATATGGTTTTTCATTTTATTTCTGGGGTTATTATTTTAATCCCGGCTTTTTGCGCTACAATGAATCATCTCCTGAAACCCGGTAGAAACATCGTCGGTAAAGTTCATTTTTAGGACCTGTATTCTTGTAGTGGGATACAGGTCCTTTTTATTTACCGCATTGCAGCAGTCAAGGCAAATATCCATTTTATTTTCAAGGAGGAAAAATTCAATGATCATTATTTTAAAGAGTGACGCCAGGAAGCAGCAGATAGAGGCATTAAAGGAGGAGATGGTATCCCAGGGTTTTGCCATTCATGAATCCGCAGGAATTAATACACAGCTTTTAGGGCTGATCGGGGATACCTCCAAGGTCGATGTGGACCACGTGATGGCAAATGACATTGTGGAGACCGTGCAGCGGATTCAGGAACCATACAAGAAGGCAAACAGGAAGTTTCACCCGAATGACACGGCTGTAGATATTGGAGGAGTAAAGATAGGCGGGGGAGAGTTTCAGGTGATTGCCGGGCCGTGCTCTATTGAAACGAAAGAGCAGATGACAGAAGTGGCACAGAAGGTAAAGGAAGCAGGAGCAGGTCTTCTGCGCGGAGGAGCATTTAAGCCGAGGACGTCACCTTACGCTTTCCAGGGACTCCACGATGAGGGGCTCAAGCTTTTGCTGGAGGCTAAAAAAGCCACGGGTCTTCCTGTGGTGACAGAGATCATGGATGCCAGCCACCTTTCACTGTTCGAGGACGTGGACCTGATCCAGGTGGGAACAAGAAATATGCAGAACTTTGAACTGCTGAAAGAACTTGGTAAGATTGACAAACCGGTTCTTTTAAAGAGAGGGATGGCCTGCACCATAGACGAATGGCTTATGAGTGCCGAGTATATCATGGCAGGGGGAAACGAGAATGTGATTTTGTGTGAGCGGGGGATCAGAACTTACGAGACTGCGGTGAGAAACACACTGGATCTGTCGGCTATTCCGATGATTAAGAAGAAATCTCATCTGCCGGTCATCGTAGATCCTTCTCACGCCACAGGCATCCGTTTCATGGTAGAGCCTATGGCTCTTGCCGCCATCGCAGCGGGTGCTGACGGCCTGATGGTAGAGGTACACAATAATCCGGCGAAAGCGCTCTGCGACGGACCGCAGTCACTGACACCGGAAGAATTTGACCATATGATGCAGAAGGTGACGAAAACAAGAGACTTCTTTCAAAATTTATAATCTTTTGTTATACTGGTTCCAGACTTATTTGAAAAGAAAAGGAATCAGGACAAAGGAGCAGCAAAATGAAAGTAATCGTCGGACTGGGCAATCCCGGAAGGCAGTATGAACGGACCAGACATAATATCGGCTTTGCAGCCATTGATTATATTGCCGGGAAAAACCAGATAGAAATTTCTTCAAAAAAGCATAAGGCACTCATCGGAAGCGGATACTTAGGAGGGCAGAAAGTACTGCTTGTAAAGCCGCAGACCTTTATGAACTTAAGCGGGGAGAGCCTCCGGGGAGTCATGGACTTTTACAAGCTGGAGCCTTCAGACTTTATCGTAATATTCGATGACATTTCTCTGGATGTGGGGCAGCTCAGGATCAGGAGAAAGGGAAGCGCCGGAGGCCATAACGGGATCAAGAGCATTATCAGCCATCTGGGAAGCATGGATTTTCCGCGGATAAAAATAGGCGTGGGAGAAAAGCCCAAGGGATACGATTTGGCAGATTATGTGCTGGGCCATTTCTCCAAAGGTGAGATAGAAATTTATGATGATGTGTTTCCGGATGTGGACGATGCGGTAAAACTTATGGTGATGGATGACATATCCGGGGCAATGAACCAATATAATAAAAAAGCGAGGAAGTAACCGCAGCAGAAAGTAAGGAATGAGACGTGTTAGATCATATTTTTGAGAATGATGCAGTGTTTGAACAGATAAAAACAGGCCTTGAGAACAATCAGGGCCCTGTTTTAGTGTCCGGATGCACGGACGGGGCAAAAGCCCATCTGGTCAGTGCACTGAGAGGAAAAAAGAAGCGCGGCAGCTATAAAGTGATCGTGACAGCAGATGAGAATAAGGCCAAGGAGTGGGTGGAAAACTATCGGTTCTTCGGAGAAGACGCCGTCTACTTTCCTGCCAAAGACCCGCTGTTTTACAGCGCTGACGTCCACGGAAATGCCATCGCAAAAGAGCGGCTCAGGGGGATCGAGAGTATTATCAAGGGACAGGGAGGCGTCTTTGTCCTGTCTGTCGACGCCCTGATGGACCGGGTTGTACCTCTTGCGGAGATCAAGAAAAACCGGGTGATGATCAGCCTGGAGACAGAGGTTTCCGAACAGGATATTACGAAAAAATTTACCGCTATGGGGTATGAGAGGACTCCGTTTGTAGAGGCGGCCGGAGAATTTGCGGTCAGAGGCGGGATCGTCGACATTTATCCGTTTACTTCGGACTGTCCGTACAGAATTGAACTCTGGGGGGAAGAGGTCGATTCGATCCGCAGTTTTGATGCCCAGAGTCAGCGGTCCATTGAAGAAGTAAAGAGTCTGACTGTCTATCCTGCCACGGAGATTGTTTTAAGCGAAGAACGGATCTCACAGGGACTGAAAAAGATCGAGGCCGAATATCAGGATTTGAAAGAGACGTTTCGTAAAGCCTTTGAGACGGACAAAGAGGTCAGACTCACGAAGGAATACCAGAGGATCAGAGAAGAACTCTCGGAACTTTCCATGCTCATCGGAGTGGAAGGATATCTGCCGTATTTTTATGACCGGCTGGTGTGTTTTCTCGACTATTTCCCGAAAGATACCGCGGTCTATGTGGATGAGCCGCAGCATGTGGAAGAGAGAGGACGGGGCTTTTTCCTGGAGTTTACGGAGAGCATGAAAAGCCGTCTGGAGGCCGGATATCTGCTGCCTGGACAGATGGACACGGTAGCTTGTTTTGAGGAGGCGCTGAACCGTCTGCTGAAACAGCCGGTGGCCTTTTTATCTTCACTGGCATCTGAAGTGAAGGCAGCGAAGGTGACAGACACGTTTTTCATAGAGACAAAGTCGGTACAGTCCTATAACAACAGCTTTGAACAGCTGATCAAGGATCTGAAAAGATATCAGAAAAAAGAATATCGGATTCTTGTTGTCTCCCCTTCGGTAACCAGGGCAAAGCGCCTGGCCGAGGATATGAGAGACAGCGGGCTGACTGTCACATACGATAAGAAACCTTCAGAAGATATGGTTCCCGGACAGATCGTTATCACGCCGGGCAAATTAAAGAGCGGCATCGAATATCCGGAGACGAAATGGGTGCTGATCTCCGAGAGTGATATCTTCAGCGGAAGGAAAGAAAAACGCAGGAAGAAAGCCGCCTTTAAGGGAAAAGGCGAGAAGATAAAGAACTTCGCGGATATTTCCATCGGCGACTATGTAGTTCATGAAAAGCACGGCGTTGGAATCTACCGGGGTATTGAAAAAATCACCGTAAACAACGTCGAGAAGGATTATATCAGCATCGAGTATAAAGGCGGGGACAATCTGTTCATCCTTGCCTCTGCTCTGGACCAGATCGCAAAATATGCCAGCGCCAATGCAAAGAAGCCCCGGCTTAACAAGCTGGGAGGCAATGAGTGGAAGAAGACTACCAAGCGGGTCAAAGGCCAGGTGCGGGAAACCGCCAAAGAGCTGGTGGAGCTGTATGCGGTCCGCCAGGCCAAAGAAGGGTATGTCTATGATAAAGATACAGTTTGGCAGAGAGAGTTTGAGGAAATGTTTCCTTATGAGGAAACGCAGGACCAGCTCAATGCCATAGAGGATGTGAAGCGGGACATGGAGAGCACCAAAATCATGGACCGGCTCATCTGCGGGGATGTGGGATACGGAAAGACGGAAGTTGCCATCCGGGCGGCTTTCAAGACTGTAACCAACGGAAAACAGGTGGCATATCTGGTGCCCACTACGATCCTTGCCCAGCAGCACTACAATACATTCTGTGAGCGCTTTCAGAATTATCCGATGACTGTCAGGGTGATGTCCAGATTCTGTACTCCCAGGGAACAGAAAGAGACGATGGAAGGCCTGAAAAAAGGAATCGTGGATGTGGTCATCGGGACACACCGGCTTCTTTCCAAAGATGTGAAGTACAAAGACCTGGGACTTTTGATCATCGATGAAGAACAGCGTTTCGGCGTGGGACATAAAGAGAAGATCAAGACAATGAAGAAAGATGTGGACGTGCTTTCTCTCTCCGCAACACCGATTCCCAGGACGCTGCATATGAGTCTGATCGGGATCAGGGATATGAGCATTTTGGAGGAACCTCCCCACGACCGGAGAGCGATCCAGACTTATGTGATGGAGTATAACGAGGAGCTTGTAAAAGAGGCAGTCCACCGGGAAATGACGAGAGGCGGTCAGGTATACTATGTATATAACCGGGTCAACAACATTGCGGAGATCACGAGTGAGCTACAGAAACTCCTGCCAAATGCAAAAGTGGCCTTTGCCCACGGACAGATGCGGGAAAGAGAGCTTGAAAATATTATGATGCAGTTCATGGAAAAGGAGATCGACGTACTCGTCTCCACGACCATCATTGAGACCGGGCTGGATATACCGAACGTGAACACGATGATCATCCATGATGCCAACCAGCTGGGACTTTCCCAGCTATATCAGCTCAGGGGGCGTGTCGGACGCTCCAACAGGAACGCATTTGCATTTTTAATGTACAAAAGGGACACTTTATTAAAAGAGACAGCGGAGAAAAGACTCCAGGCGATCCGGGAATTTACGGACCTGGGATCGGGATACAAGATCGCCATGCGGGATCTGGAGATCCGGGGAGCAGGAAATCTTTTGGGAGAAGAGCAGTCCGGCCATATGGAAGCGGTGGGATATGATCTGTACTGTAAGATGCTCAACGACGCGGTGCTGAGGCTGAAAGGAGAACTTTCAGAGGATACTGATTTTGACACGACACTGGATCTGAACATCGATGCCTTTCTTCCATCTGCCTATATCAGAAACGAAGTGGAGAAGCTGGAGCTTTACAAGCGGATATCTGCCATCGAGACGAAGGATGAGCTGGAAGATATGCAGGATGAGCTCCTGGACCGTTTCGGGGATCTGCCGGCAGCGGTAGTCAATCTGCTCCATATCGCCCTGCTGAAGTCGATGGCTCACCATGCCTATATGACCGATGTAAAACAAAAGGGAGAGAAAGTATCCTTTGAGATGAATCCGGAGGCAAACGTGCAGGTAGAGAAGATCCCGGATGTGCTGAGCGAATTTCCGAAGGAACTCTCCGTCAGTGCCGGGGAGCATCCCGTATTCGTACTGGATCTTTCATCCGCGAAGAAAAGCGCATGGCTATCAAAGATTGAACATTGTGTGAACTCATTGGATGCGTTGATTATCAGATCGTAATGTAGTATAATCCAAAATGGAAATAAATTAAACGGAGGAAACGAAGAATGAAACGTGTAGCGAAGAAGATCGTATGTCTTGCGGCGGTTATGGCTTTGTGCGCGGCCTTATTAGCGGGCTGTAAGAAGCAGGATGACAAGACGCTGTTTGAATATGCAGGAAATGAGGTGACCTATAAGGAAGCCCATGTATATGCCAGAATCATGCAGTACAGTGCAGAGCAGCAGTACGCATCTTATCTGGGAGATAAACTGTGGTCTACCCAGGTCGGCACCGACAAAAAGGGCAAAAAGATCACAATGCAGGATTCTATTAAAGACAATGTCATCAACCAGATCAAGACTGTAAAAGTACTGGCTGACCACGCAGATGACTACAAGGTAAAGCTAACTTCCGATGAGAAGAAACAGCTGGACGAATCCGTCAAATCTTTTACTAAAAATGAACTTGGAAAACGTGTGATGAAGGTGACCGGGGCAGATAAAGATTACATCAAAGAGATCCAGCAGGAAAACCTGATTGCCCAGAAGGTTATGAATGCGATCATCGAAAAGGCAGATGTGAAAGTGACAGACGACGAAGCGAAGACCGTAAAAGTATACAAGCTTGTTTTTACAACGAAGAAAACAGACAGCAAGACCGGCAAAGAAGTAAATATGACTGCAAAAGAAAAGGCAGCTCAGTTAAAGAAAGCCAAAGAAGCATTAAAGGCGATCAAGAAAGGCCAGAGCGTCAAGGCAGTAGCCAAAAAGTATAAAGTCGATACAGACAACGAAGAAAGCTACACAAAGGGAAAAGCAGTTCTCGGAACCAAGTTTGAAGATGCGGCTTCCAAATTAAAGAAGAATCAGGTCAGCGGCGTAGTCGAGACAGACGATGCGTATGTCATCATCAAGATGCTCAACCCGAATGTAAAGAGTGAGCTTGCCACATCCAAGAGTACGCTTCTGCAGGAAAAACAGCAGGAAGCATACCAGAAGGTATATAAAAAGTGGACGAAGGATGCAGACAAGAAGTGGGACGATGACAAGAGCATCGATCAGGAACTGTGGAAAAAGATCACATTTAAGTATAAGGCAACGACCACAGCTACCGAAAAGACGACCACAGAAGCCACAACCACAGCAAAGCAGAAAGCAACGACAGAGAAGAAAAAGTAATACAGCTCTTTGTGAAAGGCAGCCCATGATCCGGCTGCCTTTTTCGTAAAGATTTGAGAAAAGGAGGCAGTGTATGGAATTTCAGATCGGTGATGTAATCAAGATGAAAAAACCTCATCCGTGCGGGAGCAGCGAGTGGGAGATATTGAGGGTCGGCATGGATTTTCGGCTGAAATGTATGGGCTGCGGACGTCAGGTGATGGTGTCCAGGAAGCTCGTGGAGAAGAATTTCAGGGGATTTGTGAAAAAAGCTTGCGGTTAAAAGGAATTTATGGTAACATATCAACTTGTGATATATAAATTTATCCTTGCTCTTGGCAGAAGATCAAGAGCCGAAAAGACCAGAAGGAGGTGCAGATAACATGAGTAAATATGAACTCGCATTAGTCGTGAATGCTAAGATCGAAGACGAAGCAAGAGCGGAAGTAGTGGAAAAAGCAAAAGCTATGATTACAGAAGCAGGAGCTGAAATCACGAATGTCGATGAATGGGGAAAGAAGCGTTTAGCTTACGAGATCCAGAAGATGAAAGAAGGATACTACTACTTCATCCAGTTCGATGCAGAGACAGAAGTTCCGGCTGTTTTAGAAGAAAAACTTCGAATTACAGAAAATGTATTACGTTATTTAGTCGTAAAACAGGATGCCTAACACTTTGGTAGGCAGGAGGAATCCAATATGAATAAAGTGATTTTGATGGGCCGTCTTACCAGAGACCCGGACGTGAGATACTCACAGGGTGAGAGAGCGACGGCAGTTGCAAGATATACTTTAGCTGTAAACAGGAGATTCAAGAGGGATGGCGAACCGGATGCAGACTTTATCAACTGTGTCGCATTTGGACGTGCCGGCGAATTTGCCGAGAAGTATTTCCGCCAGGGAATCAAGATTGTCATCTCAGGAAGAATCCAGACAGGCAGTTACACCAACAAGGACGGAATCAAGGTCTATACCACCGATGTTATTGTAGAAGAACAGGATTTCTGCGAGAGCAAAGCGGCAACGGACCAGTATAACGGAGGAGGAATGCAGACAGCAAATCCTTCGAAACCGCCGCAGCCGAGCCAGGCCGCAGGAGACGGTTTTATGAACATTCCGGACGGATTGGAAGAGGAACTGCCATTTAGTTAAATTAGGAGGTTTAATCATGGCTTATAATAGAGGTGATTCTCCGAACAGGAGAAGAGGCGGACGCAGAAGAAGAAAAGTATGTGCATTCTGTACAGAAGCCGATGCCGTTATCGATTACAAAGACGTAGCGACATTAAAGAAATATGTTTCTGAGAGAGGCAAGATCCTGCCGAGACGTATCACAGGAACATGTGCAAAGCATCAGAGAGCTGTCACAAGCGCGATCAAAAGAGCAAGACATCTCGCTTTAATGCCTTACACACAGGACTAATAAAAGACAAGCCGCCGTATCCCTATGGATATGGCGGTTTTTTTGACCTTGCCTGCCAGTCATGCTATAATGAAAAATACAATATTTGAATCCGAGGTTTAAGGAGCCGTATCATGAAAAATAAGAATACAAGTATAAGCGTCAGCAAAGATATTGTCTGGCCCGTTCTGGCCGGACTGTTGTTTTTGATGGCAGACATTCTGGTGTTTTCCATTGACGTGAAGTCCGGGATCATCCTGGCCTGTTTTGTACTGATCTTCTTTTTGTTTTCCGTGATCTATTATCCGTATTATAAGAAGAAGATGACACAGGAGACGATGGACTTTCTATTTGAGCAGAGCCGGGTCCAGAACCATTTGATCAAAGAGCTGCCTCTTCCCTATGTGCTGATCGGCGGGGACGGGGATATCATGTGGTATAATCAGGCATTTGAAAAGATTTTGGACGGGAAGAACATTTCCAAGCTTCAGCAGATGTTCCCCGAACTGGACAAGAACCTGCTTCCGTCGGAGATGAATCACGCAGTCTCCCATGTGAAGAGAGAGAGCCGGGAAAAGGATCAGGATAAGACCTGCTTTTACAAAATCGAATTCGTGAGGATCCAGATGGACAGTCTCATTGATGAGGAGACAGAGAGCAAGTCAAAACAGTGGCTCAGAGACCAGTCGATGATTGCCGCCTATATCTTTGACCAGACCATGCTCAAGATGTATATGGAGCAGAACGAAAATCAGCGGATGGTGGTCGGACTGATCTACATTGATAATTATGAGGAACTTCTGGACAACGTGGATGAAGTAAAACAGTCCATGCTTCTGGCGCTGACAGACCAGAAGATCAATAAATTTATTCAGAATATTTCCGGCATTGTGAAAAAGACGGAGAAAGATAAGTATTTGATTATCTTTCAGCAAAAGTATCTGGAGAAAGTCAAGGCAGGGAAGTTTCACATTTTGGAGGAAGTTAAGAGTATAAATCTTGGAAGCAGCGGTAATATGACGCTGAGCATCAGCCTTGGGATCAATGGTCAGAGTTACCAGGAAAACTATGAGGCCGCATGCACGGCTATGGACCTGGCTCTTGGACGGGGCGGCGATCAGGCGGTGATCAAAGACGGCGAGGATATTTCCTATTACGGGGAGAACGCCGCCGTAGTTGAGAAGAATACGAGAGTTAAAGCCAGAGTCAAGGCCCACGCATTGAGAGAACTTCTTGAGTCGAAAGAAAATGTAGTTATTATGAGCCATAAAATACCCGACCCGGATGCCATGGGGGCTGCGGTGGGATTATACCGCCTGGGGCTTTCATTGGGCAGAAAGGCCCACATCGTCATGAACGAGGTGACAATTTCCGTGCGACCGATCATGGAAGAACTGCTGTCGTGTGAGGAATACGACGAGGACATGTTTATCTCCAGCGATACGGCCAGGGAGATCACGGATGACAACACCCTGCTGATCGTTGTGGACGTAAATCACGCAAGCTACACCGAGTGTGAAGATCTGCTGGAACAGACCAATACAATCGTCATCCTGGACCACCACAGAAAGGGAAAAGAGACGATCAAGTATCCGGTTCTCTCTTATATTGAGCCTTACGCTTCTTCCACCTGTGAGCTGGTGGCGGAGGTGCTTCAGTATATCACTACGAAACCAAAACTTCTCCCGGTGGAAGCCAATGCCATGTACTTCGGCATGCTGATCGATACCGATAACTTTGTCAATAAGACAGGGGTACGGACATTCGAGGCGGCGGCGTTTCTGAAGCGGAGCGGGGCAGATTTAAATAAAGTGCGGAAAATGTCCAGGACCAGTATGGATTCTTACAGAATCCGAGCGAAGGCGGTGAGTGATGCTGAGATTATGTATGGTTCCTTTGCCATTGCCACTCTGGTGGGGATTGGCATCGACAGTCCGACGGTGGTCGGGGCCCAGGTGGCCAATGAACTTTTAGATATTGACGGGATCAAGGCATCCTTTGTGCTGACCGGCGTGGAAGAGCGGGTATATGTCAGTGCCAGATCCATTGACGAGGTGAATGTACAGAAGATTATGGAGCAGTTCGGAGGAGGAGGCCATCTGACCGTAGCCGGTGCCCAGATGGTGGATGTGTCCCTGTATGACGCAAAACAGATCATCAAGGGGACTCTGCAGTTTATGAAAGAGGAAGGAGACATATAAAATGAAAGTGATTTTATTGCAGGATGTAAAAAATGTAGGAAAGAAAGACGATATTGTGGAAGTTAACGACGGATACGCAAGAAATGTGCTCCTGCGCAAGGGACTCGGTGTGGAAGCGAGCAAAAAAGCGGTCAATGATCTGAAGCTTAAAAAGGCCAATGAAGACAGGGTGGCAAAAGAGAAGCTTTTAGAGGCGAAGAAGTTTGCAGAAGAGCTCAGGGAGAAGGAAGTCATCCTGAAGATGAAAGTGGGAGAGGGCGGCAGAACTTTTGGTGCCGTATCCACGAAGGAGATTGCGGAGGCCGCCAAAAAACAGCTGGGTTATGATCTGGATAAAAAGAAGATGCACACAGAGCCGATCAAAACACTCGGGGTACACAATATCGAGGTGAAAGTGCACCCGAAAGTGACTGCCACATTAAAGGTAAAAGTACAAGAGGATAAATAAAGACAATGGATGAGGCATTTATCAAGAAAATACAACCCAACAGCATGGAGGCGGAGCAGTCTGTCATAGGTGCTATGATCATGGACAGGGATGCCATCGCTGATGTTTCCGATATTGTCACCAAAGAGGATTTTTATCAGAAGCAGAACGGGATTCTGTTTGAATCCATGACAGAACTGTACAAGGAGGGGAAACCTGTAGATCTGGTTACTCTCCAGAATAAGCTGAAAGAAAAAGATGTGCCGGAATCCATGAAAAGCCTGGAGTTTATAAGGGATCTTCTGGAGGCGGTTCCCACGTCTGCCAACGCCAAGCAGTATGCCCAGATCGTGAAGGAGAAGTCCACCCTGCGGAAGCTGATCAGGGTGACGGAGGAGATCACGAAGGACTGTTATCTCGGAAAGGAAGAGGTTCCGCAGATCCTGGAAAAGACGGAAAAAGACGTGTTCGGACTTTTGCAGGAAGCCAGCGGCCGTGAGGATTTTGTCTCTATTGACCAGGTTGTGTTAAATACGCTGGAGAGCATAGAGGAGGCAGCGGCATCCGATGGAAGGATCACCGGGGTTGCCACAGGGTTTGATGACCTTGACTTTAAGCTGACCGGCCTTCACCCGTCGGAGCTTATCATGGTGGCTGCAAGACCTGCCATGGGTAAGACTGCATTTGTCTTAAACATCGCCCAGCATGCTGCGGTTAGGAAACAGGTTCCCACAGCGATCTTCAGCCTGGAAATGTCCAAGGAACAGCTGGTGACCCGTATGATCTCCATGGAGGCCATGGTGGACTCTCAGGCGATCCGTACCGGAGAGCTTCAGGAGACTGAGTGGGAGAAGATCATGGAAAGTGCCGGGACCATCGGGCGTTCTCCTCTGATCATCGACGATACCCCGGGTATTACTGTGGCGGAATTAAGGTCCAAATGCCGCCGTTATAAGCAGACCTACGGGCTGGGCCTGATCATCATCGACTATTTGCAGCTGATGTCCGGAGGGAAAAAGTCTGAGTCAAGACAGCAGGAGATCTCCGAGATCTCCCGTTCCCTAAAGGCGCTGGCCAGGGAGATGGATGCACCAGTCATCGCCCTTTCGCAGCTGAGCCGTATGGTGGAGCAGAGGAAACCGCCGAAGCCTGTCCTTTCCGACTTGAGGGAATCCGGTTCCATCGAGCAGGATGCCGATGTCGTTATGTTTATCTACAGGGATGACTATTACAACGAAGACTCTGAAAAGAAGGGTCTTGCGGAGATCATCGTGGCAAAACAGAGAAATGGTTCCACAGGAAGTGTGGAACTTGTCTGGTTAGGACAGTATACGAAGTTTGGAAATAAAGAGAGAGTCAGGATGTAGCCTGCAGATTATGATAGAAACCGTCGTCTTTTAGAGGGCGGTTTTTCTTGTCCCGCAAAGAGCCCCCACCTTATAATAAATAAGAAGAAAGGAAGGGACTTATGAAGGAAAAAAGACGAATGATTTCTGAAGCAGCCAAAGAATTGGGGTTAGAAACCTATACTTTAAGGGCCTGGGAGGAAGAGCTGAAGCTTAACATTCCGCGGAATGACAAGGGCTACCGTTACTATGGGGAAAAAGAATTACATACATTTATGAAGATCCGTGATATGAGGGATGAGGGCATGAGCATGGATGAAATCAAGGAGGCTCTGCCAAAGAATGTCATTCCCTTTCCCGCAGGCGGAAGCAGTGTGGGTCCGCAGGATAAAATGGAACAGTTCCAAAATGTTATGGTTAAGATTATGGGACGGGCCTTAAACGAACAGAAAAATCAGCTGAGCCGGGAAATCGGCGATCAGGTTACCAGACAGGTGGCAAAGGAAATGGATTATCAGTTCCGTCAGAAGGAGGAATCGGAAGAAAAGAGATTCCAGAAGCTGGACGAGCTGATCCGTCTGCAGCAGCAGAGCAGAGAAGAGATTGCAGCTACAAAAGAGAGAGGATTCTTTTTTAAGAAGAAAAAAAGAAACCGCGATTAATAAAATTTTCTTAAACAAAAAAGAGATGCCGTTCGGCATCTCTTTTTATGTATCGATTATTCCTGGCTGATAGCGCCGGTTGGACATCCGTCTGCGCAAGCTCCGCAGTCTAAGCATGTATCTGCATCGATTACGTACTGTCCGTCCCCTTCGCTGATAGCTCCTGCCGGGCAAGTACCTTCACAAGCTCCGCAAGAGATACAAGCGTCTGAAATTACATATGCCATATCTATATTCCTCCTTTAAAAAGTTGTGTATGAAATGGCGGGTGACCCGCCTTCCAGGTACTTTTCATTTTAATATACTTAATATACAATATCAAGGGAATTCCGGTGAATTATTGTATTTTTAATTATAATGTATTATACTAAATAAGATTCTTCTTCAGGGATTTATGAAGAAGAACGGCGACTGTTAAGAATGGAGGTATTATAAATGAATACAATCACAAAGGACATGGTGATCGGTGACCTGCTTGCCATCGATGAAAACTTCGCGGCTATTTTAATGGCATCCGGCATGCACTGTGTGGGCTGCCCGTCTTCACAGGGAGAGACACTGGAAGAAGCTGCTTTTGTGCACGGAATGAATGTAAATGAACTTCTCGGCAGACTGAATGAATATATGGAGACAAAACAGGCCTGACACCCTGTCACCGTAAGATTTAGAGGACAACCCTCAGATGAGATTCTGGGGATTGTCTTCTTTTTTTGCACGGATTTATATTGTTCAGTGCGTTGCGCAATCGGATTGCGCATGCTTGTGATGAGCAATTCAATGAGCAACTTTGGGACCCAATTCAGATTGTTTTAGTGGGTATTACAGGGTTACAATTTAAGAGTACTAAGAACGAAATGAAAATAAAAAGAAAAGGAGTGATAATGTTTGAAACGCGACATGATTTACAAAGACCTGATCCAGCTGGATATGGAAGCGGCAGACACCGATGACTTTTTTGACAAGATGGCCGCAAAACTTGAAGAACTTGGTTTTGTAAAGAGCTCATTCGTGGATGCGATCAAGACAAGGGAGAAAAACTTCCCGACGGCATTGGCAGTAGAGCCGTATCCGGTGGCGATCCCTCATGCAGATCCGGAACACATCTTAAAGCCATTCATTGCGCCGGTCAGATTAAAAGAACCGGTCAAGTGGTGTGAAATGGCAGCAAACGATGTGGAACATGATGTGAAGTTTGTCTTTATGCTTGGTTTTAAGCGTTCTGATGAGCATGTGGAACTGCTTCAGATCCTTGTGGCAAACTTCCAGGATGAGTCCCTGATGAAACGCCTTATGGATGCAAAAACCGAAGAAGAGTATATGGAAGCAATTCTTTCCATGAAAGGACTCTAAACACTGAATGAAAGTAAATGAAATTAAGGGTTTATCTCAAGAAAGGAAATAAAAATTATGAAAAAGATCATTGTAGCATGCGGAAGCGGAGTAGCAACATCTCAGACAGTAGCAAGCAAGGTGAACCGTTTATTAAAAGAAAATAAGGTAGACGCTCAGGTGGAAGCGGTAGATTTAAAATCCGTAGACCGCTATATGGATTCCAGCGTGGCATATATCGCGATCACTAAGATTGACAAGGAGTATCCGATCCCGGTGATCAACGGAATCGCATTCTTAACCGGAGTAGGCCAGGATGCAGAACTGAAAAAGCTGATCGAGGCATGTAAATAAGAGGAGAAAAACTACAAAAGACACATCATAAGAGGATGAAAGGAGAGATTGTATGCAAGTATTGAGTTCAGTTGTCAATTATCTGTTAAGTTTGGGGGCCGCGATTTTTGTACCGATCATTATCATCATCGCGGGACTGATCGTTCGGATGAAAGTAAAAGATGCGGTTTCCGCAGGTATCACACTCGGTGTTGCGTTTACTGGAATGACCATGCTCATTTCCTTTATGACAGACACCATTAGCCCGGCAGCACAGGCTATGTTAAAGTCAACGGGTATTTCACTGCCGATCGTTGATGGAGGATGGACCACGATGTCAACTATCTCATGGTCCTGGCCGTACGCATTCTTAATGTTCCCGCTGCTGATTATCGTCAATGTCATTATGCTGGTAATCAATAAGACCAATACATTCAACGCCGATCTTTGGAACGTATGGGGAAAGATCTTTACGGCGGTTGCCGTTGTAGCAATTACAAAACCGCATTTCGGAGCGGCAGGTTCCGTTGCATGCGCATTTGTGGTAGCAGCAGTTCAGATCATATTTGAGCTGAAAGCCGCAGATATGCATCAGCACAGGATCGAAAAGCTTTCCGGTATCCCGGGAGTTACCTGTACTCACAAGATGACCTTTTTAGGCGCTGTGATGTATCCGATCGACTGTATTTTAAAGAAAGTACCTGCACTGAACAAACAGTTTGACGCTGCCGCATTGAAAGAAAAAGTCGGTATTTTTGCTGAGAACCATATCCTTGGATTTATTCTCGGTATCATCTTTGGTGTTCTCGCAAGATACAGCGTGGCAGACACTTTGACACTGGCCATCAAAGCCGCAACTGCGCTGACCCTGTTCCCGGTTATCACAAAATACTTCATGCAGGCCCTGGCTCCGATTTCAGAGGCAGTCAGTGACTTCATGAACAAGAAATTCTCAGGAAGAACTCTTGTAGTAGGCCTTGACTGGCCATTCCTGGGAGGGTCCAATGAGATCTGGCTGGCAGTCATTTATTCTGTGCCGATCACACTGTTGTTCTCTATGTTCCTTCCGGGCAACGAAATCCTTCCGTTTGCGGGAATCATCAACATCGCCCTTGCTGTGCCGGCATTCCTTGTAACAGGAGGAAACCTGATCCGTATGATTATTCTGTGTACTATTTTCGCACCGGTCTTCTTATGGGTTGGTACTGCATTCGCGCCGTTTATGACAGATCTTGCACGTACTACCGGAGCCGTATCTCTGAAAGCGGGAGAAATGATCTCCAACAGTTCCATCGACGGACCGATCCAGACCTATGCCTTCTCACATGTGTTTAAAATACTGGACGGAGATTTTATTCCGCTGGTAATCCTGATCGTTTGGGTCGTATGCTTCGTAATGTATTACAGAAGCCTTGTCAAAGAGGCAAAACAGGAAACAAACAACTAATTTGAAGGACATAGAAGAGGAGATAGAAATATGCAGAGGTTTGTGAATGATCCGGATTACGTCGTAGAAGATATGCTGAAGGGGTTTTTAAAGGCTCACGGGGATCTTATCGTCAAGTCTGAGGCCAACGACCGTGTCGTAAAATACATAAATACGCCGGTAGAAGGGAAAGTCGGTCTGGTGACAGGCGGCGGAAGCGGACATGAACCTGCTTTTCTTGGCTATGTCGGAAAGAATATGGTGGATGCTGTGGCAGTCGGCGAAGTTTTTTCTTCGCCGTCAGCCCAGGCATTCTACGATGCATTTATGGAAGTAGATGCAGGGAAAGGTGTCGCCTGCCTGTTTGGCAACTATGCCGGAGATAACATGAATGTAAAAATGGCTGTCCGAAAAGCGAAAAAAGCCGGTGTCACTGTAAAGTATGTAACCGCAAACGATGATGTGGCTTCATCTCCGAAAGAAACGAAGGAAAAACGCCATGGGATCGCAGGCGGCGTTTTTATGTGGAAGATCGGGGGAGCCAGGGCAGCAAAAGGCGGAGACCTGGATGAGGTCATTGCATCTGCCCAAAAAGCAGTGGACAATACAAGAAGTATCTGTGTAGGATTAAGTCCATGTGCCATACCCGCAGTTGGTCATCCTAATTTCCATATTGAAGAAGGAAGCATGGAGGTGGGGATCGGACACCACGGGGAGCCGGGCATCAATGTGCAGGACCTGGAGCCTGCCGCAAAGATTGCGCAGAACATGGCTGAGACAGTAGTAAACGACTTGGAACTCGGAGAAGGGGAAGAGGCGGCGGTGCTGCTTTCCGGTCTCGGGGCGACACCGGTCATGGAACTGTATGTACTGTACGATGAAATTGAAAGATACCTGAGAGAAAAGGGAATTTCCGTTTATAAGACTTTTGTCGGGGACTATGTGACTTCCCTTGATATGAACGGAGCTGCGCTGACGGTTATGCGCCTGGATGAGGAATTAAAGGAACTGCTGGATTACGAGGCAAAATCACCGGGTATTGAGGTTACCAGATAGCAGCAGAACGATGAAAGAGGGATTCTAGTGTATTTAGACGAAAGAGGCTATTTAGTATTAAAAACAATTGTAAATAATCCGTCTATAACTGGAAAGGAAGTGGAGCAGTCATTAGATTTGTCCAGGAAGCAGGTCAGCTATACGATGGATAAGATCAACCAGTACCTGGCGGATAACGGACTGCCCAAGATAGAAAGACTGCGCACCGGGAAATTTGTGATACCGGTTCCTGTGCTGGAACAGTACCAGACCGAGGATATCGGGATCAAAGACAGTACCTATGTGTACTCTGATAAAGAACGGGGAGCTTTGATCTTCCTGATCCTTCTGTGCGCAAGGGAAGAGTTATCAATTTACCATTTTACATCAAAGCTGGATATCAGCAAGAATACATTCTTGATCGACGTAAAGAAACTGGAGGAAAGGCTTGCGCCGTACGGCCTTGGAATCCATTACAGCAGGCAGGACGGATACCATCTGGCGGGAAGTGAATTCTGCAAACGGGAGGCCATGATCCCGATTGTTCGGCAGATTTTAAATATGCCGAACGGGCAGGAAGCCATTCTGGAGATTTCCCAGGTCGATCCGGAACTCATGGAGCAGGTGCGGGGGCAGATCAGTGAGATTGAGAATAAGTTAAAGATCCGTTTTACCGATGAAAGGCTGAGGGAACTTCCTTATATTCTCTGTCTGGTGCTGATCCGCATCAAGAAAGGGAGAATCCTGGAAGATCTTCCTGAATCCTTTCAGCATATTGCCGGGACAAAAGAGTATTCTGTCATGGTGGAATTTGCAAAAGAGCACGATGTGGCATGGCAGACAGAAAAGATTTTTTTTGCAGCGCAGATTCAGATTTCCAACTATCACAGGTTCCAGTCGGATAATCTGAGAAGTGAAGTGGAGATCATGGAGGCGGCCAGGCAGGTCATCGACAATTTTGAAAAGATTATATGCGTCAACATCAAGGAGCGGGATATCCTTCTGGAAGCTCTGTTTCAGCATGTGAAGCCGGCGTTTTACAGGGTCAAATACCACTATCATATCGAGCAGAGTATTGTAGACATGGTACTCCCCAGATACAGTTCCCTGCACGCCATGGTAAAGCGATCCATGAAACCTCTGGAGGAACTGGCTGGAAGTGAATTTCCTGATGAAGAGCTGGTTTATATTACAGCACTCTTCGGGGCATGGCTTCAGAGAGAAGGAATCCTGGACATAGAAAATCAGAAAAAAAGAGCTGTAATTGTCTGTGCCAATGGGGTGTCGGTTTCCAACTTCTTATTTTTTACACTGCGGGAGCTGTTTCCGGAGATCGAGTTCCTCACATGCCTTTCTATGAGAGATTTTACCGAATACAAAGAAGAATTTGAATTAGTCTTTACTATGGTCCGTCTGGAGACGGATAAACTTCAGTTTCTTGTAAAACCATTTCTCGATGAAGCTTCCAAGCATAAGTTCAGAGAAAAGGTATTGAGTGAGATTAATGGTATTATGCCTCACGAAGTCGATGTGACAGAAATTGTAAGGGCTGTGGAACAGCACGCAGTCATTAAGGACCGGGACGCGCTGGTCAGAGAGATCAACAGAGTTTTAAACCCTGTAAATGTTCAGGGAACTGCAGAAAGAACGGCGGAGATGAAAGAACAGCCTATGCTGGCAGATGTACTTACAAAGGAAACGGTCCAAATATCAGAGGAGCCCATGGAATGGGAAGATGCCGTAAGGGCAGCATCGGCGCCGCTGCTTGCACGGGGAGATATCGAACAGCGCTATGTGGAGCGGATGGTCCAGATCATCCGGGAAGACAAGCCATATATTATGATCGCAGACGGAGTCATCATCGCCCATGCGGGAGTGGAGGACGGAGCCGGACGGATCTGTATTTCATTGTTAAAGCTTCCGGAAAGAATTGACATCAACGGGTATTTAAACGCGGACATTGTCATAGTTCTTGGGACTCCGGATGCCACCAATCATTTAGGAGTATTATTTCAGCTGAATGAGATCCTGGAGGACCCTTCTGCATTGAAGAAGCTGAAGCAGGCAAAACAGCCGGAAGAGATCCTTACCATTGTTCAAAAAGAAAAGGAGAAATCATTATGTTAGAATCATTAAAAAAGGATGTAGTCCAGATTGCAAAAAGAGCACAGAAGGACGGATTATGCAAACATTTGTCCGGAAACTTCAGTGCCAGGGATAAAGAAACAGGCTATGTAGTCATTACACCGACTCAGGTGGACAGAGAGCTTTTAACGGCAAGAGATATGGTTGTCTTAGACTTGGATGCCAATGTCGTTGAGAATCTTTCCGGACTGCGTCCTACCAGCGAGTCCCTGATGCACTTACAGATCTATAAGACAAGACCGGATGTCAATGCGATAGCACATACACACTCAATGTATGCCACCACATTTGCAGTGCTGAAAAAACCGATTCCGGCTGTTGTATACGAAGTTGCAAACTTAGGAGTGAGCAAGTCAAGAATTCCGGTAGCTCCATACGGACGCCCGGGTTCCACGGACCTGTCTGACAGTGTTATTGAACCGGTTCAGGAAGCAGACTGTTTCCTTCTGCAGGGACACGGCGCTGTTGCAGTAGACGGCAGAGAAATTTACGATGCTTACCTGAAAGCTTCTTACATCGAAGAACTGGCTCAGTTATACTTCAACTGCCTTGCTGCCAATGGAGGACAGGAGCCGGATTACTTCCCGCCGGAGGAATTACAGAGCTGGGAATATCCTTCACAGATTAAATTCCCAAATAAATAAGGAGTGTGAGAGATGAAGAAGATTATCAACGAGCCGGACAATTATTTAAAAGAGATGCTCAGCGGCATCTATATCGCACATAAAGACATGGTGACCTGCACAGACGGCGATCTTCAGTGCCTTGTGTCTAAATACAAGAAAGAAGGAAAAGTAGGCATCGCTACAGGAGGCGGTTCCGGACACCTTCCTCTGTTTCTTGGCTATGTTGGAGAGGGCATGCTGGATGGCTGCTGCGTGGGTGATGTATTCCAGTCACCGAGTGCAGAACAGATGCTTGCCGTGACAAAAGAGATTGACAGCGGGGCAGGCGTGCTCTATATCTATGGAAATTACAACGGAGACATCTTTAACTTTGATATGGCGGCCGAGATGGCGGACATGGAAGAGGATATCCGCGTGGAGACCGTTCTCGGGGCCGATGATGTGGCTTCTGCCGGTCCTTCCGCACCGGGTGAGAAGAGCACCCGCCGGGGAGTGGCAGGTATTTTCTTTGTATTTAAATGCGCAGGGGCTGCCGCAGACAAGATGATGGATCTGGATAACGTGAAAAGAATCGCCGACAAGGCAAATGCCAATGTGCGGACTATGGGAGTCGCCCTGACCCCTTGTGTCGTGCCGAGAGTCGGAAAAGCCGGATTCTCCATTGGGGAAGATGAGATGGAGATCGGCATGGGCATCCACGGGGAGACTGGTATCAGACGTGGGAAAATTGAGCCGGCAGACCAGATCGTAGATGAGATGTTAGGTCAGATCGTTGCGGATCTTCCGTATGAGAGCGGCGATGAAGTGGCTGTCCTCGTCAACGGCCTTGGAGCCACCACTTTAGATGAACAGTATATTGTGACCCGTCACATTGACGAGGTGCTCTCAGAAAAAGGAATCAGTGTTCACAGATATTATGTGGGAGAGTATGCCACTGCACTGGAGATGGCAGGATTTTCAATCTCTCTGCTGAAGCTGGATGACGAGCTCAAAGAAATGCTGGATAGTGATGCGAAGACACCGTTCTTCCGCCAGTAAGTGAGGAGGCAGAATTAAGGATGGATAACAGTTATTTAATCAGGCTTTTGAAAGAGATCAGTGATATCATGTCAGAAAACAGGGATCATCTGATCGAGATGGACAGCATCGTGGGAGACGGTGACCTGGGACTGACCATGGGGGACGGATTTAAGGCCGCCTATGAGAAAGTCGCAGACGGTTCCATTACGGATGCCGGAAAGCTTTTATACCAGGCCGGAAAGGCCATGGCATCTGCGGTGCCGTCTACGATGGGCACACTGATGGCTTCGGGACTTATGCAGGCGGGCAAAGTCCTGAAGGGTACGGAAATGCTTGAGAATGCCGATGTGGCAAAGCTTTTTGAGGCCTATGAAGCAGGTGTTGCAAACCGCGGAAAAGCCAAAGTGGGAGAAAAGACGTTTATTGACGGTATCCACCCGGCGGTGGAAAGTCTGAATGCCGCTGCGGCATCGGGTGCTTCTCTGGAAGAGATGGCAGCCGGTGCAGTAAAGGCAGCAGAGGACGGTTTCAAGAATACGACCACCATGCTTGCGGTTCACGGACGCGCCGCAACCAGGGGAGAGGCTTCCAGAAGTCTTGAAGATCCGGGGGCATATGTGGCGGTGCTTATTATGAAGGCATTTGAGAAGAGTACAAAATAACTAGCATAAAATTACAATAAGAGAGCCAAAATTTCTATTTTATAATAAATTTTGGCTCTCTTATTTATAATGTAAATTAAACAATTTAATAAACAAATATTTGTAAATATGATTGAAATTGTATAATGATATTAACAGAGCCCACCACGCCTCTGATTTTTATGCGCAACCCGGTGGGACTTTTTTCATTTATAGAGTGTTTCATGTATTAGTATCCAAAACAAATATTAACGATAACGCAGCAAATACAATCGTACATTGATTCAGATATGGAGATTGTCTCTCAAGAGGATGCAGAAAAAGCATTAAAAATAATTGGTTATTATCGGCTGAGGGGATATTCGTTTCAATTATATAATAACTCTACCCAAAAATATATTTTGGGAACCAAATTTGAAGATATTCTGACATTATTTCGTCTCGATCAAAAGCTTTCTGACCTGATATTCTCAATGATATCTAAAATAGAGGTTGCATTAAAAGCTCATTTAGTAGAAGCTTTGCTAATTCATGGAGATGCATTGATTCTGAAGGATTCTTCAATTTTCAAAGAAAAGAAGATATATTAGAATAATATGTCGGCAATAGCTTATTATTTAAAAGAAACAGAAATATTATTAGTCTTCATACAATGAATTTTACAATGGATTGGAAAGAACATCTCAGTGTATGAATACATAAAATAAAGGACAGAACTAATCAAGTATATTATGCACAAATCGCTTAGGCTTCTGGCGGAGTGTTGTGATAAAAACCCCGCCATTTTTATAGCCTGTTTTTTATTTTATAAGAAGTCGCTACAATTCACCTCTGGCTTCACGGTCGATCAATTCTTTCATAATCGAATCGTACTGTTTATCCAGTTTGTAGAACGAAAGCGTGATGACCGCTAATGCCGCAACAATGACCGGCCCTACTTTATAAATGTTGATGATCATGTTCAGTGCAGACCCTGGCTGTGTCACAGCACCGGCAGCAGAACTGATATATCCTGACAGAGAGAGGAGTCCTGTCATGGCGGCAGATGCCACACCTGCGCCGACTTTTGTGCCGATGGAACCTCCTGCAAAGATCAGGCTTTCCTGACGGATATGTGTCTTCCACTGACCAAATTCCACCACATCGCCGATCATTCCGAAGACAACTGCATTTAATGGAGCGAGTCCGACAGCACGAGTCACACAGCTCATGACCATCCACGGAAAGCTGTAAGGATTCAGGAAGAACAGAAGCTGCCCGGCCAGTGCGATAAATGCTCCGGCAAATGCAACGTTTCTTTTTCCGAATTTTCCGATCAGAGGCGCACAGGCAAAGATGCAGGCTACCAAAGTAAGAGTTTCCGTCAGATACAATGTACTGTACATCCAGGTATCGTTGTGGAAAATGTATTTACAATAGTATGGAAGGATGGTCCCTGAGATACCAAAGGATACACTCTGAAGCATCCATAATACGAGAACTGCCCAGAAGTATTGATTTGTGACAAGGGCTTTCAGGCCCTTTTTCAGAGGGATACTTTTTACTTTATCTTTGGCCGCAATGACAACGGTCTCTTTGCATTTGAGGAAACAGTTGATGAGCAGGATCAATGCAAGAACCGCCCAGATAGACATTGTCTTAACCCATGCAGCCTGATTATCCCCGAAGATCTTTACTAACGGAAGAGTAAAGGTAACGGCTACGATACGTCCGATCGGTGACAATCCCATTCTAACGACACTCAGCATATCTCTCTCAGAAGAGACGCGTGTCATCATGGCAGAAAGGCTTCCATATGGAAGATTAATAGCTGTATAACAGACTGTGGTACAAAAATTATATGTAACAAACAGGTAGATTCCCTGAACGATTCCGGTTGTATGAGGCACAGTGAAAAGCAGTACGGCTGAAAGAGCATAAGGGATGCTCATCCATAAGATCCACGGCCTTGATTTTCCCCATTTTGAGTTGGTGTGCTCAACGATGACACCCATGATTAAGTCAGACACTCCGTCAAACAGCCGGGAAATCAGCATGACCAATCCGACAGTTGCCGGATTGATTCCAACATAATCAGTATAAAAAAGCGTAAGCAATGTACCGATCATTCCGAAGATTACATTACATGCCACGTCCCCGCCTGCGTAGGAGACCCGGGTTCCCCAGGTGAGTTTGTGGCCTTTGACATAGTTTTTATCCATTTTTCTTCTCCTTAATTTCATATGGCATGACAGCCTGCCCGCCGGGAAAACCGGCAGGCTGGTGTTTCTTTACACCGTGATTTCAGAAATTTTTACAGGGCGGTGTTCTTCCAGTGATTTCTTAGCTGCAAGCCCCATGAGTACCGGCTCAAGTCCGTCCATAACTCCCAGAGGTGTGTCTGTGTCTTTTTCAATGGCGTCGATAAAGCATTTAATTTCTTTTGCGTAAGCGGCCATATAGCGCTCCAGGAAGAAGTAAAGAGGTTTTTCTCCGGTTACACCGTCTGCATTGCTGATCACGGCTGAGGATACGGAATCATTTGCGGTAGCAACCATTCCTTTTGATCCGAATACTTCGGCTCTCTGATCGTATCCGTAAACAGCTTTTCTTGAGTTGTCGATGACTGCGAGCGCGCCGTTTTTCATTTTTAAAGTAATGACTGCAGTGTCCACATCCCCTGCCTCACCGATGGCCGGATCTACTAAGACGGCTGCTTCCACATATACCTCTTCGGCATCACATCCTGCCAGGAAGCGTACCATATCAAAGTCATGGATCGTCATGTCAAGGAACATTCCGCCGGAGACTTTTACATAATCAGCACTTGGCGGTTCAGGGTCTCTGGATGTCACTTTGATGATCTGTGTCTCACCGATTTTTCCGGCAGCCACGGCATCTCTTACTGCTTCAAAGTTGTGGTCGAACCGGCGGTTAAATCCTACCTGATACTTTACATTGCTTTTTTTCAGAGCGTCTACGACTTCCTGGATTTTCTTTACGTCATGATCGATCGGCTTTTCACAGAAGACATGTTTTCCTGCCTCGATGGCTTCCACTGATATTGGAGAATGTGTATCTGTGGAAGAACATATTAAAACAGCATCAATCTGAGGATCATTTAAGATATCTTTGTAATCTCTGGTTGTTTTTTCAACACCCATTTCTTTTGCCCATGCCGCTGTATCCTCTGTCATAAAAGGATCTGCAAGTGTTTTCACCTTTGCGTTGCTAACTTGTGTACAGATGCTTTCTACATGTACTCTTCCGATTCTTCCTGCTCCAATAATACCTACATTTACCATAATAAAAACGTCCTTTCTTATATTCAACTGGTCTGATTTCTTTATGAGTTAATCATATCAGGACAAAGATATTACCAAAACTAGTACTTTTTTTGGATTATGTAGTATTTTTATATAAAATTATGGGTGAATTATTTTTTTGTGTCTTTTTTTTGGAACAAAAAAAGAACCCGCATCAATAAACACAGGTTCTTTCCTTTTTATTATGTTAAGTTAAAATTCGGCTATCTGCCGGATCGCATCCTCAGAAAGGATGGTTTGAAAATGTTCATCAAATAAAGCCTTAGTCGCATAAGTATTTGGGATACGTTTGCTGTACTCTGAAAGTCTGCTGCGGACTTTTGTAAAGTCATACTTGTTGTCCTCGGCAGACAGGCAGAGATAATAACAGTTATTTTCGGTATCTTTATATAAGCGGCTTTCATGCGGAAAGCTTATCACCAGTTTTGCTGCATAAGCTACTTCTTCCAGGGAAGAAAAGCAGTATACGTCACAGTTGGAATCCATAATGGCCAGATGCATTGCATCAGCCAGTTCGGACAGATCGCTGTCAGAAGCATCGTCGAGGAAATTGAGAACTCCGTCGGAATCTTCCAGGTTCATATTGCCGGATGAAATCTTTGAGTTGACTAATTTCTCGTAACGGTCATTAAACTGATCGGCGTCTTCCACTTTCGTGACGACGAGTATCAGACATTCCTGGGAGACCGGGATCGCTTCTACCATAAGAGGAATGTTATTGGTCTCAAAACCTAATTCCTGAGAAGCTTTCTTCATCAGTTCGCGGAACAGTCCTTTGGCCTTATCGGAACCAAATGCCAGTTCGTTGAGCAGTGTCTCTTTTCCAGCAAGGTCAGCTTTATTCAAAGTACATCGGATTTGATTGTCACTAATTCGTTCTATCTTCATAGTCATCACTCCCTTACTTTATATTATAGTATAGTATCTGAATGCATATGTGTAAAGTGTTTCTGAATAACTTACAAAAATATACAGAAATACTTGAAATAATTTACAGAATTTGCTATTATAAACTTACAGCATATGGAAATGAGCTCTTTCCTTCGCTGAGGCGCCGCATCTTCGCTGCCTTTTCGGCAGTGTCTTAAATTTATATATCATAGCACTTTTCTGGCTCATTTCACAAACACTTCAGAATGGAGATTATCATGGGACATCGCAGTGATTTATTGGATTATTTAGAACTTGGATTGGCAGTCCAGGTCGATGGAATACCCGTAGACAACAGCAATCAGGAACAAATGGATCTTATGCTTGAGGAAGATGATTCCTACATGAAAGACTTCATTGATGATGAGAAAGGGGAGATCTGTGCCGTCTATTATCAAAAAGTAACCAATCATTAAACAATGCGTCATCTATACCAGTAGTATCTCAATTAAGCCAAGGGATTATTTCTCTTGGCTTAAATAGGATTGAATTCCCTTATAGATGGCCTGTGCTGCTTTTTCCTGATAAGCTTTATCCTGAAGTTTCTGCTTTTCTTCTTCATTGCTCAGAAAACCGCACTCTGCGATGACAGTTACATAAGGATTATCCCGAAGAAGAAAGTAATCGCTGTTTGCTTTTGCCACTCTGTGGTTGTCTGGATCTAAATTTTCAACCAGGGAACTTTGCAGGCAGTCAGCAAGCTGTTTCCCTTTTTGAGACCCCTGATAGTAAAATACCTGTGCACCGTGTACTTCACCGCTGGGATAGCTGTTCTGATGAACACTCACCACAAGAACCGGCTCGGCATCAAAGATAATCTGCTTCCTGTTGGAAAGATCGGAAACTTTTACATTGGTCGTGCTGGTGGCCAGATTGTAGTCGCCGTCCCTGGTCATTTTTACCTTGAATTTTTTCTTTTCTAGGATCGTTTTTAATTTTTTTGATATGGCCAGATTGATGTCTTTTTCCAGCACATCTCCGCTGCCGACTTTTCCGGGATCATTGCCGCCGTGTCCGGGATCGATGATGATGACATTCTGTTTCCCGATCGTCTGGTTTACAAAGATCGGAAGGGTGATCGAGGAAATATAGAGCAGGACGATGATACAGAAGATCGCGCCCCCTAAAAGTTGTTTACGATATTTCATTTGGAGACCTCAGGACTTTTGTAATATTATATTCAGAACAAGGCCTGATATATGAATGACATTTTCCGCATGATTTCCGCTCGGCCCTTAGAATGCCTCACTCCAATCATGCAGAAAATGGACATAATGTATGATTTGTTAAAAGTTCTGATCTGTGATTTGGTCATTTTGGAAATTTTCTTTTGATGTCGTGCCGTCCCAGGTATTCGCCGGTCATTTTTACGACCTGGCCAGACAGCAGTGTGATGGAGATCAGATTCGGTATGGCCATCAACCCGTTAAAGGTATCCGAAAGGTTCCAGACAAAGGATAAGTGCAGAATGGAGCCTAAAAATATAAAATAGAGAAAAACAAGTTTATAATTGGTGACGGCTTTTCTGCCAAATAAATAGACGGCTGCCGTCTCACCGTAAAAGGACCATCCGATGAGGGTGGCAAATGCAAAGAATACGATGGCGATAGATACGAAGGCGGAGCCCCAGGAGCCGAAGACTGTGGAGAAGGCAGCGCTGGTCAGGGGGACTCCGTTGGGCAGTGAATCAAAATGAATCGTGGTGCCCTGGGCCGCGTCCAGAGCCATAGCCTTGAGATAGGTTCCCTCGTCATAGACACCGGAAGTGAGGATCGTAAGGGCTGTGATGGTACACATCACAACCGTGTCGGTAAATACTTCAAAGATACCCCACATGCCCTGGACAACGGGTTCTTTTGTGTCGGAGTTTGTATGTACGGTGACGGAACTTCCCAATCCTGCCTCGTTGGAAAAGACCCCGCGGGAGATTCCTTTTTTCATAGCAATGGTGATCCCGTAGCCAAGGACACCTCCTCCGGCAGCTTTTGGTGAGAAGGCACCGTGGAGGATCGAATGGATTGTGGATGGAATCCGGTCCATGTGGACAAAAATAATCACAATACAGCCCAGTGTGAATAAGGCAGCCATGACCGGGATGATTTTTTCTGTCACGCCGGCGATCCGTTTGATGCCTCCCATTATGACAAAACCTACCATGAACAGGGTGACGAGACCTGTGATCACCGGGGAAATTGAAAAGGTGGAGGAGAGCGCGGAGGCCATAGAGTTTGCCTGTGCCATGTTTCCGATCCCGAGAGAAGCGAGAATACAGAATGCGGCAAAAAGAGAGGCCAGCCATTTTGCGCCGAGGCCCCGTTCCATATAGACCATGGCACCTCCGGCCCATTTTCCGTTTTTGTCCCGATAACGGTATTTCATTCCGAGTGTGACTTCCGCATAATGTGTCATCATTCCCAGGATCGAAGAAATCCACATCCAGAAAATAGCCCCGGGTCCTCCGGCAGTGATGGCAGTGGCGACTCCGGCGATATTTCCGGTTCCCAGGGTCCCGGCCAGGGCGGTGCAGAGGGACTGAAACTGTGAGATGGAAGCCGAATCCTTTGTTTTTCTTACCTCAGATTTTTTCAAAGAGGACAAGAGCGTGGAAGAGATCCACAATCTGAAATGTCTTAACTGGAAGCATTTTGTCCTAAGTGTAAACATCAGGCCGACACCTAAGAAACAGGCCAGCATAGGAGTTCCCCAGATAAAGGAATTGAATGCATCATTCAGACGGCTGATCAGAGAAAATATTTGAACCATATATCAAACCTCTTTGCGGCAATTAAAGTATTATATTCAGCCAGGCAGCAGGTTTATGATTTTTGGCGGAAAACTCCCTGCTTTATTTTTTAGGAAAAGTTTGTTATAATGATTGCTAATGGGTTTTTCTCAGAAGAAGGATGGGTTTTATGAAGACAATAGTGAGAAACGTTGAAAACAAGGACAATAAGGAAGCGATCCGGGAAGCTGCCGGGCTTCTTCGGGAGGGGAAGCTGGTAGCTTTTCCCACGGAGACAGTCTATGGACTTGGAGGCAGCGGCTGGATGGAAGAGGCCGCATCCAGAATCTACGAGGCAAAAGGGAGACCCTCTGACAATCCTCTCATCCTTCATATCGGGAGCATGGAGATGATCGATGAGATCACATCTTGCGTACCGGGGCCTGCCAAAAAAGCGATGGATGCTTTCTGGCCGGGTCCGCTGACCGTGATCCTGCCCAAAAGCGACAAGGTTCCATACCGGGTTACCGGGGGACTCGATTCCGTAGCCGTCCGGATGCCCAGTCATCCTGCAGCGCTGGCCCTGCTGAGAGAGGCGGGTGTTCCTGTGGCCGCGCCCAGCGCCAACACTTCGGGAAGGCCCAGCCCCACAAAGGCGGAACATGTGGTAGAGGACCTGGACGGCAAGATCCCGATGGTATTGGACGGGGGAAAAGTAGAAGTGGGCGTCGAATCGACGATCGTTGATTTTACCGGAGAAGTACCGGTCATTTTAAGGCCGGGAAAGATTACAAAAGATGAACTTGAGAAGGCTCTTTCGACAGAGGTGCTGATGAGTACTCTGTCAGTGAAAGAGGATACAGTGCCCAGGGCACCTGGAATGAAGTACAAGCACTATGCGCCGAAAGCTCAGCTGGTCCTTATCCTTGGAGAGGACAGAGAGAAAGTAGCAGAGGAGATCACGAAAAGGGTCCGTGACTGCCGTAAACAGTGCATGAAGACCGGAGTTATCGCCACGGAAGAGACAATGGACTGTTATGATGCAGATGAGGTAATCTCTGTGGGGAGCCGCAGCCATATGGAGACAGTGACGGCAAACCTCTATGACGTGCTGAGAGAATTTGACCACAGAGACGTGGATGTGATCTTTTCAGAGGGATTTGAAGGTGAAGAGTATGAAGAAGCGGTGATGAACCGTCTGGTGAAAGCAGCGGGACATCAGATGATCCGTGTTTAAAAGGAGATTAGTTTGAAAAAAATTATATTTGTAAGTACGAACAACACCTGCCGCAGTTTTATTGCGGAATCGGTGCTGCGGAAATATTTAAAAGACGCTCACAGAAGAGACATCCAGGTGGAGTCCAAGGGACTCGTCGTATTATTTCCGGAGCCGGTACACACAAAAGCAGCAGATCTGGTCAGGAAGAGCGGGATTGAGATCATAGATTTCAAAGCGTCCCAGCTCACACAGGAAGATGTGGAGACCAGTGATCTGATTCTCACCATGAATGATAAGCAGAAAGAAAAGGTACTGGAAGACTATCATGGATATAAGGAAGTGGCCACCATCAACGAGTATGCCAATGATGAGGGGGCAGTCATCGACCCTTACGGGATGGATGATGAAGACTATGAACATTGCTTTGTACAGATTACACAACTAATCCATAAAATCTGGAACCATAAGTTAGGAGGAAATGAAATGATAGGTATTGGAAGCGATCACGGCGGATATGAGCTGAAACAGGCGGTTATTAAGCACCTGGAGGAGAAAGGGCACGCAGTAAAAGACTACGGATGCTACTCAGAGGAGTCTTGTGATTACCCGGTATATGCAAAAGCGGTGGCTGAGGGCATACTGAAGGACGAAGTGAAGCAGGGAATTCTGATCTGCGGAACAGGAATCGGTATTTCCATTACTGCCAATAAGATCAAAGGTATCCGGGCGGCACTGTGCGGAGACACATTCAGTGCAAGAGCAACAAGAGAACATAATAATGCCAACATACTGGCACTGGGGGCAAGAGTCACCGGAGAAGGCCTGGCACTTGATATCGTGGACACATTTTTAGAGACAAAATTTTCTAACGATGAGAGGCATATCCGCAGGATCAATATGATCGAGGACTAAATTTTAAGAAGATATTATACGGCATGGACAGCACTCGCGGCTTCTGTGCCGTATGACATTTTCCACATGATTTCCGTTCGGCTCTTAGAATGTCTCATTCCAATCATGTAGAAAATAGACATAATGTCTGCTGGACAAGTATTATTCGAATAAAATGGGCTATTCAATGTAAGATTTCTTTATTCATTAGCCTTCTCCAGAAGATATTTCGTGTATTTCGTGCAAAAAGCTGCCGCACCTTTTTAGTGCGACAGTTTTTTTAGAGTTTTTTAAACCACTATTTCCGTCACGCTTTGAAATGCGCACTTCCAATAGTGCTAAAAATATCGTTGGATAGCTTCTTGTGTTCAAGGAATACTTGTCCGGAAAACAAGAAAAAGAATAAATACCAGATAAATATGGAAATAATAGCTACTGTAAAAGGAATGCCCTCGGTTACAGATCTTTTTTTCCTAGCCATAATATGCTTTGGATGATATAATTACAAAGTGTGAGTAGAAACTTTTTCAAGGAGGTCTTTATGAAGATCAATAAGGACATTGTCCGTTCGTTATCTCTGATAACACAGCTGGGAATTACGATTCTGACATCGACATTTCTGTGCATGTTTTTAGGCCTCTGGCTGGACCGAAAGTTTTCTACCCATTTTTTTATCCCGTTATTGATTCTGGGCATTGGCGGAGGACTGAGCGGTGCCTGGAAACTCATAAGGAATGTCAGTGAAGACCAGGAGGGTGATGATGACAGAAGAATTTAAAGAAATCAATCCCGTTCTTTTGGAATTGCTGGCCGGATTGGGGATCTACGGTGCGGCGGCCGGTGCAGCCGGCATGGTCACATCAGGGGGATCTCTGTACTTTCTGGCAGGGATTCTTGCGGGCCTGTTTTTTGCAGTCTGTCTGATCCTGAATATGTATCTGACCATTGATACTGCGCTGGATCTGGATCCCGAGTCTGCAAATAAGTATATGGTAAGGCGGACTCTGGTCCGCAAGGTTCTGACTGTCCTTGCGGCAGCTGTTGGGATTAAGATTCATATGCTGACATTTTCAGGGATCATACTTGGAGTTTTGGGGATTAAAATAGCTGCATATCTGCAGCCGCTGATCCACCGCCGTGTATCGGAAAGACGATCCGGCAGGAACGAAGAAGTAGAAAGTAAAATGAATTAAAAAGGAGGGAATGCTATGGGAATGATTCAGGCCCCCATGTTGGCTGCCGCATCGGGAAGTGATGTGGACTTCATGGTGCATGGGCTGATACCATTGAATTTTTTCGGGCATAAGGTATGGATCACCACCACTCATGTGACAACACTGATCGTCATGCTTTTTATCATGGTGCTGGCACTGATCGCGAGGCGGAGTATCATGAAAGATTATGAAAAGCCCAGCGGTCTTGCAAATGCAGTGGAACTGGTGGTGGAAATGCTGGATAAGCTGGTGAAGAGCACCATGGGAAAACACTGGAAGCCGTTTGCCAATTATATCGGAAGCATTATGTTTTTCATCTTTATTGCCAACACATCGGGGCTGTTCGGGCTTCGGGCGCCGACAGCCGATTACGGGACGACGTTGTCTCTGGCACTGATCACCTTTGTGATGATCCAGTACAGCGCATTTAAGACGAGGAAGTTCCGCATGTTTACGGACCTGTTTCAGCCGATTCCGGTGCTGTTTCCGGTCAATGTCATCGGCGAATTTGCGACTCCGGTGTCGCTGTCGCTGCGTCTGTTCGGAAACATCATGGCGGGGACCATTATGCTTTCGCTGTGGTACGGCCTGCTTCCGATCTTTGCGAAGCTGGGGCTTCCGGCATTTCTGCATGTATATTTTGACTTGTTTTCCGGTGCGATCCAGACCTTTGTCTTTGCCATGCTGACCATGACATTTATCGCAGACAAGAGGAATGCATAAACCGGAAGAAACTATCAGGAGCAATAAAAAGAACAATTTTATTTTTTAGGAGGATTTTCTTATGAATATTTCAAGTGAAGCATTTGTATTAGGTTGTTCAGCAATCGGAGCGGGACTTGCGCTGATCGCAGGTATCGGACCTGGTGTAGGACAGGGATACGCAGCAGGACAGGGTGCGGCAGCCGTAGGACGCAATCCGGGCGCCAAGGGAGATATCATGTCTACGATGCTTCTCGGACAGGCAGTTGCAGAGACCACAGGTCTTTACGGATTGGTTATCGGCCTGATTCTGTTATACGCTAACCCGTTATTCGCTAAATTATAATCCGGGAGATAAAACGGCGGCAGAAGCCGTCGGAAAATGACAAACCGGAGAGAATTCAGGGAAAGGAGGACAGGACGTGGACAGAATCTTTGGACTTGATATCCAGCTTGGATTTGACGTTTTATGCCAGGCAGTCGCGGTCTTCATCATGTTTGCATTTTTATCTTATGTATTATTTGAACCGGTCAGGAAACTTCTAAATGACCGCAAGAATAAAATCGCAGATGATCTGGATACTGCGGCGGCCGACAAAAAAGAGGCGGCCAGACTGAAAGCTGAGTATGAAGAAAAGATCAGGGATATAGAAAAAGAAGCCGATGAGATTTTAAGCCAGGCCAGAAAGAAAGCCCTGAAAAGGGAAGACGAGATCATTTCGGAGGCCAGACAGGAAGCGCTGAAGATCACAGAGCGGGCGGAAAATGAGATCGCGCTGGAAAAGAAAAAGGTCCGGGATCAGGTGAAACAGGAAATGATCCAGGTGGCAGTGGCTATGGCAGGCAAGATCATAACGGATAAGATCGATCCGGCAAAGCAGGATGCCCTTGTGGAAGAGACCTTAAAGGAGATGGGTGATCAGACATGGCGAAGCTAGTCAGCAAAACATATGGAGATGCCTATCTTTCGCTGGCAGAGGAAAAAGGAAATCTTGACTCTGTCAAAGAAGAAGTCCTCAGTGTGCGCCGGGTGTTTTCGGAGAGCGGGGAGCTCAATCAGATGCTTTCTCACCCCAAGATCGTAAAAGAAGAAAAAATGCGGATCCTGGAAACAGCATTTAAAGGCAGGATTTCTGAGGACATGATGGGCTTTTTGTTGGTCATTGTGAAAAAAGACCGATACCGTGACATAATGTCTGTTCTCGACTATATCATCGGCCGGATGAAGAAGAGAGAGGGGATAGGGAGCCTTTGGGTTGCCTCCGCTTTTGAACTGTCAGAAGGGCAGAAAAAGGACATTGTGGATCGTATGAAAGAACTGACAGATTACAGGGAGTTTGAAGTGGACTATGAGATCGATGAGCAGCTGATCGGAGGGCTGGTGCTCCGGCTCGACGACAGGGTCATCGACAGTTCCATAAGGACGAAGCTTCAGACCATGGGGAAAAGTCTGTCAAAAATACAGTTGTGATTATAGGCAAGGAGGCAAAAAAGCAAAATGAATTTAAGGCCAGAAGAGATCAGTTCTGTCATTAAAGAGCAGATCAAACAATACTCTACCAAGCTTGAAACCTCTGATATTGGAACCGTGATTCAGGTAGCCGACGGAATTGCAAGAATCCATGGCCTTGATGAGGCCATGCAGGGAGAACTTTTAGAATTCCCGGGGGAAGTATACGGAATGGTGCTGAACCTTGAGGAAGACAACGTCGGTGCCGTACTGCTGGGAGACCAGAAAAACATCAGTGAAGGAGATGTCGTAAAGACCACCGGAAGAGTCGTGGAAGTGCCGGTAGGTGACGCGATGACCGGACGTGTTGTGAATTCTCTGGGACAGCCGATCGACGGAAAAGGTCCGATCGAGACAGAAAAGTACCGTCCAATAGAAAGAGTAGCATCAGGAGTTATCTCAAGAAAATCCGTAGATACTCCGCTTCAGACAGGAATTAAAGCGATCGATGCCATGGTGCCGATCGGGCGCGGGCAGCGGGAACTGATCATCGGTGACCGCCAGACGGGTAAAACTGCGATTGCAGTGGATACGATCATCAACCAGAAAGGCCAGGGCGTCCATTGTATTTATGTGGCAATTGGTCAAAAATCGTCTACGGTTGCGAACATCGTAAAGACATTTGAAGAGTACGGAGCCATGGATTACACCACAGTGGTGGCATCCACAGCCAGTGAGCTGGCACCGCTCCAGTATATTGCCCCATACGCGGGATGTGCCATCGGGGAAGAGTGGATGGAAAACGGGGAGGATGTTCTTGTCATTTATGACGACTTGAGCAAACATGCAACCGCATACCGTACCCTGTCCCTTCTGCTTCGGAGACCTCCGGGACGTGAGGCTTATCCGGGAGACGTCTTCTATCTTCACTCAAGACTTCTGGAAAGGGCAGCCAAGCTGTCCGATGAACTGGGAGGAGGTTCTCTGACAGCCCTTCCGCTCATCGAGACCCAGGCAGGCGATGTATCTGCCTATATTCCGACCAATGTTATTTCCATCACGGACGGACAGATTTATCTGGAGACCGAGATGTTCAATGCGGGATTCCGTCCTGCGATCAATGCGGGTCTCTCCGTATCCAGAGTAGGCGGTGCGGCACAGATCAAAGCGATGAAAAAGATCGCCGGGCCGATCCGTACCGACCTTGCCCAGTACAGGGAGCTCGCCGCTTTTGCCCAGTTTGGTTCAGAACTGGACGATGATACGAAAGAGCGTCTGGCACAGGGTGAGAGGATTAAGGAAGTTCTCAAACAGCCTCAGTATCAGCCGCTTCCGGTAGAACAGCAGGTGGTGATCATTTACGCGGCTACCAGAAAATATCTCCTGGAGATCAAGGTGGATGACATCTTAGCCTTCCAGAAGGAGCTGTTTGAGCTGATCGACACAAAATATCCGGATGTGTTCCGGTCGATCCGGGAGACGAAGGAGCTTGGAAAAGAGACGGAAGAAATGCTGATCACTGCGATCAAAGAGTGCAGGCAGCAGTTTGAGGCAAAGTAAAGAGGTGAGCTTTTATGGCATCAATAGTTGATATAAAAAGAAGAAAAGCCAGTATCGAGAGCACCGGACAGATTACAAAGGCGATGAAGCTTGTCTCAACGGTAAAGCTTCAGAGAGCAAGAGCGAGGGCCGAGGAATCCAGGACTTATTTTGACAAGATGTACCGGACCGTATCTTCAATCTTAGCCCAGTCAGATAATATCGACCATCCGTATTTAAAGTCTAACGGTTCGCAGAAGAAAGCAGTGATCGCTGTATCCTCCAACCGGGGACTGGCCGGCGGTTACAATAACAATATTGTAAAAATGATCCGTGACAGCGGACTCGCAAGGGAAGATGTAATGATCTACGGAGTCGGACATAAGGCTATGGACAGTCTGGCAAACAGGGGTTATCATATTGTCGCCGATGACTCTGAGATGATCGACGAACCGGAGTACGAAGATGCCGTCAATCTGGGAAACCGTGTCTTAAAGGCCTTCGAGGACGGGGAGATCGGTGAGATCTATCTGGCATATACCAATTTTAAAAATACGGTAGTTCATGAGCCGACCATGATCAAACTGCTTCCTGTGGAGATCGATCAAAATGAAAAAGACGGGGAAGACTCCAAGACACTCATGAATTATGAGCCGGAACCGGAAGAAGCTTTATCCATGCTGATTCCCAAGTACGTCTGCAGTCTGATCTTCGGTGCGCTTGTCACATCGGTTGCCAGCGAAAACGGTGCCAGGATGCAGGCCATGGATTCGGCAACGACCAATGCCGAAGAATTAATTGACAACTTAAGCCTTGCCTATAACCGGGCAAGACAGGGCGCTATCACGCAGGAATTGACAGAAATCATTTCAGGAGCGGAGGCGCTGGAATAGAAGTAGGAGGAATTATTAAATGGCAGATAATCATACAGGGAAGATCACCCAGATTATTGGTGCGGTTTTAGATATCAAGTTCAGTGACGGGCATCTGCCGGAGATCAATGACGCCATTGATATTATGACAAAGCAGGGCGGGAAGCTGGTTGTAGAGGTTTCCCAGCATCTGGGCGATGACACCGTGAGATGTATTGCGATGGGACCGACGGACGGTCTGGTCAGGGGGATGGAGGCTGTCTGCACAGGCGGGCCGATCTCCGTCCCGGTAGGAGAGCAGACCCTGGGAAGAATGTTTAACGTTCTTGGAGATCCTATCGACAATAAACCGGCCCCTGAGAATGCAAAACGCCAGCCGATCCACAGAAAGGCTCCGGCTTTCAAGGACCAGTCCACAGAGACTGAGGTGCTGGAGACAGGCATCAAGGTCGTAGACCTTTTATGCCCGTACCAGAAAGGCGGAAAGATTGGACTGTTCGGCGGTGCCGGCGTAGGAAAGACGGTCCTGATTCAGGAACTGATCCGAAACATTGCCACAGAGCACGGCGGATATTCCGTTTTCACCGGAGTAGGAGAACGAACCAGAGAGGGAAATGACCTTTACCATGAAATGAGTGAGTCAGGAGTTATCGACAAGACTGCTATGGTATTCGGTCAGATGAATGAACCGCCGGGAGCGCGTATGCGGGTCGGCCTTACTGGACTGACCATCGCAGAAAACTTCCGTGATGAGGGCGGAAAAGATGTCCTGTTGTTTATCGACAACATCTTCCGTTTCACCCAGGCGGGCTCCGAGGTGTCAGCACTCCTTGGACGTATGCCGAGTGCGGTTGGATACCAGCCGACTCTCCAGACCGAGATGGGTGCTCTCCAGGAGCGGATTACTTCGACCAAAGACGGTTCCATCACATCCGTGCAGGCAGTCTATGTTCCGGCCGATGACTTGACGGACCCGGCACCGGCGACAACCTTTGCCCATCTGGATGCCACAACCGTACTCTCCCGTGCCATCGTGGAACAGGGAATTTATCCGGCAGTGGATCCCCTGGAGTCCACATCGAGAATCCTGGACCCGAAGATCGTCGGGGAAGAACACTACCAGGTGGCCAGAGGGGTGCAGGAGATTCTTCAGAGATATAAAGAACTCCAGGATATCATTGCAATCCTCGGTATGGATGAGCTTTCTGATGAAGAAAAGCTGATCGTAGACCGGGCCAGAAAGATTCAGCGGTTCCTGTCCCAGCCGTTCTTCGTGGCAGAACAGTTTACGGGTACAGTTGGAAAATATGTAACCTTAAATGATACGATCCAGGGCTTCAAAGAAATATTAGACGGAAAGCATGACGACATTCCGGAGGGTATGTTCCTGAATGCGGGAAGTATTGATGAGGTTGTGGAACGTGCGAAAGCAAAGTAGGCAGGTGATCCTATGGCTGAAAATCTGATGAAACTGGAAGTAACGACTCCGGACCGCTCTTTTTATGCGGGAGAGGTCCGGATGGCTGAGTTTACGACCACAGAAGGGAATGTGGGAATCTACCCAAAACATATTCCGATGACAATGATCATAGCTCCTGGTATCCTGACCATCACGGAGTCAGACGGAACGAAGAAACAGGCTGCTTTGATGAAGGGGTTTGTGGAGATCACGAAGGAGGCTGTCAATATCTTAGCAGAGGTTGCGGAATGGCCGGGTGAGATCGACTTAGAGCGGGTGGAGCGTGCCAAAAGGCGTGCCCAGGAACGCCTGAAACACAAGAGCGATACAGACCTTCACAGAGCTGAAATGTCTTTGAGGAGAGCTCTGGTCAGAGAAGAATTATCAAAAAGGATGTAAACAGAACATATTTCTGGACGGGCAGCTGTGAGAGCCGTGTTCAGAAATATGTTCTTCCTGTTTTATGGAAAGGGGCTGTAAAGACATGAGGAGGTTATATCAAAAGCTTGGGCCTGCAGTGACCGCTTCGGTTGTGGCAGCCGTTGTGATTCTCTGCAGTCTTTTTAATTTTAACTGGCAGATCCGGTCTGATTTAAGAGGCGGCCGGGAGGATTCGGCACAGTCACATCTGGAGCTCGTTGAAAAAATGGGGAGACTGCTCACTGCTGAACTGGTAGGCACCATGTCCGTTTTGCTGGCAGTTGTGATGACGGAGCGAAAGAAAGAAAAAAAGCGGCTGGTTCTCATGAAAAATGCCTATCACACGGCGCTCAGCAAGTCCAGTGACCTGTTTTTTGAAGTGGATCTGTCTGCGGACCGGTTAAAGATTCATTCCTGCCGGGTGGAGGGTGTCTGGGAGTAGAGAGATCTGCCGTACAGCGAAATTGTATCATGTTCGGCAAAGAAGTGTGCGCCTCAGTTTCAGGAAGCCTTTGCAAAAACTTTCAGCCTGGAGTATATATGGGACGCGATCAAGAAAAGCATCCCTTCTGTCTGTTTTGAGTATGAGGCCGCCGTAAAGGAAGAGGAACGCTGGTATTCTGCAACTCTGGTCCCGGTGTTTACCGGGGACAAGGCTTCGGCAAGGCTGTTTTGTATGGAAAGAGACATCACAGAGCTGAAACAGCAGCAGATCAAGCTGAAGACGTCGGCTATGCTGGATGGATCTACGGGGCTCTATAATAAGAAAACATCAGAGCATATGATCAGGCAGCGCCTGGGAAAACAGAGTGAAGGCCAGAAATATGCGCTCTTTATGATAGATATCGATGATTTTAAAGCAATCAACGACAGCTACGGACATATGGAGGGAGATGCTGTCATTGCCCAGACTGCCCTGCAGCTGAAAAAATTGTTTAGTCCGGCTGATATTACAGGGAGATTCGGCGGCGATGAGTTTATTGTTTTTTTCGATGAGATTTCAGACAGAAAAGAGATAGAGGAAAAGGCAGAGAAAATAAAAGAAATGCTCCGTTCCGCGGGCATGAATGTTTCTTTCAGTGTAGGGATTGCTGTCTCCGAGGGCAGAAACATGACATTTGAAGTACTTTATAAAAAGGCAGACAGTGCGCTATATGCCACAAAACAGCGTGGAAAAGATGGATATACGATTTATACGATGTCTGAAGTCTGACACTGCAATATTACATAATAAAAACCCTTCCTGCGGTGAGTGCAGGAAGGGACATCATATCAAAAGAGTTCATCGGTTAGCCAAATTGTTATTCTGATACCGTGGATCCAATGTTACTTCATCTTCAAACCACTCAGGCCCTTCGTAATCCAGAGCGGCTTCTTCAGACGGAAATTCAACTTCGGCCATCATTAGTCCTTCGTGGTCTCCGTGGAAGATATCCAGTTCAATGGTAAGAGAGCCTGAGGCAGGGATCTGGTAGCGCGTCTTATAGATGAGGATACCGTCGATCTTGCTCTTCAGGTGCTCATAGGCCTGCTTTGTCAGAGGAAATTCATGCTCGGCCCGTTTCATCAGCCCTTTGGACTTATAGGTCAGGATGTAATCATGGTCGAGTCTGCGGATCCGGATCACCGGTTCCATGCACAGATATCCCTGCTCGATCTCGGAGTGGGGATAGGAATCAAGGTCTTTCGGCGGGTCGGTAACAATAAACTTGCGTTCTATTTCCATAGTGCGTTCCTCCTTTTTCCTCATTATATACGCAGCGGAGACAGAATGCAAAGGAAATTGACAACTGAGCAGAAAGCTTTTAAAATGTTTTAGAAACATGAATACAGAGAAGGCGAGGAAGATACAATGCGTTTAAGGAATGTGCCGGGAGCGGCGGATATGATAGCGGCCAGTCCATTTTCCGTCAATCAACCGGAAGAATGGAAAGGCAAGTGGAGGGAATTGTTTGGCAATGACAGGCCGGTTCATATAGAGATCGGTATGGGGAAAGGAAAATTTCTTTTGACATTGGCAGAAAAGAATCCTGACATCAACTATATTGGGATCGAAAAGTTTTCCAGTGTTCTCGTGAGAGCGGTAGAAAAAACGGAAGAGTTCGAGGGGAATAACTTAAGACTGATCCGCATGGACGCGGAGAATCTCCAGGATGTTTTTGCCGAGGGAGAGATTGACCGGATCTATCTGAATTTCTCCGATCCGTGGCCGAAAGAACGCCACGCAAAGCGGAGGCTTACTTCTACGAGATTTTATGAGAGGTATGACCACATCCTTGCGAAGGACGGACAGGTTATTTTCAAAACAGACAACCGCGGGCTGTTTGACTTTTCCCTGGAACAGACGGAGGAAGCCGGATGGAAACTTCTTGACTGTACATTTGATCTGCATCACAGTGAGTTTGCAAAAGACAATGTTATGACAGAATATGAGAAGAAATTTTCTGAAAAAGGCAGTCCAATCTGCCGCCTTACAGCCTGCCGTTAATATTTTTATCCGTATTGCATACTATAATAAAAAAGTGGTAAGATAATTATGAAACAGAAAAAGTGTCAAGTAAAGGTAAATCAATTTTTCTACCAGCATCCAAAGCACAGGAAATGGTTCTGCCGCCTGCTGGCATCGCTGGAAGAGGCAAAAGATTGTTTATGCCGGTCAAGATAAGGAGAATGATTATGGAGTATACGTTTACGAATGAAAATTTCCAGGCAGAAGTGTTAGACTCAGAGCAGCCGGTACTTGTCGATATGTTTGCAACATGGTGCGGACCGTGCAGAATGATGGGGCCTGTTGTGGAAGAACTGGCAAAAGAGTACGAGGGAAGCGTTAAAGTCGGAAAGCTGGATATCGATGAGAACAGTGATATCGCAGGGCAGTACGGCGTGATGTCGGTACCTACGTTCCTGGTCTTTAAGAACGGCCAGGTGGCAGCAAAAGTTGTAGGAGCTGTGCCTAAGGAAGAGTTAAAAGCAGCCGTGGATAAAGCGCGTTAGGGGTCAGGAAATGACTGTATAAAGACGGATGGACGGAACGTAAACCGGCCATCCGTTTTTCTGTGGGTCTGCACCGGGATTTCGTTTGACAAGATGTAAGACAGCAATTAAACTAAAAAACAGATAGTCAAGGAAGAAAAGGTGGATCCATGAATATATTAAACATAGAACATATCAGTAAAACTTTTGGAGATAAGACCATATTCGATGACGTCTCTTTAGGAGTACATCAGGGAGATAAGATCGGAGTGCTGGGCGTCAACGGGACAGGAAAATCAACTCTGTTAAAGATCATTGCAGGACAGGAAACGGCTGACGAGGGAGAGGTGATCTTCGGCAGAGGTATCCGCACGGCTTTTCTCCCACAGAACCCGGAGTTTCCGGACGGGGCAAAGGTGCTGTCTTATGTGACGGAAGGGAAACATGATCCGGATGGGAATGAGCCGGTGAGTGAGGCCAAGACGATTCTTACAAAACTTGGAATCTGTGATTTCGATGAATCTGTGGATCATCTGTCCGGCGGGCAGAAGAAAAGAGCCGCGCTGGCCCGGACCCTTGTGGACCCGGCGGATGTACTGATCCTGGACGAGCCAACCAACCATATAGACAATGACATGGCCCTCTGGCTGGAAGATTATCTGAACCGGTTTAAGGGAGTCCTGATCATGGTGACCCATGACCGCTATTTTCTGGACCGCGTAACCAATAAAATCGCAGAGATAGACGAGGGAAAGCTGTACACCTATGACTCCAACTACTCAGGATTTTTGGCTTTAAAGACACAGAGAGAAGAGATGGAACTGGCCACGGAGCGCAAACGCCAGAGTCTTCTGCGGACCGAACTGGAATGGGTGAAGAGAGGGCCTCAGGGCAGGGGGACTAAACAGAAAGCAAGGCTTGACCGGTATGAACAGCTGAAAAACATGGAAGGCCCCAGGGAAGTCCAGAACGTTGAGATGGATTCTGTGGGCACGAGACTCGGAAAGAAGACGATTGAACTCCATCGGATTTCCAAGGCATACGGGGAGAAAGAGCTCATAAAAGACTTTACCTATATCTTGTTAAGGGATGACCGGCTGGGAATCATTGGGCCGAATGGCTGCGGCAAATCCATTCTGATGAAGATCATAACGGGACGTCTGGCCCCGGACACCGGAGAGGTTGTGACCGGGGACACAGTAAAGATCGGATATTTTGCACAGGAAAATGAAGACATGGAGGACGGCATCCGAGTCATCGACTATATCCGGGATGTGGCTGATTATATTCAGACACCCGGCGGGAAGATCAGTGCGTCTCAGATGCTTGAACGTTTTTTATTCACGCCTTCCATGCAGTACACACCTCTGTCCAAACTTTCGGGAGGAGAAAAGAGGAGGCTCTATCTGCTCAAAGTTCTGATGGATGCGCCGAACGTGCTTGTACTTGATGAGCCAACCAACGATCTGGACATAGCAACTCTGAGAATCCTTGAGGATTACCTGGATTCTTTTCAGGGGATCGTTTTGGCTGTCTCCCATGACCGCTATTTTCTGGACCGCATCGCCGGCCGGATTTTTGCATTTGAGGGCGGCGGTGAGATAAAGCAGTATGAGGGCGGGTATACAGACTATCTGAGAGCAGGAAAACCGGCGGAGGAGCCAAAGCCAAAGGAAAAAACGGATAAGAAATCATGGAAACAGAAAGATACCAGGCTGAAGTTTTCATATAAAGAACAGAGAGAATATGAAACTATAGATGAGGACATTGAACGGCTGGAAGAAAAAATCATATCTGTCGGACAGCAGATGGAGGAAAACGCCAGCCAGTATACAAGGCTCGCAGAACTGACGGAAGAAAAGTCGAAACTCGAGGAGCAGCTCAACGAAAAGATGGAGCGGTGGGTTTACCTGAACGATTTGGCAGAGAAAATTGAATCCCAGAATTCCTGAGAGGTGGATATGAATGAAGAAGAGTAAAAAACATAGCAGGGTAAAGTTTCTGTGTGCGGTTCTTTTGTGTGCTTTGCTCGGTGGAAGCCTGTCTGCCTGCCAAGTGCATGAGTCTGACGAGGCAGAGAATCCTAAGTATGTGATCGGTGTCGTGACAAAATCACGGAGCAGTGAATACTGGATGTCAGTCTGTTCCGGCATGGAAAAAGCGGCTTCAGACCTGGGGGTAAAGGTCATTATTATGTCTCCGGATACGGAGACGGATGAGAAGACTCAGCAGCAGATGATCGGCAGCCTTCTGAAAAAAGATATTGATGCCCTGGCGGTATCCCCAATCAACTCACATAATGCAAAGGGCTACTTAAAAAAGGCGGAAGAAAAAGGGATTCAGGTTGTATCCTATGACACAAAGATTCTCGAGAAGGGAGTTCCTTATATTGGAATCGACAATGAAAAAGTAGGCAGAGAACTGGCCCAATATATGGCGGCACAGATGAAAAAGAAAGGGCTTGTGGGCATTATATCAGGGAATCTGAAACAGAGCTCCCATGCCTCAAGGCTGAAAGGCTTTCGGGACTATATAGATAAAAATACAGACATAAAGATTGCCTTTACCGAAAGCGGATACAGCAATCTGCGGATGCCGGAGAAAGAGATTTCAAGGCTTATGAGAGAACATCCGGATTTAAACGGAATTTTTGCTACGAGCGCCGTGACCGCACTCGGAATCATGGAGTACCTTGGAGACCGGCCGGTGCTGATTGCCACAGTGGATGCCCAGGAGGATGCGCTGGATGCGGTCAAGAAGGGGAAAATCGGGGCTTTGGCTTATCAGCCGGGTTATGAAATCGGCTATGAGACGGTACGCTATATCGTAAACCAAAAAGAAGGAAAAAAGCAGCCTGAACAAAAAATCATTCAGGCAGATCTAAAAATAAAACCACAAAAATAAAAATAGTACATATATCTGAGGACCTTTGGCAGACCAAAGGTCCTTTACTTTCATCTATTAAATAACAGCCGGAATGCGTTACAAAAATATAATATCAAATCTAAAAAAATCCATGGATACGACTTCGGATACCGGAAGGTAAAATAGAACCAAAGGCACAGATTATAAGAGATCAAATAGGAAGCTATTGGAAGGCGAAATATCAAAAAAGGAGGGAATATATCATGGGAAAAGTAAAAGTTGGTATTGCAGGGCTGGGGAGATTAGGAAAGCTGCATGCAAATAACCTGGCATTTAAAATCCCGGATGCGGAACTTACGGCAGCCTGTTCGATTGTTCCGGCGGAGCTGGAATATGCAAAAGAACAGCTGGGAGTTGCAGATGTCTATGCAGATTACCGTGAAATGCTGGAAAAAGCAGATATCGATGCAGTTGCCATAGTGACGACGAGCGGGGAGCACTGCTGGCAGATCGAAGCTGCTTTGGATGCGGGAAAGCATGTGTTTTCCGACAAGCCGCTGGGAATAACGGTAGAGGAATGCAGGACAGCCGAGGCTGCTGTGGAACGCCACCCGGAACTTACATTTTTCCTTGGATTTATGCGGCGTTATGATCCGTCTTATGCATATGCAAAGGAAAAGATCAAAGAAGGAGCCATTGGTACACCATATATGGTGAAAGCGGCAGGAATCGATCCGGAAGCCCTGGCAGAAGGAGCGATTAAATTTGCAGCGACCAGCGGCGGGATCTTCATTGATATGGCCATCCATGACATCGATCTGATGCGCTGGTTTCTGGAATCCGATCCCGTGGAAGTATATGCGGCAGGAGCCACATTCAAACATCCGGAGTTTAAGGAAGCAGGAGATGACGAGACCGGTGCGGCAATGTATAAATGCGAAAACGGTGCACTTGGATTTGTGCATGTCGGACGTACTGCGGCACATGGATATCACGTTGAGACAGAGATTGTCGGCACTGAGGGTTCTCTAAGGATCAGTCCGGTACCGGAAAAAAATCTGTGTATGATCTATGATAAAAATGGGGCTGTGAAAGAATGTGTCAGCGGCTTTCCGGAGAGATTTGCAGAGTCTTATCAGCTGGAAATGGCAGAATTCATTCACTGTGTCCAGAAAGGTGCGAAACCGGATGTCACCGTATATGACGGTACAAAATCAACACAGATCGGTTTTGCAACTACAAAAGCCTGGAAAAAGGGAGGCATTGTAAAGATCGAATATTAAAAATCGGTTAGCTTGACACTCTTTGGGTGTCACGTATAATTAGAAAGAGAAGAAGATATCAGGGAAGGGAGAGTGAAGTCTGATATGATACGCAGTATGCGGAGTAAAGTTTTCTTAGCCATCATCAGCATCACATTTTTGACTGCCTCGGCCATCACCCTGATATTTTATTTGAAATCTACTCAGATGATTGAGGACAATTACGGGACAAATCTCTATGGCCGCATTGAGCAGGTAGGGAATGCTTTCGATGATGCCATGAAAGAGATTTATTACATTACGGTACAGGCATCCAACGCAGAAGGGCTTTCCCGGCAGGCAGAAAGCTATCTGAGAACAGAGGATGCAGGACAGCTGGAGAAGATGTCCGGTATGCTGGGAGGATTCAAGAAACGAAACAGTGATATCGGATCAGTCTGTCTGGTTCTTCCGGAACAAAAAGTCATTGTTACATCGGAAGATTATCCGGTTTATGTAAAGAAAGTAGAGGACTCTGTATTAAAGCATATTGCAGAGGTTTCTCTGGAAGACCATCCGGTTATTATCAAAGATCCGGTGAGAAAACAGAATAAAGTGCTGTCTTTTATTGAGCCCGTCATAAAAGACGACGGAAGTGTCCTTGGATTTGTCATGTGTAATGTTGAAGAGAGGGCTGTCTATTATAAGTATCTGGATATTTTAAATGACGGCAGATCTTCAGACGCGGTCCTCCTCAATAAGAAAAATGTCATTGTCTCTACGAAGAATGCCGAATCCATGGGCAAAATTTACAGGAACAGCAATTTCCCCGATATCCAGCAGAACGGCATTTATAATAAAAGTAACCCGGCGGTCATAGGCATCAGCTATAAAACGGCATTCACGGGCTGCAGTTTTTTTATTACGGCGGAGAAGAGTGTCGTATTGAGCGACCTGAATCAGCTGAAATATTTTTTGCTGGCATTTTTATTTCTGTTTCTGGGCATGTCACTGATTCCCGCCTATTTTGCCACGAGGGCTATGTATGAGCCATTGAGGAATTTGACGGCGGCGATGGATGAAATCAGCGCTGGAGAGCTGGATAAAAGGGTTCAGGTCCGCACCAGAGATGAGATTGGACGGCTTTCCAATGACTTTAACAACATGCTGAACCGGATTGAAAAGCTGATCGAAAAGCTGATCAAAGAAGAAGGACTCAAAAAAGATGCAGAGCTGGAAGCACTTCAGTATCAGATTACCCCGCATTTTATGTACAATACTTTAAATTCCATTAAGTTTGCGGCACTTCTGAAAGGGGAGAAGGAACTGGGAGGCCTGATCGGTGATTTTGTGGAGCTTCTGCAGGCAAGTGTCAACAAAAAAGGTACGTTTGTCACAGTCTCAGACGAGATACATATTTTAAAAAATTATATTCATCTCCAGAAAATGAGATATGACGGTCATTTTCATGTGGATTATGAGATAGGGAAAGACGCGGGCAGCTGTTTTGTCCCGCGGCTGATCCTTCAGCCTCTGGTGGAAAACTCTATTTTGCATGGGCTGGATATGAAGATGGACAGCAGCCGGATCGAGATCAGGGCCGTGATCGAAGAAGACTATTTATGTATCAGTGTCAAAGATAACGGAAGAGGAATGACACAGGAACAGATTTATGAGCTGCTGACAAAAAAGACAAAGAAAACCAGCGGCCTGAGCGGGATAGGAGTTGTCAATGTCCGTGAGAGGCTGGAACTGTATTACGGAAATAATGCCGGCCTGGGCTATGACAGTACTTCCGACGGAACAACAGCATATCTGTATCTGCCGGCTTACAAAGACCAGAATCAGTATGCAGTGTGAAAGGAGAAAACGCCATGTACCGAACAATGATTGTCGATGACGATTTTTTAGTGCGAAGTTATCTGAAGCAGCTGGATGCCTGGGAGAAAGCGGGTTACGAGATCACTGCCGATGTAAGGGATGGGGAAGAGGCCTTACATGCAGTCAGGGAGCAGGCTCCCGACGTGATCGTAACCGATATCTCCATGCCGCTGATGGATGGGATCGAACTGATACGCAAGGTACGGGAAATGGGACTTTCTGCATATATCATCGTATTGAGCTGTCATGATGATTTTAATTATGTGAAAGAAGCTATGCGCCTTGGTGCAAATGAATATGTGCTGAAAAATTCTCTGGACGAGGATTCCCTTTTTGAGGTGCTGAAAAATGCGGAACACCATATGAACAGCCTAAAGAAACGAAACAGTGAAGAAGAACGGACAAAAAAGCTGATCGAGGCCGGAAGCCAGTCTTTGAAGATCCGATTTTTTAACGAGATTGTGGCGGGAGATATGAGCTCTAAAGAGCGGGAAGAAAGGCGCATCGAGGCGGGGATTAAAGGAAAATATATCAACAGTGCGGTCGTCAACATGTTTATCCCTGCCTGGATGGTTATCAAAGACAGCCAGTCACCGGCTGAGTCGGAACAATACGCCGCAGGGTTCATAGAGCGTCTGTCTGCTCAGCTTCAAATGCTCCTGGGAGAGGAGCACAGCAGGGCCGAGACAGTTTCTCTGGGAGGAGGCATCTTCTGCTGTTTTCTGGATCTTTCTGATCTGAGCAGGAGCAGTGTAATGAAGCAGAAACTCACGAGTGTGGCCTCTGCCTGCTTCAAGTGCTGCCGGGAGGAGATTTTTGACTACGATATTGCAGTCAGCAATATCTGCATTGGAGAAGGGGGCATACGTCAGGCATATCAGCAGGCAAGAGAGACCATTAAGCTTAGTTTTTATGAGGACAGAGATATTTTATATTTTGACAGCCAGAAGACCATTGGGACCAAGATGCCGGAGTGCGCACAGGAACTTTTAAATCATGTGAGGGATTATGCGGCAGGAAGAAAAGAAAAAGAGATGAAAGAAGAGTTTTTTCGTGTGATAGAAGCATGCCGGGAGACAAGGACGGACCCAAAGATCATTTTCCGGTGGATTCGGAAATTAGATACGGCAGTGGGGACAGAGCACAGTCAGGAAGAACTGTTTAAACTCACTCATGTGGATCAGCTTTCTGATATCTTTAAGGATTACAGAAGCAGAATATTTTTGGGTACAGGAAAAAAAGTCCCCGAAAATGCGGGGACACAGACGAGACAGGCAGTGCAGTATATTCGTGAACACTTCAAAGAGCAGATCGGGCTTCAGGAGGTTGCAGATGCTGTAGGACTGAATTTTGCCTATCTTAGTTATCTGTTTAAACAGGAAATGGGGATCGGCTTTTCGGGATTTCTTCTGGAACTCCGTGTAGAGTATGCAAAAGATCTTCTCAAAAATACAAGCTACAAGATTAAAGATGTTGCAGTGGAATCGGGATTCAACGATTACCACTATTTCTCAAAGGCTTTTAAACGGTTAAATGGGGTCAGCCCGGCAGAGTACCGCAGGAAGTTCTAAAAATAAGACACGAAATCGGGAACATCTATTTTTAGTACAACAAAGCTAAAAATATTCCCGATTTTTTTGAGCTTCTTCCATGGTATCCTTTATTCAGATCATATAAAGAACACGGATAAAGGAGAAGTGCTATGTTTAACAAAGAAAAAGTAAAATTAGGAATTGCCCCGATCGCATGGACAAACGATGACCTCCCGGATTTGGGAAAAGAAAACACGTTTGAACAGTGTGTCAGCGAGATGGCTTTGGCGGGATTTACCGGCTCAGAGGTGGGGAACAAATATCCGAAGGACCCCGAAGTGCTGAAAAAAGCTTTAGAGCTGCGGGGAATTGAAATCTGCAATCAGTGGTTTTCGTCTTTCCTGATTACGAAACCATTTGAAGAAGTGGAGAAAGATTTTCGTGCACAGCTTTCCTTCTTAAAGGCTATGGGAGCAAAGGTCATCGGAGCATCCGAGCAGAGCCACAGTGTACAGGGAATGACGGACACGCCCATCTTTGGACATAAGTATGTGATGAATGATGAGGAATGGGAGACGTTCTGTACGGGTATGAACAAACTTGGGAAAATCGCAAAAGAAGAGTACGGCATCAGCCTTACTTTCCACCATCATATGGGAACCGTGGTGCAGGACCCGGATGAGGTTGAGCGGATGATGGCAGATACAGATCCTGCATATGTCAGTCTTTTATTTGACACAGGACATTTTACATACTGCGGCGCCGATCCTCTGGAAATGGTGAAAACTTATGTGGACCGCATCAAGCACGTACACTTAAAAGATATTCGTCCGGAAATCGTAGAAAAAGTAAAGGCAGAAAACCTGAGCTTCTTAGACGGTGTGCGTATGGGAGCATTTACTGTGCCGGGAGATGGATGCATCGACTTTGATCCGATCTTTAAGGTGCTGGAGGACGCAGGATATGAGGGATACATGCTTGTGGAAGCAGAACAGGACCCGGCAAAGGCGAATCCACTGGAGTATGCGCTGAAAGCAAGAAAGTTTATTGCGGAGAAAACCGGATTATAAAAAATAAAATGATTTATAAAATACTGCTGGATGGCATCCGGCAGTATTTTTTTTGCCCATAATGTCCGGTAGAGCTGTGGTATGGTTTCTAATATAGAACATATTGTGGAAAGAGGGGTAATAAATTATGAAACTTTGGGAGAATACAGCGCTTACGGAAAAGGGTACAGCGCTGCAGAATAAACTGTTTGACGGACAGACGTTAAAAATTACAGGGGCAAAGGCCGGAGCAGGAGAGGTGCCTTCTGTGAATCTGAGGCAGCAGACACAGATCACCGACGAACGGCAGGAAATTACACTGCAGCCGGTACGGACAGAGGACGGCAAAGCCGTGATTCCTGTACTGCTGGAAAATATAGAGGTGAAGGAAAGCTATGAACTGCAACAGGTAGGATTTTATGCATAAGATCCGGAGGAGGGAGAAATTTTATACTGCATTGTACAGACTTCGGAGGGAAAGAAAATTCCATCAGCGGCAGAAAGTCCGGGATTTTCCATCACATGGAACTTTTGTTTTCAGAATTCAGATACGGCACCGTTTGAGGTCGTTTTGGACTCGGCGGGACTGGTTGGGGTTGAGCAGCATGAACTTCATTCGAAAGCAATTGAACAGATTGGAAAGACAGTTGAGGATCTTGAAAGTCAGACATCAAAAGATATAGCAGGATTGACAGCAGCAGTAAATGAGGCAAGGAATGAAATCAGCCGATTACGTGAGGAGCTGAATACAAAAGCAGGTCAGTCAGGCTTAAATGATACAAATACAAAAATGAAAGATATTGTGAGAAGCCAGATTTTACAAAGATCCGATATCAGTATACCGGCGGGAGGAACACCGGAGTATCAATTCGCATATGATTTGCCGGCAGGCTATAAGGTTTTAGGTCTTGGAGGATTTGCGTGCACCACGAGTAATCTGTCCGTATACAATGCATATGTGGACGAGGCAAACAGGCGGGTGAGATGCTATATCAGGAATTATGCTACTTCTGCAAATTACAACAATCAGACAATTAAATTTTATATTTATTATATAAGAAATATATAGATTAGGGAAATAAAAGACCCCGCATGCCTGCGGGGTCTTTCAATGAAAAGAGAGGATTAAAATATATATGAAAAACTATGTCTTAAGTATATCAGCTTTATGTGCGAATACAATGTATAGAAACTAAACAATTCTAAACATCCTATAAACAAATATTAAGGAAAACTTGTGATTCTTATGAAAGGATCGGGTGATTCCTGATATATTCTTCCATAATGTAAGCAGCACAGCCGACGATCTGTTCGCATGGGCGCTTCCGGTAATAGTCTTTTGTGCGCTCTTCCGGAACATAAGATTCTTTTTTTTGATCAAGTCCCAGCAATTCACGGCATACGATGGAACCGTTTAATTCTTCAAATGAGCGGGCGAGTTCCTGAATCCGTTTGTAGTGCTCTGTCTTTGAGGAACGGTCTTTCGGTGAGTCGTATCCGTACAAAATTCCCGCAGTGAGAAACATACCGCTGACAGAGCCGCATACTTCCCGGAGTCTTCCCATGCCTCCGCCAAAAGAAGAACTGAGCTTGAGGGCAGTGTGCCGGTCTATGCCGTACAGATCTTTGAAAGCCAGAAAAACTGACTGAGAACAGTTGTATCCTTCTTTAAATAAATTCATCGCCTTTTGGGCATATTGACTGGAAGTGAGATCAATGTTCATAGGGGGCTCCTTTTCTTTTGTGCCGGTTCATACAGTTTTCATTTTACGAAATAAAAAAACACCATCCCCAGCCCCAAACAAGCCAAAAATAGTGTTTTAATACGCGATGAGGGGCTCGAACCCTCGACACCCTGATTAAGAGTCAGGTGCTCTACCAACTGAGCTAATCACGCTTATTTCATGATGCGCTGCATTTTCAACGCAAGAATTATTATATATGATGTTTTCCATAATTGCAAGTAAAAATTGAAAATTTTTTTGTATCTTTTTGTCGATGACAATAATAAATGTATTTGTGATGCAGAAGTCATTGAAAAGACCGGGTTCAAAAGGCGCCGGACCCTATACTTTTCTGTGTCTTTGTGCTAGAATAAAGCCAAAATTCGATTGTGGCCTGAGGATAATAGAAGGAGTGTAAGAATTGAAAAACAATAAATTTGAATCCAATAAAAAATATTTTACCATATCGATTTATTCGATTGTTGTAATCCTTATCGGGTGTATAATATTCCGCCTGGTCAATAACTGGGCGTCTACGGTCGGGATTCTCACGGATCTATGGAATACGATTTTCCCATTTTTTATTGGTTTTCTGATCGCATATGTGATGAACCCTGTCGTTACCTTTTTTAACGAGAAAGTCTTTTCATCATTATTCGGTGAAAAACGAAAAAGATTATGCCGTGCATGTGCGATCCTCACTACTTATATCATATTAGTCGGAGCACTAACGATCTGTCTGATCTTTATCGTACCTCAGCTTTATGACAGCATTAAGGAACTGTCCAGCCAGATTCCGGTCATTTCAGACCAGATCATGGGACTGCTGGATCACTACAAGGAAAGCGGTTCCGGAGTATTCCCGGCCGAGCTGATGGAAACACTGGAGACCAAGAGTCTGCCGAAGCTGGTGCAGCTTTCCAATCAAATGCTCACAGAAGCCATTCCGATGCTGTACAATTTTTCGGTTTCATTTGTAAAATGGCTGTTTAATCTGTTTATTGCTTTCGTAGTGTCCATCTACATGACGGCCGATAAGCAATTATTGAAAAGTGCCTGCCGAAGACTTATTTTTGCAGTATTTCCTTATGATGCAGCGGTTCCGGTCATTCATGGGCTGAAAGAGTGCCATAATATTTTTTCCGGCTATATCATTGGAAAGTCACTGGATTCCCTCATTATCGGGTTCCTCTGCTTTTTGCTTATGAGTCTTTTAAACCTGCCGTATACCGTGCTGATCAGCGTTATTGTCGGGGTAACCAATATGATTCCTTATTTTGGACCTTTTATCGGGGCCGTTCCGGGCGCATTTATTCTTTTTATTGTAAGCCCATATAAAACACTGATTTTTCTTGGAATGATCCTGGTGCTGCAGCAGTTCGACGGACTGGTGCTGGGACCGAAGATCCTCGGTAATTCTACGGGAGTCAGGCCGATCCTGATCCTCTTTTCCATTACAGTCGGAGGAGCCTATTTCGGACCTTTGGGTATGTTTTTAGGAGTGCCGTTTTTTGCGGTGGTCCAGTATCTGGTCAACAACTGGGTCAATTACAGATTATACAAAAAGAATCTGGATATCGAGTAGGAGGCATATATATGAAATCCATTGCTGCCATTGCTCAGTGCAGAGCTTCACAGGAACCGGAAAAAAATCTCTGTAAGGCAGAATTCTTCTGCCGGGAAGCCAGGGAAGAAAGCGCATGCTTTGTCATATTCCCGGAGTATTTTATGACGTATTATCCTATAGAGAGAAGTGCTTACTATGAAAAAGCCCAGACTCTCGACGGACCCTTTGTACAGGGAATGAAAAGACTGGCCGCAGCACATGGGCAGTGGATTTTATTTGGAATGAGCGAGAAGCCCGGCAGGGATTCAGGAGGGAAATGTTTCAATACGGCGGTCCTTTTAGACGACAGAGGTAATCTCTGCTCTGTTTACAGAAAGACTCATCTATTTGATGCATTTTCATGGAAAGAATCGGACAGTACGCTGCCCGGGGAAGTTCTGCATGAACCGGTGAATACACCGCTTGGAAAGGCAGGACTGGGAACCTGCTATGATCTCAGATTTCCGGAACCGGCCAGGATACAGGCACTGAAGGGTGCAGAGGTTCTGATCTATCCTTCAGCATGGGTAGACGGTCCGGATAAATTTATGCAGTGGGAGGCTCTGCTTCGTGCCAGGGCCATTGAGAATACAGTGTTTACGATTGGCTGCTGCCATTACAGTGAAGAACACTATATGGGCAGAAGTCTGGCCTTCGATCCCTCCGGCAGAAAGCTTGCAGAAGGGGAAGCAGGAGAGGAACTGATTGTCCTGCCGGTAGACACAGACCAGAGAGATGCCATTATACATCAGGTTCCGGTAATGAAAAACCGCCGGACAGATCTTTATGACATAAGGACAGGAAAATGAAACTCAGTTTGGAAAAAATACTATATAATTCAGCATCAAACGGAACTTCTCTTCTGCATTTTGAATGCCGGAGTGATATCAGTGAACTTTTGCTGGAAACATTGATCAGTCTCTGTAAAGATGTTGGGGCTGTTCTCCAGAATGAAGGATACTATGACTATATGACCGTGAATTCCTATCTCAAATTATTTGCGGGATTATCGGGTTCTGATGTCACACTGGATTCTGCAGTCCGCACCATGCAGCTTGATGGATTTCTTTACTGTAAGATAAAATCGCTGACACCTTCCCAAAAGTACCGAGTTTCATTGGCGAGGGAAATCATTATGGACCGGGATATCTTATTCCTTCAGGAACCTGTCCTCGGGACAGACAGAGATTCTGTACAGCCGATGATACAGTGGATCGAATCGTGTGGTGATCAGGGGAAAAAGGTTATTACTACTTCTCAGTCTTTAAAACATGTGTATATGCTTCCGGGAAGGCATTTTTTTGTGGATGAGGAGCATGCGGAAGAACTGCCGGAAAATATTTTTTCGAAACAAGAACAGAGCGGGCCTTATATGGCGGAAAAGATTCCGGCCAGGATGGGTGATAAAATCCTGCTTTTTGATCCGGACGAGATCGATTATATTGAAAGCATGCAGGGAAAAAATTATCTGCACGTCAGACAGGCCAGGTTCCAGTGTTCTATGACTATGGACGAACTCTGCAGCAAGCTGAAGAAATTTGGTTTTTTCAGGAGTCACCGTTCTTATATCGTCAACATGCAGAGAGTTTCGGAAGTTATGAAATGGACAAAAAATTCTTATTCCCTCAGGATGAAAGGCGGGGAAGAGGAAAATATCCCTCTCAGCAAAGGAAGGATTGAAGAATTGAAGGAATATTATGGATTTTAGGGGCTCTTTTCATGGACCTATATCTCCGTTCATCCGTTTTTCCTTGTGAAAACCGGGAGAATCCAATAAAATGCATGTATTACGAGGAGGTATTTACATGAATCAAGACTGCATAACAATGGAACATGTCGGCATTTCATTTCAGAAGAAAATGGCATTGGACGATGTGAATATCCGGGTATCGGAGGGAGAAATCTTTGGTTTTTTAGGGCCCAGCGGAGCCGGAAAAACAACGACGATCAAATTATTGAGTGCACAGCTTCGCCAGGACTGCGGTCAGATCTCTGTCATGGGAATGGAACCGTTTGAAGATGTCAGCAGGCTGTATCAGAACATCGGAATTTTATCCGACAACAGCGGCTTTTATGAAAAAATGTCTGTGGAGGAAAACCTTAAAATATTTTCTGAGATTTACAGGCTTCCGAAAACAAGAATTCCGGAGGTGCTTGATCAGCTTCATTTAACCGAGGACGGGAAGAAAAAGGCGGAGAAACTCTCAAGAGGAATGAAACAGAGGCTTTTGTTCGCCAGGGCGATCTTACATAAACCAAAGCTGCTCTTTTTGGATGAACCTACGGCCAATCTGGACCCATCTACAAGTGAGGATGTACACGATATCATCAAACAGCTGAACCGGGACGGAACGACTGTTTTTCTTACGACTCATGATATGGAGGAAGCAGACGAACTCTGCAGCAGAGTGGCATTCTTAAACGAAGGGGTCATCAAAGAGGTCGGAGTACCGGAAGAACTGAAGATCAAATATGCAAAAGACAGGGTGAAGATCCTTTACACGGACGGAACTGTAAAAGAAATTCCCAAGGATAAAACGGCTATAGCAGAGGAACTTTTAAGTGCAGACAAAGAGGTTGTGACGATCCATTCAGTGGAACCCGACTTGAAAACGATATTCTTGGACTTGACGGGGAGGGAATTAGCATGAAATTAAGAGCGAGAATCATAAAAGCACTGATGAAAAAGGATTTCCGGATGCTTGCGGGCAATAAAAATACTTTTTTTATTTTACTGCTTCCGATCTTATTCTGTGTCCTTTACACAAAGGTACTGCCGATCGGAAAAGAGACGGGGATGTTATACCCCCTGCTTCTCTGTGAGGTGCTGAATCTGATCTGTGCGCCGATCTCACTGCTGAGCATGATGGTGGCGGAGGAAAAAGAGAAAAATACCCTGCGGACTTTGATCATGTCCGATGTCAGGGCTATGGAGTTTCTGGCCAGCAAGATGTTTGTTGTACTTTTATTGATGGAAGTGATCTCCGTGGCGAATTATCTGCTGGTGGGACTTGATATGAAGTTTTTTGCGGGTTATATGCTCATCTCCACTTTGGCTTCGGTCGGTATCCTGTTTTTAGGTGCAGCTGTGGGAATTTTGTCTGAAAATCAGATGTCAACCGGAACGATTTCCACACCGCTGATGCTTCTGCTGATGCTGCCGCCGATGTTTGCCGGAATGAACAAGGTACTGGAAAAGATAGCATTTTGTCTTCCCACAAACGCCTTTATGGAGATTATGAACGGAGAATACCAAAATAAAGCTGCCTTTCTCTCCGGAGCCAATATGAAACACTATGCGGTCTGCCTTGTATGGATCGTTATAGGCATTGCGGTGTTTAATATCGTCTACAAGAAAAGAGGGGTAGACAGCCAATAGTTTATAATATGTTTAGAATTGTTTATTTTCTATATATTGTTTTTAAAGGAAAAGTTGTTATAATGAAGACATAGTTTTTCATATATACTTAATCCTCTCTTTTTAAAAATGCTCTGCCGGTAACAGAGCACATATTGCAAGCAGGCAGGTGCCGGAAGAAATTCCGGCACCGTTTTTCTGGCATTTTGACCAGTTTTCCGGCTTGCTGTCTCAGAGATGTAAGATTTTCTAACTTTCAGCAAAGTCTCTCCGGCGGCCCGTTCGGAACTCGCTGACGCTCAGACAGCCTCACTGTGCGATGCACACCGCCTCCGAGCCTTTGCTGAAAGAAGAAAAACTAACATCTCTTCGAATGCAAGGCCTCCAAACTGGTCAAAATGGACGTAATATCTGCTGGAGCAGGCTGCTTAGAGACCGAAGATGCCATCTGCGATAGTTTTTCTCTATTGTCGGAAGGAGGCCTTTCCAGAGCCGACTGAAGATAATGGAGAAAAACTCATGCTTAACACTCAACAATTTTCACGTAGAATCTCCGGTTTCTGGGTCCGTCGAATTCGCAGAAGTAGATGTCCTGCCAGATTCCGAGTACCGGTTTTCCGTCAGAGATGATGATTGTCTGTGACGGGCCGACGGTTGATGTCTTCAGGTGGGCATTGGAGTTACCCTCTGCGTGGCGGTAATTTTTGTCATGCAGTGGATATACCTTGTCAAGCCCGAAGAGCATATCGTGGACCACATCCGGGTCCGCATTTTCATTGACTGTGATCCCTGCCGTCGTGTGGGGAGAATGGATGACGGCGATGCCGTCTCTGATCCCAGAAATTCTCAGGTCTTCTTTCAGGAAGGAAGTGATTTTAATCATATCTTCCCGTCCGGTGTGATTTAAATGATGTTCAAAAAAAGTCTGTTTCATCTGATCTCTCCTTTCTTTTATTCCCAGTATACCTCATCAGCCAGACCATGCCAACTTGCTGCAGATCTCAAGTTTTTTCGATTCGATTATATTGTATTTTTTGGAATTTTCTGTCGTATATTCTTGTTCTGTGACAATATTTGTGATATTATGAATAAGGTTTAACGATAATATTACAGAAATCTTACAATAGAATGAGTTTCCGGAGGATAAGAGAGTTGAGGAACTATAAAAAATATATCACAGTCTGGGCCATGGCATTGACTATGGCAGCAGCATCTGTGCCGGTTTCAGCGGCACCAAAAGAGGGCGGCAGAACAGAAGATATTCGGGAAGATATAGGGCAGAGAGAGACATTTCAGGTCAGGTTTGACGGAGCGGGCGGCACGGTGAGAGAGGCCGTGCGTCAGATGGAAGCAGGAGAACTTATTTCTGAGCCGGAGACACCTGTCAGGGACGGATATGTATTTAAGGGCTGGAGTGATCAGAGCGGAGGACAGACGGGATACTGGAATTTCAGCGCCGATGAGATGCCTGAAAAAGATCTGACCCTCACGGCTGTGTGGGAAAAGGAATATACGCTTGACCGTTCACAGGTGACTGTGGCAGTCTCTGCACAGGCAAAGGTGGGAGTCAGAGAATCTTCGTCTCCCAGGGCTGTGTGGAAGTCAGGTGACGAACGCATCGCAACTGTGGACAGCAGCGGAAATGTAAGAGGAAAAGCGGCGGGAAGGACTTATGTACAGGCCGTAGTGGGCAGCCAGGTCGTGACAGCAGGCGTACAGGTTACAAATCCATATCTGTCAAAAAGCAGCGGAACTGTGGCAAAGAACCGGACTGCGAAAATACCGATCAGGGGGCTGAGTTCTACCAGCCAGACATCTGTCTCTGTGAGCGGCAGCAGGGCGAAAGCTTATATTCAGGACGATCAGCTGGTTATATATCCAAAAAAGAAAGGCATAACCAAGTTTTATGTCAAGATAGACGGAAAACAGAAAACCTATAAGGCGGAGGTCACTTCCTATAAGGCGGTCAAAGCCATCGCGAAGGCAAAAAAAGCGAAGGGATGCCGATACAGCCAGCCAAGGAGAATGAGGAAGGGATATTATGACTGCAGTTCTCTGATCTGGCGCTGCTACAAGCCGTACGGCATACATTTCGGAAGCCGTTCTTACGCTCCGGTGGCGGCCAGTGAAGCCAAGTACATGAAGCGCCATAAAAAAGTCGTTTCTTATAAGAGGGTGAAGGCCAAAAAGCTTCTCCCGGGAGATGTGATCTTTTATTCCTACACAAGAAACGGGCGGTACCGGAATATTTCCCACGTGGCTTTGTACATAGGAAACGGCAGAATCATCCATGCGGCCAACCGAAGAGTAGGGGTTGTGGAGGCAAAATATAAGTACACCAAGTGCATCAAAATGATTGCACGTCCGGCTAAATAAATATTAAGAAAAGAATCGGCTTTCTTTAAGGAAGACCGGTTCTTTTTGTGTTATACTGATAAAAAATAAGGTTCAGGGGAGGGAAGCTGCATGAAAAAAGTAATATCTAATCTTCTTTTGGCTGTGTGCATCGTCGTCTTTTTATTCAGCGGATGGAAACTCGTGGGGTATTATCTGGAATATAAGAAGGCAGATGATGAATATGATAAGATAGCACAGGAAGTGGTCAAAACAAAAGGGAAAGAACGAATCATTGATTTTGAGAAACTCAGGAAGATCAATCCGGATACCATCGGCTGGGTCTATGCCAAGGGAACCAATATCGATTACCCGGTCGTCCTTGGGAAGGATAACGATTATTACCTGCACACCACGTTTGAGGGGACAAAAAACAGCTCCGGAGCAGTCTTTATGGACAGCCACGGGGATAAGGATTTCCGCGCGGAGCACAATATTATATACGGGCATCATATGAGAAACGGATCGATGTTTGCAGACCTTATGGAGTTCCGCGAGCAGAGCTTTATCAAAAAACAGGATACGATCACCTTGTATACTCCGAGTGGGAAGAAGGATCTGAAGGTCGTTGCTTCTTACGCAAGAAAGGCCGACAAGCTGATTCCGATCACATTTGGGGACAGGAAGGACATGAAGAAATATCTGGAGGAGATTTTGTCCATGAGTGATATCCAGTCCAGGATACCGAAGAAGACTGTGATGAAAACAAAGAAACTGTATACGTTTGTCACATGCAGTTATGAACAGGAAGATAACCGTACGTTTGTACATGCGATTGAGAGCAAAGATTAACGAGGACTTATATGTTCAAATTTACAAGGAAAAATAAAAGGGAACTTGCAGTGATCTGCACGTTTCTTTTTATTGTCACTTTTATTTTTATATGGATCATCCAAAATATCGGGCTGCCGATCGAGACGAAAGTCGAAAACGGCCATATCAAGGTGATCGATGTTTCAAAATATAACCATAAAGTCAACTGGAAGAAAGTAAAGGACAGCCAGATCAACCACGCTGTCTTAAAGATCGGCTCCGGTGTGGGAAAAAAGAAAAAGGGCACAGAAGATCCAATGTTTATTTCCAATTACCGGAACGCAAAGATCTCATCCATTCACTGCGGAGTTTATTATTATTCTTATGCCAAAGACGCGAAAGCGGCAGTGAAAGAGGCAAAACACTGTATTTCCCTGCTGAAAAAGCATGATATTGACCCGGAAGATCTGAAGCTTCCAGTGGTATTTGACATTGAGGAAGAGGAAGTCATGAAAACCGGAAAAAAGAATGTGACGGCGCTGACAAGAGCTTTCTGTGAAGAGATCAAACGGGCGGGTTACGTGCCCATGGTCTATTCCAACGCTTACTTTTTGAAACACTATTTTGATTATGAAGGCATTAAAGCATATAAACTGTGGGTGGCCCATTACACGAAAGAAGAGGAGCCGGATATTCCATTTCAATACCACATGTGGCAGTTTACGGATCAGGCTTCTGTTCCCGGGGCAAACACGGAAAGCGGCCACTGCGATCTGAATTACTATTTAACAGATAAGGAAGGAAACCTGTTATGAGAGAAATCAAAAAAGCGGCATTGATAGGACTTGGGGCGATCGGAGGATTCGCGGCACCGGGGATTTGCAAAGCGCTGGGCAGTGAAAATTTCTGCGTCATCGCGGGAGGAGAGCGCAGAAAGCGTCTGGAAAGAGACGGAGTTATCATTAACGGAAAACAATGGAAATTCCAGACGGCCGAGCCCTCATGGGAGAGAGAGCCGGCGGATCTTGTTATTTTGAGTGTGAAATATACGGCCCTTGACCAGGCCATCAAAGATATCAGGAATCAGGTAGGGGAACACACTGTTATCATGTCTCTGCTGAACGGAGTGGAAAGTGAGGAGAGGATCAAAGCCGCCTACCCTGATAATGAAGTATTATATTCGGTGATACGGGTTCCGGCCCTCCACCATGGAAATGAAATTTCCTTTCCGGAGGGGTCCGGCAAAATTTCTTTCGGCCATGCGTATAATGATACATGGTCGGAGACCGTGTGTTCTGTGAGGGAGGTATTTGAAAAGGGAGGTATTTCATATGAAGTGCCCAAAGATATGCTGAGGAATATGTGGCATAAGTTTATGACGAATGTCAGCGAGAATCAGAGCGCTGCCATTCTCCGTGTCCCCTACGGCATCTGGACCATCAGTGAAGACGCCAATGAGCTGAGGGAGCAGGCGGCCAGGGAAGTCATCGCTATTGCCGGAAAGAAAGGTATTCATCTGACAGAGGAAGATCTTATGGAACACAGGACCTATTTTGAGGGCGCTCCGTTTTACGGGAAACCTTCGACTCTTCAGGACATCGAGGCCGGAAGGAAGACGGAGGTGGAGATGTTTGCAGGAGCGGTCATAAGAATGGGAAAGGAGCTGGGTATCCCAACTCCTTATAATCAAATGTTTTATCACTGTATCAAGACCCTGGAAACGTGGAATGACCACCAAAAGGATCACAAATAAGATGACGCATAGGATACAAGTTCCAGTAAAACCGCATATCCGAAACTGATGATCAAAGCCGCATAGTAGGAGATACCGGCGGCTTTTTCATTTGGCCAGCTTCGGCGGATATCCTTGTTAAGCCACGTCTTCAGATAGCCGGAACGGCCGCACAGGCGGGAAATGGCTATGAGGATCAGAACACTCAGCACCAGAAAAGCAATGCTTACAGGAATCAGGACTGCGATGGCCTGAAGCCTCTGGGCTGTGGATACGGTCTGGTTCATAAGCGAAGAATTGCCGGTCAGTCCGTAGATGATGCTGGTTATGACGCTGACGCCGTTAAATGTGGCGTGGAGCAGCATACAGGAATAAATACTGTCGGAGGCCTCCAGAAGCAGACCCAGGACCAGTCCCAGGACAAAGGCATAGCTGAACTGATTAAAATTCATGTGTGCGATGCCGAAAAACAATGCGGTCAGCAGGATTCCTTTGATGGGACGAGCTTTCCGAAGACCGGAATAAAGAACGCCTCGGAACAGCACTTCCTCCACGATCCCCGGAAGTACAGACAGCGCCAGGATAGACAGCCAGGGATTCTGTGAGGCCGTGGACACACTGGAAGTAATGAAATCCCGGAAAATCAGCTGGCTTACATTGTTGATCAGGCTGATAAAAGGCAGGATTGTAAACGCCAAAAGGACGGAAAGCAAAGCAGCCGCCGGTCTCAGAGGCTTCAGATGAAGTCTCTTTTTTACATCTTCTCTGCAAAGCTTCAGATAACCGATGCCAAGTCCGAGCAGCACCAGATAAAACACGATCATAAACAAGTATCGGTCCTGTACTGCAAACTGCAGCAGAGGGGAAATAAAAAAGTACACAAACAGATACATCAGGCAGAAACAGCCCGGTGTCTTAAAATATTTCATACAATATCCAGCTCCTTGTAAGTTTATTTTGCACGAATGGTTCCGCCGGTGATCTCGATTTTATTCTGCTTTAGTAATCGTCCGACGGCCCGCTTAAAGGCATTTTTGCTGAGGCCCAGCTCTTTGTCGATCATGGCAGGACTCGCCTTGTCGGTGAATGGGAGTACCCCGTCGTAGCTTTTGATCGTTTCCATGACCAGTTCGCTGTCTGCATCCATCTGAAGATATGCTTTCTCTCTCGGGGAAAGATCCAGTTTGCCGTCTTCCCGGACGCGGACTACCCGGACATTTACAGAGTCCCCCACAGAAAGTCTGATGTGGCATTCGCTGAGCGGGATCAGGCCGAAATACTGGTCATCTACGGCCACAAACGTACCGATCTCAGGGTTGATGCTGTATACGGTGCCTGTCACCCAGTCATCCTTCTCATAGTCATGTTCACTGCTCAGTGCCTGATAAATCTTCATGGAAGCACAGAGACGCCGGCTTTTGTCGATATAGAGCCTGACCAGATAAGAATGATCCGGCCGGATCTTGGAGGTCTGCTCTTTAAACGGGAGGAACAGGTCTTTTTCCAGTCCCCAGTCCAGAAACGCGCCGATATCTGTGATTTCTTTGACTTTGAGGACAGCCAGATGTCCCATCGTAATGAGAGGATGGGAAGTCGTGGCGATCGGACGGTCTTTTGAATCCTTGTAGACGAAGACGGATATGCGGTCTCCGACTTGGGCTCCCTCCGGAACCTGTTTTTTGGGCAGAAGGATGCTCTGCTCTGTCACACCTTCCTCATCATTTAAATATGCGCCGAAATCGGCAAATTTTACAATATAAAGTTCTTGGTTTTCTCCTAATTTAATCATAGTTCTTCCTTTCTTTGTTTCATTATTATAGCATAAATCCCTTTTCATTTGCAGAAAATGTGATACCATAAAAAGAAAACGGAGGGAGTCTTAAAATGCAGGAAAAAGAATACTATACAATCGAAGATTTTATCCAGGTAGTAAAAGAACTGCGGGGAGAAAACGGATGCCCGTGGGATAAAAAGCAGACACATGAATCCCTGATTCCCTGTCTTGTGGAGGAGAGCGGGGAAGTGGTGGAAGCCATAGAACATCATGACATGCAGAATCTGGAGGAGGAGCTTGGAGACGTTCTCCTTCAGGTGGTGATGCATGCAAGGATTGCCGAGGAACGGGGAGATTTCAATTTTTCGGATGTGGTGGACGGAGTGTGCAGGAAAATGATTCGAAGGCATCCTCACGTGTTTGGAAATGAGACATTTTCCACTCGGGAGGAACAATTATCCAGCTGGAGGAAGATTAAGGAATTAGAAAAGATAGAAAAGAAGCGCAAAGCCCGTGAATTGGCTGAAAATAAGGAATAAAGCGCATTTTGGCTTGACATGCTGTCACCTTAATTATACAATGAACTCATGTAATCGAAGAGCAGAAAATGCTTATGACGAAATTAGGAGGAATATAATCAATGAACAAAACAGAATTAGTTGCGGCTATCGCAAGCAAGACTGAATTATCTAAAAAAGATGCAGAAAAAGCTTTAAAAGCTTTCACAGATGTCATTGCAGAAGAATTAAAGAAGGGTGAGAAAATTCAGTTAGTTGGTTTCGGAACTTTTGAAGTTTCTGAGAGAGCTGCAAGAGAAGGAAGAAACCCAAGAAGCGGTGAAGTGATGAACATTCCTGCATCTAAAGCTCCAAAGTTCAAAGCCGGAAAAGCTCTGAAAGATATCGTAAACGAAAAATAATCACAGAACGACAAATCAAGCTGCCCTTCTACATTGTATGGGCGGCTTCTTTTATATTAAGGAGTTATATGGAATGAGACTAGACAAATTTCTGAAAGTATCCAGGCTGATCAAACGCCGGACCGTTGCCAACGAAGCGTGCAGCGCCGGGAGAGTGACCGTCAACGGCAAAACTGCCAAAGCCGGGACAGATGTAAAACCGGGGGACGAGATCCGCATCCAGTTTGGGAATAAAGAGGCGGCCGTGGAAGTCCTCCGGGTGGAAGAAACCGTAAAAAAAGACCAGGCGGCAGAATTATACAAATACATTTGATGTTTTTCACATGATTTTCGTTCTCCTTTCATATAGTGTATAAACTATGAAAGGAGATTTTTTCATGATAGAAGATAGACAACCTATGAAAACACATAAAGTGGATCTGCTGAACCGCTCTCTGGGTGTCATTACGGGAGTGAGGGATGTAGTGTCCTTCGACCTGAATGAGATCATACTCGATACGGAACAGGGACTCCTGATGATCAAGGGGTTTAACCTGCATGTGAAAAAGCTTTTGGTGGAAAAAGGCGAGGTGGAGATTGACGGCAAAGTTGACAGTTTCCTGTATTCAGATGTGGATGACCATAACGGAGGCAAAAAAGAAGGGCTGCTCGGAAGGCTGTTAAAATAATGCAGGAAGCAGTGTTAGGCCAGCTTTATTTCTTCCTGGGGGCTGTCTGGTTCGGGGCATGCCTGCTCCTTGTCTATGACGGCATCAGGAGTTTCCGCATCGTATTCCGGCACAAATTATGGATCGTATCAGTGGAGGATGTGCTCTACTGGATTTTTGTGGGCTTCTTGTGTTTTCGGTTTCTCTGCTGGTATAATTGGGGAGAGCTCCGCGGATTTTTCTTTTTAGGACTGATCATCGGCATGGCGGTCTATTATATGCTCATCAGCCCGAAGGTATTAGAAGGCCTTGTGTTTTTATTACATAATATCAGAAGGGTTTTTGGGAAAATATTTCGTATTATCCGCCATCCCTTTGCAAAAGCGGGAATAAATATGAGATGGAGATTGAAACAGGAGAGAAAAAACGTTAAAATAGCCTTAATGAGGAAGGGGCACAAAAGAGGTGAGACACATGGGGAGAAAGATAAGCAGTTATAAAAAGGGACTCAGGAAGCGCACAAGAGTGATCTTATTTGTCGTCATTGTGTTTGTCATTGTGATGTCCATTGCTTACCGGAGGCTGTGGGAAAAGTCGGCGGCGCTTCAAAAAGAGGAGGCCCAGCTGGAACAGCAGATAGAAAAGGCGAAAGATAAAAAGCAGGAGCTGAAGGATAAGAAGGAATATATTAAGACCAAAGAATTTATAGAAAAGACTGCACGTGAAAAATTCGGACTGTTTTATCCGGATGAGTATGTAGTTAGACCATCAAAATGATGGAACCAAAAGAAGTCTGACATGGATGTCAGGCTTTTTTTTTGCCTTTCTTTCCGCTTCAAGCGGAAATTTACGAACTATCATCAAAAATGCCATATACCTATAATGAATAACAAAGAGGAGGAAACTATGGAGAGATACAACAAGAGGCTGATCAAGATTCTGCGCTTCTTTTTGGAAAATGAAAAATGGATTACCGGGGCAAGCATTGCACTGTCTGTGGGCGTTTCCACAAGGACAGTCAGGAATGACATCAAAGAGCTGAATCAGATGCTTGCGGACAGGGGAGCAGAGATCACGTCAGAGATCGGGCAGGGATACAAGCTTACTGTGAGTGACAGCCGGAAATTTGACCTCCTGAAAAAAGAGATCCGAAAAGAAGAGAGTTCAAAGCCCTTTCAGAATATCATTCCCTCGGATTCAGAGGAACGGGTTCATTATATTATTTCCAGACTTTTGCTGAATTCTCTGAACAGCGGGGAGAGGATCGACTTCTTTGATCTGGAGGAAGAACTGTTTGTGAGTACTTCCACCCTGAAAAAAGACCTGAGGACCATCGACGGAATACTCAAAAAACATGACCTTCGGATCCGTGATACGAAAAAGGAAGGAATGAGAGTCGCAGGGCAGGAGACGAAGATCCGGTTTTGTATTTCGGAATACATTTTCAACAGTCAAAAAGACACAGGAGATATAGGAAACCAGTTTTATAAAGATATGTTTTCGTCCGATGAGGTGGAGAATCTGAGGATCATTCTCATGGAAGCGATCACAGATTTTAACCTTAGGCTTACGGATATCGCGTTCCGCAACCTGCTCGTACACAGCCTGATCATGCTGAAGCGTTTCGAGAAGAAACGGCATGTAAAATACGATGAAGAAGAGATTGAGCTGTTCTCGGGAACAAAGGAGTTCCGCTGTGCCCAACAGATTATAACTGAGATTTCCGGGAAACTGGGCATCTCCCTGGGAGATGAAGTCTATTATCTGACCCAGCATCTGATTTCCAGCCAGCGTTTTCTGATCGAAAATCTGGACGGGGATTACGAGTATAAGGAAGAAATTGAGGATATCTTAAATACCATCCGATCGGGGACAGGAATCGATCTGTCCGACGACAATCAGCTGATCAACGGGCTGGCCATGCATTTGAGCGCGGCTCTGCAGAGGCTCCGGTTTGACATGAATATCAGAAATGAGTTTCTGGACAGCATCAAAAATCTGTATCCGCTTGCCTTTGAACTTGCAGTCGTGGCAGGGGAGGTGATTGAAAAGAAACATAAGCTCAAGGCAAAAGAGTCGGAGATCGGATTTCTGGCCATGCATTTCGGAGCGGCACTGGAGAGAAAAGGTCTGAACCGAAAACAGGAGCCAAAGAAAGTCGTTCTGGTCTGTATCGCAGGCATTGCCACGGCTCTGCTTTTAAAAGAAAAATTACAGCATAAGTTCGGTCAGTACATAGAGATCGTAAAATCCTGTCCGGTGCAGGACGTGGATGAGGAATTGATCGACGGCGCCGATCTGGTGCTGACTACGGTAGAGCTTCCGGATTTTCAGTCCGAAAAAATAAAAAAGATCAAACTGTTTCTGGATGACGATGATTTGAATCATTTGGCTACGGTGATCACAGACAGCGGAAACCAAATGAAAGTAATTGATTACAGCAGCATCTTCCGGGAAGATCTCTTCTTCACCGATATGGAGTTTAAGGATAAACAGGAAATCCTTGAATTTATGACCGATGCCATGGTCGAAAAGGGCTATATCAACCAGGAAATCAAGCAGTCCATCTTTAAAAGAGAGGAGATGTCAACCACGGAACTGGGAAGCCTGGTGGCTATCCCCCATGCACTGTTTAACGATATGCAGGAGGCGGCGGTTTCCGTCATGGTCCTGAAAAAACCGGTCATCTGGGAAAATGAAAAAGTCCAGGTCGTCTTGATGTTAAACATTCCCCAGAGCAAATACGATGTCTGGGAAGTTGTATTTAAAAACCTATATCAGTTTTTGATCGGAAATTCCGGCGTGGCGAAGCTGGTGAGGCACCCTTGTTACGGGCAGTTTATCAAAGACTTATTAGAACAGGAAGAGAAGCTTAAAGAAACAGCAGGGAGGATATGAAGTGGAAAAGCTAATCTTAAACGAAAACAATGTGCAGCTGCAGACAGAAGCAAAAGACTGGGAGGAGGCAGTGAGGATCGGAGCGGAAATGCTGGTCAGCCAGGGATGCGCCGAACAATCCTATGTGGAAGGAATCATAAGTGCCATCAAAGAACTGGGGCCGTACATCATCGTGGCCGACGGCCTGGCTATGCCGCATACAAGGCCGGAATGCGGGGCCACCGGCATCGGCTGCAGCCTGATCACCTTAAAAGAACCTGTCTACTTTGACGGGGATAAGGAACCGGTGAGAGTCCTGATCTGTTTTTCGGCGGTGGACAGCGAAAGCCATCTGGACATTCTGAAAATGATCGTTGGCTTCGTGGAAAAAGGATGGATTCCGGAGATCGCTGCAATGAAGGATCAGCAGGAATTATTTGATTTTCTCAATAAGAATAGTAATGCCTGACAAGGCTTCTATAAAAAGAAACACGACAACCAATTTAAAAGGAGGATAGAACATGTTAAAAATTTTAGCAGTGTGCGGGGCAGGACTCGGAAGCAGTTTTGCATGCCAGATGAGTGCGGAAGCGGTACTGAAAGACCTGGGAGTAGACGCAAAGATGGATCACACGGATATTTCCAGTGTATCCGGGGCACAGGCAGACATCATCATCGCCGCAAAGAATTTCGAAAAGCAGTTTGAGCGTTATACGATCAGCTGCCCGACCGTATTTTTGGAGCGTCTGGTAGACAAAAACGAAATCCGGGAGAAGCTTGTACCGGTGTTAAAAGAACTGGGAGAACTTTAAAAACAAGAGGAAAAAGAAAGTGAGGAAAAACTATGCAAGTATTGAATTTTATCATCAATAATATTTTAACGCAGGCCTCCATCATCATCGCATTGATTGCGCTGCTCGGTCTGGTCCTGCAGAAAAAACCGGTGGGAGCCGTCATCTCAGGAACAATGAAAACCATGCTCGGATTTCTTGTACTGTCCGCAGGTTCCGCTGTCATCGTCTCATCGCTGACGTATTTCGGAGATATCTTTAAGGCCGCGTTCGGACTGAAGGGTCTGGTGGCCTCCATCGAGGGAATCAACGGACAGGCCATGAATGAGCTTGGTCTTGGAAGCGAGATCGCCATCACCCTTGCGGGAATTTTCATCGTTAATATTATCATTGCAAGATTTACAAAATTTAAATACATATTCCTGACAGGCCAGGCACTGTTGTGGGAGGCGACGCTCTGTGTGGTATTCGCTTATTACTGTGGTTTAACAGGTGTACCGCTGATTATCATCGGAAGTATCGTGGGAGGATTCTTTGCGACCTTCATGCCTGCCTTTGCACAGCCCATTGTAAAGAAGATCACCGGCAGCGAAGATATCGCGCTCGGACATTTATGTACCATCGGTTATATGTTCACGGCTCTTATCGCAAAACTGACCGGCGGAAAATCAAAATCCACAGAGGAAATCAATCTTCCTAAGAGCCTGGAATTTTTACAGGATACGTACCTTTCCGTCATGGTTGTCATGGTACCGCTTTATGTAATTACAGCCGCGTTTGCAGGGCCTGCCGCATGTGCAGAATATGCGGGAAATACAAACTTTATCGTTCATGCATTTTTACAGGGTATGCAGTTTGTCGTAGGTGTCTATGTGCTGATGACAGGAGTCCGTATGCTTTTGGCCGAGATCGTTCCTGCATTCCAGGGAATTTCTATGAAGCTGGTTCCAAACTCAGTGCCTGCACTGGACTGTCCGGTATTGTTCCCATATGCACCGAATGCGGTCATATTCGGATTTGTCTTTACAACCATCGGTTCTATCATCGGAATGTTCCTGACTCCGGTATTCGGACTTCCTATGGTACTGCCGGGTGTACTTTCCAACTTCTTCGCAGGCGGAACTGCAGGTATATTTGCAAACCAGGTAGGAGGAAGACGGGGAGCCATGATCGGATGTATCGCCCACGGAATCTTTATTACCTTCCTGCCGGCGATGCTCTCACCGATGCTTGCCGACATCGGATTCATCAATACGACCTGTACGGATGTGGATACGGTAGTGACCGGCTTCCTGTTCATGCTGTTTAAATCAATCGCTGCAATATTTTAGTCCGTAAATAAATTGTTTATGATGCGGCAGGAGGAAATAAAAAATGTTTTTGTTTAAAAAGAAAAAAGAGAAAGCGGTCAAAGAAGAGGCTGTGCCTGAAATCAGCCGGGAAGAGCTTTTAAAAAAGGCTGAGGCCATACAAAAAGAGCTCCCGGAGCTTTCAGGGGAGGAGCGGAACAAGGCACTGAACGAGCTTGGAGGCCTGTATTTTGAGGCTGAGGAGACAGACAAGGCGATCAGCGCATATGAAACCAGCCTTTCAGAGAGCAAAGCCCTTGGGAAAGCATATACCGATCTGCTGAAGCTTTATAACATAAAGAGAAGAGAAGCTTCAGAGGCAAAAGATGATGCAAAGATGAAAGAATACATGGATAAAATTGACGGGCTGATGAAACTGTCAAAAGATGTAATTCGTGGAAAAGCGTAAAGGAGATAACCGATATGTATAGAAATTTAATAGACTTGTTTAAAGAAAATGAAGGTAAGGGGGCTGTGGGTGCTTTTAATGTGCACTGTTTCGAGATGCTTCCGGCAATGGTCCAAGCGGCAGAGGAACTCGGCGTGCCCGTGATCCTTCAGACTTCTCTCGGCACTGCCAGATACATCGGATTTGAACCGCTGATCGCCGCAGTGAAAGCGATCGCAGAAACATCTTCTGTAAGTGTTGCCTTACATATGGATCACTGCAAAGATATTGATGCGCTGAAAGAAGCTATTGACAAGGGGTATTCCTCTGTCATGTATGACGGGTCTTCCCTTTCTTTAGAAGAAAATATCAAAAATACAAAAGAAGTGGTTGCCTATGCCCATAAAAGAAATGTATCTGTGGAAGGTGAAGTAGGCTCCATAGGCGGCGCGGAGGAAGGTGTGGTCGTTGCGAAAGATGATGCCATGTATACGAAACCGGAAGATGCCCTTTATTTTGCCGAAAACACCGGGGTGGACGCACTGGCTGTTTCCATCGGGACAACCCACGGGCAGTACAAATCCAAGGCAAAGATCAACTATGAACTGCTGACCGAGCTGAAAGCGAAACTTGGGGATACCGGTCTGGTCCTCCACGGAGGTACCGGAGTGTCTGACGAAGATATGAGGCGCTGCGTCAGAGAGGGAATGAAAAAGATCAATGTTGGAACAGAACTTAACAAATCCTATATCGAAGTGGTGAGGGAAACCTTTACCGGGGAGGATGTGACTCCTCTGACTTCACTGAGAAATCTTCTCGGGCCTGCAAATGACAAGATCGCAGATGTTGTAAAAGAGAAAGCATCTTTATTCAGAATCTAAGAGGCAGAAGATAAAACCGGGAAAACGCATCTTACTTTCCCGGTTTTATCTGTTACAATAGAAAGTAAGAAACCAGTCAAACAGCCGCTTTAGTTTCAGAGAGAAGGAGCCTTGTTATGGAGAGAAATGAAATCTTAAAAACTGTTGATCACACACTGCTTGCACAGACGGCCGTATGGGAGGAGATCAGGGTGATCTGTGACGATGCCATTGCCTACGGGACAGCTTCCGTCTGTATTCCGCCGTCTTTTATTAAAAGAGCCAAAGAATACGTGGGGGACAAGATGAAGCTTTGTACGGTCATCGGCTTTCCCAACGGTTATTCTACCAGTGCAGTAAAGGAATTTGAGACAAAGAATGCCCTTGTAAACGGTGCAGATGAGATCGACATGGTCGTAAATCTGGGAGATATAAAAGAAGGCAGGGACGATAAAATTATAGAAGAAATTCGTCTTTTAAAGAAAGCCTGCGGCGACAGGATTCTGAAAGTGATCGTAGAGACCTGTCTGCTGACGGAAGAGGAAAAGATCCGCATGTGCCGGGCAGTGACAGACGCAGGGGCTGACTTCATCAAGACATCTACGGGATTTTCCACGGGCGGCGCCACGTTTGAGGATGTGGAGCTGTTTAAAAAACACGTGGGAGAGGGTGTAAAGATCAAAGCCGCAGGCGGGATCGCCTCTTTTGACGACGCGGAACGCTTTCTTTCACTGGGGGCAGACCGTCTCGGAACCAGCAGGCTGATCAAGATCATGAAGGAGGAATAGCCTATGGCAGTAGTCTGTGTAGGGCAGTCTGCCTATGATATTGTAATCCCATACGATGGGGAGCTGACAGAGAATCAGAAGTACCGTGTCAGAGACCGGCTGGAATGCGGGGGAGGCCCTGCCATGAATGCGGCTTATCTCTGTGCCCTGTGGGGAGAGGAAACCAGTCTCATCAGCCGTATCGGGGACGATGATTATGGAAAGAAGCTTAAAAAAATCCTGAGAGAAGCTGGAGTCGATACGGCCCATCTCGTGGAGGAAGACGGGATAGAGACGCCTTACAGCATCATTCTTTCCAATACAGGAAACGGAGCCAGGACCATCTTTAATTTCCCGGGAGAAATACGGTACCGGCAGTATACCTATCCCAGAATTGATGTAAGTGTGATTTTAAGCGACGGACATCTCCCAAAATTAAGCATCGGGGCCATTGAAAAATATCCGTCGGTATTGTCTGTACTGGATGCGGGGACCTGCCGTGAGAGTACTATGGAAGTCGCCCCATATGTGGACTATATTGTCTGTTCTGAAGATTTTGCCAGACAGTATACAGGAAAGGCTGTGGATCTTTATAACCCCGGACTGTGCAGAGAGATATTTAGTCAGATTCAGAGCATCAACCGGAAGCATGCGGTGATCACTCTCGGAGAAAAGGGACTGCTGTATGAAGAGGACGGGGAACTGAAACATCTTCCCGCCTATCCTGCCAGGGCCGTTGATACGAGTGGTGCCGGGGATATCTTTCACGGGGCATTTGCCTACGGACTGGCAAGAAAGATGCCTCTTGAAGATATTTTAAAGCTGAGCTCCATGGCTTCTGCGATCTCGGTGGAAAGTCTGGGAGGACAGAGTTCCATACCGTCTCTGGATCTGACGGAACGAAAGCTAAAGGAGCAGGAGAGATGAAAAAGACATTGATTTTACTGGCGGGGTATCCGGGCACCGGAAAGACTTATATGTGCAATAAGCTTTTGGAGCAGGAGAAGGATTTTCAGGTGATTTCCCAGGATGACATGAAGGAACAGCTTTGGGACGAATTTGGCTTTGACAACATGGAAGAAAAGACGGCTCTGGAGAATAAAAGCTGGACGCTTTACTATGAGCAGATAGAAGATGCCATGAATCAAGGGAAACGGCTGGTATCTGATTATCCTTTCAGCGAAAAGCAGAGAGGAAAGCTTAAGAGACTCTGTGAAGAATACGGATATCAGCCTGTTACGATCCGCCTGGTGGGTGATCTGGAAGTCCTTTTCGGGCGGTCAAAGCAGAGAGATCTGGACACAAGCCGCCACTTAGGCCATGTGGTGAGCCGTTATCACAAAGGGGATGTGCTTCTGGACAGGACGAAAGGCGACTGCTTTGTGGATTATGATATTTTCATGGACCGGTGCAGAAACCGGGGATACGGAGAATTCTGCCTGGGGAAACTAATCGAAGTAGATGTGACCGATTACAGCAAGATCGATTATGATAAAATATTAGGACAATTGAAAAAGTGGCTTTAGAGATAGCCGTAAACCTCATTCTATTATAGGATGGGGTTTTTTTAATAAATTCTTGCGAAAACCGCGATTAGTCTATTAGGTTTCTTGTGATTCCGTTTCTGCTGTGCTATAATTATGCTAAAATATTAAATGAATAACAAAGGAGAATTTAGTTATGAGAGAAAAAGATTTGACAAACAGGGAAATATTGATTATGAAATGTGCGTGGAGTTCAGAAAAAGAATTGTCGGTTATGGAGATGCAGGAAAGGCTGAGAGAAGAATTCGGCTGGGATGCAAAACATTCTACGCTCCGTACATTTCTTGTGGATATGGAGGGAAAAGGATTTATAACGCTCGAAAGGAGGGGGAGACATTCCTATATTAAGGTGTTGTCCGGGGAAGATGAGTATAAAAAGACCGAGACAGCAAAGATGCTGGATTTCTGGTTTGACGGGTCAAGTCAAAGGATGATGAGTGCATTGACAAATGAAGTGACCGAAGATTCGGTGGATCATCTTATGGGGGTATTAGATGAGCTGGGAGATGACTGAAATCCTTGTCCGGGTGTTTTCAGGGATTTTTTATTTATTTAAACACAACCGCCTGAAGGCAGCTTTGAACAATGCCTGTATTTGCAGCAGGCAAACGCAAAAAGTGGCGGAAATTTGAAGAAAGTAAATGTCTGTAAGACGAAAAAAAATGTGTTTTTCAAAGCTATCAGGCACCAGTGCCGTTTATCTGCGGAGTTATCAGACCTAAAATCATACTACCTGAAGAACAGTACACGAAAAAGGAACTTGAGATCATCCTGCTCCATGAACTAGAATATTATAAACAGAAGGATATATTTTGGAAACCTAAAGCAGTATTTTGGGACGATCATTTCGAGCGTTGCAAGAAAAAGCGGATACCGCCAGTATCTGGCCTCTTCACTTTATGAAAACAGCAGGAGGCTGGAACTGCGGATACGGAGAACCGCCTCTATCAGGAAGATGAAGGGAGTGCCGTCGAAAAGCGCATAAATATTTTTTATGCTGCTTTTGTACTTTTAGAGCAGCAACTATTTCCGTAATATCATATTGGTATTATAAAGGATATCTCTATCTAGAAGATAAGACCTGCATCAAGATAGAAGAAAAGGCAGATTCGTCCAAGATAATGAAGGAGAAAAAAAGATCAGGAACATTATTGTCAAAGAAGAGAATCATGAAAGATGCGGTGCCGGGTAAAGAGAAAGATATATGGATTGACTGGTTGCCGGGGGTAAAAGAATTATTGATGAGTAAGAAATTCCGAGCAGAGAAAGGGAACAGGATCCAGATGATGCTGCTCTGTTCTGAATGTGATAGATAATCCAAAGGTAAAAATTAATGAAATCCTTGCAGGGATTATAGAGCCGGGCGGAACGCAGAATTTGTCTGTGATAACGATTATCTGCGGCACAGCTTTTTGATAGAGGAAAGAGGAGAATACCAGTTTTTACATGTTAAAAACAGGAGAAAGTGGTGTCGATATGAAAATAGGAAGATATAAAAATAGATTCATATTTTTAATAATAATCAGTTTGATTTGTGTCGGATGTCAGAGGGAAAAAGAACATTTATCAGATGTGTTCGATTTAAAAAATGACAAATTAGCGGGAGTCTATGATCCGGAATATTCTTCAACGATCGTTCAAAACGCTTAGTTTGTTTTTTATGAAACGGAAAATCAGGAAATCATTAGAATCAACAAAAAGAATCATAAAAGAACAACAATCATAAGCCCAGATGAGAAGTCGGAAGTACAAAGTGAAGGCGGATTGGAATTGTCAAAAGACAGTTTATATTACGTCCATAATAATTGTGTTTTTAAAAGCGATCTGAATGGAAAAAACATCCAAAAACTTCTTTCCGCAAAAGATAAGAAAGAAATAGAATGGATACATGGAATTAAATTATATAACAATGAAATATACTTGTTAGCCGAAGGTGATGAAGGTAATACTATTTTTCGATTCTATCCTAAGAACAAGAAAGTGGAAAAGATTGCAGAAGATATAAGAAAGCCATGTTTTTCTGGGGACAATTTATATTATATAGAATATGGGGAGGTGGGAATTAATAAGGTTAACTTAAAGACTCTGAAGGGTAAGATTGTACGGGGACAAGCATGGAAAGATAAACTGCAGTATGAGGATAATATAGTTCTATATAAGGGAATTGTAGAGAATCAAGGGAAAGTATATTATATTTGCTGGGGCGAGGATGGAAAGGTGAGACTATACGAATATAGAAATCATAAGAAAGACAAAATACAACATGGTTTCTCCAACAATTCTTATGAGTTTGTTTATAACTCCTCCATGATTGTTGGATATAACACTCATTGGGATACCTCGGAGGAAAGATATATACAAATTTATCACTTGGATTCTGAACAGGAACAAAAGATTAAAATGCCAAATGATGATTGGTATGCTTTGCTTGTAGTAGATGACTTGTTATTTTGTGGTTATCCCGATGATAAAGATGATTTCTATCATATGATAAAAATAGATAATTAATGGAAAAACACTGGACATCCATAAAGATGTATATGACTTCAGACATGAATAATATTTTCCTGTGTGACATGGTCACAGAGTAATCACTGTATTTCAGATATGATAACACCAGATATGATATTTTAAAAAATATGAGGTGGAAAATATGAGGAAAAAAACAGTGATCATCGGCGGTGTGGCAGGCGGGGCGACGACAGCGGCCCGTCTTCGGAGAAAAGATGAGAGTATGGAAATTGTGCTTCTGGAACGGGGCGAATATATTTCCTATGCCAACTGCGGGCTTCCGTATCATGTGGGTGATGTGATCAAAAACAGGGAGTCTCTACTTCTTCAGACTCCGGAGGCCATGAAAAAGAAATTTAACATAGACGTCAGAGTGCAGAATGAAGCCGTGAAAATTAACCCGGAAGACCAGACAGTGACCATAAAAGATTTAAAGAAGGGCATAGAATATGAGGAAAGCTACGATTATCTGGTGATCGCCACAGGCTCCTCTCCGGTCGTGCCTCCGATCCCGGGCATTGACGGACCGGATATTTATACTCTTTGGACGGTTCCGGACACAGACAGAATAAAGAAAGTCATAGAGATAAAAAAGCCGAAGACAGCAGCGGTAATCGGCGGCGGATTCATCGGCCTTGAGATGGCGGAGAATCTTAACAGGGCAGGCCTTCAAGTGAGTATTGTGGAGATGCAGGACCAGGTCATGGCACCTCTGGATTTTGAGATGGCCCAGCTCCTTCACGAAAACATAGAAATGAACGGTGTCAGCCTGCTACTGGGAGACGGTGTGGCATCTTTTGAACATAAAGACGGGAAAACGTTAATCACACTGAACAGTGGGAAGGAATTACAGACAGATATGGTCCTGCTGTCCATCGGAGTGCGTCCAAACAGCGAACTTGCGGGGGAAGCAGGTCTAAAACTTAACGGCAGAGGCGGTATTCTGGTTGATGAGATGCTCCGGACTTCCGAAGAGAATATATATGCAGTAGGCGATGTCACAGAGGTTGAAAACTATGTATTGAAAGAACCAGCAATGATTCCTCTAGCCGGACCGGCCAACAAGCAGGGAAGGATCTGTGCGGATAATATTGCAGGAGGACAGAAGAAATATAAAGGAACTCTCGGGACTTCAGTCGCACAGGTTTTTGACCTGACAGCCGCGGCAGCCGGGGTTAATGAAAAGACGCTGATCCGTAAGGGGAAGGTCCGGGGGAAGGACTATGAAACTGTACTGATTAATCAGAAATCCCATGCGGGATATTACCCTGGCGCTGTTCCGGTTACGTTAAAGCTGTTGTTTGACCTTGATGGAAATATTCTTGGCGCACAGGCAGTGGGGCAGGAAGGTGTGGATAAACGAATCGACGTGCTTGCAGGCGCCATGCGTTCTGGAAATACGATCTATGATCTGGAAGAGCTGGAGCTTGCCTATGCCCCTCCTTATTCATCAGCGAAAGATCCGGTAAATATGCTTGGCTTTACGGCAGAGAATGTTTTGGAGAAGATGGTCTCTTTCATGAGCTGCCGGGAACTGGATGACAGGATTGAAACAGAAGGATGGGAGAAGGACTTAACCATTTTGGATGTAACCGAAGAGATGGAGCGGATGGTGTTCCATATTCCGGGTTCCGTTCACATTCCGCTGGGGCAGCTGAGGCAGAGAATGTCTGAACTGCCGAAGGACCGGCTGATCGTGACTTACTGTGCGGTTGGAGTCCGTTCCTACAACGCAGCCAGAATCCTTGAGCAGAATGGTTTTTCAGATGTAAAGGTGCTGGAAGGAGGAACAAGTTTTTATCAGTCTATGCATTATAAAGACAGCCAGTCATCTGCCCGCCGGGAAGAAGAGCAGCTGAAAGCAGCAGAGGCAGAGCCAAAAGAAGTAAGGCTTGTTGACTGCTGCGGCCTTCAGTGTCCGGGGCCGATCATGAAGGTTCACGAGACCTTAGAATCCATGGAGGATGGCGAGACGGTCAAAGTAGCAGCCACAGACATGGGATTTCCGAGGGATATTGAGTCCTGGTGCCAGAGGACAGGAAATACGTTAGTCAAGAAGGAGCGGGACGGAAAACAAAATGTAGTCTTTATAAAAAAAGGAAAAGAAGGGCAGGAACTGTGTGCGGCAGCCGCTGACGCACACAGCGGTCAGGGCAAGACGATGGTCGTGTTCAGCGGAGATATGGATAAAGCCCTCGCCTCCTTTATTATTGCCAACGGTGCCGCAGCCATGGGCAGGCCGGTCACCATGTTTTTTACCTTCTGGGGGCTGAACATTCTGAGGAAGCCGGAAAAACAGCATGTAAAAAAATCAGCTGTGGAGAAGATGTTCGGAGCCATGATGCCGAGAGGAAGCAGGAAGCTTAAACTGTCCAAAATGAATATGGGCGGTATGGGAACAAAGATGATGAAGCGGGTCATGAGAGAGAAACATGTGGAAACTCTTGAAAATCTGATGAAACAGGCCATGGAAAACGGTGTGAAGCTGGTGGCCTGTACCATGTCCATGGATGTGATGGGCATCAGAAAAGAAGAGATCATTGACGGTGTGGAGTTCGCAGGAGTGGCCTCCTATTTGGGAGACGCGGAGAATTCAGACGTTAACCTTTTTATCTAAGCAACAAAATGCAGCAAAACGGCATCTGTCCGTTAGCTGCATTTTATTTCTAGCTGATCAGCTGTTTTAAGCCCTTTTTGTCAAGGATTGTGACTCCGCCTCTGGACAGTTTTACCAGGCCTTCCGATGAAAAGTATTTCAGCATACGGCTCACAACCTCCCTGGCGCTTCCGGTATATTTGGCGATCTGTTCATGGGTCATATGGATGTCGTCAAAACCTGTTTTTCCACTCTCATCCAGAAGAAAAATCGCAAGCCTCTGATCGAAACTCATGAACAAAATCTGCTGCATGGTCCACATCACATCGGAAAAACGCTCGGTAGCCTGTTTATAGGTAAAGGCTTCCGCATAAATATTTTGGTCAACAATTTCGGAATATGCGCCTGCGCTGATCTGTATGATCTCACTTTCTGTTACCGCCTCCATCTGTACTTCAAAAGTGATGGCAGACAGTACGCAGGAAGCAGAAAGGACACAGACATCTCCCTGATCCAGACGGTACAGAGTGATCTCCTTTCCTTCTTCTGAGAGCATGTAAGTCCGCACACTTCCGCTTTTGATGATCAGCACGCCGGTACATTCACAGTTTTGGCACCGGATAATTCCTCCCTTTTCGTAGCGGACAAGCTGAGACCACTGGGAGAGAGTCTTTTTTTCTGTTTCTTTCAGGTGCTCCCAAAAAGGAAGGGACGACTTTAAGATAGGGATGATTTCGTCTGCATGCTCCATTCGTTACCTCCAATCAATACTTTAAATTTATTTTAGCTGTCCCAAAGAGAAATAACAAGAGCTGTTTGTATGGAAATCGGTCCCTTAGATTCGTTTCAGCAAATTATGACACAAGACCCTTGTATAATTAGAAGCTGAAGGAGGGTGCAGGATGCCGATTATTAAGAAAAAAGAACCAGTGGAAGAGATATTTTTCAATGAGCTGGAAGATATCATATCATATAATATGAAACAGATGGAGCACTGCCTCACTACGATCGGAAAGAGGATGTGCGCAGAGCAGGATGAAGACTTGGAAAAAAAGACCGGAAGAACGATCATAGAGAGCACGATTTTAAAAGAATGTATGCTGTGCCGGGAAAAAGATAAGTGCCGGCTGACTCTCGACGACAGGGACAAGCTGGGGGAACTTCTGGAGAAGCAGGGAGGCCTCAGTGTGCAGAATATCCGCTCTGTCTGCAAATGCCAGCGGGAGAAGGAGTGGGTGGAAGAGATCAATACGATCTATGAAAGGGAGCTTTTTTTGTATGCCTCTGAACAGCGTTTTATCGAAATGCGCAGGATGATCGGGGAACAGTACATAGAGGCGGGAAGGATGTTTAAAAGCTTCTCGGCCCAGAAATATCAGCTGTCCGGAGTCCGCCCCATGCAGGAAGTTATTGAGAAGGGGCTGAAAGCCCATCATCTGAAAGTGAAAAAGGTGTACATATATGAAGATGACATGAGGGGAAAGCAGATTTACCTGTTTTTAAAAGCCCAGAAGGGAAGGGAAGTAACGACCAAAGAAGTAGCCCGGTGGCTGTCGGTCATTTTACAGGAAAAACTTCAGCCGCTGCCCAACGGTAAGCAGGCCATCGGAGAGAACTATGAGATGATGGGGGTGCAGGCGGCGACCAAATTTCATGTGCTGACAGGGGTGATCTCCAGGGCGGAGAAAGAAGATATGAAAAATGGGGATAATTTTTCTATGGGTACTGTGGGAAATCACAGGTTTGTCTCTATGATCTCCGACGGCATGGGCACAGGAACCGCTGCAAACAGAGACAGCAAAGCGGTGATCGAGACACTGGAGGAACTTCTGGAGGTGGGATTGGACGAGAAAAGAGCTGTCCAGCTTCTGCAGTCTATTTTTGTGTTCTGGCCGGAGAAGGAGCGCTATTCGACCCTTGATTATCTGCAGATCGATCTGCACGCCGGAATCGGTAGTTTTCTCAAATTGGGTGCCTGCCCGTGTTTCCTTAAGCGGAAGGGACAGGTGGAGATGGTGCAGCTTCCAAGCCTGCCGGTAGGTGTTTTAAAGGAAAAGACACTGCCGATACACCGGAAGAAGCTGGAGGCGGAAGATTTCATTTTACAGGTCAGCGACGGCATCATTGACTCCATGGGCGAAAAAGGAGTGGAACTGCTGATGGAGTATATGAAGCAGATCCATACCACACGGCCCCAGGGATTTGTGGATGAACTGATGGAGAAAATCGAAAAAACCGAGGGATACGAAAAAAAGGATGACATGACGATGATCGGTCTCGGAATTTGGGATAAGTATTGAATCCTTGGATTGGGAATGATAAAGTATTGATATGGATAAAGTACGAAAGTTTATGGAAAAACATCATATGATCGGTCAGGGAGACTTTATCGCTGTGGGAGTCTCCGGGGGAGCAGACTCTGTGTGCCTGCTCCTGCTTTTATGTGAGCTTAAGCAGGAGTATGATCTTGAGCTCTGCGCAGTCCATATCAATCACGGTATCCGCAGGGAAGCGTTCAAAGACCAGGAATTTGTGGAAAACTTATGCCGTCGGCGGAAGGTGCCGTGGATAACTTTTTCAGAAGATGTGAAAGGCATAGCTGAAAAACAATCTATGTCTCTGGAAGAGGCAGGGCGGATGATCCGCTACCGGTGTTTTAGGAAAGTTCTGGATATGCACGGAGGCGGAAAGATTGCAGTGGCTCATCACCAGAATGACCAGGCGGAGACGATGCTTTACCGGATGTCCAGGGGGACCGGAATACAGGGACTGAAAGGGATGGAAGCCGTCCGGGCAGATGTGATCCGGCCTCTATTGTGCCTTAAGAAAGAGGAAATTCTTGCTTATTTAAAAGAAAAGGGCCAAGACTGGATGGAGGACGCCAGTAATGAAGATAATACGTTTGCCAGGAATAAGATCCGTAATCAGGTTATTCCGGCGCTCACAAAAGTCAATGCAAGGGCGGTGGAACATATCGTTTCATTGTCTGAAGAAATCGAAGAGTGGAGCCGGTATTTAGAAGAGCAGCTGTCTGAGGCATGGAAAGCCTGTGTAAAGCAGGAAGGGAAGGGAAGTCTCATCGATACTGGCCGGTTTCTGGAGGAACCGGAGCCGATCAGGAGGCTTTTGGCAAAACAGGTTATAGAACAGACCGCAGGCAGAAAAAAGGATATTGAGAAGGTCCATATCCAGAGTTTCTGTGATCTGGCTTTCAGGGAAACCGGGAAATCCATCGATCTTCCATATGGACTTATTGGGAGAAAAACATACGGGGGACTCTTGGTGGAGGAAAAGCAGACAAGAGCAGAAACAGGGACTGCGGGACAGCTGGTCCTGACCGAGACGGACCGGTATGAAAAAATGGAGGAAAAAGATTTTACCAAAATCATTGATTATGATAAAATAGACAAAGACATCCAACTGCGGTACAGAAAGCCAGGAGATTTTTTTGTATTTTCAAAAGATGGAAAGAGTAAGTCTCTGAGCCGGTTTTTTATTGACCAGAAAATCCCGCGGGAAGAGCGGGACCGGATACCGCTTGCGGCAGACGGAAGCCGGATCATATGGATCATCGGTCACCGCCTGAGCGAGTTTTATAAGGTTTCTGAAAAAACGAAAAGATATTTAAGATTGGAATACAATTAGGAGGAAAACATTAAAATGGAACATGCAGAGATTAGAGAGTTGATCTCAGAGGAAGCTGTGGATAAGAGAATCAAGGAGATGGGAGCTCAGATCAGCAAAGATTATGCGGGGAAAGAAGTACATTTGATCGCGATCTTAAAAGGCGGCGTCTTTTTTGCGTGTGAGCTCGCCAAGAGGATCACAGTCCCTGTTACGATTGATTTTATGTCCGTGTCCAGCTACGGAGATTCCAGAGAGTCTTCCGGTATCGTAAAGATTGCCAAGGATCTGGATGAACCGATCGAGGATAAGGAAGTTCTGATCGTGGAAGATATCATTGATTCCGGAAAAACACTGAACCACTTAAAGCCAATGCTTTTGAGCAGAAAACCTAAAAGCATAAAGATCTGCACCCTTTTAAATAAACCGGAGCGCCGGGAGGTGGATGTGGAAGTGGCATATACAGGATTTGACGTGCCGGATGAGTTTGTCGTGGGCTATGGCCTGGATTTTGCTCAGAATTACAGGAATCTTCCATATATCGGAGTCGCAGAAGAATAGCAGAGAGGAGACAGTAAGTTGAACCCAAGAAGAGGAAACAGCAATTTTTTGTTCCTTGCAGTCATCTTATGTCTGGGGATTATTTATTTTTCCAGGATGATGAACAGCAGCGAGGACAATTATAATTACGCACAGTTCCGTCAGGACGCAAAAGCGGGGCAGGTTGTGGGAATCACCATGAAGCAGAACAAAGAGGTCCCAACCGGCACTATGACGGTAGAGTTAAAAAATGAAGTGTATAAAAACTGTAATATTACCGACGTTGACGCGGCGGTAAAAGAGATCGAGAATAAATATCCGAATCTCTACAAAAAAATGGTAGTGAAGCCGATCGACCGGAGCGGGGACTGGATCACGACCCTGCTGCCGAACCTTTTGATGGTGGGAATCCTTGTATTTTTCCTGATCATGATGATGAAGCAGAATGGCGGCGGCGGAAAAATGATGGATTTCGGAAAGAGCCGTGCCAAGATGGCAAATCCGGACGGCCCCAAAGTTACATTTGACGATGTGGCGGGTCTTACTGAGGAAAAAGAAGAACTGGAAGAAGTGGTGGATTTCTTAAAAGATCCCAAGAAGTTTATCGGCATCGGGGCAAGAATCCCGAAAGGTGTCCTCTTAGTAGGACCTCCGGGAACCGGTAAGACACTGATAGCAAAAGCCGTTGCCGGAGAGGCCAATGTTCCGTTTTTCAGCATTTCAGGTTCTGATTTCGTTGAGATGTTTGTCGGTGTCGGGGCTGCCAGGGTCAGAGACCTGTTTGGAGAGGCAAAGAAGAACGCGCCATGTATTATTTTTATTGACGAGATCGACGCGGTGGCCAGACGGAGAGGTTCCGGACTGGGCGGCGGCCATGACGAGAGGGAACAGACCTTAAACCAGATGCTTGTGGAAATGGACGGTTTCGGCGTCAATGAAGGCATTATTGTCATCGCAGCTACGAACCGTGTGGATATCCTCGACCCGGCAATCCTCCGTCCGGGCAGATTTGACCGGAAAGTCGGCGTGGGACGTCCGGATGTCAAAGGAAGAGAAGATATCCTTAAGATCCATGCTAAGAAGAAGCCATTGGGCGATGATGTGGATCTCCACGAGATCGCCAGAACGACAGCGGGATTCGTGGGCGCAGATCTGGAAAACCTGATGAACGAAGCGGCCATCCAGGCGGCCAAAAATAACCGGGGATACATTGTGAAAGAAGACATTGACAAATCCTTTATCAAGGTGGGCATCGGCACAGAGAAAAAGAGCCGTGTTGTCCCTGAGAGCGAGCGGAGGATTACGGCTTACCACGAGGCAGGCCATGCAATCCTGTTCCACGTGCTTCCGGATATGGGACCGGTCTATACGGTTTCCATCATACCGACCGGCGTTGGCGCGGCGGGATATACGATGCCGCTTCCTGAAAACGACAATATCTTTAACACGAAAAATAAAATGCTGCACAATATCATGGTAAGTCTCGGAGGAAGAATCGCAGAAGAGCTGATCTTTGAAGATATCACGACCGGAGCCTCCCAGGATATCAAGCAGGTTACCCAGCTTGCCAGATCTATGGTCACAGAGTACGGAATGTCAGACCGTCTCGGCCTGATCAATTATGACAGCGGAGAAGGGGATGAAGTCTTCCTCGGAAAAGAAATCGGTCAGCCCCGCCCGTACGGAGAGCGGGTGGCGACCATCATCGATGAGGAAGTAAAAGACATCGTGGATGACTGCTATAAGAAAGCCAGAGCGATCATCGAAGAGCATATGGAAGTGCTCCACAGCTGTGCAAAACTGCTGTTGGAAAAAGAACGAATCAATCAGAGTGAATTTGAAACCTTGTTTGAAGGTACAGAAGCGTGACATTTTTACCAGTTCTGCGGCTTGCTGTCTCAGGAAGGTAAGATTTTCTAACTTTCAACAAAGTTTCTCCGGCGGCCCGTTCGGAACTCGCTGACGCTCAGACAGCCTCACTGCGCTTCGCGTACCGCCTCCGAACCTTCGTTGAAAGAAGAAAAGCTAACCTTCCTTCGAATGCAATGCCTCCGAACTGGTAAAAATGGACATAATGTCTGCTGGACAAGTATTCTTTGAACAAAAGAAGCTATCCAATGATATTTTTTAGCACTATTAGAGGAGCACATTTCAAAGCGTGACGGAAATAGTGGTAAAAAACTCATACCCACAGGGCACACCGTATTTTATACCCTTCGGGTGGATGTGCTTCGCACAATAAGGTATAAAAAAACTGCCGTACTAAAAAGGTGCGGCAGTTTTTTGCACGAAATGGACGAAATATCTTCTGGAGAAGGCTGATAAATAAAGAAATCTTACATTGAATAGCCCTTTTTATTCAATAATACCTTTCCAGCAGACATTATGTCCATTTTCTATATGATTGGAGTGAGGCATTCTAAGAGCCGAACGGAAATCATGTGGAAAATGTCATAGGTTATTGGATATGTTCACTTTTCTACGCGCTTCTTTCCGTTTTTCCATGGCATCTACGCAGATCGTGCAGGCTGCATCCCCGGTGATGTTGACGGTGGTTCTCGCCATATCGAGGATACGGTCGACTCCTGCTACGAGGGCGATTCCCTCTAAAGGAAGCCCGACACTCTGAAGCACCATGGCAAGCATGATGACCCCGGACCCCGGAACTCCGGCGGTTCCTATGGAAGCCAGGGTCGTCGTCAGAATGACCATCAGCTGCTGGGTTAATGTCAGATGTACACCGAAGATCTGGGCAATGAAAATAGCGCTGACTCCCTGGTAGATTGCGGTACCGTCCATATTGATCGTAGCGCCAAGCGGCAGGACGAAGCTTGCGATCTCTTTTCTGGCACCAAGTTTTTCTGTACATTCATAGTTAAACGGCAGAGTGCCCACACTGCTGGCACTGGAAAACGCAAATAGCATGGCCGGGCTCTGTTCCTTAAAGAATCTGAGCGGGCTGATGCCGCTGAATCCTTTGACCGCGCTGGAATAAACTACAACCATATGCACGATGCTGGCAAGATAGGCCACTCCGATCAATTTCAGAAGAGGAAGCAGTACGGACGGACCATTTGCGGCCACGACCGGAGTGATCAGTGCGAACACGCCAATCGGCGAAAGGTTGATGATGAGGCCCATAATGTTGATGCAGACTTCGGAAAGACTCTCCACAAGGTCTGCCGCGGGTTTTCCCTTGTCACCGGCAATGATGATGCCGAATCCGAAAAACAGTGCGATGACAATGACCTGGAGCATTGTGGCGCTGACTAAAGGCTCGACTGCGTTTGACGGAAAGATATTTACAAGGGTTTCGATAAGAGAAGGAGCCTTGGTAGCGCCTTCGTATGCCTCCAGAGAGGAGCTGTTCATTACATAGCCGCCGCCTACGTTCAGTACATTTGCGAACAGCAGGCCGAATGTAACCGCAAATGCGGTGGTAACGATGTAAAAGCAGATGGTTTTTCCTCCGATGGAACCTACCTTTTTGATGTCCTGGAGAGAGACGACCCCCTGGATGATAGAGAACAGGACCACAGGGACGACGATCATTTTGATCAGATTCAGAAAAATAGTCCCGAACGGCTGAATGTAATTCTCAGCGATCTTCGGATGGCCCTGAAGCAGAAGACCGGACAGGATACCTAAGAATAGAGCTGTCAGGATCATCACGGTCAGGGATAATTTCTTTTTTTGTTTTTTTGTATTCATACTTTCTTTTCTCCTAAATTTGTAGTATAGCCACGAAATATTTTAAAGGAAAAAGGCGGAAAAAACAATGGGATTCATCGGAATTCTCAAAAAATACTTGCATTTTCATATTTCATACAGTATAATTTTAAATTGTCAGGAACACGGTGGGATTCCCGAGTGGCCAAAGGGGGCAGACTGTAAATCTGTTGGCAACGCCTTCGAAGGTTCGAATCCTTCTCCCACCATCAGCCGTTGTGGCGGAACTGGCAGACGCACAGGACTTAAAATCCTGCGGGACTTATACTCCCGTACCGGTTCGATTCCGGTCAACGGCATATTTCAGGATAAGACTTATATACAGTCAGGGGCAAAACTAAAAACGGGTATACACACATTTTACAGTGCGTATACCCGTTCTTTTTGTGAGTAAATCCTTGCTATCATGCAGGACTGGTTTCCATTTCTTCGGTTTCCTCATCTTTTTCTTTTATATGCCGATTCAGTTTTTTCATCTCCGGAACGACAAAGAGGGCCACGATCACGGCCGATGACATATCTGCGATGGGTCCGGCAAAGAGGATTCCGTTAAGCCCCAAAAAGAGCGGCAGGATCAAAATCAGGGGAACCAGAAGCAGAAGCTGGCGGAGCATAGAGAGGACAGACGCCTTTAGAGGCTGCCCCGTAGCCTGAAAATAGTTTGTGGCCACGATCTGAAATCCGGCGCAGAAAATACCGAACAGATAAATCCTCAGACATTTCTCAGCGAAATTCACAAATGCGGAATTTCCTCCCCCGAATAAATTTACGATCAATCCCGGAAACAGCTGGCATAACAGCCATCCGATCAGTACGGAAACGGTAGCCGCCGCCACCGCATTTTTAAACAGATGTTTGATGCGGCGATATTTTTCTGCCCCGAAATTAAATCCGAAGATCGTCTGGGAGCCGATACCAATGCCGATACAAACAGATGCCAGGATCATGGCAAGCTTCATGACGATCCCCATGGCACTCAATGCCACATCTCCGCCCACGGCACTTTTGTTTCCGTAATATACGAGAGAGTTATTCATCGTAACCTGCATGATGCAGGCTACCAGCTGGGTGATGCCTGAGGAAGTGCCCAGTGCGATCACATTTTTGCAGACAGAGCCATCCAGCTTTAATTCTTTTAGATGCAGTCTCATCTGGCTCCGTTTGCAGAAGTAGAGAAACAGGATCAGTGCGGAGATGATCTGTGATGTAATTGTTGCTATGGCCGCGCCTTTGACACCCCAATGAAAGATAAAAATATAAATTGGATCAAGAATGGTATTCAATATCGCCCCGATCAGGATTCCATACATGGACAGACGGGGACTGCCGTCTGTCCTTGCCATATTAGAGAGACACGGTCCGATGACACTGAATGGAACACCGATCAGGATGATAGACGCGTAATCCTTTGCGTAGGGCATGATACTCTCTGTTGCTCCGAATAAACGAAGGATCGGTTCCATAAAAATAAAGCCGATCATGGCCAGCACGATTCCGGTGATAATGGAGAGCATAAAGTTATTGTTTAATGTTTTCTCGGCTTCCTCTTCTTTTTTCTGTCCCAGCTTGATTGCCGCATAAGCACTTCCGCCGGACCCGAGCAGAGTGGCGAATGCCATGATGATCGTAATGATAGGAAATGTAACCGTTGTGGCCGCATTTCCAAGGTAACCCACTCCCTGCCCGATGAAAATCTGGTCTACGATATTATAGACAGAGTTTACCAGGACAGAGATCGTGGAAGGTACTGCAAATTGGAGCAGCAGCTTTCCGACCGGCTCATATCCCAATGGATTTTCTTTCTTATTTGTCTGTGTTTCCAAATGATTTCAACCTCCTGTTCTGTATATATGAATATGCATTGTCTGAAATTTTTGTAAGCAGAAGTTCTGCCTGCTGGATTTCTTCTTCCGAAAGATTCTGTAACAATATTTCGTTCCACTGTCCGCGCAGATCAAAAATCATTTGGAGAGCAGGTTCTGCCTCACGTGTTGTGAACAAATGCTGGACTCTCTTATCACAGACATCCGGCTCCCGTCTTAAATATCCCTGATCCTCCATTTTCTTTACCGCTTTTGTAACAGTGCCTTTATCGAAGTGTCCGATCTTGGCCAGTTTCTGCATGCTGATTCCCGGATTTTCATAAATGCACACGAGAAAGAACTGCTGTCCCGGACCGATCTCTGTGTCAGCCAGGGACCAGTCAAAGAATCTCATTCCGTGACGGTGGATAACAGAGATCAGTCTGCTGATTTTTTTCATAAAAGTCTCCTTTTTCGAATAAAGTTGAATACACCAACTATTTTGGGCCAAAAAAATTAGTACTTTGAACATAGATGAATCAAAATACTATCTTAGATAAATATAATATAGCATAAATTAGTTGCATATTCAACTATATGTAAGAATAAAATAGAATATCGGCATGTAATTACCATAAATTACCAGCAACTGATGCGCATCGCTGGTGATAAAATGAGAATATAAGAAGGAGGGAGAGCATGGGATATGGGAAAACAGACAGTAAAAGTACAGACGAACATGATCGCCAAGGTGCATTGGACCTTTCATTGATACCGGAAGATAAGCCCACGGAGAGACTGAACAGACGAATGAAAAAAATATTTGATGAGGCCAGAAAAAAGGAAGCGGCAGAGGAGGATAACAAAGACTTTTGAATACCGGACACGTTGTATTTTATGCCCTTTGGACTTGGCGCGTCCGGCGCAGTAGGGTATAATACTTACTAATATAATAATTTTTATGGAGGAATGTATTATGGAAATTACAAGTCTGCTGCCGGGCGTGAAAATTGTAAAAGAGGACGGAGGAGTAAAAGAAGACGTTTTTATCTCCCAGGGGGACAAAGTTAAGGTGACAACTGTGGATGAAACGGTGACGGGGACTTTCATGCTTGTGGAGTTTGCACGTTACAGTGAAGAAGATGATATTCTCCATATGGTGAGAGATGAAGAAGGATTTGCTGTGCCCTTCGACCAGATCATTGATATTGTAAGAGCAGATTAATCCTCTGCAGGGAAGGCACCAGCAACTGTATGACGCGACCGCTGCAGAACAAAATGTCATAACAAAAGAAATCAGTGTTTCCAAAATTAATAAAAAAAGATGCTCAGCGTTGTGCTGGGCATCTTTTCAGAATGATCAAAGCTATTATGCAAGACAAACGTTGACTGCCTGTAATCCGCGGTTACCCTGAGTTGTCTCAAATGTAACTTTCTGTCCGTCTTCTAAAGATTTAAAACCTTCTGCAGCAATTCCTGAAAAGTGTACGAATACATCTTCTCCTGTGCTTTCGTTTGTGATAAATCCAAATCCTTTAGTGCTGTTAAACCATTTTACTGTACCGTTATTCATGTGGTACCTCCTAATATTTTTATTGTATTTGAAGCAAAAATAAAAAAATCACATATTTTTTGTAAATCATCAAGAAGTGGTAATGATTTACAAAAAATATGTGAAAATCAAAATCTTATCAAAATACTTGTTTATAATAACATGAGGGAATATAATTGTCAAGCAATTCTGAAAAATAATTCACTGTCTCATTTGGGAATTATTCAAGTTCTTAAATAAAAAACTTTAACAGGACAGCAGTGAACAAATACAGACATAAAAAAACGGCTTATTTAAGCCGTTTTTTCAAGAGCGATAGACGGGACTCGAACCCGCGACCTCAACCTTGGCAAGGTTGCGTACTACCAACTGTACTACTATCGCATATTATCTGAAGTTCTTTGCTGAGAACAAAATTTATTCTACAATATCAGGGCAGAGATGTCAACTATATTTTTTACTTTTTACTATTTTTTTGCTGTATGAAAAACAATTAACGGATTGACAAAAAGATAAATATAAGTTAAAATATGGAAATAAGATATCTTATATCAAAATACAGCCAATCACTTCTACATCTATTTCAAGACAACCCCATTTCCATTGATCAGGAGGAACTATGCAGAAATTTGCAATCGAAGACAAGTATTTTGGGCCGCTGCTGCCTTTCATTCAGGACGATATGGTCACCGACGTTAACTGGAACGGAAAAGAGCTGATCGTTGACGACCTGGAGCGGGGCAGGCATACTGTTGCTGGAACAGAGATTTCAGAAAGTTTTATCAGCCAGTTCAGCGCAAGAATAGCCAATGCAGTCTCTGCTCCGTTTAATAAATATGATCCTTTGGTGGAAGCAGAAGTAGATGGACTGAGGATTTCCATTATACATGAAGATGTATGTGCCACCGGGCGGAGTATTTCTATCAGAAAGTCACCGGCACTTGTAAGGCTCAGCGAAGATAAAATTTTTAAAGAGAATTACTGCGGCAGAGAAATCCTGAATTTCCTGAAAAACTGCATTCTGGGACATATGAATATTGTGATTGCAGGTCAGGTAGGCAGCGGCAAAACAGAACTTTTGAAATATCTGACCAGGTTTATTCCGGACATGGAGAGAGTTATCACGATTGAGGACAGCTTAGAGATTCATTACCGGGAGATTAATCCGGGAAAAGACTGTGTGGCCATTGAGGTCAATGAAGATACTTTTGGCTATGTAGATGCCATTAAAGCATCTTTAAGACAGCTGCCTACGTGGATTCTTTTGTCGGAAGCCAGGGGCGAGGAAGTACAGCATTTAATACAGTCCCTTACCACGGGACACTATTCGCTGACAACCGTTCACACAGATGATGTGCGAAGGATACCGGAGAGGATGAAAAATATGGTGGATGATCCTATCGCATCGGAACGTATAGAGAGGGACGTCTATGGATTCGTTGACCTGGGAATCCTGATACGGAAGGAACAGAGTCCGGATGGCAGAATTCGCCGTTACATTGATCAGATTGCCTGTTTCTATTTGGACAAGACCGGACAGAAAACAATACAGTTGATCTTAAAGGACCGGAGGATTATAAATAAAGAACTTCCGGAGAAATTAAAGAAGAAATTTTTGGTCAAAGATCCGTTCCGATGGGAGGGGAGTGAACCATGAGACAACATCATAAACGAACAATTCTGACAACATTTCGGTACATCAAATATACAAATCTAAAAAAAGAGATTCGTGGCTATGGATACTCTTATTCATTTAAAAAATATCTCGCATCTTTACTTTTATCTTTCCTTGGAATTCTTTTAGCAGGAAAATTTTTTCATCTGCAAATACCTTATATCATAGGCCTGGGTCTGGCATATCTGTGTTTTTTTCCGATTATTATCATCCGGCAGTTTAAATATATGTATGAACAGCAGAGATTCAGGGATGTGGTGAATTATTTGGAGCAAATGATGTATTCTTTCAAAAAACAGCCTAAGATCATTGTGGCATTGGAGGAGACAAAACAGCTTTGTGAAGGCCGTATCCTGGAGCTTATCGATGAGGCAGAAAAAGCCATCAGCAGTCCGGGTGCAGTGGACGATTTATACCGGCACGCACTATCCTGTATCGAGCAGGAGTACCGCTGTGACCGGATGAAGATGCTGCATGACTATCTGGTCAAGGTGGAAAATCTGGGCGGTCAGTACCAAAGTACATTAAATATCATATTAGACGATGTGAAAGAATGGACAGAGCGGACATATCTCTTTCAGAAAGAGAGAAAAAGCATGAAATTTAAGATCGTACTATCTCTAACCGCATCTCTGGCAGTCGCGGGGACCACAGTTATGATGCTGGCCAGCGATGAGATGCTTGGAAAGGTGCTCAGGGGACCGCTCTATCAGAGAACGACGTTTTCTCTTTTGGTTTTATTTCTGATGTTATATCTGGGAGCACAAAAACTGCTCACAGGCTCGTGGCTGAAAGATACACTGGATGAAAATCCGGAACAAATCAAAAAAGATTTTAAGACAATGCGGGAGGAAAAGGACGGAAAACAGCCGTGGATCATTACTATACTGAGTTTTCCCGTTTTACTCCTGGGGTTTGACTGGCAGAATCTTTATATTATAGGGGCGGTAACAGCCCTGATAGCCGCAGCGTGGTTCACGCCGTCGTTAAAGAGAAAGAATGCCGGGGGAAGAATTCTAAAAGAGATCAATCAGAAGTTTCCATATTGGCTCAGGGGGATCGCACTGAGCCTTCAGACAGAAAATGTCTATGTTGCGATAAGGGATTCTCTTGATCAGGCACCTTATGTATTAAAGGAACAGATAGAGATACTTCTTCATAACATTGATGAAGATCCCGAATCTATACTGCCGTATCAGAATTTTCTGTCGGAGTTTGATCTGCCGGAAATACAGTCTGCCTCCAGAATGCTGTATTCCCTTACCAACTGTGGGAAAGACGATTCCGAGGCACAGATAAATACCTTGATTCACCGGAATAATGTATTGATGGACAAGGCAGAATGGCTTCAAAATGAGAACGATGTAGCAGGGATAGGAGCATTGACATTTGTGCCCATGATACTGGCAACTTTCAAGATGATCATGGACCTGGGCTTGATTTTTGGAAGTTTCTTTACGCTTTGGACGAAGCTTTCGTAATAGACAGGAGGATATATGCAGGATTTTTTTGAGGAACTGGGAGCGGTTTTATTTTTGCTGCTTACAGGCATTGGTATTTGTGCAGTCTACATTCATTTTGTTCAGCTGATCAGCTGAAAGGAGGTGACACCTATGAAGACAATCATTGACGAATACGGCAGCATCATCTTGTGTGTGATCGCGGGAACCGCGGTGCTTGCGTTTCTGGGAGTACTATTATCTGCTGCTGCCCGGTTTGGAACGGCCTTTTTTGACTCTATCAGCTGCGCATTGTGTTAGGAGGATGAGGTGAAGCAGACCATTGAGAATTACGGAAGGATTATTGTGTTATTAGCAGCAGCTTTTGGAGCAGTTTTCCTCATACGAAATACAGTCTATTCACAGCTGAAAGCAAACGGCGTGATACAGGATACCAATCATATCTCATCCAATGAATTTTTTCAAAAGCAGGGCAGACCAAAGTTGTCTGGAGTCCGCGGGGAAGACGGTACGGCAAGAAGACTTGTCATTAGAAAAGAAGAAAAGCTGATTCCGAGAAAGCTTGTAAAGGCAGAGGATAAAAAAGACGGTGACTTGACAGAAAAAATCAAGATTTTTGTTGTCACGAATGAGGGAGGGAAAGAAGTGAGATCTCTGTTTGAGTCAGAATATCTGGATACGAGTCATGATAAAGAATTCATTCTTTTATATACGGTTAAAAACTCCATAGGGTTAGTTTCGGAAGGAAGAATTAAGATACTGGTAAAGAATTATGGTGAAAATCACAGTGAATGAAGATGTGAAGCGGTTCCTTATATATTATACAATTTACAGAATCTGCGGACAGCTGTGCAGCCTGATCGGAATTCCCGGTCTGTATCCAAATCTGATCAGCGGCCTGTGCCTGATCCTTCTTTGCAGCCCCTTTTTGGCAAAGGATCAAAAGAAAGGATTCATAGTCCGCAGAGAGCTGATCTTATTTACAATATCTTTCTTTTTCCTCACGCAGTACATCTCTGTTTATCTAACTGATATTTTTCATAACAGCAAATTTATAATGAATCAAGAGGCTGAGAAAAGCCCGATCTTAGTAAACGCAGCTGCGGCAGGGATTGTTGGACCGGCAGCCGAGGAACTTTTATTCCGCAGATTCTTGTATGAAGGACTAAAACCAATTGGAAAAGTAAAGTCGTCTCTGATTTCCAGCGTTATTTTTGGGCTGTGTCACAGACAGGTGATCCAGGGAATCTATGCATCACTGTGGGGGAATGTCTTTTGTTTTGTGTATGAAAAACATCAAAGCTTAAAAGCACCTTTTTTAGTACATATGATCAGCAATATGCTGTCTTTTTCACCGATTCTTTGGATCAGTCTGAATCATGTTTGTTTTACCGTCTGTATTACTTTTATTTCCGCATGGATCGTCTGCCTGGCGATTAAGAAGAAAGGGGAATGTTTATGAAGATACCTGTCGAATTAGTCGTCAGTGTGATTCTGCTCTGCCTCGGTGCCTTTATAATGGCTTCATATAACGGAGCGGCACTGGAGGAGGCCGGAGCGAGAGCTGTTCATGAGGATATGATAGGGAGAATTGAGGCCAGTGGTTTTGACCCTTTGACTATTAAAGAGTGTGAAAAAGAGGCGTCTGAAAAAGGATACAGTCTTTCCATAAAAAATGACGGCTTTTATGATGATAAGCCAAAGTATAAAGTAGTGCTGGCTTATCATCTGAGGATAAAACTGCTGGGAATTGCCAGCCGGCAGGAGATTGAAGGGTATGCATTATGAGGAGGATAAAAAATGAAGCTGGCTGTAGAGACATTTGTATGCTGTTTTATTATAGCCGCAGGAATGTTTTTAAATGTCGTTTATTGTGCCAATACGAAGGTTGTCTCCAACGCAAAGCAGTACCAGTCGGCCGCAGTCCATAAGATGGATGCGGCAGGTTTTTCAAAAGCAGTGGTGGAGCAGTGCCGGAAGGAGGCAAAGGAGGACGGGTATGTTTCTTTGGATGTATTAAAGGAACAGGCTGATGAGAACAGGGCCCGCTCTCTTGTAACATTGAAGTATAAATTATATGTACCTCTGCTGCGGATAGAAAAGGTTTGTCAGATCAGAAGCTATGCGAACAGTGTAACAGAGGATGAAGAATGACTGAAAGGAGTTATTTATGAAAAGTTTTTTAGAAGATTATGGATTGATTATTGTAGCGGTGATTGTAGTGCTGGCTTTATGTGTTTTTGCCAAAGGTACTTTTGTGACGCAGTTTCAAAAAGCGCTGACGGATACCATTTCAACATTTTTTGAGAAGTCAGGTGCAAACAGTTCGTTTATTCTGCTGGGATGACATGGCGGGGCATAAAGCAGAGGAGGAGCCATTATGAAAGGGGCAGTCACAGGAATTATTTTACTTGTCATCTTAATCTACTCTGTGTTTATAACACAAAATATTGCAGGCCTCACAACCAGAAAAACAGAACTTACGATGGATGTCTCCAATGCGGTTGAACAGACTTTGGACAATATGAAGGAGGAACAGTATGAATCCAGAGAGCAGATGGCAGAGGCATTTGTCCGGGATTTAAAGACACAGATTACATCAGATGCCCACATAGAAGTGGAGATTATCGGAGCCGACCATATCCACGGCCTGCTGGACGTCAATGTCCGTGAGACCTTCCTTACTTCAGACGGAAAGAAAAAAACGATCGAGGTCAGAAAAACAGCAGTGCTGGAACAGTTTCAGGAAGAAGCATAAGGGGGCATGTCAGAATGAAAAAATGGGGAAAAAGAATCATTTCCGGTGTGATTGCAGCAAGCCTGCTGACGGCAGCTGCGATATCGGGATCAGAACAGGGCACAGGCACAGTGGCTTCGGTCGTTCAGGCCGGCACAGAGACGAGCTTTATGGGAAAACTGCTTGAGGGTGGATACATCGATGTATTCACCTCCTGGACTCAAGAAGAACAGAATAAATTTTATGACGGGTTAAGTCCTCAGCAGCAGTCTGTGTTTTTGGAAGTGACAAACTGTCAGATTACAAGGGAACTTATAAAAAGCGAACGGTCAAAGGAGGAGCTGGAACAATTTTTTGACCGGCTGCAGCCTTATTTTTTGATACTGAAGAAGGGAAATCAGGAGAAGCCGGATGATGAGATCGTCATAGAGTGTATAAATCAGATTGAGGGAACAGATTATCATTCTTCAGAGCAATATATAAAGCAGCTGGTTTCAGAAAAAAAGGATCATTATCTGGAATTTTACGACGCCCTGAAACTGGTGAAGGACGGGAAACTGGAAATTGAGAGCGCAGTGGATGATTTCTATAAAGAACTTGGCTTTCTCAAGAAAGATAGGGTTCCAGCAAACTCAGCAGAAGTATCCCGGCAGCCAGTCCAGGTACAGAAAAAAGCGGCGGCAAAAGCTGTTTCAGACAGATATTCCAACTTTAAAGCCGTGAGTTCTTTGAAAGCTTTGAAAGATGCTGTGGCTTCCGTAAAGAAAGGTGAGAAAATAGCCGTCCGTGTGGACAAGGGTTTTAATGTGACATCAGTGATCAGGACGAACGGCCGGCATGTGAAGATTTACGCGGACGGTGAGAGCGGACATAATCTCAACAGGACTGCAGGATATAAAGATGTCATGTTGGAAGTAAATGGAGGATCACTCACATTAGGGGCTTATGACGGAGATGGAAGAGCAAAAAATAATCTGTACATCAACGGAAAAAATATCGCTGCGTCAGCTCCTTTGATAGAAGTTACATCAGGGCACCTGTATCTAAATAAATACAGCCGTATCATAGACGGATATTTTTTGGCGGACTTTGCGGGAGGGGCAGGAATTGCACTGAATTCCGGTACATCCTGTTATATGTTCGGCGGCAGGATCGACAACTGCCGGGCAAAGAGCAGCAAAGACGTATCTTCCAGTTCACCGAAATCTTCTCACGGAGGAGGTGTCCTGGTCGGCAATGGTTCTTCTTTTTACATGTTTGCGGGATCAATAGAACACTGTCAGGCGATTCATGGCGGAGGCATTATGAACTATGGAACCCTGAGGCTGTACGGAGGTGCGATTTCAGACTGTGCAGCGTCCAACCAAAAGAAGGATGCTCTCGGAGGAGCGGTTAAAGTGCAGGGAGCGATCGAAACGAATGGAAAAGTAAGCTCTACAAAAGGTGACTTGGGCGTCTGGAAGTACACGAGATCCGCTGCATGGATTGTGAATGGAAAAGATGGATATCAGCAGGGAACCACCACGGGTGTGGTATTAAAAAACAATCAGGCAGATGCAGGCGGAGCCATATGTTTGAATAACGGTTCAAACGGAGCCATCCAAGACTGTAATATTAATGGAAATCACAGCACCGGAAACGGAGCAGGCATCTGTCTGTCAAACGGCAGTTATAAAAAGGGCGCCGCTTTGGAACTAAAGACGGGAGCCGTGATTCACGGAAATGAAAGCAAAGGTTATGGAGGAGGTATTTACTGTGCAGATTCTGTGAAAGGCTCTTTAAGCGGAGGAACTATGTATGATAACTCGGCAAAATATGGCGCAGGCATCTATCACGAGGCAGAATTCCGCATGAGTGGAGGAACTGTAAGAAGTAATCATTCCGGCAATTCCGGGGGCGGAATCTATGCAAAGGGAAAACTTTCTATGACCGGAGGGGAGATATCTGCCAATACAGCCGCCACATACGGGGGAGGAGCCATTTTAAAAACTGTAGGAGGTTCTGTAAGCGGAGGAAGTATCAAAGGCAATTCCGCCTCTGCCAATGGTGGGGGACTTCAGATAGACGGAACAGTCTCACTTTCAAACGCATCGGTAAGTTCTAACAGCGCTTCCGGGAAGGGCGGAGGTATCTCAGTAAGTTCATCCGGCACATGTAATTTAAGCAGCGGCAATGTCAGCGGAAACACCGCAAAGGCGGGAGGCGGGGGTATTTACATTGACGGCACCTGCAAGGCAAACGGGAGCAGCTTTACTGGAAATCAATCCTCCGGAGACGGAGGAGCTGTTTACATAGCCAGCGGTACTTTTACAACGTTTCAGGCGAATCAGGCAGTAAACATCCAGGGAAACAGTGCGTCCGGAAATGGCTCAGGTATTTATAACAGAAATATTACGGTTCTGAACAACAACGCCCATATCTTGAACAATCAGTGCAAAAATGGTACACAACGGGGTATTTTTCATGAAGGAAGTCTGTTTTCAATAGAAGGAAATACGGAGATACAACAGGAAATTTATCTTGCAAAGGACCGGTTTGTTACGGCTTCCAACCGATACTTTTCCAACAGCAATTCATTGAAGGCCAAAATTTCTCTGGATACTGCCAATATACGAAACGGCTATGCGGTAGTAAAAGGGAATGTATCAAATTCTGCGGACGGTAATTACAAGACAGGAGAGGCATTGCTGAATAATCAGTCTGCGGGCGGAAGATTTGTGTATGCAGGGAGCGGATATGTCATGAGACCGGGAAATTTAAAGAAATCATCTTCTGGCTGTGCTCCATTCAGCATTGTTCTGAGTCAGGCATATCAGATTCGCTATGATAAAAATTCAAAAGAGGAGGTCATGAACATGCCGACGGCAGCAGTTAAGTATTGGGAGGAGGATATAAAGCTGTCGGCGCTGACACCTACCGGTGGATCGGGCGCGTTTGTAGCATGGAATACGAAAGCAGATGGGACAGGAGACGGGTATCAGCCGGGGAATGTTTATACGGCAAATGCGGATGCGACTCTTTTTGCACTGTGGCCCCATTACAGGGTGGAATATCTGCCTGGAATTCGGAGTGCCGCTGGCACGACGGACAGCCAGGAACAAAACAAATCTGAGGATATACTACTGAGAAAAAACGGGTTCCGGTCATCAGAAGGGAAGTTTGTAGGCTGGAAACAGGATATCAGCAGTGCCCGCAAAAGAATGGAATTAGAACCGGTGGGATATAAAGAATTAAAAGAAGAGCGGGAAAAGGGTAAATTAAATCATATATTAGACTTTGCAGAAAGCTATAAAAAAGTCAATTCATCTGAAAATTTGGATAATATAAATAGCTTATTGGATGTTGAAGATATATTTTTTATGGAAGGCCAATGGGACAGTAAACCAGATATTATTCTGAACGATAAAAAGACTTTTTTAGAGAATGAAAAAATAAAGAAGAATGATTTATTAAAAGTTGTAAAGGGTTGTTATGATGAAGAAGATGGAGAATTGACAAAAAAAGTACAGATTATAAAACTAGATTACACAAAAAGTATGAAAGGATACCGGCCGGAAACCCAAAATTTTTCTGGAGGAATGAATGATACAGATGTAATGGACACTTATTTTATGAAGCTTGAAAAAGATGAGACAGTAGAAGTCAAAGTTACTTTTCAAGCTGAAGACAGCGTTGGAAATGTTGCAGAAAAAGAAGGCACGGTATGTGTAACTTATAACAATCCTCCCAAATTACATTCACAGAATCTTGCATTTTATCAAAAAGATATAGACAACAATCCACAGACCATTCTTAAAGAAATATTTGAAAACTATCAGGTAGAAGACATAGAAGATGACAAAAAAGGCCTGAAAGTACCAGTGTCTGTTATTGATCCAATACCGCTGCAAATTGAAAAGTTAAATTCGGTAGGTGAGCATAAAATTGTTTATCAGGCAATAGATTCTTTGGGGAAGAAAACAAAACTTGATTCGATAGTATATATCGCCGAGAACAATCCTTTTAAAGACTCATATAAATATAATGTAAGATTTATAAATAAGAAATATTTGTATACCTTGAAAGAGTCGAGCAAATGGAAGAAAAATGAGGAATTAAATGCTCAGCTCACAAGTCAGCTGGAAAAAACAAAGGAAGATGCTGAGTTAAAATATGAATTTGAAATAAAGAAATAAATATACAGGGAATGGCGAAAGTCGTTCCCTGTATATTTCAAATTAATACATGGAATTTTTTACTTATTTTTCTATAATATATTTATGAGAGAAAAGATACTAAAAACCATCATTATATTAATCATGTGGAGATGTTATGAAAAAAGAGGTTAAAATTATATTAGTATCTTGTTTATTTGTAATAGTGAATTTTAGCATTAGAAGCGGAACGACAATTCATGGGGAAAGTTTTATTGGGCAGACTTTTAAAGCTGGCAGTTTTTCATATGAAGTTATTTCAAAAAATGAAGTTTTGGTCTATAAGTATGACCATCAGGAGCCGGATACAATGGAAGTGGTTTCATCGGTGGAATACCAAGGGAAAAAGTACAATGTTACAAAGTTTCATTATGATCATTCGGATGCGATAACTAAGAAGATAATAATTCCAAGTGGTGTAAAAGAAGTGATTATAAATCCTGACGGAGTACCCGGCTATAAATATCCAAATCTGGAGGAACTCATTTTCCCAGATACTTTGGAGTACATCAACCCCGGCTTTTCTTTTACTATGACGAATTTAAACTCCATCCAGCTGTCCGATAAAAACAAATATTATAAAGTGGAAGATAATGTTCTGTTCAGCAAGAATGGTACTGACCTGATTGCCTTTCCAAGCGGAGATGACAGGATATCTTACCGCATTCCGAATGGCGTCCGGACAATAAAGAAAGAAGCCTTTGCGTCCAATCAAAATTTACAGGATGTTTTAATTCCTGTTTCTTTAACAGAGTTAGAGCCGTGGACATTTGCCGGTTCCCACATTCAGCGATTAGATCTTTCCCATGTAAAAAAGGCTGGGAGAGGAACGTTTGAATTCTGCCATAACTTAAAAGAAATAAAACTGGGAAGAGAAACTGTTCTAAATGGAGGGCAGTTTTATGAAAACCGTTCACTGAAAGATATTTCCGTGGAGGAAGGAAATCCGAAGCTATGGTCAGAAGACGGTGTGCTGTACGGCCGTTCCGGTGATGATAAGACATTGGTCTGTTATCCATCGGCAAAAGAAGAATTAAGCTATGCTGTTTCTCCCGGTACTAACTGCATTGAAGACAGCGCATTTCATATGTGCCGTCTGGATCAGGTGTTCCTGCCGCCGAGTGTACAGAAGATCAGTAGTTCTGCATTTAATTATGGAAACGACGGGAAAGCTGAAAAGCCAATCCAAATTTATTTGTGCGGGGACAGGCTGCCGGAGATAGAGAAGGCAGCTTTTACCGATTTAGCTTCCGGAAGTGTAATCTATTAAAAAAACCAGGAACTGAAAAATCAGTTTGACTTAGGAAATCAGAAAAACCGGTATATTGATCAGCAGGATAAAGAGTCAGTGATCCAAGTCTCAGGCATGGAGCAGCAGCCGGCTGAAGATATCATATTGGATAGTGAGTCGGTTTCTCTGGACATGGGGAAGGATGGAAGACAGGTAAGCCGTTTGCTGGAAATTTCGCTGTTTCCTCTTTCATCCACGGATAAGATCATAGTTTCGGGAAGTGACCATAGAATTTTAACGGTAAGCGATCTAGGGAGGATTACTGCAGTATCACCGGGGACTGCTTTGGTTACAGTAAAGGCAGGGGACGTAAAAAAAGAGTGCCGCGTGACTGTGTATGGCCCTCTGGGGAATTCAGATGATATCCCAATGCAGTTTTATATAGGGGCAGAAATACGCCCGGAACCGGTTGTGAGAAATCATAACGGCCAGGTGCTGAAGCGTGGAAATGATTATACAGTGGAGTATAAAAACAATAAAAATCCCGGCAGGGCAGAAGTGCTGATAGAAGGTATCGGCTGCTTTCAGGGTAGTATAAAGACATCTTTTGATATACGGATCAGGGGGAATGATGTTTCCGGAGTAGAGGTTGTCTATCCGCAAAGGTATTACTATTATGAGGGAAAACCAGTTACGCCGAAACCATCGGTGAGCCTGAACGGAAGACATCTGGAAGAAGGGAGAGACTACTGCATAGAGTACATGGGGAACAATGGTATCGGCTTTGGCTGTGCCTGTCTGACCGGGATCAATGATTACTATGGTCAGAATTTTTCTTATTACCAGATCATACGGAGAAAAGACAACAATAAAAAATACGAAAAAATCAGCTTTGTCTCTCAGCCCAAAAACAGTGTATATACCGGAAAATCAATCTTCAGGACGGTCAGAGTAAAAAGCGGCAACCGGGTTTTAAAGTTAAACAAAGATTATACGGTGAAGTATACTGCAAATAAAAATTGCGGAAAAGCCAGGATGGAAGTCATAGGAAAAGGGGGTTATACAGGAAAGATCAAAAGGTATTTTGTAATTGTTCCAAAGAAAGCGCGGATCGGGAAGATAAAAGCCGGGAAAAAGAAGGCAAAAGTTTATATCAGGAAAAGTCCCGGCAAGCCAAGCGGTTATCAAATCTGCTGGTCAGCAGGAAAAAAGTTTTCTAAATCAAAGTCTGTATTTACCGCCGGAACAGTGCGTTGGAAGAGAAGACTGAAACGAAAAAAATATTACTGCATAAAGGTACGGGCATATAAGACGATAAATGGAAAGAAATATTTTGGAAGTTACAGCGGGATAAAAAGAGTGAAGATAAAATAAAACAGGACTTATCCCGGAATTTCCCGGAAAACGAATGAAAGTAATGCTGCGTCTTGATATAATAGAAAAGGTACCAGTTATATAAAGAGAAAGGGATGGAGCATATGAGAGCCTTTGATAAATGGCGGTTTCGGGTAAAGCCTCAAAAGATCATTTTTTTAGATATCGACGGTGTGCTGAACTCTATGGAACTGTTTGATAAACTGGAAGAAAGAGACATGGAGCCGTTCATGGGCATCGATGTGGATGAAGATAATTTAGAACAGCTGAGATATATCGTGGAGAAGACGGGGGCACAGATTGTCCTGTCGTCAAGCTGGCGCCATGCGTGGCATGAAAAAGGGCCGATGATCAGGGTAGGGAGAGCATTGGATCAGGCCATGGCTTCCTATGGCCTGAAGATTATATCAAAAACGAAACATCTCCATAAAGGAAACCGTTCGCTGGAAGTAAAAGACTGGATGCGCGGGAAACGCATCCGGTCTTTCGTGATTCTTGATGATACGGATTATGATTGGGAAGAGTACAGCCTGGGAGAACACTGGGTCCGCACAAGCTTCATGGAAGGCGGGCTTACCAGAGAGCTGGCCGGAAAGGCAGTGGATATTTTAAATCAAAGTTCTTAATCCAGGATGATCCCTTCGGTAGAAATGGTGATAACATTGAGCGGAATGGATTTTTTGCTCTGTTCAAGGGCAGTGCGCACCGCATATTCCAGCCCTCCGCAGCAGGGGACTTCCATCCGGGTGACGGTGATGCTTTTTAAATTGTTTTGGCGGATGATCTCTGTCAGCTTTTCTGAGTAGTCCACGGGGTCCAGTTTTGGACAGCCGACTAAGGTGACTTTCTGTTTCATAAACTGTTCGTGAAAGTTTCCGTGTGCGAATGCGGTACAGTCGGCGGCAACCAAAAGGTGGGCGTTGTCAAAGTACGGGGCGTTCACAGGCACCAGCTGGATCTGAACCGGCCATTGGCGCAGCGCACTCATATTATTCTTTCTCTGGTTTTCAAGAACTGCCGCTTTGTTGTAGTCCGGGGCCTCCCTGTCTTCAAAGGAGATGGCGCCGGTCGGACACATTGGAAGGCAGTTTCCGAGTCCGTCGCAGTAATCATCCCGGATCAGTTTTGCTTTTCCGCCGATCATCTGAATGGCACCTTCGTGGCAGGCAGAAGCGCAGAGACCGCATCCATTACATTTTTCCTCATCTATTTTAATTATTTGTCGTATCATTTTTAATTTCCTCCTTGAGTTTGTAATCTCATCATACTATAATGAGCACGAGTTGTCTGTTGAAAAATCAACATATTTAGAGGAGAGTTGTAAAATGGAGCAAATATTATCTCATTGTCCCCTGTTCCGAGGAATAAAAGAGGAGGACTTAGAGGGGATGCTGGGCTGTCTGTCAGCCAGAAAAGAAACGTATGCTTCCAGGGATACTATCTGTCTGAATGGAGACAGGATGGATGAAGTGGGGATCATCGTGGAAGGAGAAGTCCTGATCGTCAGAGATGATTTTGAGGGGAGGAGAGCGATTCTTGCCCATATTGGGCCGGGTGATGTGTTCGGAGAGACCTATGGCTGTCTTCCGGATGCGGAGCTGCCTGTATCGGTTGAATGTGCCAGAGATTGTACGGTGTTGTTCTTGAATTACCATAAGGTACTGACGACCTGCGACGCCAGCTGTGCGTTTCACCAGAGGCTGATTGAAAATATGGTTGTGCTTTTGGCTGAAAAGAATGTACGTTTGAATCAAAAGCTGGAGTGTCTTGAAAAAAGGACTACAAGGGAAAAGATTCTCGCATATATAAACCAGGAACAGGAGAAGCAGAAAACATCCCGGATTAAGCTTCCTTTTTCTAAAAAAGATCTGGCCGATTATCTGTGTGTGGACAGGAGCGGTATGATGGTGGAGCTGAGAAAACTCCAGACGGAAGGTGTTTTGTCTGTTGAGAAAAATATCATTGCGGTTGAAAAGAGACAGGATAATTCCGCAGGGTGACAAAAAATCTAAAAAAGTTCTTGATTTGGGCTTTATGATATGGTAAAGTATAGAAGTCGCAGAAATGAGACATGCCCAGATAGCTCAGTCGGTAGAGCAGAGGACTGAAAATCCTCGTGTCGCTGGTTCGATTCCGGCTCTGGGCATTACAGAGAATTGAAAAGACTCTGTCATATATGCGGGTGTAGTTCAATGGTAGAACTCCAGCCTTCCAAGCTGATCACGTGGGTTCGATTCCCATCACCCGCTTAGCAAGCCGTTTTAGAGATATCTCTAAGATGGCTTTTTTCTTTCTTCCGCGGCAGCTTTGACCGGCTTGCAAAAGCTGCGGGATCAAAAGAGTGAGAAAAAGGAGTGGATTGTACATGGAACTTACGGTGAGACAGTTTAAAAAAGAAGATTTAGAAGAGATGACAGCGATATGGAATCAGGTAGTGGAGGAGGCCAATGCGTTTCCGCAGGAAGATACTTTTTCTTTAAAGGAAGCAGAAGAATTTTTTGCAGGCCAGTCTTATACTGGGGTGGCTGAATCGGATGGAAAGATTCTTGGACTTTATATACTGCATCCGAATAATGTAGGCAGGTGCGGACATTTATCTAATGCCTCCTATGCGGTCAGCAAAGATGCAAGAGGACGGCATATTGGAGAACAGCTGGTTTTGGACTGTATGGAAAGGGCGAGAGAGCTGGGATATAAAATTCTGCAGTTTAATGCGGTGGTAGCGTCTAATCAGGGTGCGCTGAGACTTTATGACCGGCTTGGATTTCAGCGGCTCGGGACAGTGCCCGGGGGCTACCGCTTGGCAGACGGCAGATATGAAGACATTATTTTATTTTATATCACACTGTAATATAATAAAAGAAAACCGTAGATGAAAGAGATTCATAAAGGAGAAGGTCATGGATTACAATGAATTGGCGCTGAAGATGCACGAAGAAAACAGAGGAAAAGTGGCAGTAAGGTCAAAGGTGACGGTTGAGACGAGAGAAGATCTGAGTACAGCTTATACACCCGGAGTGGCAGAACCGTGCCGAAAGATCAGGGACTGCAAAGAGGATGTGTACCGCTACACTGCAAAAGGAAATCTGGTAGCTGTGGTTTCCGACGGGACAGCAGTGCTTGGCCTTGGTGATATCGGACCGGAGGCGGCCATGCCGGTCATGGAAGGAAAAGCGATTTTATTTAAAGAGTTTGCCGATATCGATGCGTTTCCGATCTGTTTGGACACGAAAGATGCGGAAGAGATCATAAAGACAGTAAAAAATCTGGCGCCTACATTCGGAGGGATCAATCTGGAAGATATCTCTGCGCCGAGATGTTTTGAAATAGAACGCAGGCTGAAAGAAGAGCTGGATATACCGGTGTTTCATGACGATCAGCACGGGACAGCCATTGTCGTGGCAGCAGGGCTGATCAATGCGCTGAAATTTACGGGAAAGAAGCTGGAAGATGCAAAGATAGTGATCAACGGAGCGGGTTCTGCCGGTATTTCTATCTGTAAGCTTCTGCTTCAGTTCGGGGTAAAAGACGCGGTGCTCGTTGACCAGAAAGGCGCCCTGTGTCCGGGGGAAGCGTGGATGAACGATGCGCAGAAAGAAATGGCTGAAAAAACAAATAAAGACAGACAGACAGGAGATCTCTCTGAGATTATGAAGGGAAAAGACGTGTTTATCGGCGTTTCTGCACCGAATATTGTCACATCAGAGATGGTCGCGTCTATGGCAAAGGACCCGGTAGTATTTGCCATGGCAAATCCAGTGCCTGAGATTATGCCGGATGAGGCGAAAAAAGGCGGGGCGAAGGTGGTAGCTACCGGCCGTTCGGATTTTCCGAATCAGATCAATAACGTGCTGGTGTTCCCTGGAATTTTCCGCGGGGCTTTGGATGCCAGAGCTTCTCAGATTACAGAAGAGATGAAGATGGCGGCGGCCCGGGCAATCGCGGGAATCATAGCTGAGGAAGAATTAAACGAGGATTATATTATCCCCGGAGTGTTCGATAAGCGGGTTTGCAGTGCGGTTGCAGATGCGGTAAAGGCAGAGAGCCGGAAATAAATTAATGGTTGAAATTTTTGGTCCAGTCTTGTAGAATATGTAGTGTACTACATATGGAGGCGGATTATGAACCAGGAACGGGAAATCGGAGCCAGATTTAAACATATCCACGATAAGTTTACTCAGCATATGAATCAGAAACTGCGCTGCTTGAATGTGACTTATTCCCAGATGGAACTGCTTTTATATCTGGCAGAACATCAGAACCGGAAGATAACCCAGAAAGATATCGGAGAATTCATGAGAGTGAAACATTCCACGGTCATCGGTATTTTAAGGCGTCTAGAGACGAAAGGATTTTTATACTGTGTTGTGGATGAAGAGAATAAGAGATGCCGCAATGTGATTCTCACACAGAAAGGGCTGGATTTAAAAAGTGAAATGGAAGTCCACCTGAGAGAAGAAGAAATGCGCATCAGAAAAGCATTGTCGGAAGAAGAGTCGCAAAGACTCTGTGAATTGCTCGGAAAAGTACTCGAAAGCCTGGAATAAGATAGAAAACAGCAGATGAAAGTGCCCTGCGGCGCTTTCATTTTTATTACAGACGTGAAATTTTATTAGAGTCCATAATGTAGCTGGCTGCATTTACGATAAAAGGAGGAAGAAACGAATGGATAATAAGGTATTTGAATCATATCCGGTGCCTAAAGCGGTGGCCACGCTGGCCCTGCCCACAGTGCTGAGTATGCTTGTAACTATTTTTTATAATATGGCCGACACTTTTTTTGTCGGACAGACCGGAGACCCAAACCAGGTTGCGGCAGTGTCTCTGACGACGCCGGTATTTATGCTGCTCATGGCGGTAGGAAATATTTTTGGCATCGGCGGATGTTCCTATATCTCCAGGATGCTTGGAGAGGGAGAGACAGAAAAGGTAAAGAAGATCAGCAGTTTTTGCTTTTATGGCAGTATTATAGCAGGCGTCATCATGATGATCGTCTTTCTGGGAGGAATGCCGGTTATTCTGAAACTGATCGGATGCAGTCCCAACACAGAAGAATACGCGCGGAGCTATCTGACCTATATCGGTCTGGGATCTGTCTTTGTCGTAATCTCCATGGCCTTTAACAATGTAGTCAGAGGAGAGGGAGCCGCCAAGATTTCCATGATCGGAATGATGATCGGGACCATCGTCAATATCGTGCTGGACCCGGTGATGATTCTGGGCATGAACATGGGAGTCGCGGGTGCGGCCATCGCAACTATCATCGGAAATATTTGTACGGTTGTGTTTTATCTGTTTTTCTTTGCAAAGATGAAGACAGGACTTTCAATTTCACCGAAGCACTTTACGGCAAAAGAAAGAATCCTTTCGGGGGTATTTGCCATTGGGATACCCGCGTCGATCAATAATATTCTGATGAGCACAGCAAATATTATTCTGAATAATTTTCTCGCATCTTACGGTGACATTCCGGTGGCGGCCATGGGTGTAGCTATGAAGGCAAATATGCTTGTCATTCTCGTGCAGATCGGACTGGGCTCAGGTGTCGCTCCTCTGATCGGATACTGTTACGGGTCAGGAAATCTGGAGAAGATGAAGAAGACGATGAAGTTTTCCATGGCATGCAATGTGATCATGGGAACAGTGCTGTCACTGCTTTATCTGCTGTTTACAGAGCCGATCATCCAGGCATTTATCAACGACGGATCAGTGGTAGCCCACGGTGTGAGAATGCTGAGAGTCTTAATGATCTCCGGCCCGGTCATCGGCATCATGTTCGTCTTTATGTTTGGGTTCCAGGCGATGGGAAAAGCAATTCCGTCCCTGATCCTGTCACTGAGCCGGCAGGGGCTTGTATTCTTCCCGGTTCTGCTGATCACAAATTATTTATTTGGACTTGAGGGAATCGTATTTGCCCAGCCTGTGGCGGATTTGGCGTCGCTGGGTGTTTCCTTCCTGCTGTTTATAAAGATAGCAAAGGAATTGAAGGAAAGAGAGAAAGAACTGGAATTACAAAAGGCGGAAGCATAAAAAGAGCCATGGAATCGGTATTTAAAACCATTCCATGGCTCTTTTTGAGGCAATTATTACTCGATTTCTTCTGTCTCGATCATGAATTTGACACTGCCTTTTGTTCCTTTTGCTTTTTTTGTAAAGGTCTGATACTTATCGCCCTGTTTTACCGTGTCATTGATCCGGTCCAGAGTGTTTTGGACATCATGGTCCATGATGTTTACCAGACGTTTTATGCCGTCCTGGTTAAACTGAATCAGGCCCGTATTGAGGGTGTCAGCCCCTGTGTATAGTGCATCTGTACCGGAGGAAAGTTTGCTGCCGCCGGATGCCAGCGTGCCGGTCGCGGAACTCAATTTTTTGCCCCCGGATGCTGCGGTGTGGATTCCCTGTCCCAGCTGGTTGGTTCCGGATACCAGACTGCTCTGCCCGGATGACAGATCTCCGGCGCCTTTATTCAGTTTCACTGCCGCCGAACGGAGACTGGATGCAGCAGTGGTCAGTTCTCTGGTGTCCAGGCTGCTTAATTTTTTAAAGGATGCCTGAGTGGACGGATCGCTCAGTTTCTGGATCAATGCCTTTGCGGGAGCTAAGGAAGAGGATAAAGCCTTGCTCTGCTGGTCGATAGTGTCATTTTCGTCTTTCATCTTGCCCTGAATGGCCTGCATGGTTCCGATTGCAGTTTTAATATCACCAATGTCAGAGGCATCCGTAACCGTTCCTCTGCCGAGCATAGCGGTAAGGCTGTCGATTTGTCCCTGAAGTGCCTGGCTGTACTGAATATTGGCGCTTTTGATGGTCTCAAAAGAGGAAGTAATGGAGTCCAGACCGGAAGCAAGCTCCTGAAGTTTTTGCTGGCTCGGAAGGCTGCCGGTCAGAGATTTCATACTTTCCAGACCGGAGGCAAGCTCCTTCATCATAGATGGAAGAGACTTTGTTTTCTTCTCCAGTTCGCTGGTCCCTGCCTTTAGATCCTTGGTGCCTTTGCTGAGTTTTTTGGCTCCGGAAATAAGATCATCCTTTTTATCGTCCAGAGTATTTAAGCCTTTGGACAGTTCTTTGGTCTTTTTGTTGAGGACTGCGGTGCCGTTTTTCAGAGTTTTGGAAGCATCCCTTAACTCCTTAACGCCTGAGAGCAGTTCCCCGGAACCATTTACCAGTTTCTCTGATGCATTGGAGAGAGTAGTCAGAGAATCATTCAGTTCATCGATCGAATCCGCTTTATCCAGGCCGAACTCTGAGAGAGTGTCGGCAGATGCCACGGTTGCAGTTACTGTCATCTGGAAATCCTTCACATCCGCAGTAAATTCAAAGGAATCCGGAATATTAAATTTTTGGCCGATGGCACTGTCTTTCAGCTTCAGGCTGTCTGACAGTCCGGGGAAGGCCACACCCATGAGAATGTGTTTGCTGCCGTCGGAAATATCCTTGGCGTTTTCCATTTTCACGTTTGAGAAATGTTCTGTGGGCAGTACCACAGCGGTGATCATGGTAAACGGCGTATAGATCCCGTTGTGTACATCATGGTTTGTAAACTCATAGCGTACCCGGACTTTTCCGCTCTTTCCCACCAAATCCTTCGGGCTGATTTCTTTGCCGTCCAGATAATAAGTCACCTGCATGGAGACCGGAAGTTCTTTGTCGGTTTTTCCCTGATAATAGATGTCATTGCCGTTGGCATCCCAGGTGATGCTGTGTTTGCCGCCTTTCTGAAAAGTCTCGTCACCTTTCACATTTTCGATGTCATTTAAATCAGTAGCATCTTTGATTTCAGCCGATTTCTTTTTGTTTTTCAGCCAGTCGCTGACAATGACTGTCTGTGTATTGCCTTCAGCGTCTGCTTTTACATAGACAGTTTCCTCTTTTTCTTGGGAATCGGCTGCATATACCGGAGCTGCGGCCATTGAAGCGCACAAAATCATTGAAGCCGCCATGGCCAAAGTCCTGCTTAATTTCTTTTTTCTCATGTTTCGTCCTCCTTTATTTCCTGAATATGGCCCATGCCAAAGGTTGTTTTGCAAATTAATTTATCAAATATCATAAACATCGCCGGAAGGATGCATACAACGCTGACCGTACTGATGACGGCTCCTCTGGCGAGCAGAGTGCAGATCGAACTGATCATATCGATCTTGGAGTAAAGCGCTACTCCGAACGTTGCGGCAAAAAAGCTGAGCCCGCTTGTAATAATAGAAAGCATGGATGTCTCGTGGGCGATGCGGATGGATTTCCGTTTTGTATTTCCGCGGATACGTTCTTTCTGATAGCGGCTGGTCATCAGGATCGCATAATCTACGGTTGCGCCCAGCTGAATGGTGCCTATGACAATGCTTGCCACGAAGGGCAGTTCCTCCCCTGTATAATATGGGATAGCCATATTGACGCAGATGGCAAACTCAATGACGGCTACCAAAATAACCGGAAGGGATGCCGATTTAAATACGATCATGATAATAATAAAAATGGCTGCGATCGAAGCAATGTTGACATTGCGGAGATCCACATTGGTTACGTCTGCAAGATCCTTTGTAAGGGGGGCTTCCCCGATTACCATGGATTCTTTGCTGTAACTTTTTACGATGGTATTGATCTTCGCGATCTGCCGGTTGACCTGATCGGTTGCGGTTTTGTAGTCGGAACAGATGAACTCCATCTCATAATGGGGACTGATGAGGTTTTCGCTGATCGTGCCCGGAATCATATCGGTCGGAACGGCGGAACCTACTACGGAATCCATGCCGAGAACCCATTTGACACCGTCTACCTGTTCGATCTTTTTCTGCATCTGAGACTTTTCCTTTGCGGACATGCCGGATTTCAGCATGACCATATGGATATTGCTCATATGAAAATCGTCGCTCAGCTTCTTATTTGCAACATTGCTCGGAAGAGACTGGGGCAGTGATTTATCAATGTTATAGTAGATCTGTGTGTTGTTGTTTCCGTAAACGGCAGGAAACAAAAGGATCAGAAAGATCAAAATCGCTGCCTTGTAATGCTTCGTGATAAAGTGGGAAGCGTTGGACAGATCCGGGATGATGGATTTGTGTGTCGTCTTGTCGATCCATTTGTCAAAGATCAGGATCAGGGACGGCAGAAGCGTTACGCAGCAGATCACACCGATGACCACGCCTTTGGCCATGACCACACCGATGTTCATGCCGAGGGCAAAGGTCATAAAACAAAGGGCTGCGAAACCTGCAATCGTCGTAACGGAACTTCCGGCAACGGACTTAAAGGTATTGGAAATTGCATGAGCCATGGCTCTTTGTTTGTCGTTGTCAAACCGTACCTTGTTATCTTCATAGCTGTGGAGCAGGAAGATGGAATAATCCATCGTCACACCCAGCTGAAGAATCGCCGTCAGTGCCTTTGTTATGTAAGAGATTTCTCCGAGAAAGATATTGCTTCCCAGGTTATACAGGATCGCGATGCCGATGCTTGCCAGAAACAGGACCGGCGTCAGCAGGGATTCCATTGTGAGGCACAATACGAGCAGAGACATCACTGCAGCGATGACCACATAGATTGGCATTTCTTCCAGTGCCAGGTTTTTAATATCCGTAACGATGCCGGACATGCCGCTGATAAAACACTGTTTGCCGACGACGTGGCGCATCTGACTGACTGCCTCCATCGTTTCGTCGGATGATGTGGTGTTGTCAAACAGGGCAATCATCATTGTCGCATTCTTGTTAAAGAAAACATTCCGGATCTTTTTCGGCAGCATTTCCTTTGGAAACGTGGTATCTGCCAGGTCGTCGTACCAGAGAACCTTTTTTACATGGTCTACTTTTTCAATTTTGTGTTTGATCTTCTGGACGTCTTTTACCTTGGTGTCTTCTACGACGACCATGGAGAAAGCCCCGGTTCCAAATTCATCTACCATAATGTCCTGACCCTTGACTGTCTCCAGTGAATTGGGGAGATAGCTCAGGATGTCATAGTTGATCCTGGTTTTGGAAATGCCGATCAGTGATGGGATCAACAGCAGAACGGAAAGCAGAACGATTAATTTCCGATGCTTTGCAATCCATTTTCCAAATTTAATCATAATCAGTCCTCCTAAATGAATGACCAAAAGTCATTTTTCTTATTAATGGTATACTATAGAAATGACTAAAAGTCAATAATTATCCGAAAGATTCTTTGGTTTTTTGAAAAATATTGACTTATGGTCATTTTTAAGTATAATGATGTTATAACATAGGCAAAAGCAAAAGGGGGATACAGGCCAATGAGTAAAGTAGAAGAAAATAAAAAGAGAAAGAAAACAGCGCTGCTTGACACGGCATATCACCTCTTTACACAAAATGGCTATCAGAAGACATCAATCTCGGATATTGTAAGCCAGGCAGGGGTTGCCAAGGGGACATTTTATCTTTATTTTAAGGATAAGACCGATATCCGTTATAAGCTGATCGCACACCGGGCCGGACTGATTTTTAAAAAGGCTTACAGGGATCTGGAACGAGCTGATATCCGGCTGTTTGAAGACAAAATCGTGTTTTTGGCAGACAATATTATTGATCAGCTGTACCGGAATCCCACACTCCTGAAACTGATCTCCAAACATCTGGGGTGGGGCATCTTTAAAAATGCGATCAATGAACCGATGGACGGAGACTATGAAAATATATATGAAGCTTATATGAATCTGATGAAGGAATCCGGAAGGGAATTTGAGGAGCCGGAGACAATGATCTACCTGATCGTGGAATTGATTTCCGGAAGCTGTTACAATGCAATTCTGTTCGGACAGCCCGTCACATTGGAGCAGTTAAAGCCGTTTTTGTATAAAACGATCCGCAGTATTATAAAAAATCATCAAAAATAGTACGATGTACGTTATTTTAAGCAAACAACCACAGGAAATCATGTTATAATGAGGGATACGAAAACTGTTAATCAGATGATGAGACCCTCATCAGTAGTTATAAGGAGTATTGAATGAAATCTTGTGGTATTTTGCTGCCTATCTTCAGCCTGCCGTCTTCATACGGCATCGGGTGCTTTTCTAAAGAAGCCTACCAGTTTGTAGACTTTCTGAAATCAACAGGCCAGTCTTACTGGCAGATCCTGCCTTTGGGTACGATCGGGGAGGGGAACTCTCCATATTTATCCTATTCAAGCTTTGCGGGAAGCGTCTTATATATTGACTTAGAGCAGCTCCAGGCAGAAGGCCTTCTGACTCCTGAGGAATGTGACGGCTGGGAGTTTGCGGACGGCGAGGACAAAGTAGACTATGACAGAGTCTTTATGTCCAGGGAGATCCTGCTCTGGATCGCATACAGCCGCTTCCGCGGAGGAAAAGACTACGAAGATTTCAAACATGTCCACAAAGAGTGGCTGGATGACTTCTGCAGATATATGGATTTAAAACAGCCGGGAAAAGGGAGAGAGTATTTTTGCTTTGTCCAGTACAAGTTTTTGAGCCAGTGGCTGAAGCTGAAACAGTATGCCAATGCAAACGGCATCAGTATCATTGGCGACCTGCCGTTTTATGTGGCAAAGGAAGGCGCCGATTTTCTGGCACATCCGGAAATGTTTCAGCTTGACGAACAGGGAGAGCCGAGAGTTCAGGGAGGATGCCCTCCGGATGCTTTTGCGGAGAACGGACAGCTCTGGTCAAATCCTGTCTATGACTGGGAGTATCACAGGAGTACAGGATATGACTGGTGGATGAAGCGGTTAAGCCACAACTTCCTCTTATATGACGTGCTGAGGCTGGATCACTTCCGGGGCTTTGATGAATACTTTGTCATTCCGGCAGATGCCGAGACAGCAGCAGGAGGCAGATGGGAAAAAGGGCCGGGGCTGGAATTTTTCACGGCATTAAAAGAGAGAGTCGGGGATGTGAAGATCATCGCGGAGGATCTCGGTTTTCTCACAGATTCCGTGAGAGAGCTGCAAAAGGAGATCGGTTATCCGGGAATGAAAATACTGGAATTTGCCTTTGGGGCATGGGATGACAGTGCGTATCTGCCGCACAAATATGAAGAAAACTGTGTGGTTTACACGGGAACCCATGATAATGATACGGTCCTCGGATGGTATGGTGACATGCCGGAGGCAGATAAAAATTTCCTGCATCACTATTTAGACCACAGCACGATTGTGCGCACCGGAGAGGTGAACCTGGATCTGATTTCTCTGGCCCTTGAGAGCAGAGGAAATACAGTGATCATTCCGCTTCAGGATTATCTGGGGCTCGGAAGCCGGGCCAGGATCAATACGCCTTCCACGGTGGGGGACAACTGGGAGTGGAGAGTCACAAAAGAGCAGCTGAACAGTGAACTGAGGAAAACGATCCTCACACTGCATGACCGCTACCGGTCAGAAGAAACTATCGGAGGAAACTCATAAGGAGCAGAAACCTATGGCGAAAGTATCCAAAAGAGTAACAAAGGAACGAGTGAGAAAGATCTGTGATATTCTGAACGAGACTTATACGACAGAATACAAATGTTATTTAAACCATGAAAATGCATGGCAGCTGCTGATTGCGACGATGCTAAGCGCACAGTGTACGGATGCCAGAGTCAATATTGTGACAGAAAAGCTGTTTAAAAAATATACGAGTTTAGAGGCATTCGCCCGGGCAGATATCAGGGAACTTGAGAGAGATATTTATTCCACAGGATTTTATAAGAATAAAGCGAAAAACATCATTGGAGCCGCGGGCCAGATCATTGAGCGGCACGGAGGGGAAGTGCCGGAGAGCATTGAGGAGCTGACCGCTCTGGACGGAGTGGGAAGAAAGACTGCCAATGTAATTCGGGGAAATATCTTCCATGAGCCGAGCATCGTGGTGGATACCCATGTAAAAAGGATCTCCAAAAAATTATATTTGACAAAGAACGACGACCCGGTGAAAATAGAGCACGATTTGATGAAGGTGCTGCCGAAAGAGCAGTGGATTCTCTACAATATTCAGATCATTACCCACGGAAGGAACGTCTGTATCGCCAGACGGCCGAAATGCGGGGAATGTACCCTTCAGAGCGTCTGCCCTTCATGTGAGGTATAGCCTATGAGAGAGTACGTTGCCTTTGACTTGGAAACCACAGGACTTTCCGTGGAGGAAGACCAGGTGATCGAGATCGGGGCGGTGAAGGTCAAAAACGGCAAGATTGCCGGAAAATACAACTGTATTATCTATCCGGAGCGGGAAGTGTCGGACTTCATCATCCGGCTGACAGGGATCACGAGGAAGATGCTGGACGGCGGAATCCCCATGCGCGAAGGCGTGGAGGGCTTCCTCGCATTCAGCGAGGGTTATCCGGTGCTGGGACATAATCTGATGTTTGACTACCGGTTCATGAAAACTGCGGCAAAGAGATTTCGTTATGCTTTTGAAAAAGAAGGTGTTGATACCCTCAGGGCCGCCCGGCTGCTGCTTCGCGGGCTGGAGAGCAAAAAGCTTTCGAGTCTCTGTGAGCATTATCACTATGTCAATCAGGCGGCTCACAGAGCCTATGACGATGCACTGGCAACCGCGGTTGTATTTGAGTCCATGAAGAGAGAATTCGGAGAGGACCAGAAGGTCTTTGTTCCGGAACCGCTTCAGTACCGTCCCAAAAAACTCCAGATGATCACGGCAAAGCAAAAACGGTACTTGAACGAACTGAGGAAATATCATAAAATAGAGGATAACGACAGCATAGACGGACTGACAATGAGTGAAGCTTCCAGGACAATAGACGAGATTATTTCAAAATATGGGGTGATGCGATGAAAAAGAAAAGAATGATCGCCGGGATCATAGCGATCCTTTTGGTGATCGTAATGGTCGGCACGACAGTCGCCGGTTATTTAATGGTGTAATTAAGGACAACAATTTTGCAGACGTGAACATTTTAGGAAGGATAGGTATGTCAAAAAGAATGAAAGCCGGCATTGCTGCCGGGATCTTAGCCGTCATCTGCATTGGTGTATTTGTATATATCAGTCAGACGGTAAAAGGGGCTACCAAAGATAATAAAATAGTCCGGGGGGTTATATTCGAAGGAAAATCCCTGGCAGGAATGACAAAGGAAGAAGCAAAAAAACAGATTGAAGATTATATAGAGAAGGAACAGAAAAAAGATATTACATTTTATGTGGACGGCGAGAAAGCAGTGACAAAACTTTCGAAGACAGGCGTCACATGGGATGTGGAGAAAACAGTAAAGGATGCCTACGACGTGGGACGTTCGGGAAGCATTATAAACCGCTATTCCCAGGTCAAGAAAGACAAGACAATCGTAAAGATTGAGCGCAGCTATGACCAGAAGATATTTGACAGGGAACTGGACTCTGCGGCGAAAAAGATTGTCTCAGAGCCCAAAAATGCATCTTTAAAGAGAAAGAACGGAAAGTTTATCATCATAAAAGAAAAGACAGGGTATGCGCTGGACAAAAAGAGTACGTTTCAGGCGTACAAAAAGCAGGTTGAGGCGGAAAGCTTTAAAGTACCTCTGAAAGTTACAAGGAAAAAGGCGGAGTATACCAGCGAAGACATGGCAAAAGTCAAAGATAAGCTGGGGACAAAGACAACCTATTACGGATCTTCCGCACCGGGGAGAAAAGGAAATGTTGCCAACGGCGCAAAGATGATCAACGGAACAGTTGTATATCCGGGAGAAACTTTTTCCGTGTACAAAGCGGTTTCTCCGTTTACGAGCGAGAATGGCTATTACCTGGCAGGCTCTTATGAGAACGGCCAGACAGTGCAGACTTACGGAGGAGGAATCTGCCAGGTCTCTACGACACTTTACAATGCGGTGATCCGGGCGGAGTTAAAGATCAAAGAACGCCACCCTCATTCTATGACCGTATCCTATGTGCCAAGATCTGCCGATGCAGCCATCGCCGGAACTTATAAGGATCTGAAGTTTGAGAACCAGTATGACTTCCCTATATATATAGAAGGAATTGCCGACGGTTCTAATATCACGTTCAGCGTCTACGGACAGAAAACCAATCCGAACCGGCACGTGGAGTTTGTCTCTGAGACGACTTCAGTGAGAAACAGTTCCGGAGAGAAAGTGATCAAGGACCCGACACTGGAAGAAGGGAAACGGGTTGTAGAACAGGTCGGGCATACCGGCTACACTGCGAAGCTTTGGAAGATCGTTAAGGAAAAGGGCAAGAAGACACAGAAGATTCTGTTTAATACGTCCAGCTATATGGCGACTCCGAACACGGTGAGAGTAGGAACCAAGAAAAAAGAGAAGGACAAAGACAAGAAGAAAAAAGACGAGGACAAGAAAAAGAAAGACAGCAAATCGACTGAAAAATCAACGGAGAAATCCACAGAAAAGAAAAAAACTCCTGCGAAGAAATCAACAGAAAAGAAGAGTACTCAGGCAACTCAATCATCCAAAGAGAATTGATCAGGGAAAAATCATGAAGATAGGAAAAATTCCGGAAGCCACTTTAAAAAAAGTTATATTAGAACAGCTGGGAGCGAAGCGGGACGAAGTCCTGATCGGTCCCGGCATTGGAGAAGACTGTGCGGCATTGAAGCTTGAAGAAGGAGAGGTATTCGTACTCTCCACCGACCCGATCACAGGAGCGGCCAAAGAAGCGGGCAGGCTGGCAGTGCATATCACCGCCAATGACCTGATCTCTTCGGGAGCCGAACCGGTGGGACTTATGCTCACAGTCCTTCTCCCTCCGGAGAGGAAGGAGAAAGAACTCAGGCAGCTGTCGGCAGAGGTGCAGGAAGAGTGCCTAAAGCTTGGCATTGCAGTGATCGGGGGCCACACAGAGGTGACCGATGCGGTCAGGCAGCCCCTGATTTCCGTCACCGGAGTCGGCAGGGTGAAAGAGGAAGAACTTGTGTCTACCAGAGGCGCCAAGCCGGGGCAGGATATCGTGGTGACCAAATACATCGGCCTGGAAGGAACCGGTATTATCGCCAGGGAACAGGAACAACTGTTAAAAGAACGTTTTCCGGAAGAGTTCCTTGACGAGGCGAAGGCCTGTCTTGAACAGGTTTCGGTTGTACCTGAGGGAAAGATCGCACGAAAGTATGCATCCTCCATGCATGACATTACAGAGGGCGGAATTTACGGTGCTCTCTGGGAAGTGGCCCAGGCCTCGGGTGTGGGACTGGAGGTTTCGATCGAGGATATTCCGGTCAGGCAGCATACGATAGAGCTTTGTGAGTTCTTCGATCTGAACCCGTACCAGCTGATCTCCAGCGGTTCTATGCTGATCGTTACGGACCATGGGAACGCTCTTGTGAGAGAACTGGAGCGGGAAGGGATCAAGGCCACGGTGATCGGCCGCACCACAGATTCTAATGACAAGATCATTTACCGACAGGGCAAGGCGGCGAGCCTGGAAGCTCCGAAACAAGACGAATTGTATAAGATTGGAGAGAGATCATGAATCAAGAGCTGAGAGAATCAATATTAAAATTATTAGAAAAGAACAGCCGTCTGGACTTAAAAGAGCTGGCGGTTCTTCTTGATTCTACGGAAGTAGATATCGCCAATGAAATTGCCGAGATGGAAAAGGAACACATTATCTGCGGGTATCACACACTGATCAACTGGGACCACACGAGCCGGGAACAGCTGACTGCCATGATTGAGGTAAAAGTGACACCGCAGAGGGGAGAAGGCTTTGACAAGATTGCAGAACGTATCTACAATTTTCCGGAAGTAAAAGCGCTGTATCTTATGTCCGGGGCCTATGATTTTATGGTCATGCTGGAAGGAAAGACAATGAAGGAGATCTCTATGTTTACTTCTTCCAAACTGGCTCCTCTGGAGGCGGTTTTAAGTACGGCCACTCACTTTGTCCTTAAAAAATATAAGGACCACGGAACGGTGCTGGAGGCAAAAAAAGCAGATAAAAGACAGGCGGTGACTCCATAATGAAAGATATGCTGTCTAAAAAGGCCGTGATGCTGGAACCCTCCGGTATACGGAAATTTTTTGATATTGTGAGCGAGATGCCGGAGGCGATTTCCCTGGGGGTTGGAGAGCCGGACTTTGACACTCCGTGGCGGATCAGGGAAGAAGGTATTTATTCTCTTGAAAAAGGCAGGACATTTTATACATCCAATGCCGGGCTCGTAGAACTCAGGGATGAAATCTGCAGATATTTAAAAAGAAAATATCATTTGCGCTACCGCAATGACGAAGTGCTTGTCTCGGTGGGCGGAAGCGAAGGGATCGATGTGGCTCTTAGGGCTATCATAAATCCCGGGGATGAGGTCATTGTGCCCCAGCCATCGTTTGTCTGCTATGTGCCGTGTGTCATTATGTCAGACGGGGTCCCGGTCACTGTAGAACTTAAAGAAGAGAATAAGTTCAAGCTGACGAGAGAACAGCTTGAGGAGGCGGTGACGGATAAGACGAAAGCCATTATTATGTCATTCCCAAATAATCCTACAGGCGCTATCATGACAAAAAAAGACCTGGAGCCTATTGCCGATTTTGCGAAAGAACATGATCTGATCGTAATCTCTGATGAGATTTACTCTGAACTTACATACGGACACAAGCATGTCAGTATTGGTGCACTTCCGGATATGAAGGAATGGACGATTGTCATCAACGGTTTCTCCAAGGCATTTGCCATGACGGGCTGGAGACTGGGCTATGTGGCAGCTCCGAAAGTCATCATGGAGCAGATGGTGAAGATTCATCAGTACGGCATCATGGCGGCGCCGACCACGAGCCAGTATGCAGCGGTGGAGGCACTCCGCGCCTGTGATGATGAGGTGGAGGAGATGAAAAATTCCTATAACCAGAGGAGACGTTATCTGCTTCACCGGTTCCGGGAACTGGGGCTTGAGTGTTTTGAGCCGGAGGGAGCTTTTTATGCATTTCCGTGTATTAAGGAATTTGGCATGAGCTCGGAGAAGTTTGCGGAAGAACTTTTGAAAGAACAGAAGGTTGCCATCGTCCCGGGAACAGCTTTCGGTGCCTGCGGAGAAGGATATTTGAGAGTATCCTATGCGTATTCCATCGACGAGCTGAAAGAAGCCCTGAACAGGCTTGGCACATTTATTGAGAAACTAAGGAGATAATCATGCTGCATATTGTTCTGCATGAGCCGGAGATGCCGGCCAATACCGGAAATATCGGAAGGACATGCGTTGCCTGCGGCGCGGTCCTGCATCTGATCGAACCGCTGGGATTTAAACTGAATGAGAAGATGATCAAAAGGGCAGGACTGGACTACTGGGAACACCTGGATGTGAGGACTTATGTGAATTTTGAGGATTTTCTTGAGAAAAATCATCATCCTAAGATTTACATGGCAACTACGAAATCCAGGCAGACCTATGCAGATGTCACTTATGGGGGCGCGGATGAAGACGTCTATCTGATGTTCGGCAAGGAGAGTGCCGGGATTCCGGAGGAAATTCTGCTTGACTACAAGGAGACGGCAGTCAGGATTCCGATGCTTCCTGAGATCCGTTCCCTGAACTTGTCCAATTCTGTGGCGATTGTGGCCTATGAGGTGCTGAGACAGCAGGGATTTGACCATTTCCAGAGAGAAGGGCAGCTGCACCGCTACGAGTGGTAGCAAATAAGGAGAGAGAATATGAGAGAGAATGGGCCTTAAGGAAATTCGTAGGTTTTCAAAAGAAAAATTAAAAGAAAATTGGAAAGTTTTAGTTGTTATTCAAACCATTATATTTTTTATCGGCGTAGGATTGTCAGCGTGGCTAGTGGGAACAACCATGCTTTTTCCAGGTTCAATCCTCCAGATCATGGTGGAGCTTATAATGTACGGTCTAATGGCTGTTTTTATCACGGGGAGTGCTGCAGCGTGTCTGAAGGTATTAAAAGGAGAAGAGGCGAAGGTAGAGCAGGTCTTTTATTTGTTCAGGAATAAGACAAAACAGGTTTTATGGCTGATCTTCAGAAAATTTATAATAACTTTGCTGATTGCTTTTCTTATAAACTTTTTTGGCGGTATCATACCTTATGCAATAGGATTGGATGACCCATATATGCCGGCAATTTCGAGTTTCTTGGCTTCGGTTATTGTTGAACTGCGCTATTTTCCGGCACTGTATCTGCTGTTAGAAGGTGAGGAAGAGATATCCCGAAAGGCAATATGGCGGGGAAATGATATGATGCACAAGAATTATATAAGATTATTGGGGCTCTGTCTTTCGTTTCTGCCATGGATGCTGCTTGCCCTGATTCCCTGCGGATTGGGATTATTGATTGTAACTCCTTGGTATCAAATAAGCCTGGCTGTATTTTATACAGATTTAAAGAGACAGGAAAAAAGTAAAATAGAAAAAGGGCATTGAAAAGAAGTGTGCGAATGATGGAAGGCAATTATATCAGCCACATAAGTCTTCAGCTATCTTTCCTGCCGTTTATCCTGTTATCTGTACTTACATGTGGAATCGGATTTTTATTTGTGGTACCATGGAAGAATGTGGCAGAGGCGTTGTTCTATATGGATCTGATCTGCAGAGATAAAAAGTTTGCGGGGCAGATTTGAAGTGGGAGAGTAATGAGAGAGAGAATGAAACTCAAGGATATTTGGGATTTAGCGAAGGTAAGGGCTAAAGATAATCTGTATACTCTGATTTTGATTGAAATTATTATTATAATGATCATCATAGGTCTTGAGACATGGAAAGTAAACTTGGTGGTGCTGTTTCCTGCTCTGCCGGCTGCACTGATGCTGCAGATTTCAAAACAACTGCTGATGTCTGTTTTTTGGACAGGTAATATTTTTGCTTGTATGATGGTAGCCATAGGTGTGGAAGCGAACGTAGACTATATTTTCTATGTATTTGAGAGTAAGTCAAAAGGAATCTTATGGCTGCTTCTCAGAAAAATTTTAATGACGAACGTGTATATGATTTTATTTTCCTGTAGCAGCTATATTTTAAACTTGACACTTTATCTGGATTCTCTCTATCTGTCATTAATAGAACAAATACTGGCTGTTATCGTCGTAGAGCTGCGTTATTTTCCCGCATTATATTTACTTCTGGACGGAGAAGAGCAGAAATGCAGCCCGGCAGTGCGGCGGGGAATCAGCATGATGCATGGTAATTACTTGAGATTAATCGCGTTTTGGCTGTTTTTTCTCCCGCGGCTGTTCATCGGTCTGCTGTTCCTGGTAGTGGGTGTTCTGGTAGTCGCTCCATGGGTTCAGGTTTCTCTGGCCACATTTTATATGGAATTAAAGCAGCAGGAAAAGATAAGAATACGCAGTAAGTCGGAAGATGACATCAGACAAGGCAGTACATGAGAAATAAAAAGATATTTTAAATAAATTAAGAGATAAGAAGGAGATCAATCACATGGCAAAAGAAAAGAAGCTGGTAGAAGCCATCACTGCAATGGATGAAGACTTTGCACAGTGGTATACCGACGTTGTTAAAAAGGCAGAATTAATTGAATATTCCAGTGTAAAAGGATGCATGATCCTTCGCCCCAACGGATATGCCATTTGGGAAAATATTCAGAAAGTAATGGATGCTAAATTTAAAGAGACAGGTGTGGAAAATGTGGCAATGCCGATGTTTATTCCGGAAAGCCTTTTGGAGAGAGAGAAAGACCACGTGGAAGGCTTTGCGCCGGAAGTTGCGTGGGTGACTCACGGAGGGAATAAGAAGCTCGAGGAGCGTCTCTGTGTAAGGCCGACTTCTGAAACTCTGTTCTGTGATTTTTACTCTAATATCATCCAGTCTTACAGGGATCTTCCGAAGTTATATAATCAGTGGGTGTCCGTAGTCCGCTGGGAAAAGAGCACGAGACCGTTCCTGCGCACCTCTGAGTTTTACTGGCAGGAAGGCCATACGGCCCATGCGACAGCCGACGAGGCTGAGGAGCGCACGGTTCAGATGTTAAATATGTATGCGGACTTCTGCGAGCAGTACCTGGCAATTCCGGTTGTCAAAGGACAGAAGACGGAGAAAGAAAAGTTTGCAGGGGCCAATGCCACTTATACGATCGAAGCACTGATGCATGACGGAAAAGCTCTTCAGTCAGGGACAAGCCATAACTTCGGGGATGGATTTGCTAAAGCGTTTGATATCCAGTATACCGATAAGAACAACAAACTGCAGTATGTCCATCAGACATCATGGGGCATGTCCACACGTATTATCGGGGCGATCATTATGGTCCACGGCGACGATTCAGGACTCGTGCTGCCTCCGAAAATCGCACCGGTACAGACGATGATCGTGCCGATCATGCAGAAAAAAGAAGGAGTTCTCGAAAAAGCAGAAGAGATCAGAGAGCGCCTTTCTAAAAATTATAAAGTAAAAGTAGACGATTCCGACAAGAGTCCGGGATGGAAGTTCAGTGAACAGGAAGTTCAGGGAATCCCAACCAGAATCGAGATCGGACCGAAAGATATCGAAAAGAACCAGGCAGTGATTGTGCGCCGCGATACGAGAGAAAAGATTTTTGTTTCTCTTGACGAGATCGAATCAAAGCTTTCCGAAGTGCTTGACCAGATGCAGAAAGACATGCTGGAACGGGCGAAAAAGCATTTGGAGGAGAATACCCACGAGGCAGGAAACTGGGATGAGTTTACGGAGATCATCGAAAAGCAGCAGGGCTTTGTAAAAGCAATGTGGTGCGGGGAAACCGAGTGTGAAGAAGCCATCAAGGACGAGACAGGGGCTACTACCAGATGTATGCCTTTTGAACAGGAACATCTCGGAGACGTGTGTGTGCACTGTGGAAAACCTGCGAAGAAGATGGTTCTTTTCGGAAAAGCATATTAAAGGAATTTTATGTTTAAGATTGAGATACCTGAAAAAGCAAAACAGATCATAAATCAGCTGGAACAGGCCGGCTACGAAGCATATGTCGTAGGCGGCCCGGTCCGGGACTGCATTTTGGGGAAATGCCCTACGGACTGGGACATTACCACATCCGCATCTCCTTACCAAGTAAAGGAGATTTTTTCATATACGATCGACACGGGAATCGCCCACGGTACGGTGACAGTGATGATGGGAAAAGAACCGTTTGAAGTGACCACTTACCGGGTGGACGGAGAATACAGAGACCATAGAAGGCCCGAAGAAGTCTGTTTTACCAAATCCCTGAAAGAAGATCTGCTGAGAAGAGATTTCACTATCAATGCCATGGCATACAATGACAGAGACGGACTGATCGATTATTACGGCGGAGCGGAGGATCTTAAAAAGAAGACCATTCGCTGTGTGGGAGATGCCCGCAGACGTTTTGATGAGGATGCCCTCAGAATTTTGAGGGCGCTGCGCTTTCAGGCACAGCTTGGCTTCGTGATAGAAGAAGAGACAAAGCAGGCCATACAAAAACAGGCGAAGTTCTTAAAAGATATCAGTGCGGAGAGGATTCAGACGGAGCTCACAAAGCTTCTCCTGTCCGATCACCCGGAAACGATCCTTGACGCATTTGATCTGGGCGTTACAAAAGTGGTGCTCCCGGAATTCGACCGGATGATGGAGACACCTCAGAATAACCCTCATCACTGCTATAACGTAGGAGTTCATACGGTGGAGGCTTTAAAAAATACTGAGCCGGACCATATACTGCGGTGGACGATGCTGCTCCACGATGTGGGAAAGCCTGAAGCCAGAGTCGAAGGGAAAATAAAAGACAGTTTTCAGGGACATAACACCATCGGAGAAGAGGTGTCCAGGAAGATTTTGAAAAGACTGAAATTTGACAACCAAACCATAAAGCAGGTGACCAGACTTGTATATTGGCATGACGTACGGTTCGGTTCTTTGGATGAGGTCAGCAAAAAGACTGTGAGACGCTGGGTCAGCAGAATTTCGGTGCCACTGTTTGAGAAACTTTTAAAAGTCCAGCAGGCAGATATTTCAGCCCAGAGCACTTTTATGCAGGAGGAAAAGCAGCAGATCCTTGACCGTACGAGACTGCTGTTTGAGGAAATCAAAGAGGAAAAGGACTGTCTTCAGGTGAAAGATCTGGCTCTTGACGGAAAGGACCTGATCAGTCTGGGAATGAAACCCGGCAGAGAAATAGGAGAAATGCTGGCAGGACTTTTAGAACTTGTTTTAGAAGATCCGGCCAAAAATAAAAGGGAAGTATTGGAGCAGGCTGTCAGGAAGAAAAGAGGAGAGTTATGATCATACTTGTGATTCCGTTTTGTATCTTTCTTTACCTGTATATGATCTATCCCGGGAAGCCAAGAAAACATCCGGTGCTGGAAACGAAATGTTTTGCTCACCGGGGGCTCCATGGCTTTCACGGGATACCGGAAAACTCTATGGAGGCTTTCAGGAATGCGGTTACCTACGGATATGGGATTGAACTGGATGTACAGCTTACAAAAGATGATGTGATGGTCGTCCATCATGATTACGATCTGAAGAGAACCTGCGGTGTCAACAAAAAGATTCGTGATCTGACCTACCGGGAGCTTAAGAGATATTCTCTGATGGAGACAAAAGAACGGATTCCCCGGTTTGCGGATGTGCTGGCTTTGGTAGACGGAAAGGTGCCGCTTCTGGTGGAACTGAAAATGGAGCACTGTGACCGGAAACTCTGTCGGCTGGCGGCAGAAGTGCTGGATCAATACCGGGGACTCTACTGTATGGAATCTTTTCATCCGTTTGCACTGTTCTGGTTCAGGCTAAACCGTCCGGAAGTCATACGCGGGCAGCTGTCCATGAATTTCAGAAAGGATCACCATAAGGGGAACCAGCTTGCCTACTGGGCGGAACAGAATCTTTTGACGAACTTTGCCACAAAGCCGGATTTTATTGCATACAAATATATTTACTGGGAGGAGCCGTCCCTAAAGCTGTGCCGGAAGATTTCGGGAATCCCGGTCTATGGATGGACGTTCCGAAGCAGAGAGGAATATGAAAAGTACCGCAGAAAGTTTTATGGATTTATTTTTGAAAAGTTTATGATATAATGTACGCGAAGCGTGAATATGATAGCATTGCGCACTCGGAAGGAGATGTAAGTCAGAGATGAAGAAAAATATCGCTGTGATCTTCGGGGGAAGATCCTCCGAACATGAAGTGTCCTGTGTTTCGGCTGCCACAGTCATACGAAGCCTGGATGAAGAAAAATATAATGTGATTTTAGTGGGGATAACAAAAGACGGCCGCTGGCTGCTTGTGGATAAATTAAAAGAGATTGAAGACGGAAGCTGGAGAGAATCCAGGGTGAATGCGATTATTTCTCCGGATACAGAAGATAAGGCATTGGTACTCCTCGCAGAGGGTACATACCGGCTGCAGCCTGTGGATGTAATCTTCCCGGTGCTTCACGGTTTAAACGGAGAAGACGGGACCATTCAGGGACTGTTTGAAATGGCTCAGATCCCGTATGTGGGATGCGGGGTACTGGCTTCCGCGGTATCGATGGATAAGGTTTATACAAAGATCATTGTGGAAGACCTTGGAATCCGGCAGGCACAGTTTGTCCATATCCGCAGGAGTGACTTAACTCAGATGGAGGACGCTCTTGACCGGGCAGAGGCAAAGCTTTCTTATCCGATGTTTGTGAAGCCTTCCCGGGCAGGGTCTTCCGTGGGAGTTTCCAAGGCGGAGGACAGGGAAGCACTTTCAAAAGCACTGTCAAAGGCTGCCGAACATGACCGCAATATTTTAGTGGAGGAGACCATCGTTGGACGGGAAGTGGAATGCGCCGTCCTCGGAGGAAAAGAGATAAAGGCTTCCGGTGTGGGAGAAATTCTGGCCGCTGCCGATTTCTATGATTATGATGCCAAATATAATAACCAGGAATCAAAGACCCTGATCGATCCTCCGATGCCGGAGGAGACGAGAGAGGAGATCCGGAAATCCGCAGCTGAGATTTTTAAGGCTGTTGACGGATACGGTCTTTCCCGCGTAGACTTCTTTATTGCAGAGAATGGGGAGGTCGTGTTCAATGAGATCAATACACTTCCAGGATTTACGTCCATCAGCATGTATCCGATGCTCTGGGCGGCCCAGGGAATCAAAACGCCGGCCCTTGCAGACGAGCTGATCCGTCTTGCGGAAGAAAGGTTTGAATAAATATGAGCAGTGTACGTGACAATGCGCCCATCGGAGTATTTGACTCAGGGGTCGGGGGGCTTACCGTAGCCAGGGAGATCATGAGACAGCTTCCCGATGAAAGCATGATCTATTTCGGAGATACGGCCAGGGTACCCTATGGTACGAAGTCGAAAGATACGGTCATCCGGTACTCCAGGCAGATCGTAAATTTCCTGTTGAGCAAAAATGTAAAGGCCATTGTGATAGCCTGCAATACGGCCAGCGCCCTTGCTATGCACAAGCTCCAGCAGGAATATATCGTTCCCATGATCGGCATGGTGCGTCCGGGGGCTATTGCGGCCGCCAGGGCCACGAAGAATCACCATATCGGCATCATTGGAACCAATGCCACTGTAAAGAGCGGCCAGTATGGAAAGTATTTAAGGGAACTGAACCCGGATGTAACCGTGGTGACAAAAGCCTGCCCTCTGTTTGTGCCCCTCGTGGAAGAGGGACTGATCGACGACAGGATCACAGAAGACATGGTATCCAGATATTTGCGGGAGTTTGACCAGTATCAGATCGATTCCCTGATCCTTGGATGTACCCACTATCCTTTGCTGCAAAATCCCATCAAAAATTTTGTGGGTGACAATGTAACCTTGATCAATCCCGCCTACGAGACGGCGAAATCTCTGAGGGAACTTCTGAAAGAAAGGGAGATGGAGGCGGAGAGCGGCCATACAGCTGAGTATCATTATTATGTCAGCGATATGGAAGATCAGTTTCTGAGTTTTGCGGACCGGGTTCTGCCCTGTCATGTGGAAAAAGTACAGCCCATAGATATTGAAAGGTATTAGAGGAGACAAATGAACAAAGAAGTGATTATCAATATTTCCGGTCTTCAGCTGGATGCCGGTACGGAAGAACCTATCGAGCTGATGACGACAGGGGATTACTATCTGAAAAACGGAAAGCACTATGTCATTTATGATGAGCTGACCGACGATTCCCAGGTCGTAAAAAACCGTCTCAAGATCAGCCCGAAGGTCGTGGAAGTAACAAAAAAGGGAGCCAGCAGCTCCCATATGGTATTTGAGCGGGGAAAAGAAAACCTCACTTATTATGACACTCCTTTCGGAAGCCTTCTGCTTGGGATCAATACAAGCAAGATCGACCTTGAGGAGAAAGAAGACAGCATGGCGCTGCACATCGACTACGGACTGTCCATTAACTCAGACCACGTTTCAGACTGTTCCATCGACGTGTCCATTGCGTCGAAGCAGCAGGAACACAGTGACTGCACAGACAGTGCCCAGTAGGATCCCGCCGAGGACATCGGTTGGATAATGTACATACAGATACAGCCTGCTGAACGCGATCAGTGCTGCCAGGACAAAAGCTGGGATTCCCAGCTTTTTGTCGTATAAAAACAAGGATACGGCGGCACAGAAAGAAGAAGCTGTATGACCGGACGGAAAAGAATACTGGCCCGGAGGAGGAATCAGAAGTTTGATATCCCGATAGGTAAAAGGTCTTGCCCGGCCCACCAAAGGCTTGATGATATGATCCCCTAATATGTAAGTAACCAGCATAGCAATGAGCATGCCGACACCCGCTTTTCTGTATTTTTTTGTGAACAGAAGGATAACGGCGATCAGAATCCATATCGTGCCCGCGTCGCCTAAATGTGTGATCCTGGAGAAGAAATCATCCAGGAACGGGGTTCTTATATGTGTTTGGATAAAGTCGAGTATTTGAAAATCCATAAAGGCTCCTCACTTTTTTTATTAAATTATATCACAAAACCGGGCTTCGTGTTATAATATCAAAATGAATTACAACAGATAGAAGGAATGAAGATGATTACACTAGTTGCAAATCACATCGGAGTGGATACCTACCTTTGGCTCCGGGAAGCCGTAGGCTTTAAAAAGCTCACCAGGACTCAGGCCGTGAAGGCGCTGAAAAACAGTCTTTATGTGGTGGCGGCCTATGCGGATGACAGGATCGTCGGCATGGGGCGGATCGTGGGGGACGGAGCGGTCATCTGTTATATCCAGGATCTCATGATACATCCGGACTACCAAAAGGCCGGTGTCGGAAGCAAAATAATTGAAAATCTGATTGCTTTTGTGGAGAGTATCCGGGAGGATGACACAGAGATGATGCTGGACCTGATGTGTGCAAAGGGAAGAGAAGCCTTTTATGAGGCCCATGGTTTTATTTCCAGGCCAAATGAGAGTCTGGGACCCGGCATGATAAGATACCTAAAGGAAAGGAGAGCATAAAAATATATGGAAGAGAAGAGATATGACCCTTATACAGGAGAAGAGATCAAGGAACAGGTGCAGGAGTTTGAAAGTCAGGAAGAGAATGATATCCAGAGAGAGACTGAAGTTCAAAGCGAACCGGAAGCAGAGGAGGTGCAGTCTCAGACAGCTTCATCTGATACGATTGTAGTAGGTGAGAGCGGATATTATTATCAGCAGAATCAACAGGCGAATTACGGATATCAGGGAGGCCAGACCGGCGGACCGGCATATCAGAGTCAGGAAGAGCCCCCTCAGAACAATTATGCAACGGTCTCTCTTGTGCTGGGTGTCCTGGCGATCGCACTGGCCTGCTGCTGTTTTCCGGTATCATTTGTCCTTGGCATCGTTGCGATCGTATTATTCTGTATTTCCCCGAAATACATGGGAAAGAAAGACGGCAAGGCTGTGGCAGGTCTGATCTGCGGCATCTGCGGACTGGTCCTCTCCATCATGATCACTGTTTTCGTGGCTGTAAATCTTGCAGGCGGCGATTTTGAGAGCTACATTAATAATTATGATACTCATGACACCAAGCCTGATAACGATGATTTTTGGGATGATACGGACGATGTAGACACAAATGACAACTGGGACGAAGAAATCTAAATGATGCAAAAGATTCTAAAATTTATTCCGGCATTTCCATGTGTATTTAAGCTGGTCACCAATCTTTACTGCCCCGCCTGCGGAGGGACCAGGGCGGCGCTGGCTTTTTTAAGGCTTGATTTTTTGACATCGCTGAAATGCAATCCAACGTTTGCCTATCTTGTATTGATTGCGGGGTGGCTTGGCATTGGAGCATTGGTCAGGAAAACAGGAAAGGGAACTGGGGAAATCTTTCGTTTCCGTATGTGGATGCTGTATGTGGGACTGGCAGTATTTTTTGGATTTGGGATACTGAGAGATATAGGATTATATTTTTATCATTATGATTATTTGGGAGATTTTTATTAATTAAATGCGTGTAACACAGAAAGCAGTGCGGAAACGAAAAAGGTTCCGGCACTGCTTCATTATTTGAATACTTTCTGCTTCTGCATTGTATCCTTCCATTTTTCAAATTCATCGATTGTCAGGGGCTTGGAAAAATAATACCCCTGAACCATCTCACAATGGAACTGTTTTAAAAGTTCCATCTGTTCCTTTGTTTCTATTCCCTCCGCTACCAGATGGATACCTAACTTCTCTGAAATTTCAATAAATCCGGAGATGATTGTCTGGGCCTTTGGGTTTGTCATATCGACAAAGAACTGACGGTCCAGCTTTATTGTATCCACATCAAAATCCTTCAGCAGTGCAAGTGCAGAATACCCAACACCGAAATCATCCAAGGCACAATGAAATCCCAGCCTGTGCATTTGTTTAATGCAGTTCTTCACCATCTCCCGCTGCTGCTTGTCTAAAAAACTGTATTCGGTTAATTCAAATTCAATCATACCGTCGGGAATCCCATACTTGGCCTTTAATTCAGAAAACTTTCTGAGAAAATTCAGGTCCTTGAAATGCGCTCTGGATAAATTAACGGATATCGGAAACAGATCCTTCTGCTGTTCTATCCGCTTATGAAGATAAGCGCAGACTGTCTCGTATACATACAGATCCAGTCTGCAAATTTTACCGTTCTCTTCAAACAGCGGTATAAAGTCTGAAGGACAGATCATGCCTTTATCCGGATGAATCCATCTGACCAATGCCTCGGCTCCGCTGAGTGTCAGATCAGCCAATCTGACCTTGGGCTGGAGATAGATCTGAAAATCTCGTTTTTTTATGGAGTCTTCAAACATAGTGTTTAGTTCATACTCTAACTGCATCTGTTTTGCCATCTCCGGATGAAAGAAAGAACACGGATCTGTTCCGTGCCGCTGTCTGCAGGCTGTCCTGGCCCGGTCAAGTACGATCGTGACATCCAGTTTCGGGTCATCAACAAGATAAATGCCCTGCAGAATAGTAAACTGATATTCAATATCTGAAGATGCATTAAAAGAATTGATATCTACAGTCATTTTCTGGAGCCGGTATCTGATTGCTTCTTTGCTGTGTTCTTTCAGACAAAGAAAAAAACAGTCTGAATTGTCCCGGGCAGCTATTTCTCCGGTGCAGATGTGCCGGATGAGCTTACTGTAGATATACTTTAATGTATCATTTCCTGCAGCAGATCCAAAATATTCATTTATAAATTTAAAGCCTTTTATATTTAGAAAAACGACCGCATAAGTGGAAGGTTCCATCCGAGCCGCCAGTTTTTCATATGCTGCCCGAAATGCCGTATCATTCATTCCTCCTGTCAATGCATCTGTGAATGCGATCCTTTCAACCTGCTTTTGTCTTAGCCTGTAAAAAAGAATTACAGAAAGAAAAAGAAAACAAACTAAATAAGTCATTATTATCACCCCAATAATACTCCCTTAGAATAATACCACTGTCTCACAAATTCATCAATCATAAATCTGTGTACATATACGCACAGCCTGCCAACAGTACAGTGTCAGTGTCTCAACAGTGAGGAGAGTATTTTCCATGTTAAATAAGCTTGGATTTGCCCGGGCAATGAATGCAAAAGGAACCGGAGCTGTTTTTCAAAATGACGACGCAGCGGTTCTGGACTTTGACAAAATAGGAAGGAGTTACAGCATCTTAGAAAACTGATAAATCCTGAGCACGAATGAGAATCAATAAAATCCCAATTTCCTATTGACTTTATATGAAATGCTTTTTATAATACAACAAAACAATTCATACCAGTCATATAGGAAATGGAGAGAAAGCCATGTATCAGAAGAAATCCAGAGAAGAGAGAAATTTGAAATTTGAAACACTGCAGCTGCATGTGGGACAGGAGCAGGCTGATCCGGCTACTGACGCCAGGGCAGTTCCCATTTACCAGACATCTTCTTATGTCTTTCACGACAGTGAGCACGCAGCGGCCAGATTTGATTTAAGCGATGCCGGAAACATTTACGGCAGACTGACCAACCCGACTCAGGATGTATTTGAACAGCGCATAGCAGCTCTGGAAGGAGGAGCGGCGGCACTTGCCACAGCGTCCGGCGCAGCAGCCATTACATATACGATCCAAAACCTTGCACAAAACGGAGATCATATTGTAGCAGCAAAAAATATTTATGGCGGAAGCTATAATCTTCTGGCCCACACGCTGCCGGAATTCGGAGTGGAAACAACGTTTGTGGACATTTTTGAGGATGGAGCCGTGGAAGCAGCTGTCAAAGAAAACACAAAAGCAGTGTTTATTGAAACATTGGGCAATCCTCATTCGGATGTGGCGGATATAGAGAAGATGGCAGAGATTGCACACAGACACCGGATACCTCTTGTAATCGACAATACATTCGGGACTCCTTATTTAATCCGTCCCATTGAGTATGGAGCGGATATCGTCGTACACTCTGCAACAAAATTTATCGGAGGTCATGGGACTGCCATTGGAGGGGTTATTGTAGACAGCGGAAATTTTGACTGGGAGGCATCAGGGAAATTTCCTTCCCTGACCGAGCCAAATGCAAGCTATCACGGCATCAGCTTTACGAAAGCAGCGGGCAGAGCAGCATTCGTCACAAAGATCCGCGCAATTCTGCTTAGAGATATGGGAGCAGCCCTTTCTCCATTTCACGCATTCCTATTTCTCCAGGGATTGGAGACATTATCTTTAAGAGTGGAAAGGCATGTGGAAAATGCACTGAAAACGGTAGAATTTTTGAGTCAGCATCCCCAGGTGGAGGCGGTGCATCACCCTTCTGTGACCGCAGATGAAGAACAAAAGAAATTGTATGAAAAATATTTTCCAAACGGCGGCGGTTCGATCTTTACGTTTGAGATCAAGGGAGATGACAGGACGGCAAAAGAGTTCATTGACAATCTGGAGATCTTTTCGCTGCTGGCAAATGTAGCCGATGTGAAATCTCTCGTGATTCATCCGGCATCTACGACTCATTCACAGCTGAATGAGGAAGAATTGAAAGAACAGGGGCTGAGAGCAAATACTATCAGACTTTCCATCGGAACAGAGAACATAGATGATATTCTTGAAGATCTAAGTGAAGCTTTTAAGGCAGTTAAAAAATAGAAAGATTCGGATAAAACGATGTCTGCTCAGGCTGAAAGAAGCCTGTCAGACATCGCTTTTTCTGTGTAGACAGAGAAAATCGAACATGATAAAATTGCTTTAATGTATTACAGGAATAAAGGAGAAGCAGATGAAGATATCAGAATTACTAAAGGAAAAGGCCACCATTTCATTTGAAGTATTCCCGCCCAAGAACAAAGAAGGGGATATTTCTTCCATTTACTATACCATTGAGGAACTGGCAAAACTGGACCCGGATTTTATCAGTGTTACATACGGAGCCGGCGGATCTTCCAAGGGAAAGACCGTGGAGATCGCATCGGCCATTAAAAATAAGTATCAGATCGAGTCCGTAGCTCATCTAAGCTGCATTACATCCACAAAAGAAGATATTCTCACGGAATGCAGGGCATTAAAGGAGCACAATGTCGATAATATTCTGTCACTGAGGGGAGACTATCCTGCGGGAGAAGAAGAAAAATACCGGGGAATGGATCTGGAGTTTCACTATGCCAGCGAACTGAACGGATTTATCAGAGAAAATTTCGGGGATTCCTTCTGCCTTTCCGGGGCATGTTATCCCGAAGTCCATCAGGAGGCAGACTGTTTCCGGGATGATTTAGAAGCACTGAAAAAGAAGGTGGATGCGGGGGCAGAATACCTGATCACCCAGATTTTCTTTGACAACAGCTATTACTACCGGCTGGTAAAAGAAGCGAGAAAAATAGGCATTGATGTTCCGATTCTTGCAGGGATCATGCCGGTGACAAATGCAAAATCTCTTCTGCGCACGGCCAAATTGTGCGGCTGCTCCATTCCGTTCCAGCTTTCCACGATGATCGAGACATATTATAATTATCCTGAGGCTATGAAAGAGATCGGGATTAACTATGCTGCCCACCAGATCATAGACCTGATCACAAACGGGGTGGACGGAATTCATATCTATACGATGAATAAGCCGGAGATCGCGCAGAGGATCTTTGGAAATATTCCGACCGTGTTAAAAGAGCTGAATCATGATTAAAGAAAATACACTGAAATACTTAGGGCATTCGGGGCAGCAGATCACGGATGAGATGGAAAGCCTGCTGGATGATTGTATCCGGGAGGTGAAACAGGCTTCCCAGCCCAAGGTTATCTCACGCAGATTTGAGCTGTCAGGGGAAACGCCCTATATAAAAGAACTGGGACTTCATCTCCCCGGGGATCAGATACAGGAGGCTTTCTTGCAGTGCAGCCACTGCCTTTTTATCGGAGCGACCCTCGGGGTCACCCTGGAGCGAAAGGTAAAGTACTACGAAAAAAGCAATATGACAAAAGCAGCCGTTATGGATGCGGCGGGAAGCGCTTATCTGGAAGCTTACTGCGATGAGTATGAAGAAGGGCTGGGGTATCCAAACAGATCATACCGACTCTGTCCGGGCTATGGTGATATTCCGCTGTCCTTCAACAGGGAGATCGCAAGAGTGCTCGATGTTGGGAAAACTCTTGGGGTCACACTTACGCCGGATCATCTGATGATACCTCAGAAATCCATGCTGGGTCTCATAGGTATCGGCACGCCTGAGAGGAAAAAACAGTGCGGACAGTGTGTAATGAAAGAAGACTGTGCATTTAGAAAGAGAGGCCAGAGATGTTACTAGACAGAATCGGAAAAGACTTACTCATATTTGACGGGGCCATGGGGACCCAGCTTCAGGAGGCAGGACTCCGCGCCGGAGATATCCCCGAAGAATTAAATATTGACAGACCGGAGCTGATCGTATCGATTCATGAAAAATATCTTGGGGCAGGAGCAGACTTTATCACGACCAACACATTCGGATGCAATGAACTGAAAATGCAGGAGTCAAAATACGAATACCGGGATATGCTGCGCGCCGCGGTTTCCAATGCAAATGAGGCAAGAAAAAATGCAGGGCGTGAACAGGATGCCTATATCGTACTCGACATCGGTCCCATCGGACAGCTTTTAGAACCCATGGGTACCCTTACGTTCGATGAAGCCTATGACATCATCCTTTCACAGGTGGAAACGGTGAAACATGATGTGGATGCGGTGCTGTTTGAGACGATGAGCGATCTGTATGAGGTGAAAGCCGGTATCCTGGCAGTAAAAGAAAACACATCTCTGCCGGTGTTTGTGACTATGACATTTGAACAGAACGGGCGGACTCTGTCCGGAAATGATCCGGTCACCTTTGTAAATACAGTGCAGGGTCTGGGAGCGGATATGCTGGGCGTCAACTGTTCTTTAGGACCGGCAGAGCTGGGGCCGATCATTGAAGAAATTTTAAGTGTATCTTCTGTGCCTGTGATGATTCAGCCAAATGCAGGACTTCCATGCCTGGAACACGGGGAGACCCATTATCATGTGACCAGCGATGAATATGCTGAGCTTATGCAGGGATATTTGAAAGACGGCATCTCCGCCGCAGGAGGGTGCTGCGGAACGACTCCGGAATTTATCCGGAAGTTAAAAGCCGCGGCTCCGAAAAAAGCGGCACCGAGAAAGATTGAAAAAAAGACGAGGGTGTCCAGCCAGACAAAAACCGTTACATTCGGAGACCGGGTCATCGTCTGCGGGGAACGGCTTAATCCAACCGGAAAGAAGAAACTGAAGCTGGCCCTGAAAGAAGAACGGTATGATGAGCTCGTATCGGAGGCAATCAAACAGGATGAGGCGGGAGCCGATGTGCTGGATGTAAATGTGGGTCTGCCGGGTATCGATGAACCGGAGACGATGAAACATGTGGTAAAACTCCTCCAGGAAGTGATCACCCTGCCGCTTCAGATCGACAGTTCCAATGCCCGGGCCATTGAGCTGGCATGCCGGTATTACAACGGAAAGCCGCTGATCAACTCTGTCAACGGAAAAGACGAAGTCATGGAAGCCATTTTTCCAATCGTGAAAAAATATGGGGGCGTTGTAATCGGTCTGACGTTAGATGAGGGAATTCCTCTGAAAGCAGAAGAGAGATTTGAAATCGCACAAAAAATCATTGCGAAGGCGGCGGAATACGGCATTGGGAAAGAAGACATTATCATCGACTGTCTGACCCTGACGGCTTCTGCACAGCAAAAGGAAGTAAAGGAAACGCTAAAAGCGATAGAGATGGTAAAGAAGCTGGGAGTGCATACTGTTTTGGGCGTCTCCAACGTCTCCTTCGGCCTTCCGAACCGTCCGCTCTTAAACCGGACATTTCTCGCACTTGCCATGCAGGCCGGGCTGGATCTGCCGATCATTAATCCTCTGGATAAGGAGCTTATGGGCACCATCGATGCGTTTCATGTCTTGTTTTATAAAGATATCGACAGTGAAAGCTACATCAGGAATCAGTCAAATGCGGCAGAGACGAAAGCAGCAGTTCAGACAGAGTTCTCTCTCCACGACATCATTCTCCACGGACTGAAGGATGAAGTGGAGGCAAAGACGAGAGAAGAACTGGAAAAGAAAGAACCGCTGGTACTGATCAATGAGGTGATTATTCCGGCTCTTAATGTGGTTGGAAAAGACTATGAGACGGGGAAGATCTTTCTCCCTCAGCTGATCCAGTCGGCAGAGACGACAAAAAAAGCCTTTGAGGTTGTGAAGCAGTGTTTCACCGCAGATGCAGGCGAGGAAAAAGGACCGGTGGTGATGGCCACTGTGGAGGGTGATATCCATGATATCGGGAAAAACATCGTCAAAGTCGTCCTGGAAAGCTATGGATACCGGATTATCGACCTCGGCAAAGATGTGAAGATAGAAAAGGTAGCAGAGGCATGGAAGAAGTATCAGCCGAAGGCAATCGGCCTGAGCGCACTGATGACGACTACGGTCATATCGATGGAAAAAACCATTCAAAGACTCCGGGAGGAGGACTGCAGCTGTCCGATCTGGGTAGGAGGAGCGGTGCTCACAGAAGATATTGCAAATAGTATCGGAGCCGACTACTATGCGGAGGATGCCATGGCATCTGTGGCCCTCCTGGAAAAGCTTATTTAATGCCTGGAGGGTTAGAAACAGTGAGAAATACGAAAGAACATTTCAAATATGCAGTTACAAAATCCATACCGGTTTTCTTTGGATATATATTTCTGGGAATTGCGTTCGGCATCCTTATGTCAAAGGCAGGATACGGGCCGTTCTGGACACTGGCTGCAAGCCTGTTCATATATGCCGGTTCTATGCAGTTTGTCTTAGTGTCTTTTCTCGCAGCAGGAGCGCCATTGGGCCTTGTGGCACTCACAACACTGTTTATCAACGGCAGGCATATGTTTTACGGTCTCTCCTTCGTGGAGCGTTTCAGGAAAATGGGCAGATATTACCCTTATATGGTATTCTCTCTGACAGATGAGACGTATTCGGTCCTCTGCTCTATTCCGGATGAGAAAACAGAGGCGGAACCCAGGATCATGTTCTGGATCTCAGCTTTGGATCAGGCTTATTGGGCAGCTGGTTCTCTGATCGGGGCACTGGCAGGAGGTCTGCTTCCATTTGATTTTAAGGGCATCGAGTTCTCCATGACAGCACTGTTTCTGGTGATTTTTCTGGACCAGTGGAAAAATTCCAAAAAACACGGCGCAGCGGCAGCAGGACTTGCTGTTTCCGTTTTCTTCTTGATTCTGTTGGGACCGGACCGGTTTTTACTGCCCTCACTGCTGATACTTGCGGCAGTCATGTGCCTTGGCTTTATAAGAGAGGAGCAAAAGGGGGAATGTAAGGAATGATGAAGGCGGTTTCTATTATGGCAGTGGTAGCATTTGTCACACTTTTTACGAGAGTACTTCCGTTTGTATTATTTGGAGGAAAGAAAGGCATGCCTAAAATGATCGGCTATCTGGGAAAGGTACTTCCGGCGGCTATCATCGCGGCACTTGTGGTGTATTGTTTTAAAGAACTGACAATTCAGCCTGCTCTTCAGAAACTGTGGAGCCTGGCGGCAGGGGCGGCAGTCATTCTGCTTCACCTTTGGAAGAGGAACACCCTGCTCAGCATTGCAGGCGGAACAGTGCTGTATATGCTGCTCGTACGGATATAAGAGCAGGAACGGCTGGAATAAATGCAGTAAGTTTTCCCTGTTAGTCCCGGCTTTTTTGGGAACCCTGTGACTTGCGCAACTTGGCCAAATAGGATATAATAAGTTTGATGTGAAAAAAATAACAATTCATTAAAGAATTATGGAGGATTTATCATGTTAGTATCAGCAAAAGAGATGTTGAATAAGGCAAAAGCCGGACACTACGCTGTAGGACAGTTTAACATCAATAATCTGGAGTGGACAAAGGCAATCTTATTGGCAGCAGAAGAGACAAGATCACCGGTGATCTTAGGTGTTTCTGAAGGTGCCGGAAAATATATGACAGGATACAAGACAGTGGTTGGAATGGTAAACGGAATGTTAGAAGGATTAAACATTTCTGTACCGGTTGCCCTTCACTTAGACCATGGTTCTTATGAAGGATGCAATGCTTGTATCGAAGCAGGTTTTTCTTCTGTTATGTTCGACGGATCACACTACCCGATCGAAGAGAATATTGAAAAAACCAAGGAATTGGTTCAGGTAACAAGAGGAAAAGGAATGTCCATCGAAGCTGAAGTAGGTTCCATCGGCGGAGAAGAAGACGGAGTCATCGGAAAAGGTGAATGTGCAGATCCTGAAGAGTGTAAGGCAGTCGCTGACTTAGGTGTTACGATGCTTGCAGCGGGAATCGGAAACATCCACGGAAAATATCCTGAAAACTGGGAAGGATTAAGCTTCGAGACACTGGATGCGATCCAGAAGCTGACAGGAGACATGCCGTTAGTACTGCACGGCGGTACAGGAATCCCTGATGACATGATCAAAAAAGCAATCACTCTCGGAGTCGCAAAGATCAACGTAAACACAGAGTGCCAGATTGCATTTGCCGAGGCTACACGCGGATACATTGAAGCAGGCAAAGACAGAGAAGGAAAAGGATTTGACCCGCGTAAATTACTTGCTCCTGGTACAGATGCGATCAAAGACATGGTGATCACAAAGATCAAGTTATTCGGATCTGAGGGAAAAGCAGACGAGTAAAATAATATATGAAGGAAAGCGCATCTCCAGATGGGATGCGCTTTTTGTGTGAAAAATTTTAAATGAAAGTTTCCGGCAGTATTCTTTGTCTCATGGATCAGAGAGAAGCTGGTAAGAGCACTGAAGTTCATGGAAGACAGAACAAAGAATATTTTCCTGATTTTCAGTTTCAGCTGGTTTTTAACTATGGTATTGTTTAATGTACAATTTACTTATCCCCAAAACCGTATTCTGAAAGTCATATGTCTGCTTGTGATGGCGCTGAATGTCACCTTGAATTTTATTATTATATATTATCTGGTAATAAATTATAAAAATATAAATGATTAAAAGAGATCGCCTATATGGACAGCCTGACAGGATTAAAAAACCGCAACAGCCTGTTCCATGACGCGCAGGAATTGATCCGGAAGAATCAGAGATTTTATTTGATTTTTATCGATCTGGACTGCTTTAAACAGGTGAACGATCTGTACGGGCATCTGGCCGGAGATGAGTATCTCTGTGTGTTTGCCGGGAAGACAGAAAAGTTTTTGAAAAATCAGGGTATGCTGTACCGTATGTCGGGCGATGAGTTTATCTGTCTGTTTATGGAAAAAGACCCGGAAGAATTTTTAGAAAAGCTTTCACACCTCAGCTTCAGTGTGACTGACTGTTATATACCGTTTAAGGGATGCAGCGCAGGGAGCGCTGTGTTTCCGGATGACTGTCTGTCGCTGGACAAGCCGATTTCTTTGGCGGATAAAAAGATGTACCGTAAGAAAAATAAGAAGCACAGCTGCTGAATGATCATTTTTTTTAATAACGTTTATTGACAAAAAAATGTCGCCGTATTATAGTATTCCTATAAAGGAACACGAATGGAGGCGCAGAATGGAAAATGTTGAATGTCTGATGAATTTCGGGCTGACCAGGCAGGAAGCGAATCTCTATGTTCTTCTGGTCTTGGAGGGAGAACTGAATGGATATGAGGCAGCGAAAAAAAGCGGCATCTCCAGGTCCAACACCTACAATGCGCTGGCAGGACTTGTGGAAAAAGGGGCCGCCTATATGTCCGAGGAAGACACTGTGAAATATCAGGCAGTGCCTGTGGAGGAGTTCTGTGACAATAAGATCCGGGACTTGAAAAAAAGCAAAAAAGAGCTTGCTGCAAAACTTCCGAAACAGAGGATTAATAAGGGGGCATATCTGACCATCAAAGGGGAAAGACAGATCCTTGACAAGTTTACGAATATGCTGAGGGAGACAAAAGAACGGGTCTATGTGTCTGCTTCCAACGAAAAGCTGAACATGTTCCGGGAGTATTTTACCGATTTAGCCGGCCGCGGCATCAAAGTAGTGATCATTACCAATGAGCCTTTTGAGCTTAAAGGGGCCATCATCTATCTGACGGAGCATAAGAAAGAACAGATCCGCCTGATCACAGACTCTACCTATGTGCTCACGGGCGATCTTGTGGACCGGTATAATGCAGCCTGTCTGTATTCCAGCAATCATAACCTGGCAGAGGTATTCAAAGACGCTCTCGCCAATGAGATAAAACTATTAGAAATCAAGAAAGGGAATCAATAAAATGGCAAAAAAACCGTTTGTAACAAAAGAGCAATTAGATGACATCGTAAAGAAGTATCCGACTCCGTTTCATTTATATGATGAAAAAGGAATCCGGGAGACTGCACGGAATTTAAATAAGGCATTTTCCTGGAACAAAGGATTTAAAGAATATTTTGCTGTGAAAGCGACACCGAATCCTACGATCTTAAAGATTTTAAAGGAAGAGGGATGCGGAACCGACTGTTCTTCACTGACAGAACTTATGATGTCTGACCGCTGCGGATTTGATGGAAGTGAGATCATGTTTTCTTCCAACGACACACCGGCTGAAGAATTTGTGCTTGCGAAAAAACTGGGAGCCACGATCAATCTGGATGACATCACACATATTGACTTTCTGAAAGAAGCAGCGGGAATCCCGGAAGTCATTTCCTGCCGGTACAATCCGGGCGGTGTGTTCTCTCTCGGAACAGATATCATGGATAACCCCGGAGACGCTAAGTACGGCATGACGAGGGCTCAGATGACAGAGGCGTTTTTAAAACTGAAAGAACTGGGTGTCAAAGAATTCGGAATTCATTCTTTCCTGGCCAGCAACACAGTGACTAATGAGTATTATCCGACCCTTGCAAAACAGCTGTTTGAACTGGCAGTGGAACTCCAGAAAGAGACCGGTGTGCACATCGGATTTATCAATCTCTCAGGCGGCGTTGGTGTCCCTTATCTTCCGGATCAGGAGGGCAATGACATTGCAGTGATCGGTGAAGGGGTACACAAGGCTTTTGATGAAGTACTTGTCCCTGCGGGTATGGGAGATGTGAAGATCTTTACGGAACTGGGCCGCTATATGCTGGCGCCGAACGGTCATCTGGTGACAAAGGCGATCCATGAAAAGCACACCCACAAAGAATATATCGGCGTGGATGCCTGTGCGGTCAACCTGATGCGTCCGGCGATGTACGGAGCTTACCACCATATTACTGTGGTGGGAAAAGAAAATGAGCCGTGTGACCACATGTATGACATCACCGGATCTCTCTGTGAAAATAACGATAAATTCGCCATCGACAGAAAGCTTCCCGAGATTGAGAACGGAGACCTGCTGGTGATCCATGATACCGGAGCACATGGTTTTGCCATGGGATATAACTACAACGGAAAATTAAAATCAGCGGAGATTTTATTGAAAGAGGACGGAAGCACGGAGATGATCAGAAGGGCTGAGACGCCGGAAGATTATTTTGCTACGATTGAAGGGTTTAACTTCTAAAGAATACGATAATGAAAGAAGGCAGGTTCTGTATGCAGACAGGATCTGTCTTTTTATGTGGCGTAATTTTTTGAAATAGTTTGCGGCAAAATAGTCTTATGATATAATGATAGTTTTGATTATTAAATTAGTTAATAATGACTGCCGTTGGAGGATTGCAAGATGCAGAAATTTATGAAGGAGATAGAAGTAATAACATTATTATCGCTGATGTTTTTGTTGACGGGCTGTCAGAAACATGAGTCTTTACAAACGAATCCGGAAGATCAGCTTGCGATCTCTATTATGACAACCAGGAACGGACAAAAGGCAGGTACATTTGAGAGTGATATTTATCTGTTTGACATAAAAACTGCGAAAACAAAAAAGATAGCGACAGTTCCGTATACCTCTCAATATCCGCTTTCTGTATATGATCCTCAGAAAAAGCTGCTCTATTATTCATCCAGGTTAAAAGGGACACATGAGGATGAAGTCTTTGTATATGACTGCAGGACAAAGGAAACAAGGCAGCTGACCGACTGGTGTGATGTCCTGAATTATATGTTTATCAAAGAAGATAAGCTGTATCTTGCTGCAATGGATACGAAAAAAACAATCATTACATCATACTGGTGTGACAGAGAGACAGGAAAGCCAACAGATTTAACATGGGATCACGATCTCTTTGTGGATTACGTGACATACAATCCTTTGACAAAGGGTTTGTACTGTAATCTTTATTCCGACAGAGAATCATATAAAAGGCTTAATGAACCTGAAAATGGGATCAGACAAAGATTCTATCAAATCAAACCGGATGGATCTTTCAGACTGATCACAGAAGAGAAAAGGAAGATCATCGGTTCTCTTGTGGCAAACAGCCGAAAGATGCTCTACATAAGGAAAAATACAAGCGTGCCCAATGTTCCCGAAATGAAAGGCTTAAAAGAACAGATCATAGAAGTGGTATCCTATGATTTTCAGTCAAAAAAGAAAACGGTTTTATCAGAGAAAGATAAATCATTGTGCCAGATGGGTTTTATCTACCTGGATAAGAAGGGAACGACTCTCTATGGGCTGAAAAAGGGGCAGGGACTGGGAGATCCCGATAAACTGGTATCCTATGACCTGAAAACTCACAAAGAAAAAATTTTGTTTCGATATCCCGGAACAGAAGGTGCCATCAACAATGCATGTGTTGTAAAAAAATAAAAGGCTTGCAGGAGGTGTATAAATGTTAAAGAGAAAATTGTTGTGGTGTTTAGTAATCTCCTGTTTTCTGCTGCTGATGTTTGGCACCGGCAGTAAGGCAAAGGGACGAGAACAAATAATAGAATCAACCGAGATACCTGAACCAATGCAGCCGGGCAGTGAGATTGTGTTTGTAGACAGCAGTCATTATAAAAATTTTAAAAGGGGGACTTCCGCACAAAAAACTGAGAGAAGAAGATAAAAATCTTTCAAAAAACTCGGAGTTAGAAGAAGGACTTGTGATCAGAGAAGAATATCCGGTTCCAAAAAAGGGGGTAAAAGTAACCTATGCAGATGACGGATACATTAATCGGATTTTATATCATGGAGAGGACTACGAAGTTTCCGATCATGTAGAAATAAACAATGTTGATATAGGAGAGATATTTTCAAAATGGACTGCTCCTGTTCTTTTGTTTTTCTTTGAGAAGGTATAGTCATCGGCCGTTATTCACTCTGTCAGAGCCGTTAATCACTGGAAAAGCATTTACATCATAAAAACCTCCTGTTATATTTGCGTCATAAAAGAAACCGGATGAAAAGCAAAGACAGGAGGTTTTTATGGGTACATATTGAAGATTTGCATTTAAAGATGGAGTTTATATTAATAAAAATGCAGGGCGGGAATTTGATGAGGGAATCAAAGATTTGTTTCCGGATGTGTCGGCAGTGTGTCATAATTTTAGCTTTTCTCAGATAGAGAAAACAATTTTTTATACACTGTCAAACTTTTCTGATAATCCAGAAGCCGCAGCAGCGAATCTGCATAACCTTTCTCTTGCAGTTGCACATTTAGATCAAAACTCGGAAGCCTATCTAAATTCAATAGAATTGATAAAAATTATTGCAGTTAACCTTGAGCCTCAAAGTCCGGAACAGGCGGAGAGCCTATGTGACTGTTTGAATAAGCTTCTGTATATCTTAAACAGTGCTCCTGAAAATCTCAGGTATGGAAACAGCAGGTGGAATTCTTCCATCGGAGAGGAGTTTGACCCGCAGTTCTGGTGTTATGTGAATAATGAGGGTAATCTTTTTTCTTCAGATACCGGAATACAGGATTCAGAGGATATTCAATTACCGGATGATCCCATAGAAGAAGGATTTTATCTCTATGATGAGGAAGAAGGATCGGTATTAGATTATATTATTGAGCAAGTAAAACCTGAGTCCCAGATCAGTATTTATACTGCATTAAATGAACTGTATGATAAACCGTTTATTTATTCTTCTTCTAATCTGGGAGCAGAGTTTTATCCGTCAACGCATTCTAAGATCAAGCCATCTGACAAGCCGATCTATCACTGGGGAGTGACAAAACGTGATTCCCAAGGGACAGAATGGGGATGGAAAAAGCTGTAATCTATGAATTAAAAATTTGGTGATGCGGAACTGATTGACAATGCGGGACTCCATGTGTAAGATTAACTCGTTACAGAGAAAGAAGTATTTTTGTAAAAAGAGAGGTCATCATGGGTCATATCCCTGTCTACGGAATGGAACATACATTTTTGGATGAAAAAACCGGGCTCCTGTATCGGAATTCCCGGTTTCGGCAGACGGCGTCCATCCATACCCACACCTTTTATGAATTTTTTATCGTCGCAGAAGGAAGTGCCCTGCACCTTGTCAATGATTCCATCCAGACGATCACACAGGGGGATCTTGTCTTTATACGGCCGAAAGATACCCACAGCTATCAGTTCTACTATTCGGATGACTTCCGTATTATAAATATCGGATTCAGTGAACAGCTGCTGCAGAATATACGGTTATTTCTGGATCACACGGCCATGCTCCGGACGCTGACGGAGTCGGAGCTGCCGCCGTGTGTCCGCTTAGATAAATCCGGCAGGGAGGAAATCAGTGTGCGGTTTGAGGAGATCGGCGCCCTCATGGACACACCAAAGATCCAAAAGACCGTATTTTATGCCAAATGCTGTCTTGCAGACGTATTCACAAGGTATTTCTTTTCCTATGACACGGAGGAGATTCCCACAGTCAGCAGCCCCTCCTGGTTTCAGCCCATGCTGAACGAAATGCAGAAATTCGATAATCTGAGGATTGGGTTTCCGAAAATGATCGAACTGTCCTCATGTTCTTCCAATCATCTGTGCAGGGTCTTTAAGTCTGTTATGTCCGTGACTCCAACCGAGTATATCAACAGTAAGCGTCTGGAATATTCGGTTTATCTTCTCACACAGACCTCCAAAGAGATCATAGAGATCAGTATGCTGTGCGGCTTTTCTTCGCTTAGTCATTTTTATCATCTGTTTAAGAAGAAATACCAGTCTCCGCCGTCCAGGTTCCGGAAAATGAATGGAAATTACATTCAGGATTCCAGTCCTAAAACAACAGGAACGGATTTGTAGCCGACACCCATTCTGTCGATTCCCATATCGATCAGCTGTAAGAAATGTTCTCTCGTGCGGATGCATCCGCTTCCCTTGATCTTACACTTCTCACCTACTTCGTCCATCATGAGCTGTATGACATCCGGCGCCGCTCCCCGCAGTTCATATCCGGTGAGGAAACCTGTACTTGTCTTCACAAAATCTGCACCTGCCTCCATACAGCAGCGGCAGGTTTTTTTGATCTGTTCTTCTGTGAGAGCATCAGTCTCAAAGATCACTTTTAATTCCTTGCCGTATTTGTGTGCAGTATCGGCACAGGCTTTCAGGTCCGCAGTGACCTTTTCATATTCTCCTGAGCGGATCAGGCCAAAGTTTGCCACAACATCGATCTCCGTCACGGTATCGTATCCGGCTGCGATCTCGACCTGTGCGGTTTTGGATTCGGTAGAGCTGGTTCCGAAAGGAAAATCCGTGACCGGACAGAGGCCCGTTTCAGTGCCTTCCACATACGGGGTACAAAGCTCAATATAACCCGGATTGATGCAGATGGTGGCACATCCTAATTTCACTCCGTCTTTTGTCAGTTCTATGATCTGTTCTTCTGTAAACTCCGGTTTCAGAACGGAATAGTCGATATAAGAAGCCAGTTCTTTTACTGTCATTTCTTCAGCCTTTTTTGATATCTTTTTCATAGTATACCTCCTGTATTTTCATTGTTTATCACTGTAATTGCAATATATCATCATTTCAGCTGCATTTCTTGTCTTATAAAATCATTATTTTGTACTATATTGATATGAAGAGGCGGTTTCTCGTTTTGGAACATCTTAAGAACTTCTGCATATGTGGAAAGCTTTTGGCATAGCTTTCAGGCTTTCAAATGTGCTACAATTTTGATAAACCCCAGTAGAAGGAGAGAGGACATTGTTGACGGAAAGACAGTTGCAATTAGTAAAATACCTGCAGGAATGTGATGGTTATACGACGGCGGGAAAACTGGCAGAGGTGTTTCATGTCAGCAGCAGATCGATCCGCAACGATCTGGATGCAGTCCAATATTATTTGAAAGAACTGCCGGTGGAAATCGAACGCACACCAAGACTCGGTGTCCGTCTCATTGTCAAAAAGGGATTCGATATCACAAGCCTTTATTCCAGCAATGAGATCAAAGTCCATTCCAGGGAAGAGAGAGTTATCATTATTACTGTTCTGCTGATGATCTCAGAGAAAGTGACCATCGAGCAGCTGGCTGAGAAGCTTCAGGTCAGCAAGAATACGGTTGTACAGGATTTGAGGCCGGCGGAAGAATTTTTAAAGAAGCATGAGGTACGGCTCATAAAAAAGTCCTATTACGGCATGTCCCTGAAAGGCGAGGAAGAACAAATACGGAATACACTGTTTAATTTATATATAAAGACGGCCAGCGAAGGCTCCCTGAACATACTGCACATTTTGAAAGATCATGCAGAAGTGGACCCGGAAGCAGGAAGGAACATGATCCGGAGAGTGGAGGCGGCCATGGGCATCCGGTTTGCGGATGAATCCATCGGGGAACTGGAAAGCATGATTCTTGCATCACTGTGCCGAATCCGGTGCGGGTTTCATGTCAGGGGCCGCACTTTGGACGACGCGGACGGCGTTTGCAGAGAAGCGATTCTTTCAGGCCTCCCCGGTTTTCAGGTGACAAAAGGGGATCTGAGCTATTTTGTCATGCTGTTCCAGAGCACGAAGCGGATGGACGGGGAGAGTCTTGAAAATTGGGATGAGGACGGCAGGGTGATGCAGGCTACAGAGCAGCTGATCCGGAAGTTTTGCAGTGATTTAAAGATCAGCAGTGAGATTGACCCGGAGATTCAAAGACAGATCATGATGCATTTAAAAGTGGCGGTGTTCCGGCTGAAAAATAAAATAAAGATCAAGAATCCCCTGATGGAGGATATCAAGTACTCCCATTCCTTTATGTATGAGCTGACGGAACGGCTGCTTAAAGGGCAGGAAGAAATGCTGGGCGTGGTATTTCCCGACGCTGAGATTGCCTATACGACCATGTATTTTGAAGTGCTGTTTCAGGAAAACTTCAGCCTGAATCTGTCACCGGAGGTCGTGCTTGTCTGCGGGGGAGGCACGGCGACAGCAGTGCTTTTAAAACAGCGGATTTCAGAATACTTTCCGGAACTTCGGGTCAGAAAAATCTGCAGGGTCAGTGATGTGGAGGAGGAAACTGAAAGAAACCGGCCCGACTTTATCATCAGCACAGTTCCGCTGAGTCTTAGAAATCAGCAGGTCATTCACGTAAATCCGCTCTTGAATTCTCCGGATATCGACCGGGTGAAAAATATTATTTCCGTCCTCGCATACAACAGAAAGAACCAGTATCTGGTTCACAGAATCCACCAGACGATGCAGAGGGGCATCGGGGACCTTTTAAAAGAAGAATACTGCCGGTTTGATGCAGAAACAGATGACTGGAAGGAGGCCATTGCCATGGCCTGTGAGCCGCTGATCAAAAATGGACTTGTGAAGCCGGAGTATGTGGAAGAGATGATCCACATTGTGCAGAATCTGGGGAACTATATGGTGTTTATTCCGGAGATTGCTTTCGTTCACGGGAGGAAAGACAATGTTCGGGAAAACTGCATCAGCCTGATGAAGCTAAAACATCCCATTGATTTTGGGAGCAAGGCAAAGGTAGATGTGAAAGTCATCATTGTCCTCGGAAATATTACCGAGAACGAGAATCTGGCAGATTTGGTCCGGATTCTGGCGTGGGAGAACAACATGGAAAGAATTAAGCATATCAGTTCTTATGAGGAACTTCTTTCTCTTAGATCTGAAGAGGGAGGCGGCAGCCTATGATCTGTGCCGAAATCTTGGAGGAAGTCAGTGAATATACACAGGCTATCAGAAAAAGCTGTGAGATACTCGAGCGGTATGGGATGGTGACCGGGGAATATTACCGGGGGATCATTGACAATATCGGAGAATACGGTGGATATTTCTATCTGGGAGAAGGGGTATGCATGCCCCATGCGAAACCGGAGACGGGTGTTTTGTCCACGGGACTGTGCATCATAAAACTAAACACACCGGTGGATTTTGAAGGAAAAAAAGTGCGCATATTTTTTACGCTGGCGGCCAGGGATGAGGCGGCTCATTTTGTGCTGATGAAGCAGATAGCGGAAATCTGTTCGAAAAAGCAGAGCCTGAAAAAGATGCTGGAATGCAGAAGCAGTGAGGAGATGCTTATGATGATGGAGGAAGAACAATGAAAAGAATCATGACAGTCTGCGGCACCGGCCTCGGATCAAGCTTCCTGGTGGAAATGAATATACAGAAGATCCTGAGAGAGCTCGGGAGAGAGCAGGAGTTTGAGACATGCCATTCCTCAGTATATGAAATGAGTGCCATGGACGCAGACTATTTTATCGTTGCAAACGATTTAAAGGACAGTATTCCGCCTGTGGAACATCTGATCGTACTGGAATCCCTGATTGACGAAGAGGAATTGAGAGAGAAACTGACAACGTTCTTGTCTTAAAGATAAAAGAGGGATATATATGTTAAAAATGCTGAGAGACCTGGTACTGGAACCGTCCATCGTGGTCGGAGGCATCGTCTTTTTAGGCTTGGTGCTGCAGAGAAAGAGCCTGGAGACCACGGTAAAGGGGACTCTTAAATCGGTCATAGGGTTTATGGTCATCCGGATCGGGGGAAATATCATCACAGAGAGTGTGGAACCTTTCGGAAGGATGTTTCAGTACGGATTTCACGTATCCGGCGTGATCCTGAGTGTGGAAGGAGCCGCGGGAATTGCAGTGGGCAGGTTTGGGATGGAGATTTCCGTCGTCATGCTGCTTGGGATGGCGGTCAATCTGATTTTGGCCAGGATCACCAGATTCCGCTATGTGTTCGTGACCGGCCATCAGACGTTATTCATGGCAGGCATGATCGTCGTATGCATGAAAGGCGCGGGAATCAGCGGATGGATCTTTTATGCCATCGGGGCCCTGGCTCTTGGGATTCTGATGGTATTTTCTCCTGCCATTCTGCAGAAATATACGAGGCAGATCTGTAAAAATGACTCGGTGGCTTTGGGACATTTCGGCGGGAGTGCTTACTTTCTGGCTGCATGGCTGGGAGGAATCTACGGAGAAAACTCTAAGTCCACGGAGGAAATGCGTCTTCCGAAAAAACTTGCATTTTTGCGGGATTCTTCTGTTACCGTTTCCATTACGATGATTGTCATGTATGTGGTGGTTGCTCTTGCCTGCGGCAGTGAATTTGTAGAACAGAATCTGTCAGAAGGAAAAGATTATCTGGTCTATGCCATCGTCCAGGGGCTGACCTTTGCCGTGGGATTTACTGTGGTCATCACAGGAGTGCGCTGGTTTATCAATGAGATCGTGCCCGCAGTGAAGGGGATTGCGGATAACTGGATTCCCAATGCCAAACCGGCAGTGGACAGCCCCGTCGTCTTTCCGTATGCGCCCAATGCCCTGATCGTGGGGTTTATCTCGTCATTTTTGGGAGGGCTTCTTTCTCTCGGTATCATGATCGCATGTAATCTCACCGTGATTCTTCCGGGAGTTGTTCCGCATTTTTTCTGCGGAGCCACGGCAGGAGTCTATGGAAATTCTACGGGAGGAAGAAGGGGAGCTATTCTGGGCGGCTTCCTGAACGGAGTGCTGATTTCGTTTCTTCCGGTGATTTTTCTGCCGTACTTGGGGGAACTGGCAAACGCCTCTGTCACATTTCCGGATGCGGATATGGGATTTGCGGGAGCATTTCTGGGAGACTGGCTGAACCGGATCGGAAGCTACGGGACTCTGACCATTCTGATCGGCATTGTGATCATCATGATCCTGATCCCGGAAATGATGGATGACATGGAAGAAAACCAGGACGAATGGTTTTCATTTGACACCGATGAGATCTTAAAAGAATCAAAAATGGCGAATAAGAAATAACAGGGGAAAGCGGGGATCTGCGCCGGGGCAGATCCCCGCTTTCCGCATTTCAGGAAATTAATTGGTATGGCGGCAGTTTTCTTATGCCGGTAGACTATACATATCAGATAACAGAAAAGGAGGAAAGTATTATGTTAATTTCAGCAATCTTAGTCGCGCTGATCGCCATTGGAAGCCAGTGGTGGTTCAGCCACGCAATCACCCGTACATGGCTGTATCCGATCTGGGCAGGTTTCCTTGTGGCGGTAGCTATGGGAGAACCGGTCCTTGGCATGAAGGCCGCAGCCTATATCCAGCTTACATACCTTGGATGGATCACAGCCGGAGGAACCATGCCGGGCAACCTGATGGTAGCCGGAGTGTTCGGAACGGCGCTGACCATCATTTCCGGGGCATCTCCGAACCTGGCGCCGACCTTTGCGGTGCCGTTCAGTCTGCTGGGAATCCTGATCAACCAGGCCTATATGACTATCAACAGTTTTTGGGTACATAAGGCAGACCAGTACTTGGAGAAAGGCAACATCCGCGGATTAAGGCTTATGAACTACCTGCCGTCCGGAATCACTGCCACAGTCCTCTACGGAATTCCGGCATTTGCCCTCGTATATTTCGGAGGAGATTTTGCAACCAACGCCTTAAAGGCAATACCGGAGCCGATGATCGCAGCGTTAAATGTGGTTGGGGCACTGATGCCGGCACTTGGAATCGCAATGTTGTTAAGCTTTCTCGGCAAAAAGAAAATCGTGGCATTTTTCTTTATCGGTTACTTCCTGACCATCTACGCGAAAGTTGATACCATGGCGGTGACTGTATTTGCAGCGGCTGTAGCAGTCCTGATCTATCTCTTTACAGGAAAATCAGAACAGGCCGCTGAGGCGGAACAAATCGAAACAGCTTCTCCTGAGGAGGCCGATGTGCAGACCGGCGGCAAAAAACTTTTGAAAAAAGATCTGGTCAAACATTTTCTTCTCGGATACTCCAGCGAGACCTGTTATAACTATGAGCGTCTCCAGGCACTGGGTACAACCAATGCCATGGTACCGATCGTGAGAAGGCTCTATGAGACAAAAGAACAGCAGGCAAAAGCATTAAAGAAGTATATGGTATTTTTCAACACGGAGCCTTCATGGATTGGAACTGTGATTCATGGAGTCGCCGCATCTATGGAAGAACAGTCTGCCAACGGAGCGGACATTGACGCGGAAGACATCAATGCGGTTCGTACAGGATTAATGGGACCGATGGCGGGAATCGGGGACACAGTTTCCCAGGGTATCGCTTATCCGATCTTAGCCGGAATCGCCTGCAGCCTGGCATTGGCCGGAAATGTAGCCGGACCGATCCTGTTTGAGGTTGCGTACAAAGTTCTGATGATCGGTATGGGATATGCCATGTATATGATGGGATATAAACAGGGAAAAAGTGCCATCGTAAAAATCTTAAGTGCAGGAACTTTAAACAGAATCACCGAAGCATTCAGTATCGTGGGACTGATGGTTGTCGGAAATATGGCGGCTACAAGGGTTAATATCAAGACTCCGATCGCATTTAAAGTCGGGGAAGTAGGAATCAATCTTCAAAATATCTTAAATTCTCTGCTTCCTGGAATGCTGCCTTTGATCGCGACGCTGCTCGTGTGGAAGCTTCTGAGCAAGAAGGTGAAGCCGACCTATATCATCGTTATTATCTTTGTGGTAGGTGTTATCACATCCCTGATCGGCCTGCTGGCTGTGGCATCATAAGACGGAGGAATGAGACATGGTTGGAGTTTTATTAATCAGTCACGGACTGCTCTGCCAGGGACTTGCTGACAGCGTCTCCATGGTAGCAGGAAACATAGAGCAGTCAGAATGTATATCTCTGAAACCGGGCCAGGACCCCGGGGAGTTTAAGGAAAAGGTAAGACAGGCAGTGGAAGAGCTGGACACCGGCATGGGAGTCCTTGTGCTGACGGATCTTTTAGGAGGGACACCGTTTAACAGCATTGCCATGCTGTGCCAGGAATATCCGGCAGCGGTCATCACCGGAGCCAATATGGCTATGGGGATCGCCGCGGCGCTTCAGAGGGAGGAGGACACGACACTCTCAGAACTTGCGGAGATCTGTGAACAGGCGGGACATGACGGTATAAAGAGGCTCGACATTCAGGAGAAAGGAACGGCGTGAAGATGAAAGCAGTGAGACTAAACAAAATCGGAGATTTCCGGATGGAAGAAGTGCCCCTTCCGGAGGTAAAGGGAGAAGAACTTCTCGTGAAGGTGGAGGCCTGCGGGATCTGCGGATCCGATCTTCCCAGAGTATTTGAGCTGGGAGCACATGTTCACCCTATTACCATAGGACATGAGTTCGCGGGGACGATCGTAAAAGCAGCAAGGGAAGAGGACCAGGAACTGGTGGGGAAGACGGCAGCCGTCTTCCCGCTCATCCCATGCGGAGAGTGTGAATTTTGTAAAACCGGGCACTACGCCCAGTGTTCGAATTATAACTACCTGGGGTCCAGGTGTGACGGCGGTTTTGCGGAGTACTGTGTCATCCCTTCCCGTTGGAATCTGGTATTTTCAGAAAATCCGGAAGTGACAAAGGAAGAACTGAGTCTGGTGGAACCGGCCACAGTGGCACAGCATGCGGTGAGAAGATCAGGGATCAAAGCCGGGCAGACCATTGCCATTTTTGGCGCAGGACCCATAGGAATCATGGCGGCCCGCTGGGCAGAAATTTTCGGCGCCGGGAAAGTGGTCTTGTTTGACATCAGCGAAGAAAAAATTGCATTTGCAAAAGAGCGGGGACTGACGATTTTAAATTCCATGGAAGAAGATCCAAAAGACGGCCTCCTGAGAGTGATGGGAACGGATCATGTGGATGCAGTCATCGAGGGAACCGGAACTTCCGCAGCACTTAATCAGGCGGTGGAAATCGTAAGAACCTTCGGACGGATCGCCATGCTCGGAAATCCCCACAGGGACACTTCCTTAAAACTTGCAAATCACAGCAGCATTCTGAGAAAAGAAGTCGATATCGCGGGAGTATGGAATTCTTATTACGCACAGATGCCTCTCAATGAATGGCAGTATACGGCGGATATGATCGATGCGGGCAGGCTTAAAGTGAATGATCTGATCACCCATACGTCCGATCTGGAACATTTGAGTGAGCTGTTTGAGCAGATTTATCAGAAAGAAATCACGATCTGCAAGGCAATTTACAGCTCTAAGGCTTGAGAGAAAGGAGACGATTTTATGAAAGAGAAGTTTGCTGTCTCCCTGATGTGTATGGATTTTCTGAAAGTCGGGGAACAGCTTAACATATTAAATGACTGGGTGGGAATGTACCATGTGGACATCATGGACGGTCATTACTGTAAAAACATCACCCTGTCACCGGACCTGGTGAAAAGTTTTAAAAAGGTCTCCAAACTTCCGCTGGATGTACATCTGATGACGACAAATCCGGAAGACTGGATTGACCCGGTGGCAGAGGCAGGTGCGGATATCATATCACTGCATGCTGAGACCATCAACGGTCAGGCATTCCGCCTGTACAACAGGATTGAGGAACTGGGATTAAAAGCAGGGCTTGTTTTAAACCCGGCAACTCCCCTGTCTGAGGCCGCCCATTACCTGAACCGGATCGACCTGCTGACTATCATGACCGTGGATGTGGGTTTTGCCGGGCAGCCGTTTATCGAAGAAATGCTCGATAAGATCCGGGAGGCAAAGCGGATAAGGGAAGAAAAGGGATACCACTACCAGATACAGATCGACGGGTCCTGTAAAGCTTCAACATTTAAAAAACTCACCGAGGCAGGTGCGGACATTTTAATCCTCGGAAGCTCCGGGCTGTTCGGGCTGGACAAAGACCTGAAAACAGCCTGTGCGAAAATGACGGAAAGTTATAAAGCAGCGCTGGGGTGACAGGGAGGTTAACGTGGAATATAAAGATTTTAAAGAATTGATTATGGGAGAACTGGACCAGTCACTGGCGGCGGTAGACGGACAGGAGGTCCGGGCGCTGACGGAGATGGTGCTTCATTCGGAAAAGATATTTGTCACAGGCGTCGGGAGAGTCTTTATGATGATGGAGGCTTTTGCTAAAAGGCTGAATCATCTGGGTATCGATGCATTTTGTGTGGGAGATGTGAATGAGCCCGCGATCACCGAGAAAGACGTGTTAATTGCCGGTTCCGGCTCAGGGGAGAGTCTGATTCCCCTGGGGCTTGTGAAAAAGGCAAAACAGTTCGGTGCGTCGGTGATCCATATCGGTTCCAATGCGGATAGCTCCATGGCTCCCTATGAGGATCTGTTCGTGAGGATTCCGTGCAGGACAAAGCTTGCCCTGCCGGACGAGATCGAGTCCGCACAGATCATGAGCAGCCTGTTTGAGCAGAGTCTTCTTCTGCTCTTGGATGCGGCGGCGCTGATGATTATGCAGGAAAAGGAAATTGACGACGTGGATTCTCTGTGGGAGAAGCACGCAAACCTGGAATAGGAGGAAACAAAAATGGAACAATTATTGCTTGCGAGGGTAGACGACCGGCTGATCCACGGACAGGTGATGACCGCGTGGATGAAGCTTCTGCCTGCAAAAGAAATATTGATTGCAGATGATAAAGTGGCAAAAGACCCATTTATGACACAGGTGCTGACTATGGCGGCTCCGGCCGGGGTAAAGGTGAAAGTTTACTCCGTAGAAGAGGCGGCAAAAGCGCTGAAAGACGGCCTGAAAGTCCCGTCCATTATGCTGGCAAAAACACCGCTTACCTATGAAAAAATTGTAGACCTGGGAGCTCACATCCCTGCAATTAACATCGGAGGCATGGGGATCAGCGGCGAACGAAAGACTTTGTATAAAAATATCGCAGCCGACCCTCAGGAACGGGATGCGATCAGAAAATTTCTGGATCAGGGAATCCAGGTGAAGATCCAGGTAATACCTGCCGACAAGGTTGTGGATGTTGCCGGGCTCTTATAGAATGGGGGATACATTAATGAAAGCGATGAGACTTCATGAGATAGGGAAATTTACATTGGACGAAGTGGAAGTTCCAGAGCCGCAGGGACGGGAGATTCTCGTGAAAGTGGACGCCTGCGGGATCTGCGGCTCCGACATTCCGAGAGTCTATGAGCTGGGAACAAAGGTTTATCCGGTAACCCTCGGACATGAATACGTGGGCACGGTTGTGAGTGTCGGAAACGATGAGGATCAGGAACTGATTGGTAAAACCGGGGCTGTCTATCCGGTAGTTCCGTGTATGGAATGTCCCAGCTGCCGGATCGGCCAGTATGCTCAGTGTGAGAGCTACAAAAACCTGGGTTCCAGAACAGACGGCGGCTTTGCCGAGTACTGTCTGCTTCCATCTCGGAAACACCTTGTATTTCCTGAAAATACAGGGGTTTCCCCAGAACAGCTGGCACTTGTGGAGCCTGCCTGTGTGGCTCTCCATGCGATCCGCAAGGGGGAGATCAAAGGCGGGGATACGGCAGTGATTTTCGGGGCAGGCCCCATCGGGATCCTGACGGCCCGCTGGTGCGGAATGTTCGGCATTCGGGCCGTATTGGTGGAGATCAGTGAGGAAAAAACAGAGTTTGCCAGGGAAAAAGGGCTGGAAGTCATAAGTCCTGCAGACGGAGAGATACCGGAACAGATCCGGACGATGACCGGTGGACATATGGCGGATGCGGTCATCGAAGGGACTGGAAGTTCTCCGGCATGGAATCAGGCCGTGGAATGTTTAAAGCCTTTTGGTATGCTGGTGCTCCTTGGAAATCCTCATCAGGACACGGTGCTCAAACTTGACAGCCACAGCCAGATACTGAGAAAAGAATTACGGCTTACCGGAGTCTGGAACAATTATTATAATGACCTTCCGTTTAACGAATGGCAGTACACTGCGGACAGGATCGCCGATCAAAGTCTGAAAGTAGACGACCTGATCACCCACAGTGCAGATCTTGAACACTTGAAGGAATTGTTTGACCAGATATATAACAGAGAAATCACTATATGCAAGGCTGTCTGCCGGCCTTAATAAGAAAAGTCTGTATCATGCCCTGAGCGATGAAGGGAGAGATACAGACTTTTTTCAGATGCTTTATATTTTAGGGGATGCATATTTGGGGTTGGCTGTCCGTATATTTTCAGAATAGATATCCTTTAATTCTACAAAGGCGTTTTGGACCGTGTCAGGGATGTCTACTTCTGCCATATAGTTACAGCCTTTTGGTCCATATCCATTTGTATCGTTGGACAATTGGGGGATTTCTCCCATAAGGAGTGTTATGTACTGTTCCATGCTCCACATGCCCCATAGAGATTTGTCGCAAAATTCCAGCTTTTCATTCTCTACGATAACTTTATTGCGGTATGCGGCAAAATTAACGGCGGTAATGTCTGGTGCATGTTTGGCAAAACCTGCCCACATCCGGCGCTGCATTGCGGCATCCTGCATAAGGATTACATTTTTTGTTTCAACGCGGCTGTTTTTAAGAACTTCCAGTGCGTTCGTGACATTATTGCCGCAGTTTGTGGAGGTCCATTCGATCAGAATATTCTGAATTCCATATTTTTGTGAAATATATTCCTCCATGATGTCGGCTTCCATTCTTCCGTTCGTCTCAATTTCAGGGCATTGATCGTGAATGTTTTGGCGCAGAAACTCTGTCGTATGTCCTTCTCCGCCGACGATCATCAGTCTGCGGGCAGCACCATTCAAATAGCCTGCTGCGGCCGTGTCACAGCCCGCTGGAATACTCCCGCCGAATAAAACGAGAACATCCGCTTTTTCAAATCCATTTGGTATCATCTCCTGTTTTTGATTTCAATTTCAGATTATAAAGTCTTTCTTCTTTTATTCTACACGAGAGACTCAATTCGTCCAGCATATTTTACTGTGTTCAAAGCCGAATGATTCATAAAATCGGAAAAACGAAACATACTGATGAAAAGTAAAAAACAGACAATGGAGAAAAACTCATGACATTTTCCACATGATTTCCGTTCGGCTCTTAGAATGCCTCACTCCAATCATGTGGAAAATGGACGTAATAACTGCTGGAGCAGGCTGCTTAAAGACAAAAGGCACCATCTGCGATAGTTTTTCTCCATTGTCGGAAGGAAGCCTTTCCAGAGTTGACTGGAGATAATGGAGAAAAACTTATGAATTTATATGATATTATGGGGCCGGTTATGGTAGGCCCGTCCAGTTCCCATACGGCAGGAGCTGTCAGAATCGGCTTGATTTCGAGAAAGCTTTTGGGCGAGCAGGTCCAGAAAGCCGAGATCTTATTTCACGGTTCCTTTTTGGCCACAGGTACCGGACACGGCACAGACCGGGCAGTCATCGCGGGACTTTTGGGAATGGCACAGGATGACCTGAGGATTCCGAAAAGTTTTGAGCTGGCCAGGAAACAGGGAATGGAGTGGACATTTGGGAGAGCATATCTGAAAGATGTTCATCCAAACAGTGTAAAGCTGCACCTGACAGGGGAAAGCGGAAGAAACCTTGAAATTGTGGCCAGCTCTCCCGGGGGCGGAAGAGTGGAGATCTGTCAGATGGATGGCCTTTCCACGACTTTTTCCGGGGATATCCCTGTACTGATCGTTCACAACGAAGACAGCCCCGGACATGTGGCCGCTGCTGCCTCTCTGCTTGCGGATGCAGGAATAAATATTGCGTCCATGCGGCTTTCCAGGGACCGGAGAAACGGCAGTGCGGTCATGGTGCTGGAGTGTGACCAGGAGATACCGGAAGAAACGGTGAGAATGATTGAGAACATGAAAGGAATTCAAAAAGCCGCCAGTCTGGCGGGTATGGATTGAGGTGAAGAAATATGGGCTTTGAATCAATGGCAGATATGGAAAAGGCAGCAGCCGCGGGGAAGATTCCTCTTTGGAAAGCGGTCATGGAGGAAGATATGAAAGAGCGCAGTGTTTCCATGAAAGAGACAATGGATAAGATGAGGGAGCGCTATCAAGCCATGAAACAGGCGGATACAGACTATGAGGAAAATTTAAAATCTTTCAGCGGCCTGTCCGGCGGTGACGGAGCAAACATGCAACGTTTGGTCCGGGAAGGAGAAGCCGTTTCCGGCGGCTTCATGGGGATGGTCGTCACAAGAGCATTGAAGATGGGAGAATCCAACGCCTGCATGAAACGAATCGTAGCCGCACCCACGGCAGGAGCCTGCGGCGTGGTGCCGGCAGTCTTTCTGACATATGAACAGTTTTATGGGATACCGGAGAGAACGATGACCGAGGGGCTGTTCATGGCCGCCGGGACCGGTCAGGTCATAGCCCGCAGAGCCAGTATCTCCGGTGCACAGGGAGGCTGTCAGGCGGAGGTCGGGACTGCGTCTGCGATGTGTGCGGCGGCACTGACCTCCATCCGGGGAGGGAGTAATGAACAGATTTTATCGGCAGGAGCATTTGCCATGAAGAGTCTGCTTGGACTGGTCTGTGATCCTCTGGGAGGACTGGTGGAAATACCGTGTATCAGAAGAAATGTAACGGGAGCCGTCAGCGCAGTGGCCTGTTCAGATATGGCGATGGCCGGAATTCTTACGAGAGTGCCCTTTGACGAGGTAATTGATGCCATGGGAGAAATCGGGGAAATGATGCCTGGAGGACTCAAAGAGACAAGTCAGGCGGGACTTGCCGTCACAGAGACTGGGAAAAGGGTCGCTCTCGATCTGGCCCAGAGGAATCAGACGCCCCAATGTTAAAAAAACCCGGCCTGTAAATGATAAGGCCGGGTATCAATATCTTTATTTCAATTTAGTAACGGTTCTGGCTGTTGCACATCTTGATTTTTTCTTCTACAACAGCTGCCATTGCTTCTTTTGCTTCCTTTGTATAAATCCTTGGATCGTTGGCTTCAGGATTTTCAACCAAAGTTTTTCTCAGTTCCTGAGAATAAGGAATTTTTAATTCCGTAGCAATGTTGACCTTGCAGATTCCAAGCTCAATGGCACGCCTCACAGCGTCGCCTGGGACACCGGATGCGCCGTGGAGCACAAGAGGTACAGATACTTCCTCACGAATCTCTGCCAGACGGTCAAAGTCAAGCTTTGGCTCCTCTTTATATAAACCGTGAGCAGTCCCGATGGCTACGGCCAGAGAGTCAATGCCTGTGCGGGCTACATAGTCGGCAGCCTGTGCAGGATTTGTGTACATGGAGTCTTTTTCGTCTACTACGAGATCATCCTCGCGTCCGCCTAAACGTCCGAGCTCTCCCTCTACGGTAACGTCGTGGAGATGAGCATAGGCCACGACTTTTTTTACTTCTTCTATATTTTCTTCATATGGAAGGCTGGAAGCATCAATCATTACAGATTTTGTGCCCAGGTCAATAGATTCTTTAATGGCGTCAAATTCTTCGTGGTGGTCCAGGTGAAGTGCCACCGGAACATTATATTTTTTAGCAGTTGTCTCGACGATCGCCTGAAGATAATCACGGTTTGCATAAGAAAATGTGCCCGGAGTACCTGCCAGAATGATCGGAGAGCCAAGCTTTGCAGAAGTCTCTGCCACGACCTGGATCGTCTCTAAGTTGTGAATGTTAAATGCCGGCACGGCATATCGTTTTTCCTGTGCATCTAATAACATATGTCTGGTTGATACCATCTTACTCATATTCATCCTCCTAAAGCTTTCCTGCTTTTTGTCTTAGTTTAACCATTTACATTATAAAAAAATCAGCTGTGAAAATCTTTTCAAGTTATGAAAACGGATGAAAATCATGTATAATAAAAAAGATCTTTCACACAGACAGGAGGACGAGTTATGATTATTGAGATAAACAGCAAGATTGCCGAAAATCTTTCCAAGACCGAATTGGGAGTTGTCAATTATATTAATGACAATGAAGACAAGCTCTCAGAACTGTCCATCGTAGATATTGCATTTGAAACATTTTCTTCCCCGGCAACTGTGTCCAGAGCCATCCGTAAATGCGGGATCAATGGGTTTAACGAGCTTCGGTATAAATTAACGGCGAAGACGGAAAATACAGAAGTGAAAGACTTGAATGAAATCATGAACAAATCTCTGATTGAGGCGACTTCCGTGATTGAGCACATGTCTATTCCAAATGTGCTGAATATTCTGCACACCATGAAGGATGCAAAGAGGGTCCTGATATTCTCCAGGGGACCGACACACCTGGTGGCACAGGAACTGAGCATGAAGCTTCAGGTACTGGACTTTTTTGTGGTGGATGTGGAAGACCCGCAGATTATGAGAATTATGTCGAAGAATCTTCAGGAAGACGAAGTCGTAATCATTTTATCTCTGAACGGAGAGACGAAGGAATTGATCGAGTCGGCGAGAAATGCAAAGCTTCGGGGCTGCAAAGTGATCACTCTGTGCTGCAGCAGCTCCAGTGAATTGTTTGAGTATTCGGACTATACATGGCTTGGGTATAAACATTCCCATATTGCGATCAGAAACTATGAGGTGACATCCAGGCTTCCGCTGTATATCATGTGCAGAATTTTGGTGGATTTCCTGGTAGAAAATATTGAACACAGGGATTAGAAAATATAGAGGGAACAGAGAAAACGATAAATTTCTCTGTTCCCTCTATATTATTCTTATTTTGACTTTAATATTTTATAAATTTTAAAAAGCAGGACAGTTGTCGCTATGAGAGCTGTGCATAAAATAGCTTTGATTAAAAAAGAAATTATGAAAATTGCTGTTGGCAGTAAATTGTAAAGTATATCCATGGATGTCTCTTTTCTTTTTTGATATTGAGAGTTTCTTCTATATTTTACCAATAAAAAGTAACTATTGTAAATTTTATTTCCAAAACAGTAATTTAAAGTTTATTTTCAGGATATGAAAAGATTTTCATGGAATACTTGTCTATAATGAAAACTGTAAAAAGAAATTGTATTCTATGGAGGAGCAGTATGATTTATACCTTAACTACAAATCCTGCCATCGATATGAACATATCCACAAAAGGAATGGAACGTGCCAAGGTAAACCGTACATTCGATACGGTTTACACACCCAATGGAAAAGGTGTCAATGTGACTCTTACATTGAAACATTATGGGGTGGATTCCACGGTAACCGGATTTTTTGGAGGATTTTCGGGAAAATATATTGTAGAGGAACTGGAAAAGAGACAGGTTCCGGTGAAACCGGTCTGGGTTGATGACACGACAAGGATCAATATATTTTTGAATGATGGAGAGGGAGAATTCAAATTTGTCAACAGCGGGTCCTTCGTGGGGAGAGATCAGCAGGACGAGATGCTGCATCTGTTTGAGACGGCCGAAGATTTGAGCTGTCTGGTGATCAGCGGCAGTCTTCCGCCCGGAATCGAACCGAGTTTTTATGAAAGCATTTTATCCATATGCAAAAAGAGGGGCGTCGATGTTGTACTCGACATCAGTTCTCCGAAACTAAAAGACTTATTGAAATACGAACCTTTGCTGATCAAACCCAATGACGAAGAGATCGAAGAAATCTTCGGAATTAAAATTAAGAACGAGGAAGATATCCTTCATGTTCTTACCTTCCTGAAAGAACAGGGAGCAAGAAATGTACTGCTGACGCTCGGAAGCAAGGGAGCATATTTCAGCAACGGAGAAGATGTTTACTATTCATCTTCCCAGCCGGTTAAGTTATTAAGCTCGGCGTGTGCGGGAGATGCCGCACTGGCAAGCTTTTTAAGCCTTTGGCTTGGTCATCCGGAAAATGTTGAGGATGCATTGAAGCGTTCTGCTGCCACAGGGGCAAACGTGGCGGAGAGCAACGCGCTCGGTGATTTTGCCAAAGTAGATACTTACTTTCACAACATCAAAATAAGAAAGGTGGAGAAATGATATGAAAAAACTATTAGGTGTTACAGGATGCCCAACCGGGATCGCCCATACTTACATGGCTGAGGAAGCTTTGAAAGAAGCTGCCGAAAAGCTGGGTGCCGAAATGAAGGTTGAGACAAACGGAGCTGTCGGTGTGGAGAATGAACTGACTGCTGAAGACATTGCAGAATGTGACGGAATTATCGTAGCTTGTGATAAAAATGTAGATATGGACCGTTTTAACGGTAAACCGGTCATCGAAGTGCCGGTTGCAGACGGAATCAGCAAGGCAGAAGAATTAGTACAGAAAATGCTTAATGGAAATGTTGCCGTAAGAGGCGGACAGGTAAAAGCAGAGGGTACAGAAACAAAAGCAGAAGAAGGAAAAGATTCCATCGGACATCAGATTTATAAGCACCTGATGAATGGTGTATCCCATATGCTTCCGTTTGTTGTAGCCGGCGGTGTCCTGACAGCAATCTCTTTCTTATGGGGTATTTATTCTTTCGATCCGAGCTCAGATCAGTACAATGTAATCGCTGCGACGATCAAGACAGTCGGCGGTACTTCTATGGGAATGATGGTTCCTGTGCTGGCGGCATTTATCGCTCAGTCCATCGGTGACCGCCCTGGTATGATCGCAGGTTTTGTAGGCGGTATGATCGCCAATAATACCGGTTCAGGATTTATCGGAGCCATTATCGCAGGTTTCGTTGCAGGATATTTTTGTAAATTTGTTGTAAATGCATTAAAAGGACTGCCTAGACAGTTTGAAGGTTTAAAATCTATTTTCTTTATACCAATCATTACAGTGGCGGTTGTAGGTATTCTGATGCAGGTTACTGCTGGGCCGGTTTCAGGCATCAACAAGGGAATGATGGACTTCCTGGCAGGACTCCAGAACTCAAGCCCAATCATCTTAGGACTCGCTGTTGGATGTATGTCTGCATTTGACATGGGTGGTCCGGTAAATAAAGCTGCATATGTAACAGGAACAACACTTTTAGCTCAGGGTAACTTCTACTTTATGGCAGGTGTATCTGCGGCATGTATCACACCTCCGCTCATCATCGCACTTGCAGCTACTTTCGCACCGAAGAAATTTACTAAGGCTGACCGTGCGGCAGGACTTGTAAACTATGTATTGGGATGTACCCACATCACAGAAGGTGCGATTCCATTTGCGGCAAAAGACCCTGTGAGAGTACTGCCGATTCTGATGGTAGGTTCCTCTATCTCAGCGATTCTTTCCTACGTGATGAAAGTTCAGGTTCCTGCACCTCATGGCGGATTTTTAATCCTTCCGTTAGTACATCCGGCTGTAACATGGGTATTATGTATCTTGGCAGGTTCTGTAGTAGGAGCAGTACTTTATGTTCTCACTGCAAAGGATGTAGAGCAGAAATAATAGATTACCCTAAAGGGCATCCCGTATTTTATGCCCTTCGGGCTTGGCGTGCTTCGCACGATAATGTATAAGAAAGGTTGGTAACTTTTATGGAAATTATGGAATTATTTGATGAATCAACAATGAATCTTGACTTACAGGGTGAGACAAAAGATCAGATTATTGAGGAAATGGTAACCCTTTTGGACGAAGGCGGAGTGCTCGCCGACAAAGAAGCTTATAAAAAAGCGATCTATGCAAGAGAAGAGCAGTCCTCCACAGGACTCGGATTTGACATCGCGATCCCGCATGCCAAGACCGCAGCAGTAAAAACTGCACGGGTGGCCTTCGGAAAGTCTGACAAAGGATTTGATTTCGGAGCCGAAGACGGGACAAAAGCACACCTGATTTTCATGATAGCGGCCACCGATACAGACAGCAACCTGCACCTGCAGGCGCTGGCAACACTCTCAAGAAATCTGATCAAAGCAGATTTCAGGAAAAAACTGCTGGAAGCAAAGACAGCGGGAGAAGTCATCGAAGTGTTAAAAACTTTATAAATAATAGCAGACCGGCAGCGGAATTAATTTTCTGGTGCCGGTTTTTCTGAGATGAGACAGAACTCCTCCTCCGGTAAATAGGATATCTATTTTTTACATGATTAGAGTGAAGCATTCTAAGAGCCGAACGGAAATCATGTGGAAAATGTCATACCAGGATAACTTCCGTTAATTCGCTCAGTGTCTTATAAGTGGCGGACGGCAAATCTTTATCGGTTATAAAGTAGTCGATATCTTTCCAGTTGGCATACTGTACCAGAGAACAGATATGTGCCTTGGAACTGTCGGAGATGACAACAATGATCTTGGACTGGGGAATGATCGCCTGCTTGATCTGGGCGTCCGTAAATTCAGAGACCGCAGGACCGTTGTGCTGTTCAAAGCCGCTGGTGCCTAAAAATGTGATATCCACCTTGATTGTGTTGATAAAATTGGTCGTCTGAAATCCTTCTGTGGACATATTGTTGGGATTGAGCTGGCCTCCGGTGAGAATCGTCACATTGTTTCCGTTATTCAGATGATAGGTTGTATTGATGGAATTTGTGACGATAGTATAGCCTGACTTTTGGCTCAGGAGCTTTGCCATGCACTGCATGGTGCTTCCGGCATCCAGATAGATGACGCCCTGTTCCGGAATCAGTTCCAGGCCTTTTTCACAGAGAGCATATTTGACGGCGCTGTTTTCGCTGATCCGTGTCTCTATAGGAATGGGACGGAAACTGGAGATCAGTGTAGCCCCGCCGTGGCTGCGCTCGATGGCTCCGATCTCCTGAAGATGGGTCAGGTCCCTCCGGATCGTCTCTTTTGTCACCTCAAACTTGTCCGCGAGCTCCCCGATCTTTGCACTTCCCGTGCTGTTGATATATTCAATGATTTCCTTCTGCCGTTCTTTTGCGAGAAGTTTTCCCATGTCGGTTCCTCCTTTTCTGCTGTTATATTTATCATAACAGATTCTCAGATTCATTTCAAATTGAAATCCACATAAACAAAAACAAAACAACAGAAACAAACATAATTTAGGGCAAAGTATTGACATGACAATGAAGAAATCATATAATTTACCCATAAAACAAAAATAAACGGACATAAAACAACGTAAACAAAATTTAATGAGGTAGATCATGAAAAATTGGAAAGAGTATGTGTTTGATGTCAACGGATTTCAGATCAATACGGTTTACAGCGGGGAAGCCATAGAAACCATTTTTCTGCCCATGCTGAGAAAGCTCACCGGGATGCAGAAAAAACTGGGCCGGAGACTGATCGTATTTCTGGCGGCGCCGCCGGCAGTGGGAAAGACGACATTGTCCAAGTTTCTGGAATATCTGGCTTTGCAGCATGAAGATCTGACAGAGATACAGGCTATAGGCCTGGACGGTTTCCACTACCATTCAGATTACATCAATTCCCACAATGCGGTCGTGATGGGAAAAGAAGTGCCGATGAAGAAAGTCAAGGGATGCCCGGAAACATACGATACTAAAAAACTGGAAGACAAGCTGAAAAAGATTAAAGAAGAGGACATTCTGTGGCCCATATATGACAGAAACATCCACGATGTGGTGGAAGATGTAGAAAAGATCACGAAGGACATTGTGCTGATCGAAGGAAACTGGCTGCTTCTTGACGAGGAGCCGTGGAAGACATTAAAGGATACCGCAGATTATACAATAATGATCCGCTCAGAAGAAGAGACGTTAAAGGAACGGCTGATCGGAAGAAAGATGAAGGGCGGACTTACGAGAGAAGAGGCAGAGGACTGGTACATAAACAGCGACAGCGTGAATGTGAGAAGGGTTTTGGAGACTTCTCTGGACGGGGATCTGATGTTAAAAGTAGAAGCAGACGGAGATTATATAGGAGGATAAAGGATGAAATCAACAGCAGCAGTTCTGGCAGGGAAAAATCAGGTATATGTAAAAGAAGTGGAGCTTCCGGAAATCGGGGAAGAAGAACTTTTGGTGAAGGTTGTGTCAAACAGCATCTGCCTTTCAACTTATAAGGCGGCACTGAGAGGCGGGGAGCACAAGAGAGTGCCGGATGATCTGAGTCCGGAGCACCCGACGATTACCGGCCATGAGTTTGGCGGATACATCGTAGAAGTGGGAGAAAAGCTGAAAGACCGCTTCAAGCCGGGAGAGAAATTCGTACTTCAGCCGGCTATGGGACTTCCGAGCGGATATTCTGCCGGATACAGCTACGAATACTATGGAGGAAATGCAACTTACTGCATCATTCCGAAGGTTTCCATCGACATTGGATGCGTACTTCCATATGACGGTGATTATTTTGCAAATGCGTCTCTGGCAGAGCCGATGTCATGTATCATCGGGGCATTTCACGCTACCTACCACACAACACCATATGTGTATGAGCACAGAATGGGATTAAAGGACGGTGGAAGTGTTGCGCTGTTAGGATGTGCGGGCCCGATGGGAATCGGAGCCATTGATTATGCATTAAATGGACCGTACAATTCAAAGCGCATCGTTGTAACAGATATCAATGAAGAAAGGCTTGAGAGGGCAAAATCCCTGATCACTCCGGAGGATGCGGCATCTAAGGGCGTGGAACTCATCTATGTGAACACTGCAGGAAAAGAAAATGCGGTAGAAGAACTGAAAGAATTAAACGGCGGAAAGGGATACGATGAGGTATTCGTATTCGCACCGGTAGAATCTCTCATCGAGATGGGAGACGACCTTTTAGGAAACGACGGCTGCCTGAATTTCTTTGCAGGTCCTACGGACAACAACTTCAAGGCAAAGTATAATTTCTACAATGTCCACTATGAAGGAACCCATATCTGCGGAACTTCAGGGGGAGCGCCTGCGGATATGATCGAGTCTCTGGAACTGTCTGCGGCTGGAAAGATCAATCCGTCTTACATGGTCACACACATTGGAGGTATTGACGCGGCACCGGATACGATCCTGAATCTGCCGAAGCTTCCGGGAGGCAAAAAGCTGATTTATCCTCATATCAAGATGGAGTTGACTGCCATCGAAGATTTTGAGAAACTGGGAAAAGAAAACGAGATGTTTGCACATCTGGCAGACATCTGCAAGGCAAACAACAATGTGTGGTGCAAAGAGGCGGAAGAATATCTTCTCGATACTTTAGCGCCGGAAAAATAAGAGAGAATGATGCAGAAGGAGTCCTGATTAGTTTCAGGGCTCCTTTTTTCGGAAATTGTTGACTTTGAGTGAGCTCCAAGTGCTATGATAGAGAAAACCACTGAAATGAAGAAAGGTCAGGGACAAATAATATGAGATATCGTATGCTTGGGAATACAGGGCTTGAGATCAGTGAGATCGGGCTTGGATGTGAGGGATTTGTAGGAAAAGACGAACATGAAACAGAAGAACTCTTAAATCTGGCACAGAAAAAAGGAATAAATTATTTAGACCTATATACGCCTGATCCGGATCTCAGAGATCGAATCGGAAAGATGCTGAAAGGAAGGAGAGAAGAGTATTTCCTTCAGGGGCATCTCTGTACGATTTGGAAGGATGGACAATATAAGCGCACCAGACAGATTGATGAAGTCAGGGAAGGATTCGAAGATATGCTTCAAAGACTATGTACCGATTCTTTGGAAGTAGGGATGATACACTATGTAGATTCCTTAAAAGACTGGAAGGAAGTATACGAGGGCCCGGTCATGCAGTATGCCAGAGAACTGAAGGCTCAGGGAAAGATTCGCCATATCGGGCTGAGCAGCCACAATCCGGAGGCTGCCATGGAAGCTGTAAAGAGCAGAGAGATCGAGGTTCTTATGTTCAGCATCAATCCTTGCTATGATCTGCAGCCCGCCGGGGAAAACTGTGAGGCATTATGGGATGACAAAAATTATAAAGGGGATCTTGTGAATATGGACCCGGCCAGGGAGGAGCTGTATGAAATGTGCAGTAAACAGGGTGTGGGCATTACCGTCATGAAAGCTTTCGGAGGAGGGGATCTGCTGAGTGAGGAATTATCACCCGCAGGCAGAGCGCTGACACCGAGTCAATGCATTCACTATGCACTTACCAGGCCTGCCGCAGCATCTGTCCTGGCTGGGGCTCACACTGCCGAAGAACTTTCAGACAGTCTGAGGTATGAAGAGGCAGGCGAAGATGAGAAGGATTACGCCCGTGCCCTGGCTGAGTTTCCGAATATCAGCTGGAAAGGCCACTGTATGTACTGCGGCCACTGCGCGCCTTGTCCGAAGGGAATTGAGGTGGCCTCTGTCACTAAGTTTTTAAATCTGGCAAAGGCTCAGGATGATGTTCCTGAAACAGTGAGAGAACACTATGCGGTTCTGGAACATAAGGCATCAGAGTGCATTGGATGCGGTATTTGTGAGAATCGGTGTCCGTTTGAAGTGTCCATCATTGAAAACATGAAAAAAGCCGCTGAAATATTCGCACAATAAGCCAAAGGAGAATTTGCATTGTACTTATTATTTTTTATACTGCCGATCCTGATTCTCATACCGGCAGGGATTTATTTATATATTTTCTTCCGCAGGATTTTAAGCCTTTTCTTAAAAAGAGACGTACGCATAGTGAAAGTGGTGAGTGCAGTTTTGGCACTGGCTTGTGTGTTTTCAGCATGGCCGGCCTATGGATGGGGAGGAGTGGCGGTCCTGCATCTTGTGGGAGTCTCTCTGGTCCTTGAGCTGATCAATCTTCTCTTAAAAAGAACGCCGTTTGTTTTCAAGAAATGGGATCTGATTTACAGAAGCGGGATACTGTCTTTTCTCATCATTGCGGTTGTCTTTTCCTACGGATATATTAATATGCAGCAGATTAAGAAGACCAGTTACAGGATCGGGACTCCTAAGATACAGCAGGAGGAAACGCTCAGAATAGCTCTCATGTCAGACATCCATCTGGGTGTTACGATGAGTGCCGAAGATCTGGAGAATTGGTGCGGCAAAATACAGAGTCAGGAGCCGGATCTGGTTCTTTTGACTGGAGATATCTTCGATGAGGATACAAAGAGAGAAGAGATGGAACGGGCGGCCAAAGCTTTGGGATATATGAAGAGTACTTATGGAAGTTTTTATGTATATGGGAATCATGATTCCAATCAGTACAGGGAAAAGCCGGAGTACACTTCTGGTTATCTCAGGAATACGTTAGAAAAAGCCGGAGTCCGTGTGCTGGAGGATGAGGTGTTTAAGACAGGGAAGGATATCTGTATCATCGGGAGAAAGGATGCCGGTGACCGGGACCGGAAGAGTCTGAAAGAGATCATGAAAGATGCACCGGAAAACAGTTTCAGAATCCTGATGGATCACCAGCCCGGAGATCTGAAGGAAAATAACAGGCAGGGCATCGATCTTCAGGTGTCCGGACATACCCATGCCGGGCAGATCTGGCCGACCGGGCAGCTGATGCGGATTCTTGGAATCAATGAGATCAACTATGGTTACCGGAAGACGGGGAACCTTCAGACCGTGGTGACATCAGGCATGGCGGGATGGGGATATCCGATCCGCACGGGAGGACACTGTGAATATGTAATCATAGATGTGGTGTCAGAGGAATGAGGTATCACCACGGCGTGTTTTGTCTCTGTATTCGGTTCCCCACTGCACCATGGAGTCCAGGATCGGTTTTAAGCTCAGACCGGTCTCTGTGAGAGAATACTCTACCTTCGGAGGGACCTGAGGATAAACTTTTCGGTTTACCAGTCCGTCGGCTTCCATAGAGCGCAGATTGCTGGTCAGGACTTTCTGCGTGATTCCGGTTACAGAGCGCATTAGTTCGCTGAACCGTTTTGTTCCGGTCAAAAGATCACGTATGATTAAGACCTTCCATTTGTCACCGATCAGCTGCAGTGTCATTTCCACAGGACATTCCGGGATGTTTCGTTTTTTTGACATTGTGTATTTCCTCCTTGCTATGTTTATTTTATATCTTCCCATTTAGAAATACAATAAGTAACCTGGCGGCGGCATAGTATCTTTTGGATACCATGCCGCCTTTTTGTGCGTGGTTTACGGAGTATGGAAGACCGATTAGAATAAAAGGAGAGAATGAAAGGTGCAAAAGGGGGGATGAAATATGGGGACAGAAAATCAAAGGGTGTTAAAACAAAAGCTTTCGCAGGCAGAAGCCATTGTAATTGGCGCAGGCGCAGGGATGTCGGCGGCAGCCGGACTGCTGTATTCCGGAGAACGGTTTGAGAAGAATTTTAAGAACTTCATAAAGCGGTACGGACTCAGAGATATGTATTCCGCAGGGTTCTATCCGTTTCCCTTCCCGGAAGAAAAGTGGGCTTACTGGAGCAGACATATTTATTTAAACAGGTATGATATGCCTGCGGGGAAAGCGTATACAGACCTGTTTCGGGCAGTGAGAGATAAAAATTATTTCGTGCTGACAACCAACGTGGATCATCAGTTTTGGCTGTCTGGATTTGAGGATCGGAGAATTTTTGCCGTCCAGGGAGATTACGGCCTGTTTCAGTGTAAAAAAGCGTGTCATCCGAAGCTCTACGATAATGAGACTCAGGTGAGGGCCATGGTACGGGAGCAGAGGAACTGCAGGATACCAAAGTCCCTGATACCAAAATGTCCGGTCTGCGGCGGAGAAATGGAAGTAAACATTAGGAAAGATGAATATTTTATAGAAGATGAGAAGTGGCATGAGGCGGCCGGACGGTATTAACGGTTTCTCAGTGAGAACAGAAATAAAAGAATCCTGTTTCTGGAGCTTGGCGTCGGAATGAATACACCGGGAATTATAAAATTTCCTTTCTGGCGGATGACGGCAGAGAATCCAAAGGCGGTCCATGTCTGCGTTAATTACGGGGAAGCGTACTGTCCGAGGGAAATAGAAGCACAGTCGATTTGCATTGACGAGGATATAGGGAAAGTTTTAACAGAAATACTGATTAAGACATGTAAAAGATGAGTTTGGCGAGAAAATAGCATTGTATTCCTTAACAAATGATGAAAGATGAACCAGTGGATATGAGGATTCCACTGATGGGGTGTAAAAACATCAGGAAGGGAGAAAGAAAAAATGACACATGACGAGCAAAGAAAATATCTGATTCAGAAACTTCTTGATGAGGATATTCAATATAAAGATGTGGTTATTCCAGAAGATGTGCAGCAGCAAAAACTGCTGCTGCGCAGTTTAATGAATGTTAGACTGCCAAAGGCTGTCAGCCGCTAATTTATGGAAGTGCAGGATAACTACTTGTCCGATGAACGTGATGCAGCAGGAGTTGTTGATGCGGCATCCCTTCCCGTGGTTCCTCAATATCCGCGTCTTGTATTATGGCAAGGTGATATTACCGTGTTAAACTGTGATGCGATTGTAAATGCAGCGAATAGTCAGATGTGTGGATGTTTCCGGGCTTTGCACTCCTGTATCGATAATATCGTGCATACAAAAGCCGGTATTGCCCTGCGTCTGAAATGCAATGAGATTATGCAGAAACAAGGCCGCGAAGAACCTGCCGGGCAGGCGAAGATTACACCAGCATACAATTTGCCGTGCAAATATATACTTCACACCGTTGGCCCAATCATCGAAACGGGATATCCAAGTGAGCAGCAGAAAGAGCAGCTCGCGTCCTGCTATCGTTCCTGTTTACAGCTTGCATCTGAATACGGGTGCAAGAGCATTGCTTTTTGCTGTATCTCAACCGGCGTTTTTATGTTTCCAAACCGGGAGGCAGCCGAGATTGCGATTAAGACAGTCAAAGATGTTCTCGCTGTGGATACAAGGATTGAGAGAGTTATCTTTAATGTATTTAAAGACTTAGATAAAGAAATCTACGAAAAATTACTTGCGGTAAATTGAGCGTATCATCGCATAGAATTTTTACATCTGCTATGGTATGATTTTGAAAGTGAAAGAACGTTACAAATCGGAATTTACCGAATTAAGTTAATCGTGCCATAATCAAATTTGATGGAGAATGACCGTTATGATTAGAAAGTTGTAGAAAGTAGATATAAATAGGGTTGCTGACATATGGTTAAAGACCAATCTGAAAGTACATTTTTTTATTTCTGAACAATACTGGACAAGTAATTATGAATTAGTGAAGGAAATGTTGCCACAGGCGGAAGTCTACGTGTATGAAGATGATAAAATAATTCAAGGCTTTGTAGGTGTAAGAAATGAATATATTGAGGGTATTTTTGTTTTTGATGAAATGCAGTCACATGGTATTGGCAAAATTTTGTTGGATTATATCAAGGATAAAAAAGTCAGATTACAGTTAAACGTATATCAGAAGAATGCCAGGGCAATGTCTTTTTACCAAAGAGAAGGGTTTACTATTCAATGTGAAATGATGGATGAATTCACTGGCGAAAAAGAATATGTAATGAACTGGGAATCAAAGTGGAGATCAGATTTTTGAGAGGTAATAATGTAAATGCGTTTTTTGTTGATACAGGGAATAGGATTTTGGGGAACCATTTTATTTTTCTTATCTTATCAGTGTAGAAATAATAAAACACTGTTTCAAGTTCAATTTGTTTCTTATTTATGTTATACCATACATTTGTTGCTGTTAGGAGCAATTACTGGTGGGATAAGCTATATATTGAATACAGTGCGTTCTTTCTGCTTGGGAAGTAAGAATGATATTTTGAAAGGCAGATTGGTATGTTGTATACTCTGCATATTGCAGGTAACAACGCTGGTTTTTACTTGGAACGGATGGTGGTCGATACTTCCGGTTGTTGCCAATATTGCAGCAACGATAGGTGGATACACATACAACGCACGGAAAATCCGTATAGTTGGAATGTTGATCAATTCACCGTTGTGGATTGTATATGATATCGTTGTTGGTTCTTGGGCTGGAATAATAGATGAAATAGTTAGTGAAGTATCTATGATTATATCTATTATCCGTTATGGATGGGAAAACATGGATTTATCAGAAATTGAGGAATAATTGAAAGAAATGAGAAATCGCAAATGACCGAACTGCAATAGAGAGGCTTCTTGTTCGGAAGATAGGAAAATGTGAAAGAAAATTTAACGACTCATAATTTTATCAATAGAAAATTATAAAAGAAGGAAGGCGATTCAACAATATGAAGATTGAAGGGAACCAGAAGGAACTGGACGCAATGGCAGAATTTCATAAGGGAAACCGTGTTGAGGGGTTGAGGATGCAAGAGGAATTCGCAGCAGAATTCCGCAAGGAATATGAAGACAAAGACCATTGTCCTTGTCTGAAAGCCTGTCGTTATCATGGAAACTGTAAGGAATGTGTAGCAATCCACAGGGCGCATCAAGAACATGTTCCTAACTGTATGCGGCCATTGATTAATAAGAAGCTGAAATTGATGTCAGAATTAACAGAGCATACCTTGGCAAATGAAATAGAAGCCCCACATGAGATTTTAAGAAAATAGGCAAGCCAACTTCCAGTTTGTATAGAACATAAAACAACTTAATAATCGCTACTTTCACAGAAGCATCACTGAGCAGGAGATCCGAAAGGACTTCCTGTTTTTCTGCTATGAAAAAAGGGAAAACTATCGCAGATGGTGCTTTTTGTCTTTAAGCAGCCTGTGCCAACAGATATTACGTCCATTTTCTACATGATTGGAGTGAGGCATTCTAAGAGCCGAACGGAAATCATGTGGAAAATGTCATACCCACAGGGCATCCCGTATTTCATACCCTTCGGGTGGACGCGCTTTGCGTGATAAGGTATAGTTTTTAATGTATTCAAACATATCGACTGGGAAATTTATAAAAGTGGGTTTACTGTATGATATCTCCCGGACAAAAACTCATTTTTCTGTGCCAGTCCTTTGCAAACGATAAGGGCTGAATGAAGAATATACCGGCAGTCATTTCCCGGTGTTGAGGTGGAGCGGATATACTGCCGGTGCAGGTTTTTAAGCCACGGTTCGAATCCGCAGATGCCTGAGTCAGATTTTATACGCCGGCTGACCTGGTCCGTTCTCAGATAGTTTGAGAAGACCAGGTGGAGCCGGCGTTCATATTTTATATGCTCTTTCAGAGAATAGTGAAATTCTTTGTTATGGGGATGGGTAAAAGAATCAGCGAGATAATGCATCATCTCACCCGCCCGGAACCAGCCCGTAAAAGTATTCCGAAAGCCTGACGAATAAGCCTGATCCATCAGATGTCTGCGGGAGTCATAACTGTGTCCTTGCAGATCTGCGGCGTTGGAGCCGCCCAGATAGGAGAAAAGATTGAAATCGGGCAGAACATTTCCCAGAATAAATGCAAATGTTTTGGGCTTGTCCAGGAACATTCGGCGGGCCAGCAGTTTTGAAAGGGCGTAATGATCTTTTGTTTCCATAGGATACCTCTTTTTAAAAACGATGTTTCCGATTCTGTCTTTATAGTATCTGTGAATTGTGTATAAATAGTGATGGAAGTTTAAAAAATTCGCAAGACGATATCACTGTTTTATATTATAATAAACTGAACTACAAAAGAAAGGATTTAAGAAACCTATGAACCAAAATACAAAAGGTGTAATCTTTACGATGCTGGGCGGAATCTTCTGGGGGATTTCCGGGATTATCGGGAAATATCTGTTTGACGAAAAGCAGCTCACGGCCGTCTGGCTTGTTACGCTGAGGCTTTTGTCAGCAGGACTGCTTATGCTTATGCTGGCGGCAGTCCAGAAGAAGGGGGATATATTCCGTGTATGGAAAAAGAAACGGACGGCAGTCAGCCAGCTTGTGTTCTGTTTGTTTGGGATGACAGCCTGCCAGATGTCTTATTTTCTTGCAATCCAGTATTCTAACCCGGGGACAGCCACGGTGCTCCAGTACATTGCCCCGGCGCTGATCATGCTGTTCTGTCTGGCAGTGGAAAAGAGAAAGCCGAAGCGTCTGGAAGTGATTGTTTTAGTCTGCGTTATAGCCGGTGTTTTCCTGCTGGCGACTCACGGAGATCCGGGAAGCCTGGCCGTCACAGGCAGGGCTTTGTTCTGGGGACTTGCGGCTGCCGTGGCTCTGGCTGTCTATAACATTCAGCCGGAAAAGCTCCTCAATGAATTTGGGTCCATGGAGACCGTGGGATGGGGGATGTTTATAGGGGGACTTCTTATGATACCTGTGACGGGATTTTTTCATGTACCCGGTATATGGGATATGACAACGGTCCTTTTGGCACTGGCCGTTATCATCTTCGGAACGGTGATTCCGTTTGGATGTTATCTGGAAGGCGTCCGTCTGCTGGGACCCGTGAGAGCCAGTATGTTTGCGTGTGTGGAACCGCTGGTGGCGGCAGTCATGTCCGCGCTGCTGCTGGGAGAGGTCTTTGTCGGTGTGGATGTTCTGGGATTCGCCCTGATCATCGGAGGGGTAACATCCCTGGCGGTGTTTGACCGGTCGTAATCTAATGAAGAGGATTTGTCTGCGTCCTTCTGCATGGATGAAAAGTTTATAAATAATTGCTGTTCTGTTGGATATATTTGTGCAATATGCTATAATAAATCAGACATAACGTGTGGGAGCACAGAGAAATAATGGAGATCTAGGAGGGCAATATGGAGAGATACATTATGGCACTGGATGCGGGAACAACGAGCAACCGGTGTATCCTGTTCAACAGAGAGGGCAAGATCTGCAGTGTGGCTCAGAAGGAATTCACTCAGATATTTCCGAATCCGGGATGGGTGGAGCATGATGCGGGAGAGATCTGGTCTACGCAGCTTGGAGTGGCGGTGGAGGCCATGCAGAAGATCGGTGTCACGGCGGAACAGATCGCGGGCATCGGCATCACCAACCAGAGGGAAACTACGATCCTTTGGGACAAGGAGACAGGGGAGCCGATCTACAACGCTATTGTGTGGCAGTGCCGCAGGACCTCAGAGCTCTGTGATTCCCTGAAAGAACAGGGACTGGAAGAAAAGATACGGGATAAGACCGGTTTGATCATCGATGCCTATTTTTCCGGGACGAAGGTTAAGTGGATTCTGGACCACGTGGAAGGAGCAAGGGAGAGGGCGCAAAAGGGAGAGATTCTCTTTGGAACCGTGGAGACATGGCTGATCTGGAAACTCACAAAAGGAAAAGTCCATGTGACGGATTATTCCAATGCGTCCAGAACCATGCTGTTTAATATCAAAGATCTCACATGGGATAAGGAGATCCTTGAGATTCTTGATATCCCGGAAGCGATGCTTCCGAAACCTGTCCAGTCAAGTGAGATATACGGTGAGGCAGACCCGTCATATTTCGGCGGTGCGGTTCCTATCGCTGGCGCGGCGGGAGACCAGCAGGCGGCTCTGTTCGGACAGACCTGTTTCAGGGCGGGTGAAGCCAAGAATACATACGGTACGGGAGGCTTCCTTCTCATGAATACGGGCCGGATGCCGGTGAATTCTCAGCACGGGCTTTTGACAACGATCGCATGGGGCCTGGACGGTAAGGTGGACTATGCGCTGGAAGGATCTATTTTTGTGGCGGGAGCTGCCATCCAGTGGCTGAGGGATGAGTTAAAACTCATCGATTCTTCCCAGGATTCTGAGTATATGGCCCAAAAAGTGAAGGACAGCAACGGCTGTTATGTAGTGCCGGCGTTTACGGGACTGGGTGCTCCTCACTGGGACCAGTATGCCAGGGGAACGATCTTCGGCATTACCCGCGGAGTCAACAAGTGCCACATTATCAGGGCGACATTAGAGTCTATTGCATTTCAGGTCAACGATGTGCTGAAGGCTATGGAGGCCGACGGAGGCATTCATTTAAGTTCTCTCAAGGTAGACGGAGGCGCCAGCCAGAACAATCTTTTAATGCAGATGCAGGCAGATATCAGCGGTGCCCCGGTACACCGTCCGGCCTGTGTGGAGACGACAGCTATGGGAGCGGCATACCTGGCAGGCCTTGCAGTCGGCTATTGGGACAGCAAAGAGAAGCTGTCCGAGAACATGGAGATCGACTGTGTCTTTGAACCTCAGATCAGTGAGGAAGAAAGAGAGAAAAAAGTATCCGGATGGAAACGGGCAGTCCGCTATTCATACGGATGGGCAAAAGAAGAATAAGAGAGTTGATTTTTTCACCAGTCTTCCCACTGGTGAAAAAATATGATAATATTGGTTGGACCAATTAAGGAAGATTGTAAAAAATATTGACTTGGAGTGAGCTCCAGGTGATATAGTAAATTCAGGAGCACACAGTGGCCGGCAGGAAGATGCCGCGGCCTTCAAATAAAAAGTAAGGAGTGCGCAGAGATGGAAGCACATGAAGTATTAGAAAAAGTCAGCCGGGGAGAAATGTCCGTTGGGGAGGCAGAAGCATTTTTCCGCAGGGAGCCCTTTGAGGATATGGGGTATGCCAAACTGGATACCCACAGAAAATTAAGGAACGGAGCTGCCGAGGTTGTCTTTTGCAGCGGTAAAGCTGATGACCATCTGGTCAGTATTTTTCAGAGATTATGGGAACAGAACGGGGAAGTATTCGGAACGAGAGCTTCCCGGGCACAGTATGAACTTGTCCGGCAGGAACTTCCGGAACTTACATACGATGCAGTATCCCGCATTATGAAGATTGAAAAGCCCGGGAAAAAGAAGATTGGAAAGATTGCGGTATGCACAGGAGGCACGGCGGATATTTCTGTGGCCGAGGAGGCGGCCCAGACAGCGGAGTTCTTCGGCAATCACGTGGACCGCATCTATGATGTGGGAGTCAGCGGCCTTCACCGGCTCTTGTCCCGGCTGGATGTGATTCAGAGTGCCAACTGTGTCGTTGCGGCGGCGGGAATGGAGGGCGCTCTGGCAAGTGTCATCGGTGGACTTGTTGACAAGCCGGTGATCGCGGTGCCTACCTCTGTGGGCTACGGGGCCAGTCTGAACGGCATTTCGGCTCTGCTCACGATGATTAACTCATGTGCCAACGGCATTGCGGTTGTAAATATTGACAATGGATACGGTGCCGGCTACATGGCATCACAGATCAACAGACTGGGGGAACGATCATGAATCAGACACTTTATTTAGAATGTTATTCGGGGATCAGCGGCGACATGATGACAGCGGCTCTGCTGGATCTCGGGGCCGATGAAAAGGTCCTTTCAGAGGCTCTTGAAAGCCTTCCTGTAAAGGGAGTTCGGACAGAGGTGAGAAGAGTATCAAAGGCTGGGCTGGACGCATGTGATTTCCATGTGATTCTGGATCACGAACATGAGAACCACGACCACGATATGGAATATCTTCACGGACACAGCCACGACCATTCTCACGGAGATCACGGACATCATTCTCATGACCACGAACACAGGGGGCTCGCAGAAATTCTTGAGATCCTTTGCAGGGCACAGATCACGGACGGTGCAAGAGAGAAGGCGGTGAGAATTTTTGAGATACTCGCAGAGGCGGAGGCCAAGGCTCACGGGACCAGTATAGAAAAGGTCCATTTTCATGAGGTGGGAGCCGTGGACTCTATCGTGGATATTACGGCAGCAGCTGTCTGCCTCGACAACCTTCAGATTGACAAGGTCATTATTCCTGTGCTCTGTGAGGGAAGCGGGTCTGTGCGCTGCCAGCACGGTGTGATCCCGGTCCCGGTTCCGGCAGTTACCGCCGTCACGTCTAAATACTCCATTCCCCTGCACATGACGGATGTGCAGGGAGAACTGGTCACTCCGACCGGCGCCGCTATCGCAGCGGCCATCCGGACTTCCGCCCGGTTGCCGGAGCGGTTTGTGATCGAGAAAACCGGGATCGGGGCCGGAAAGAGAGAGTATGAACGGCCGAGCCTGCTGCGGGCCATGCTGATCCGGGAAACAGAAGACGGAAGCGCCGGCGATTATATATACAAGCTGGAGAGCAATATTGACGACTGTACCGGGGAAGCGCTGGGATACGTGATGGAGCGGCTGATGAAGGCAGGGGCAAGAGATGTCCACTATACACCTGTATTTATGAAGAAGAACAGACCGGCCTATCAGCTCAATGTTATCTGCAAGGAGGAAGACATAGAGAAACTTGAGGGGATCATTTTCCGGGAGACGACGACCATCGGCATCCGCAGACAGAAGATGGAACGAAGTGTACTGAAACGGCAGGTGAAAACAGTGAAGACTTCTCTGGGGGAAGCCCGGATCAAGGTGTGTTTTATGGAAAACGGAATGAGAGCCTATCCGGAGTATGAGAGTGTCAGGGAACTGTGCAGAAAGAACGGGCTTTCTTTCCAGGAAACCTACCAAAGGATCGAAGAGGAATGCTATGGACAGATATGAGGAACACTGCGCAAATTTAAAAGAGGCAGTCAGAGGCTTTGTAAAGGAAGATGTGGCGCTTGCTTTTTCCGGAGGAGTGGACAGCAGCCTGCTCTTAAAGCTTCTGTGCCTTGCGGCAGAGAAAACCGGGAAAAAGGTGGCGGCATTTACGATGGTGACAAAACTTCACCCGTCTGGGGATGCCAAAATTGCGGAGAGAGTTGCCGGGGAAGCGGGAGCCGTTCACCGTGTCATTCATGTGGATGAACTTTCCCATGCGGGGATCATGGACAATCCGGAAAACAGGTGTTATCTGTGCAAGAGATATCTGTATACAAAACTGCTGAAATCGGCGAAAGCGTTGGGGATACAGACTGTACTGGAAGGAACCAATGCGGATGACCTGAACGCCTACCGTCCGGGAATCCGGGCAGTAAAAGAGCTGGGAATTCTCAGTCCTCTTGTGCAGGCCGGGATGACCAAAGCCGATATCCGCAGGATGGCATCGGAATATGGGATTTCTGTGGCAGAGCGGCCGGCAAGTCCCTGTCTTGCCACGAGATTTCCCTATGGGACCAGACTGTCTTGGGAGAAAATGAAGATGGCAGAGGAAGGGGAGAAGTTTCTGAGAACATTGGGCTTTTACAATGTTCGTGTCCGTATTCACGGAGATACGGCGAGGATCGAAGTGGACGAGAAAGATCTTCCCGGTCTGGTCAAAAACAGAGCGGCTGCGGTAAAGCGGCTGAAAGAAATAGGCTTTACATACATTACGGTGGATCTGGAGGGATTCAGGTCCGGCAGCATGGACACTCACTTGAAACAGGGAAAGGAGAAATAGGATATGCATATGGCAGATGCGCTTGTGGCCCCTGCGGTGGCAGGCACCATGTATGCCTGTTCTGCGGCGGCAGCAGGATGGGCGGTAAAAAAAGTACAGGAGGAAGATGACCCGAAAAAAGTTCCGCTGATGGGGGTCATGGGAGCCTTTGTGTTCGCAGGACAGATGATCAATTTTACGATCCCGGGCACAGGTTCTTCCGGGCACCTGTGCGGAGGAATGCTCGTGTCGGCAGTACTGGGACCATTTGCGGGATTCCTGACCATGATCGGGGTACTGCTGATCCAGTGCCTTCTTTTTGCGGACGGAGGGCTCCTCGCACTTGGATGCAACATTTGGAACATGGCGTTTTACGGCTGTTTTATAGGAGCCGGGCTTCTCTGGAGGCGGTTCATGAAAAACGGACCGGATAAAAGGAAAATTACATATGCATCCGTTATCGGATGTATCCTTACCTTACAGCTGGGAGCACTTTCCGTGACAGCAGAGACACTTGCTTCGGGCATTACAGAGCTGCCTTTTGGAGTGTTTGCAGCTGCTATGCAGCCGATCCATCTGGCCATCGGACTGGTGGAAGGACTGATCACTGCTGCGGTGCTCTGTTTCCTGTACGAGGCCAGGCCGGAGCTTATCTGGACCGGAGACTCCGGGAAATCTGCGGCAGGCGCAAAGAAGCCGAAGCTCTCTTTCCGAAAAGTGCTGCTTGCACTTGCAGGCGCATTTGTACTGATCGGAGGCGCATTATCCCTGGCTGCATCCTCAAATCCGGACGGGCTTGAATGGTCTATACAAAAAATCACAGGATCCGCGGAGCTTGCGGCTTCCGGTCCGATTCACGCTGCGGCCGAAAGGATTCAGGGCCTGACCTCCCTCCTGCCGGATTATTCTATCCCGGATCGGGAGACGATGCTTGGAACTTCTCTGTCAGGCATCTTCGGAGGAATCGCGGTGATCGTGTTATGCACAGCCGTCTGTTACCTGTTCGGCCTGTTTAGGAAGAAAGGGAAACATGAGCAGAATCAATGAGGCAGTACATGAAATACACCATCTGGATGCCATGGCCCAAAGAGAGGGGCGGATCAACAGGATTCATCCTCTGAGCAAGCTTCTCGTGACGGTCTGGTATATCGCTTTTACCATGTCATTTCCGGCCTGTGACCTGAGCGGAATCTTTTGTATGATTCTGTATCCTGCAGTAATCATGCGGGCAGGAAACATTTCTGTGGTCAGAAGCATAAGAAAATTAGGTCCGGTTCTTCTGCTCGTCTGTGCGGTGGGGATCGCGAATCCGTTTTTTGACCGGGGCGTACTCTTCCGGGCCGGACCTATACCGGTAACCGGTGGCATGATTTCCATGGCGACACTGATGCTCAAAGGAGTTTTTGCGGTGCTGGCATCTTACCTGCTGATCCTGACAACGTCCATGGAGAGCATCTGTTATGCTCTGCGTCTCCTGCATGTGCCGAAGATCATGGTGACCATGGTGCTTCTGATCTATCGGTATGTGATCGTGCTGCTGAAAGAAGCCGAACGGATTTCTCAGGCGTACTCATTGAGAGCCCCGGATCAGAAGGGAATCCATTACCGGGCATGGGGGACCTTACTGGGACAGCTGATGCTGAGAAGTATTGACCAGGCCCAGGAGGTCTATGAGAGCATGCTGCTCCGGGGCTTTGACGGGAGTTTCCGTCTTTCAAAGAAGCAGCAAATGGACAGAAGAAGTGCTGTGTACCTGGCAGGATGGCTGGGCATCATTGTTTTGCTGCGGTATGTTTCTGTTTTTAAACTTGCCGGAAGTCTGCTAAAATAAAATACGGAGGAAGTATGAACAAAATAGAAGTAAACGGTCTCACTTTTTCTTATGAAAAAAGAGCCTTATCAGGCAGAAAAAATGTGCTTTCCGATTTAAGCTTTACGGCAGCGGAGGGAGAGCGCATCGGCCTGATCGGGGCTAACGGAGCGGGGAAGTCTACACTGCTCAAACTCATGGTAGGGCTTCTGACAGATTATGAAGGAGATATGAGAATCGGTGGGGTCAGTGTGGAGAAAGATTCTCTGGCGGATATCCGAAGAAGGACGGGATATGTATTTCAGGACTCGGAAAGCCAGCTTTTTATGTCTACGGTATACGAGGATGTGGCTTTTGCGCCGCGCAATTACGGGCTCTCTGAGGAGGAAACAAGAGAGAGGACGATGAGAGCACTGGAGAGTGTCCATATGGAGCAGATGAAAGACAGGCATATCTACCGGCTGTCCGGAGGAGAGAAAAAAAGGGCATCCATCGCATCGATCCTGTCCATGGAGCCGGAGGTGATCCTTATGGATGAGCCGTCGGCGGCTCTGGACCCGAAAAACAGGCGTAGCCTGATTCATCTCCTGAACGGACTTTACGGGACGAAAATCATTGCGTCCCATGACCTTGATTTCATCTATGATACGTGTGAGAGGACTATCCTGATCGCAGACGGAAGACTTGCAGCAGACGGACCTACGGGAGAAATATTAAGGGATCAAACACTTTTGGAAGACAATGGGATGGAACTGCCGCTGTCATTTTCCAGGACCTTGAATTGAATGGAGGAATGTATTTTGACGATCGCAGAAGTGAGTAAGAAGTATGACATAACCGCAGATACGCTGAGATATTATGAAAGGATTGGGCTGATACCCGCTGTCCCGAGGAAGCCGAACGGCATCCGGGACTATGACCAGGCATCCTGCCAGTGGGTGGAACTGATGAAGTGCATGCGGAAAGCCGGGGTGCAGATCGAGGCACTGATCGAATACGTAGCGCTGTTTCGTCAGGGTGACGAAACGATGGATGCCCGGAAAACGATTCTCATTGAACAGAGAAAACGTCTGGTACAGAAAATGCAGGATATGCAGGAAACACTGGAACGCCTGGATTATAAAATAGAGATGTATGAGCAGGGGAAAATGACAAGTGACTATCAGCTGCATATCAAAGACTGCCAAAAATGATTCTGTTTCACATTTAATTGAGCTGCCGGTCCCGGCAGCTCTTTTGGATGATCACAAAGCTTCTGTTCTTCTGCAGATGCACATGTAAGAAAAACTGTCTGTACTTCCGTTTATCGGGCTGGCTTCCAGTGATATAGCGAATGATTCTTTCTGAGGAAAATGTATGTTGACAGAAGCCTTAAATTCTGAATTTTTTTTCATGGCTTTTAAAAGGTCCTGTCTTATCTGTCTTAGATTTTCAGGATGCACGGTATCGTTGTAAAAACGGGTTCTGACATACTGGTCCAATGATTCTGCCGTATAGCCATATTCCGCAAAAAAGCCCTCAGAGAGCAGCCTGAATTCAATTCTGCCTTCTCTTATTCGAAGCAGGAAAATACTTTCCGGAAGATGGACAAACAGATGGCTCATTCGGTTTCGGAGATTGACTGTCTCTGTAATGTCCGTGATGATCCCCTGTAAAAACTGCCGGCCCTGATACTCCATATACCTGCTTTGATCTATGACCCAGATGTATCCGTTTTTGCTGAGCATACGGTATTCAAAATTGACTATCACATCCTGCCGCTCAAGTTCTTCTACTCCGGCTGACACCAGGTGTCTGTCGTCAGGGTGGACCATGTTCATAAACTTATTGCCGAAGCGGTCCTTTATCTCCTGTCTGGTAAAGCCAAAGATCTGGAGGAATCGGTCACTTATATAGAGAAAATCATAATCCGGAGTGTCTTCACACCGGTGATAGCCTCCGGGCATATCATTGTTCAGGAATGCCAGCTCCTGGGATTTACGCATCAGTATGGCATTGCGCTCCGCCAGCTGCTGCTGGACGCTCATCGGTTCAGAAATATCAGTGCAGGCACTGACGATAGCCAAGCGGCCGTCTTCTGCTTCTATGACCTTTCCTTTGTCCAGGGACCAGAACCAGGAACCGTCTTTTTTGGGCATTCGGTATGTAGTCGTATACTCAAGCCCGGCGTAGTATTCCGGCCCGATATCTTTTGCCACCTGTTCCCTGTCATCCGGATGAATGGTGATTGATGACTCTGCCGTCTATGGCCTGCTCGAATTCTTCAAAGGAACCGTAGCCCAAAAGCCGGACCATTTCATGGTTGGCGAAATAGAGAGGGAAACCGTCTTCACAGTAGCCGCCGATCATTCCTCCCGGCGACATCTGGGCGAAGATGGAGGCAGCAGTCCTGCGGTTTTCTTCCGTAAGTTTCATAAAGGACGGATCTTTTTCCGAGATATGGACAACAGCAGACAGAGCCCGCTGGGATGCATTCAGCCTCTGTTCTCTCTGTTTCTGCTCAGTAACGTCACTGATGGAACCATAGTAGAGTTTATCCCCTCCCTGTTTCTTCAGAAGGTACACATGCATATGAATCCAGATGGTGCTCCCGTCATCTTTAAGACGCCGGACGTCCGCTTCGGCTCCGTTTAAAATACTGCGGTCAGCGCTGTCGAATAAATCAAAGACTGTCTGATGATCTTCTTCATAAATATTTTCCAGGATGATTCTGCGCTGTTCTTCCAGATCAACGGCATTGGAACCCGTAACTTTAAAATATTGTTCATTACAGCGCACAAGTTCGATTTCACGTCCATGGATTTTATAAAAAGCTACACCGCCCATAATATTATTCAGCATTGCCTCACTGACAATATTCTCATTTAGCAGCTCTTTAATATGGAGACGTTCCAGCTGGCGTGCCTTGATGCCTCTGAGATCGAGATTGTTCTTATCGGCCAGTAAAGGCTCAAACACGCTGATGGGCATAGGATGGTAGAAGTAGTAGCCCTGTCCATAGGTACAGCCCATATTTAAAAGATAATCCATCTGTTCCTTTGTCTCAACGCCTTCGGCTATGATTTTCATACCCATGAAACGGGCCATGCTGATAATGGCTTCCAAAATGCCGTATCCTTTTTCAGCGCTCTGTTCATCCATCTCCAAAAATTTCATATCAATTTTTAAGACATCTACGTTGACGTCTTTCAGCATGTTCAGGGAAGAGTAACCGCTTCCGAAGTCATCCATCAGGACAGTAAATCCAGAGGCTCTGAGTTTTTCAATCGTATCGTTGATGAGCTCGTATTCTTCCGTATAAGCGCTCTCTGTAATTTCGATCTCGATCAGATGCGGTTCCAGACGGTATTTTTCTGTAAGATCCTTAAAAGTCTGTACGATGTCCAGTGAATAAACATCTACCCTGGAAACATTGACAGAGATCGGAATGGCTCTGTGGCCCCGGTCAATCCAGTCTCTGACCGAACGGCACACCCTGTCCCACACATAAAGATCCAGATTTGTAATAAATCCGTTGCTTTCCAGAAGCGGGATAAATTCTCCCGGAGATATCATGCCGCGTTTTGGGTGATTCCAGCGGACCAGAGATTCCAGACCGATGATCTTTCCGGTAGCCATGTTGCACTTCGGCTGAGCATAAAACGTAAATTCTTCCTGTTCCAGGGCATGCTGGACTTCCGACAGGAGAATATGGTTATTCTTCATTTTCTGCATCATGCCGCTGTCATAAATACAGGACCTCTTTGTGTAATTTCCTTTGACAGAAGACATGGCAATGGCTGCACGGTCATACATGGTCTGAATGGGTACGCCGCAGTCTTCGATCATATATAAACCAAAGGCAGGCAGAAACCCTACATTGCCCTGATAGTGCCTGATATAACCCATGATCTTTTGCTGGAGAGAAGAAATAACTGCCTGATCGTTGGGGAGAATAATACAGAAATCATCGTCTCCCATATAGCCGGCGATCCCTTCGTGCTCCTCCTGTGCCTTTTTCAGATGGAGGCCGATGTCTATGAGAAACTGGTCACCCGCCTCCTGTCCGTACCATTCATTGAAAAGCTTGAAATGTTCTATGTCAATGACCATGAGACAGTGCTCATGTGTTCCTGATGTCTGCAGCAGCCGGACTGCTTTCTGAACGAATATATTTTTTCGGTAAAGTCCTGTCAGAGGGTCAATAGAAGTGGAAGGAAGCGGCTTATGTTCCTTGATTTCCAGGCTTTTTTCCTTCTGCTCATGAATGTCCTGAACAAAACACATAATGATCTGGTCATCATCTCTGCTCTGGCGGACAGCCACGGCAGTCTGGGCAACCCAGCAGTAGCTGCCGTCTTTTTTTGCTTTCCGGAACTGGCCTAAAAGAAACGGAGACGGAGACGCGCTGCTGAGCCGTTCCATGATCGTATCCAGATTCCAGAAGTCAAGATAGTCCGCAATATCATCGGGATGAACTAATTCCCGGGATATAACTTCTGCCATCATCGTGGATAAAGATCCCTCTTCTGAGGGAATAATATATTTGTCAGAAAGATGAAATAAAACTTTGAAGGAATCTTTTGTGAGATTCAGTTCAAATAATTCGTCATAGGCAGAGAGATTCGTGAGGTTATAAAATAAATTTTTATTGCCCTCATAGATGGCTTTGGACAGGACAACGTGACAGAGCCCTTTCCCCGGCCAGTCTATCGTGCCGGTGCTCACATCGATCCACTGATGAATCTTCTTATTATAAAAGAGCGTGCTTTCATTCTCAGATACATGAAGAGGACAGCCGCCGCACGGTGCTTTCTCCCCGCAGAAGACTTCATAGCATATATCGCCGCAGCAGATCTGTGGAAAGACCTGCTGAAGCTCCCTGTTGAAATGCACGATCCTGTAATGATCGTCAATGATATAAATACTCGTTTCCGAAGTAAAATTATTAGAATTCATATGTATATTCCTGTCAGGCGGATTTACTATATAGTACTTTATTATTATAGTATTTTTTGTGTAAATCAGTCAATCACAAGAGAGGAAATATAGAAAAAGAGAAAAATAAATTGACAAGACAGACAAAACTGAACTATAATGATCCAAAAAGCGTAGATTGAGAAAAGTAGCATAAATTATCGCTTCCAGTGAGCGGGAGACAGTGGGAACTCCGCAGAGTGAATTTATGTGAAGAACACTCAGGAGCTGCAATCTGAACATCCTAAGGATTAGTAGGTGCGCCGCAGGCTGTGCGTTATTCAGCATACCAGAGAGGCTGCAGGGCAGCAAATCAGGTGGTACCGCGGAACTTGTACAGTTGTCCGTCCTGAATGATTTTTTAGGATAGACGACTTTTTTTATTACAAAAAAGTTTATCACGATGAAAGTAAAAGGAGAAAAAGAAATGTCAGATATGTACCGCAGCAAGACTATGGATAAGATTTCTGAGAGTGATATCGGGTCCCAGTTAAAGATTGCCGGGTGGGTGGAAAATATCCGAGACCACGGCGGAGTTTCATTTATTGATTTAAGAGATATGTACGGCGTCATGCAGGTCGTGTTAAGGGATGCAAGTCTTTTAAATGAAGTGAGAAAAGAAGAATGCCTTTCCATCGAAGGGATCATTGAGCACAGGGACGAAGAGACTTACAATCCGAAAATTCCTACGGGAACCATCGAACTGGAAGCCCATAAGATTACAGTGCTCGGCAAGGTATATACTGACCTTCCGTTTGAAGTATCAGGTTCCAAAGAGATCCGTGAGGATGTCCGCTTAAAATATCGGTATTTGGATTTGAGAAACCGCAAAGTAAAGGACAATATCAAATTCCGCTCCGAAGTCATCAGTTTCCTGAGAAGAAAGATGGATGACCTTGGATTTATGGAGATTCAGACACCGATCCTCTGCGCATCTTCACCGGAAGGGGCGAGAGACTATATCGTGCCGTCCAGAAAATACAAAGGGAAGTTTTATGCCCTCCCTCAGGCTCCGCAGCAGTACAAACAGCTTTTGATGGTATCCGGCATCGACAAATACTATCAGGTTGCGCCTTGTTTCAGAGATGAGGACGCCCGCGCCGACCGTTCTCCGGGAGAGTTTTATCAGCTGGACTTTGAAATGAGTTTTGCCACACAGGAAGATGTCTTTAAAATCGGTGAGGAAGTGCTGGCAGAGACTTTTAAGAAATTTGCGCCGGAAGGGTCTGTTGTGACAGACACGCCATTCCCGGTGATCAGTTATCAGCAGGCAATGCTGGAATTCGGAACGGACAAACCGGATTTAAGGAATCCTTTAAGGATCGTGGACGTGACAGACTTTTTCCAGAGATGTACCTTCAAGCCGTTTCATGACAAGACGGTAAGGGCCGTGAAAGTTCACGCAAATCTCTCAAAAGGATTCCATGAAAAGCTTCTTAAATTTGCACAGTCCATCGGCATGGCCGGACTCGGATATCTGGAAGTAAAAGAAGATATGTCCTACAAGGGACCGATCGACAAGTTTATCCCGGAAGATATGAAGAGTGAGCTTGCCGAGAAAGCACATCTTGAGGCTGGGGACGTGATCTTCTTTATCGCAGCCAGTGAAAAACCTGCCTGTCTGTTTGCGGGACAGATCAGGGACGAACTTGCCGCGCGCCTGGATCTCTGTGAAAAAAATGCCTATCGTTTCTGCTACATCAACGATTTCCCGATGTATGAGACAGACGAGGAGACAGGTCAGGTGACCTTTACACACAACCCGTTCTCCATGCCGCAGGGAGGACTGAAAGCGCTGAATGAAAAAGATCCTCTGGATATCCTCGCATACCAGTACGATATCGTCTGCAACGGAGTGGAACTTTCCTCCGGTGCGGTGAGAAACCATGATCTGGACGTCATGGTCAAGGCATTTGAAGTCGCAGGATACGACGAAGAGACATTAAAAGAAAAATTTGGAGCGCTATATAACGCATTCCAGTTCGGTGCCCCTCCTCATGCAGGAATGGCGCCGGGAATCGACCGTATGATCATGCTCCTTAGAAATGAAGAAAATATCCGCGAAGTAATCGCCTTCCCTATGAGCGGAACTGCACAGGATCTTATGTGCGGGGCTCCTGGAGAAGTGTCAGAGCTTCAGTTAAGAGAGACACACATCAAAGTAAGAGATTAATAGTTAAAAAAGCCGTACATTCAGAAATGAATGGGCGGCTTTTTGCATATATATGGTAAATAATAAAGTTTGCACAGGGGGAAGGCCTTTTGGGTACGCTTCTTCAGATTGTTTTTATCAACCTTGTCGTGTCTCTGGATAATATCGGCGTCATCGCCATGGCAACCAGGGGGCTTTCAAAGCGCCGGGCCAAAGCGGCCCGAGATCTGGGCGTCTGGCTGTCTATCTTTCTTAAGATGATCTTTGTGGGGATCATCGGATTTTTGTTCAGGATTCCATGGCTTCACATCAGAATACTGGGAGGTGTGATGCTTTTATATGTCACTTTCACGATGATGATGGAAAGCGGAACGGGAAGTGAAAAGCGTGAACAGACAGGACGGAAGGACAGCTTCTGGTTTGCAATCATTTCGATCGTGGCAGCAGATGTGAGTATGAGTTTTGACAACGTGCTGGCTATCCTCGGAGTCGTGTCTGCGGACGGCGGCGGTCTGCATATGAGAGAATTTCTGCTGATCTTCGGCGGCCTGGCATTTTGTGTGCCGCTGCTTCTCTGGTTCAGCGGAACCATTGCAGAGTGGATGGAAGAGTTTCCGGTCCTAAACGATATCTGCGCCGGATACCTTGTCTACACAGCAGTCAAGATGATGATGGAAGATGAGTTCGTATCTCTATTCCTTCAGGAAATCAATTTTTCCATCGCGGCACCGTGTGCGGCACTGGCCGGTATCCTTGTGGCCTGCTTTAAAGTCTATTCGGAGGGAAGAGATTTTCAATATCACAGCGGGAAGATTCTCGTGGCCTGTGTCACGGCTCTGTCCTGCTATGCGGTCATGGACATGGCAGTGCTCTCGTACCTGAGCACCGGGCCTTCTCCAAAGGGATACCAGCTGAGTCTGGAAGCTCTTTACGGATTTCTTCCAAAAGGGATCAATGCGGTCCATCTCACCTCCATGTCCTCCGGAATCCTGGAACTATGCGTGGCAGTTTATACAGCAGATGTGATGAGGCGGAGGGAGCCGTCCTCATTTTTCTGGAAATACATAAAAGTAGAAAATACGATGGCAAGGCTTTTGCTGTTTCAGACAGCGCTCTATGTCATAGGGCTGACGCTTAACTTTGGGCTTGGAAAGCCGGATATGTGGATGTTCATCCTGGAACTGCTCTTTGAATTCCTGCTGATGAGTGTCTATGCGGCAGTCTTTGGGCTTTTGTGCTTTTCTTTTAAAAACGGGGGATTGGGACTGGGGATGAGCCTTTTGTTCCTTCTGCTGGAAGCAGTCATATCTTCTGTGCTGATGCTCGACGAGACCAGCGTGCTGGCGGGAATGTTCCCGAATTATTATCTGGAGAACCTGGAAAGTCATATGCACGATATGATCTTTGTCATGAGAGGGGTCTTTATGTCGGCAATTTATATACTGCCTGCGTTGATGATTGGGGAGAGAAAAATGAATTGATAACCACGTATTTACGTGGCATACTATACAGTATAGAAGCTCTGGTATAATGGCTGCAAAAAATTGGACAAAAGGATATGGAAAGGGAAAGAATGATTGATATAAAAGATCTAAATAAATACGAGCGTGATTTTTCTACTTATTATGGAGGGAGAAGTGGGTCTAAATATGCGATTATAATTGACGGAGAACGATGGATGATAAAGTTCCCAGAGAGTACAAAGGATTTTATGGGAAGACAAAAAAAGAACGCCCACTTTCCATCCTATACAGCCAGTCCATTGAGTGAATATTGGTTCTCAGATTTACCAATCATTAGGTATTCCTGTGCATGAGACAATGTTAGGAATAAGGGATAACAAATTAGTTGTTGCATGTAAAGATTTTGATCCTTTACACAGGCTGGTAGAATATGGACAGATAAAAAACTCATTGACAGACACAGAGATAGAATCGGTGCATAGTTCATCAGGCCAGCAGAGAGAAGCTTTGATGGATGTACTGAATGTTATTTCCACAGCGCCGGTTTTTCAAAAGACTCCTGGGGTGAAAGAAAGATTTTGGGATATGTTTATTGCAGATGCCTTTATTCGGAATAATGACCGCGATAACGGAAACTGGGGCATTTTTATTAATGCAGACGGAACAGGAAAATTGGCACCTGTTTATGACAATGGAAATTGTCTGTTTAATAAATGCAATCCTTCTGTGGCAGAAAGGAGAATTGCAAATGAAAGAGATATCTATCAGGATGCCCTTGGTACCGGTGTTTCTTATTTTACAGATAAAAACGATAAAAATATTCATCCATTTCAGTATATCGAAAGCGCTGAAAATCCTGACTGTACAGCTGCATTATTAAGGTTTGTAAAGCATTTGGATGTAAGAGAAATTGATAGGATTGTCGAAGAGATTCCTGAGAATTTTCAAGATATACAGATTATAACAGCGATACAAAAAGAACATTATAAAGCGGTATTCCATATGATGCTGAACAAGAGCATTTTTCCTGCAGCAAATAATTTTGAAAAAACCTGATAAAATAAGGCTTTAAAGCACCTTTATTCATAGGAATAGAAGTTAAAAAATTGAGCAAAAAACAACTTATGTAATGGGAGTTAAGTTGTTTTTTGCTCAATTTTTATAATGATACCACTTACAGAGAGATTTTCCCATTAACACACTATGTTGGCATGGTTTTTGCTTTCTATTTTGTCATATCAACGGAACAAAAAGGAGGTACGTGTATGGTAACAGAGCAGGAGTTAAGAGAACTTACTGATTTTGCGCAGGAAATCAGGATCTGGACAATACGGCAGATGGCAGAGAGAGGGTTCGGACACATGGGAGGGGCTATGAGTATCTGCGATCTGCTGAGTGTGTTATACGGGAAACGGATGAAGGTTTGTCCTGAGGACCCTTCCTTTGAAGAGAGGGACTGGCTGGTATGTTCCAAAGGACATGCAGGGCCGGCGGTGTATGCGGCACTGGCATTAAAGGGATTCTTCCCGAAGGAGTGGCTGTGTACGCTGAACCAGCCGGGCACAAGGCTGCCGAGCCACTGCGACGCGGGAAAGACACCGGGGATCGATGTGACGACCGGTTCTCTGGGACAGGGGCTCTCAGCAGCCTGCGGCGTGGCTTTGGCAAAGAAACTGGACGAAAGGAAAGAACGGGTCTACTGTATCATCGGCGACGGCGAGAGCCAGGAAGGACAGAACTGGGAGGCTGCAATGTTTGCGGCACAGAACCGTCTGGGGAACCTGACTCTGTTTGTGGATAACAATAAAAAACAGCTGGACAATGACACAGAAAAAATCTGTGACATGGAGGATTTTGAAGAGAAATTCAAAAGTTTCGGCTGGCATACAGTCCGGGTAAACGGACATGACTGCAGAGCCATAGACGATGCGGTTGGCCAGGCTATACAGGAACAGGAGCGGCCCACAGCGGTGATTCTTGATACACTGAAAGGAAAAGGATGTAAGTTTGCGGAAACTATATGGAATCATCATATCAATGTGACCGGAGAGCAGGCCAAAGAAGCGATCGAAGCCTTAATGGCGTAAGGAGGGAGAATATGAGCGTAGTAATATCCAATACACATGAAAACGGAGAGAGATCCATGGCGGAGGTCTACTCAGAGACCATGATGGAACTGATGAAAGAAAACCGGGACATTGTGGAGCTGGAGGCGGACCTGGGATTCTGCCTGATGGGAAACCAGATGAATGAACTGGCAGAGGAAGTTCCGGGACAGATCATTGACTGCGGAATTCAGGAGGCAAACATGACAGGGGTTGCCTGCGGCCTGTCTTTTGCCGGGAAAATCCCGTTTGCCCATTCTTTTGCGCCGTTTATTTCCAGGAGGGCCAATGATCAGATTTTTATTTCCGGATGTTATGCGGGTGCCAATGTAAAACTTGTGGGATCTGATCCGGGGATCATGGCGGCATACAATGGCGGAACTCACATGCCTTTTGAAGATGTGGCAGTTTTAAGGGCATTTCCCGGGATGACCATTGTTGAGCCGACGGATCATGTGATGTTAAAAGATCTGGTAAAGCAGCTGGCAGAGAAGAAAGGAATGTACTACATACGCTGTGCGAGAAAAAATGTACCCAGGATTTATGAACAAGGTTCCGAGTTTGAAATAGGAAAAGGAAATATCGTGAAAGACGGAACGGATGCATCTGTAATCGCCAGCGGCATCATGGTGGCAGAAGCGCTGAAAGCAGCCCACATATTAGAGAAGGAGGGTATTTCCATAAGAGTCGTGGATATGTTTACGATTAAACCGCTGGACTGTGGACTGACAGTGCGCTGTGCACAGGAGACGAAGGCTGTCGTGACGGCGGAAAACCATAATATCCACGGAGGACTGTATGGTGCAGTTTGTGAGGTGCTGGCAAAGACAAATCCTGTCCCGGTGGAGGCCGTGGGAATAAAAGATGAGTTCGGTGAAGTGGGAGATATGGAGTATCTGAAAAAACGGTTTGGCCTCACGGCAGATGATATCGCTCAGAAAGTTAGAAAAGCCATAGAGAGAAAGCGGGTGGAGAGATGAAACGCAGGATTGCAAAGCTGACCGGACCAAAAACATTTGAGTTTTTTGAAGAAGACCTGCCGGAGCTGAAATCAGACGAAATACTGCTCAAAATGGTCAGCGCGGGACTTTGTCATTCTGACATTCCAGCGTATATGGGCACCAGCGCCATGGGAAGAAATCCTCTTGGATATGAAGATGTGGTTAAACCTCATTATCCTATAGGAATCGGCCACGAACCGACCGCTGTGGTGGAAGCCGTGGGAAATGCTGTGACAAAATTCAAACCGGGCGACCAGGTGACTGGAGTGACATCAGAGTGTATGGCGACACACAAGATCATCAGGGAGGAGGAGAGAATCATCAGAGTGCCGGAAATGGATAAACCTTTTGAATGTTGTCTTGGAGAGCCGATGATGTGTGTGGCAAATATCGTTCAGGCTGCCAAACCGGCATTCGGTGACCATGTGGCGGTGATCGGATGCGGGTTCATGGGCCTTTTGACCATCGCCGGACTGAAGAATGACCGTCTGGGAAGTCTAACGGCTGTTGATCTGATGGACGGACGGCTGGCTGTGGCAGGAGAATATGGAGCGGACCATACGGTGAATCCGGCAAAAGAGTCTTTAGAGGAAACCATGATGAAGATCACAAGAGGAAAGGGATTTGACGTCATCGTGGAAATCACAGGAAGTCTAAGAGGACTGGCTTCTGCCCTGTCTATTTCCAGGATCAGCGGAAGAGGAAAGATCCTTCTCCCGTCTATGTATACGAGGAATGAAGTGTTTACGCAGAAAATGGCCTATCATATGATGTATCGCTCTCCGATCCTCCATGTGGTACATCCGTGGTACTGCGAAGACTATATGGACACACTGGAAAAAGCAGTGAGTGCCTACAAAAAAGGAATCTTCCCCACGGACCGGCTGATCACCCACAGAATTCCGTTTGAGGAGATTTCCCGGGGATTTGAACTGCTTGAAAATAATCCTGAAGAATATGTAAAAGGAATTATAGTATTTGACTGACGGAAGATAATGGAAGAAGCCCTTTCTTGAGTTTATGTACTTCATTCGGTACAATAGTCATAAGAAAACCAGGACGCCAAAGAGAGAGCAGGGAGAGAGCGTATGAACCGGAAGGAGAAAATATTTCAGTATTTATCAGAATATGCAAGAATACAGACAGACAGCGGCTTTGAGCCGGAGGCGGACTCAGGCTATATTGCAGAAAGGCTGGGACTCGACCGGAGCAATGTGAGCAGAGATCTGAACGAACTTGCGCGGGAGGGATTGACAGTGAAGCTGGACGGAAGACCGGTCAAATTTGTTCCCGCAGAATTTTACCGGAAACCGGAGCCTGAGAAGAGGGAATCGAAAGAATTTGCTTTTATGATCGGGGAGGACGGATCGCTGAAAACGCAGATTCAACAGGGGAAGTCTGCGGTGCTGTATCCGCCCAATGGTCTGCACACGCTGCTGGCAGGTCCGACTGGAACAGGTAAGACTACATTTGCGGAGAAACTGTACCAGTATGCCAAAGCCATGAAGGTGATGAAGGAAGATGCCGGATTTATTGTCTTTAACTGCGCGGAGTATGCCCAGAATCAGGAACTGATTCTTTCCCAGCTGTTTGGCCACAAAAAAGGCGCTTTTACCGGAGCTGAAAAGGACAAACCCGGACTGGTGGAAAAGGCAGACGGAGGCATTTTGTTTCTGGATGAGATCCACCGCCTGCCTCCCTATGGACAGGAAATGCTGTTTCTCCTCATGGATAAGGGATGCTACCGGAGGCTCGGCGAGACAGAGGAAGTGAGAAAGGCGAGTGTCCTGATCATCGGCGCTACGACGGAAAATCTGAATACGACCCTCCTTAAGACCTTCCTTCGGAGAATGCCGGTGGTCATTCATCTGCCATCGCTGGAAAAGCGGCCGCTCATCGAGCGGCTTCGGCTGATTGAGGAGTTTTTTTCGGCAGAACAGAAAAAGATCGGGGCGCCCATCCAGGTATATAAAGATGTGGTCATTGCCCTTCTTTTGTATTCCTGTCCGGGGAACATCGGGCAGCTTTCTGCCGATATCCAGCTCTTATGCGCCAGAGCATTTCTGGAATTCAAGGTAGAACAGAAGGAAGTGGTGGAGATCAACTTTGAAATCCTGCCGTCCTATATACAGAACGGACGCCTGGAATCTTCAAAGAAAAAGAGCGATCTGATCGAATTTTTGCAGTACTCCGAAGATTATCATATGTTTCTGGACAGCGAGGCTGACGGTGAGCCGGGAACCGAGAATCTATACATGGAGATTTCCAAAAAGTACGAAAAATTCCTGGAGCAGGGAAGATCCGGCGGTGAGATCAGCGATATCATCGAGGATGATCTGGAGCAGTATATGAATGCGCTGCTCAAAAAGTATGATATGAAGAAGGAACACTATGAAAAGAAAAATCTTCTCAAGATTATTGACGCAAAAGTGTATTACGCGGTGGAGGACATCCTGCAGTTTGCGGAGATAAAACTTGGAAGGAAGATGCCGGAGCGGATCAAGGTCGGAATTGCCATGCATGTCAATGCCATGACCGAGAGGATTTCCAAAGGGATCATGCTTAAGGAAAAAGAATTAAATGACATTGTCCTGAATCATCCCCAGGAATTTCAGACAGCAAAGGTCATGTTAAGGCTCCTGGAAGAAGAACTCGGGATACAGGTTCCAAAGCAGGAGATCGGATATTTTACCATGTTTCTGTGTGCCATGGATGAGGAGGCGATCTATCCGAAAATAGCGGTCATCGTCATGGCCCATGGGGAGAGCACAGCCAGCAGTATGGCAGAGGTAGCAAATAAGCTTTTAAAGACTGGACACTGCCATGCCATCGACATGCCTCTGGATGTGCCTGCGGAGGAGGCACTGGAAAAGGCGGTGGTGTTGGCAAAAGAAACAGATGAAGGCAGAGGAGTGCTTGTGCTTGCAGATATGGGCTCCCTTCTCATGTTCCCGGAAATGATCGAGAAACGGACCGGAATCCCTGTGAAAACAGTTCCCATGGTGTCCACCATCATGGTCATTGAGGCGGTAAGAAAAGCGATGCTCAGGGGTGCGGACATCGACCGGCTTGCGAAGGAGATGAGACAGATCGGAAAGGTGTTTGACCAAAAGCATGGAGAACAAAGTATCCATACAATCCTGGTCACATGTTTTACAGGGCAGGGAACGGCATTGAAGCTTTCCGAAATTATCAGGGATATGATCCCGGCAGAGCAGCAGAGCCGGTTTAAGATCCGCTGTATGGATTTTGAAGGGATGGATGCGGTAAAGGAAGCAGAAGGGCAGGAAGATCTGTCCGGGGCAGATGCAGTGGTCGGTACGGTTGATTTGAAACTTCCCAATGTCCCGTTTATCTCCGTGGACGAGTTCGTTGTAGGAGACGGAATGGCAAGGCTCAGCGAGATGATACAGGGACAGGCTGAAACTGTCTGTGAGACAAAAGATGAAGCAGTCATGGATGAAAAGCTTTTGACCGGAACTCTGGAACAGCTTTTATATTTTCTGAATCCTAAAAAAATGGCAGGCCAGGCCATGGAATGCTTAAAGGAATCTGTCAGGGCATTACATATGGAAGTGACAAGAGAACTGGCTGTGCGGTATGTGATTCATCTGTGCTGTATGCTGGAGCGCCTGATCCAGGAGGAAGTTCTGCCTCACCAGGAAACGGAAATTTTAAAGGAGAAATATAAACATATATTTGAAACGGTAAAAAGGAGCCTTCGGCCTCTGGAGGACTGTCTGCATATGAAGATACCGGATTCTGAGACCGCTTATCTTGTAGAGATGCTTTTGGAAGAGAAGGAATCCTGCTGATTGGACTAACTTTTTTTTGGAACCGTCTCACCTGATATAAAAACTCGAAGTGGTAAAAAATCAGGGGGAATACAGAGATGAAGAAGAAAAGACGCATTTGGATATTGGCCGCAGTGTTAGCTGTGGCGGCAGTACAGGGAACTGTTTTTGCAGAGGACCAGGAGTCCGGTAGTACAGCAGAAGCTGTGACAGAAACAACAACAGAGGCTGACAAACTTCTGAAGACGGAAGTGCTCATGGAAACTGCCAGAGAGCAGATTTCAGATGAAAAGCAGGAGCAGCCCAAGATCAAAAAGACTGGGAAGAAACAAATCATGCAGATGCAGAAGCCCATAAAAAAGGCGGCAGACGGGCAGACCTTATTGGATGTAAGCAAAGGAAACATCAGCATTACAAGCGCCGGAGCGACCGGGGGGGGGTACAAGCAGTGAGACATCTTTGAACCCCAAAGGCTACCGGATTACAGGTACAACCACTTCGAATATTATAAAAGTAGAACCGAACGTTACGACGGACATTACTCTGGATAATGTCAGTGTAACCAGCAGCGGAACTAAAAATTGCATGGACGTGTCCCATGCCAATGTAACGATTACACTGGTGGGGAATAACCTTTTGTCCTGCGGAGCGACAGCTTATGGCGCTTTGGTCAAGGACGGAATGGACGATTCCAGATTAATCATTCAGTGTGAACATGCAGATGAAAAAGGACATACGTGTTCCGAAGGGACATGCGGAAAACTAAGAGCCGAGGGAACAGTGGAACATGCAACGGCAATCGGAAATATTACTTCAAACCGGACCATTGGCTCAGAAGCGGGATTTTCTAATCTGACCATCAGAGGCGGTATTGTGGAAGCACAGGCAGGAGGCCACAACTGTGCGATTGGAGCAGCCTGCGGAAGTTATACACACAATTCTGCAACGGATCAGAATAAATATGCCAAAAATATCAGGATCGAAGGAGGAGTCGTAACAGCCAGAGGAGGGAAAGACTGTGCCGGGCTTGGAGGCGGCAGAGCCACTCCGGTGGACGGCATTTATATTACGGGAGGGATCAGTTCAGACGCAGGCGGTGCTGACATGAATGATCCTGAGTCGATGAATGCGTCAAATATTGAGATCACAGGAGGAAATACCCTCGTCATAGCCGTCGGTGATAAAGATACCGCTATGCCGGGAATTGGCTGCGGCCGGAAGTATGACAATAAAGTGAGAGGTACGGCAGTGAATATTACTGCAGAACCGGATGCAGGATATCAGGGATATATTCAGGACGGCATTTTTGAGACAGAGTATAATTTTACAGCAGAATCTCCGTTCCAGACAAAGCAGGATATTAAGGTGGATAAATATTTTACCATGGTTTATTTCGGCCCGTTCCGGGATGAAAATAAAATAAACTCAGAGACAAAAGAACAGCTGGGGGCCAATCATCTGATCAGCAAGACCGGAGGAAAAGGCTTTTCCGAGCAGCAGATCAAAGAGCTGGTGAAGGCAAACGGCAAGGACAAGGACGGAAATCCATTTGATACTAATGATTTTACCCTGCCGGACAAGGATCAGATGAATGCCATCAATAAGGCCAAAGAAAAAGGAGAAGTTGGAGATTATCAGCTGACCATTGCCACAGAAAACGGAACTCAGGTAACGGTCACGGTATCTTTAAGAGGAAACGGTACAGATGCTGCAGTGCCAGGGAGTGATACAGATTCCGGAATGATAGGAGCCAATGATGTAGAAAAAGAGACCGGAGGAAAAGGCTTTGAGATACAAGAGATTAAGGAACTGTGCGGGATCAAAGGAAAAGGTAAAGATGGAAATAATCTGAAACTGGAAGATTTTAAAATTGATGAAGATCAGTTTTATGCAATCAATGAGGCAAAGACTTCAAAGAAGACCGGAAAGTTTCCGCTGACCTACGAGACGCCGGAGGGAGAGAAGGTAACGGTGGAAGTACTGCTCACCGGAACAGTGGAGATTTCATTTGACACTGCAGGAGGAACGAAGGCTCCGGAGATGCAGAGCATAGACAGCGGCCAAACAGTGGTAAAACCAACGGACCCGGCAAGAGAGGGATATGTTTTTGAAGGATGGTATTATACAGATAGAGAAGGGAACGAAGTCCTGTGGGATTTTGAAGAGTCTGTCTATGAAAATAGAACTCTGAAAGCCAGATGGAAAGAAGTTCCAAAGACAGAAATTACAGAGCAGAATCAGATTACAACAGAAACGCCGGCAGATTCAGAACAGCCGACCACAGCAAAACAGCCGATGCCCGACTGGGAGTACAGCAAAAGGAAAAAGACAGAGAGGGCTCAAGAGAAAACAGCCAAAACCGGAGATGAAAAGGGAAGTCTGTTTTTCCTTATCCTCTTTGGAGGTTCATTGGCAGGGGCAGGAATTTTATTAAACAAGAAGATAAGATAAAACACATACCGGAATACTAATCAGATTAGTGTTCCGGTTTTTTGACAGGCATTGAGTAAAAAAGATAAGATATATAACAGCAAGTAAAATCAAGCAGAAGACAGTCTATTTCCTTATAATAAATTTAGGGTGGTTGAAACGAGGTGAACAGACGAATGTATGAGTGGCAGAGGCAGATCCAAGCGATCGTTGATGAAATTGACAGATGTATAATGAACTATAATGATGAAGCACTGACACTGCGCTTCCTTTCCCGAAGTCTTGGTTATTCAGAGTTTTATACAACAAGAAAGTTTAGAGAAATATCGGGGATTCAATTCAGGGAGTATTTGCGGCTCAGAAAATTGGCCTTTGCGCTGAAAGAAGTGCGGGACAGTGAGAAAAGCATTTTGGATATTGCGTTTGATTATGGTTTTTCGTCACATGAAGCTTTTACGAGAGCCTTTAAGAGAACATACGGCGTGACTCCGAGTGAATACCGGAAAAGGCCGAAGCCAGTCGTTCTTCGTACAAAAATTACTCCGTTTGACCGCTACTTTTTTGGATTAGGAGAAATCGGCATGAAGAAATCTGAAGATGATATTAAAATTTATTTTGTAACGATTCCCGCACACAAATATTTGCATATTAAGAATTATGAGAGCAATGGGTATTGGGATTTTTGGCAGAAACAAAATCTCATTCCCGGGCAGGATTTTGAGACAATCTGCGGTCTGCTTGACAGCATCAAGGGAAACCTGGATGACGATGGAGGGAGTGAGCCTAACAGCGGCAGCGGCCAGATCATGGCATATATCAATGATCCGGACGGCAGGCTCTGTGACTGGGGTTTTCTGCGCACGGAGTCTCATGGTGTGCGTCTTCCGGCGGATTACACCGGCGAGGTACCGCCTCAGATGCAGCTGATGAATGTTCCCGAAGCCGAGTATGTAGTATTCGAGCACGGTCCGTTCGATTATGAGCAGGAAAACCGAAGTGTGGAGGAAAAGATTGAAAAGGCAATGACAGAATTTGATTTTGAAGGAACCGGATATCGCTATGACACGACTCCCGGCAGAATCATTTATTTTTATTTTAATCCGGAAAAACATTTTAAATATATCCGGCCAGTGCTAAAAGAAAAAAACTGATGACATTTTCCACACGATTTCCGTTCGGCTCTTAGAATGCCTCACTACAATCGTGTAGAAAATGGACGTAGTGTCTGCTGGATAAGAATAGCGGCTAAACAGAAGGCGCCACTTTTCGAAAGTTATTTACCACTATTGGAGGAGCGCATTTCAAAAGCGCGACGGAAATAGTGGTGAATAACTCATACCTTATCGCGCAAAGCGCGTCCACCCGAAGGGTATAAAACACGGTGTGCCCTGTGGGTATACCTTATTGCGCAAAGCGCGTCCACCCGAAAGGCATAAAACACGGTGAACCCTGTGAGTATACAGCATCAGGCAGCAAAAATTCATTTTTGCTGCCTAGTTTTCTTTTTTATCGGAAAACTAACTTTTTTATAAAGGACGAGTACCTGATATAAAAACTCGAAGTGGAAAAGGAAAAATATTATAACAGGGGGATCACAAAGATGAGAAGGAAAAGACGAATCTGGATATTCGCTGTGGTATTAGCCATGGCGGCAGTTCAGGGAACTGTTTTTGCAGGGGCTCAGGATGTAGAGAGTTCAGTGGAAGACATGACAGAAACAACAGAAGCTGATAAGATGTTGGATACAGAATTACTTATGAAAACTGTAAAAGAGCAGATTCCGAATGAACAGCAGGAAGAACATGAGATTAAAAAAAGCAGAATCAGTCAGATAGAGAAGCCTGTAAAAAAAACGGCTGACGGCCAGACATTATTGGATGTAAGCAAAGGAAGTTCCATTATTAAAAGTACCGGAGCGACCGGGGGGGGGGTACAAGCAGTGAGACATCTTTAAACCCCAAAGGGTACCGGATTACGGGTACCACCACTTCGAATTGTATAAAAGTAGAACCAGGTGTTACGACAGATATTACTCTTGATAATGTGAGTGTGACCAGCAGTGCTCAAAATAAAAATTGTATGGACGTGTCTCACGCCAACGTGACAATTACGTTGATCGGAAATAATAAGCTGCTTTGTGGAATTACGAACTATGGAGCATTGGTAAAAAACGGGATGGATGATACAGAACTGGTTATTCAGTGTGAACATGCAGGTGAGAAAGGACATCGCTGTACAAAAGAAATTTGTGGATCTCTGGAAGCAAAAGGAACGGTACATCATGTCTCTGCAATCGGAAATATTATTGCAAACAGAACAAATGCGGAAGAATGCGGTTTTTCAAATTTTACCGTGAAGGGCGGTATCATTAATGCAAAAGCAGGCGGGCATAACTGTGCAATCGGTGCTGCATGCGGAAGTTATGTAAACGGAGCTAATGGAGCAGGGCATAAAAAATATGCAAAAAACATTCGTATTGAAGGAGGAATCGTCACAGCTGAGGGAGGAGAAAACTGTGCAGGTATCGGAGGAGGAAAGGTAACTCCGGTAGATGGCATTTATATAACCGGAGGAACGGTTTACGCTTCAGGAGGAAGCTATTCACCGGGGATTGGATCTGGAGGTACAGGAACAGATGATTTTGAGGGTTTTGAGGCAGTACAGGACCAATGTTATAATGTTTCCAATATCGTAATCAGCGGAGGAAATACCCTGGTAAGAGCAGTTGGACACGAACAGACCAGTATGCCTGGGATTGGCTGCGGTAAAGCAGGAAATACTGTGGTTGGCACTGCATCTAACATATGTGCAGTGCCAGATGCTGGATATCAGGGATATATTCAGGACGGAACATCCGAGACAGAGTATGAATTTACTGGAGAATCTCCATTTCAGCAGAAGCAGGAGATTAAAGTAGACAAATATTTTACAATGGTTTACTTCGGTCCGTTTCGAGATGAAAATAAGATCGATCCGGACAGCAAAGAACAGCTGGGAGCCAATCATATCATCAGTAAAACCGGAGGAGAGGGATTCACCGGAGAGCAGCTCAAGGAGCTGGCGAAAACAAATGGGAAGGACAAAGATGGGAATTCATTCAACTTAGAAGATTTTACTCTTCCTAATCAAGATCAGATCAATGCAATCAATGAAGCCAAGAAGAACGGAAAAATCGGAGACTATCCGCTGACGATCGCCACAGAAAATAACACTCAGGTAACGATTACTGTCTCACTCAGGGGAAATGGGACAGATATAGCGATACCGTCCGGCGGAACCGAGTCCGGCATGGTGGGAGCCAACGATGTAAAGCAAGAGACCGGAGGAAAACATTTGAAGAGGATGAACTCAAAGAACTGTGCGGGATCAAAGGGAAAGACAAAGAAGGAAACAATCTGAAACTGGAAGACTTTAAGATAGACGAAGGCCAGCTAAAAGCCATTAATGAAGCCAAGACATCAAAAAATACAGGAAAGTTTTTGTTGACTTATGAGACACCGGATGGAGAAAAGGTGACGGTAGAAGTGCTGCTCACAGGAACTGTGGAAGTATCTTTTGATACAAATAGAGGCAGCAAACCACCAGAAATGCAGAGCACGGAAAGTGGGAAGAAGATATCAAAGCCAGAAGACCCGGTAAAAGACGGATATACTTTTGAGGGCTGGTTTTACACAGACAAAGATGGAAACGAAACAGAGTGGAACTTTGATGATCCAGTGTATGAAAATATGACACTAAAAGCCAGATGGAAAGAAGTACCCAAAACAGAGACCACAGAGCAGAGTATGCCTACAACGGAAACAAAGACAAAATCAGCATCTACAACTGAAAAGTCTGTACCGGACTGGGAATACAGCAGACGAAAAATCTCAGAACAGACTGTCTCAAGAACAGCAAAAACAGGGGATGAGACAAATATAGTTTATTGTTTGATAGCTTTGGGAGCTTCTTTGTCTTGTATCATTTTAGCTAAGAAAAAGTTATTTCGATGACTGGCACAGAGTTGTTTGACAATTTCGTGAACAGAGATTAAGATAAAAGAAAATTCAAGTATCGGACGAACAGTAATCAGATGGAGGACTATATTGTGGGTGAAATACTGAAATTTTCTAATAGAGAGGGCTTTCGTAACTGGCTATCAGATCATTGTGTTTCCAGTGAGGGTGTATGGCTGTTATTCGGCAAGGCAGGCGGACCGAAAACCATTAAAGCAGGTGAGGCACTTGAGGAAGCTCTCTGTTTTGGATGGATTGACGGACAAATGAAACGTATTGATGAGACGAGTTACAAAAAGTATTTTTCTTCGCGCAGGAAAAACAGCAAATGGTCTGAGAAGAACAAAGTGCTGGCCGAGAAACTTGAAAAGCAAGGAATGATGACTGATCATGGCAAGGAAAAGATAAAGCAGGCTAAAGAAAATGGTCAATGGGATGCTTCCCAAAAACCAGTAATTACAGAGGAAGAAATCGATGTTTTATCCGCTCTGCTGAGAGCATATGAACCGGCTTACTCCAATTTTCAGCAGATGTCCCCGTCGGTAAAGAAGACATATACGCGGGCATATTTTGATGCAAAAACGGATGCCGGAAGGGAGAAACGTATAAGCTGGATGGTCGACCGGCTTAATAAAAATTTAAAACCTATGTAAATCTAAATATATTATGATAAAGCCAGGCAGCGATATTTTGCTGTCTGGTTTTATTTGATGCAAAAGGGAACTAACTTTTTAATAAAGGACCAGTACCTGATATAAAAACCAAAAACTCGAAGTGGAAAAATAATAACAGGGGGATCACAAAGATGAAGAAGAAAAGAAGAATCTGGATATTTGCTGTGGCTGTGGCCATGACAGCAGTTCAGGGGACTGTTTTTGCAGAGGCTCAGGAGACTGGAAGTCCAGTGGAAGCCGTAAAAGAAACAATTTCGGAAACAACAGAATCTGAACAGATTTTGGATACAAAAGCACTTATGGAGAATTTAAAGGATCAGATAAATCTGTCGGAAGAGGCAAAACATATTTCAAACGAAGAATTACGGTCTCTCTCAGGGGAAACGGAACAGATGCAGCGAAACCGGACGGCGGAACTGAAACCGGCATGGTGGGAGCCAACGACGTGGAGAAAGAGACCGGCGGAAAGGCGTTTGAAGAAGAGGAGATCAAAGAACTGTGCGGAATCAAAGGCAAAGACAAAGACGGAAACAACTTCAAGCTGGAAGACTTTAAGATAGATGAAGAGCAGTTAAAAGCAATCAATGAAGCCAAAACCTCTAAAAATACAGGAAAGTTCCCGCTGACCTATGAGACCCCGGGCGGAGGAAAAGTTACGGTGGAAGTGCTGCTCACAGGAACGGTCGAAATATCTTTTGACACAAATGGAGGAAGCAGACCGCCGGAAATGCAGAGTACAGACAACGGTAAAAAAGTAGTAAGACCAGAAGATCCGGTAAGAGAAGACCATGTCTACGACAGAAACGAAGACCGAATCAGTAAAACCATCTACAACTAAGAAAACCATCCCGGACTGGGAGTACAGCAAACGAATGAAGTCAGAACAGACTGTTACAAGAACTGCGAAAACCGGAGATGAAACAAAAGTCTTATATCTCTTTATGATCTTTGGAGTATCTCTGACAGGGGCAGGATTGATCTATAAGAAAATGAAATAATTGCAGCTGGAGCACCGCAGTATGATGCTCCGGCTTTTTGTGATTAAAATTTGCATATAAAATCTAACTATCCATAATCCAAACCGGACCTGATATAAAAACTGTGAAGTGGAAAAGGCAAATTTAATGCAGGGGGATCACAAAAATGAAGAAAAGAAAACGTATATGGATGATTTCCATGGTGTTGGCGATTACGGCAGCACATGGAACAATTTTAGCTGAAGCTCAGGAGACAGAAGGCTCAGTGGAAGCCATAACACAGACAACAGAGGATGGGACAGAACTTGACACAAAAATACTGATGGAAACTGTAAAAGAGCATATTGACTTGCCAAAAGAAACAGAACAGGTTTCAGGTTGTAAACCGACAGAAGACGCTGTAAAAAAGAGTTCTGTTCAACAGGTGAAACAAGTTCAGAAACCTGTAAAAAAGACTGCCAACGGGCAGACCTTATTGGACGTGAGCAAAGGAAATATCACGATTAAGAGCTCCGGAGCGACCGGGGGGGGGTACAAGCAGTGAGACATCTTTAAACCCTCTGGGCTACCGGATTATCGGAAAAACCACTTCATATTATATAAAAGTCGAAGCAGGAGTCACGACAGATATTACATTGGACAATGTCAGTGTCACCAGCAACAGCGGCAGCAAAAACTGCATGGATGTGTCTCATGCCAATGTGACAATTACATTGGCAGGGAACAACATGCTTTCTTGTGGTATACAGAACTATGGGGCTTTAGTGAAAGACGGCATGGATAAAACTGAGCTTATCATTCAGTGTGAACATGCAGGAGAGAAGGGGCATCAGTGCGATAAAGACACCTGTGGTTCTTTGCAGGCAAAAGGTACTGAAATGCATGCAACGGCGATCGGAAATATCATTGCAAACAGGACAGTAAAGGAAGAATCCGGATTTTCCAACCTGACGATCAAAGGTGGTATTATTAATGCACAGGCAGGAGAACATAACTGTGCCATCGGCGCAGCCTGCGGAAGCTATGCCAATGGGGGCATCGATACAAAACAATATGCAAAAAATATTCGTATAGAGGGAGGTATCATCACTGCGAAAGGGGGAACCCTCTGCGCAGGCATCGGAGGAGGAAAGGTAACTCCGGTAGACGGAATCTATATTACGGGAGGAACAGTTTATGCATCCGGAGGGAAATATTCTCCCGGTATCGGGTCCGGTGGTGCTGAGACGACGGAGTCAGAATGGGAGAAAACACCGGAGGGCTTCAATGTTTCCAACATCGTTATCAGCGGAGGCAGCACGCTGGTCAAAGCTGTCGGTGACAAGAATACATCTATGCCGGGAATCGGATGCGGTAAATACGGTACGAAGACACCAGGTACTGCGACAAACATATGCGCAGTCCCGGACTCTGGCTATCAGGGCTACATCCAGGACGGGACTTCTGAGAACAGAGTATGATTTTACAGAGGAATCCCCATTTCAGGAGCAGCAGGATATTAAGGTAGATAAATATTTTACGATGGTTTACTTTGGTCCATTCCGGGATGAAAATAAAATTGATCCGGACAGCAGAGAACAGCTGGGTGCGAACCATGTGATCAGCAAAACCGGCGGTGAAGGGTTTACTGACGAACAAATCAAAGAACTGACGAAAGCAAACGGGAAAGACAAGGACGGCATTCCATTTGATCTGGAAGATTTTACACTGCCCGACAGGGATCAGATCAATGTCATCAATGAGGCCAAGAAAAACGGAGAGATTGGTGACTATCCTCTGACAATCGCAACAGAACAGGGCACTCAGGTAGTCATTACAGTCTCTTTGAGAGGAAATGGAACGGATGTGACGGCTCCGGACAGCGGAACTGCATCCGGCATGGTAGGGGCTAATAATGTGGAAAAAGAGACCGGAGGAGAAGGTTTCGGAGTAGAAGAAATAAAAGAGCTGTGCGGTGTAAAGGGCAAAGACAAGGATGGGAATAATTTAAAGCTGGAAGATTTTAAGATAGACGAAGAACAGCTGAAAGCCATCAACCAGGCAAAAACATCAAAGAATACAGGGAAATTTCTATTGACCTATGAGACACCGGAAGGGGAAAAAGTGACAGTGGAAATCTTGCTTACTGGAACAGTGGAAGTATCCTTTGACACAGATGGAGGCAGCGAACCGCCCCAAATGCAGACCGCGGACAGCGGAAAGAAGGTACAAAAACCTGAAGATCCGGTAAAAGCGGGTTATGTATTAGAAGGCTGGTATTATACAGACAAGGATGGAAACGAAACAGAATGGAACTTTGGAGATCCGGTGTATGAAAATATGACGCTGAAAGCAAAATGGAAAGAAGAGCCTAAGAGAACAGAATCAACATCGGAGGAATCTGGGACAACTGCGGAGAATGGGTTTGAGACAGAAGAAAACGAAGACAGGACAGTAAAGAAACAGGCACCTAAATGGGAGTATCAAAAAAGAGTAAGAAAGAAGACAGAGCCTATGGCAAAGACCGGAGATTCGGCAGATATACAATTCTTGATTCTGATTCTTGGAATTTCATTGGTGGGCATTCAGGTAATAAAGAGAAGCAGGGAATAGAATTATAAATAACAGGCAGCAAATTTTTAGAATTTTGCTGCCTGTTTCCAAAATAAAAATTTATTACTGCCGTTTATGCCGCGCATTTGTTTGATAGGTGCTTATCCAGCAGATATTACGTCCATTTTCTGCATGATTGGAGTGAGGCATTATAAGTGCCGAACGGAAATTATGTAGAAATTGCCATTATTCCATAACTCCCACTTCATCAGGCACGATCACATCAGCCTCTGTGCAGGCGAGAATGTCTTCCACCGTATAGCCGGGAGCTAATTCTCTGAGGACCAGCCCCTCGTCCGTCACCTCAAAATAACACCGTTCGGTTACGATGTCAGTGACACATTTAGCTCCGGTCAGAGGAAGAGTGCACTTTTTTAGGATCTTAGAAGCGCCGCTCTTTTCACAGTGATCAGTAGCAACAATAATCTTTTTTACACCGGCGCAGAGATCCATTGCGCCGCCCATGCCCGGGGCAAGTTTGCCGGGAATGGTCCAGTTGGCTATATTTCCTTCCTGATCTACCTGCAGCGTTCCGAGTACGGTTGCGTCAACATGGCCGCCGCGGATGAAAGCAAAAGAAGTCGTGTGGTCACAAATACTGCCTCCTTTGATGATGGAAGCAGGCTGGCCTCCCGCATCAATAATATCCGGATCTGCATCCTCCCACTTTGGTGTGGAACCGCAGCCGACAATGCCGATCTCGGCCTCCAGCCAAAGTTCTACACCCTCCGGCAGATAGTTGACACACATCATGGGAACCCCGATTCCTAAATTAACAAAATCTCCGTCTTTAAAAAATCTCGCACAACGGGATGCGATCAGTGCACGTCCAGTAAGTCCTGCCATTACTTTCCACCTCCTTCTGCTTTTGCTCTCGCACGCTGCCACATCGGACAGAAAGGTTTCTTTTCGCCGGTTCTTACGTAAACCATATCGATGATTGGAGCAGGCACATCAATATCATCAGGACCTAATTCTCCTACTTCAACCAATTCTTCAACCTCGACAATGACGATATCTGCTGCAAAAGCCATGTAGCTGTTAGTGGCTCTTCCGGTGTATCGGAAAGCGATATTTCCGATCGTATCGGCTTTCCATGCCTTGATCAGAGCAACATCTGCGTGGAGCGGAAGCTCCAGGAGATATTCTTTCCCATCAATGGTCAGTTTCTGTTTTCCTTTCTCGATATCTGTTCCCACGCCTGTGGGAGTAAGGCAGCCGCCCAGACCTGCTCCGCCGCAGCGGATGCGTTCTGCAAAAGTACCCTGTGGAACAAATTCTACATTTAACTCACCCGCAAACATTTGATCACGGGCTTCCGGATTCAGACCGATGTGGGTTGTAATCAGATCCTTTACCAGCTTTTCGTGGATCAGCCTTCCGAGTCCCTGGTCAGGCATACCGCCGGATACAGCGATAGCGGAAATGTCTTTTACCCCTTTTTCCAGCATTCCGGTAATCAGCTCTTCTGCAGAGTGCTCTCCATGCCAGTCGCCAAACATGATCGTCTGGCCGTCATGGAATTTTGCGATTGCTTCTTCTTTAGACACTACTTTTGAGATCAATATCGTTACCTCCTTTCAGTGTGCTGCCTATTTTCCCTGGAACTCAGGTTTCCGTTTTTCCATGAATGCAGAACAGCCTTCTTTGAAGTCTTCTGTATTGGAACACTCATGCTGCGTTGGGATTTCCACATCATCCAGATAGCGTTCGTAATCAGAGAATGCCGCAGCATAGATCTGTTTCTTGATATTTTTATAGGATACCTGTGGTCCGGATGCTAATCTTTTGGCAAATTTGTAAACTTCCGCATCCAGATCTTCTTTTGCAGTGACTTTATAAACAAAACCAAGGTCTTTGGCCTCCTGGGCATCTACAGGACGTCCGGTGGCACACAGTTCCATCGTCTTTTTTTCGCCGATCTCTTTTGCAAGAAGATAAGCACCGCCGGTATCCGGAACGAGCCCGATGTTTACAAATGCCATAATAAACTTTGCGTTGTCTGCCGCAATGATGAAATCGCCGGAAAGAGCAAGACTGAAACCTGCACCTGCCGCAGCGCCGCTGACTGCTACAATGACCATCTTACTCATGGATTTCAGGCCATTTGTAACCTTTCCAACTTTGCCGATGAGTCCGTCCATATTGATGTCGCCGCCGCTTTTGATCAGGTCATAAAAATAGCCGATATCACCGCCGGCCGAAAATGCTTTCGGTGCGCCCTTTAATACCACAACCCTGGCATCCGGATCTGACTCAGCCTTTTCTACGGCATAAATCAGTTCATCTGCCATCTGTTCGTCGATGGCATTTAAGTTTTTCGGATAGTCCATTGTTATAGTCGCAATTCCGTCTGCCACATCATAATGCAGTTTCTGAAGTTCCATCGCAGTCCCTCCTTTTTGGGGTATAAAATTGTATGGATACGATCGACAAAATCCTCCTTTCCAATGTCTTTATAGTCCGTTCTTAATATGAGTTGATAACTATATTTTACTCCTAATGACAGATAAAAACAAGAATAATCAGACTTTTTAATGGCATAAATATGGAGAAAAAGCGGTTGTTTTACGGATATAAAGCGGTTATAATTTAAGTGTGGTGTATGCGGCATTGAAGGAGGGGTTCTATGACGATGGAAGAAATGAAACAAAGGAAAATAGAATTAGGGTATTCTTACGAGCAGATTTCAGTATTGTCGGGAGTACCTGTAGGCACAGTGCAGAAAATCTTCGGGGGAGTCACAAAATCTCCCAGATATGAGACACTGAGAGCGCTGGAAAAAGTCCTTAACAGGGAATCCGAAGCAGAACTGGGAGAATCGGCAGATTATATTTCGGGCAGTACTGCGGAAAACTGCACCATTTCAGATTATGATGCTATTTCTGCGGACAGAAGGATCGAACTGATTGACGGGATTATCTACGACATGGGAGCTCCGACCTATGTCCACCAGATGATCGCCGGACAGCTGTACCGCAGAATATATGATTTTATTGACAGGCAGGGAGGAGACTGTATCCCCCTCCAGGCACCCCTTGACGTACAGCTGGATTGTGATGACAAGACAGTCGTACAGCCGGACATTATGATCGTATGCAGCCGCGATAAGTTCAGAGAGGGCAGAATTTTAGGAGCACCGGACTTCGTCGCCGAGATATTGTCGGAGTCAACAAAAAAGAAGGATCTGACGATCAAGTTAGGAAAATACACAGAGGCCGGAGTGAGAGAGTATTGGATCATAGATCCGGATAAAAAAAGGATACTGGTTTACGATTTAAAACAGGACGCAGACCTGAGCATCTATGGATTTGATGAAACAGTTCCGATGGGGATCTTTCAGGGACTCTGTGAGATAGATTTTACAAAAATCCATGAGGCCATCAAGATATTTAAATAAGAAAAGAAGACAGGCAGAACAAAGGGCCGGAACATGCAGCAGTGTTCCGGTCCTTTGTCGTATAATTAGAGAATTTATTTTTATTAAAAAGACCACAAATAAAAATAAAGAACACCCTCCCTGGCAGATATTACGTCCATTTTCATCAGTTCGAATGCAAGCCGCAGAACTGGTGAAAATGTCATAACACACTAAGTTGGCATGGTTTTTGCTCTATATATAAATGACAAACACGAAACGGAGGTGAACTTATGATTGGAGTACTATTGGTAACCCATGGAAACTTCAGCGAGGCGATTATCAAGAGCATGGAGCTTGTCTTTGGCAGGCAGGAAAAGCTTGAAGCGCTCACGCTGAATCATGGGGATGATGTGGAGGAATTGACGCGACAGGTGAAAGAAAGAGCAAAAGAGCTGGACGACGGCGAAGGAGTCCTTGTATTGGTGGACTTGCTCGGAGGCAGTCCGTGTAACGTGACGGCGTCCTGTTTGAAGCAGGAAGGCCTTGAGTGTGTCACAGGATTAAATCTTCCTATGCTTATCTCAGTCCTGGAAGAACGGGAAGACGGCACCCTCCGCAGCATGCCAAAAGTAGCTATGGAAGCTGGTAAGACAGGTATTGTCAATGTGAAACAGCTCATCGGATGATAGAAAGGAAGCTGTGATCGATATGAAATATTTTCGGGTGGATGAGAGGCTGATCCATGGGCAGGTTCTGCTGAAATGGCTAAAGAAGACAGGATGTGAGAGGCTTTTTATCGTGGACAACCAGGTGGCAGCAGATCCTGTGATCCAAAGTGTGCTGAAGATGTCGGTGCCGGGGAATGTGAAAGCGGAATTTTTGACGGTAATTGAAGGACGGACGAAGATCAGAGAGGATACAGAAGACATTTTTATACTGATCAAAGAACTGGAGACAGTGTGCAGACTGGCCGATGCGGGAATTTTGACAGAATCCGTCAACATTGGCCGGCTCCCTTATATGAGGGGGAAGAAAAAAATTTGTGACAATGTTTTTATCGGAGAAAAGGAGGGGGAAGAGATGATGCGGCTGCTGGACCAGGGAACGAAAATATTTGTTCAGATGGTCCCGGACAGTGAACCTGTCAGTCTGACAAGAGAGATGATTCGAGGTGAAGTATGACAAAACTATTGCTTTTGACCCACGGGTGCTGGGGTGAAGAATTGATAAAGTCGGCGGAACTGGTCGTGGGAGAGATCCGCGATGCAGAGGCATTTGCCCTGGAACCGGAGGATGCGCTGGCTGACTACATGGAAAAGATCAGGGCGGTGATTGAAAAGAGCAAAGGGCAGGATATCCTGCTGATCTCGGACTTAAATGGGGGAACAACTTCTAACGTGGCGGCTGTTTTCAGCAAGACCTATGAAAATGTACATGCCCTCTGCGGTCTGGGAATGGAAATGCTCATAGCGGCCGAAGAACTCAGGGAAGAACTGAGCGGGAAGAAACTTGCAAAAGAGGTGCTTTCCTGGGGCAGGGAAAAGAACAGAGACTTAGAGGAATAAGGAGGAAGAAAAGAATATCATGCAGAACTTCAGATTTATCTGTCCGACGGATTTTATCTTCGGAAAAGACACAGAGAACAGCGTGGGGGAAGAAATTAAAAAGTACGGCAAAAGGATCCTGCTTCACTATGGAGGAGGACATATCAAAAAAAATGGCCTGTATGACAGGATCATCCGTTCTTTGAAGGCAAATGAGATTGAATACGTGGAACTGGGCGGCGTGAAAGCCAATCCGGATGTGGAAATGGTGAGAGAGGGCATCAGGCTTTGCAGGGAAGAGAAACTGGACTTTATCCTGGCGGCAGGCGGAGGGAGCGTTATTGATTCCGCAAAGGCCATTGCCATGGGAGTTTCTTATCCGGGGGACGTGTGGGATTTCTTTGTGGGAAAAGCACAGATTGAAGAGGCACTGCCTGTCGGAGTGATCCTCACGATCCCAGCGACAGGAAGCGAGGCCAGCAATACAACGGTTGTCACGAACTCTGAGGGAGGACATTCCAAGAGGGCCGCATCCGGAGACAACATTAAACCGGTGTTTGCCATCATGAATCCGGAACTTACCTATTCTCTGCCGGCTTACCAGACAGCGGCAGGAGGGGTGGATATTTTCTCACACGTGGCAGAGCGGTACTTTACACTGGAGCCGGACTGCGGTTTCACAGACAGGCTTTGCGAGGCCACGATGAAGACAGTGATCGGCTGTCTCCCGGAAGTGCTTAGCCACCCTCAGGAATATGCGGGCCGGGCAGAAATCATGTGGACCGGGACCATTGCCCACAACGGGATTTTGGGAGTGGGAAGAAGCGAGGACTGGGGCAGCCATATGCTTGGACACGAAATTACGGCTTTCTATGGTCTGACACACGGAGCTACCTTATCCATCATCATCCCGAACTGGATGGAGTATGTGTACAAGACAGATGTGACCCGTTTTGTGAAATATGCGGTGAATGTCTGGAACGTGGAAAACAACATGGATCATCCTGAAAAGACGGCTCTGGAAGGCATCAGAAGGACACGGGATTTTTTCCGGTCTGTGGGTATGCCGGTAACATTGGAAGAAGCAGGAATCGACGGTGACAGAATCGAAGAAATGGCAGAGAACTGCACGAAATACGGTCCGGTGGGAGGCTTTGTAACACTTAGGAAAGAGGACTGCATGGCAATCTATGAAAAATCAAAATAGGAGGGATAGCATATGGCGAAGATATCATTGGTAAGGATTGACAGCAGACTGATCCACGGACAAGTAATCACCAAATGGCGCAAGATACATAAGGTGACAAAAATTATTATCGTAGACAATGAACTGGCAAAAGATGATTTTATGATCCACATCTATGAGGCGTCCGCGCCTAAAGATGTAAAAGTAAAAATCTATGACATCCCGAAAGCCGTAAGGCTCTGGGAAAAGAACCAGTATAAAGATGGAGAAGTGATGCTTCTGTTTAAGGACATTAAAACATGTCTGGAACTGTACAAACAGGGTGTGCCGATGGAATATGTCCAGCTGGGCGGACTGCCCAAGGCATCGGATAAAAAGGTGATCCTGAGAGCGGTTTCGCTGGGAGAAGAAGATATCTCTCTGCTCCGGGAATTTGATCAGAGCGGGGTGGAAGTTGCGGTCCATATCGTGCCGGAGGAAGTGAAAATGCCGTTTGCCGAGATTGAGAAAAAATACAGAGAAAGTTAGGAGGGAAAGATATGAATTTTGTAATTGCCGTTTTTGCGGGTATATGGTTTTGGTTTGCGGGAGGAGCACCGGGCTATACCTTTCATTATGTGCTGAAACAGCCTTTGGTTATGGCACTTCCTATCGGCCTGCTGATGGGAGATGTGCCTCAGGCCATGATGATCGGTGCCGCCATTGAACTTGTATATGTAGGAATCATCTCCCCGGGAGCAAATGTTCCGGCGGATGAATGTCTGGCGGGTGTGATCGCTATACCCATCGCCATGAAAATCGGCGCTGATCCGGCTACTGCGGTAGTATTGGCCGTGCCGTTTGGGGTTCTGGGAGTTTTCCTGGACCAGTTAAGAAGAACCGTCAATGCACGGTGGGCCCATGTCGCCGATAAATATGCCCTGGCAGGGGATGAAAAAGGACTGTTCCGGTGTGCTGTTATTTATCCGATGGCAGTGGGATTCCTGATGAGATTCCCGCCAGTGTTCATCGCCAACTATTTCGGAGCGGACGTTGTGGAGAAATTCCTGAATGCCATGCCTCAGTGGATCATCCACGGTATCTCAGTAACAGGAGGCGTGCTGCCTGCCCTTGGTTTTGCGATCATTTTGTTCGTCATCGGGCAGAGATCCCTGCTTCCGTTCTACTTCATGGGATACTTTGCAGTTCAGTATTTAAAGATCAACACGATGGCAGCCGCGGTTTTTGGAATCTGTATTGCGCTGGTTATTTTATTTATGAAGAACGACGGACAGGAAGAGATCATGCAGCGGGTGAAGAAACTTCAGATCTGTGACGACGATGACGAATAGGGAGGAGGTACCTATGGAAAACAAAGAAATCACCAAAAAGGATATAAGGAAAGCGTATCTGCGCTGGTACAATACTGTGGAAGTGTCCAATTCCTATGAACGTATGCAGACCGTGGCGTTCTGCTATTCAATCTCAGGAATCTTAAAGAAACTCTATGACAAAAAAGAAGATTATGTGAAAGCTCTTCAGCGGCACCTGAACTTCTTTAATACCCAGGGTATCTGGGGTTCTCCGCTGCTGGGAATCTCCATTGCTATGGAGGAGCAGAAGGCAAAGGGCAGCGAAGTGGCAGACGAGGCCATCACAGGTATCAAGACAGGGCTGATGGGGCCTTTGGCCGGCATCGGCGATACCATTGACTGGGGAACATGGAAGCCGCTGATCTTTTCCCTGGCAGCAGGCTTCAGTGCAAAAGGAGGAATTGCAGGATTTTTCATATGTTTCCTGTTTGCAGTCATCCCGTTTATGGAAGGATTTTACCTGACCAACCTTGGATATAAACTCGGAAGAAACGCGGTATCCATGCTGCTGGAGTCCGGATGGATCAAACAGCTGATCACAGGTTCCAGTATTCTCGGACTGTTTATGATGGGAGCGCTGTCAGCCAGTACAGTAAAATTGGAAATTCCGATCAAGTTTGCCATGGGAGGTTCCACGACCACGGTACAGGCCATTTTAGATAGTATTCTGCCGGGACTGCTTCCGCTGCTTTTAATCGTAGGGATCTACATATTCTTTAGGAAAAAAGGACAGAAATTCGGAAGAGTGGTATTTGCTCTTCTTGGATTGTGTCTGCTTGGTTCAGCAATCGGATTATTTTAAATTAGGAGGAGATAAAACATGATCATTTCAATGGCGGATATTTTAAAGAAAGCAAAACAGGAACATTACGGCGTGGCTGCGCCCAATGTATTTAACGATAAGACAATAGAAGCTGCATTTCAGACTTCCGCAGAATTCAAAGCGCCGGTTATTCTAGACGGCGCCGGATGCCATGGGATTGAGGAACTGGCTTATATCAGCAGATTTTATGAGAGAAGATACCCGGAGGCGTGCGTGGCGCTGAATCTGGACCACGGCGGGGCGTATGAGGAGATCATGCTCGCCATCCGAAGCGGATTTAGTTCCGTTATGGTAGACCGCTCCGAACTTCCTTACGATGAGAATGTACGGGAAGTAAAAGAAATCGTCAAGGCAGCCCATGCGGTGGGTGTCTCTGTGGAAGCGGAACTTGGGCATGTGGGACAGGGATTTGAATATGAATCAACCAGAGACTCCGGGCTTACAGACAAAAAAGAAGCATTAAGTTTTATTGAAGAGACAGGAGTTGACTGCCTGGCTGTGGCTGTGGGGACTTCTCATGGAGTATATAAAGGGACTCCGCATCTGGAATTTGAGCTCTTGAAAGAGCTGAGTGAGAGCATTGAGATTCCATTAGTGCTTCACGGCGGTTCCGGCACCGGAGATGAGAATTTGAAAAAAGCAGTAGAGACAGGAATCCAGAAAGTCAATCTGTTTACAGATTTGAGTGCGGAGGGAGTCGTTTCCCTGAAATCTTATCTCGGAGTGAACTTTGACCACATACCGAAGGATGCTGAAAAGGGAGAGTTTGGAAATTTGAATGCTAACCTGTACGATGCCATCGTGGAAGGGACAAAGGGCTGGAAGACGGCGCTGAAACATTATGTAGAATTATTCGGAGGAACGGACCGGCTGTAAAGGAGGATATCAATGAGTATAGAACAGATGAAGTTTGCGTATTTAAAAGAAAAAGGATGCGCCCTGACAGGAGTGAGGAAGATCCCGGATATGGGTCCTGATGATGTGCTCGTAAAACAGCTGGTCTGCAACATTTGTACCACAGACTACGGGCAATGGCTGGGACTCAGGGAACATCAGGGCTATCCAATGGCCGGGGGCCATGAAGGCTCCGGTATCGTCGAGGCGGTTGGAAGCGGTGTGAAGGATTTAAAACCGGGAGATCATGTGGCTGTCGCATATAACTCATGCGGGAAATGCGAGGCCTGCCGGAGGGGCCATGAGGGCCAGTGTACCAGCGCGGATTACAAAAACCTGACGGAAGACGGATACAGGGGAAATTTCGGATTTGCAGATTACAATGTGAGGAGCGCCAGAAATCTTGTGAAAATGAACCCGGAACTTCCTCCCTCAGAAGCAGCTTTTCTGGAACCACTGGCAACCGTGTGCAAAGGAATCTCCAAACTGCGGCTGGAACCTCAGGAGACGGTAGTTGTCATCGGAGCGGGGACTATGGGGCTCGTCAATGCGCAGGCTGCCAAGGCCAAAAATTGCAGGGTCATTGTGACGGAACTGATGGAAAAGAAGCTTCAGGCAGCCAGAGATATGGGATTTGAAGTCATCGATGTGAGCAAAGAAGACCCGGTGGAAAAGGTAAAAGAACTGACGGATCAAAAGGGAGCGGACGCTGTGATCGTGGCCGTGGGAAACACAAAGGCAAACACCCAGGCAGCAGAGCTTGTGAAGGAGCTGGACGGACGGATTCTCATGTTTGCCGCAGGCTATCCCGCTCCGGAGATCGAACTGGATTCCAATGTGATCCATTACCGCAGAATGGAATTGATCGGCACCTTTGGAGCGGACATGAAAGACTTTTTCAAGGCGGCCGAACTTTTAAATACCGGAGCTGTGGATGTATCCAAGCTGGTGGAACCGGAGAAGTTTCTTCTGGATGATATACAGAAGGCATATGAACATGCATCTGTTCCGGGAATGTACAGAGTCAGTGTTTTATTGAATGAAGAATAGATTGTAGCAGATAAAAATATAGGTGTTCTTTTGATTAAGAATGCCTGTATTTTTATGTTATAAAACTTAATCAACAAGCAATGCCTTTGCACAATCCACATCCATAATCAGGATATTTGCAAAATTTCCCCTGATACAGCTTTTTACCGCAGCGGCGTTTCCCGCCCCGCCTGTGATCAGCAGCTTATGTTCTACATTTTTATAGGCTTCTGCCGAGATTCCTGCAATCTTGCGGTTATATTCATCAAAAGGCTCTGTATTTCCATTTTGGTCAAGGAATCGAAGGATAAGATTGCAGACGGCACCGTTTTTCTTGAATCTGTCCAGCTGATCATCGGAGACATATCCCAGCTTTTTCACAGTCTCATACATGGAACTGGCAATATTCATACCGGAAATGACAATATCTAATTTTTCAAAGTAATCAAAGATAAAGCGTACCGCTTCCTCTTTTAAAAATTCGTTCATCAGATTTTCATTAGAGAAGACTGCGGGAGAAAAGAAAGACACATAGTTTCCGCCATATTTTTCGGCCAAAGCTTCCGCCACCTGATTGGACTGTACCTCTTCCATCCCGGTAGTATGCTGGCTGATGCCTCCGACCAGAGGAACAAAGGTGCAGTTTCTATGAAACGCTTCATGGCTCGTTTTTGCCAGATTCCTAATACTGGATCCCACAGATACTCCGACATAATCGCCGTCTTTTAACAGACGGTTCAGATAGTCAGCTGCCCGTTCGTTCAGTTTTGAGATACGCTCTGTCTTGGAATCCAGAGGGCTGCTTTCTGCTACGACAACATCTTTTAAGTGATATTTCTTTTTTAATTCTTCTTCCAGATCCTCATACATATATTGTGCCAGATGGCGTACTTTTATTTCCACTATTTCAAGTTCGCGTCCGGTTTGAAGCATTCTTGAGACAGAGGATTTTGAAATTCCCAGGTGTTTTGCAATCTGACTTTGTCCCATATGTTCTTCGTAGTAAAGACTGCAGCACTGGTAGATTAATCTTTCATCGTCTATGATTTTTCTCATGATTGAACCCCGCAAAGCTAAATAAGACCGAGTTTTTTGCAGCCGTTATAGATTCCATTTTCCGCAACAGTATCCGTTGTAAATGCCGCATAAGGATCCAATCCTTTGTAGTGACGTCCCATGACAATTCCCGTTCCCACAGTTTTTATCATGGAGACATCGTTATCACCGTCTCCGAATGCGTAAGTTGATTGAATTGGAATTCCTAAAGCATCCATCATGGTACGGATGCCGGAACCTTTATCGACCCCGACCGGTGTGGCATCTGTAAAATGATACCGGATATGTTTTGCCAATTCAAACCGGGAGGAAAGGTGTGCTTTCAGGAAATCATAGTCTTCATCATGATCATAAAAAAAGGTCAGTTTATTAATCCGGCATTTCTCTTTGGTATCCCACGGCAGCACCCAATGGTCTTTGACATCAAACACATATTTAAAAAACTGATAGCTTTCCTGCTCCATGCCGTCGCAATAGGATTGTGTTTCTCCATCCATCAGAAGCACGATATTTCTCGGTGCACAAATCTGCCTCAGATTCTCGATTTCAGATTCTGTGATCTCTATGCTCTGAATGACCTCTCCGTCAATCTCTACATAGGCACCCACTCCGGTTACATAACCATTGAAGTATTCTTTTACATCTTCGGAAAATTGCTTTGTTCTGCCTGTACAGATACAGACAGCGTATCCGTTTTCTCTCAGCTTTGTTAAAGCTTCTTTTGTGGAATCGGGCATCTGAAAAATACCGTCCACTTCATCAATCAATGTTCCGTCGTAATCAAAAAATACAATTCCTTTATAATCTTTCACTATCTTTCCTTTCTCCGCAGGTTATCATAGAATTTTTTTAGAAATCAGAATCTGAGGCGTTGGGTATTTCTGCAAACAAATGAGTTTGATTATTTGACGCTGATTTTTGCTCCGTTTTTAATACATGTCTCGGGATATCCAATACCTGAAAGCATGATAGAATCCGGTGTTGCCGGTGTGTGTTTTTCTGAAAAATTCATCGTGCAGGTACCGCGTGTCTGTAATTTTTCGTTTACATTTGCACCGAGACCTACGATACGGAATGAACTGCTGCCAATTTCTATCCTGTCACCCTTTTTTAGATCTTCTGACGGACGGCCTTCATATGACACAGAATAATCTGCTAAATCAGTGGGTCTATCGTTCGGTCTGAAATCAACCTGATTTGAAGCCCTTAATAATCCCATTACTTCTGAACCTGTTTCTGTTATGACTGCATTCCACTTCATAATTTCATACCTCTTTTCTATATACTTTGATGTTATAGTTTCAGGTAATCCATCTTCCGGAAGTTTTTGAATTACTTTATAATTGTATTTTATTATCTCACAATCTTTAGAACAAGTGATTTTGTTGAAATTATGCTTAAGTGGGATTTGGGGAACTGGAGAATAGAAATTAATTTCTATTGAAGAAAGAGAAGGGAGATGATGGAAATGGATACATACCAAGTTTTAAGCCTTTTATTTTTAGGCGGTACGTTCCTGATCGCATGCTGACCTACATTGATAGGAATAAAAAGCGAAAAATCAAAGTTGGCCTGCCCGCTTTGCGCGCCACATACAATTTGCCGAAGGCAAATTGTATCCTTATGCATCTGTGTGCATTTCGCAAAGTGTTTTTTATTTATAGAGAGGATTTTTAATTTTCTCTATAAATAAAAAATACCTACCCTGTCGGCAAACGGGATTGGCGCGTCCTTTTATAGGACGTAAAAAACCCTAAAGGCTTCCACTTTGTGGGCGGCGGCTCTTTTCTTATAATTTATTATATATGATATTTTTTACGCAAAAAGGAATGTAATTGTTTGATGGAAAGGAGACTATCTAACTTTTTATCATGTCCGGATTTCTTATAAAGTCAAAGAAAAATGAAATGTCCAAAAGAAAGTACACTTGAGGACGTAAAAAGAAAGGACGGAGAGAACAATGAAAAAGCAATGGATAAGATGTCTGGCCGCAGTTTCTCTGATCGTGACCATAGGGACCGGAGCAGGAACTGTTCTGAAAGCCCATGGAGAGGAAATGGCTGGAAAATCCGGGGGGGGGGTATTTCCAGAATTGAGGAGCTGACCCCGGAAGAGCAAGTGGGAAGCGAGGCCGGTACAGCCACAGAGCAAAGCAGTACAGAAGAGGAAAAACCGAAGGAAATCCAAGCTTCCGGTAAAACTGCCGCGGCTAAAAAGAAAACCAAAGGGAATCTTAAAAAGCAGCTGGCAGATAACGGACAGACCTTCCTTGATGTGAGCAAGGGAGATGTCCGTATTACATTAAGTGGAGCGACGGGAGGCGGACTTCAGCAAAGTGAATCAAGCTTGAATCCGAAGGGATACTGGATCACCGGGACTACGACCTCCAATAACATTGAAGTATCAGAAGGGGTAAAAACAGATATTACTCTGGAGGATGTAAGTATTACCATAGGTAAGGCAGATACAACAACAACGAAAAGAGACTGTATCAATGTATCTCATGCAGACATAACGTTGACCTTGATCGGGGATAACAAGCTAATATGCAATACGGGTTCATCTGTAACCGGGTTCTTTGTAAATACCGGAAATGCTCTGACAAAGGATGGGATGGACGGTAGTCTGACACTCCAGTGTGAACACGCAAATGAAAAAGGACATAAATGTGACAAGTCATGCGGTTCTCTGCTTGCTAAAGGGAATCCTGAATTATGGCATGTGGGAGCAATCGGAAGTACACTGCGGAATATGCAGAAAGCAAAAGAGAGCGGATTTGCCAATTTCACAATTCGGGGAGGCAATATTGAAGCCTTGGCAGGTATCCATTCTCCAGGCATCGGTTCTGCATGTCTTTCCGAGAATTCGAGCGGAGTCTATATTTCAGGCGGAAGAGTAGAAGTTTACGGAGGAGGACATGCTCCTGGAATTGGAGCGTCAAATGATGGAAGAAGCAGAGAAACAAAAAATATTGAGATCAGCGGAGGGGATACAGTCGTCATTGCGGTGGGTGACAAAGAAACCGGGATGCCGGGCATCGGAGCCGCAAGCGGAAATGATTATGTCTCCAATGTGACAGCAGCTCCGGACTTTGGATATCAGGGTTATATCCAGGATGGTATTTCCGAGACAGAATATACATTTGCGGACGGAACTCCATTTAAAGAAAAGACGGATATCCGGGTAGGACAATTTTACACGATGGTCTATTTCGGACCGTTCCGTGATACCAATGAAATAGAAAAGAATACGAAGGATCAGATTGGAGCTAACCACGTGATCAGTAAAACCGGGGGAAAAGGTTTTACGAAAGAACAGTTAAAAGGATTGACGAAGGTAACAGGGAAAAATGAAAATGGAATCGATTTTAATACATCAGATTTAACCTTTACCAGAGAAGATCAGATCCAGGCGATCAATGCGGCAAAGACTTCAGGAAAAACCGGAGAGTTTCCTCTGACCTTTGCAACACCAAATGGGACAGAGACGACGGTCACGATATATCTGAAAGCGGACGGGACTGATTCCGCTTTGATGGACCCGGAACAGCCTGAGCCAACGATCGGGGCAGACGATTTTTGTCAGGATACCGGCGGAGAAGCACTCAGTGAGGAGGATGTCAGGAAGCTTGCATCGGTGCAGGGAAAGAACTCTGATGGAACGACCTATCCGTTGGACGAGTTTACAGCAGATGCCGGTCAATTAGAATTGATCAATCATGCCAAGACAGCAGGAGAAAGCGGAAGTTTTGAACTGACCTTTACTTCTCCGGATGGAAAAAAAGCCACTGTGGAAGTAATATTGAAAACTTATGATGAGATCACAGTTAATGAGACGACCGGAGAGCAGATCAAAGGACTGGATATCATTGGAAAGACCGGGGGAAAAGCCTTTACAAAAGAACAGCTGATAAAGCTTTCGGATGCCACGGCCCTAAATGGAGACGGTTCTGCCATTGTAGGAACAGAATTAGTAATTCCGGATGAGAAACAGGTCAAAGCAATCAATGGAGCCAAGACTAATGGGAAAACCGGAGATTTTCCGCTGACCATAGAGACGCCGGGCGGGACAGGAATTACGATCCGGGTGTATCTGAGAGACAGCGGAACGGATGAGACAAAAAATGGAGAGCAGCGAGGAAGTCTCGGCGCTAATGATACTGCACAGCTTACCGGAGGAATTGGCTTCAGTGAGGAGGAAATTACAAAACTTTGCAAAGCCAAAGGGAAAAATAAATACGGTAATAATGCAGCAGTGATCGTGGATAAAGGACAGCTGGGAACAATTAATGAGATCAAGAAAGCAGGAAAGACCGGAGACTTTCCACTTACCTTTTCTCTGGAGGACGGTACGAAAGCGGAGGTAACCGTTACTTTGACGGGAAATCACACAGTAATATTTGATTCAAACGGAGGAGATTATCACCCGGACGACCAGATTGTTGCAGGCGGCAGTCCTGCGGCAGAACCGAGAGAGCCGAAAAAAGAAGGGTATGTGTTTGAAGGCTGGTATTATACGGATGAAGACGGCGGGCAGAAGAGATGGGATTTTGCAGATCCGGTGAACAGCAGTATGACCCTGAAGGCCAGATGGAAAAAGATTCCCGAAGCTGCTTCAGGGGAGGAAAAGGATTCCACAGCAAGTCAAGACAGGACAGGATCAGAGAATCATGATAAGGACAAGTGGAAGTACGGCGAAGTTAAGGGAAATAAAGAGACAGACAAAAACAGAGGTGCGGATACAGCAAAGACAGGAGAGGACGGGAAACTGATTTGGCTCCTTGGTTGTACAGCAGGCAGTTGTATCTTTGGGTGGAAAAAGAAAAAAGCAGGTTTATCATAAATATAGTGGAAAAGGGGCAGAGCAGTTTTTAGTTCTGCCTTTTTAAATCTTTGTCTAACCATCTGTGAGATATGATTTTCTTATAAAGGTTAAACAAATAAAATATGCCTGGAAAGCGCGCAAAGGGCATGAGAAAGGACGGAGAGAGAATGAAGAAACCATGGATGAAACGATTGGCGGCTGTTTCTTTGACTTTAGCTTTAGAAACAGGGGCAGGAACACTGCTCAGAGCATATGAAGAGGAAATATCTAGAAAAACCGGGGGGGGGGTATTTGTGAAATACAGGAAATAGCCCCGGAAAGTGAAACACAAGATACAGGAGGGGAAACTTCTGGAACCACAGAGACCCCAGAACAGACACAGCCGGGAAGTACGGAGAATACGGAAGAACAGCCAGCAGTAAAGGAAGAGACAGACAGCACGGAGACAGAGAAAGAAACTGTTTCGGTGAAAAATCCAGTCAAAAAAGCGGTACAGAAAAAGAAGCTTGCTCAGAACGGACAGACCCTTCTCGATGTAGGACAGGGAGATATCCGGATCACGGAACACGGAGCCGAGGGCGGAGGACTGCCGGAAAATGAGACAGCCCTGAACCCGAAGGGATACTGGATTACGGGAACAACGACTCAATATAATGTAATAGTGGAAAAGGATGTCACTGTTGATCTTACTTTAGACAATGTTGACATCTCTTGTGATACCAAAAAAATGGACTGCATCAACGTTTCCCATGCGAATGTCACGATAACACTTAGAGGGAAAAATCAGCTTTTGTGTAATTCCGGCGGAAACGGAAATGGTTTAGAGGGCTGCGCGCTGGCAAAAGACGGCATGGACGGCAGTCTGACGATACAGTGTGAATCGGCGGACAAAAAGGGGCATAAGTGCAACTTGTCCTGTGGATCGTTAACGGCCAAAGGGGACCCTGGAATAACGCATGCAGGATCTATTGGGAGTACAGTAAGAAATACTTATGGTTCGGGTACAACAAAAGAGGAGATGGGATTCTCTAACTTTACCATAGAGGGAGGGAATATAGAGGCTTCCGGCGGAGATCACTGTCCAGGCATCGGCTGTGCCTGTGTCAGTGAATATTACAGCAGCGGCTATGGATATACAAAGAATATCAGAATATCCGGAGGAAATGTTACTGCCACAGGAACTGCTTATGGTTCAGGCATTGGTTCTGGCTATGGAAGCAAGGTTGAGGGAGTTTATATTACCGGGGGAACTGTTATGGCCAGGGGAGGTTATCGGGCTCCGGGAATCGGGGCATCAGATTGTGGCACTTACACCCAATCCACAGAGACTGTGGATCTTGAGATCAGCGGTGGAGATACGGTGGTAACAGCAGTCGGTGACCAGTCTACGGATATGCCCGGAATCGGAGCTGCATTGGGACTGGACTACGTAAAGAATGCAAATGTTATTCCAAAAGAAAGGTATCAGGGTTATATTCAGGATGGAGAGTCAGAAGATAATTACTTATTTTCAAATGATACTCCATTTTCAGAAAAATCAGAGATTAAAGTTAAAAAGTTTTTCACAATGGTATATTTTGGTCCTTACCGGGATTCCAATGGAATCGACCAGGATACAAAAGAGCAGCTGGGAGCCAATCATGTGATCAGCAAAACGGGAGGCGATGAATTTACCCAGGGACAGATAAAAGCTTTAACTAAGGTGACCGGAAAGCAGGCAGACGGATCTACAATCCCTGACAGTAAGATCCTCTTTGATGATCCCAGCCAGCTGGAAGCGGTCAATCAGGCAAAAAAGGAAGGAAAGACCGGAGAATACCCGCTGACATTTTCCACAGAAAACGGCACGAAAGTGACGGTTACCATTTGTCTCCGGAGCGAGGGGACAGATTCAGCAGAATTGGATGTGCAGAATCCGTCTTCTGTGATCGGTGCAAACAGTTTCCAGTCAGAATCCGGAGGACCGGCTTTTACAGAGCAGGAGGTCAAAGAACTCGGTAAGCTGAAAGGGAAAGATAAGGACGGAAACAATATACCTTTTGATGACATAAAACTTTCCAAGGAGCAGCTGGATCAGATCAATGATGCCAAGACAGCCAATAAAAACGGGTCATTTACACTTACCTTTGAAACTCCGGATGGCAAAAAGGCAGAAATCACAGTCACTTTGACCGGAGGGCGTGACGTGACAAACGTGACAGAGAGCGGGGACAAGATCATGGCGAATCATGTGATCAGCAGCACAGGGGGAAAAGGTTTTACAGAAGCCCAGATAAAGGTTCTCACTGGCCTGGCAGGAAGCAAAGATGACGGCACGCCGTACACGATAGATGAACTGAGTTTTTCTGATGCTAAACAGTTGGAAAAGATCAATAAAGCTAAGACATCAGGCAAGACCGGAGACTACCCATTGTCTTTTCAGACACCCCAGGGGACAGAGATTACCGTTACGGTATATCTGAGAAAAGAGGGCAGTGATAATGCCGAATACCGTCCGGAAGCTCCTTCGGCATCCATCGGAGCAAATGACACGGTCCAGCCGACCGGAGGCAAAGCTTTTACCGAGGATGAGATCATAAACCTGTGCGGTGCAAAGGGAAAGGATAAAGATGGGGTCGATGCGCAGATCACTGTCAATAAAAAACAGCTGGATGTGATCAATGGAGCGAAAGCAGCAGGAAAAACAGGCAGTTTTGAGCTTACATTTTCTATGCCGGATGGTACAGAAGTAACGGTTAAGGTTACGCTGACAGGGGAACATAAGGTATCTTTTGATTCAAAGGGAGGAAGTTATACTCCGGATGTCCAGAAGGTAGAAGGAGGTAAACAGGCAGTCAAGCCGAAAGAGCCGCAGAAAAAAGGATATACTTTTGAGGGCTGGTTTTATACAGATGAAAATGGAATTGAGACTGTATGGGATTTCAGCACACCGGTACATCAGGATATGACATTGAAGGCCAGGTGGAAAAAAGCAGCGGAACAATTAAATGTACAGGAGATGGGGGAAACATCAGGAGACAAAAAAACGAAAAACAAAAAGGATGAAAGCTGAAATTATAAAGAGCTCACTAAGAACGGCACAGAAACGGCATCATCGGCAAAGACCGGGGATGAGAACAGAGTGCCGTGGCTGTCCGGATGTATAGCCGGTGCAGCTGGTATTTTATTCTGGAAGAGCAGCCGGAGACGGAAGAGAAAGTAAAATTATAGAAGGGGATAACTTATGGTATTATCTGTAAGTTATTCCTCTTTTGTATATACAAGAATAGTAAAAATATGGTAAAAATAGATGTGCGGATATATAGGTCAGCAGATATATTATTTTTGTAATATCAAATAAAGGAGGTATTACAATGCCATCAGTAGAAAAAATAATTAGTGATATAATATGTGCTGAAAAAAACAGCAATATTAAGTTTAGAGATTTGCAAAGGGTGCTTGACGTTATGGGTTTTAGATGTAGAATAAAAGGAGACCACTTTATATATTATAAAGACGGAATTAATGAAATTATTAATATACAGCCAAAAGGAAATAAGGCAAAACCTTACCAAGTAAAGCAAATTAGAAACTTGATTCTGAAATATAAGTTGGAGGTATAGCTAATGTTTAAATATGAAATTATTATATACTGGAGTAAAGATGATGATTGTTATATAGCCGAAGTGCCGGAACTTCCCGGATGTATGGCTGATGGAAAAACACAGGAGGATGCACTGTACAATGCCCAGATCGTGATCAAAGAATGGATTGAAACGGCAAAAGAAATGGGCAGGGAAATTCCGGAGCCTCAGGGGAAACTGATGTATGCTTAGCAGAATCATGACTGCTTATTATATTTGTGTTTAACTCTTGCAAAATATTTCTATAAGGGGCTGTAAAATAAGCCCTTAATTAAGAATCGCCAGTTCCGGCAGATGTCGGAACTGGCGATTCTTCGCTTTCATATTCACTATTTAACGAAATTCTTGATTATAAAAATGTCTATCCCGCCGTAATCTCTCCGCAGATAAGCTGGAAGCTTTCCGTCACCATTCCCAGGTAGTCTTCCTCCACCAGGACAACTAGCGTATCGCCGGAGTGTACCACGGTGCTTCCTTTGGCGATGATCTCTTCCTTGCCCCGGCTGATGGTGACGATCAGGCAGTGTTCCGGCCAGGCCACATCTTTGATTTTTTTCCCTACAGCAAGGCAGGTTGTTCCGACAACAAAACTTGAGAGTACTTTACCCTCTGCGGCATCCGTTGTTTTTAATCCCTTTTTTGCGAGAATGCGGCCCAGAAGACTCTCGTAGATCGGCTCGCTTTTCAGAAGATGGGCAATCACATAGGCAGTCAGTGACACAACGGCCAGGGAAAGAAAGTGTTCAAATGTCCCTGTCATTTCCGCAATCAGAATGACGCCGGTGATCGGGGCCCTGACGATGGCAGTGAAAAATCCGGCCATAGCAAGGATAATAAAGTTGATGATGTAATCCTGACTGATGCCTGTAAGTCCTGTGACGGAGGTTCCATAGATGGAACCAATGTAGGCACCAAGGATCAGGAGAGGGAAGAAGATGCCTCCCGGTGCTCCGGAGCCAAAGCTGACTGCCGAAAACAGAAACTTTCCAAGGAGAAGAAGCACCATAGACCCGATCAGGAGATGGCCGCTCTCCAGGCGTGTAATCATGGCATGGCCTCCTGCGAGTACGGAAGGAAGGCAGTAGCACAGCACACCCGATACTAGGAACGGGATTACGGTCCTGTACTCCGGTTTCAGGAAGGAAAGTTTTTTGTAAATATCCTGACCCTTCAGCATGACACAGTTGTATAAGGCCCCGGCAGCGCCGAGGATGATCCCGAGCAGGATCAAAAGGCCGTAGTATTTAAGCGGAAGGGCAGATTTCAGCTGAAACTCAAACACCGGAGACAATCCGAATACATTTTTAGAGATAAAATCCGAGGTCAGGGCACCGGCGGTGACACAGACCAGCATGGAACTGTTAAAGTTCTTCTGAATTTCTTCCAGAGCAAACATAATGCCTGCCAGAGGCGCGTTAAAAGCAGCGGCCAGACCCGCGCCGGAACCGCAGACTTCCATGATCCTTTCTTTTGTCTTGCTCTTTCCTGTGATCTTTGCAAGTCCTTTGGCGGCCATAGCGCCCAGCTGGACAGAGGGGCCCTCGCGTCCAAGGGACAGACCGCCGAGGATCGAGAGAGTGCCGCCTGTGATCTTTGTGATCAGTACGCTGACCCAGTTTTGACTTATGTATCCTTTCATCTCCCCCTGTACCTGGGGGATACCGCTTCCGGAGCACATTTCATCCCATTTGACCAGTCTTCCTACGATCAGACCCAGGATAATCAGAACGGCAAACCAGCCTGCAATATAGAAGGCGTTTCCCTTTGTAAAGTCTATGATGCGGAATAAAAGAGACTCCGCGTGATTTAATAAAATACGGTAGATGACGGCAATACAGCCGGCAAATATCCCCACCAGGAGTCCGTCGAATACAATCGAGATGGACAGAGAGTGGGGATTTTCCATTTTTGAAGTTTTCATATGCGACAATCCTCCTTTGTCATATTTATCTTATCACAAGATGTGCCAAAGAAAAAGGAATCTGCGCATTTCTCGGGTTTGCAAAACAGGGCCTGATAGTTTATAATACACACGTATATTATAAAGAAATTTAAGGAACAGATTGGAGAACAGAGTATGCCACCGATTACAAATGACTGGGCTGAGCATCTGAAAGAAGAATACAAAAAGCCGTATTATAAAAAGCTGTATCAGACAGTGACGGCTGAGTACGCACAGAAGAACATCTTTCCGCCGGCGGATGATATTTTTAACGCGTTCCACCTGACGCCTTTGAGCAGGGTAAAGGTGGTCATCTTAGGCCAGGACCCATACCACAATGTAGGACAGGCCCACGGGCTTTCTTTTTCCGTAAAGCCGGGAGTACAGACGCCGCCGTCCCTGGTCAACATTTACCAGGAACTGCACGAGGATCTGGGCTGCTACATACCAAACAACGGATATCTGACCAAATGGGCCGAACAGGGAGTTCTGCTGTTAAATACAGTACTGACCGTCCAGGCGCACAAGGCCAATTCCCACAAGGATATCGGATGGGAAGAGTTTACGGACGCCGCGATCCGCATATTAAATGAGCAGGACCGTCCGATCGTCTATCTTCTGTGGGGACGGAATGCCCAGAATAAAAAATGGATGCTTACCAATCCGAAGCATCTGGTACTTGAAGCGCCTCACCCGAGTCCTTTTTCTGCGTCCAGAGGGTTTTTCGGATGCCGTCATTTCAGCAGAACCAATGAATTTCTGAAAGAGCACGGCATTGAACCGGTGGACTGGCAGATCGAGAATATATAGGAGTGAAGCATGAATAAAATTGTATTTTTAGACATCGACGGCACTCTGTACTGTGACGGGATTGGTATTCCGGAGTCCGCTCAGAGAGCCGTGGCTGAGCTGATGGACAAAGGCTGCAAAGTAGTGCTCTGTACCGGAAGGGCTTACGGCATGGTGCCGGAATCCTATATGGAACAGGGCTTTCACGGAATGATCGCTGCGGCAGGAGCCCATGTGATCTGTGAAGGCAGGGAATTGTGCAATCAGAAGGTTTCCGGTGAGAATCTCCAAAAGGTCATTGATTACGGACAAAACAGCAGGATCGGGATTATTTTGGAAGGCGTCAAAGGAAGTTACTATGACCCGGATAATCAGGATGATTTATATCTGAAGGTGGTAGAGAGGCTGAGAGAGACTACGACCCCTTATGTCTATCCGTTATCACAGGCAGAGGAAGTCAACAAATGGACATATCACCACATGGATTTCGCACAGAAGGACTTTGTAGAGGAGATGACCGGGGGAGTCATGACCGGGATCATACATAAAGAGGTAAACTCCGTAGAGTTTATTCCTTCAGGAATTAATAAAGCCACCGGTATTAAAATGGTGCTGGATCACTTTGGAATCGACCGGAAAGACAGCTACGCATTTGGAGACAGCGCCAATGACATTGAGATGTTAAATTATGTTCAATACGGGGTTGCCATGGGAAATGCAGTCCCTGAACTGCTTGAGCAGGCCAAATACAAAACGGAGCCTGCGGACCGGGATGGCCTGGCGCTGGGACTGAAACGCCTGGGGCTGATCGGGTAGGAGCTGCCTATGAAAAAAGTCCTGAAAGCATTTGCATCTGTCCTTCTGCTGGTACTGGTCTTTACGCTGCCCAATATGGTGTCATCGATCCAGAGCCGCATTCACCAGAAGGAACAAAAGAAGATTGTCACAGAGGTAAAAAAGACCCACAAAGACCTGTTTGAGACCAAGTACGGTTATCAGAGCCTCTCAAAAGAGGGCAAAAGGGTTTACAGCCTCATGTACTACGGGATTTTCAACAGAAAAAAAGAGATCGAGATTGAACAGGTTACCACAAAGCGGATGGAGGACATTTTAAAACAGATGGAATCCGACTGTCCTGAACTGTTCTGGTTCGACTTTACCGGAAATATCAAATGGAAGACATCGGGAACGAAGAAAAACGTCGTGTTCCTGCCCCATTATATTTTTACAAAAGAGCAGACCAAACAGTACGATAAGAAACTGAAGAAAAATCTTGCATTGTATCTTTCCTATGCAGACAAAAAAGAGACGGAATATGAGAAGGCCTATACGGTTTATGAGCATCTGACCAGGAGGATCTCCTACCGGGAGGGCAGCAAATATAATCAAAACCTGATCAGCGGCATGGTCAATGAAGAGACCGTCTGTACAGGATATGCCAAGAGTCTTCAGTATATTTATCAGAAGATGGGCATCCCGTGCCGGATGGTGTACGGAAGGGCCAATGGACAGAATCATGCGTGGAATCTGGTACAGATCGAAGGTGCTGACTGTTATGTAGACCCTACCTGGGGAAGCAATAATCAGAAGATGTCCAAAGGGTTTTTTGGGATGACAGAGGAGGAACTTCTTCGGGGGCACACGCTGGATCAGGGACTCAAGGTGCCCAAATGCAGTTCAAAGAAGAACAATTATTATGTGAGACAGAATCATTACTACAGGCAGTTTGAATTGGGGAAGATCTATAACCAGCTCTGTGAACAGAAAAATCAGGGGCAGATCAGTTTTCAGATGGGCAGCCGGACGGAATATGAGAAGGCACACCGGCAGCTGATCGCCGACAGAAAGATTTTTGATCTGCTGAAAAGAGTGCCCGGTTTCGGGGCAAAAAAGATGGAAGTGACTTACTATACGGACCGCCAGCTATACATTATGACATTTAATTTCAAATAAGAATCATGAGGAAAAACATATGAAAAAATTTGTAAAACGATTACTGGTGATGCTCACTGCAGCTGTACTGGTGACAGCAGGGACCGTGCCGGCGAAGGCGGCAGAGAGAGGACTTGCGACAAAGGAAGACACAAACGCCGATAAGCCGTCGATCAACGGAGTCTGCGGAATACTGATGGATGCCAAGACCGGAAAGATCCTATATGCAAAAAACATTGACAAGAAAAGCTATCCGGCCAGCATCACTAAGATTCTTACGACCCTGGTGGCGATAGAAAATAACGATGATCTGTACTCCACGGTCAAATTCTCCAGACATGCCGTAAACAGCATTGAGCCTGGAAGCACTCACATCGGCATCAAGGCCGGCGAGGAGATCCCGCTCATGGACGTTCTGTACGGTATCATGCTGGAATCCGCAAATGAAGCCTGCAATGGTGTAGCGGAGCATACAAGCGGCAGTATCGAAAAATTTGCAGACCTGATGAATAAGAAAGCGAAAGAGATCGGCTGCAAGGGGTCTCATTTTATGAATCCCAACGGCCTTCACAATGATAAGCACTATGTCACTGCCAGGGATATGGCGCTGATCACGAAAGCGGCTCTTCAAAATCCAATGTTCCGCAAGATCGCATGTTCTTCCCATTATTTTATGTCAGGAACCAACAAGGAGAAAAAGGGCAGAGAATTATGGAACCACCACAAGATGGTAAAACAGACGATGTTTTTATACAAAGGCGTGGAGGGCGGAAAGACCGGATATACGACCAGAGCCGGCGGTACTCTCGTAACTTTTGCAAAGCGCGGGGAAACGGAGCTGATCTCTGTGATCCTGCGGGGAAACGGATATGAATTGTACAGGGATACGATTAAACTGTTTGACTATGGCTTTAAGAATTATAAATCCGTGGCGCCTTTTGCGGGATTAAACTGCGACCTCTCTGAAAATCAGGAAAATCCGGTCACTCAGATGGCATGCAAACTCTCTCCGTACCAGCTTCCGCTGGGCGGCAGCTTAAGTGACTTTTCTGTTCTGCTGACCAAGGATCAGGACTCTGCCGAGCTGAAAGTATACACCGAGAACAATAAAATCTATGCCTCTTATGGGGATGAAGATCTGGGATCAACCAAGATCAGTTATTAAAAAATATCTAATGCCGGAAAAGTCTTTTCTAAAGATTTTTCCGGCATTATTTTAAGAATGTTCAGCTCTTTTGTAAATAATCGGATTGTCATATCCAAAAGTTTTCTTTCCGTTTACTTCCATTATTTCAGAAACTTCTAAATACTCTTCAGAAAAGCGTTCAAATAAGGTGAATTTCAGCACAGGGGAAAACATGCTTGTGCTGCCGCCTTCCCATATATTGTCCTTTTCCGTATACAGTGCCGGTGTGAATTTTTCTGATGGTTTCAGATCCTTGAAATCAACAGGGGTTAAATTTTCATAGGTAAATGTGTCTTTTTTATATCCATCGGGAGTCTCATAAGAAGTCAGTTTCACTCCGTCAGCTCTCTCGGTAAATAAAAACAGGTGGGGTGATGCGTGCGTTTTTCCGTCCGATGTATAGTAAGTTTCTTCAAGCATGAAGACTCCTTTGAAAGCTGGAGGCAGATTCCTGATTTTATCATTGCAGACCGTATTTACGTGTTCAGCAAAAGGAAATTCAATTCCATTCTTTTTCATAGTTTCATATTGTTCAGAGTTATGAAATCTGCCCGTTAAAAGGCTGATAAATTTGTTTAACTGTTCCATGTCAGAACCTCCCATCTTCCGAAAATGCTATTTTCTTCATCAGTTCCATTAAATTTTGTTTTTCATTGTCCGAGAGAGGATTTAAGATAACGCTGTCCCACTCCCAGAATAAATTATGGCTCATTTCAAAGGCTTCCCGGCCTTTCGGAGTCAGACTTATGATATTGGCCCGTTTGTCTTTGGTACTTTTCTTTTGCTTGAGCAGGCCGTTTTCTATGAGTTTTGAAAGTGTTCTGTTCAGATGGCCCGCATCCAGCTTTAAGGCAAGGGATATTTCTTTGGGCGAACATGTTTCTTTCTTGCCGACAAAAATAAGAATAAACAGCTGTCCGTAAGTTACATTGATCTCTGCGAGTTTTTCCGTACAATACTGCGTAAAATACTTACGGAGAACTGACACATAAAAAGCAAATGATTCTGTCATTCATGATTTCCTCCATTTATTTGACTAAGTCAAATATAATTCAAAAGATTGACTTTGTCAAGTAATATAAGATAGTAAAAAAACCGGTATCCCAACCGTCAGATTTTTGATCTGGTGTTTGGGAACCGGTTTATGAAGCTGTCTGGTTTTTATATCTGAGATCACTGTGGATCCTGTCTCTGCACAAGGATATTTAACGCTTCCGGAACGATAGAAATCCTTACAGGGAGCCCTTCGCTCAAAATCTCACCGTCGTAGTCAATGGCGATCTCGTTGTCTGTGGATGCCTGTTCGATAAAGATTTCTTTCGTCTGAAAATACTCGATGGACGGGTGATTTTGGTGGCTGCCCTGGAGCCATTTGACGATCAGATCCGGAGTTGTTAAAAACTCGATCTTTTTAAGGATCAGGACGTCCAGATAGCCGTCTGACACAGAAGCCAGCGGTGCGGCAGTCGGGAAACCTCCAACACTTTTTGAATTGGCCACTAAAAAGACCATGGTTTCCGTGGTCTCTGAAAATTCACTGCTGGTATACTTTAATACCATGTTTTTGGAAAACTGCTTTGGAAGTTCTTTGATGCCTTCCAGATAATACGCCATCTTCCCGAGGACTGCCTTCTTGTCTTTCGGAACTTTATAAGCAATATCGGTGAGCAGGCCGCCGGCAAGGACATTGATAAAATATTCATCATTGACCTTTCCGATATCTACTTTCTTCGTCTGGAAATTCTTTATCATGCTGCAGAATTCCCTGGCTGTTTGAGGCAGGTTCATATAAGTGGCAAAGTCATTGACAGTTCCTGCGGAGATGATAGCCAGGGGGATATTACTCTGGCTGACTACAAGTCCGTTGGACACTTCGTTTAAAGTACCGTCGCCGCCTACAGAGACAACATAGTCGTATTCTCCGGGCTTTAAGGCTGCCGCCCGGTGTTTTGCATCATCTTTTTTCTTTGTATAAAAAACATCAATGTGCGGAGTGATTTGTTTTAAAATCAAAGTCGACATGATTTCCTGCAGTGTGGCTTCAATATTTTGTTTCCCCGAAGAGGGATTGATGATAAATAAGGCTTTCATGAGATCCTCCTTGTTATATTCCATTCTCCGCGATTATGTACGGAAGATTATTTTACTTAGAGTTTACCATAGAAAAGTTACTGCCGCAATGTACAAAAAACTTGCTGTTACAATGAATTCCTTTTGTATTTATGAAAAATCTATTTTATAGTGAGAATGAACGAAGGAGAAAGGATAAGGAGAGATGAGGGACGGGAACTTCTATAAAAATCTTTGTCCGTATGTGAAGAGGGCAAAGCAGGGAGATGAGAGAGCATATGAATATCTGTATCGGCAGACATACGACCAGGCCAGACTGTTTGTATTGAATTTCTGCGGAAATGCCACTGAGGCAGAGGATATTTTACAGGATGTTTTTATCGAGATTTACAGGAATCTTCCTGCTCTGAAAGATAATATGGCGTTTTGTGCATGGCAGCGGCAGATTGCATACCGGTGCTGTCTTAGGAATGCCAAAAAGAACAGTCAGACCGACATACTTGGAAACGAAGTGGTGGATTTTATCCAGAGTATGTCTTCTAAGGAGCCGGAACCTCAGAAGTTTATTTTGGAGGATGAGAAGACAAGAATCCTCCATGAGTGCATAAAGAATCTTCCGGAGAAGCAGAGAGCCGCGATTATCCTGAGTGCTCTGGAACAGCTGAAGATGAAAGAGATCGCCCAGATCATGGACTGTAATGTAAACGCGGTGAAAAACCTTTTGTTCCATGGACGGAAAAATCTGAAAAAACAGATCGAAAGCCTTCCGAAAGCAGACAGAGAGGCTTTGAAAATCAGGGGATTTGGTTTCTTTGCTTTATATCCGATTCTCAGGGGGTCTTTGTATACTGCGGGAAGCAATACGGGAAAAGGAGTGGTGGCCATGAAAAAGGCGGCCCTCGGAGCAGCAATTGCGGTCGGAGCCGGTACAGCCGGTTTTGTGATGCTTCATGAAGATCCTCTTCCGGCAGTTGATTTCGGAGGCTTCGAGACTCCTCAGGTGCAGATGGAGACAAAAAATCTGGAAGGGATCAAGATTCCCCAAAAGCCCAAACCGAAGCCTGAACCAAAAAAGATTACCCCGGCTTCTATACTCCAGGCAAAGGTGGAAAAGAAGGGCGGACGTTTGGCGATCTATGTGGACGGGGATGTGGATTACGTGAAGACTTATGCCCTCGGAAAATCCGGAAAGAAAGTCGCAGGACTCACCTGTGACACGAGCCGGGAGATCTTCTATGTACCGCCTAAGACAGAGGACTTTAAATTATATTTGATGGACAAGGCAGGAGATCAAAGAATATTTGAATTTAACAGGGAGTAAAAGAGGCTTTTAAAGGCCTTTTTTTCTAACCTTTTTCAGAATAGAAGTTTCTTATAAAGTCAAAAAATCACCCAAGAAAGAGTGCACTTGAGGGCAAAAAAGGACGGATAGAACAATGAAAAAGCAATGGATGAGATGTCTGGCTGCAGTTTCTCTGATCACAGTCATGGGAACAGGAAATGGCTGGAAAACCGGGGGGGGGGATGAGGCTTTTACAGAAAAACAGTTAAAAGGGCTTTCCATAGTGACAGGCAAGCAGGAGAATGATTCAGACTTTCCTTATGATAATCTGACCTATGCGGATAAGACTCAGCCGAAATACCAGATGATAAATGGAGGTGAGAAGGCCGAAGAACCGGGAGCACCAAAAAGGGCCGGCTACACCTTCGGCGGATGGTATTATATTGATGAAAACGGAAAAGAAACAGAGTGGGATTTTAATAAACCGGTGAACGGTAATATGAGACTGACAGCGAAATGGGATCCGGTGCCAAAAGAACCCTCATCAGAAGAAAAGAAGCCGGCGGAAAAGAAGAAAATAAAAACAGAGAGAAAAAAGAAAATACCGCAGAAATGGAAGTACAGAGAGGTAAAAGAAGAAAGAAAAATCCGTGTTGTAAGAACCGGTGGGGCTGAGTATGTTGTGCTCTGCCCTGAAATATCCAGGGAGGAATTCCACAGCAGGGTGTCAGCGCTGAGGAGGGAAACCGAGCACAACGAGGAACTGAATATTTCCATCGGAGCAGTCTGGGATGCGGGAAGACGGGGAGTCAAAGAGCAGGTCAGCTATGCAGAAGACTTAATGTACATCGAAAAGCAGTCATACTACAAAAAAACCTTGAACGCAGAATACAACCGCAGATCGGCAGTTGCCAAGAAACTCTTAAGAGACATTGAACAGGGAAGGTTTGTTGTACATCTTCAGCCTAAGGTTGAAATTGAGACAGGAAGGATCATAGGTGCAGAGGCTCTTGTGAGAAAAATACAAAAGGACGGCAGTCTGATTATGCCGGATGCATTTATTCCGATCTATGAATTGGAAAATGTCATCTGCCACGTTGATTTATATGTACTGGAGGAAGTCTGCAGGATTCTCAGACAGTGGGAGCAGACGGGTTCTGACTCCCTTACCATTTCCGTTAACCTCTCGCGGGTTACTTTAATGGAGAAAGATGTCGCAAACAGAATTCTGAATGTCTGCCGGAAGTATGACGTGGACCCTTCCCAAATATGTATAGAGATCACAGAGAGCTCGTCCAAGATCCGGCTGGAAGAGCTGAGCCGGAAGGCAGAAGAATTTATTGGAGCGGGATTTAAGATTTCCCTGGACGATTACGGAACCAAATATTCAAATCTGGCCATACTGTCTGCCATTGATTTTAATGAGATTAAGCTGGACAAGAGCCTGATTGACGGTTTGGAGAAGAATGAAAAGTCGCAGGTGCTCGTCCGGTATGTGATTCAGATGTGCCGGACCTTGAACCAGATGATTCCGATCGCGGAGGGAATCGAAACTGAAGGGTAGATCAATATACTGAAAAATCTGGGCTGTGACTTCGGACAGGGATATTATTTTTCAAAACCAATATCGGTCAAAGATTTCTTTAACAGATATATGGAGGCAGAAGTAAAGGCAAATTGAATCTTTCGGTGGGATGAGCAGGATATGCAAAGACACGGTGACATCGCTTACAAAGAGTGGTAAAATAAAAGCAGAACAATCGGAACATCAAACAGAGAGATGGGGTGACTGCTGTGAAGAAATTAATCCGATATACAAACCGTTTCATGAGACATGCAGACTGGAAGGATCTCGTAATGATTAAGCTCTGTGCCTGCGCTGCCGGAGTCATGTGGGGACTGGCACTTCCGAAGAAGCTGCACAAAGCGGCGGCCTTTACAGTGACGGCACTGTTTACCGCCACATATCTGCCGGAGATCATGAAATTTTTTAAAGTGAACAGATTATAAGGACGATGATTAGACAGCCGGGATATTAAATTCGGCTGTCTATTTTTCGGTCATAAGTCCCTTTAATCCCCATCTGTTCCCTGTATTTAGCCACGGTCCTCCGTGAAATAGAAAATCCCTTTTCTTTCAGAAGCAGCGATAGTTTCTGATCACTGAATGGCTTCTTCGGATCTTCCCGGGACACCATTTCTTTTAATATCCCTTTGATATCTACCGCACTGACCTGGGCACCAGCAGCAGGGGAGGAGCCGGAAAATAATGATTTCATAGAGATGATGCCGCAGGGAAACTGCAGGTATTTTCCTTTGACACCCCTGCTCACCGTGGAAACATGCATTCCAATATCCTCTGCCACTTCGTTCATTGTCATAGGTCTCAGAAAGCCGTGATTTTTTAAAAACTCCGGCTGTCTTGAGAGAATGGATTCGGTGATCCTGATCATCGTATTTCTGCGCTGTTCAATGCTTGCGATGATAAAACGGCATCGCTCATATTTCTGCTGGAAATATTCTTTCAGCTGGGGGTCTTTTGTGCCTCTGAGCATACGGACATAATAATCATTCAGAGAATAATTCCCCACCCAGTCGTCATTGAGCCGGATATCCCACTGATTCCCCTGACAGGTCACGATGATGTCCGGGGTGATGTATTCGATTTTTTCTGTGGAAAATCCCTGAAGAGGCTTGGAATTCAGGTTCCGGATCACGGCGATATGCTTTCGGACTTCTGCTGTGCTGATATGAAGGCTTCTGGAGACGGTGCTGATGTGTCCGAGGGCGATATCGTCCAGGTGATTTTGTATAATCTTTTCCATGACCGGCGTTCTTTTTCCGAGGAAATCAAGCTGCCGTAAGAGGCACTCCGGAAGGCTGCGGGAAAAAATGCCCACGGGCTCCAGGCCGGACAAAGTTTCATAGCACGTTTTTATCTCTTCCAAAGGAATTGCCAGAAGGGCCGAGACTTCTTCAAAAGAAATCCTGAAAAATCCGCCGGAGTCCAGGCAGTCAATCATAAAGTTCATTGTCCGCCATTCACTTTCTGTGTAATCATTTTGGTTCAGCTGATCCAAAAGATATGTCTTAACCATGTCGGTGGCTTCTTCCGGAATATCAAAATCCTGTGTTTCTGATACAGTGAAAGAAGAACCGGAAGGTGTATGGTCGAGAATCGGGTTTTCTATGTATTCATTCTGCAGAAATTCAGAAAGCTCTCCGTTATCCAGTGACAGAATATGCAGCGACTGGATCTGAGACTGAGACATCTGCTGTTTCTGGTGAAGCTCTAAAGCGGAGCGGTAAGACGGGGCCAAAAAATCTCCTCCTTTCCTGCGGTTTGATCCGTGAGGAACTTAAAATGTGTCACAGGCAGGGCACGCCTGATCTAAGAGCAGATTGCAGTAGCAGATCTGCTCCCTGGAATTGTCCACGGCTGTTTCCAACGCCTTTTTTGTGTCTGGGGCATTCAGACAGGAGACCAGTTCAAAGAGCAGCGGAAGATTGACTCCTGCGATCAGGTGGATATTTTTCTGTGACAGATATTTCATAAACTCATTGTTGACACTGCCGCCGAAAATATCGGTGGCAATAATCAGTTCTTCGTCCGGACCCAGTCCGTCTATGATCTCCCTGACCGGAGTTTCCACTTCTGACATATCGTCTGTATAGGCACAGAGTGTGGAAACAGAGTCCTGCCTTCCGGTCACCAGTTCCATTGCATTTCTAATTCCGTCAGCAAATGTGCTGTGGGTTGCGATCAATAATCTTTTTTTCATGTTTCTTTCACCTCGTTGAATGATAGTATATTTGCCTGGGCATAACACTGATTTACAACTGTATATAGAGCAAATTCCGTGCCAAGAACTAGTGTCAAAAAAAATTTGAATCTGAGAAATCATCTTGCGGAATGCCTTGATTGACAAATGGCAGGAAGCTGGCATAATGAAAATAAATTATGCAGTACAAATGAGATGAGGTAGAGGGATATGCTGAAGGAAAAGTTATTGTCATATATAAAAGAACAAACAAAACAGGCTGATTTTGATCATGTGGATAAGTCCTGCACGGCGGATGAGATGTCGGGGATCTTTACGGTGAAACGGAATACAGTCAGTCACTATCTAAACAAAGAAGTGGGGAAATCTTTATTTAAGGTCAATACAAGGCCTGTTTTGTTTTTTGATGCCAAAGTGTTTGAAGAGCGGTTTTTTAAACCTGAGAAACCGGTCTATGCAAGTCTCGAGGAACTTTTTATGGAACATACAGAGGCAGAGAGAAAGTCCCGGGAGGCTGACGATCCGCTGGAAAGTATGATTGGGGCCCGGGGAAGTCTTAAAAAGGCTATCGAGCAGATCAAGACTTCCGTATTTTATCCGAATACAAGCCTGCCGGTATTTCTCCACGGGGATACCGGGGCCGGAAAGAGTTACATGGCCCGGCAGATTTATGAGTTTTCTGTCTGTCATGGGGTACTTCCGGAAGGGGCGCCGTTCATCACGCTGAATTGTGCCCAGTACGCCAACAATGTGGAGTTGTTGTCCAGCAATCTGTTCGGATATGTAAAAGGAGCGTTTACAGGGGCATACGGTACATCCAAGGGACTTTTGGAGGCAGCAGACGGAGGGATGCTGTTTTTGGATGAAGTGCACCGCCTGAACAATGAAAGTCAGGAAAAACTGTTCATTTTTTTGGACCAGGGAATCTTCCGCCGGATGGGAGAAAGTGAAGGGTGGCATAAGGCAAAAGTCAGGATCGTTATGGCTACCACAGAAGATCTCGCTTCCAATTTTCTGGACACATTTCTGCGCAGGGTGCCTATTGTGGTGGAAATCCCTGATCTCATGGAGCGGGGATACCAGGAGCGGATGCAGTTTATTTACCGCTTTTTTATTCAGGAGAGCAAGGTGCTGGAGAGAACATTTTCAGTTTCGGGAAATGTGCTGGACGCGCTGGCAGGACATAACTTTAAGGGGAATGTGGGCGAACTCCAGAATACCATCAAATATCTCTGTGCCACAACTTACGCAAAAAATAAAGAAAAGGAAAAGATCGCACTCCGTCTGGGGGATCTGCCGGACGAGATCATTTCGGAGATCGCCCAGAACGACGGAATGAAGATTAAGAAGAGCCAGGAAGTGCTGATCACGCCGGAGTCCAGGCCTGAGACGGCTGCAGGTGCGGACACGGAAGAATCTATACATTACAGGGAACTGTTTGAAAAACTCAATTCCATCTATGAAGAATTCCAAAGCCAGGGATATGCTCTGGACCAATTTGAGAAACGGTGCTTCCATGCGGTCAGCGACATGCTGGACCGCCTCATCTATCAGCAGAGTAAGGAGTCGGAAACTATGCTCATGCGCTATGTGATCGGCAGTGTCCACGAGGCTTTCCGGTATGTGGAATACAGCTGCAATGTTCGATTCGGGGGCAATGTCCTCCACGCTGCGGCAGCCTATTTCTTCTATCTGAACGGTCATCCTGCGGAATATGAGTCCGGGGGAAAAGTATCGGGGCAGTTTCTTTCGTTTGCGGAGGAACATTACAGACAGGAAACGCAGCTCGTTAAGAGGATGATGGATCTGCTTTCCGCGAAGATGGATTTAAATGTAACGGAGGCGGACCTGCTCCCTCTCGTGCTCTATTTTAAGAGCCTGAATGTGAAGTCACAGGACGGCAGGACTAAAGCCATCATTTTAGCCCACGGATATGCCACGGCAAGCAGTATTGCCAATGTGGCCAACCGGCTTTTGGAAGAAACAATATTTGAGGCGGTGGATATGCCCATAGATAAAAAGATGGAAGATATTGTCCTATGGATCAAAGAATATATTGAGCTTCATGATCTGAGCAGCGGCCTTCTGTTTCTGGTGGACACAGGCTCCCTGATGGACATTTATGAGGAACTCAGCGATATGCTCAGAGTGCCCGTAGCCATCGTAAACAACATTTCCACGCAGATGGCGGTGAACGCCGGACAGATGGTGAAACAGAAGTACCGTCTGGAGGACATTCTCTTAAGGCTGAAGAAATACAATCAGACCGAATACCAGATGATCTATCCGAAGATAGACAAGCAGAAAGTGATCCTGACCTGCTGTCTTACCGGGACCGGGACCGCAGAGCAGATCCGGGGCCTGATCGACGACAGTATTCCTTCGGACATTGATATTACGGTGGTCTCCTACGACTATGACCAGCTGAACAATCAGTCAACGGCCGATGCCCTGTTGGACGGCTACGACATCCTGGGAGTCATAGGGACTGTAAATCCAAAGCTTTCCGGCATCGAGTTCATACCTCTTGAGGAGGTTGTGTCAGGGGAGGCGGAGAGGAAGATGGAAAAGATCCTGTCCCCGGTTATCTCTCATGAGCGCATACAGGAGATCAATGACCATCTCGTGAGAAACTTTTCTGTCCGGCAGCTGATCGGTTCCCTGACGATCCTGGATACGGACAAGATCATGAACCACATCGAGGACTGTCTGAAACAATATGAGGTCACGGACGGGAAAGCACTTTCAAACAGTACAAAGATCAATCTTTTCATTCATGTGGGATGTCTTGCGGAGCGCCTGATCAGGAGGAGCCCGATCGAAGACTATCCTGATATCGATGCATTTGAGGCAGAACGGACAGAAGAGATTGCAAAAATACGGAGTGCCTTTAGTGGGATAGAAAACACTTACAGTGTCAAAATCCCACTGTCTGAAATCGGATATATTTATGACATTATAAATGGAATATAAGATAATCAGCGGTTTGCGGAGCCAGAGACAAAAGCGTGACACTAAGTTGGCACGCTTTTTGTTGTATAAATGGACAGAAAGCAAAAAACATCACATTTATATGATCTGGGAAGGAGAACTACATACAATGATTATTTCAATGGGAGAAATGCTTGGCAAGGCAAAGAAAGAAGGATACGGGGTGGCGGCCCCAAATGTATTCAACAGAGAGACGATCGAGGCATCTTTTCTGGCCGCAGGAAAACTAAAAGCGCCGGTGATCCTTGATGTGGCTTCTGTCCACGGCATTTACGAGTGTGCAGACCTGGCGAGGTTTTATGCAGCCAGATATCCGGAAGTACCCGTGGCGGTGAATCTGGACCACGGCGGCGCCTTTGAGGATATCATACAGGCGATCCACGCCGGATTCAGTTCTGTCATGATCGACCGTTCCACACTTCTGTATGAGGAAAACGTAAGAGAAGTAAAGGAAATCGTAAAAGTGGCTCATGCGGTCGGCGTTTCCGTAGAAGCAGAGCTTGGTCATGTGGGTCAGGGCGACGAATATGAGGAGACAAGAGATGCGGGACTGACCAAATTGGAAGAAGCACAGTCCTATGTGGAAGAAACCGGAATTGACTGCCTGGCTGTGGCCGTGGGAACGTCGCATGGAGTGTATAAAGGAACTCCTCATCTGGAATTTGAACTTCTCTCCACTTTATCAAAAGAAATCAAGATTCCTCTTGTACTCCACGGAGGTTCCGGCACAGGAGATGACAATCTTGCCAAAGCAGTGAAGACCGGAATACAGAAAGTCAATTTAAACACAGATTTAAGCGAGGCAGGAAAGAATGCACTGAGGAAAGCCCTTGAGAGCAGCGCGCCAAGAAAAGATGTTAAGGCCGCAGGAGAGTTTGCACCGAAGAAAATGAACATGCAGCAGACCATCGCAGCGGGAACCGAGGGATTTCAGGAAGTGCTGGAACACTACATGAGGCTGTTTGATTCACAGAACCGGTGGTAAACCTATGGATCTGATCGACAGGAAACAGCCCGCTCCCATGAATCATATCTTCCGCTTTTATGAGTTTAAGGACTATCTGAGGGCGGCAGCAGAAAGCGGCTATGAGAGCATTGACCTTTGGACATGCGGAGCCCACTATTTTGTGGATGCCCATACTCATGAGGAAACAAAAAGCCTCAAAAGGATGCTTGGAGACTATGGGCTGAAAGCGGTGAGCATGACGCCGGAGCAGTCCTGTCCGAAGCCATTTCACATGGCCGCAAAAAGACCGGAGATCAGAAAAAAGGCGAAACGCTATTTTCAGCATATGATCCGGGCGGCGTCAGAACTTGACTGTGACAGAGTGCTGATCACATCCGGCTGGCAGTTCTTTTCCGAAGACAGGGAAGAAGCCTGGAAAAGGAGTGAGGAAATGGTCGGGGAACTCTGCAGATTTTCAGAGGATTACGGCGTATATCTGACTATGGAGACCTTATCGAAGAAGAGCACCAGGCTGTGCAACCGGCTTGAAGATGTAAAACGGATGATGGAAGCGGTCAACTCCGGACAGTTTGCCGTGACCGCAGACATCCATACGATCCACAATGCCGGAGAATCCCTCCAGGACTGGTTTGATGCATTTGGAAAACGGCTGAATTTGGTACACTTTATGGATTACAGAGACGGCGCCTTTTCCCATCTCAAATGGGGAGACGGAACTTGTGACCTGGAAGGGACACTGAAATTACTGGATCAAAACGATTACAGAGGGCCGCTGGTGCTGGAGTATACAGACAGCAGATATTTTGAAGACCCGGCGGCAGTCTATGAGGATACGATGAAAAGATTGAAACCATATATCAGGAGATAGAGAAAGAGGTAAGCGAAATGGCAAAAACAGAGACGACAAGATTTGCAGTGATCGAACAGGAACGGGTGGTGAAAGTACATGAGCGGAAGATTCCGGAACTGAAAGCCGATGAGGTGCTGATCAAAAACGGAGCCTGCAACATTTGTACGACAGATTACGGACAGTGGACCGGGGCCAGAAAGAATCTGAAGTTTCCTATGGCATTCGGGCATGAATTCAGCGGGACGATCGTTGATATGGGATCGGAGGTAAAAGGATTTGAAATAGGAGAGCCGGTTGGCATCGGCTATGACAACTGCGGGAAATGTGAGTTCTGCAAAAAGGGCCTCACAAGTGAGTGTGTGACTCTGGGAGAAGGAAGGAATAAACTTTCACCGGACGGTTACCACGGAGGCTTCGGCTGCTCTGAGTATGTGGTCAAGCCGTACCGCTCTCTGTTTAAGATGGACCCGTCCATCGATCCTTCCGAGGCGGCATTTGTGGAACCGGTTGGCACGGTCTGCCAGGGACTGCGCAAATTAAGAGTGTCCGCGGGAGAAAAAGTGGTCGTCATCGGAGCCGGAACCATGGGGATTCTGAATGCACTGGCGTTAAAGGCAGAAGGATGCGATGTGCTCATCACGGAAATGATGGAGAAAAAACTTAAAGTAGCAAGAAATCTGGGACTTCACGCAGTGGATGTATCTAAGGAAGATCCGGTGGAAAAAGTAAAAGAATGGACGGACGGACGCGGCGCCGATGCGGTCATCCTGGCGGTAGGTGTCACGGCGGCCAATGATCAGGCCCTTGAGATGGTGAAACATCTTCACGGAAGAATTCTATTATTTGCCGCAGGATATCCGGCTCCGGAACTGCATGTGGATTCCAACCTGATTCATTACAGAAAAATGGAGCTGATCGGAACATTTTCAGCGGATCTCTGTGACTTTAAAAAAGCCGCGGAGCTGATCAGCGAAAAGAAAATTGACCTGTCTAAACTTGTGGAGGCAAAATATCCGCTGGATCAGGTGCAGGAAGCCTTCGAGGCCGCTGTTGTCCCCGGAGCTTACAGGGTCAGCGTAGTATTTTAAGAAAAGAATGAGGAGGGATTACCTATGATTAAGAAATTAAGAGTCGATTATCGTCTGGTACACGGACAGGTGGCGATCTCCTGGTCCAGGGCGCTGGGAGTGGATTGCATCCTGGTGGCAAATGATGAGGTGGCAAAAGATGAGATGCGCCAGTCTATGCTGCGTATTTCCAAACCCCAGGGAATTAAGCTGGTCATCAAATCTATGGAGGATTCCATTAAGGCCATCAAGTCAGGCGTCACTGACAAGTATAAATTGTTTATTGTGGTCAACAACGTAAAGGACGTGGAAAGGCTGACAGATGCCGTTCCGGAGATCAACGATGTAAACCTGGGAGTACTTCCGGCAGTGGAGGGAAGCAGGGCACTGAGTAAGGCAATCAACGTGACCGCAGACGACACAGAAACTCTGAAACACCTGCTTTCTAAGGGTATCCGCATGGAAATACAGCAGGTACCCACAGAAACCGCTGTAAAAGTTACGGAAAAACTGTTGGAGAGTTAGAAGGGAGAGAGGGATATGTTAACAAAAGCGCTGCTTGTGGGGCTGATTTTAGGCCTCTGCAAAATGGAATATTTTTTTGGGTACTGCATGATTTGCCGACCGATTGTCATTTCCACGCTGACTGGACTGGTTCTTGGAGATCCGGTGCAGGGTGTGATTCTTGGAAGCGTATTGGAACTAATGTTTATCGGGTCTTTTCCTATCGGAGCGGCAGTGAGTCCCGACTATGGCTCTGCGGGAGCTATCTGTACGGCATTTGCCATTATAACAACCGGAGGAAAGGCCGTGGCTACTACTCTTGCAGTGCCGATCGCCCTGCTCGGAGGCTTTATCTTTATCGGGTGTAAACTGATGAACGCGGCATTCGGACAGGTCATGATGAAGAAGATCGAGAAGGACAATACAAGGGCTGCAGGAAGAATTTATCTCTTTGGTGCATTTTTCACTAGTTTTGTTGTTTACTTTTTGTATGGCTTCCTGTCCATCTATGCGGGAAGCACTGCGGTGCAGGCAGCCGTCAATGCCATCCCTAAGGTGGTCATCAACGGGCTTGCCTCTGCGGCCAACCTGCTCCCGGCCATTGGTTTTGCCCTGCTTCTTAAAATGATCATCAGCAAGAAAATGGCACCGTACTTCTTTGTGGGATTTATGCTGGCGGCTTATCTAAAACTGCCGACCATTGCGGTGACATTGTTTGCAGTCATGATGGTACTGATCATCTTATCCAACCAGAAAAATACGCCGGAGACGGCAGAGGCCTATGGAGGTGACGAAAATGAGTTCTAAGTTAAACAAGAAAGATTTAAAACAGATTTTTATCCGGTATCTTGCGCTGAATGCCATGAACGATTATCCGGGACAGATGCACAATGGCTACACTTTCAGCCTGATGCCGGCCATTGATAAGATTTATGACAAGAAAGAAGACAGGATAGAGGCAAAGAAACGCCATATGGAATACTTCAATATTACTCCGAATATTGCGGGATTTGCCCTGGGGATTTCTGCGGCAATGGAGGAGGAAAATGAAAAAAATCCAGACTTCGACGCCACGAGTATCAATGCGGTAAAAACAGGTCTCATGGGCCCGCTGTCAGCCATCGGAGATACTTTATTTCCTTCTACGCTGAGAATCCTTGCCACATCCTTAGTCATCGGCATGGCTGCCGCGGGAAATGTGTTTGCTCCGGTCTTATTCCTGCTGATGTACAACATTCCGAATGTGCTGGCCCGCTGGTACAGCTTAAAATACGGGTACAGTATGGGAACAGAATTCCTGCTGAAATCCGAGAAGTCCGGAATCATGGACAAAGTTTCCTATGCCTGCTCTGTGGTCGGACTCATGGCCATCGGCGCTATGATCGTGGCTACGGTCAACGTGTCTACGCCAATCACTATCGGGGATGTGAAAAACGGCGGAATGGTACTCCAAACAACATTGGACAGCATCATGCCGAAAATTCTCTCCCTTGGCCTGGTTGGTACAATCTACTGGCTGCTCGGCAAAGGAGTCAAAGTCGTGCCTCTCCTGATCGGCACCATGGTTGTGGGAGTCGTCTTATTTGCACTGGGCATCATCGCATAGGAGGTCTTGACATTGAAAAAACAGAAAAAAGAACTGCTGGTCATCGGAGCAGGAAATATCGGACGGGGCGTCATCGGAGGGCTGTTTTATGAATCCGGTTATCATCTGTACTTATATGACATCATGGCAGAGCGGATGGAACAGCTGAAAAAACAGGGTACCTATCTGATCGAGAGAGTCGGCGCCGAAGAAAAACGGCGTGTGCTTGTAAAAGGATTTGACGTCCTGGACTGTTCAGACGAAAAAGATCTGATCCTGCACATGGAACAGGTGGATCTGATTGCCTGCTGTGTCTATGAGGGGGCATTTGAGAGCATCGCGCAGAATCTGGCTCAGGCCATAAAGGTCAGAAGCAGGGAAAATGCAGGGAACTTTAACATCCTGCTCTGCGTCAACGCCCTTGGGGCTCCGGATTTCTTTGAAAAACGTCTTGGGGAATTGTTGAAAGGTGATGAGGAAGCGCTGGCTTATCTGAAAGAAAAGACAGGAATCTGTCAGGTTATGGTCGGCATGGCAGCTATGCCGTCTTCCAAAGAGCTGATGGAAGAAGACCCGTTTGCCGTCACAACCAAACTGGACGGACACATCGGTATTGACGCGGAAGCGTTTAAGGGAGAATTTCCAGAGGCAGAACAGGTAGGGAAATCGGTGAAAGCCAAAGCCCAGATTTACCGGAAAGTATATACAGGGAATATGAAGCACTGTATGACGGCATTTCTCGGGAAAGCAAAGGGATGTACTTACATTGCAGATACATATGACGATCCGTGGATCGATGACTTTATTTCCGGCGCCTTTTATGAAGCGGAAGAAGCGGTTTCCAGAGAGTATGGATTTACAGAAGAAGAGCGGAAAGAATGGGTGGATTTTATTATGAATGCGCCGAAAAACCGCAATTTAAAAGACGAGATCCGCAGAGTTGCCGCAGGGCCCAAAGGGAAACTCTCAAGAGGGAACCGTTTTACAGGACCAGCGCTTCTGTGTATGAAACATCATATCCTTCCGTATTATCTGGCGAAAGGAATCGCCTATGGATTCCTCTACCGGGATGAGGAAGAACCAGAGAGCATCGAGATCACGGATTACGTAAAGGAACATGGAATCCGGGAGGCCATAATGAAATACTGTGGACTGCTGCCGGATGAATGGGAGCTTTTAGATCTGATTGGAGCACAGTATCAAGAAGCATTGAAACAGAGATAGGATCAGGAGGAAATCATGAGATATAAACATTTTAAAAATGCAGGAGCAGATATATCAGCGCTGACCGTGGGAACATGGGGAATTGCGGGAGCCAATTCAGCGGGAGTCAGCTGGGGAGACGTGGATACAAAGGAATCCATCGCAGCCGTGCGCCGGATGGTGGAAAATGGGGTCAATATGGTGGATACCGCACCGATTTACGGGGAAGGACACTCAGAGGAGGTCGTTGGACAGGCGTTAAAAGGGATCAGGGATAAGGTATATTTGACGACCAAGTTTGGGTCTTATATTAATCATTTTACCGGTACGTCTGTGAGAGACTGCAAATATAATACCGTGGAGAGGGAGATTGACGAATCCTTAAAACGCCTTCAAACGGATTATATTGACTTTTATGTTATGCACTGGCCGGATGTAAATACGCCGATCGAAGAGACGATGGCAGCGGTCAATATGCTGAAAGAAAAAGGCAAGATCCGGTTTATCGGGATGTCCAACTCTCCGAAAGAGCTGATCATGGAAGCGCAGAAATATGCAAAGATCGATGTGATTCAGCCGCCGTTTTCTATGGTAAATCAGACGGAGAGAGAGCTGATGGAATGGGCGGAGACTCAGGGCATCGGCACCATGACGTATGGTTCCCTCGGCGCAGGAATTTTAACCGGGGCTATCAGGGAGTGTCCGGAGTATGATCCGAAAGATATGCGGCTCGTATTCTACCCATTTTTTAAAGAGCCGACATTTTCAAAGATCATGGAATTGTTAAAGACTCTGGATGCCATCGCAGAGGAACACGAAAAGCCGGTGGCACAGGTTTCGATTAACTGGAGTACACAGAAAAGCTTTGTGAGTACGGCGCTCACAGGTGTGAATACCCCGGCACAAGCCGATGAAAACTGCAGTGCTTTTGACTGGGAGCTTACAGAGGAAGAGATAGCAAGGATCGACAGCGAGATTAAGAGGCTTGAGATCGGATGAGTATGAGAAGAAAGATAAAGATCCAAAACAGCAGCGGTATTCATATTCGCACGGCGGCCGAGCTTGCAAATTTATGTGAAAATATGCCGTGTGACGTAAAGATCATGTGGAAGGACCGCACCTATGACGGAAAAAGCATCATAGAACTTCTCGATGCCAGGATACGTAAAGGGGACGAGATCATCCTTGAAGTTACAGGCAAAGAAGAAGATAAGACAATAAGAAAAATTGAAGACTGTATTCTTCGCTGGAGATAAGGAAGGACAGATGCCGAACAAAACGGGCATCTGTCCTTATTTACTTCCAGCGGAAATTATTTGACATTATAATTGACACACCTATCATAATCATACATGTTTGTATAAAAAGAGAAATTTCTGTTTAAAAAGGGGTATATTTTCAGTCATAAGAAAAGAGCATCAGATCAATACTTCCTAGAGCGACAAGGGACAGGTGTTCGACAGTTCTTCTGCAAAGAGTGGGGAAGACCACACCGTGAACTTCAAACCGGAGCCCGGTTACTATGTCGGCAAAGTAGTCGTGGATGGTGTCGGGAGAGATGATCTGAAAGACGCAGGAAGCATTCAGTTTAAGGGGGTGGCGTCTGATCATACGATTTACATAGAGTTTGTAAAGCATGATGGAAGCACAGCCGGAAAGCAGTTTGATATTTCTACTTCCATCGGAGGAGGAGAGGGAACGATTTCCCCGTCTTCCAAAGTTGAGGCCGGAACAAACAAAGAAGTACAGTGGAATCTAAAAGAAGGATATGAGGTTTCTGCAGTGATCATAGACGGAGTTACCAGGGATGATTTAAAAGAAGACAAAGGGAAGATATCATTCAGTGGCGCAGACCGGAACCATTCTTATGGAAGTTATTTATAAAAAGAAAGACAACAGTACACAGGGAAACCCTGACTTTATAGAGATTAAGACATCCAGGGAAGGAAAAGGAAGCATCACAGCAGGCGGAGATGTAGAAAAAGGTGGAAGCTATCAGGTTGTATGGAAGCCTGCCAAGGGATATGAAGTCCAGAAGGTCATTGTGGACGGAGTAGAACGGAAAGATCTTAAAAATGCTGGAAAAATTGACTTTAAGAATGTGAGCGGAAATCATACGGTAGAAGTTGTGTATCAGAAAGAACAGAAAAACAGCGGCAATACCGCAGATGATCCGTCAAAGAGCAAGAAGAAAAAGAAAAAAGATGATAACAGCGGTAAGTTTCATGCAGGCAGTTCAGAAACAAGATCCAATCGGGTTCTTAGAAAAGGCGTAGCTGAAACAGGAGACGAAGACAAGGGTGAAATGGAATTGATCTTTTTGATTGTGTCCGCGGCAGCAGTGTATATGGTCTTAAAGAAAAAGCGGGAGATTCATTAGGTCCCTGTTGTTGAGAAGAGCAAAAAAGGAATGCATTTAGGTGCATTCCTTTTTTGATGCGTAGAAAAATCAGCAAACGTATTTGACAATCACCGCAGATTGTTATACAGTGAAAGTGTAAATGCACACATTAGTGAAAATATGTGCACATAACAGAAAGGAGAAACTATGGAGGAAAGATTAAAAGCTTTAAAACAGCAGATACAGCAGCGAAATGATATGGGAGTGCGGTCCACTTATCTTTATAAATATATTGCGGATTCATTAAGGACGACAGAGAATGAACCGGTACAGATCAGAAGGGCGAAAGCTTTTGCCAATATACTGGAAGAAGTAAAATTAGAAGTCCTTCCGTATGAATTGATTGCCGGGAGTATGCTCGGCATGTGCCCGGTGTATGAGGAACGGATGACAGAGGAAGAACAGGAAAAGAAGTCTGTACAGACGATTGAGAACTATCGGAAGGAAAAAGCAGAAAATAAGAATCTTGACGGATCCATCGTGTTTGAAGAGGGCCATGCAAAAAGCTTTGAGGACGATTTCACCAGCAAAAAAAGCCGCTGGTCGCTGATGTCCAGAGTCCACCATGACGCCAGCATCGAATTTAAAGATCTGCAGAAGCAGATTGCATTGATGGAAGAGCGGTACGCCGGATGTAAAGATCTGGAACCGTATGAGATCGGAAGAGAGCTGGAACGCGCATTCAAGATCCCATATGCGGCAGAGGACAAAAAGCTGTACAATGAGCTCCCGTGGTTTGTGGGAAATCATTTGAATCTCAATTACGGGAGGGCTTTGCAGAAAGGTCTTTTACAAATGAAAGATGAGATCATCAGCCGGCTTGGCAGTTCGTCAGACCCGGAAAAGTCTGAATATTATGAGGCAGCCCGTATTGCGGTTGACGCAGTGATCCGATTTATCAAACGGTATGCGGATGAACTGGATCTGCACAGCCAGAATACCAACGTGACGGAGGAGAGAAGCAGAGAGTTAAAAAGGATGGCAGACATCTGCCGGAAGATTTCAGAGAAGCCTGCAAAATCATTTTATGAAGCCGTCCAGCTGACCTGGATGCTGCATATCATTGCCAATATCCAGGGCGGTTCTGCATTATCTTTCGGAAGACTGGATCAGTATTTATATCCGTATTTTAAGAAGGACACAGAGGAAGGCAGAATTACATACAGCGAGGCAAAAGAGCTGGTGGGATGCCTGTGGCTGAAGGTGAATGAGCCGAAGATGCGTACTGTACAGAGTGTTACATTGGGAGGGATTACCCCGGATGGAAAAGATGCGGCCAATGAGCTGACCCGGATCTGTCTTCAGACAGCAAAAGACGCCGGGATGCCTTATCCAAATGTGGGACTCCGGGTGAACCGTCTGAATCCTGACTGGATTTATGAGGAGGCACTGGAAACGATCAAAGCCGGATGCGGGCAGCCGATGCTGTTAAATGACGAGATATGGATCACAAATATGAAGAAGCTTGGATATCCGGAGGACCAGGCCAATGATTATTACAATATGGGATGCGTGGAGATCATGATTCCCGGGAAACAGCCCAACTGGGGAGTTACAGAGGCCATCGCATTTCCGGTCCTCATAGAAGAAGTTATGAGAAAATGGGGAGCAGGGGAAATTAAGATCCGGTCATTTGATGAGTTCATGGACGCATATTTACAGGAGATGGATATAGCAATAGAAGCTGACCGGCAGGAGGCACTGCAGAAGAAAGCCAATATGACAGAACGGTGTTATGATCCCTTTTCTTCAGTCTTGATCGATGGGTGCCTGGAACATGGAAAAGATATGCTGCAGGGCGGAAGCGAGTGTCCTGTGCACTGGTCTGTCTATGCCTACGGCATCGGAACTGCGGCTGACTCCCTGTGTGCAGTGAAAAAATTTGTCTTTGATGATCAGAAGGTGACACTGGAGCAGATGAAGGATGCGCTGGAGGCAGACTTTGAAGGTTATGAAGAACTGCGCGCCATGCTGGACCGCATGACACCTGCTTACGGCAATGGATTAGAAGAAGTGGACAGTATTGCGGACAAAGTCCTTACTCATTTCTCCAAATCGGTCTTTGAGCTGAATCACAATTCAGAAAAGGATAAATATGTGTCGACGCTCTTCGGTTACTTTTTCCACATTTATCACGGGGAAATTGTCGGTGCGACACCAAACGGCAGGCATAAAGGAGAACCGTTCAGTGACAGCATGGGACCGGGACAGGGAAAAGACGTAAAGGGCCCTACCAGGCTGCTCCATTCTGTCATCCGGCTGAATGATGACTATATAACGGGCGGATATGCCTTGAATTATAAGCTGAATCCTGCATTTTTAAATGAGGAAAAAGGGAGGCAGGCTGCCATCAGCCTCCTTAAGACCTACATAGAAAACAGAGGACCGCAGATCCAGGTTTATACAACAAATTTGGACGATATAAAAGATGCCCAGGTCCATCCTGAAAAGCACAGGGATTTGATCGTACGCGTAGGCGGTTACTGCGAGTTTTTTGTGAATCTCGACAGAGTGCTGCAGAACGAAATTATTGCAAGAACGATGTACGGGGAAGGATAGAGATATGGAAGAGGAAGTGAAGGGGCTGATTTTTGGTATCCAGCATTTTTCAATTCATGACGGTGACGGAATCAGGAGCAATGTTTTTATGAAGGGATGTCCGCTCAGATGCCTGTGGTGTCACAACCCTGAAGGGCTGGCACCGGCCGCTGAACTGCAGTATTTTGAAAACAAATGCCGGAAGTGCGGCAAATGCGGCGGCATCTGTCATAATCTGCAGACCGTATCCAAAGAGTCACAGTCCATAAAAGAAACATATGCAAAAGGCTGTCCTTACGGTGCACTGGAACTGGTGGGAGAAGAAATGACGGCAGAGGAAGTTCTCGAAGAAGTCTGTATAGACCAGGCATTTTTCCGTACAAGCAAAGGTGGAATTACTCTTTCGGGCGGGGAGCCGATGATACAGGCAGACTTTGTTCTTGAGCTGTTAAAGAAATCGAAGGAGATGGGACTGTCCACAGCCATAGAGACCAGCGGGTATTCTGACCAGAGGAATTATGAACGGATTCTTCCCTATGCGGATGAGTTTTTATGGGACTATAAAGAGACAGACAATGTAAAGCACAGGGAATTGACCGGAGTGGAAAACAAGAAGATTCTTGAAAATTTAAGATTTCTTTACCAGAAGGGTGCAGTGATCACTTTGAGGTGCCCGGTAATCCCGGGAGTGAACGACACAGAGGAACATTTCAGAGGAATCGCGGGACTCATAAAAGAACTGAGGAATTTGAAAGGATGGGAAATCATGCCCTACCACCGGATGGGCATTGCAAAAGAAAAGAGATTAGGAAAAGGTGAGAGCATAGAATTCTCTGTGCCCTCCAAAGAAGTACAGGAACAGTGGAAACAAAAAATTTTATCATATATAGGAGAAGATTCAGATGTTAATGTTAATTGATGATGCAGATTTAAGAAATATTGAGGAATTGTACAGCAAATACCCATATGATGGGGTGACAACAAATCCTACCATTCTGAGCAAAACAGGAAATCCTGATCCGATGGACCAGCTGAAACAAATCCGCAGCCTGATTCCTTCAGATGCCATGCTTCACGCACAGGTATTATCTGTGGAAACGGAAGATATGGTGAGAGAGGCGAAATATATGGTATCTGTGTTGGGAAAAGATACCTTTATCAAAGTCCCCGTCACGGAAAATGGATTAAAAGCAATTTCTATTTTAAGCAGTGAGAATATCCGTGTTACAGCCACGGCCATTTACGGCACGATGTCAGCGTTTCTGGCAGCCAAGGCGGGAGCAGAGTTTCTGGCGCCTTATGTAAACCGTCTGGACAATCTGGGATACAACGGTGTACAGACTGCTCTGGATATCCACATGATGGTAAAAGCTGCAGGCTATAAGGCCGAAGTCCTTGGAGCGTCATTTAAAAACGCACAGCAGGTCATTGATATGGGGAAAGGCGGCATCGGTGCGGTGACAGTCAGTTCCGATCTGTTAAAGTCACTTGCATTTAACGGGATTGCAGAAAACGCGGTGAAAGACTTTATCCGTGATTTTGAGAGCTGCTGCGGTGAGGGGAAGACCATGCTGGATTTTTAGAAAAAAAGATAGATTATTTGTTGGCACGAAGAGCTCCGGAATTGTTTCCGGAGCTCTTTTGTGATTTTAACCACTAAAATGAAAAAATGTGCATTTTCTATTGACAAAGAGGAAACAGCTGGATATAATAACACCATAGAGAACATAATCACACTTATATGGAAGTATGAACAGGAGGATCGAATTTTGAAGGTTTACAGACAGGAAAAAATGAACAAAGACCTGCCGGGGATCATTTTATTAAGTCACGGACCGTTTGCAGTCTCTCTGGTAAAAACTGCACAGATGATTTTCGGAGACAGTGAAAACATCGCAGCCTTTTCTCTGGAAGCAGGAGATGATATTGACAAGTACAGAGGAGCTTTTACAGAAATGATCGAAGCATTTCCGGAGGGAAGCCTGATCATGGTTGACCTGTTCGGCGGAACGCCGTGCAACCAGGTTATGAGATACATTCAGGAGACAGGAAAGACACTGGAAGTTGCGGCAGGAATGAATTTACCGATGCTGATCAATGCAGTGATGTCCAGGGAAGAACTCATAGGAAAGGAATTCAGCATGGACACAGTGGAAAATGGCAAAAAGGGAATTTTCAGAATCGATGTGGAAGGATTTCTTAACGATGATGATGAGTAAATAACCATCAAAATAAAAGGAGAGAGCTTATGGCAAAGAAATTAGCAGTGAGAGTGGATGACAGGTTAATTCACGGACAGGTGGTAACACAGTGGGTCAATGTCTTTAAAGCGCAGCACATCGTGGTCATAGACAACAATGTGGCGAAAGATAAGATGCAGAAAAGCGTGTTAAAGTTTGCAGCGCCGCCGGATATCAAAGTAAGTATTTTCTCTGTGGACAAAGCAGTGGAAGCATGGGAGAAAAACCAGTTCGGGACGAAAAATGTGTTCGTACTTTTCAGAGATGTAAAACAGATCGCCGAACTCCAGGAAAAAGGGGTGTCCTTCGAGGAGATCACCATCGGACAAATGGCGATCATCAACGACAGAAAGCAGATTTATAAGCAGGTTGGTCTGTCAGAGAGTGAGGCACAGACTTTAATGGATATTGAAAAGACCGGAGTGAAGTTATACTTCCAGATGCAGCCCACAGACAAAAAAGAGTCGCTGGAAATCATGAAGAAAACATTTCCTGATCTGCACTAACTTATTTACATAGGAGGAGAGAAACTATGACGATTACAATTTTACAGGCAGTGCTGCTTGGCTTATTCTGCGGGATAGCAAAATGCTGTGTTCCTTATACGGCCGGAGCTTTCATGTTCAATACCGTCATCTTTAACGCGGTGGTTGTCGGAGCCGTGCTCGGAGACATGCCGCAGGCAATGATTATTGGTGCGTCACTGCAGCTGATTTACCTGGGAGTCATCTCAGCGGGAGGAAATCAGCCGTCAGATCCTTGTCTGGCCGCTTATATAGCAATTCCGGTTGCTATGGCTTCCGGACTCAACACTACAGCAGCAGTTGCTTTGGCAGTGCCGGTTGGACTGCTGGGAGCACAGATTACAAATCTGATTTACTTAATGGCCGGATTTTTTGCCCAGAAAGGCGATACATTCGTAGAAAAGGGCAATGCGGCAGGAATGACCAGATGGTCGGTGATATATTGTGCCATCGCAAGAATTATCTGCTTTGGTGTCCCGGTTGCCATCGCATTATATTTTGGAAGCGGTGCCCTTCAGGGAGTGCTGGATAATATACCGGCAGCAGTGACAAACGGTTTATCTGCCATGGGAGCCTGTCTTCCGGCAGTAGGATTTGCCATTATTGCAAACCTGATCTCAAAACCAAAATATATTCCATTTTTCTTCGCAGGATTTTTCCTGATCCAGTATACGAAGATCGGAACCATTCCGCTGCTGATGGTGGGAGGATTCCTGACATTCCTTTACATCACATTTAAATCCAACGAGTTCCAGGGAGAGACAGACGAGGATGAGGACGACGAAGATGAGGAAGAAGAACCGGCAGAAAAACTGCTGAGTAAAAAAGATATCCTGAAATCCTGGGTGATCTGGTGGTTCAGCGCAGAGACCTGCCACAGCTTCGAGAGAATGCAGGCGCCAAGTTTTTGTACATCATTGGTACCGGCACTGAAGAAGTTTTATCCGGGAGAAGAAAATAAACCGCGTTATATTGAAGCATTGAAAAGAAATATGACATTCTTTAACACAGAGGCACACTGGGGCGGAGGACCGATTCTTGGACTTACCTTAGCACTGGAAGAAAAGAAGTCACGCAACTATGAAGCGATTCCGGGAGAGGTTATCATGAACCTCAAAACCGGTCTGATGGGACCGCTGGCAGGTATCGGTGACACGATCTCATGGTCAACCCTGATGTACCTTTTAATCGGTTTATTCCTTCCCCTTGCTAAGAAAGGAAATCCATTGGGCGGCATCGGGCCAATCGTACTGCTGACTGTGATCTGCTTTGGAATCGGATATTTCTTAACACAGAAATGCTACACATTTGGATACTCTTTTGCAGAAAATATGCTGAAGTCAGGCTTAGTCAACAAGATTATTGCAGGAGCAAGTATTTTAGGACTGTTTATGATGGGAGGGCTTGCCTCTACCTATGTGACAGTATCCACACCAATAAAATTTGCCACAAGCGCATACACGACGACACTCCAGTCCATTTTTGACTCTATTGTGCCGGGACTGCTTCCGCTGATCGTTGTACTCTGTGTATGGGGATATCTTTCAAAAGTAAAACGAAACTATTTTGCGGCCACTTTGGGAGTTACAATAGTCTCTTTAGTATTGGGATGCTTGGGAGTTATTATTTAATTCAGCTGATTCTTTCGATTGACGTGTCCTTCCGGAGTTATGTATACTAGAAATAGAAAAATACCTTATCGTGCGAAGCACGTTTACCCGAAGGGTATAGATTGAAAACAGAAAGGCGTGGGCAAATTGAGAGAAGAAAGATTCATCATCAAAGTGGTAGAAATGCATTATAAACAGGGGATGTCACAGCTGGAGATAGGGAAAAAACTGAACGTTTCGAGGACGACCATATCAAGGACCCTGGCTCAGGCCAGAAAAGAAGGGTATGTACAGATCAAGATCAATTATCCTGACGGGGCCATGACAAGTACAGAGACGATTCTGGAAGAAAAGTTTCATTTAAAGGAGGCAGTGATCGCCTGTGTAAAAGATGGTGAAGACCTCAGTGAAGAAATTGCCTTTTATGCGTCAGACTATATACTGAGAACGCTGAAGAACCATATGACTCTTGCCTTGACAAGAGGAGTGACCCTGCAGAAGACGGTGGAGTGCCTGGCGAAGGACGTGAGGCTGAGATTCCTCAAGGTGGACGATGTTAAGGTGGTGCCTCTGATGGCCACGACCAACATTCCTCTTACTGCAGAGAAATCATTTCGTCTGGCTTACTCTAATTACCTGATCGATGAGGTGGCAAAGATCATCAACGGCAACGGCTATCAGCTGCTGGCACCGCAGTATGTGACGTCCTCGGAAATAAAAGAACATTTCCTCAACGAGGCCAGTGTGAAGGAAGTCATGGACCTGGCGAGAGCGGCAGATGTGGCGGTAATGGGAATCGGAACCGTGGATCAAAACTCCGCTATCATCAATGCAAAACTCATTCCAGTGGAAGAGTTTGAGCGGATGCAGGAAAAAGGCGGAACAGGAGAAATCCTTTCCCATGTGGTCAACAAGGACGGAGAACTGATCGAAGATGACTTTGAAGGAAGACTGATCAGTTTAAGCCTGGAAGACCTGAAAAAAATACCGATCCGCGTCGGCGTGGCATATGGCATGGAGAAAAAAGATGCGATCTTAAGCGTATTAAAAGGCCAGCTGATCAATGTGCTGATCACAGATGACAATGTAGCAGAATATCTGGCTAAAGTATGACATTTTCACCAGTTCTCCGGCTTGCTGTCTCAGGAATGTAAGATTTTCTAACTTTCAGCAAAGTTCCTCCGGCGGCCCGTTCGGAACTCGCTAACGCTCAGACAGCCTCACTGCGCTTTGCGCACCGCCTGCGAAACTTTGCTTCAAGAAGAAAAACTAACATTTCTTCGAATGCAAGGCCTCCGAACTGGTGAAAATGGACGTAATGTCTGCTGGAGCAGGTTGTTTAAAGACAAAAATCCCAAAGAACAAGCTTCTTTGGGATTTTTTCTTTTGATATAGAAAGGGAGAAAAATGAAGATTTGTGTGAAAGAAAAATTAGAAGAGATAACGCCCCATGCATTTGAGAAGAAAGTTCTGGAGAGGGAGATGGCAAAAGGGGAGCCGAGGGTCGGTATGTTTTATCAGAAAAATCAGATCCCGTCGGAGGATCTTGACCTGGCCCTTCTGCGCACGGAGATGAAACGGGAAGGTGAGGATATCACGACAAGTGAAATCTGGGAGATCTCGAAGATTATTAAAGTAAAAGATCATATGATCAATATCCATATATACGGGGGAAAGGACACCGGAAAGAAAAAGAATGCGGTGCTGTTTATCCATGGAGGCGCATTTTTTGGCGGGGATGTGAAGACAAAGGGGAATCAATGCCGGTATCTGGCGGAACAGGCAGAGGCAGTGGTGATCTCGCCGGAATACCGTCTGGCCCCGGAGACACCGTTTCCGGGAGCGGCAGATGATGTGCTGGGAACTTTAGACTGGATGACGGAACATGCGGGGGAACTGAAAATCGATGAGGATAAGATTGCAGTTATGGGAGAGAGTGCAGGCGGCACCCTGGCTGCCAACTGCTGTCTTATGGATCAGAAAGAGAGAATTAAGCTGGCGGTTTATATTTATGGAGCCCTCGACCTGACTCCGGCAGAGAAGACGCCGTATCACTGGGACTATTCTTTATATGACATGTATGAGGGGCAGAAGGATTATATTATGAACCGGCTGTTCCGCTTTAAAGAACTGGCAGGTTATATGGAAGAGCTGTATGTGCAGAATGGATATTCTACAATGGACGGAAATGTATCGCCTCTTTATGCAGAAGACTTATCAAAAATGCCTGAGACTCTGATGATAGAGGCAGAATTTGACTATTTTAAAATATGCAATGACGAATTTGTAAAGCGGCTCACTGAGGCCGGGATAAATACGGAGGTGATCTTATATGAGGGCCTGGACCACGGGTTTTTTGACCGGATCGGTTCACTGCCCCAGGCGGAAGACTGTATCCGGGAGATCGCCGAAAGAGTAAAACGCATGTAAAAAATGAGATCTGTCGTCTGTTCCGCTGATGATTGAAGTTTCAGTGAATGTGTGGTAAGATTCAGAAAGAAATGAAAACAAAATATGCTGGTGTGCCCGGATGAAATCCTGCTGGTCAGGAGAGAATAAGACGGAAGACTGCCGGAAGCGGACATATGCCTGAGGGCTGTGTCTGCTTTTGGCAGTCTTTCTGTTTTATTGGAATCCCCGGTGAAATAAAAAGATATTTGTACAGACAGCACACAAATGAGTATAAAAATGATTCTGAGGAGGCGTTAAAATGTATGTGATGGTGGATCACTATGATTCCTATGTTTATAATCTGGTGAGGGACTTTCAAAGTTTGGGAGCAGAAGTAAAACCGGTAAGGAGCGACTGCATAGATTTTGAATCTCTGAAGCGGCTGGACAGGCAGAAGGAACTTCAGGGACTGATTCTGTCTCCGGGTCCTGGCAGTCCGGAGGAATGTGTAAAATCCGTGGAGTTGGTGAGGAGGTTTACAGGCAGGGTTCCAATTCTCGGAGTATGTTTAGGACATCAGATTATCTGTCATGCCTTCGGCGGCCGAATTATCAAAGGATCAAGACCTATGCATGGGAAACTGACCCCGGTAAGGCACAGACAGGAGGAATTGTTCGCAGGGCTTCCTCAGGATTTTCTTGTGACCAGATATCACTCTCTGACTGCGGACAAAGCGGGCCTTCCGGAGACACTCAGAGTGGACGCTGTCTCCCCGGACCGGGAGGTGATGGCGGTCAGCCACAGATCAGAGCCGGTCTGGGGCGTCCAGTTTCACCCGGAAGCGGTACTTACCGAGTACGGGCCGGAGCTGCTTGCAAATTATATGAGACTGTGTGAGAGGTGGAGAGCATGAAGACAAAAATAAAAAAGCTGGATTTTTATAAGGAGCCGGAAGAGGCCTTTTATCCGTACAGGAACGAAAAATATGCCGTATTTCTTGACTCTTCTATGAAGAATGAACAGGGCAGATATTCTGTCATTGCCCTGAAACCTTATCTTATTCTGGAGGAGAAAAATGGAGTGTGCAAAATAAACGAAAACATTTCCCGTGATCCTATTGAGAAAGTTCTGGATCATTATCTGAACTTATATAAAGAAGAAAATATCACCGGACTGCCTGTGGTTTCCGGGGCATTTGGGTATTTGTCTTACGATTTCGGAAGAAAATTTGAGATGATCCCATCCAGACATGCAGACACGTTAAAGATTCCGGATGCCGTATTCGCTTTTTATGACCGTCTCATCATAGCGGACCAGGAAGAGAGACAGCTTTATCTGGCGTCAAGAGAGGAACTTACCGGCGCCGGTAAAGCATTTCTGGAGATGGAGGAGACACTGCAAAACAATACGGTTCCTGATTTTTTACAGAAACAGGAGGGGAGAGCAGAGTTTTTTCCGGATTTCAGGAAGGAAGAGTATGAGAAAGCGGTGGAACAGATGATTGCTCATATTGAAGAAGGAGATATTTATATTGCCAACATGACACAGCAGCTTTCGATTCCGGGAAACGGAAGGTGTTATGAGGTGTTCCGGTATCTGCGCACTTATAATCCGTCTCCGTTTGGAGCCTATATGAACTATGGGGAATTTCAGGTGATCTGTGCCTCTCCGGAACATTTTCTCAGCGTAAAAGACGGCGCCGCCGTGACAAGACCGATTAAGGGAACCAGAAGAAGGGGTGAAAACGCAAAGGAAGATGCACTGCTGAAAAGAGAGCTTTCAGAGTCGGAAAAAGACCGAAGCGAACTGCTGATGATCGTGGATCTGGAACGGAATGACTTAAACCGCGTGTGCACGCCCGGAAGTGTCCGGGTGCCGGAACATTGTGTGCCGGAGGAGTATGCGACCGTATTTCATTTGGTCAGCACCGTGACAGGGAAACTGGAAGATCAGATGTCTGTTGACCAGCTGATAAAAGCCATGTTTCCGGGGGGATCGGTAACCGGGGCTCCGAAGATCCGGGCAATGGAGATCATTGACCGGCTGGAGAGGAGCAGAAGGGGACTCTATACCGGCTCTATCGGGTATTTTTCACTGAACGGGGACTGCGACTTCAACATTGTAATCCGCACAGCAGTTTATAAGGATGGAACATACCATCTGGGCGTGGGCGGCGGTATTACATGGGAATCGGACCCGGAGTTTGAACATGAGGAAACGATGCAGAAAGCAAAAGCGGTGCTGGAAGCTATCGCGGCAGGAGAGAGGAGACAGGAGCAATGAGACTGCAGATGGATGAAGGGTATTATTTTGGAATCGGGGCGTTTGAGACAATGGCTCTGGAAGACGGAGAACCGGTATTTTTTGACCGGCATATGGACAGGCTTGAGGAGGCTGTTAAGTATTTCGGAATATTTTTTGAAAGGAAAACGGCAGAAAAAATGGTGTGGGAATATCTGGACCGGAACAAAGAAAAGCTTTCCGGGCATGATGCCCTGAAGACTGCGGTATCAGAGAAAAATTTTGTGATCTCTGTGCGCCCAAACCCATATGCGGGAAAAGAGCCAGATACAAAAATCCGTACAGCATACAGCGGGATTCGAAGAAACGAGACATCGCCGCTCACATACTATAAGACACTAAACTACGCAGAAAATCTGATGGAAAAGAGGAAGGCGGCACAGCAGGGATTCGGCGAAGCTGTTTTTCTGAACGGAAGAGGAGAGATCACAGAGGGAACCGTATCCAATGTGTTTTTTGTAAAGGGCGGGAAGCTTTATACTCCGCCCGTTTCCTGCGGGATGCTTCCCGGTATCATGAGAGCATATATATGCCGGTTTTTTCAGGCGGAAGAGACGGTCATCCGGCCGGAGGACATAGAAATGTACGATGAAATGTTTCTGACCAATTCCCTTATGGGCGTTATGCCTGTGGAGAGTCTGGGAGAGCATCGGTTTCATTCTTTAAAAACGGCAAAGAGACTGAGAAGCCGGTGCAGCCCGGGACATTTTCAGCCTGCCCTCTAGGTCTCTTTTCTGTCGTAGGTGCCTTTGATCCCCATCTGTTCCCGGTATTTTGCCACAGTTCTTCTGGAGATGGAGATTCCTTTGTCCTTTAAAAGATTGCAGAGTTTTTGATCACTGTACGGCTTTCTCGGGTCTTCTGAGGCTACCAGCTCTTTTAAGATCATCTTGATATCTCCCGTGCTGACAGACGCGCCGGAGGCAGGTGCAGCGCCGGAAAACAGGGATCTCATGGAAACGATGCCGCACGGAAACTGAAGATATTTGCCCTTGATGCCGCGGCTCACCGTGGAGACGTGCATGTCAATATCCCCGGCGACGTCATTCATGGTCATGGGCTTCAGACAGCCATGGTTTAAAAAGAAATCAGGCTGTCGTGCAAGAACGGCTTCTGTGATCTTTAACATGGTCTGTCTGCGCTGTTCAATGCTTGCGATGATAAAACGGCACCGCTCATATTTTTTTTGAAAATAGTCTTTCAGTTCCGGGTCTTTTGCGTCTCTGAGCATTTTTACATAATAGTCATTCAGAGAATAATTTCCTACCCAGTCGTCATTCAGCCGGATATCCCACTGGTCCTCCTGGTATGTGACAATGATATCCGGCGTGATATATTCGGTCCTCGCCGTTGAAAAGCCCTGGAGCGGCTTGGAATTCAGGTTTCGGATGACGGCAATGTTTTTTCGGACTTCTGCCGTGCTGAGCTTTAGTTTCCTGGAAATAGTGCTGATATGTCCCAGGGCAATGTCATCCAGATGATCCAGGATGATCGTCTCCAAAATATCAGTTTTTTTACCTTTCACCTCCAGCTGTTTGAGCAGACACTGGGACAGGTTTTCAGAAAAGATTCCGGCCGGTTCCAGATCGGAGAGCACATCATAGCACTTCCTGATCTCATCTTCCGGAATGGTTAAAAGAACAGAAAGTTCATGAACAGAAATCTTAAAGAAACCGCCGGAGTCCAGGCAGTCGATCATGAACTTCATGGTCTGCCATTCCATCGGTGTGAAATCATTCTGGTTCAGCTGATCCAGCAAAAAGGTTTTGACTTCCTCCGTGTTTTCGGCCGGGATGTCAAAACTCCGGTCTTCAGAAACGGTATAGGAAGAGGGGGACGGTGAATAATCCAGGATTGGATTTTCAATATATTCATTTTGCAGGAACTCAGACAGCTCCCCATTATCCAGTGCCAGTATATTCAAAGACTGGATCTGTGACTGGGACAGCTGCTGCTTTTGGTTCAGTTCCAGGCTTGTGCGGTAAGACGTATCCACGAAATCCTCCTCCTTTTCACGTGCTCATTTTAATATAGACATATTATATCATATATCGTTCTCCAGGGCACGCTCCGCGAAGCGGGAGATTTCTCCGGTATATAGGAGGGTCAGCCGGTGCATGGCTCTTGTGCAGGCAATATAAAGCAGATTTTTATCATGTTCGGCTTTGTAAGTTCTGCTGTCTGCATCGGGGAGGATGACTTCATCAAATTCCAGGCCTTTGGACATCCTGACGGAAGTGACCGTGATGCCGTTCTGAAAACTGGTACTCTCGGGAGTGAGGAGATGGACTTCAAATTCTTTCGTAAGCAGATTAAAAACTGCAGAGGCCCCGGCATTTGTTTTTGTGATGATCCCAAGAGAAGAACTGCGTCCCTCTATAAAATGTCTGACAGCAGTTTTAAGTCTGTCAAGATGGTCCGCTTCATCGGCACAGGCATAGAAGGCAGGCGGTTCACCGCGGCGCTCCACCGGCTCTAAGGAGTCAGTACCAAGAATACATTTGGCAAACGTCATGATTTCATACGTAGAGCGGTAGCTTTTCTTCAGTTCCGTAAACTTTCCAGCTTTATAAACAGTCCTGATATCTTCCAGGCTGTGAAGGTGATATGGATGTACGGACTGCCCGAAATCACCAATAATAGTTTTTGAACATGGAAATAAAAGATTGATGACAGCATACTGTATCGGAGTGTAATCCTGCATTTCATCGATCACCAGGTGTTTTGTGATCCTGCTTACGTTTAATCCTTCAAAGGCAGCGCTCAGGTACAGAAAAGGATATACATCAGGCCATTCCAGAGTGCTTTTTGCTGGCAGCACCAGCATTTCCGGTACTCCCGCTTTTCTGTAAAAATCTTTGTATAGTGCAAGAGTACTTTTCACAGAAAGCATAGAAGTCAGCTTTTTCAATATTTGACTGGCACTTGGCAGATCTTCCTGCATGGTATTTTCGGAATGAAACCGGTCACAGATATCGTCTGCCGTCATTTGCAGACGCTGCTTAACAGGGTGTTTTCTGTATGCGTCAAACCGTTTCGTGATCCATTCTTTTTCCGCCTTAAAATGGCCAAAGGACACATCGTCAGGAACAAAGATCTGATGGGGCATTTCTTCTATATAAATATCCATGAGACGTACAAAATCCAGCGATGACTTAAAACGGACTCTCTGTATATAGGACCCATCGTTAAATTCCAGAGGATCTTTTTCTGATTCAAAATCAACGTAATGTTCCAGCTGGATTCCGGCAAGTTCGGAGAAACTCAATTCATAGATGGGTTCCTCACCGAGTTCAGGGATGACGTTTGAAATATAATCTCCAAACACTTTATTTGGGGAAAGAATGGTCACGTTTTTGGAACTGAGACGGTCTTTCAGACGGTAGAGGAGAAAGGCGATGCGGTGCAGTGCTATGGAAGTTTTTCCTGAACCGGCAGCCCCCTGGATAATCAATGTCTCGGTTTCTTCATCCCGTATGATCCGGTTTTGCTCCTTTTGAATCGTAGAAATGATCGTCTTCATCTTTTCGCTGGAAGTATGGCTCAGTTCTTTCTGAAGGACGTCATCCTGTATATTTGCAGAAGTCTCAAGGGCATATGTAAGGATCCCGTTTTTGATGCCAAACTGCCGTTTCTTTGTAAGGCTTCCCTCAATCCTGCCCGACGGCGCATCAAATCCGGCCGGACCGATCTCGTAATCATAGAACATACCGGAGATTGGCGCCCGCCAGTCAAGGATCAAAAGTTCATATCCATGGCGGAAAGAAAAACGTCCGATATAATATGTTTCCGGCTTTAAGCTTCCTTTTTCACAAAAATCAATCCGGGCAAAATAGGGAGAATCCTTTAATTTGCAGAGCCTTTCATACATTTCGGCTGCAAATGCGCCTGTGTGGTCAGTCTGTTTTAAAAGCAGCTCATTTTGAAACATTTCATGAGGATCGATCTCTCCCCGGGCATCGGACATATATTGTCTGGCATCTGTGTACTGCCGGTCCAGCCGGCTGACAGATTCCTTCGCCTCGCCAAGCGCCTGGTCAAGCCTGGTCTGGATGAAGGTAAGGTGCTCCCATTCATCCGGGAACTGTAATTCTTTATTTTCCATGATTCTGCTCCTCCCTGTTCAAAACAAACCTTTGCGTGGGATAGCCGAATTCAATGAGCAGTTCCGCCTCTGCAAATCCCAGGTCCTGGATTTCTCTGCGGTGCCCTGTGTCTGCCTTATCCCCCTCTCTGAACGTGGTAATGCTGATTTCTTTTCCGTTCAGCAATTCTGTCATGACTTTCTCAAGAAAGGCTTTTGGTATGCCTTTTTTTCTATACAGAGGATGTACACCCATGAAATCAATCGCACCGGTTTGATACGAAAAGAGCATGGCACCCACTGCGCTGTTTCCGTCTTTTAAGATCAATGCCTGCTTTGCTCTGATCTTTTGGCGCAGAACTGTTTCATATTCATCCGCATGCAGGTGTGGAAACCCGTCAATGACAAGGCGTACCAGTTCCATCCAGCAGGGGATGTCATTTTCTGCCGCGAATGTCACATTCCAGTTCGAAGCTTCTTTGCTGTTTAACATAGGATAGTTACCTCCAAAATCAAATTTAAGCTGAAGGGGATAGAATTTTTCATTATCTCTGTATTTTCCCGGAGATGTCTTATACATTGCCGTAAAAATATTTGAAAAGGCCTGCTGGCTTTCATATCCTGACTTCAGAGCGATATCAAGAATCGGCTGTTCTGAAAAGACAAGCAGTTTAGCGGCCTCAGTCAGGCGCCGGCGCTGAATATAATCGTGCAGGGTCAGGCCCACAGCAGCAGTGAACATCCGGTGCAGGTGATATTTTGAATAGTGCATTGCTCCGGAGATGATTTCCAGGTCCAGTTTTTCGGACAGATGAGATTCAATATAGTCGATGACCGATATGATCTGTTCTATTTTTGTGTGATGCATTTTTCATTCTCCTTTCACTGGAATTGATTATAACTGCACAGGGCAGAAGGGTTTTCATCATTCTTGCGGTTTTCCTGAATAATAGAGAAAACAGGCTTATTGATTCATGATGAGTATGCAAATTGATCAAGCCCCTTTACTTTTTCTTTCGGGAAAGTAAAGGGGCTTATTCATGGAACGAAACAAACTATTCGGTTTTCCATCTGGTAATACAGCTGATGTCATTTCTCGGCCGGGGATCAGGGGATTCATCCGCATATCCGACTGCCAGTGCGGCAAAAAGCTGGCCTTCCGCGTGAAGCCATGTTGTCAGCTCTTCAAGGGCAAAGAAAATATCACAGATCCACAGGCTTCCCAACCCAAGTTCACAGGCGGTAAGAGTCATATTCTGGATTGCGGCTCCAATCGACTGGGCATTGCAGATTTCAGAAATACGGTCTTCTTCTGTCAGAGAGCGCGACAGGTCAAGGCCTAAAGCATTGGTGATGAAGATCGTAACCGGAGCCTGTCTCATAATTTCAAGGGTACAGCGCGCACCGTTCAGATGGGCGCTGCTGTCCGGCAGAAGTGGATTCACTTCTTCTCTTAGAATACCCTGTTCCATAACCGAGAGCATCCCGGCTTTTGCAGCGCCTGAGACGACGGTAAACCGCCATGGCTGCCTGGTTTTTGAAGACGGGGCCAGAATACCGGCCTGAATGATCTCCTCTATAATAGTAGGAGAAACATCAGTTTTTTTGAATTTCCGGATACTGCGCCGGTTTAAGATGGCGTCTATCATAATATAACCTCCTGACAGCATAAACTAATCTATCAACATATTCCTGAGAAATTTAAAATACAAAATTGGCAGGCTGTCACAATTTTTTGATTCTGAATTTTTAGAGTGCCTGACAGTTTTGTGTGCCAAATGCGATTTGACGCAGTCAAATCATTTCCTTACGCATTTGTGTACAGCCTCGCGGAGCGTTTTTTGTTTCTCAGGAAAAGCTTGTCATGTTCTTATGTACAAGTTTTTCCTGAGAAACAAAAAAAGTCCCGTTAAAACGGAACTTTTTATAAAATAGGCCTGGCGGGAATCGAACCCACAACGGCCCCTTAGGAGGGGGCTGTTATATCCATTTAACTACAGACCCGTGAAACACATCTATTATTGTAACGATTCATTTATGAAAAGTCAATGAAAAAAGTTGCACGGCGTTGACTTTTTCATTTTTTTTCATTAAAGTAGTTAAATAGGATCTTTCTGTGCTCGGGCCGGAAAGATACAGGGAGGTAGTTTATGAAAGCGATCAATGATTTTGTATGGGGACCTGTCATGCTTGTGCTCTTGATGGGGACAGGTATTTTTCTGACCATACGCCTTAAATTTCTTCCGTGGAGGAATCTGCCCTATGCCTTAAAGATGGTGTTTGTCAGGGATAAAAGCGGGGGAGAAGACGGGGATATCTCCGGATTCCAGTCATTGATGACAGCTCTGGCAGCTACCATAGGAACCGGAAATATCGTCGGCGTCAGCACCGCCATGGTCATGGGCGGTCCAGGGGCATTTCTGTGGATGTGGATCAGTGCCCTCTTCGGGCTTTCCACCAAATATGCGGAGAGTGTTCTGGCGGTGAAGTACCGGGAAGTCAATGAAAACGGAGAGATGTGCGGCGGACCTATGTATGCCATGAAGAATGGTTTTAAAATCAAATGGATCGGTCTCGTGCTGGCATTTTTCTTTTCCTTATTTACTGTATTTGCATCTTTCGGCATCGGGAATATGACCCAGGCCAATTCCATTGCCGAGTCAATGGCAGGCCTTTGGGGGACTCCCCACTGGCTGACCGGAGCTGTGATCGCTCTGCTGGCATTGTCCATCCTGATCGGAGGGATCAAAAGCATCGGCAGGGTGTGCGGATTTTTTGTACCGAAGATGGCGGTGTTTTATTTTGTGATGGGCATTGCTGTCATCTATATGAACAGGGCCAATCTCGGGCAGGGGATCGCAATGATCTTCAAAATGGGCCTTTCTCCGAGGGCTGTGGCAGGGGGAGTCGGAGGTACGATTGTCTCAGGATTATTTTCTTCCATGAGGTGGGGAATCGCCAGAGGAATCTTTTCCAACGAGGCAGGTCTGGGCTCTGCGCCGATCGTTGCGGCAGCGGCTAAGACGGATCATCCCTCCAGGCAGGGATATATCAACATGACGGGGACGTTCTTTGACACGCTGGTCGTATGCAGTGTTACAGGCCTCATCGTGGCTTCCTCGGGGGTGCTCGGAAGCGTGGATTCCCACGGCAAGCTGATCACCGGAGCGGCGCTGACGATGAAAGCATTTGAAAAGGCACTTGGACCGGCAGGAGAGATATGCGTCGGTCTGGGGATCGTCATGTTTGCCTTTTCCACGATCATAGGATGGGAGTATTACGGAGAGAAAGCGCTGGAATACCTGGTGAAAAAGACTTCTTATATTAAATTATACCGTGTTGTATACTCGTTTGTAATCTTTGTGGGGGCCACCGTGCCGCTCCAGCTTGTATGGAATTTTTCGGACACAATGAACGGGCTGATGGCAGTACCAAACCTGATATGCCTGCTTGTTTTACATAAAGTAGTAGTAAAAGAATGTTTTCGTTTTGAACAGATTAAGAAAGGACGATGAACTTATGAATAAGGTATTTGTATTTTTAGCGGATGGATTTGAAGAGATCGAGGGGCTGACCGTTGTAGACATGCTGCGCCGGGCGGGAATTGAAGTGATTATGGTTTCTGTGGGACCTTCTAAGATGATCACAGGCTCCCATCATATCGAAGTGGAGGCAGACTGCATGTTCCACGAAGTGCTGGAGCCGGAAGGAGCCATGTACGTGCTTCCGGGAGGAATGCCGGGCACCATCGCGCTGAGAGAGCATGAAGGACTTGCGAAGCTTTTGAAAAAGGCGTATGATAATGGAAAATATCTGGCAGCGATCTGCGCCGCACCGACAGTGCTTGGAAAGTATGGATTTTTAGACGGAAAGAAAGCGACCTGTTATCCCGGTCAGGAGGATGGGCTTGGAGAAGCAGAATATGTGACGGAATCCGTTGTCGTTGACGGCAGGGTGATTACCAGCCGGGGTATGGGAACTGCCATTCCGTTTGCGGGGAAACTGGCGGAACTTCTGCTTGGAACAGAGGCCAAAGAGAAATTGTTGGAAAGCATCATATACGAGGAAAAATAAGAATGCAAAGTACAGAAAAAATAAGCATTTTGGAGCAGTTCTACATTGCCTGCACCAAACCGAGGCAGTATAAGAAACTGCTGAACGTGAAAAAATGGAAAGTAGCTATATTTACATTACTGATGGGTCTGGTGATCACTCTGCTTGGACCGGTGATGGATCTGGCAGGATTTGCTGTGAGTGTGGGAGGCCCGAGAAACTTTGTCATGAACCGGCTGCCAGCCTTTGAACTGAAAGACGGACAATTAAAGCTGGAACGCGCGGTTGATTTCAACCTGGGTGCACTTCATATCTCGGCAGATTCAAATAAAAAGTCCGTTGGGGCAGATGACTTCGATGATAAATATTCCGATGAAGTTCATTTTTCAAAGAATAATATGGTGGTCAAGACTTCTGTCATGGGACAGACCATAACAAAGAATTTCAGCACCATGAAAAATGTCACATTTACGAATCAGGATATGGCGAATATGCTTCCATTGGTCTACTTCCTGATCTTTGTCTCCCTGCTTTTTGTCTATGCAGGAATCGTCCTTCAGTATTTGTTTTACTGTCTGCTGATCTCCTGGCTGGTGTCTCTGAATATGAAAACCAGAAACCAGCCCATGGCATTCGGGAAGATTTTTCAAATGTCTATCTATGCCAGGGTACCATGTGAACTGATCGGAACCATCGGCCTTACGGCGGGGATTTCTTTCTTCACAGGAATTATATGGATCATGATCGGATATCTGGTGAGCTATCAGCTGATGATGATGGGGCTTGTGGAGAGGAAAGCAAAAGAGTAGAATCTGTATCATAATGTTATTGAAAAAGTGTCCCGGGAGGGGCACTTTTTTTGTCATAATAGAACTAACTTTTTTATTTCTTCACATTACCTGACATACGTAGCAACATGTCTGAAAGTACATAAAAATTTATCATGGAGGGATCACAGGATGAAAAGGAAAAAACAATGGTTTGCTGTCATTCTGGCAGCACTGCTGACTGTGGGACAAGGAATCGTTTCAGCAGCACCGGCAGAGAGAACGGAAGAAGCAGTAACTGCTGAGGCTGATGAGAGTGCTTTGCAGGAGGAGACGGGAGTACAGACAGAGGAACAGCCAGAGTCTGCATCGGCAGCAGCCAGTGAGAAAAATCAGGAAATAACAGAAAAGCAAGGGGTGAAAGAAGCAAAAGTCTCCCAGGAAATCGGGGGGGGGTATTTCCAGAAAAAAGAAATCATCCCGCTTAGATGTTAAGAAGGCCGAAAACGGACAGACCAGGCTGGATATCACAAAGCTCGACTGTATCAATGTCTCCCATGCCGATGTGGTCATCACACTGGTACGAAAAAACCGTCTGTACAGTCAGGCCGGAGGTACGGCTGACAAGTATAAGAACGGAAATGCGATCACAAAAGACGGGATGGATGGCTCCCTGACGATTCAGTGCGAGAACGAAGACAAAAAAGGACACCGCTGTGATGAAAGCTGCGGTTCCTTATCCGCAAAAGGAGATCCGAGCAAAAGCCATGCCGGAGCTATCGGGGGTACTTACCGGGTGGCCATCAATCCGGATACAAAGCCCATCGAGACCGGGTTTGTCAACTTTACGATCAAAGGAGGCAACATCGAGGCGTCTGCCGGAGCACACTGTCCAGGGATCGGAGCGGCCTGCCGGGCACAGGAAAGAGGCGGCTATACAAAAGATATCCTGATCTCGGGCGGGAACGTAACCGCTGTGGGGACCCAGTATGGCTCCGGTATCGGTTCCGGGATGGGCACAAAGGTAGACGGCATCAGGATCACGGGAGGAACGGTAAAGGCAACGGGAGGACAGTATGCCCCGGGCATCGGTGCGTCTGGTACTTTAGATGCTTTTACCTCTTTTCAAACTCAAGAGACAGAAAATGTAGTCATCAGCGGAAGAGACACGGTGGTCACGGCGATCGGGGATTCAGGATCCAGTATGCCGGGGATCGGGTCCGGCGGAGGAAACAGCAAGGTGAAAAACGTCAAGGCATCTCCGGATACCGGCTATCAGGGGTATATCAAGGACGGTACTTCATTGACAGACTATACGTTCATGGACGGCACGCCTTTTTCAGGACCGACGGATATCAAGGTCGGAAGGTTTTATACAAAGGTCTATTTCGGACCGTTCCGGGATGCCAATGACATTGACAAGACCAGCAAAGAACAGATCGGAGCCAACCACCTGATCAGCAAGAGCGGCGGAGAACCGTTTACCGGGGAACAGCTAAAACAGCTGACCAAGGTAACGGGAAAGCAGGAAAACGGTGAATATTTCCCGGCCGATGAGCTGAGCATCGCCGATGAAACACAGCTGGAAGCGATCAACGAGGCAAAGAAGAAAGGGCAGATCGGGGATTTCCCTCTTACTTTCACAACGGCAAATGGAACTAAGGCTACGGTCACCGTATCCTTTCGAATGGACGGGACCGATGCGGCCCAGATCGATCCGGAGAAACCGACGTCAATGATCGGTGCGAACGACTTTGAAGAGGAAACAGGGGGAGAGGCGTTTGAAGAAGAGGAGATCAAGAAGCTTGGGGAGCTGAAGGGGAAGGACCCGGAGGGGAACAATATCTCCTACGTAGACTATCTTTTAAATGCAGAACAATATAAAAAGATCAACGATGCAAAGACGGCAGGGAAGGCCGGGGTCTTTCCGCTGACCTACGAGACCGCAGACGGGGAGAAAGCCGTGATCAGCGTGACCCTGGTCAAATATGACCAGACCACGGAGAACCCAGAAAACGGGGAAACGCTGAAAGGAAAAGATGTGATCAGTAAAACCGGGGGAGCTGCATTCTCAGAAGAGCAGCTGCTGGCCATGACCAAGGCATCAGGGCTTGACCAGGACGGAAACCCCCTTCCGGAGGGGCAGATCAGCCTGGCTGACAGCAGTCAGGTGGAGAAGATCAATCAGGCAAAGAAAGCAGGGGCCAAAGGAGAGTTTCCGCTGACCATAAAGACAGAGGGCGGAACCGAAGTGGCAGTTACTGTGTATCTTACAGATGAGGGAAGTGACGGGACAGCGTATGATCCGGAGAACCCGGCTGCAGCCATCGGGGCTGACGATGCGGAGCATGAGACCGGAGGAGAGGCGTTTACAGAAGAAGAGATCATAGAACTCTGTAAGGCCCGGGGAAAGAACAAAAATGGAGACACTCTGGACCTTAAAGCGGACAAAAACCAGCTGACTGCGCTGAATGAGGCGAAAAAGGCAGGAAAGACGGGAATGTTTGGGATGACCTTCTCGATGGAGGACGGCACAAAGGTGCAGGTGAAAGTAACGCTGACCGGAAAACATCAGGTAGTCTTTGATCCCAACGGAGGAGACTACACACCGGAGGTACAGACGGTGGAAGGCGGGAACCGCCTGGTCCGTCCCAAAGAGCCGAAGAAAGACGGATATGAGTTTGCGGGATGGTTTTACACGGATGAGAACGGGACAGAAAAAGAATGGGACTTCAAAACACCAGTCCATGATGGCATGACACTGAGAGCAAAATGGGAGAAGACACCGGAGAAGCAGACACAGACAGGAGACGGAAAGAAAGAGCAGGGGGAAGACAGTAAAAAAGACAGTGGAGGGAAAACAAAAAAGAAGAACCCTCCGGACTGGGAATACAGTAAGAGGAACGGAAGTGCATCAAAGACAAACGCGGCAAAGACTTCAGACAGAAGGCCGGTGCAGGGAATGCTGCTGCTGACGGCCGCATCCATGGCCGGATTTGTGATCCTAACCATGAAAAAAGCAAAGTGATAAAATAGAACAAAGTGGGCAGGCCGCTTCAACTCCCCAACCCCTCAATACGCATCTGTGTACAGCCCGCGGAGCGTTTTTATTTAATAGGGAAGGCCGCAGAACTTTCCTATGAAACGAGAGAAAACCCCTGAGCACATCCTCAGGGGTTTTTCAGCAAAACAATCTTGAAGTATTATATTAGAGTTAAATTGAAATGTCTTAAGTTTGTCAGAGATTAGTCGTCATGTTAGTAAAAACTAGTCGAATTCCAGCTTTTTATATAAGCGGGGGAGAGGACCCCGGTTATATCACTAATATTAATGATCGCTTTTCAGTGGGAAATCTGCATAACCGGAAATACCATGCTCTGATATATCCATACCTGCAATTTCTTCTTCCTCGGAAGCCCGAAGTCCGATGGTATGCTTCAGTCCCTGGAAGATGATGAGCCCGCCGACAATACAGTAAGCTGCAACGGCAGCGACACCGATGAACTGTGCTTTGATGAATGCACCTCTTGTGATATCCATAAGCTTTAAGGAATCTCCGGTTGCGAAGAAGGCTGTCAGGAGGGTTCCTGCCACACCGCAGGCCAGATGCACACCACAGGCTCCGACCGGGTCATCAATTTTTATTTTTTTGTCAAGCAGTTCAATGACTGCGACTACAACGACTCCGCAGATGGCACCGATGGCGATTGCGCCGTAGTTGGATACGACATCACATCCGGCTGTGATACCTACGAGGCCGGCAAGGGAACCGTTCAGAGTCATGGAAACATCGGGTTTACCATAACGCATCCAGGTGATAACCAGCGCCACTAACGTGGATGCGGCGGCGGCCAGGTTCGTGGTCATGGCGATGGAACCGAGAGTATCGGTGGCAGCAGTCGTGGAACCGCAGTTAAATCCGAACCAGCAGAACCATAAAATAAAGACTCCTAATGCGCCGAGCGCAATATTATGAGCCGGGATCGCTCTTGGAGTTCCGTCGGCTTTGTATTTTCCGATACGGGGACCGACTGTCGCAGCACCGACCAGTGCCAGCCATCCGCCGACAGAATGGACTGCAGTGGAACCTGCAAAATCATGAAACCCTAACTCAGCCAGCCATCCGCCGCCCCAAATCCAGTGTCCGGTGATCGGGTAAATGATCAGACTGATCAGCGCACTGTAAATCAGATAGGAAGAAAATTTTGTGCGCTCTGCCATGGCGCCGGAAACGATGGTGGCGGCTGTGGCACAGAATACAGTCTGGAAGATCATAAAGACACCGGGTGTAAGATCTTTAAATTGCTGCAGGTCAATGGATGTCGGATCAAAAAAGCCTGTGGTGCCGACGATGGGATTGCTGCCTCCGAACATCAGAGCAAATCCGATGACAAAGAAACAAAGAGTACCGAGGACAAAGTCCATCAAGTTTTTCATAATGATGTTGCTTGAGTTTTTCGCTCTTGTAAAACCTGTCTCGACCATTGCGAAGCCTGCCTGCATGAAGAAGACAAGGAAAGCTGCGATGCAAGTCCATACAATATTTAATAACTGCTGTACGTCCATATTAATATCCTCCTTTAAGACAAAAAGGGGACAATGCGTGCCTGCCGTTTATGGCCTGGCTGCATTATCCCCTTTGATAATGATGTAAGTATGTTATTGTTTTCATATTTCTGCCGATTAGATTATAAAGCGTCTTTTCCGGTTTCACCGGTACGGATTCTGATCGCTTCTTCCACGGGTGAGATAAAGATCTTGCCGTCTCCGAATTCGCCGGTGCGGACGGTGTTCACGATATCTTTTGTCACCTTTTCAACAACTTCCTCCGGCATTACAGATTCTACTTTGATCTTAGGCAGCAGATTGGAATTCAATTCATTCCCTCTGTATTTCTGTGTAAATCCTTTCTGATTTCCATAGCCCATGATATTGGAGATCATGAGTCCGGATACCTTGTGAGCTTCCAGGATATGCTTTACATCTGTGAGCTTCTCGGGTTTGATGACAACTACAACTTTCTTCATCATAATATAATTCCTCCTCTTTTTTATTTTAAGAAAAAAAGGCATTCCAATCTCTTGATCGGAACGCCTTTGTTCTTGAATGGTTCCCATTATACTCCAGAAGACTCATTTGTCAATAAAAAATCGGTTTGTATAAAAATAAATACAGATGAAAATCATTCTTAATGTGTCTGTAAAACATGGTAGAATAGAAGAATCATCAGGAGCGGAGGAATTTATGAAAATAAAGAATAAATCATTGATGGCAGCCCTCGCGGTGCTTGCCACTTTTTTATGGGGAAGTGCCTTTCCCAGCGTAAAATTGGGCTACGAGATTTTCAAGATACAGGGAGACGATATCGGAAGCAAGCTGCTGTTTGCAGGCATTCGTTTCGCGGCGGCAGGACTCATGGTGCTTGCAGTTTTGGGAGTTCAGACAAGACAGAGGCCACTGCCGAAAAAAGGGGCATTTAAACATCTCTTGACTCTTGGAATTCTTCAGACGACAATCCAGTATTATTTCTTTTATGTGGGACTTGCGCATACCACGGGAGCCAAGGGGTCGATTATCAACTCATTTACAGCATTCTTTCCGGTAGTTTTGGCTCCGTTCTTCTTTAAGAGCGACCGGCTGACGGCGAAGAAAATCATAGGATGTGCCGTCGGACTTTCCGGCATCGTCCTGATCAATCTGAAAGGAGGGAGTCTCGGCGGATTTGCCTGGAATGGAGAAGGATTCATTGTACTGGCAGCACTGTCACAGAGTCTCGCATCCATTTACAGCAAGAAACTGGCACAGACGATGAATGTGATGCTGATCGCCGGATATCAGCTTCTGCTTGGAGGAAGCCTGCTTTTGATTTTTGGATATGCGGGAAACGGAACTTTGACATTCCAAACAAGCGGACTGATCCTGCTTCTTTACATGGCTGTCCTTTCTGCTGTTGCATTCAGCGTCTGGACCTGGCTTTTATCCCATTATCAGGTCAGTTCCATTTCCATCTATAATCTGCTGATTCCGGTGTTCGGAACACTGCTTTCCGGCCTGCTTTTAAAAGAAAACGTCTTTACTGCGGTTAATATCGCATCCATTCTTCTTGTATGCGGAGGAATTGCTGCAGTGAATAAACAGTAGGCAGCATGTTTTTCGGAAAAAGCCATATGAATGTTGTATTCATACGGCTTTTTCATTGTAACAGTTTCTGGGATGAAGTATATTAGAAGAAAGGAATATTACATATTGGGCAAAACAGGTGAAAGCCTGCGGCGCAAAGCTAAAGGGTCTAAGATTTTATTGATTATGACAGCCAGCTGCAGTTTTTATGCATTGCGTTTTTAGGACAGCAATGCATTTTTTATTTAATGATTATATGGGGACATTCACAAATATATTGAGGAGGGGACTAAGTTGAACTTAACAGGATTTAGAAGGATCACAGCTTGTTTCCTTGCCGCAGTCATGGTATTTTCAATGCTGTTTCAGACAGTGAAAATATCTGCGGCGGGAAGCACCGTCAAATCATCAGGCCTTAAGACGGTCTTTCTGACTGGATCAGACGGATATCCGTCTGGAGACGGCAGTACAAAGGAGCAGCCGCTGCATGATATCAATGCGGCATTTCGGGCTGCAGCAGACGGAGGAACGATTGTCATTATTGATTCCTATGTGGATCAAAAGGGGATTACAACGCCTGAGGAGAAAAAACTTACAATCCGGGGAGAACATCCGAGCGTATCTCTGACTCTCCGTTATGGGATAACTCTGGGGAGTGATCTGAAGTTTGACAGGATCAAACTTGAGACTACTTCTGTTGATGAGGAGGCCAGGCGTTTTTATGTCAATGGATATTCGTTGACCCTGACCGATACGGTCCAGTGTTTTGTGAATGAAAATGACAATCAGAAAGCCTATATTTATGCGGGAAGTCCGGACACCACAGAAGTCTCAGGGCGGAGGGCAAGGATTGATGTGGGCGGCGGAAACTTTGCCGGAATATACGGTTATGGGAAAAACGGGGCAAAAGTTTTGGAAGGAACAGAGGTTACGATCAGGGACAATGCCCTGACCGACCGGCTGGACACGGCATCCGTTGTAAATATCTATACAAAACAGAATCTCAGGGAGGCAGCACGGAATATTGACCTGCTGAATATTGCCGCGCCTCTTAACACATATAACCTGTTTCAGGTTAAAAATGTGACTCTTAGCTCTATTCTGACGATGGGCACTAACGGCGGAACCACGCTGGAAGGGAACCTGAATATGAAGGGAGACGCCAATCTGGACATCAGCTCTGATCTTTATGTCAAGGGGACGGTAAATGGCTCGGGAACGATCACTCCATGGTTTAGGGGACAGGTAGTTTCGGAGAGAAAAGATTCAGACGGACGTCTGTCGTTTTCAAACGATGTGAATGCATGGGAGATGCGCACAGAGGAGACGTCATCAGGGAAACGATGGTTTGCCGCGCCAAAAAATAAGGAGAGTGTGTATTTTATTGACGGAACATCGGGGAACGACGGGAATACCGGGGAGTCGGCAGACCAGGCATTTGCATCTGTACAAAAGGCTCTGGAGGCCGCCAAATCCGGGAAACAAAACATATCCTTGATTATCTCGGGAGACACGACAGTCGATGAGCCGCTGGAACTTTCCCTGCCGGGACATACGTTTTCAATTTCCGGTATCGGATCTGCTCCCGCTAAGCTTACGGTCAGCAAGCCTCTGACAATCAGAGAATACACGGAATTCAGCTTTTTGACCATGGACTTTACGGGGCGCGCCGGACAGGACGGCATTGTGATCGACACAGATATGGCTGTATTTGAAGATAATCTTACGATGGAGGGGACTCCGCCTGATATCAGATATATAAAATCTGGAGATGCGGGACAGCAGGTAGATATATTCAGCGGCACTTACGGGAATATAAACGGAGAAAATGAGGAGGCATTCCTTATCCTGCATAACGGATCTATCCAGGGGAAAATCAGCGGCTGGGGCTATATTAATGCGGCACCGGAAGAGTGGAACAATGATGCTGTATTTGTAGGAGGAGGCATTGAGAGCAGCGGCTGGCTGACCATATTAGGAGGAACACAATCTTTCACCGTAGATGGAGATATTAAGGCAGGATCACTGGAGACAGACGGACAGGAGGCAAATCTTCAGATCACCAGCGGAAGCCAGATTACTGTTAAAGATTTTGATCCTCAGGTTTCAATCACAGTTCTTCCAAAACAGGGAATGATATCCGAGGGTATTTATGTGACGGCAGATTCTTTTGTTGGAAATACTGAGATTTCCAGGGTCAGGCTAAAAAATACCAAGGGGTATGTGCTGCCTGTACAAAAAAGCGGCGAAAAATATATCGGAACATTGAAGGAAGCCCCGCAGCTGGATGCGCCCAGAAAGATTACTTGGGATGAAAAAGGATTCGGTGAACTTACGTGGGAAAAAGTTCCCGGGGCATCCAGGTATCTGGTCACAGTTTTCAAAGGAGACGAAGAGATTCTTACAGACGAAGAGAGCAGTACAGAGAGCCTGGATTGTTCCAAAGATTTGAGCAGATATGGAAAAGGCGGGTACAAGGCTGCTGTCCAGGCGGTTTCTGACACTGGCGAGTATTCAGACAGTGATATATCATACAGTGACCTGCTGTCCTATCATGTAAAGGCTTCAAGCATAATTTTGAGTCCAAATGCGAAAGAACTGATTGTTGGAGAAACTTTTCAGCTGAAGGCCCGGGCTCTGCCATTCGATGCAGACTGCGGATATCAGTGGACTTCCTCCGATATTTCTGTGGCAGATGTAGACGATAATGGAAATGTAACGGCAGTATCACCGGGTACGGCAAGTATCACAGCAAAAGCCGACGACGGAAGCGAAGCCGCTTCATCCTGTCAGGTTACAGTAAAGCCAAAACCGGTGGAAAGGATTGTGCTGAGTCAGACAGAGAAGACACTGTATACAGGAGAAAAATTTACTTTAGGGGCAGAGGTACAGCCTCAGGATGCAGCGGATAAGACGGTAAAATGGAGCAGCTCAGATCCAAAGGTTGCCTCAGTAAACAGCGCGGGAAAGGTTACTGCATTATCTCAGGGCCGGGCAGTGGTGACTGCCAAAGCCAATGACGGAAGCGGCATAAAGGCCAGCTGTAACATTATAGTATCTGTCAGATCTTATTCTATTGAATATGTCTTAAACGGCGGCCGAAACCACAGAGATAATCCTTCTGAGTTTTCGAATACGCCGGTGCGTCTGAAAGCTCCGGCAAGGGATGGATATTTATTTGCAGGCTGGTATGCAGACGCAGGGTTTCGATCGAGAGTAGAATCTGTTACACAGAAAAGGGAGTGCAGACTGTATGCCAAATGGCAGAAGATCGCTCTTTCGGCACCGAAGCTGACCTCTATGAAGAATCCGTTGGGACCGACGATGACAGTGGATTATTCTAAGGTTCCCGGTGCCGCGGGCTATGAGATTTCTGTGTCACCGAATACAGGTTTCAGCAAAAGTTCCACGAAGCGATGGGAAACTGCAGCCGGGGGAAAGACACTGACAGGGCTTAAGAAAAATACAGTGTATTATGTCAGAATCAGAGCTTACCGTTGGGATTCTGCGGGCAGGAAAGTGTATGGAACATACAGCAGCAAAACAAAAGGATATACTGTCAAATACCGGCTCAATAAAGGCAAAAACAACAATGCGAATATGATCAGTTACTACAATATAAAAGTGCCGTTGAAAAATCCCTCTCGGAAAGGGTATCGGTTTAAAGGCTGGTACACATCTAAGAAATATAAGAAAAGAATCAAGACCATACCGAAAGGAAAGCGTGCAAATTATACACTTTATGCAAAATGGAAAAAGAAATAATAAAGAGCGGGAGAGGATCAGCTGTCAGGCAGATCCTCTGCGACTACATGATCCAGTGTAAATTGTGAGAGACTTTGTCTGTAAGCCTGTTCTGCACGGGTAAAAACAGAGATGATCTGCTGTTCTTTTTCATGAGCAATCATTTTTTCCTTCGGGAATACTTTATCTACCAGATTTGTAGTGGACAGAAATGGAGCGGTACTCTCAATGGCCTCGAACACATCCAGGAGACTGATGTTTTTCGGGGCCCTTTTTAAAACAAATCCTCCCTTTTTTCCCGCTTCGGAATCGACCAGGCCCGCCACGACCAGCTGGCGCATGATTTTCTTTAAGTATGAGTCTGACAACCCCAGACGTTCGCTGAGAGTATAGCTTTTCACAGGGGCATGGCCTTTGGTATGGGCGATGACCAGCAGAATACAGACGGCCTGCTCCAGGCTTCCTTTGATTTTCATTTTTATAAATCCTCCTTGTTAAACACAATTTTACTTGATATGGAGACGTTTTATCAAGATGTGTTGACAAATAAAAACCGGATGAATATAATACTCTGTATCCGTAGATAAGGAATATCCATGGATATATTATATCTACAAAGTATTCTTTTGTAAACAAAAGGTGTGGGAAGGACATAAAAATGAAGCTGAGAAAGAAGGAAGAAAGATGCTGAAAAAAGAATGGCAGAACATACGGAACAGTAAATGGATGATGCTGGTTTTGACGGCGATCATTCTGATCCCAACCCTGTACACGACGATTTTTCTCGGGTCTATGTGGGACCCGTACGGTGAGACGGAACATCTGCCGGTGGCAGTGGTCAACAATGATAAAGCGGTTTCTTATAACGGCACAAAAATGGAAGTGGGAAAAGAACTGATCAGCAATCTGAAGAAATCGGATGCGATGGATTTTCGTTTTGTCAATGAGGCGGAAGCGGACTCAAAGCTGAGAAGCGGAACATACTATATGGTCATAACGATTCCCGAGAACTTTTCAGAAAATGCTGCTACAGTATTAAATGAACATCCGAAGAAGATGGAACTTGAATACCGGACGAACCCGGGAACAAACTACATTGCGTCTAAGATGGATGAGACGGCCGTCAATACGATCCGCTCCCAGGTGGCAGAACAGGTCACGAAGACTTATACAAAAACCATGTTCCGGCAGATAAAGTCCGCAGGAGCAGGATTTGGGCAGGCCGCCGAAGGCGCAGAGCAGATCGGCAGCGGAGCAAAGAAACTTTCGGCAGGCAGTCAAACCATTACAGACAATTTAAACTCACTGGCCTCCAGCTCTCTGACATTTAAAGACGGAGCAGATTCTCTCCAGATAGGGCTTAAACGCTACACAGACGGCGTGGCTGAGGCGGACCGGGGAGCAAAGAAGCTGGATCAGGGAGCGGGGCAGCTGTCAAAAGGCGCAAAAGCTCTCAAGTCCGGCGCTGATGAGTTAAAAAGCGGAACCGGAACACTGAACAAAGGAGTGGCAGACTATACGAAAGGAGTCGGGGCTGTCTATGCAGGCAGCAGTGAGCTTGAGAAAAACAGCAGTTCATTAAACGGAGGAGTACAGGCGCTATCCGGAGGAATTCAGGCACTGGAGTCAGGAAGCGGAAGTGTCCTCACCGGATTAGAGGCCATGTCCTCTGAACTTGGAAAGTCGCTGACACCCGAAAAACAGCAGCAGACAAAGCAGCTGGCCGCGGGGATGAAACAGGCAGCCGATCAGCTGGACCCTCAGGGGACATCAAAGACCGTAAGCGTACAGACAGAAAAAACGGCGGAGACATTGTCACAGAAGGCTTCGGACCTCTCAGAACACGCAGATGAGCTAAAACAGCAGATTGCAGATTTAAAGGCTTCTTCAGAGTTTCAGAAACTCAGCAGGGAGGAACAGCAGAGTCTACTCTCCGGGCTGGAGAAAAGTGCGGATGCTGTTTCCTCTGATGCGGAGACGATTCAGAATAGGGCACAGAAGGTCAAAAATTCTGCGGCCAGTACACAGTCAGCTGGGACAGATCAGATGAAGAATACTGCATACCTTCTCAGAAACGGTGCGGATGCCATTGGCAGCTTGTCCTCCGGTCTTAGTCAGGTCAAAACAAACCTTGATAAAACGGGTACAAAACCTTCGGATATGGGACTGATTCAGGGCATGCAGACAGTTCACCTGGGAACCGAAAAGCTGAAAACCAGTGTGGATGGAAAAAACGGACTCAAAGAAGGAGTGAATGCATATACAGCCGGAGTAACCCAGGTAAACGGGGGCTTACAGCAGATGGACAGCAAATCAGGACAGCTGAAGACTGGAGCGTCAGAGCTGAACACAGGTGTTGGAAAGATGACAGAAAAGCTGCCTGAGCTGTTTCATGGAATGGCAGATCTGAAAAACGGGACACTGAGTCTCTGCAAAGGAACCGGTCAGCTTAACAAAAACAGCCGGATTCTTTTAGACGGAAGCGGCAGACTTTCCGACGGGGCAGAACAGATCGGCAGCGGGGCAGAAAAACTGGCAGACGGCTCTGAAACAGTGGGGACCGGGCTTTCTGTACTTCAGGACGGAAGCCGAACATTAAAGTCAAAACTTTCTGACGGAGCTGCACAGGCAGGAAAAGTAAAAGATTCAAAAAAGACCGTCGGCATGTTTGCGTCACCGGTAAAAACAGAACATTCTCAGATGTCAGATGTGCAGAACAACGGTCATGCCATGGCTCCTTATATGATGTCTGTGGCTTTATATGTGGCATGCATCGCATTCTGCCTCATGTTTCCGCTGAAGGAACACAACGGCAGGGTGCGAAGCGGATTCAGGTGGTGGCTGTCCAAAGCTTCTGTCATGGCGGTGATCGCAGCTGTGCAGGCAGTTGTTATGGTTCTTATGCTGATGCTCATCAATGGGCTGAAACCAAAAGAACTGACGGCAACATTTTTGATGGCAGTTTTAGTCTCTATGACGTTTATGGCCATGATCACATTTTTCAATCTTTGGCTGGATAAAGTGGGCAGCTTTATCGTGCTGGTGTTCATGGTGCTGCAGCTGGGCGGAGCGGCAGGAACCTATCCGATCGAACTGTCACCGAAATTCTACCAGATGATACATCCGTTTATGCCGTTTACTTACAGTGTGAACGCATTCCGGAATACGCTCATGATCGGCGGCGGCATCACGGCGGATGTGCTTGTATTTATAGGAATTCTGATTGCTTTTTCTCTTTTATCCCTCGGATACTATGAGAAAAGAGCAAAAAAAGCGGAGATCAAACACGCAGTTACTGCAGAAGGATGAAATGAGTGATAAAAAATGAAGAGAATTTTGCTTATGGTATTCAGAAACATTTTTCTGGTGCCGTTTATGTGGATCAAGCTGTGCTATTATGCTTCTCATGTGGATAAATATCCGGAGGAGAAGCGGTTTGCTATGCTGAAATTTATCACATCCCGTGCAAACAAAGGAGGAAATGTTACGATTGAAGTCCATGGGGAAGAAAATATACCAGAGAAAGACGGATTTATTTTCTACCCCAACCATCAGGGACTTTATGATGTACTGGCGGTGGCAGAGGCGTGTCCAAGACCGTTTTCTGTGGTCGCAAAAAAAGAAGTGGCTGAAATCCAGTTTTTAAAACAGGTTTTTGCATGTATGAAGGCCTATATGATTGACCGCGATGATATCCGCCAGTCCATGCAGGTGATTTTAAGTGTTGCAGAGGAAGTAAAGCGGGGTAGGAATTATCTCATATTTGCGGAAGGAACCCGCTCGAAAAACGGAAATGAGGTGCAGACATTGAAAGGAGGAAGCTTCAAGGCTGCCGTAAAGGCGAAATGTCCGATCGTCCCGGTGGCCCTCGTTGATGCCTTTCTTCCTTTTGATTCCAATACGATAAAGCCTGTCACAGTCCAGGTGCACTTTTTAAAGCCCCTGTATTATGATGATTACAAACATATGAAGACTACGGAAATTGCAGAACAGGTGAAGGAAAGAATCCAAAAGGCGATCGGATTACAATAAAAAATATTATTTTTAGACAGTAAAAAGGCCAGATAGGGAAATCTGGCCTTTTTGAGGGGAGTATAAATAAATTAATAAGGGGTTATATAGTAGAAATATACATAATGAATACCTTCTACTATTTGCATTATAAGGTATCTTCAAAAAAAAAGCAATAAATTTTTTAAGTCAGATGAAAATTATGGATGAAACAAAAATTTTTTAAAATTGCGTTTTGTAAATCTTGCAAGAATATTTTTTTCTCTTTTGCAGACAATATTTGTGTAACCAACAGAAAGGAGAATTTATTATGTCAAAAAATTATTCTAACGAAAGCAACAACAGTAACAACAGCAACAATAACAAAAACAATAACTGCAGCAACAGCTCAAACGAGAGCAACAGCCAGAACAGGTCTCAGAACAAATCTCAGAACAAAAACCAGAACAAATCTCAGAACAGCAGCCAGAACTCTTCTAACCGTTAGTTATTAGAAGAAGAAAGCGGGAGAGACGTCCAAAGAAATTTTCTTTGGACGTCTTTTCATGTCCCTGCATATTCTAAATTATAAAAGGGGAAGTGTTTGAAAATGGAATTTACAAATATAACTTTGCAGGAAGGTATTGACCGTTCAAAACAGGATGATCATGTGATGTTCGATGTGAGAGAACCGTATAGATATAAACAGGGACATCTCGAAGGGGCTCTCAGTATGCCCTATGGTGTCATAAAAGACCAGGATGCTTTCAGAGATAAAAAGATCATTGTCTACTGCGACTTCGGCGGACAGAGCATGCTCGCTGCAAGGCATCTGGCTGAGCAGGGATATGAGGTCTACAATATTGTGGGCGGGATTTATTATTACCGCGGAGAGTTGACATCTCTGGGCCTAAAATTGTAGAATGAATATTATAATGCAAAGGAGAAACATGAAGAATATAGAATTGATCGCCCCATGCCACTTTGGTCTGGAGGCAGTATTAAAGAGAGAAATACAGGATTTAGGATACGAGATTGCAAAGGTTGAAGACGGAAGGGTGACCTTCTTTTCTGACCTTGGCGGAATTGCAAGGGCAAACATGTTTTTGAGGACTGCAGAACGGATTCTGCTCAAGGTTGGTGCCTTTCGCGCATCGACCTTCGAGCAGCTGTTTGACAGGACGGCAGAACTTGCCTGGGAAGAATTTATCCCTGAGGACGGAAAGTTCTGGGTGAAAAAGGCTTCCACTGCAAAGAGCAGACTTTACAGTGCTCCGGATATTCAGTCGATCGTCAAAAAAGCCATGGTGGAACGTCTGAAAAAGCGTTACCGTGTGTCATGGTTTTCAGAAACAGGGAACCAGTATCCAGTGCGTGTTTTCATATTAAAAGATGAGGTAACCATAAGCCTCGACACCAGCGGGACTCCGCTTCATAAGCGGGGCTACCGCACACTGACAAGTGAAGCTCCCATCAGAGAGACCCTTGCAGCGGCGCTGATCATGCTGACACCCTGGAAGAAGGACCGCATCCTGGTAGACCCGTTCTGCGGAAGCGGAACCTTTTTAATCGAGGCTGCCATGATGGGAGCAGGCATCGCCCCGGGGATGAACCGTTCCTTTGAGGCAGAGGCATGGACCAATTTTCTCACGAAAAAGATATGGTATGATGCGGCCGATGAAGCCGGAGATCTGATGGACCTGGATGTTTCCATGGACCTTCAGGGCTACGACAAGGACCCAAAAGTACTGAAGCTTGCCAGGGAAAATGCGGCCGCCGCTGAGGTGGATCATCTGATCCATTTCCAGCAAAGAGAGATAAAAGATTTCAGCCATCCGAAACCTTATGGATTTATCATAACCAATCCGCCGTATGGCGAGCGCCTTGAAGAAAAAGAGGCTCTGCCGGAACTTTACGGACAGATCGGAGACATTTTTCAGAAGATGGATACATGGTCTAAATATATGATCACTTCCTATGAAGATGCACAGAAGTACATTGGCAAAGCAACAAAGGTCAGAAAGGTATACAACGGAATGATCCGTGCCGAGTTCTGCCAGTATCTCGGACCAAAACCGCCCAGGAGATAAAACGATGAAGAAACGAATGATATTTGCAACTGGAAATCAGGGAAAGATGAAAGAGATCAGGGAAATCCTTGCGGACACAGAGTATGAGGTCGTGTCTATGAAAGAGGCAGGGGTGGACGCTGAGATAATAGAAGACGGTACGACATTTGAGGAAAATGCAGTCATTAAGGCTAAGGCTATCATGGAACTTACCGGAGAACTTACTCTGGCGGATGACTCCGGTCTGGAGATCGACGCTCTGAATAAAGAGCCAGGCGTATACTCGGCCAGATATATGGGAGAGGACACCCCGTATCCCGTTAAGAATCAGAAGATTTTGGACCGGATGGAAGGCGTGCCGGAAAAAGAAAGGACCGCCAGATTCGTCTGTGTGATCGCAGCCGCATTTCCGGATGGACAAATACGGACAAGTCGTGGTACTATGGAAGGTATCATTGGATATGAGATAAAGGGAGAGAATGGATTTGGCTATGATCCGATCTTTTTTCTGCCGGAGTTAGGCAGATACAGTGCGGAACTTTGCAGTGAAGAGAAAAACAGGTTAAGTCATCGCGGAGAAGCATTGAGGAAAATCAAAGACATTCTTTAGGGAGGTTATCTTGTGAGAATTTTAGTAATCAGTGACTCTCATGGTCGTAATGACGATGTAAAAGGGGTATTGGAGCAGGTCGGCGAGATCGACATGCTGATCCACTGCGGCGACGTAGAGCGCGGTGACCAGTATATCCGCGATATTGCAGGATGCCCTGTCGTCATGGTGGCGGGAAATAATGACTATTATCTTGACCTCCCCAGTGAGGAGACCATAGAGGTAGAGGGCTACCGAATCTGGGTAACCCACGGACATCCGTATTATGTGAATTCCGGGGTGGACTATCTGCGGGAATATGGAGAAATGCACGACGTAGATGTCGTGATGTATGGGCACACACATGTGCCGTTCATAGAGATCGGGGACGATATGACAATCTTAAACCCCGGGAGTATTTCCTATCCGAGACAGGCCGGCAGAAAGCCGACGTTTCTTCTAATGGAGATCGACGATATGGGAGAGGCTCATTATGCCCATGGATATTATAAAGAGCATTTCAGAGAACTGAACATTTAACATGAAAAAACTGTTTGTGGCATGAATACTGTAAGTAACAGCGAGGCTGTCCGAGTGTCAATGGCACAGGCAGTTTTTTCGTCGTATAAAGAAAATAAAATAGATTTGAGGTCAAAAGATGAAAAAGAAGGATTTTGTAGAAGGCTTGATTGAGAAGACAGAGTTTCCGAATAAAGGGACATTTGCATTTGAGGACAGGGAGATCACGGTCAAAGGAGTCATCCAGGGCCAAAGAATCGCAGGACAGGTGACCAAACTTCGAAAAGGCAAGGCTGTTGCGAGACTGGTAGAAGTACTGGAACCGTCTGAGATGGAGGATGGGATTCCAACGTGTCCTCATTTCGGGGCCTGCGGGGGCTGTTTTTATCAGACAGTTTCCTATGAAAATCAGCTGAGAATCAAGGAAGGACAGGTACGGGAGCTGTTAAAGGATTATATCTCCGATGAAAAATGGGAGGGAATCAAAGGAAGTCCTAAATGGTGGGAGTACCGAAACAAGATGGAGTTTTCTTTTGGAGACGAAGTCAAAGGAGGCCCGCTGGCCTTGGGCATGCATAAAAAGAATACATTCCACGATATTGTCAACATTACGGACTGCAAAATTGTGGATAATGATTTTAATCTGCTCGTCTCCTGTGCATTAAATTATTTTTCACAATCAGGCTGTGATTTTTATCATAAAATGAGCCACGAGGGATACTTAAGACATTTGGTCATCCGCCGTTCCGATGTAAATGGAGACCTGCTGATCAACATCGTCACAACTTCCCAGGCTGATGTGGATATGAAGCCTCTGGCGGAGGAGATGCTCTCTCTGCCCCTTTCCGGAAGTATCCGGGGAATTCTGCATACGGTGAACGACAGTCTGGCCGATGTGGTTCAGGCGGACCAGATGGAGACGATTTACGGGGAAGATTTTTTCTATGAGGAAATCCTTGGGCTGAAATTTAAAATTTCACCGTTTTCTTTCTTCCAGACCAATTCTCTGGGGGCGGAAGTGCTGTATGAGACTGCAAGGGAGTATGTGGGAGAGACGAAGGATAAGGTTATCTTTGACTTGTACAGCGGAACCGGGACCATTGCCCAAATGCTGGCGCCGGTGGCAAAGAAGGTGGTCGGCGTGGAAATTGTGGAAGAAGCCGTGGAGGCTGCCCGGGAAAATGCCGGTTTTAATGGGCTTGAGAATTGTGAATTTATTGCAGGGGATGTGCTGAAGGTGATCGATGAGCTGGAAGACAAGCCTGATTTTATTGTGCTGGACCCGCCCCGGGATGGGATACACCCGAAAGCGATCCAGAAAATCATTGACTTTGGGGTGGAGAAGATGGTTTATATCAGCTGTAAGCCGACCAGCTTGGCGAGAGATTTGGAAATCTTTCGGGAGGCGGGGTATGAAGTTGAAAGAGGGGAATGCGTGGATATGTTTCCTTCGACGGTGCACGTGGAGACGGTGGTGTTGCTGGAGCGAAAACTCTGATTCTAGGCGGGTTTGCGGAATTATCTGGATAAAAATCAGCAAATGACTATGAGGGATAATTCATGATATCTCGATCAAATATTGCAAAATATTAGAGTAATAAAGGTATAAATAAGAATTCTTTTGAGGTTGAAGAATGGAGTAGAATCATAATTGTTTTATACAATTTGTTTAATATTTTGAATTGGGGAGGAATGGAACAACAATTTTATAAACAAATAAAAAGAATTCTTTCTGTAGCCAGAAACAAAGTATATCAAACTGCAAACTTTTCAATGGTGGAAGCATACTGAATATTGGAAAAAGTATTGTGGAGCATCAGGATAGCTGCGAAAAAGCAGAGTATGGCAGTAGATTAATTGCGGAATTATCCAAACAAATGACAGAAGATTTTGGAAAGGGATTTACTGCTGCAAATCTTAAAAATATGCGTCAGTTTTATCTTACTTTTCCAAAAGGCTACGCACTGTGTAGCGAATTGAGTTGGACATATAACAGTCACTACAATGAATTTAAATCAGAGAATAAAGACTAAAAATATATCATTTGGACATATTAATAATTTCATTTGTGATGTTAAGTTACATCCAATGACACCAGACTGGTTTGTCCAAATAGTAGATACCTACTGCTCAATAAATGGAATCAAATTTGTAGGGAAATCTAGTTTGTATTCATAGATATAAATTTTTTTGTCAAATTGCTCAATTAAATAGATGTACTATCTTTCTAATTGAATGTGCTGTTAGCTTTTAAATACAAAGAGAATACTACTGGAGGAAAAAGATTTACTATCTATAATTGATATTGTACTTGGTACAGTAAAAAGGATTTATTCCTGATAAAAGTTTAGAGGAGAGAAATAAAATGTATGTCATGAAGAGAGAAGAAATAGATTACGCAGAAACTGTTAATGAAATAGATGAAGTACTAAAATACTTAAAATGATTTAAAAATATAATAAATTACTTAATAGGAGAATATTTTGGAAAATATATTAAAAGTAATTGGTATCTCAGCAATTGTTTCTACAATAGTTACATTTGTTTTTGATACAATAAGGTATAAAATAAATTTACGCTTTGAAAATTTATTTATGGAAAAGATGAAAAGATATAATAGCTTGTTAGTGTTCATGTCGGTAATTATAGATGTAAAAAATTACGAGCATATCGAAACAAGTTACAAACCAAAAGTTAATGAAGAACAGGAAATTAAAGATTATTACATGAGAGAAATAAAATTACATAATAAATTCTGTGTTTTGTTTGCAAGTGAGAAAGTAGTTTTGTCAATTGATAATTTTATTGATAATCCAACTCAAGAAAACTATAATACTACAGCCAGAGCTATGAGATATGATTTATGGCACCGTAAGTTCAAAAGATAATTGATTTTTAATGAAAGAAGCAAATTTTAAAAATAGCCTGCAAATAAAAAGTCAATAGAGAAATGAGGATATCTATAAAAAGTTTTAT